>Ga0187819_10000011_pt1 | contig 87918 bp, 63 predicted proteins | sample NC_wetland_sal_i_15_FD_132411 | JGI IMG/M metagenome (GOLD analysis project Ga0187819, IMG submission 132411) | Wetland sediment microbial communities from Neuse River Estuary, North Carolina, USA - SO4_4 | ecosystem: Environmental > Aquatic > Freshwater > Wetlands > Sediment | place: USA... | reverse complement strand
TCCGGGCTCCTTCCGCGGCTCCCGAAGCTGGTTCTCTCTCCTTGCTCATACACACCTCCTCGTGATCTCTGATTCATCTTCATCACAATTCGGTGTCCAAGAAAATCCTAGGGCGCGGGAGTGTTTGTTAAATAAGGGCGTATCCATTGGATTTGTTCCGTTTGCGTCTAGAAATCGAAGCGTGTGGGATTTGTCGTTGAGTGCGGTTTGAGCGGCTTTTATGGAACTGGTTCCGCGCCAAACTATAGGGGTAAGAGAAGATTCCAACTACACAAATGTCAGTTGACCTGGACGTTTCCGGAGAATACCGTGACCCTCTGGAAGGAGGTGCCCACCGATGAAGAAAACTTACATGTGGTCCCGTGTATACGCGAATGCGATTGTGGAGATGGATTCTCGAAAACTTCCGCAACGGATTCGAGCGGCGGAGTGGGCGATTCAGGAGCGGCTTTCCAGCAGCTTGCCAGTCGATGCTGCCGAGCAACAGATCATTACCGGAGCCAGAGTCAGGCTAAAATTGCTCCAGACCGAACGCATGGCTAGGACGGCGTAAGCGCCTAGAACCTGCGGCCAAGACACTAAAGGCGAAGAAGCTAACCCACGAACAGTCAGATTGAATTATTGAGCGGTAGACTTGGCTTGTGGCGTTTCCACTCAGCGCGGGCTTCCCTTGGCTGCACCACGCGGGGTTGACTTGATGGACGTCCGAGGTTTGCTTCGGGCGGACACATGTACTTCGCCGCTTGGCCGAAGCGGAGTAAATCTGCATCGCTCATCTCTCGCAGGAGGATTCGTAGTTGGTCGAGGTCCGTCGCGCTAGTGCCAGTAAGCTCGTAAATCGTTTGTTTCTGGTCTCCCCGTCGCTCGCTCAATGGCCCCCTTGGGAGATTGCTAGACATTTGTAAAGCACGTATCACACGCTAGAACCGTCTTCACTTCGCCCGTTTCGCTTACAAATCGCTCGGCGTGAACCAAGCCCAGGCAGCTCGTTCCGAAATGCTCATGCGGACGCGGGTACTGCTCACCGTCGATAGAGACGCCAATTTCATCGGCTGGTTTCTAAGGGAGAACCCCTATGAGAGACTGGTTTTTCGACGATGCCACTGATGTGGAGGTGTTTTTCGATGTCCCGTAGCTGATTTTCGACGATCAGATGTTATATGGCTTTTTCGACGAGACGGCACTATAATTGGTTATATTCGACATGGCGATGGATTTCGACGATGCGTATTGAAAATACAGGCCTAAAGACATTCCAGGGTGAGATGATCCCGGAAGGCACGCGACTGGTGGGTTGGGGGGCACTCACCCAAGCCCTCGCCGTTAATGGGCCAGTCCGCAAGCCCGCATGTGTGTCGGGGAAGCATGTGAGTGGCAGCGTCCGCGAGGAAGCGGGATGGCGGGTATTCGACAAAAGATACTGGCCGGGCAAAACGTTCGATGAGCATCTGACGTTCGCACTTCGCAATGAAAATCTCGACCTGCTCCTGTTAAAGCGGATTTTCGATGCGGTTGACGGGAAAGTCCTCGAAGCATTCGTAAAAGCGACGCCGACTGGAATTCCTGCACGCCGGACGTGGTTCCTCTATGAACTGATGACAGCAGGACGCACGCTAGATCTGCCGGACGATCCAGGAGTTCCGGCTGTGGATGTTCTGGACTCCGAAGCGTACATGACGGGGAAGCCGCGGCTGTCGCGGCGACACCGTATCCGCGACAATCTTCTTGGCACCGGAACGTTTTGCCCCGTCATACGCCGCACGGAATTGTTAACTGACTTGATGCGGCGCGGGCTTGCGGACAAAGCGGCCGAAACGGTGGGCCGCACAGGCGGGCATCTTTTTGCGCGCGCAGCAAGCTTCCTGCTTCTGGCCGACAGCCGCGCAAGCTTTGAGATCGAAGGCGAGCGCCCGCCTCGGAATCGGCTGGAAAGGTGGGGCCGCGCCGTTCTGCAGGCAGGAAAGAACAAACTCAGTGTGGATGAGATCGTCCGCCTTCAGGGAGTGTTGATAGAGGACCAACGGTTTGTGCACGTCGGGTTGCGCCCTGATGGCATTTTCCTCGGAGGGCGCGATCAGAACGGCGACCCACTTCCGGAGTTCATCGGCGCGCGGCCTGCCGACCTTCAGGATTTATTGAGCGGGATGCTGGAAGCGAACGACCGGATGGGGACGGATGGCCTGGATGCCGTCTTGCAAGCGGCAGCAACAGCATTCGGATTTGTCTACATCCATCCTTTTCAGGACGGGAACGGGAGACTGCATCGCTGTCTTGTTCATCACGTTCTTGCAGAGCGGAAATTCACGCCGCCAGGGATGGTGTTTCCGGTGTCCTCTGTTATGTACGACCGGATTGACGAATACCGGAAAACGCTTCAAGTGCACTCCGGTCCGCTGATGAATTTCATAGAGTGGCGGGCGACACCTGAGAGAAACGTGGAGGTATTGAACGATACGGCTGATCTGTATCGCTATTTTGACGCTACGGAGGCAGCGGAGTTTCTGTATTCATGCGTGCTGCGGACAGTGGAGGAAGATTTGCCACGCGAGATTGAATATCTCCGCCGCCACGATGAGGCACTGCGGCGGATCATGGATGCTGTTGAAATGCCCGACCGGATGGCGGAGAATCTCCTGATGTTCATCCGGCAAAACAAGGGGAAACTGCCTAAACGGCGGCGAACGGGAGAATTCAAAAAACTGACGGATGATGAGGTCACGCTGCTCGAAGGAATTTTCCGCGAAGCATTCGATGGTTTCGACGATACGAGGACCGGCGATATCAAAGCAGAGCGCGAGGAACAATACCGCGGGTGAGCTGGAATTCCCGGCACCTGACGAGAGGTATATATTCGATCGGGAAGTCGTCATCTTTTGGGGACAGCACTGAGGGAACGCGTTCCGTGTGAAATCAGCGAGGAAGCGCTCGTAAACCAGGCCCAGGAAGTTGTTCCTTGTGTTCAACTATAAACCGCCGAGCAGGTAAACCGAGCGGCTCGGAGGCCAACGAGAATAACGCGGACTAATTTAAGAGACATACTCGCCGGACCTGCAGATAGGGTAACGGCTTGTCACGTATTGCGCTGTCGATTCCATGGCTTAAGAGGGCGTTGTTAGGTTGTGCAAAGTGCTGCTCGTGACCGCCGACGGGAACGATGCTGAAGTCCCGAGCTTGATCCAAAAGTAATCTCTACAAAAGTAACCCTCGGCGCTCAGTAAAGCAGAGAGCAGTTCTCGGTTAGCTTCGTTGTCGTCGGCTACAAGGACGATTTCATGATGGCCTTCTGGAGCGGACACATGGCCTCCTTAAGAATCATCTCGACTCCACCAGGAGTTTGCGAACGTGAACTCTTGTCGAGAGATAAAAGAGAACTCGTCCGGTCCCAGGCAACGAAAACCCATCGCATGCGACCTATTTGCAGTATCTTAAACTTACAGACGGTTCTTATTGCCTTCTAACGATTGCTACCAAGCGGTAAATGCTGGGATTTCCTTCTGACGGTAGCCCCGCTGGCCGTCGACGGTGGAACAGGGTCACCTGTGAACCCCACGGCGACCTTCTAACCGCCGGTGAATGGTGTTACTGAGTCCAGTCTGTGTCGTCGATTTGGTGAAGCGCTATCTGGCAACGTTTCGCTCGGCCTCGGCCAAAAGCGATTACACATCGGCCGCGCCCTAAGAGGGTTTCGGTTTCGCAGGTGTCGTCGGTGGGGCGAATGTTGAACCACTTCACACGGGGAGGAGGCTTGGCACGCCCTCGTCCGCCTAGCACAAAATCCAGACGACGGCTGGGCCTTGATCCAGCTCTGGCGAAATGCTTCGGGATGCTCGCGGCGCTGGTTCGAAGAGGACCTCAGATTTCGCGGGGCTGAAGTGGAAGCGTTTTTAAGAATTGCGGAAAGAGCCAGGAGCTTTGACGCATACGTAGAGGATCCACGAGGGGGGATCAAGGCGCTCATAGGCGAAGAGTTCAGTCGCCTGCGAACTCACCGTTGCACTCGCGAATTGATCAGCGTTTTTTGAATGGCATGGGACGCACCAGCAAGTACAGCTGTTGCTCCGCCTGGGTGGAAGTTTCTTCGGCAAAACAACGTTCAGTCCGCGTCCATCCGGAATTTGGTTCTCGCACGATTTTGTTTCAGTTTGGGCGTGGAAGTTAGACAGAACGCGCCGATAAGAATTCCACAAGTCTCAGCGTCGAGGACATTGCGTGGGATTTGCTCAGTGAAGAGCTCCGATCGACCACACGCGAATTCATATTGGAGCCAAGCTGTACTCCGAGTCTTGAGCGCTTAGCCCAAATAGTCTTGAGGCTTGTGCCGTTTACTTTCAACTAGAGCCTTCGATTTGGCAATCCCTAGGTGGCGCGATCTCTGACAACGCCATTACTTGAAAACTCCGAAAGTTGGGAACAACTTTGGGAACAACTGGCCCAAACACCGCCGAAAACCATGTACTACGACACAGGAACAGGCTAGACGAATCAACAACTTAGAAGATTTTTGTTAAACTCTGGATGATCTGGCTATCCTGGTTCGAGTCCAGGCCTCCCAGCCAAATTTTCACCCCAGGGAATACAGCCTTTTCGATCAAGAAATCGGTTTTCTGCCGACTTTTTGGCCTTCTGCCGTTCGACTTCTAATTGAACAATTGAGCCTGGCTTGATAGCGTCTAGCGCGGCGCGTGCTCGTTCTGTGGGCAGCTTCCGGAAATAGCGAACTCCGGGAGAGCGCATGTTGTGATGAGGTCACGCGGTGAAAACGAAGATACTGACAAGCCTGGTGTCGCTGGCAATCTTGGTGGCGTGTGTCGCGATCACGGAGTTGATCGCGAGCGAAGAAAAGGTTTCGGCGGGAAACGGCGGCGCGCAAGAGCAGCGCGACTGGCCGGTGTACGGGGGCGCGCCCGAGAACAATCACTATTCAAGCCTGGCGCAGATCCAGCGGAAAAATATAAAGCAATTGGCGGTGGCTTGGAGTTTTGACTCCCAGGAGGAGGGCGGCCTCCAGACAAGCCCGGTCATTATCGACGGCGTGCTTTACGGGCTCACTCCCACGCAAAAGATTTTTGCTTTGAACGCTGCCACCGGCAAACTGCTGTGGAAGTTCGACTCCGGGATACGCGGGACACAGCCGGATCGGGGGTTGGCCTATTGGGCGAGCGAAAAAGATAAGCGGATTCTTGCCGGGGTGATGAATTTCGTCTACGCCCTCGATGCTGCTACCGGCAAACCGATTCCAACGTTCGGAGACCAGGGACGCATCGACCTGCGGGAGAATCTCGGACGCGCACCTGCCTCCGCGCAGTCGGTCTACCTGACCAGCCCGGGGATCGTCTACAAAGATCTGATTATTCTTGGCGGCCGGAATCCCGAGACCCTGCCGGCGCCTCCGGGCGACGTTCGCGCGTACGACGTTCGAAGCGGGAAGCTGAGCTGGTCGTTCCACACCATTCCTCACCCGGGTGAGTTTGGCTACGAAACATGGCCGAAGGACGCCTGGAAGACCAGCGGCGCCGCGAACAACTGGGCCGGAATGGCGCTCGATCGGAAACGTGGGATTATGTACGTCCCAACAGGATCGGCGGCATTTGATTTTTATGGTGGGGACCGTCTCGGCGACGATCTGTTTGCCAATTGCCTGATCGCCTTGAATGCCGAAACGGGAGAGCGCCTTTGGCATTTTCAGGGAGTTCGACACGATCTTTGGGATCGGGACTTTCCATCGCCGCCGGCGCTGCTGACCGTGAAGCGCGAGGGCAAGGACATCGATGCGGTCGCGCAGACGACAAAACAAGGCTTCGTCTATCTGTTTGATCGCACGAACGGGACTCCTCTTTTCCCAATTGAATATCACAAGTACCCTGCCAGCACCGTACCTGGCGAAGTCGCTGCTTCGGAGCAGCCTCTTCCGGTTCGTCCGGCACCCTTTGCCCGCCAGCTCCTCACCGAGGACCTGGTGACAAATCGTACGACTGAGGTTCATCAATGGGCGCTGGAACGGTTTCGAAAATTCCGCAGCGAAGGACAGTTCGTTCCCTTCAGCATGGGAAAGGATACTGTCATCTTCCCCGGCTTTGACGGGGGCGCCGAATGGGGTGGTCCGGCGGTGGATCCAGAAACGGGAATCCTTTACGTGAATGCGAATGACGTTGCCTGGACAGGCGCGCTCGCGGAAAACACCGGGGGAAACAGTCAGAGGTCGATCTACTTGAGCCAGTGCGGTGTCTGCCACGGCGAGAATAGGACCGGTTCGCCTCCTGCTATGCCGTCTCTCGTGGGAGTTGGGGACCGTCTGACTTCCATGCAGATCGCCGCAACCATCAAGAATGGCAAGGGAAGGATGCCCGGTTTTCCGAACCTGACCGACGATCAACTGTTCGCGCTGATCGACTACCTGACGAGCGGCGAAAACAAGGAGCTCACAAGTTCTGGGCCGGCTCCGGTTTCCATGAAATATCGATTTACGGGCTATCGAAAATTTCTCGACCCGGAAGGATATCCAGCGGTTGCCCCACCTTGGGGTACGCTGAACGCTATCAACCTGAATACTGGGGAATATGCCTGGAAAATTCCGCTGGGCGAATATCCAGAGCTTGCCGCCAAGGGGATGAAGGATACAGGAACGGAGAATTACGGAGGCCCCATCGTCACTGCTGGCGGGCTTCTCTTCATAGGAGCAACGAATTTCGACAAAAAGTTCCGAGCCTTCGACAAAGCGACAGGCGCACTGCTTTGGGAGACGACGCTACCCTTCGCAGGAAACGCGACACCCGCCACGTACGAGGTAAATGGCCGCCAGTTCGTGGTGGTTGCGGCGGGAGGCGGAAAAGATCCTAAATCGCGGTCGGGCGGAGTTTATGTCGCTTTCGCTCTTCCTACGTTGACCGGCGATTCTGCTTCCGAAGTAAAGCATTGACGCTGCCGTGCGGAGCGACCTTGTTCGCTTCGGTAGCACGGAGTAGACTTTCCAATCCGAATTGTGGATGTTGGCATGACTTGCATCGGGCCCATCACGGTTTGCCATAATGACTGACGCCTATACCGGTTCGCTGGCCGCCGAAACTATTTGCGAGAGCTCCCTCTACAACAAGGATCTCGCCCCGGTTTCTCCGGATCGCCGCACCTGGCGCACCTACAACTACGCCGCTTTGTGGATCTCCATGAGCGTGAACATCCCCACCTACATGCTCGCCAGCGGCATGATCGCCGGTGGTATGAACTGGAAGCAGGCGCTCTTCACCGTCTTCCTCGGCAACGTGCTCGTGCTGATTCCCATGTTGCTGAACGCGCATGCCGGCGCGCAGTACGGAATCCCGTTCCCTGTTTTCGCGCGAGCTTCCTTCGGCGTACTCGGGGCCAACGTCCCGGCAATCTTGCGCGCGCTGGTAGCCTGCGGTTGGTTTGGCATCCAGACCTGGATCGGCGGTGAGGCCATCAACGCCATGATCGTCGCCCTGGCGCCCAGCTGGGCCCATTTCGCCTACGGCGCGGCGCTGTGTTTCCTCTTCTTCTGGCTGCTGAACGTCCTCGTGATTCTGCGCGGCATCGAGACCATTCGTTTCCTCCAAGGCATTTCCGCGCCCTTCCTCTTGCTGATTGGCCTCGCACTCCTGCTTTGGGCGCGCGCCAAAGCCGGCGGCTTCGGCCCGATGCTCTCCACTCCCTCGAAGTTCCAAAGCTTCGGCGAGTTCTTCCGCTTCTTCGTTCCGTCGCTCACCGGCGTCGTCGGTTTCTGGGCCACCGTTTCCCTGAACATCCCCGATTTCACGCGTTACGCTCGAAGCCAGCGCGACCAAGTTGTCGGCCAAGCCTTAGGGTTGCCCGCAACGATGACTTTTTATTCCTTCATCGGAATTGCCGTGACCTCAGCCACGCTGATTATCTTTGGCCAAGCGCTTTGGGATCCCGTCGCGGTCCTCTCCCGCCTCGGCAATCCCTTTGCGGTGGTGCTCGCCATGCTCGCGCTGCTGATGGCCACCCTCAACGTCAACGTCGCTGCCAACGTCGTCTCGCCCGCCAACGACTTCTCCAATCTTTCTCCCCGGCGCATCAGTTTTCGCACCGGCGGACTCATCACCTGCGCCATGGGCATCGTCATGCAGCCATGGAAACTCATGGCCAACTACGGCAGCTACATTTTCGGATGGCTCGTCGGCTATTCTGGCTTTCTGGGGCCCATTGCTGGGGTCCTAATCTGCGACTATTTCGTCGTGCGCAAGAAGATTCTGCTTGTCGAAGACCTCTATCAACGCGGCGGCCTCTATGAATATCAACGCGGCTTCAACTGGCAAGCTCTTGCCGCACTCGCCGCAGGCGCAGGCGTCGCGTTTATTGGCCTAGTCGTGCCGCAGCTGCGCGTCTTGTACAATTACGCCTGGTTCGTGGGTTTCATCGTAAGCTTCTTCGCCTACTTCGCACTGATGAGCAATGCCCATCCGGTGACGCAAACCGCGGACTGAGGGAGAACCTGCATGCAATTCGGTATCACCATCAAGCCAGACCTCACCATCGATCGCATTATCAGCCTCACCCGCCAGGCCGAATCCGCCGGCTTCACCTACGGCTGGATCTTCGACTCCCACGTCATCTGGATGGAGCCCTTTCCACTGCTCACGCTGATGGCCGCAAACACCAAGAACATGCGCCTCGGCACTTGCGTCACCAATCCCGCCGTTCGCGATGTCACTGTGGCCTCCAGCCTATTCGCCACGTTGAACGTCGCCTCGCACGGACGCATGGTCATGGGCATCGGCCGCGGCGACAGTTCACGCCGGGTCTTGGGGAAAAAGCCCACCACCCTCGAAAACCTCGAAGACTTTGTCAAAACGTTCCGCGAGCTGAACGCCGGACGTGCCGTCGACCATGAGGGAGTCAACGCTCGATTCCCGTGGACAAACGGTGAGATGCCGCCTGTATGGGTGGCGGGCTACGGCCCCAAGGCGCTGCGCACCGCCGGCCGCATTGGCGACGGCGTGATCCTGCAATTTGCCGATCCCGATTTGATCAGTTGGTGTCTCGGCTTCGTTCGCGAAGGCGCGCGCGAAGCGGGCCGCGACTTCAGCAAGATCGAAGTCATGGCCGCCGCCCCGGTCTGGGCTTCCGATGATCTCACCGTAGCCCGCGACAGGGTCCGGTGGTTCCCAGCACTTGTTTCCAACCACGTCCTCGATCTCATTTCCAAGTACAAACCCGAGGAGCTTCCCGCGAGCTTGGTCTCCTACGTCCGCGACCGCGGCAAATACGACTACCTCCACCATTGCGAAGTCGGCAGCGACAACGCCAACTTCGTTACCGACGAAGTCATCGATCGCTTCTGCCTCGTCGGGCCGATCGAGCAGCACCGCAAAAAACTCGAGACCTTGCGCGGCGTCGGCGTCACCCAATTCAACATCTACCTAATGTGCGGCGAAGAAGAAAAAACGCTCGAAATCTACGGCCGCGACGTTTTGCCCCACTATCGCTCAGCCGTGTCATCCTGAAGGCATCCGATGAGGATGCCTGAAGGATCTCAACGTAAACTTTTTGCAACGCGGTTCGCTGATTCGAACGCTCACAATTTGTGGGTCGCGGCTTGAGCCGCGACATGAAGGTAGGCCGGAAACCGGGCTTTAGCCCCTTAAGTCACGAGGACAACCGATGCGTTTCGACACCATCATCAAGGACGGCACCATCATCACCACCACCGACACTACCCCAGCTGACGTCGGCATCACCGCCGGCAAAATCTCCGCCATCGCCGCGCAACTCCCCGCCGAAAACGCCGCCCATATCATAGACGCCGCCAACCACCTCCTCCTTCCTGGCGGCATTGACGTCCACACGCATCTCGACATGCCCTTCGGCGGCACTACAAGCGCTGACGACTTCCAGACTGGCACGATCGCCGCCGCCTTTGGCGGCACCACCACCCTGATCGACTTCGCCATCCAGTACAAAGGCCAAACCCTCCGCCAAGCTTTTGATACGTGGATGAAAAAAGCCCACGACAAAGCTACGATCGATTACGCCTTCCACTGCATCATCACCGATCTCGGCTCCGCCCAACTCGAGGAAATGGCACAGCTCATCCGCGAGGGCGTCACTAGCTTCAAGCTCTTCATGGCCTACCCCGGTGTCTTCATGCTCGACGACGCCACCATCTTCCGCGCCATGTCGCAAGCTGCAAAACATTCGGGCCTCATCTGCATGCACGCTGAAAACGGCGGCGCCATCGACGTCATCGTCCAGCAAGCCCTCGCCGAAGGAAAGCGTGCGCCCAAGTATCACGCCCTCACGCGTCCCACCACCGCCGAAGCCGAAGCCACCTCCCGGGCCATCGCCCTTGCCGAAATGGCCGGATGCCCCGTCTACATCGTCCATCTCTCCTGCAACGACGCCCTCGAAAAGGTTCGCGAAGCCCGCGACCGCGGCCTCCCCGTCTACGCCGAAACCTGCCCGCAATATCTTTATCTCTCCCTCGAAAACATGGACGCACCAGGCTTCGAAGGCGCCAAGTACGTCTTCACTCCTCCGCTCCGCGAAAAATGGCATCAGGAGAAACTCTGGCGCGGCTTGGCTCACGACACGCTCCAAGTCGTTTCCACCGATCATTGCCCGTTTTGTTTTAAGGAACAAAAAGAATTAGGCAAAGACGACTTCACCAAAATTCCCAACGGCGGCCCCGGCATCGAGCACCGCCTCAGCCTTATCTACACCGGCGGCGTCCACGGCAAGCGTTTCTCGGCAAACCGCTTCGTCGAGATCGTCTCCACCGCCCCCGCAAAACTCTTCGGCCTCTTTCCCCGCAAAGGCACGGTTGCCGTCGGCTCCGACGCCGACCTCGTCGTCTTCGATCCCAAGGAGCAGCAAGTCATCAGCGCCAAAACCCACCACATGCGCGTCGATTACTCGATGTTCGAAGGAATCCAGATCAAAGGTGTGCCCAGAACCGTTCTCTCCCGCGGACGCGCGGTAATCGAGTCGGGCAAATTCGTCGGCCGCCCTGGCTCCGGCCAATTCCTCCGCCGCCAAACCTACTCCGGCGTATAACCTTCTGGTGGTATGTAGGTGCCGGGCTTCAGCCCGGCGAACCACTGCTAACGCGGCCATCGCTAGGGCGCTTCATAGGCAGAAGAAAGAGCAGGGGCGCAGCGTGCCTGCCTGCCGCAGGCTGGCTGCGCCCCTGCTTGGCAACCAACAACCGCCTCAAGTGCTTGTTTGTTGTTTAGTTGAAGTTCGGATGGTCGAAGTCGAACATTCCGAAGCAATCGCCGATCGCCGGAGGGTTCAACGGCACGTAGGGGTCTCTGGCAGCCGACCTGGGTTCAGCCAGATTGTCGCGGCTGCGCTTGGTAATTGGCGGGACGCTCCAGTTCCGCTCGATGAACTTCAGAATGGAAACGTGATCGTAGTAAACGTGGCCCACGCGGCCGCCCACGGAATACGGGGAGACCACGAGCAGCGGGATGCGGGTTCCGTCGCCGAAGAAATCCAGCGGCTGAACGTAGCCGGAATCGTAGTATCCGCCGCCTTCGTCCATCGTAATGAAGATCGCGGTGGTCTTCCAAAGATCGGGATTGGCCTTCACCGCATCCACAATCTTCTTCGTGAAGCCTTCAAACAGATCCATCTTCGAGGACGCCGGGTGACCATCCACCCAGCCGCTGGGCTTGACGAACGAGACTGCAGGGAGTGTTCCGTTCTGGATGTCGTCGTAAAAATCGATCGTGTCCTTGAGGCTCGCGGTGCGCACCGCAGCGTTGGTCATGATCGAGGTCGAGTACTGGAAGAAGTTGCAGATGTTGCAGTATTGGTCGCTCTTCGCGCCAACCGTTCCGTAGTTGATCTGGTATTTGTCGCCCAGATACGCGTTGAACTGGTCGCCGTAGTATTTCCACGAAACGCCCTTTTCCAGCAGGGCATCGCCGATGTTGCGGACTTTGCTGGGCGGAATCGTGAACGGCGTATTCGCCACGTTGTTGTCGGTGTAGGCGTTGGAGCCGTCCCCGAAGTAGCCCGGGTTGTAGTTGTTCAGCAGATAGTAGGCGCCCGGCGCACACTTGGGGTCCACTTCGTAGGGAAGCGTGCTCAGGTAGCTCAGTATTGCAAAAACACCAAGCTGGTCGGAATCGGAACAATTGCTGTAGCTCCCGCCGCCGAACGATGCGGAACCGAAGGCGCCGCCTCCGTATCCATCTTCGGTATACCAGTTGTTCGTGCCCGGTTGCGGGTCGGGGTTTTCGATTTCATCCACGATGCCGGCGTTTGGCGTTCCAACGAAGGTCGAAGCGGGCACGTTGTGCGGCGGCGTAGTCGGGTTGCCGTCGGCATCGCTGAAAAAGATCGCGTCGCCGAATCCCAGCATGATGTGGTTGGCGCCGGTCCCGCCGTCAACCGACTGGTGAAAGTTGTCGCTCAGTGCATAGTTGTCCGCCAGGAACTTAAAGTACGGAACATCCCCCTCCAGCATGTTGTAGAACCCCATGGCGGTCGAGCCTTCACCCGTCGACAAGTTGCTGAACCCGGTGGCCTGCGCTTGGCCATTCGTGCCCGCCCCTACCGTCACTTCCACCCAGGGGACAAGGTCCGCTTTGCACCCGCTGGGATTCCGGAACGTTGCGTAGTCCGTGTTGCAATCGAGCTGCTGCCACATTTGATAGAAGCGATGCACCGGACTTGCCGCGTAGTCGTCATAGGAGAAAGTCTTCGAGGTCAGCTGAAACGGACCTGGAGGGAGGTCATTCACATTCGCAATGCGCTGGTCGGGAGTGTGGGAAGCCTGTTCGGTCCCGCCGGTCAGCATGAATGGATAGTAGTCGGCCGGCAGACCGTTCTCGGAGGACGTGGCGTCGGCCAGTTTGCAGATTCCATTGTTCTTGCAGACATCACTTGGACCGCCGGTCAGGGGCGGAGGGAGCGTCTCGTACAGTGATTTGGATTGCGGGCTCTCTTGGAACTTGTCCGTGTCTTCCGCCGAGTATTGCACCGCGAACGAATAGTTGGGGCCTGGAGTGCCGTCTTCGTTGATGATGTGCTTCGAAAGCAGGTTGTCGACGTGCTGGCCGTTCTTCGGCTTGTACGTCGCAAACAGGTGATCGAAGGTCCGGTTTTCGCCGATGATCACGATGACATGCTTGATTGGCGAAGTAGTGTTGCCGGAGTTATCGGTTTGTGCGTGGAGAGGAGTTACGAGAACCAATTGAGCCGCAACGAACATGGCGAGGACCTGCTTCAAGCGCGCGAAGCAAGCCGGCCAGGTAGATAGGCGCATCTATGCAACCTCCATTTAGGGGACAAAGTCGCGCAACCAAATGGGCTGGAGGTTCGGATCACGCGCGCAACAGGTGTAAGCGCGCTGTGTTACACACGCGCAACGGCCGGATGAACGGAAGGACAAAGTCGACACAAAAATCGCGAAGCTCGAAAGAATTTACAAATCTTGCGTTGCGCTCGCAAAATTCCTCGGCTGGATCATGGCGATTTCTTTTCGTACGCGTCGTAGCTGGAGGCGATGGTGCGGATTTCGTCGAGCGTTTGTTCGCGCCGCAAAACGCCGTTCTCCATCACGGTTTCCAGCTGGTCGGCTGCGCCCGCTGCGCCGCCAGTTTCCTTCGTGACGGTGATGAACTCGTTTCCATCCTTGAGAAGGATGAAACGCCCCGCGCGTGAGTCCTTGCCGGGGTCGGTTACCGGCTGCTTGTAGACGTCGTGCCACTCGCCGTTGACGTCGATGGCGGAGCACTTCAACGCGAAGCGCAGCGTGTCGCGATTGATCTGCTGCAGCAGGGCGCCGCCCATGCCGAAACTCCAGTTGTCCATGGACCAGCCTTTGCGGGTCAGCTGAGAGATCATGTTCTGGATCGTGTAGTAGTTCACGCCGTCGCCTTGAATGAAGCGCACCTGGGGTGACAGGACTTTCCAGCCTTTGCGATTGACCTCGTAGCCGAACTTTTCGGCGGCAATATTGAAGAGTTCCTCAAGGACCGTTACCGCTTCGCCGCTGTCAGGGCGAATGACCAGCGTGCCTTTGCGCTGCATCACTCGATCGTGCAGCTTGCCGCCCCACAGATTGCGCACCGCGTTGTAGATGTCGTAGGAGTCGCTCACACAAGCGACGATTCCTTCGGGCACGTTGGCGAGCATGTTCTGGTAGGCGTCCACTTCGCGATCTTTGCCCCAAGCCGTGATTGTGGAATGTTCCGAAGCCGGGATGCTGACGCCGGCCATGTCTGCGCCGTAATACTGTTGCAGCAATTCAATCGCGGCCAGGTTGTCCGTACCCAGAAAATTGAACAGGTGGGCCGCACCGCCAACGGCCGCCGATTCGCGACTGCTCACGCCGCGGAACCCAAAATCGTGCAGCTTGAGACTGAGCTGCGACGGATCGCCGGTACGAACCAGCGCCTCGCCGATGATCTGCTTGATGGCGCGGCTCAACGTCGCCACGGTGACGGGGTACCACACCTGCAAAAGCACGGTCTCCGCCCAATTCGTGAGCCAGTAAAACTCCGGGTCGGTGTTTTCGATGGTGACGATGGCGTTCTGCGCCGCCACCACCGATCCTTCCTTGACGGCCTTGATGCGTAGGGGCAACACTCCCGCGTACTTCGCGTACAGGCTCTTCCACCCTTCGAAGTTGAAACACTTGGGATTGCCGGAAAAGTGCTGGCTGGCAAATTTCGCTGCTTCTTCAATGTCTTCCGGTGTGAAGACCTTGCCGGCGAAGTTGGATTTGACGATGTATTGGAGACCGGCCATCTCGGCGTGGTCGAAAAAGCCGCCGCGGGAGCACACGTAGGAATAAATGAACCGGGTGTTCGGAGGATATTGCCACCAATGGCTCAGTTTGTAGCTATCGGTATTGAGGATCGGATTGAATCGAAGAGGTTGGATGGCGTTCTCCCATAAGACGACCAGTGCCGGGCTTAGTTGGTTGCCGAGTAGGGGCGCAGCATGCTGCGCCCCTACAAGCTCACAGAGATTGCTCCAGGGTGAAAGCGATGTAGAGCAGACGATCTTCGCGTTGGATTTGCAAGACAACGGGTGCGCCGGGCTGGAGGGCCTGCAGGGTCGAGCGCAGGCGATCGAGCGTGGTCATTGGCTCGCCGTTCAGAGTGCGAATTACATCTCCCGTCGCAAGCGAAATACCGCTCCCACCATCATTGGAGCGCGCGGCGACGATGATTCCAAACGGATCGCGCAATTCGGGCACCATGGCGGCGACTTTCTTGTCGATTTCGATGCCGACGATGCCCAGCGGGCGAACCAGATTTCTCTCCGGGTCAGCGAGCGCGGTGATTTGATCCATGCTGTCTGATTTTTCGCTTACCGGCACGTCAAACGCCAGCCGGTCCTGGCCGCGCAGGACTTCCAGATGCACTTTGTCGCCGTCGCCGACCGACATCAGGCGGAACGCCACGTAGGGAACGCTATCCGCCATCCGTCCGTCAACAGTGAGCAACACATCGCCAACCCGGACGCCTGCGGCGAGAGCCGGGCTGTCGGGAAGCACGTCGGAGACGATGACGCCGTAGTTGCGGGGCAAGTTCATCCCGGCCGCCAGGAGGGGAGTGATGGTCTGGATTCCAATACCGATCTCTGCATGGTGAACGTGGCCGAATTTGCGGAGCTGCTGATACGCAATCTTGACGACACCGCTGGGAATCGCGAACCCCAACCCTTCGTTTCCGCCGGACTGCGTCAGGATGAAGGTGTTGACGCCCACCACCTCGCCATCCACGTTGACCAGCGGCCCGCCGGAGTTTCCCGGGTTGATGGGAGCGTCGGTTTGTATGTAGACCATCGGCGAATCCGGGTCGGTTTGCCGCGCCACCGCGGAAACCACGCCGAGCGTCACTGAGTTGCGCAAGCCTTCCGGGCTGCCAAAAGCCAGCACCACCTCGCCCTGCCGAATATTCCGATACGACGCGATCGGGAGCGCCTGCAACTTTACCTTGTCGACCTTCAAGAGCGCGAGATCGATTTCGCGGCTCACACCCACGACGCGAGCCGGTACGATATTGGTCCGCGAGGAGAGTAGCGCCTCCAGCGTGCCCTCCGGATTGGCAGCGGGCAGCACCACCTGAACGCGTTGCGCACCGGAAACCACGTGCGCATTGGTAATGATGTAACCGCTCGGATCGATGACGAAGCCCGAGCCTATAGCCCTCTGCCGGCCGATCACGACGCCGGTGTTGCCTCGCTCACCGGCTTCGAGCGGCCCGTAGCCAGTCACCAAGATCTGCACCACGCTCGGCGAAACCTTCTTGATGAGCGCGTCCACGGACTCATTGAGCTTGTGAAGGGTGTCGCCCGAGCGGTCCTGCGCGTGCGCAGGCGTGGAGCAGAAAGAGGCGAGACCCAACATAGCGGCTGCGGCCAAGCAGCAGGCGCGCCCAGCGAAAAAGCGCCTGCTTCGGAAAGCGGCCGCTACAGGTGCCGAGACGCTGCGGCGAGCAGCGACTGACGGCACGGCTGGGGGATTGGCTTGGTGCATACTCGGTTCTCCTCGGATAGCCGCCGAAATGCTCATTGGCAGGTCCACTCTAGAATACAACGAACGGAGGGAACGCGCCGGAAGCCCCCACCCCCACCCTTTTTTTGTAGACTACTGGTTGGCCAGACAGAAGAACTATGAGCACCGTAGGAGTGACTTCGGGACCGCGGACGGATAGGGCGATCGAATGGCTCTTAGAGGGAGACCCGGCCATTCGTTGGCAGGCCTTGCGGGATTTGGTCGAGGCTGCAGAAGCCACCGTCGAGCGTGAGCGGCGAAAGGTAGCGCGCGAGGGCTGGGGAGCCCGCCTGCTCGCCAGGCAGGACCCGGAGGGCACGTGGGCTGGCGGGCTCTCGTCAGACGGAGGGCTCTACTCGCCAAAGTGGACCTCGACCACCTACACAATGCTGCTGCTGCGTGATTTCGGTCTGATACCCAGCGCCCGACAGGCGCGAAAGGCCTGCAAGCTCCTGCTCGACGGAGGGCTCCAGCGCGACGGCGGTATGAACTACGGCATCTGGGCAAAATGGACGCACCGGAGCGAGACGTGCGTCACGGGGATGGTGCTCTCCATCCTCTCGTACTTCGAGTATGAGGACTCCCGCCTCGACACCCTTGCCAGCCACCTGCTAGAGCAGCAGATGCCCGACGGCGGGTGGAATTGCCGACGCCCACACGGGGCGACTCATGCTTCGGTCCACACGACCATCAGCGTACTCGAGGGCTTGCGGTTCTATGAATTGCACCGTGGACGCGAAGTCCGGGAAGTGCGGACGGCGCAGCGCCGCGGCCGGGAGTTCCTCTTGGTACACCGGCTCTTTCGTTCCCACCGTACGGGCGAAATCATCAAGCCTGCATTCATTCGCTTCTCTTTTCCGCCCAGATGGCACTACGACATTCTCCGCGCACTCGACTATTTTCAAGCTATCAACGCGCCTTGCGACCCGCGCCTAGCCGAGGCAATCGACATCGTCCGTGGCAGCCAGCGCAAAGATGGGTGCTGGCCGCTGCAACACTCACACAAAGGGAAGACATATTTCCAGCTTGAACGCGTCGGCGCGCCGAGCCGCTGGAATACTCTGCGCGCGCTGCGGGTGCTTCGGTGGTGGGATCGCGAGAGCCCGACGCGAAAAACTGTCACTACTGGCGCACCACGTTAGGAAGAAGGGGAGGGGACGCGAGAGTGGGAGCCGCGAGACAGCTTGCGGAAGCGGCGAAGGTGTCGGAACAGGTTGACGGCGGAAGCGATCACGACGCCCCATAGGCAGAAGTAGAAGGATTGGTTGAGGATGGCGACGGTGCGGAGGTAGCCAAAGGCAGGCGATCCGGGCAAGTCCACAAGAACAACCACGTTGCCTGCTTTGAGCAGGAAGAAACAAATAAGAAGCCAACCGATGCTGCAGACAATGCTGTAGATGTAGTGCAGGCGCACCCAGTCCGGGCGCAACAAGTTGACGCCGGCTTGCACCATCCCGGCGAGGGCCAGAAGCACGACCGGAAGATAGAACTGATGCCACACGGGCGCGGGCTTAACAAAGGCGGCGGCGGGCCCGAAGATCATGAAGGGCGCTTGCTGCACGACGCGGAGCCAGGCGATTGAGACGCCCAGTGCCACAAATTGAGCAATCGAGTCGAAACGGGAGATGCGGGGCGTGGTCCCGAGCGTGGAAGAAGTTTCCGTGGTCGATCCGGGGTGCTTCGTAAAGTCGGGCCAGATGCCCTTTAGACTGCGGGGATCCCAGCGCTCCGGGAATTTGGTCCAGTGGTGGTCGGCGACCGCAAAGATCAGCGTCACAATTCCAAACTGAATGAGGAATTGATAGAGGAACGTGGGAAAGATGCTGACCGGCTGTCCGCTGGCGAACAAGGCCGCGAAAACGATGACCAGGACAATACCGGTAATCCCCAGATTGAACGACAACACCTTGATATAGAAGGGAAAGAGCGCAGGGCCGATCCATTGACGTCCGAAGGCCACGCTGCGGTGGTCCTGGCGATACCGGCCCGCGACCAGCAGGGGATGGCCATGCTGCTTGAGGATGGCTTCCAGCTCGCCCTCGGCGAGTGGCCTGCCGAGCTCCGCTTCCTTGTCCTCGATTTGCGAGCGGATATTTTCCGAAAGTTCGTTGATGATGTCGTCGCGTTGCGCTTCCGGAAGACCACTTCGGACGGTTTTCAGATAACGATCGAGAAGTTCCATGATACGGCTCCTTACGTGCCGAAAATCTGGAAAGCAGCGAGGCCCAGCCTGCCGACCTCCAGCAGAATCTGAATCGAGATCAGGCTTACGTACGCGACCGTGTTCCAAGTGACGGGACCCACGATGACGATCAGGCCGGACCCGAGAATCGAGAGCAGCAGCTTCAAGACTACGGGGTGGGACGCGAGGGACATTCGGGTCGTGGAATCCGTCCCTTCTGCCCGAAGGCGATGTTTTGCTTCCATGTTGCGATCAGAAGTTTGCATGACATTACCCCCTAACAATTCCGTTGAGTGAGGAATCGATGCTTTTCCATTCGGCAAGCAGCTGCTTGAGGATTTGCTTGCCTTCTGCGGACAGGACATAAAAGCGCTTGTTGCGCTTGTCTTCTTCGCGCCATTCGCTCACCAGCAGGCCCTGGCTTTCGAGTCGCCGCAGCAGCGGATATAGCGTGCCCTCGTCGATGGCCATGCCGTGCTCGGCGAGTGCTTTGCGGAGGGTGTAGCCGTATTGTTCGGTGCGCAGTTGGGCCAGGACCGCGAGGATCAGGGAGCCACGGCGAAGCTCGAGGCGAATGTTCTCGAAGAGGTTGGAGTCGATGGCCATATACTGTGTCGCGTCTACTATGCGCTACATACTATATGGCACACAGTAGTGATGTCAAGGACTTTTTTTTGGGCCACCGGAGGAGCGGTCGGGCAAGTTTCAGCGTCCAGTCCAGAAGGCGTTCGCTCGCAGTTCATCGGATGGTCACGTGAGTGTAAGGCGGGTATGATTTGTTGGCCGAAAGCGTGCGACGATAGCTCGCTCCTCTTTGGGCGAGGAAAACGACACCGATGGCGCGACTCCAGACGAGCGAAGACCTGCGGCTCGAAGATGCGCGGACGCACAAGAAGCACTGGAAGCGTTGGGGCCCCTACCTGTCCGAACGGCAGTGGGGAACCGTGCGAGAGGATTACAGCGCCGGAGGCACGGCTTGGGAATTTTTCCCGCACGACCATGCGCGCTCGCGCGCGTACCGCTGGGGCGAAGATGGCATCGGTGGGATCAGCGACCGGCATCAGATGATGTGCTTCGCGCTGGCGCTTTGGAATGGGCGCGATCCTATTCTGAAGGAACGACTCTTCGGGCTCACCGGCAATCAGGGGAATCACGGCGAGGACGTCAAAGAGTATTACTTCTATCTGGACTCAACGCCGACGCACAGCTATATGCGGATGCTCTACAAATATCCGCAGGCGGCGTTTCCCTATCAGCAGTTGGTGGAGGAGAACCAGCGGCTGGGAAAAGAGTCGCCGGAGTTTGAGTTGCTGGACACGGGGGTATTCGCCGAGAGCCGCTATTTCGACGTGTTCGTCGAATATGCGAAGGCAGATGTGGAAGACATGCTGATCAAGATTACGGCGGTGAACCGTGGTCCGGAGAGCGCTTCGTTGCAGATTTTGCCGTCGCTGTGGTTCCGCAATACTTGGTCGTGGGGCAGCGACCTGCGCCGGCCGATCGCACGCACGGCTACGAGCGTGCCCGGCTGCGTCTGCGCGGAACTGCAGCATTGGCAATACGGCAAACGGTGGCTGCTGTGCGCCGGCCAGCCCGACCTGATGTTCACGGAAAATGAAACCAACAACCAAAAGCTATTCGGCGGCCGAAACCGGTCGTACGCCAAAGACGCCTTCCATGCCTACGTGATTCAGGGTGATAAGGCGGCCGTCAATCCGAAGAAGACGGGAACGAAGATGGCCGCGCACTATCCAGTGGAGCTTGGCCCTGGTGAATCGGTTACGCTGAAGCTCCGGCTGACCGACCTGGAGCCGCTGGGCGCGCTGGACAACAGTTCTAGAATGGTTGGAACGATTGATTCTCCCGGACAGCACGAGCGAAGTCCGGGTGTGCCGGCTGCCAATGATTTCGGCGCGGGTTTTGACGCTTTGTTTGCGACGCGCCAAAAAGAAGCCGAGGACTTCTACGCCTCACGAATTCCGAAGGATTTGTCGGACGACGCGAAACTGGTCATGCGCCAGGCGTTTTCCGGCATGTTGTGGTGCAAGCAGTTCTATCACTATGACGTGCGCCATTGGCTCGATGGCGATCCGGCCGGCCCGCCGCCGCCCAAAGAACGTTTGCAAGGCCGCAACAAGGATTGGGCGCACCTGTACAACGACGACATCATCTCGATGCCGGATAAGTGGGAGTATCCCTGGTACGCCGCGTGGGACTTGGCTTTCCATTGCATCACCTTGGCGCTGGTCGATCCGGATTTTGCGAAGGAACAGCTGATCCTGCTGCTTCGCGAATGGTACATGCACCCAAACGGGCAATTGCCGGCGTACGAGTGGGCCTTTGGCGACGTGAACCCCCCAGTGCATGCGTGGGCCGCCTGGCGCGTCTACAAAATCGAGCGGCGCGTACGGGGCGTTGCGGATCGCGGATTTCTCGAGAAAGTTTTCCATAAATTGCTTCTCAATTTCACGTGGTGGGTGAACCGCAAAGATCCCGAGGGCATGAACATATTTCAGGGCGGCTTTTTGGGCCTTGATAACATTGGAGTGTTCGATCGGTCGGCGCCGCTACCCACTGGGGGCAACCTGGAACAGTCCGACGGCACTAGCTGGATGGGCATGTATTGCCTGAACATGCTGGCCATCGCGCTGGAGCTAGCGAAAGAAGACCCGGCGTATGAAGATGTGGCGAGCAAATTCTTCGAGCACTTTGTGCACATCGCGCATGCCATGAACGATATGGGCACCGATGGGAGATCGCTGTGGGACGACACGGACGGTTTCTACTACGATGTGCTGCATCTTCCGAGCGGTGAGGAGCACTTCCTCAAGATTCGCTCGATGGTTGGGATGATCCCGCTGTTTGCGGTGGAAACCCTGGAGCCGGAAATTGTCGACCGGCTGCCGGGTTTCAAGCGGCGGATGCAATGGTTCATCGACAATCACACCGATGTGCCGGAGCATATCGAAATGACGCAGCGATCCGGACGGGGCGTGCGCCGGTTGCTCTCGCTGGTGAATCGCAAGCAACTCAAGAGGGTCCTGGCGCGGATGCTGGACGAGACCGAGTTCTTGTCGCAGTATGGCGTGCGCGCGCTCTCGCGCTATCACCTGGATCATCCGTATGAGGTGGGCGTGAACGGGCACATCAACCGGGTGGACTACGAACCGGCCGAATCCACCACCGGGCTGTTCGGCGGCAATTCCAATTGGCGCGGGCCGATCTGGTTTCCAGTGAACTATCTGTTGATTGAATCTCTGCAGAAATTCCACCACTACTATGGCGAGGATTTCAAGGTCGAGTGCCCGACGCACTCCGGCAAGGAAAGCGATCTGTGGCAAGTCGCGGCGGAGATTTCTCGCCGGCTGGTCCATATTTTCTTGCGTGGAAGCGATGGGCGGCGGGCGGTCGCCGGAGGTACGGAGATTTTTCAGAACGATCCGCACTGGAAGGATTTGATCTTGTTCTACGAATATTTTCACGGCGACAACGGCGCGGGCATCGGCGCGAGCCATCAAACGGGCTGGACGGGGCTGGTGGCAAAGCTGGTCGAACAGAGCGGTGAATAGAGCGCTGGAGATTCGATTCGAACCGGCGCGGCTGGAGCACGCCGACTTGTTCGTGTCGATGATGCGGTCTTTGGAGGGCGCTGATCCGGGGACGACGTCGTTCGATGAAGACCGGCGGAGGATGATTTTCGCGGAGTTCGTGAAGGACCACACGTTTGGGCGGGCGTGGCTCATCGTCGCAGGGGAAGAACCCGTCGGGTATGTGGTCCTGACAGTTTCTTTCAGCTTTGAGTACCGGGGACGCGATGCGTTTGTCGATGAGTTGTATGTCGAGCAGGAGTTTCGTGGGCGGGGAATTGGCCGGCGGGCCATGGAATTTGTCGAAGAGGTTGCTCGCGAGTTGGGCGTAAACGCGGTGCATTTGGAGGTTTCTCGAGACAATGATGCAGCGCTGGAACTCTATCGCCGAGCGGGCTACGTGGATCATGGGCGGTACTTGATGACGAAGTGGCTGATCTGACTGGCGCGGGGCCACGAATTGCGGAGCGCATGCCAAAAGGGGGAGGACTTGCAGACGATGAGACGGCCCGGGCTGTGAAATTGCGAAACAAACTGGAATTGCGCGCGGCGTCGTGTCTCGTAGAGGTGCGACAACATGCGGCTTCGGCACATCCCTCCGCAAGTAAGGAACGAGCGCCGCGGAAGCGCGTTGCGGCCGGCGGAGCCCGGACTATGGCGGCGAATGATCCGAGGGTAAAATTTGGTCGCGAAGTCTGCGGGAATCTCGAAGCGGCCGAGGCGCGCGAATGGATCGTGACGAACGGCATCGGGGGATTTGCGTCCGGGACCGTCGCGGGATGCATGACGCGCCGGTACCATGGCTTGCTGATCGCTGCGTTGCAGCCGCCGGTCGGGCGCACACAGCTTGTCGCGGGCCTGGATGAGATTGTGCGGTACGCGGGAGCGGAGTACCCGCTTGCCACGCATCAATGGGCCAGCGGTGCCGTTGAGCCGAAGGGCTTTCTGAACATCCAGAGCTTCCGGCTGGAGGGCATGACGCCCGTGTGGACGTACGCGTTGGCGGACGCGCTGCTCGAAAAGCGGATCTTGATGCGCCAGGGCGAGAACACGACGTACGCCGAATACACATTCGTGCGGGGAAGTGGCGCGATCGAGATGGAGATGAAGGCGCTGGTGAACTATCGCGACTTCCATGCCTCGACGCATGCGGGTGACTGGCGCATGCGGATCGATTCCGTGGAAGAGGGCGTGAAGATCGTGGCGTTTGACGGCGCGACCCCCTTTTACTTGAAATGTGCGGGTGCCATCTGCGAGCCGCGCCATGAGTGGTATCGCGGCTGCTTCTTGCCGGTGGAGAAGGAGCGCGGGCTGGACGATCAGGAAGACCACCTGTTCGCCGCTGTGTTTCGCAAGAAATTGACGGTCGGGACGAGCGTGACCTTTGCCGCCACAACAGAAGCGCATACCGCGGCCGACGGCGGCGACGCTCGCGCGAAACGCTCCGACCATGAAGCAATGCTGTTCGAGACCTGGCGAGCGGGCAACGAAAAGGCCGCCGAGTGCCCGAACTGGCTCCCGCAGCTCGTGCTAGCTGCCGATCAATTCATAGTCAAACGCAGCCTGCCCGAGCATCCCGACGGCCGCAGCATTATCGCGGGCTATCACTGGTTCGGCGACTGGGGACGCGACACGATGATCGCGCTACCCGGCTTGACGTTGGCGACTGGGCGCGCGGATGTGGCTCGGCAGATTCTGCTGGCCTTCGCCAGCTACGCCGACGGCGGCATGCTACCAAACAATTTCCCGGATGCCGGCGGGAAGCCGGAGTACAACACCGTCGATGCAGCGCTGTGGTATTTCGAAGCGGTTCGGCAATACTTCGCCGCGACGCAGGACGGCAGGACGTTGCTGCAGCTTTTTCCCACACTCGCGGAAATGATCGACGCCCACGTAAAGGGCACACGGTACAACATTCATGTCGATCCCGTGGACGGGCTGTTATATTCGGGCGGACCAGGCGTGCAGCTCACCTGGATGGATGCCAAAGTCGGCGACTGGGTCGTTACGCCGCGAGTCGGCAAGCCGGTGGAAGTAAATGCGCTGTGGATCAATGCTCTAGAGACGATCGCGGAATTCGCGCGGCTGCTAGCGAGGCCGAGCGGAGGCTACGAAAAGCTGTCTGCCAAGGCTCAGAAAAATTTCCAGAAATTTTGGAACGAGGATCGAGGCTGCTGTTTCGACGTGATCAACGCTCCCGGCGTGGGGAACGATGCCGCACTGAGGCCAAATCAGATTTTTGGCGTGTCGCTGCCGGTTAGCCCCTTGACGGAAGAGCAGCGGAAGGCTGTCGTCGATGTTTGCGCGCAGCACTTGCTCACGTCGTATGGCCTGCGCAGCCTCGCGCCTGGGGAGCCGGGCTACGAGGGCCACTACAGCGGCGGACCGCGGGATCGCGATGCGGCCTATCATCAGGGGACCGTGTGGGGCTGGCTGCTCGGACCCTTTGTGCTGGCACATTTGCGTGTGTACGGCGACCGTGCGGAGGCCATGCGCTTCCTGGAACCGCTGGGGATTTCGGTGCACATGTACGGCCTCGGTACGCTGGGCGAGATCTTCGAGGGCGACGCGCCGTTCACGCCGCACGGGTGCATCGCTCAGGCATGGACGGTGGGCGAAGTCCTGCGGGCCATGCGCGAGATTCAGAGTGAGAGCGGTTCTTGAGGAGCGGCTAGCGCGGGACTTTGGCGACTTCGTAGAGCTCGATGAGCACTTTGCCTGCATCCGGCGTCGGCACGAGAAAGAAATTGACGCGAGTGCCGACGGCTCCTGGGCGCGTCTGCGGGTAAACCGGTGCCACGCCGAATCTTTTTTCCAGGATGACGGTGGCACGATCTACGTCGGCACAGCGATACTCAATCTGCTGTACTCCTTCTCCAAACTTGGTGAGATAGCGAGCGATCGCTCCCTGGCCGCCCGGCTGGCGCGTGGTCAGCACGTCCAGCGACACTTCGGGAAAATGCAGCTCAAACTCTTCGGCATCCTGGTCGGGTGGCACTTGCGCCAGTGATGGTGCACCATTCGCTTCGCGAATCCGCTTAAACGTGGCGCGTACGACGGCTAATCCGACGGTAACGACCGGGTAGGGTCCCAGTAGCGCAGAGAATTCTGCATCGCTCCGCCACGGACGTGTGGCTTGGTCAGCAGGGATTCGTCCGGTGCGATAAATCTCTTTCGCCGCGGCAACACGCACCGCCAAATCACCCGAAGATAGGCCCGCGATAGCGTTAGAGAGGGGACTGGACATAGATGAGGCGAGGATTGTAGCGTGAGGGCGGAATCAAAAGAAGGGCCGCGCTCGGAAGTAACGAAAATGCGGCGAGCTTCATCCCAAAGTCATGCCGAAACCAGTTTTGCTTACGGTTGATGACGATCCCGAAGTCCTGCGGGCCATCGAGCGCGACCTGCGCGGCCGCTACGCGCAACAGTACCGGGTCATGCGTGCCGACTCCGGCAGTGCGGGCCTGAGCACTCTGCGCGAACTCCGGGCGCGCAACAACCCGGTCGCTTTGCTGCTGGCCGACCAGCGCATGCCTTCGATGGATGGAGTCGGCTTCCTGACAGAAGCCATGAACCTGCACCCGCAGGCCAAGCGCGCGCTGCTCACCGCGTACGCCGACACCAATGCCGCTATCGACGCTATCAACGAAGCTCGCATCCACTATTACCTGATGAAGCCGTGGGACCCGCCGGAAGAAAAGCTCTACCCGGCATTGGACGATCTTCTCCATGATTGGACCGCACAGTTTCATCCGCCGTATGAAGGCATCCGGGTCCTGGGCACGCGTTGGTCGTCGCGTTCGTACGAGCTGCGCGAGTTTTTGGCGCGCAACCAGGTCCCTTACCAATGGATCGACGTTGAGCTGACCGAGTCCGATCCCGAGGTTCGCCGCCTGATCGAATCGCTCGGGCACGAAGCCGAGACCCTCCCGCTAATTCTGTTTCCGGACGGCCAACGCATCGCTGAGCCTTCGATGCCGGTGATCGCGGATAAAATCGGTCTGCGAACCCACGCACAAACCAACTTCTACGATCTCGCCATCATCGGCGGCGGTCCCGCAGGTCTGGCAGCCGGCGTGTACGGCGCTTCGGAAGGCTTGCGCACGGTGATGATCGAGCGCGAGGCTCCGGGAGGCCAGGCAGGTCTCAGCTCACGCATCGAAAACTATCTGGGTTTTCCCTCGGGTCTCACGGGTATCGATCTGGCGCGGCGCGCGGTGGCGCAGGCGCGGCGCTTCGACGTCGAAATCCTCTCGCCGCAAGAAGCGGTGAGCGTCCGCGTCGATGGGCCCTATCGGTACGTCAAGTTGGGCGACGGGTTTGAGATTTCTTGTCATGCGCTGCTGCTCGCCATGGGTGTTCAATGGCGCACGCTGGACATTCCCGGGATCGAGCGCTTGCAAGGCGCCGGCGTTTACTATGGCGGCGGAACTTCCGAGGCCATGGCTTGCAAAGGAGAGACGGTGTACATCATCGGCGGCGCGAACTCCGCCGGCCAAGCGGCCATGCACTTCTCGAAATTTGCCGCCAAGGTGGTGATGCTGGTGCGGGGCGAATCGCTTGCCAGTACGATGTCACACTATCTGATCGAGCAAATTAGCAAGACCCCGAACATCGAAGTTTGGACGCGGTCCAGCGTCACGGAGGTCCACGGCGACACGCGCCTCACCGGCATCACCGTGCACTGCGCGACCTCCAATGAAACGCAGCAATTGCCCGCGTCGAGCCTGTACATCTTCATTGGCGCGTTGCCTCGCACCGGATGGCTCGGCGACCTGATCGCACGGGATGAGAGGGGATTTGTCCTGTCCGGTCCGGACCTGCTCCGCGACGGCAAACGTCCCGCCGGTTGGACCCTGGACCGCGATCCTGGGCTCCTGGAAACAAATATTCCCGGCATTTTTGCCGTCGGCGACGTGCGTCATGGCTCCATCAAGCGCGTGGCTTCCGGCGTCGGCGAAGGTGCCGTGGTCGTTCAATTCATCCACCAATATCTTGCGAAAGTGCAGTGACGCGATGCCAACGGAGGCCGAACGCGAATGACCGAAAATCGGGACCAGGGGCATCTCCAAGCACTGGTTGCGGAGCTCCGCAAAGTACCGGTCTTTGCCGATCTCGCGCAAGCCGATCTCGAATGGTTCGCGGCCCAGACCAGAGAGCTGCGAACCGCCCCCGGGGAAATCTTCGTTCGGGAAAACTCGCCCGCGGACACCATGTTTGTCCTCTTGGAGGGAGAACTCCGTGGACGTCGCGAGAGCGCAGGTTCCGAAGGCCCTGTTGTGATGCTTCAGGCGCCACAGGTCACGGGCCTGTTGCCGTTTTCTCGACTGAAAACTTTTGGGGTTACCATCCGCGCGGTACTGCCGACGCGGGGTCTCGCGTTTGCATCAGACAAGTTCCCGGAACTGATCCAACGCATGCCGGAGCTGATACGGCGTTTAGTGGGAATTCTCGCCGATCGGGTGCGAACCTTCACTCAAGCCGAGCAACAAAATCAGAAACTTGCCGCGCTCGGAAAACTTTCCGCCGGCTTGGCTCACGAGCTGAATAACCCTTCCGCTGCCGCCCGCCGCTCGGCCAGCGCTCTCCGCGATTGTTTGCAGCGCTTGCGAGCGGCCGTCCGTGGATCGTCGATCGGTCCGGACGATTGCGCCATGCTGGCGCAGCGGGAAGAAGCGATCCGGTCTGCGCTTCAACCACCGCAGTTCAAAGACGAATTCGCACGCGTCGAGCGCGAAGAAGCCGTTCAGGGCTGGCTCGAAGCTCGCGGCGTTCCGGACGCATGGAAACTTGCGCCCCTGTTGACAGAAGCCAACCTGACCGATGCGCAGCTCGAAAGTTTTGCTGGCGCTGCCGGCGACTCGCTGGGTTCCGAACTGACGCGTTTCGCGACGCTGCTGGAAATGGACCGCATTGCCGACGAGCTCGAGCACAGCACCGCCCGCATCTCCGATCTCGTTAAGGCCATCAAAGAATATTCTTATATGGATCAGGCGCAACTCCAGGAAGTGGACATCGCGAAGAGCCTGGAAACGACGCTGACCATCATGCACCACAAGCTGAAGCGTGGCGTCGCCGTGATCCGCGACTTCGCGCCCGATCTACCCAAGGTCATGGCTTACGGGAGCGAGCTGAATCAGGTGTGGACCAACCTGATCGACAACGCTGCCGACGCCATGAAGGAGAGCGGAAAGTTGCGCATTCGCGCCGCTCGCGAAAATGACTTCATTCTGGTGGAAATCGCCGACACCGGTCCGGGCATCCCTCCGGAGGTGCAAGCACGCATCTTCGAGCCGTTTTTCACCACCAAAGGAGTTGGTGAAGGCACCGGCCTGGGTCTGGACATCGTCTATCGCATCCTCAAAAAAATGGACGGCTTAATTGCCGTAAAGTCGGTCCCGGGCGATACGCGTTTTGAAGTGAGGATTCCCATTCAAGCCGCGCGATGAACGCGGGGAGGCACGCATGGCCGACGTGTGTACGCATCTCGATCAAATCCGTCCCGTCAAGGCAAAGACCAAGGGCTGCGAGGAATGTTTGAAAATGAAGGACTCGTGGGTCCACTTACGTCTTTGTCTGATCTGCGGGCACGTGGGGTGTTGCGACTCTTCCAAGAATAAGCACGCCACCAAGCACTTCCACGCCACCAAACACCCCATCATGCGCTCCCACGAGCCGGGCGAAAATTGGATGTGGTGCTACGTGGACGAATTGATGTTCAAGGAAGATTGAGTTTCCGGCTGGTATTGGCGTTTCCCCGAGCAAATCAGTCTGAAAATGCGCCAAGCAAGACCTCGAGCACTTGGCTTGGTTGCCAGTAGGGGCACAGCATGCTGCGCCCCTACCGAGGACGGCTTGGACCTGCAGCTAGGTGGTGATCTTGGCCGGGAAGAGCAGCGAGGCCGCGAGTGCGAGCAGCAGGATCCCTGCCACCGAAAGCAAAGAAGTGATTTCCGGAATGTGTACCCAAGGCGCTGCAATCATCTTTCCGCCGATGAAGAGCAGAACGAACGAGAGGCCCACGGTGAGGAAGCGCAAGCGATTCAGCACGCCCGCCAGCAAGAAATACATCGCCCGTAATCCTAATATCGCAAGGACGTTCGACGTGTACACGATGAAGGGATCCGCGGTGATCCCGAATATCGCCGGGATGGAGTCGATCGCCAGTGTCACGTCGGTAATTTCCACGACGATCAGCACGAGGAACAGCGGCGTGGCGTAGAGCCTTCCGGCATTGCGCACAAAAAAGTGCTCGCCGTGGTATTTCCGCGACACGCGAAGATGGCGATTAGCAAAGCGAAAAATGGCGTTTTGTTCCGGGTGAATTTTCTCTTTCTTGGCGAACAGCATGTGGATGCCGGCGTACAAAAGAAACGCCCCGAGCACGTACAGCACCCAGGAGAATCGTTCGATCAGCGCCGTTCCGGCCCCGATCATCGCTGCGCGCATCACCAGAGCGCCCAGGATTCCCCACTCGAGCATGCGGTGCTGCAACCGCTCATCGATCGCAAAGGTGCGGAAAATCACCAGGAACAGGAAAAGATTGTCGACACTCAGCGCTTTCTCAATCAGGTAGCCGGTGAAAAATTCGAGCGCGCGCTGATGGCCCCAGTAATAGAGGATGCCGGCTCCGAAAAGCACCGAAAGCGCGACCCACGCAACGCTGGATAGCGAGGCTTCGCGCAATTCCACTTTGTGCAGACGGCGGCTGAAGACGCCCAGATCCAGCGCGACCGCCGCCAGCACAAAAAGATTGAAGCCAAGCCAGAGAAGGGGTGCGCCCATAGCCGCAGTGCGTCACGCGCACTAGGGAGTGGAGGTCTGTGCGTCGGTGGCGTTTAGGTTGGTCAGCTCGATTCGCGTGGTGCGTCCCCCCTGGATCGACACGGGGACATCCCACCGCAAGCGCGCATCACCCGCGCCGGCTTCCAGGTTCAGCGTGGTGATCCAGTAGGTTCCCGCGGGCAGATTGGAGATGGATGCGCGTCCTTCCAGATCCGTGTCGGTTTGGGCAGCCAGGTATTTCGTTTGCGCGATCTCCGGAGCCAGGCGCAGCACGCGTTTCTTATGCTCCGCCTGCAGTTGCGACCATTTCGATTGAGGATTTACGCTGGTCAGCTCGAGCTCCATTCCGCTTACGGACTCGGGGTGCGCCTGAATGAATTTTTTCAGCTCCGTCAAATACTCCTCGTATTGCTTTTTGTAGCGATCGGGATTTTGCGTTTTATCGGCATCGGTATATTTGGGCTTGGGAATACCATGGGTCACGCCGCCGCTGTTCGTGCGCTGGTAGCCCAGCAAAAACTCAGGCACGCGGATGATGTCGTCCGGAGTGATCAGCCGGTCCATAGTGGGCGAGGTCAAATCCAACACGTCGTGAGCTCGCAACCACTCCTTGAGCTCCGGCGACACTTTCAAGTCATCGATGAACTTCTCACGCGTGGGTAGGACCTCCTGCGACTCCACGTCTTTGGTGATCTCCGTATAGCTCTTGGTCAGCACATAAAAAGTGAACTGCCGCACCGGCTCCGGGCGTGCCGCCGTCGGCGTGATTCGCGCTGTCAGATCGATCGTGCCATTTGCACTCTGCGCGCTGGCGGCACTCGCCGCCCAGAGAGAACACAGCACCACTGCAAGGAAGAAGGGGGATGCTTTTCGCATGAGCCTCATCCTAGCAGATTGGCTGCGGGCCAGGTGGGCGAAGCCCGGCACTGTTGCGTGAGAGCGCCGGTGCCGGGCAAAAGGAAGTGCCAGACTTTTGCGTCTTTCGGTTTGAGGGAAACGCAGCGCTCCCGCAAACAGGGGAACCGCATCGCGCTGATAACCGGAATACTGAAGATGGAGAAGCGAAGACTGAAAACTGCGGTCTCAATACAACCGGAAGGTCACTTCAATCGGCACAATCGTCGCCACAGGTTTCCCGCTGGGTCCGACCGCGGGCTTGAATTTCCAACCCTTCACGGCCTCGATCGCTTTCTCTTCCAGCCCCAGCCCAGGGCCTTTCACAATCGAAATGTTGATCGCGCGCCCATCCGTCGTAATTGTTACTTGCAGCACCACGGTGCCCTGATACTTGGCCTTGCGTGCTTCGTCCGAGTACTGTGGAATCGGGCAGTACAAGCAGACCGGCACGCCCACGCCGTTGACGCCGGCGCGAAACGCGCCGCCGCCCGTGCCTCCGCCCTCCCCAGGACCCAGCCCGCCGCCGGTGCCACTCCCGATACCCGTCCCGTTGCCATGCCCCAGAGAATCGGACAGCGCTGACGCCAGCGGATCACCAAAGGTCGACATGTTGGGGCTCGGCACCCTCAAATCCGGCGGGCCCAGCAACGACGGATCCATCGCCAGCTTGGGATTCTGATTCTCAATCTTGATCTGCGGCGGAGTAAATTGCGTCCACTTGAACTTAGGCAATTTCCCTTTGTTGACCGGAGTCAGCGTGTGATCATTCGCGCCACCGCCACCGCCCGCCTTCTGCGCACCCGCCGGGAGCTTGGCGACATAAGGCGAAATATCCAATAGCGTCACATCGACGGTGCTCTTTGCCTCTGTCTTAGGGGCCAGGTTCCAGATCAGTGGAATCACGAGCAAGGAAATCACTACGGCGTGAAGGCCGATCGAAATGACCTGCGTCCAGGTGAAGTTCTCGTCCTTCGACCAAATATCCTTCACCTTTACCGGCTGAATTCCGGGCGGCAGGGGCGGCTGCTTCGATGGCGAAAAGAACTCCTTGACGCGGTAGCCAAATCCGCCGAAATTCGCGCCCCAATTGACGGCCAGCCGGCTGTTCATGGGACCCTTGGGCACCGGCCGTGAGCTGAAAAAATCCTTCAGGTTTTCGCGGAAGCCGCCGCCGTAGGTAGTGGGCATCAGCGGCGACCTGGTTTTCCCGCTTACTTTGATGGGCTTCTCGGTTAGGAATTGCTTCAGGTTCGACCAGAATCCGTCGGTCACTACGCGCTCAGGCGTTGTGAAGCTTGGTACGGCGGAGGCGGGCACCGGGACCCGTAGCTGCTGCGCATCGGCAGCGGACGCTCCCGGCTTGTTCATATCGGGCGGCAACAAATTGGTGATGAAATGACTCGGCACCGTATTCCCCTAAGCAACAGACGCAACAATACGTCTTCGGTGTCCCTCGCAGGATACGATTCGGGCGGGACCGGATTGGTTGCACCCCCGTACCGGCTGACACCTGCTCCTGTTCATTGTAACATACGTATTCACGCTGCATTCCGATGTTTCCCGCCTGACACTTGAGGGAAATAACGGCACAGAAGGGAATCGCATCGATCGATCCATGGCCGAGCCACTCGAACTGAAGAAAACGCTCAACCTGCCTAGCAAAGATTTTCCCATGAAGGCGAGTCTTCCGCAAAACGAGCCCAAACAGCTCGCGGCGTGGCAGGAGTCGCATCTCTACGAGCGTATTCTGGAAGTACGGAAAGGCAAGCCGCTTTTCGTCCTGCACGACGGGCCGCCGTATCCGACGGGCGAAATTCACCTCGGCACGGGCCTCAACAAGATTCTGAAAGACCTGATTGTCAAGACCAAGAGCATGGCCGGGTACTACGCCCCTTATGTGCCGGGATGGGATTGCCACGGTTTGCCCATTGAAACGCAAGTCGAAAAAGAGCTCGGCGGCAAAGGCAAAGTTCCGCCTGCGGAGTTCCGGCGTTTGTGCCGCGAATTTGCCGCGCGCTACGTCGAACAGCACAAGAAAGATTTCAAGCGCTTGGGCATTTTCGGCCGATGGAACGATCCGTATTTGACTATGAGCTTCGATTACGAAGCGATCATCGCGGGCGCATTCCTCGAGTTCATGGAGAAGGGCTACGTGTACCGCGGCCGCAAGCCGGTCTATTGGTGCATCTACGACTCCACGGCCCTCGCCGAGGCGGAAGTTGAGTACGAGGATCACGTCAGCCCATCGATCTGGGTGAAATTTGCCGTCGCCGGCGGCGGCCAGGGCGAAGCTGCCAAAATCGGCGGCGATGTCAGCGCCGTCATCTGGACCACCACACCCTGGACGCTGCCTCACAACCGCGCTCTCGCGTTTCATCCCGATTTCGAGTACGCCATCGTCGAAACCGAAAAGGGCAACCTGCTGCTCGCCGCCGAGCGCGTCGCTGCTCTGCATGCCGAGTGCGGGATCAAGGAAGCTCGTGTCCGCGCGACCTTCAGGGGCCGCGATTTCGAGGGCATGAAGTTCCAGCACCCCTTTCTGCCGATTAAAGTGCCCGGAATTCTCGCCACGTACGTCACCCTCGATCAGGGCAGCGGCATCGTGCATACCGCCCCGGGTCACGGCGTGGACGACTTCAACTCCGGCCAGAAATACGGCCTGGAAATCTATGCCCCCATCGACGATCGCGGCGTCTACCTGGAGGGCTTGCCCGAATACAGGGGCAAAGACGTTTTCACCGCCAACCCGATCATTGTGAAGCTCCTCGGCCACCGCGGCGCACTTCTCGGCCATCACGAGTACAAGCACAGCTACCCGCACTGCTGGCGCTGTCACAATCCAGTGATCTTCCGCGCCACCGAGCAATGGTTCATCAAAATGGATCAGGCAGCGCACGGCGCGAACATCAGCCTTCGCCAGGAGACGCTCGAGAAAATTCGCGGCGTGAAGTGGATCCCCGCCTGGGGTGAAGACCGAATGTACGAGATGATTGCCGAGCGCCCCGACTGGTGCGTCTCACGCCAGCGTTTCTGGGGTGTGCCGATCATCGTTTTCTACTGCGATGCTTGCGGCGAACGCCTGGAAGACTTCAACGCGCTGCGCAACGTCGTGAAGTGGTTCGAGAAGGAAGGCGCCGACGCCTGGTACAAGCACTCGCCGGAAGAACTCTTGCCCCCGGGAACCACATGTTCCTGCGGCGCTTCGTCCAAGTGGCGCAAGGAAAACGACATTCTCGATGTCTGGTTCGATTCCGGCTCTTCGCACCTCGTGGTGCTCAAGGGCCCCGAGTGGCCCGCCGACGTTTACCTCGAAGGTCCGGACCAGTATCGCGGCTGGTTTCATAGCTCGTTGCTGATCGGCGTCGGAATTCGCGACAACGCCCCGTATCGCAGCGTGGTCACGCATGGTTGGACGCTGGACGAGAAGGGCCAGCCGATGTCGAAATCTCTTGGGAACACGCTCTATCCCGCGGAGATTTGCGAGCGCTGGGGGGCCGATTTACTGCGCTTGTGGGTCGCGTCAGTGGAATATCAAGCAGACGTGAAGATGAGCGAGCGCGTTATGACCCAGCTCAGTGACGCCTATCGCAAAATCCGCAACACGTTCCGCTACGGCCTCAGCAATCTATCGGACTTCGATCCCTCGCACGACGCCGTGCCCGACGATCAGCTTGACGAAATGGATCGCTGGATGCTCGAGCGTACCGCCGACCTCGTCAAAAAGTGCCGCGACTGGTACGCCGCCTACGATTTCCATCGCGTCTACCACGCCATTCACGATTTCTGCGTCGTCGATCTGAGCGCCTTCTACTACGACGTGTTGAAAGACCGCCTGTACACCAAGGCCGCCAAGAGCAAATCACGCCGCTCCGCGCAAACGGCGGTTTGGAAAATCACCAGTGCCTTGGTCCGCCTCATGGCCCCGATCCTCGTTTTCACCGCCGAGGAGATCTGGAAATACATGCCCAAAGCGCAAGGCGACCCCGACAGCGTCCACATGTCCGTGTTCGCGGACGAACAAGCTCTTCGCACCGGGATCGCTCCCAGCAAGATCGCCGTCTGGGAACTCTTGTCCAAAGTGCGGTCCGAAGTTCTGAAAGCGCTGGAAACCGCCCGCAACGAAAAGAAAATCAATTCCGGTCTGGAAGCAAAGGTCTTGCTCAACGCCGAGCTCGAACTGAAAGCCAAGCTCAAGCAATACCTTTCGGTTCTTCCCGGCCTCTTCATTGTTTCTCAGGTCGACTTCCTGACTGCCGGAGCAGGGGACTACCGCTCCGAAGTGATCCCAAACCTGGAAGTGACTGTTCTGAAGGCCGACGGAGCAAAGTGCGAGCGTTGCTGGAACTACTCAACGCACGTCGGAGAGAATCCGCGTTACCCGACCTTCTGCGAGCGCTGCAGCGAAGCCCTTGCGGAAATCGAGGCAACGGCCGCTCCGGCGGTGCAGGGCGCCTGATCGTGCGTCTTGGCAAGCGCAATGAGCGTGCACACGAAGCGGCCGCAGAGCGTCGCGGGCGCTCTTCGATTCACTTTGGCAGCGGCAGTTAGCACGGCAGGAGACGCAACCTTGATCATCCCTGGACGCTTGCGATGGCTCTGGCTCACGCTGGGAGTGGTCTTGCTCGACCGCGCCAGCAAAGCCTGGTTTGAAGCGCAAACCACCGAGGGCTGGCGCCGCGAGATCATCCACAATTTCGTCTATCTCGTCCACAGCCGCAATCCCGGCATTGCGTTTGGCGTTTTGTCGGACTCCCCGTCTCCCTGGACCCGCATTCTGCTCATCGGGGGTTCTCTACTCGTGATCGGCGCGCTCGGCTGGCTCTTCGTCGCCGGGCACAGCGGCGGGGCCATGACGGCCGCGGGCTTGGCGTTGCTCCTCGGCGGTGCCGCCGGAAACGTCACCGACCGTATCGTTCGCGGCGCGGTCACCGACTTCTTCGAAGTCTGGCTCGGTTCCTACCACTGGCCCGCCTTCAACGTCGCCGACTCCGCCATCACCATCGGCGCCGCGCTCATTATCCTTGAGGTCCTCTTCAAACACCACGCCCACGAAGTCTCCAAAGAACAAGCCCGCTGAGGGTCCACAAAGCCCGCAACCAACGATCCGTTCACCTCTTCCACCGTTACCCCCAGCCCCATTTGCAGGTTAAAATCTTCCTGTGCACTCAGCCAACCGCGCGTCCCTCCACGACTTCATCGTTTCCGACAGCGAAGCCGCCCACCGCCTCGATCGCATCGTCACCGCTCACTTCCCGGATCTCAGCCGCACCCGCGTCCAGGAACTGATCGCCGCCGGACTCATCCTCGTCGACGCTCGCGCCGTGAAAGGTTCGCAGCGCCTGCGCGGCGGCGAGCGCATCACCGTCGAAGTCCAACCCCGCCCGCCAATCCATGCCGAAGCCGAATCCATTCCCCTTGACATCCTCTACGAAGACGACGACGTCGTCGCCATCAACAAGCCCGCAGGCATGACCGTCCACGCCGGCGCCGGAAACGCCCGCGGCACCCTGGTCAACGCCCTGCTCGGCCGCGGCCAAGCGCTCTCCCACGGAGGAGATGCCCTCCGTCCCGGCATCGTCCATCGTCTAGACAAAGACACTTCCGGCATAATTCTCGTGGCAAAGAATGACGCCGCCCACGCGAAACTTGGCGAAGCCTTCCGCCAGCGCAACGTCAAGAAAACCTACATCGCGTTGATCCACGGCCTTCTGAAAGAGGACCGCGGCCGCATCGATCTCGCTATCGGCCGCGATCCAAAACGCCGCGTGCGCATGGCTGCCCGCCGCAACGCCGCCCTAACCAAGGCGCGCGAAGCTCGTACGGACTGGCGCGTCCTCGCCCGCATCGACACGACAACTCTCGTCGAGGTCCAACTCCACACCGGCCGCACGCACCAAATCCGCGTGCACTTCTCGGCGCTTCATCATCCGGTTGTGGGCGACATACTCTACGGCGCGGCGGGACACTTGCGCGTCGGCAAAGTCGCTTTACCTCCCCTCGGTCGCAATTTTCTCCATGCCGCAAAGCTCGGCTTCACGCAACCGCGCACCGGCGCTTGGATCGAATTGCGCGCTCCCCTGCCGCCGCATCTCCGCGCCTTTTTGCAGCAGCTCGCCGACGCCGCCGGCGAGGCTCCCACCCGAATTGACGCTGCACTCTCCGCATACCTATAATCGATGCACATGCGACGGGGACTCATCTCGCTTCTAACGGCCGGGATCCTCCTCACTGCCGTGAGCGATCGCGCGCAACAACCCTCCAGCCCCTCGGCTGCGCCGCCACCCCCGCAACAGCAGCAGCCCGAACCCACCCCGCAAAATCAGGGAAGAATCACGCAGGTCGTCAACCTGGTCGACGTGCTCTTTACCGTCCTCAACCGCCGCAACAAGCTCGTCCCCGACCTCGAGAAGGACGACTTCAAGGTTTTCGATGACAAGACTCCCCAGGCCATCCGCTATTTCAGCAGGCAGACCGATCTCCCTTTGCGCATCGGCTTGCTGATGGACACCTCCAACAGCATCCGCGACCGCCTCAAATTCGAGCAGGACGCCGCCACTTCGTTCCTTTTCAGTGTCCTCCGCCGCAGCAAAGATCAGGCTTTTGTCATGACCTTTGACGACGAGCCCAGCGTCTTGCAAACCTTCACCGACGATCCCGGCCGCCTCCGTGATGAAATCGTCAAGACCCGCGCGGGCGGCGGCACCGCGGTATACGACGCGATCTACACCGCCTGCGAGAAGGAGCTCAGCCATCCTCCGCGGCCACCCGGCGATCAGCCGGACGTCGTCCGCCGCGTCATGATTGTCATCAGCGATGGCGACGACAATCTATCGACACACACGCGCTCCGAAGCCATCGAATTGGCTCAACGCTTCAGCGTCGTCATTTACACCATCAGCACCAGCACCCAGTGGATTCAGCTCTCGCAGACCGACCCGAACAAACTTGCCGACCGCAAATACCATCTCACTGAGGGCGACAAAATCCTCCAGGACCTGGCCGACGAGACCGGCGGCCGCGCCTTCTTCCCCTATCACGTCGACGATCTCGATCAATCCTTCCAGGACATCGGCGACGAGCTCCGCAACCAATATTCCATCGCCTACATTCCTACCAACTCCTTGCTCGACGGCCGCTACCACAAAATCCGCATCGAGGTACCCGAGCATAAGGGCTATCAAGTCCGCGCCCGCCGCGGTTACTTCGCCAGGGCCATCCCTCCCGCCAGCCCCAATCCTGCCGCCACCTCGAAATAGTAAAGTGCGGGAGCTCGCTCCCGCCTTTGAAACCGAGACACCGCCACCCAAGCCACACGTTTGCGCACTGCCTTCGCGCCTCGGCCTAACAAAGCAGCGGCCCGTCGCGGCACTTCACTTTTCTTCTAAGTTCGTAGGATTTACTTCGACGTGTCTCGCAGCAACACCGCGTCCGACTCAAAGTGCCCGCGTTCGACCGCGATCTTCGCGCCGTCCGGCGAAAACGCAAACTCCGCGATTTTCTCGGTCGTGAAATGCGTCAGCGGATGGTACGCCGAGCCATCCAGCGGCTGCGCCCATAGATTATCGACCCCTTTTTCCCGCACGGTATACACGACTGCTTTGCCGTCCGGCGAAAAGGCGAGCGGGAGAGACGCTCTCTGATCCACGTCGTGATACGCGGTCTTCTTGTCTTCGATGGTATAGAGGTTGAGGATCAGTTTGTGATCGAGTTCGCGAACATCGAGGCTCGCCACCGCCTTGCCATCGGGCGATAGCGCCCACGGACCTTCCGTCGAGTCCTGGATCGTTTCCGCACTTCCACCCTCGACGGACAGGCGTTTCATTGCCTTATGATCGGCCTCGTCAATGTAATAAAGCCACTTTCCGTCTTTCGAGCACTGGGGATCGCTTTCGTTCAGTCCGGAGGTAAGCTGCTTTTCGTTCCCTCCGGTGGCGTCAATGCGCCAAAGATTGAGGGCCGCGGGTCGCGCTCGCCCAATCGACCGGAACACGATATATCGCCCGCTGCCGCAGGATGCCACCGTATCCGAAGGATGTTTTGCATCGGAAAATACGACGTTCTCGCCACCGCTTGCGCCAACCAGTCGGATGTCTCCGGCCTGCGGAATGACCAGCCGTCCGTCCGCCATCCAGTCCCAGCCCCGGATGGGCACGTGCGACATCAGCGGCACTACGCTCACCGAGTCCGGCGCTGTCGCTGATGCGACATCCAACTCAAATTGGAACGAGCTCTGAGTTGCCACCAGGCTTCGCCCATCCGCAGCAACACTCGGATGCGAATAGTTGTTGGTGTCAGTCGTCAACAGCCGGAACGCGCCGTCTGGATAGCTAAGAACTCCCAGCTGCCGGCGATACAGGCCCGCCTCGGCCAGCGCCGACGAAACCAGCAACCCGCCCGAGTTTCCCAGCCACACCGGATCGTAGTAAACGCGGTCGCTGGTGATCGCTACTTCTTGCCGCTTGCCTGTGACCGCATCTACCGCCAGAAGTCCCCCCAGCGCACCATTCCCCGGCTGCACGATTGGGATCGTGATCGTCTTGCCGTCGGGTAACCACACCGGAACGCTGCTGTCCGTCGATATCGGCGTATTCGTGAACAGCGCGCGATCCGGCGAGCCATCGGCGTGCGCGATCAGCAAATCGTAGTTCGGCGTGTCGTGATGTTCGCGGAGATACGCGAAGCGCTGGCCATCCGGCGAAAACGTAATGGGGCTGTCCACGTCGCGTACCAGCAAGCGCGGCGTTCCGCCAAGCATGGGCGCGGAGTACAGCGCTGCGATCGTGTGCTCGGCTTCATCCCTGCGCACGCAGTAGATGTAGTTCGCATCGGGCGAGAAGGTCAGCCCGGCGTAGCGCGTGGCGGTGGGCGGCACTAGCTGCGTGTTGCTGCTCGTGGGAATGTGCCGCAGCCACAGCGATTGCAAACCGTCCTCGTCACGCACATGCAGCAGGTATTTCCCGTCCGGCGACAGCGCCGCCAGGGACACGTGCCCGTTGTTTGTCAGGTTCTCGATGGAAAAATGCTGGAACGGTACGTGCGTTGTATCCTTCACGAGCGAATAAACGCCGAACGCCGCTGCCGCACCGACAATCGCGACCAGCCCGATCGTCAACCCTGTTCCCAGCTTGTTCTTCCGCGCCGCTTCGATCAGCACCGAGCCGCTCGACTTCGGCCCAGTCTGCGCCGCCTCCGTACCCGCGGCCTCGGCCGCCGCCATCGTCCCGCTCTTCGCTGCAGCCCGCACCGTCGAAGACACCGCCCCCGTGCGGCCCGAGTCCGTCTCCCGCTGCAGGCGCTTCAGATCCCCGCGAAGCTCCGCCGCAACCTGATACCGGCAGTCACGGTCCTTTTCCAGCGCCTTATTGAGAATCCGCTCCAACTCTGCCGGCACCGCCGGATTCAAAGTCACTGGTGCCACCGGCGCATTGTGCAAAATGTTGTCGAAAATCACCGCGCTGGTCGACCCGGGAAACGGCTGCTTGCCTGTCACCATTTGATACAGCACCGCTCCCAGCGAAAACAAATCGCTCCGTCCATCCAGGTCTTCACCCCGTGCCTGCTCCGGCGACATGTAAGCAATCGTGCCAACCGCGGTCCCCGGGCTCGTCAGCAGCTGCGTCGAATCCCCAATCGTTTCGCCCCCAACGGTTTCATTCTTCTCGCGCAGCAGCTTGGCCAGTCCGAAGTCCAGAATCTTCACCGTACCGCGCTCGGTCACAAAGATGTTTCCCGGCTTGATGTCCCGGTGCACGATTCCTTTCTTGTGCGCCGCATCCAGGGCGTCGGCAAGCTGAATTCCGATTTCGATCGTTCGAGGGATCGGCAGGGAAGCCCCCGCCACCAATTTGTCCAACGGTTGGCCTTCTAAAAGCTCCATGGCGATGAACGTTCGTCCCTCATTCTCTTCGATGGCGTGGATCGTGCAGATTCCCGGGTGATTCAGCGCCGATGCCGCCCGCGCCTCGCGCAAAAATCGCTCCTCCGCCGTCACATCGCGATCCGTTTTCTCCGGCAGAAACTTTAGCGCCACGCGCCGCCCCAGCTTGGTGTCCTCCGCCTCATACACCACACCCATGCCCCCACCGCCGACCTTGCGGAGAATCCGGTAGTGCGCGATGAGCTGACCGTCCACAGTGTTGAATGAAACAGAGATGGTAGACGCTACGCCCAACTCGGTCAATCGCTCAAAAACGCAGGGCCGTTGCTTCTAGCCTCCAAGAAAACATCAGGGGGAAGGATGGTAAGTGTCGTGGAGTGCGGCGGCTCGCCGCCGCCTTTACGGTCGCCAACCCAACATAAATCCATGATTTTGAGGCGCGATGATCTTGACGAGATAGTTGACCGACCGAGACCAGTCACGAGTCACTAGTCACAGGTCACCAGTCACTTCTGCCTCTCAGCTCTTCGGCGCGTAATACCCCTTCCGCGCCAGCACCTTCAGGTCGTGGTTGGACATATCCACCTTGATCTTCCGGAATTTCCCGTCGTGCGTCGTATTCGTCGGGTAGTAGCCCAGCGTGTACTGGCTCCGCAGCTCTTCGGAGATTTGATCGAACGCTTCAGCCAGATGCTTCTCGGAGTTGGCAACGATCATCCGCCCGCCCGTCTCTTCCGTGATCTTGTGGGCCACGCCGGGGTTTCCGCCGAAGTGCGGGTCGGCGACGAGCAGGATATGAATGACCGTGTCCGTACGCTGCGCCGCCTCGACCGCTTCCTCGAGCCGCACCTTGCTGCCCTCATCCTGCGCGTCGGTCACGATCACGATGGCTTTGCGTCCCGCCTCGGTGTTTAGCTTCTCGTTGCAGGCAAGGTAGATCGCGTCATACAGCGCCGTGCCTGTGACGTGCGACGTGGGGACTGGCCCCGGATTGATCATCCCGCCGCTCATCGGCGTATTGATTCGCGTTTTCCGGATCGCCCGATCGAGCTGCCCGCGGTCCTCGGTGAAGTCGGACAGCAGGTCCACGTCGGTGTCGAACGACATCACCAGCGCTTCGTCGCCCTTCCGCAGCACCCGGTCCATGAAGCGTCCGCCCATATCCTGAATCGCGCCGAGCATGAATTGTTCGCTGCCCGAAGTATCCAGAAGCAACGCCAGCGTGATGGGCAGCGTCACTTCTTTGGAGAAGAAGGCGATTTGCTGGTCTTGGCCGTCTTCGGCGAGCTTGAAGTCTTCCTTCTTAAGATCCGTGACGATTCGCTTGTTCTTGTCGCGCACCGTCACGAACAGGTTCACCAGGTTGACCTGCGTGCGAATGACCGGAGCCTGCGGTGTGGCCTCTTGCGCCGATGCAGGCACGGCCAACGCCGCCATGGCCCCCGCGACGCAGGCCGCCAAAAGCTTATTCACAGAACGCATGTATACTTTCCTTGACAAGAGATACCCGGCCAGAAATCACTCGCAGCTGGGATGCTTCCGCTATCCTAGGATGCTGCGGAACGCCACGATGGATGCGTGGTTCTGCCTGCTGGAGTTGCCTGAAACCAGAAGTTTGGCCTGAGGACCATGAAAAGTCTACGAAAAACCGTTTTCTGGACCTGTGCCGCGCTCCTTCTGCCCTCACCGTTCTACCTGGCTGCGCAGGCTCCGCCGCCCGCCCAGCCTCCGCGGGCTTCTGCACAGGACCCTCGCCCGCCCGCCGCTACTCCGTTGAGCGACGCTCAGGCCAGAATCACCGTCAATTCCAGCCTGGTTATCCTGCCGGTCACCGTCAAGGACCGCTACGGCGAGCTCATCCCCGATCTGACGCGCGACGACTTCCGTGTCTTCGAGGACAAAGTTGAACAGAATATCGACGTCTTTACCGCCGAGGCTTTTCCCCTATCGATCATCGTTCTCATCGACAACGACCTGAAAGACAAAGACGCCGAGAAGGTGCAAGCCAGCCTCGAAGCCATCGTCGGCGGCATGAGCGCCGATGACGAGGCCTTTGTCTGCCGCTTCGATCAGTTCTTCCACGAGGGCCAAGGTTTTACAAACGACCCGGACAAGCTTTCCAAAGAGCTCAAGCGCACCAACCTGGACACTGAGCCAAGCGTCGATGTTCCGGGTGGTCCCTTTAGCGGTCCCACCATCAACAATCACTCCATCATCGATCAATCCTCGATCGACAAGTCCACGCAGATCATCAAGGGGCAGCCGACCAAGGCCCTGGACGATGCCGTCTACAACGCCGCGGCACTCCTCCGCGATCGCCCGCGCAGCCGCCGGAGGATCATTGTTCTGATTTCCGACGGCGTCAACGGCGGAAAGAAGTTCAATACCTTCACCTACGAAAACGTCATCAAGACCCTGCTGCACGACAATATCTCTGTCTACAGCGTCGCCGTTCCCAGCGCCTATCTGGACCGCAAGTTTTCCCCGATCGATCGGACCGTTTCGCCGCTGATCCGTTATGCGAACGATTCCGGCGGAGAAATCTTTCACGCCACCAAGGAGCACGCCCTCGAAGAATTCTATGCCCGCCTCACCGAAGAAGCCCGCCATGAGTACACCTTGGCGTACATTCCCCGCGGCACCGACCGCAACTCGGATTACCACTCCATTGAAGTCCGCGTGAAACGCGAAAAGGTCGACGTACGCACCCGCGAGGGTTACTTCAGCGGCCAAATCCCGGTAGCCAAGTCCCCATGATTGGCTTCCAATGGCCGATTTCTTCCATTTGCGCCGATTATTCTTGACACTGTCACTTCGCGCTCGTATATGAGGCGAAGGGGTTGCCAGTGACAACGCTGGCGAGCTCGACTACCACGGCGAGGAGATCCTCAATGAAGAAAAAGGCCAAGAAGGACGAAAAGACTCCCAAAAAGGGCAAGTAGGCCCGTCGTTGCCGTTTCAAGAAAAGAGGGCGCCGCGATCCGCAGCGCCCTTTTTTCACGGCCGTTCGTCTAAACCGAAAGAGCTTCCTCGTGCGCCGGGCAGATCGGCTCATACGCGCAGTTCCGGCACGCAAATCCCGGCTTGGGAGAGAATTCTCCGGCGCGGATATCCGCCGCCGCTTCCTGTACGATCTTCTGCGCCTCATCGAGTTGCTTCGCGTCTCGCGTCGTGACCTGAATCTGATTGTTCTGCAAGTAGTGAAACGCTAGCCGCACCGGATTCAGCTCCAGAATTTCTTTCGCCGCCATCGCGTAGATGCTGAGCTGCAGATCCTTCCGTGCATCGGCGTCTTTCCGCGGCTTCCCGGTCTTGTAGTCCACGATCTCGACGTCGTTGCGTCCCAGCGAATTGATCTGGTCGATGCGTCCGGCGACGATCACGTTGTTCTCGAACGGCAGCTCGAACGCTTTCTCCTGTTCGCGAACTATAGGTTGCGCCTCGAGCAAAGTCGCATGGAACGCGCGCAATTGTTCGATTCCGTCTTTCTTGTATTCTCCTTCTTGATAGTCATCCTCGAACCCCGCCGACGTCCATTCCGTCTCGAAAATTCGCGCTACCTCTTCGAACGGCAGCTTCACCCCGCGCCGCAATTGTTCGACGAACCGCTTGATCGTGGTATGCATCACGCTGCCAAAACTCAGCGTCGCCCGCGGTCCTTCCTTCAGCGACCACAGATGCGAAAACAAATACTGCTGTGGACATTTCCGGTAATTGTCCACCGCCGAAGCGCTCAGCTTGAGCGGCTCCGGCGACGGCGGATGAAACGTCTCCGCCCAATCGGCAATCCTCGAAAAAATGCGCGGCCGCAGCATCGGAGCAGGAAAGAGCGGGCTGCCCAGTGAAGCATCCGCCGATGCTCCGCCCATCGTGCCATTCGTTGCGCCACGGCGCGCGGCGGGACCTTCGCGCGGCCGCACTTTCGGCGCGATCTGCAGGACGTCCCGGCGCCTCACCGCCGGCGCCATCAGGATATCCTCGATAAACGTCGGAACTTTCCCCTTTCGGTCGGTCAGCGTGGTGATCGTCAGCTTGCGTTCCGCGCGCGTCAGCGCCACATAGAACAGCCGGCGCTCTTCCTGAATGTGATAGTCGCCCGCCGGCAGCGCCTCTTTCATCAACTTCAGGGGAAATTCAAACAGCGGCGGGCGGGGCCGCGGCGGAAACGCGCCGTGATTCACGCGCAGCAAAAACACGTGTGGAAATTCCAGTCCCTTCGCGCCGTGTACGGTCATCAACTGCACCGCATCGCCGGGAGCGTCGTCTTCCAGGCATACGGCGCCGCCAGCCTGCTCGAAATAGTCCAGGTATTCCAGAAATTCCGGCAACCCGCGCGTTTCGCTCTTGGGTTCCCAGTCCTTCAAGAATTGCGCAAGCTGCGTAACGTATCGGCGATCCCGCACACCGGCCAGCTGCGGAATTTCCAGCCATTCGATCAGGCCGGCGAGAATCTCGCCCGCCGTCCGGCGCCGCAGGAGTTTTCGCTGCGCCGCGGCAAACTCCAGCAATTCGCTCAGAGCGGTCGGCGATGGATCGAACGGCAGTTCCGATTGCGGCGATTGCAGCGCGTCGTAGAGCGAGGTGCCGCGTTTTTTCCGCGTGCGTTCGGCGAGCCGCACCAGATCGGCCGCCTCTAGGTGCCAAGCCGGCGCCGCCAGCACGCGAGCGCACGCAATGTCGTCGTGAGGCTTGGCGATCAGCCGCAAATACGCGAGCACATCGCGCACCAGCGGATGCTCTAGGATCGACAGTCTGGTGATGACGAAAGGAATTTTCTGCCGCGAGAGCTCCTCCACCAAGCGATCGCGATGCGCGTGCTGCCGGTACAGGACGGCAAAGTCGCGCCACGGAGTTCCCGCGCTGTGGAGGCGTTCCAGTTCGCTGGTCACCCAGCGAGCTTCTTCTTCCGGCGAGGCCAATTCGACGATGCGAATGCGCTCGCCTTCCGCGCGCGTCGACGCAAGCACTTTTTTCGGAAAATCCGCGCTCACCTCGTTTTGCGCGATCACCTGGGTGGCCACGCGGAGAATGTTCGGCGTCGAGCGGTAATTTTCCGTCAGTGTCACGCGAAACGGCGTCGAATCCTGCCCCGTCTTCCAACCGGCGAGCCGCTCCAAAAAAAGCTTGAAGCTTCCGAACGAAGCGCCACGAAAACGGTAAATCGCTTGATCGTTGTCGCCAACGACCACGATATTGCGCGGCGCCGCGGACAGCAGATGCAGCAGTTCGAGCTGCGCGATGTTGGTGTCCTGAAATTCATCCACCAAAATGTGCCGGTAGCGCTGCTGGAGTTTGGCGCGCAGCGCATCGTCTTTCCGCAGCAGCGCGACCGCCTCCGCGATCAACCCGTTCAGCGCTACTGCCTTCTTCTCTCGCAGCAATTCTTCGCTCGCTTTGTACGCGCGCGCGATCTCTTGCTGCAGCGCCACGTTCTCGGCGCGTTCCTTGTAGGTGTCTTCGTCGAGAGCGCCGCGCTCCGACTCGAGTTGCGCCCCAAGCTCGTCCGCGTGCCGCTGGTAATCGTCGCTGGATACGAGCTCATCCTGGCAGCGGGAGAAAAACTCGATGAAGTCGGTCAAAAACTGGCCGGGCTCGGCAAGCCGCCTGTATTTCTCGAGTTTCAGCCGCCTCAGGTTGCGCCGCAGCAGAATCCAGTGATCGAACTTTTCCAGCGCAGTCCGATCCGGTTCGATCTCCTTCAGCAGCGTCTCGCAAAAGGAATGAAACGTCGCCAGCGCCACGTCTTTACCGCGTTCGCCGACTGCCTTCACCACTCGCGATTTCATTTCGCCGGCGGCTTTCTTCGTGAATGTGAGCCCAAGAATGTTTTCGCCCGCCAGCCGCGCGTCCGACTGCAACAGATGCCGGATGCGCTCGGTTATGACCCGGGTTTTCCCCGTTCCTGCCCCGGCAATCACCAGCAGCGGGCCCTCTCCGTGCGTGATGGCGCGGCGCTGGGCGTCATTCAGGTTCAGAGCCCCGTCTTCCAGCGGCTCGAGGTCAAAAAGTGTGCGCATCGTTCGAAAAGGGTAGCGGATTTCAGGGCGAATAGGAAGCGAAGCTGACGATTCCGAGGATGAATTCGAGTATCGCCTCGCGCGGGAAGCGCTTATGATTCGCCACCGGGCGAACGGTTGCATGCAAAGATTCCGGCCCGCAAGGCCCAGTGGTCTGAAAAGAGGAAACCATGCGCAAGTTCTGGAAGGTGTTGTTTTCCGCGCTGGTCTGTGTGGGTGCGGCCCGCGCTCAGAACTACGACGCGATTATCCGCGGTGGCACGCTGTACGACGGCACCGGCGCCGCCCGCACCACGGCTGATGTTGCGATTCGGGGCGACCGCATCGTTCGCGTGGGGAAACTTGACGCTGCGCATGCAACCGTGGAGGTCAACGCCAAAGGCCTGGCGGTTGCGCCGGGTTTCATCAACATGATGAGCGGGGAAGAAACTTTATTCGCGGACGGCCGTTCGCAGAGCGATATCCGCCAGGGTGTCACACTCGAAGTTTTCGGAGAAGGCGAGTCCATGGGGCCACTGACTCCGGAGATGCAGAAATATTTCCAGGCGCGACAGGCGGACATCCGCTATCCGATTACCTGGACGACGCTGGCGCAGGGCCTGGAAACACTCGCGCATCACGGTATCTCCTGCAACGTAGCTTCGTTCATGGGCGCGGCGACCATCCGCGAAAATGTTCTGGGTTTTGCCGACCGGGCGCCGACGCCAAGCGAACTTGCCCGAATGCAGGAGTTGGTGCGCCAATCGATGAAGGAGGGCGCTCTCGGCGTCGCCTCCGCTCTGATCTATGCGCCTGGTGTCTACGCGAAGACGGACGAGCTCATCGCCTTGGCGCAAGCCGTCAGTCCCTACGGCGGGATCTACATCTCGCACATCCGGAGTGAAGGAAACCAATTGATCGAGGCCGTTGACGAGCTGATCCAGATCGCACGCACCGCACACGTACCCGCCGAAATCTACCATCTCAAAGAAGCCGGACGAGACAATTGGGGCAAGCTGGATGAGTTGATCCAACACGTCGAGGCTGCGCAGGCGCAGGGCTTGCACATCACCGCCGACATGTACACCTATACCGCCGGCGCAACCGGCCTCGATGCGTCCATGCCGCCGTGGGTACAAGAGGGCGGCTATGAGGCGTGGGCCCAACGAATGAAGGACCCTGCGGTGCGCAAACGCGTTGTCGACGAGATGCGCAAGCCCACGGAAAAGTGGGAGAATCTGCTGCTCGCCGCCGGGTCGCCTGATCGTGTTTTGCTGGTGGGCTTCAAGAATGATGCGCTCAAGCCGCTCACTGGAAAGACGCTCGCCGAAGTCTCCAAGATTCGTGGTGAGTCACCCGAAGAAACCGCCATCGACCTGGTCATCGAAGATGGCAGCCGCGTGGGGACTATCTATTTCGTCATGAACGAAGACAATGTGCGGCGCCAGCTCAAGCTGCCCTGGGTCAGCTTCGGCGCCGATGAAGCCTCGCAGGCGCCCGAAGGCGTTTTTCTGAAGTCGAATCCGCATCCGCGGGCGTATGGCAATTTTGCCCGCTTTCTCGGTCACTATGTTCGCGACGAAAAGATCGTTCCGCTGCAGGAAGCGGTCCGCCGCCTCACATCGCTTCCCGCGAACAATCTGAGCCTCGACCATCGCGGCTTGCTGAAAGAGGGGTACTTCGCCGATGTGGTGGTCTTCAATCCCGCGACCATTCAAGATCACGCGACCTTCGAGAAACCACACCAGTATTCAACGGGTGTCGAGGATGTGTTCGTCAACGGCGTTCAGGTGTTGAAGGATCACGAGCACACCGGCGCGAAACCGGGCAGGGCCGTGTACGGCCCGGGGGAAAAGGCCGCCAGCTAGCCAGATTACCGGCGCGGTTCCACTCTTTTGGCTATTCCGATTCTGCGGATCGCGCTCGAACGCCTCTTACAGTTGTCCCTATCACCGTTGGACTTCTTTCCCGCGGCTACATCGGAGGTGAATTGCTTCGATTGTCCTCGCGGAACGCTCAAGGAGTCCCATTTTCCGGTCCTTGCCGTCGTCATGTGCTTGGCGGCGAACAAAATCTGTCCGATGTGATGCGCGTAGTGCGCCACCTGGCGGTTGATCGCTTGCATCACGGAGTGCGGCTCCGAGCGAATCGTGATCGTTCGCTCCAGGTCCGCATCGGTCAGCGGCTCGAGGGCGTCGAAAACATACTTCCATCCGGCTCCCCAAAGCGCCATAAGCTCGGCGCGATTTTTCGGCGCGTCCTCAAATTCCGAATCGCGGTTGCGGTCGGGTTTTTCTCCGTCCGTGGTGAGGAAATTTCTCCACCGCGACCTCATGTTCCCGCTCATATGCTTCACGATGATGGCGATGGAGTTCGACTCGGGATCGAGTTTGGCGAACAGCCCTTCATCGGGGCATTGTTCCATCGCTCGCTCTGCGAGACGCTTGTAGTAGCGAAACAAATCGATGGAGTCCTTCACGTAGGAGGTGGTCAGCTGATGTGTCATGGCCAAATTCTGCGCTCGGCGGGCGGCACGTCGCAAGAGGGTTGCGGCGGGGCTGCTAACCGGTGGAGGGAAAGGGCGTCGAAGCAGAGGGTCAGCAAAGCGGAAAGGTCTTGACATTTCGCTTTTTGTTCGCCTATGATTCGCCTCGCCTTAGTCCATACTTCGCTCCCGGAGGAGAAACCATGACCATTGGCCAATCGATGCTGCCTGAATTCGATCAAGAAATGCAGAACACCCGCAAGACGCTCGAGCGCGTTCCCGACGACAAATGGAACTGGAAGCCTCATGACAAGTCCGGCACCGTCGGCTGGCTTGCCAGCCACATCGCCACTTTGCCTGGATGGACTACCATGACCATTCACACAGAAGAACTCGACTATGCTCCGGTGGGAGGTCCGTCCTACCAGCCCCCGAAAATTGAGAACCGGAAGGCACTTCTGGCGGAGTTCGACAAGAACGCCGCCGAAGCCCGCGCGGCGCTCGCCGGCGCCAGCGATCAGGAGCTGATGAAGGGCTGGACGCTTCTGGCCGGCGGCAAGACCATTTTCACCCTGCCGCGCGTTGCCTGTATCCGCGGCATGGTGATGAACCATCTGATCCACCATCGCGCACAGCTCGGCGTCTATTTCCGTTTGCTGGGCGTGCCGGTGCCGGGTCTGTATGGACCGAGCGCAGACGAAGGCCAGCCCGGCGGTGCGGCTTCCGCGTAGACGAAGTAAAGAAGCAAGGAAGCAAGGAAGGAACGATGCTGCGGACGCGCCGAACAGGCACAGAGCGAGACGGGGGCACGTTGCGGTGCCCCCGCATTGTCTCCTTACCTCCTTACTTCGTTACTTCCTTATTTCTTCAGGGCACGTTGCGGGTGCCCCCGCACCACTTATATCTCCACGGCATCTCGTATAATGGTGTTTCGTCTGGAGGTATCCCATGGAAACTCCTGTCATTCTTTCTGGTGTTCGTACACCGATCGGAAAATTTCAAGGCGGTCTGGCGGGGTTCTCGGCCATCGAGCTCGGGGCCAAGGCCGTCGCGGAAGCGGTTCGCCGCTCCGGCCTCGATGCGAAGCAAGTCGACGAAGCGATTCTCGGCAACGTCGTGCAAGCCGGCTTAGGGCAAAACCCGGCGCGACAGGCGGCGCTCAAAGGCGGCTGCGATCCGCGCGTCGCGGCGATGACCATCAACAAAGTTTGCGGCTCCGGTCTAAAAGCCGTGGCGCTGGCCGCGCAGGCCGTGCAACTGGGTGAATCCGAGGTTGTCGTTGCCGGCGGCATGGAGTCCATGTCCAACTGCCCGTATCTGCTGCCGCAAGCGCGCACCGGCTATCGCTTGGGTGACGGAAAGCTGATCGATTCGATGATTCACGATGGCTTGTGGGACGCGTATGAAGATTTTCATATGGGGATGACGGGGGAATTGGTCGCTGAAAAATATGGCATCACGCGCGAGGAGCAGGATCGCTTCGCCGTCGAGAGCCATCAGAAAGCTGTTCGTGCGCGGAAGTCATGCTTCTTCGAGGTGCAAATCCTGCCGATCGAAGTGCCGCAGAAAAAAGGCGAGCCCGTGGTCATCAAGTACGACGAGTCTCCGCGCGAAGACACCAGCCTGGAAGCTCTCGCGAAACTGAGGCCGGCGTTCAAGAACGACGGCACGGTAACCGCAGGCAACGCTCCGGGAACGAACGACGGCGCAGCAGCGCTGATCGTGACGAGCGAGCGCAACGCGCAACGTCTCGGCAAACAGCCGATGGCGCGCATCGTCGCGCAAGCGGTCAGCGGCGTCGAGCCGAAGTGGGTGATGATGGCGCCTGTCGAAGCCGTCGAAAAGCTTCTCGCCAAGACCGGCTGGGACCGCGACAAGGACGTGGATCTGGTCGAGCTCAACGAGGCGTTCGCGGTCGCCGCCATCGCGGTGACGCGCCAATTGAAGCTCAACCCCGAAAAGGTGAATGTCAACGGCGGCGCCGTGGCGCTGGGCCATCCCATCGGCGCAAGCGGCGCGCGCATCCTCGTGACGCTGCTCTACGAGCTCCAGCGACGCAGCCTCAAGCGCGGCATCGCTGCGCTCTGCCTCGGCGGCGGCAATGCCGTGGCCCTCGCCGTCGAGCGCTATTAGCGTGAAATATTGTCCGTTATGCGATGCAGAATACGCCGCGAGTCACACGCACTGCACGGTTTGCGGCGTGGACCTCGTCGCTGAAGAGCTGCGCGGCCGGCCGCTTGATGAGCGTCAGCGCAACGAACGCATTGTCGTCGTTTGGCGCGGCGGCGACCCGCTGGCGGTCAGTGAAGTCATCACCACGCTGCGTGAAGCGGGCGTTCGGCATCACGTTCAGCCGACCAACGATCATATGGTTTTCGAGCTAGGCATGCCGCGGCCGAAGTACGCGGTGCGCGTCTTCGCTTCCGACGCCGCAAAGGCAAAAGAACTCCTGGCAGACGTTCGCGAAAGTCCGCCGTTTGCGCTGACCGAGACGCACGAGCTGGAGCAGGAGCAGACGTCCGTACCAGCGTCCGCGCCGAAACACGAGTGGAATCCGGCTGCGGCCACGGTCGAAATCTGGAGCAGCGAAGATGCCGCACTCGCGGATCTCCTCGAAGCCTGCCTTCATGAAAACAAAATCGGCGTCCGCCGCGAAGGCACGGAACCAGCCCCGCGTCGTTTCCTGGTCATGCCCGCCGACGAAGTCCAGGCTCGCGAAATCATCCGCGAAGTCCGCGACGCCACTCCGCCCGCGTAAGCCGCCCTCTTTAAGACGGCGGGGTTTAGATCACACACGGGCGCAGCCCATCGGGCCGGAGCTCAATGGCGAACCGGGAGGGCACCGCCTCAGCCGTGCCGCAAGTACAGCACAAAATCAATCCGGCTTCACAGCCTGCGGAAAAAAGCGACAGTGTCATTCTGAGGGCATCCGACAAGGATGCCCGAAGAACCTCAACGTCAACTACTGCAATCACGTAATGTTCTGGTGCTTCGCGTAGGCTACTTCAAATGCCTCGTCCAACGCCGGTCTTTTCGGGTGGCCACAAACACTCTAGATCCCTTAGCTCGACCCCGGCGCTGCCGTTTCCGCGGGTGCCGAAGTCTTCAGTTCCTGCGCGCAATACGGGCAATATTTATCGCTCTCCACGACTTCCTGCTTGCACTGCGGGCAAGACGGATGCAGGTTGTATTTGCAGTTCGGGCAAAAGTTGTAGCGCGCGGCCACGGTCGCTGCGCACTTCGGGCAGTTGTAGGGAAGCGGCTGGCGCATCAAGAAATAAATGATGAAGCCGATCGCGAAATAAGCCGGCCAAAGAACAATCACGAGGAACGTCCACAACGCGGAGTTCATTCCCCGGCGTTTCGCGTCGCGGTTCACATATCCAACTAAGAATATCAACACTGCGAAAACTAGAGAGACGCCGGTGATGATTCCCGCCATCGCCAGCGACGCCAGTGCGGGGTGGTCCCTTAGCTCGGGCGGAAAGATTTCGCCATTGACCCCGGTCAAATTGATAGCCAACCCGAGCCCCTGCGCGATGACGAACAGTACGACGACCGTCCAGATCAGCCATCGCGGCACGATCTTGAACTCCTCCCAAAAGCGCAGCCTCTCGCGCTTCCTCCGGAAGCGGATCAGCCGCCTCCGCTCGCTCCAAGAATCGCCCACGCGTTGTGGATACTCCGTCATTTTCGTTCCTCGCTCCAATCTTGCCGCTCGCTCTTCACTCACCTTGCCGGTTCGTCATTCAGGCCGCGTCGTCCAAATTTCTCCTCACGGACTGGCCGGCGTTCTCTACTAGCAAAATCGCCCCTGCTACAATCGCCGGGAGCGCCCACCAAACTCCAAATCCCATTTGCCAGACCAAATCCGGAACGCCCAGGCGATGGCCAATCCATTCCAGCCCGCGCCACACATACGGCGCGGTTGCCGCACCCGCTACCCAAGACGCGCCGCACATCATCCACACTAGGCGCCAGCGCGGCTCACGCACTTGCAGCTCCTGCGCGCGCAGCCGCAAGCGAAACTGTGTACGGCTCGCGAGTTCACGCGGAAGCGGAACACTCAACGTGCGCAGCGAACGCAACGCCTGCTCCGTCGCGTTCGCGGCTCCAACGCAGCGCGCGCACTCGCGCAAATGCTGTCCCAGCCATTCCTGCTCCGCCGTGGAAATTCCTTCCACGCGCTCCTTGGCGATCAGCTCTTCGGCGCGTGCATGTACGTCTTCCCTCACGCGGCACCTCCTGCCAGCAATCCCTTCAGCGCGCCCAGCCCGCGGTAGAGCCGCGACTTCACCGTGGAAATCGGCGTCGCCTGAATTCTCGCGATCTCGTCCAACTGCATCTCTTCTTGAAATCTCAGCAGCAGCACCTCGCGATAGGCAGCCGGCAGCTGCTCGAGCGAAGCCTGAACTTTGTCTTTTTGTTCTCCCTGCAAAACCAGATGCAGCGGAGATTCCGCTTTCTCGTCGACGATCTCAAAACCTCTTCCTTCTTCGGGGTCCGTCAGCGCGTCCAGGCTCTGCGCTTTCTTTTGGCGCTGCCAATCGATCACCAGATTACGCGCGATGGTAAACAGCCAGGCCTCGAACTTGAATCTTACGTCGTATTGGTGGCCGCGCTCCAGCACGCGAATCCAGGTCTCCTGGAAAAAATCCTCCGCGCGTTCCTGATTTCCGGTGATGTACAGCAAATACCGAAACAAGCGGTATTGATACTGCTCGATCAGCCGATCGAGCAGCTCGGGGTCGCGCTGGCGTAAACCTTGGGCCAGGGTCTTCTTGTCGTCGGCCATCAGCGTCGAGAAGAGATAAGTCGACCGCTCAGCGGTCGCCAGTAACATTGACCGCGCAGCGGTCGCCAACAATGCTGATGCCGATCCGCCCGGGGCCAGCCATGGAGTCGCGGCGCTCATTCTAGTAGGTATACGGACCAGCCAGGTAAAAAGACGCAAGCCGCCCCGGTGGGGGGCCTGGCGTTGAAGCCCAGCGACCTCAGGCCTGCGCGGTCTCCACGGGGGGCGCCGATGTGCGAGTCCACATCCAACGTAGTAGACTCGCATGCGCTGGATTTCCCACTCGTGGAGGAACTTATGTCCGCAAACCCTAGCCTCGGAGCTTCTCTGATCTTGCTGTGGGCCGGTGAAGACCCGGCGATTCATGCCGCCCTGCTGGAGACACTCAACGCGGCGGGGATTCCTTGTAAAGACATGACCCTCGGGGATGATGAGGTCGCGCCCACCGCCGATCCTTTGCCGATCGACTGGAAGCCCCGCTTCGGCTTCGAAGTCGCCGTGCTTTCTTCGGATTTGACCGCCGCGCAGCAAATCCTGGAAACGCTGCTCGCGGAAGAACCGCAAGATCTGGAAATTCCCGAGCAACCTGCAGCGACTGTCGAGGAGCCGCCGCTAACGGTGACGACCGAGCTGCATCCCACCGTCGAAGTCTGGGCGGGCAGCGACGACAAGATTGCGCAGTTCCTGACCGCCGCCATGCAGGAGAACGACATTCCCATCCACCTCGAAAACCCCGCCGATCAAACGCGCATCTACGTCTCCGCCGCCAACGAAGCCCGTGCCCGCGAAATCGTCCGCGAAGTCACCGAAGGCGCGCCCCCGAAATAGTCTCGCGCTTTTTCGCGCGTGGATTTCCGCGCTTCCGGTAGGGGTGGGATCAGCATGACCCCTGCTCCCCCATCCGCTTGACCTCACAGCGTCCACCGGGCATCCTTTACTTCCTTAACGTCCTTTACCTCCTTTACTTCACCGATGCTCGGAGGCGCCGACTTTGTCGATCGACCACATCAAAACCGTCGCAGTGCTGGGCGCGGGCACCATGGGGAATGGCATCGCGCATGTGTTTGCGCGCGCGGGGTACAAGGTGATCCTGCGCGATGTGGAGCAGCGCTATCTGGACCGCGGCATGGACACCATCGCCAAAAATCTCGACCGCGAAATCAAGAAGGGGAAGCTGGCCGAAGCGGAGAAAGCAACAGTGCTGGCGAGGCTGGTTCCGGTTACGGATATTTCGGCGGTGGCGAACGCCGATTTTCTGGTCGAAGCGGTGCCGGAAAAGCTCGAGATCAAGCGGCATGTGCTCGGCGAAGCCGATTGCCTGCTCCGCGACAACGTGATCATCGCCAGCAACACCTCCTCGATCGCGATGACCACGCTGGCCGCGCTAACCAAGCGGCCCGAGCGCTTTGTCGGCATGCACTTCATGAACCCCGTGCCGGTGATGACGCTGGTCGAAGTAATCCGCGCGCTGCAAACCAGCGACGCCACCTTCACCGCCACCATGGAGCTCGCAAAAAAACTCGGCAAAACTCCCGTCGCCATTAACGACGCTCCCGGCTTCGTCTCCAACCGCGTGCTCATGCCACTGATCAACGAAGCCGCTTACTGCGTGATGGAAGGCGTGGCCACCCCCGAAGCCGTCGACACGGTCATGAAGCTCGGCATGAACCACCCGATGGGCCCGCTCGAACTCGCCGACTTCATCGGCCTCGACGTCTGCGTCGACGTCATGCACGTCCTCCACGAAGGCCTAGGCGACCCCAAATACCGCGCCTGCCCCCTCCTCAAGAAATACGTCGCCGCCGGCTACCTCGGCCGCAAATCTGGCCGCGGCTTCTACAGTTACAACTAGAATCATGATTCCGATCAGAAATGCCGCCCGGATCTTCGGGATAGCCTATGTTTTGGGCACGCTCGTTCTCATTTTCTCGCTGCTTCTGGCCCAGGTTCCGCGACCCAGACACGGTGCTGATTTCCCCCTCGATTACATTTGTTGGTCGGTGTCGGCTGCTCTCATGCTGATAAGCCTTGGGTCGGGCAGGCGTTGGTGGGGAAGGTGGTATCCGTCTGGCGACAGTGGCTGGACCGCTTACACTGTTTTCTATGCGACTTGGTTCGAGCTGGCGCTGAGCTTTTACGCCATCTTCAGCTTCGGCCGTAGGTCACTGAGCAGCGCGAAGGTATTTGCTTTTTCTTCGCCCCTCTGCTACCTTCATCTTCGGCGTTTTCAACAGGAGCCAGTCGTGACCCCTTGCCCGTCCAGCAAAACCTGTCATCCTGAGGGCATCCGACAAGGATGCGCCAAGGATCTCAGCGTCAAGCGCTTGGCAGGGTGGTCGTGGCGGGCAACTGTAGCGGCGGCCTTCTTAGGCCGGCGTTTTTGGAGCCGTAAATAATAAAGATAGCGCCAAAGTAAACCGAATGGTAAACTCCAGCATCCGTTACGGGTCAAAGATCAAAGCAGCAAGGGTCGCACGGAGCGCTTTTCCCGGCGCACCGCGGCCTGGCAGCGCAGCAGTTCCAACTTTCCTCTACTGAGGTGTGAAATGGCAGACGAGAAATCCAAATTGCTCGAGGCGGCGATATCGCAGATCGAAAAAGACTACGGCAAAGGCTCGATCATGCGTCTGGGCAGCCGCGATGTGCTGGTGCCCGTGAGCGTCATCCCCACCGGATGCCTCTCGCTCGACCTCGCGCTGGGCGTCGGCGGATTCCCCCGCGGCCGCGTCGTGGAAGTCTACGGCCCGGAATCCGGCGGCAAGACCACCATGACCCTGCACGTCATCGCCGAAGCGCAAAAGCTCGGCGGCATCGCCGCGTTCATCGACGCCGAGCACGCGCTCGATCCCGTTTACGCCCGCAAGCTCGGCGTGGACGTCGACAATCTGCTGGTCTCGCAGCCCGACAACGGCGAGCAAGCCCTGGAAATCGCGCAAACGCTGATCCGTTCCGGCAGCGTCGATGTGATCGTCGTGGACTCCGTCGCCGCGCTCGTCCCCAAAGCCGAGCTCGAAGGCGACATGGGCGATCCTTCCATGGGTCTCCAGGCGCGACTCATGTCGCAAGCGCTGCGAAAACTCACCGGCATCGTTTCCAAATCACGGACCTGCCTGATCTTCATCAACCAGATTCGCGAAAAAATCGGCGTGATGTTCGGCAATCCGGAAACCACCACCGGTGGCCGCGCGCTCAAGTTCTACGCTTCCATCCGCCTCGACATTCGCCGCATCCAGTCCATCAAGGAAGGTGATCGCGTCATCGGCTCCCGCACACGCGGCAAAGTCGTGAAGAACAAAGTCGCCGCGCCCTTCCGCGAAGCCGAATTCGACATCCTCTACGGCGAAGGCATTTCCCGCGAAGGCGACCTCATCGACCTCGGCGTCGACAAAGGCCTGCTCGAGAAGTCCGGCACCTGGATCAGCTTCAACGGCGAGCGCATGGGCCAGGGCCGCGAAAACGCCCGCACCTTCCTCAAGGAAAACAAGGATATCCGCGACAAACTCGAAACCGCTCTCCGCAAGAAATTGGAGATCGCTTCTCCCAAGGACTCTAACTCCACGGCCAGCCACGGCCCCAATGGCCACGCCGCCCAAGCGCAACCGGAAAAGCCACCCGTAAGGGCCGCCGCAGCCGCCGCCTCGTCCTCCGACGCCGCCAAAGCCCGCCCCACCCGCTAACGAATCCCGTAGGGGCGCAGTATGCTGCGCCCCTCCTCGGCTTTCAGCACACACTGAGCTGTTCGCTTCTCCGCACCTCCAGCGACGCTCGCAAGCCCGCTTTGTCACATCCGCCGCCCCCATGATCTCGACAGGGTACAGTCACGTTCCAAGATGTGACACTTGGCTTTCGATCCGTCCACACACGGCAATGCTTGCCGCACCTAGGTCAGGTACCTCAGTTCAGGTACCCCGAAAAGGCTGGCCCCCCGGCCAGCCGTTCAAAACAAAGCACATATTTCCGTACTGGTCCTTTAAGCCTATTGCATACCCTGATAGCGTAGTCCTACAATCCGGTTTACCTGCGAGAGTGGGTGTTTCCGTTGGGTACACTCGCAGACCATCCGGCGCTGCTAAGTGGCATCGAATCAGCAGTTTCGCGATTGGCCCGGTGGATGCAAAAGGTAGTGGCAGCATTGCCTGAACCTCGGGGGTTGCAGTTACCCAGGGGAAACGACATTAAGAGGTTGACCCTAAGGTTTCCTTAGGGTAAAAACAACGCCTCGCATAATGATCGGCAGATCGGGTAAGTCGCTTTGAGGTGCCGACAGTGAAGCAATTTGGCAGAGTGATCCTGGCCGCAGTTCTCGCCGCATCGGTGGCAGCGCCGATGCCTGCCGCGCCAACTGCGGGCAGTCCCGCGCACAAGAGCGTCTCGCATTTCCGCGGCGTACCGACATTCGCCAACTCGACACTCGCCGACATTGGCACCTTTGACGATCCCATCGTTCGCCAAGCCGCCGTCGAAGGCCTGGGCCGCTACAACGGCGCCATCGTCGCCGTCGACCCCAACACCGGCCGCATCCTCACCGTCGTCAATCAAAAGATCGCTTTCGGCGATGGCTACATTCCTTGCTCCACCATCAAGCCGACCGTCGCGCTCGCCGCCCTGGAAGAAAATGTCATCACCCGCGACACCATGCTCAAGGTGCACGGCCGCAAGTACATGAATCTCACCGAAGCGCTGGCGCACTCCAACAACGAATTCTTCGAGCAGCTCGGTGTGCGCATGGGTTTCGACACGGTTTCCAAGTACGCCCGCCTCCTCGGCCTCGGCGAACTTGCCGGCTACAACCTGCCGGAAGAGCATCCGGGATCGTTCCCGATGGCGCCTCCGGCTCATGGCGGCGTCGCTCGCATGTCGAGTTTCGGTGAAGGAATTCAGATCACGCCGTTGCAGCTGGTATCGCTGGCTGCTGCGTTCGCCAATGGCGGCACTCTCTACTACCTGCAATACCCGCGCACTCCGGACGAGATTTCAAGTTTTGCGCCGAAGGTCAAGCGCGATTTGAATATCGCGCCGGTGCTTCCGGAAATCCGCGAAGGTATGCTGGCCGCCGTCCTCTACGGCACCGGCAAGCGCAGCTTTGATAGTGGCGGAGACGAAATGCCGCTCGGCAAAACCGGCACGTGCAATGACCCGACTTCCCGCGTAGGCTGGTTCGTCACCTACGCCGACGAAGCTCATCCGAAGATCGCGCTCGCCGTTCTTCTGCGCGGCAGCTCGCGCCAGGTGATTGGCCCCACCGCCGCCCAGGTTGCCGGCCGCATCTACCGCCGCCTCCGTGAACAAAACTACTTCGCCACCGCGCTCGCGCCGAATGACACCGTGAAGTCCGTCACCGTAGTCAACACCGGCAACTAACTTTCGAGTGCGGGAGCCCTCGCTCCCGCCTTTCTTCTCTGCGCTTCTCCGCGCCCTCTGCGTCTTCGCGTTAGATTGTTCTTCGTTTCGTAGGGTCTAGCCCCTCTTCTCTGTGCCCTCTGTCTCCGAACTTTGTGCCCTCTGTGTTGAAGCCTTTTCCCCGCTTTCTTTCCCTCCCTCTTTACTTCCTTACTTCTTTGCTTCTTCTTCTCACTCATATCGCAGCGCCACCATCGGATCCACCCGTGTTGCCCTCCGCGCCGGAATATAGCAAGCCGCCAGCGCCGCCCCACCAAGCACAATCGCCACGCAAACAAGAGTCATGGGATCGCCCGGCCGTATCCCGTACAGCAAGCTCGAAAGCGATCGCGTCGCAAACAGTGCGCCAATCAATCCCAGCGCGAGTCCCGTGACCGTGATCACTGTTCCCTGACGCATCACCATGTTCGCCACATCTCGCGGTCTCGCCCCCAGCGCCACGCGAATCCCGATTTCGTGCGTTCGCTGCGCCACAAAGTATGCGATCACCCCGTACACTCCGACGCTCGCCAGCACCAGCGCCACAAGCCCGAAGAACCCCAGCAGTGTCGCGTTGAATCGCGTCCCGGACATCGAGTCCGCGATGCGCTGCCCCATGGTCGAGACGGCGAAAACGGGTTGCTCCGGGTCCACAGCCATGACTTCCTCGCGGACTGCCGCCGCTAGGCTCCGCGGATCTGTGCCGGTCCGCACCGCCACCATCGCAGTCGACGTTGCGTCTTGTCCTGCGTAGGGGACATATATTTCTGGCTCGGCCTCATGATTCAGACTCATATGTCTCACATCGCCCACTACGCCGACAATCGTTCTCCACGGAGAATTCGGATCGCCAAGCCGAATTTTCTTTCCCAACGGATCATCGTTGGGAAAATAGCGTTGTGCAAAGGCTCGGTTTGTGATCACGACCTGCGTTTGTGACGTGAAATCTTCTTCGTCGAAAAAACGTCCCGCGCGCAGTGGCACTTTCAATGTAGTGAAATACGCCTGGCTCACGTGCTCCATGGGAACCAGCGGCCGACCGCCCGAGGGCTGATCGGGCCTGCCTTCCACAGTCATCGCACCACCCTGCACGTAATTCGTCAACGGCAGCGAACTGGTCAGCGCCGGGGACCGCACTCCCGGCAAGCGCGCCACTCTCTGCAGGACATTTTCAAAAAACGCAATCCGCTGCGCAGGCTGTGCATATTTGCTTTCCGGCAGCGCCGTGCTGACGGTAAGCAGGTTGCTCGCGTCGAATCCGGGATCAACGTTCGACAGCAGCACGAAGCTGCGAATAAGCAGCCCTGAAGCAACAAGCAGCACCACAGCCAGCGTCAATTCACAGATCGCCAGCACAGCTCGCAGCCTGCTTCCGCTATAGCCACGCCACGGCAGCGTGCGCCCCTCCTTCAGTTCGCTGTTGACGTCTGGATTCGACGCGTGCAACGCAGGAACCGCGCCGAATAGCAGCACTGTTAAACACGTAATCGCAAGCGTGAACAACAATACCCTCGCGTCGAGCTCAACGTGCCCAGCCTGCAGGAAACTCGCCGGCGCGTAGTTGCGCAGCAGCCGCACTCCCCCTGCCGCGATCAGCAGTCCCCCAAGCACACCCAGGCCGGCCATCACGGCGCCCTCGGCCAGCAATTGCCTCAGCAATCTCGTGCGCCCGGCCCCGATCGCCGCGCGGACCGCTAATTCTTTTTGCCTGCTCGCGGTGCGCGCAAGCTGCAGATTGGCGATGTTCACGCAGCCGATCAGCAGAACCAACGCAACCGCGGCCAGCAGAATCAGCAGCGTTGGCCGTATGTCTCCTACCAGCTTGTGGTGCAGTTCCGTCGTGCGCACCTGCATTCCCTCTCTCATGCGCACGAACGCCGCTGGAATGTCCGCTTCGGTCCGCTTGCTGAACGTGGCGAGTTCCGTGTTTGCCTGTGCCATGCTCACCCCCAGGTTCAATCGCCCGATCACGCGCGTCAGCGAAATACGCATTGCGGTCCAATCCACCTTCGACGGCAGTTGAAACGCCAGGAGAATCTCCGGATTGGCGCGCCGGTCCGGAAAGCGGAATCCGCCCGGCATCACTCCGATCACCGTGTAACTGTGCCCATTGAGCGCGATGCCTTTGCCCAAAATCTGCGGATCGGCGCCAAGTTTTCTTCTCCAAAGGCGATCGCTCAGAATGGCCACGGGCTTTCCGCCTGGTTGCTCTTCTTCCGATCGGAAATCGCGTCCCAGCGACGGCTGCACGCCGAGGACGTGTAGAAAGTTCGCCGTTACGGCAACACTCTCGATGCGCTCCGGTTCTCCTGCACCGGTCACGTTTACCTGATTTCCGCCGTCGAAAGCGGCCAGCGCCTCAAAGTCGTGATTGTTCAACTTCCAGTTCGTGTAGTCCGGGCTGGGCACCACCTCATCATTAATCCTCGGCCAGTATTCGGTTGGCCAGACCAACTGGCCCGGATCGCGATAGGGAAGTGCGCGCAACAAGACGGCATCCACCACGCTAAAGATCGCCGTGTTCGCTCCGATCCCCAATGCCAGCGTCAACACCACCGCAAACGTGAACCCAGGATTCTTCCGCAGCATCCGCGCCCCGAACCGCAAATCCTGCGCAAAATCCTCCAGCCACCTCCACCCCCAAGCCTCACGCCCTTCTTCCTTCAAGTAAGTTGCATTCCCAAACGCTCGACGCGCCGCATACCGCGCGTCTCCCGGCGCGACGCCGCCCGTGATCAACTCCCGCTCCTTCATCTCCCGATGCAGCCGCATCTCCTCATCCATCTCCCGATCAAACGTCTCCCGCCGCACCAGCATTCCCAACCGCCGCCACATCTCCCCAATCCAGCTCATCGCATTTTCCCCAATCCGCGCACCATTCTTCTCCGCGATTCCTCTGCGCCCTCTGCGTCTCTGCGTTAGATTGTTCTTCGTTCGTAGGGTCTAGCTCCCTCTTCTCTGTGCCCTCTGTGTCCGAACTTTGTGTCCTCCGTGTTAAGTCTTTCTCTTCGGTGTTTCCTTACCTCTTTATTTCTTTATTTCATTGCTTCTTCTTCCTACTCCGCCCGCAGTGTCTTAATCGCGTCAACCCTGGTAGCGCGTCGCGCCGGCACATAGCACGCCAACATCGCCACAATTACCAGCAGCAGCGTCGCGCCTCCCAGCGTTTCCGGATCTCTCGGCGTCACTCCATACAACAAGCTGGACACCACTCCGGCAAGCCCCACCGACGCCACGAACCCAATACCGATTCCCATCGCAGCCCACAACAATCCTTCCCGCAGCACCAAATTCCGCACCGCTCGCACGTCCGCTCCCAGCGCCATGCGGATTCCGATCTCCCGGCTGCGCCCGCTCACCGAGTACGCCATCACCCCATAGATCCCCACCGTCGCCATGAGCAACGCCAGACCCGCAAACACGCTCAGCAACACCGTCTGCACGCGCCGCGGCCCCACGGAGTCCGCTAGCCGCTCCTCCATCGTCGCGATGCTGGCCAGCGGCAAATCCGCGTCCACCGACCACACTGCTGCCTTCAACGCCGCCGCCAGCGCGACGGGATCGCCCGCCGTTCGCACCACGAGATTGTCGAAAATGGAAGGGAACTGCCGCTCCGGCCAATAGAGCATGTTCCCCGGTTGCGCATCCAGCGCATCGCTTTTCACATTGCCCACGACGCCGACGACTTCGCCCATCAGCGGCGGTCCCCAATCCCGCATCGTCACGCGTTTGCCGATGGGATTTTCGCTCGGCCAATAGCGCTCCGCCATGGTTTGATTGATGACCATAACTCTCGCGCTCGACTCCGTGTCATGCACGTCGAACCATCTCCCGCGAAGCAGCGGAATGCGCATCGTCGTGAAGTAGTTGCCCGCCACGACACGAATATCGGCGCTCGGTTCGTCGCCCGCTGCCGGCATCGGCCGTCCCTCGATCACAAAGTCCGTCGCCGCCCCGCCGCTCACCGGCAGCGTATTCACCACCGCCGCGGACTCTACTCCCGGAATGGTCCGCACGCGTTCCAGCACTCGGTCGAAAAACGGCGCGATGTGCTTCGGTTGGTAGCGATTCGGCGAGAGAAAGATGTTCGCCGTCAGCAAATTCTTCTCGTCGAATCCTGGCCACACATGGGAAAGCCGCAGGAAGCTGTTCATCAACAAGCCACCGCCCGCCAGCAGCATCAAAGCGAGCGCGATTTCGGCCACTACCAATGCTCCGCGCAACTTCGCGCCTTTCACGCTCGTCGTCCCTTTCGCGCCTTCCTTCAAAGCGCCGTTCGGATCCGCGCGCGAAGCCTCCGCCGCCGGCACCGCGCCAAATGCCATCGCCGTCAACAGCGAAAGGGCCACCGCAAACGCCAGCACCATCCCATCGACGTGTGCTTCTCCCAGTCTCGGTACGTCTTGTGGCCCGAATGCGACGACCAGTTTCACGCACCAAACCGCCAGCAGCACGCCGCCGGCCGCCGCCGTCAATCCCAGCAGTGCACTTTCCGCAAAACACTGCCGCAGCAATCGCCCGTGTCCCGCGCCAAGCGCCGCGCGCACCGCAAACTCCCGCACCCGTGTGGTGTTCCGCATCAACACCAGGTTCGCAACGTTGGCGCACGCCGCCAGCAACACCAGCCCCACCGCCCCGAGCAATACCAGCAGCGCGGGCCGCACCGGCGCCGTGATGCGCTCCCTCAGATTGCCCACTGCGATTTGAAATCCCGGATCAACTCCCGGATTTTGTTGCTCCACTCCCTCCGCGAACGCCCGCAGCTCCGCCTCCGACTGCGCCGCGTTCGCCCCCGAAGCAAGCCGCCCGATCACATGCAGCAAATGTGAGCGCCGGTTGCTCTTCAGTTCTCCTTCGGTCACCAGTGGCGTCCAGATGCGCGCCCCCTGCGGGAACTCGAAGCCTGCGGGCATCACTCCAACGATCACGTGGGGCACATCGCTCACTCGAATGGTCTTCCCCACCGCGTTGGGATTGCCTCCAAATTGCCGTTGCCACAGCCCGTAGCTCAGAATCGCCACGTTGTCGGCCCCTTCCCGCTGCTCGTCTGCCGTGAATCCGCGTCCCAGTTCCGGCGCTACGCCAAGAACCTCGAAAAGATTGGCCGAGATCATGGCTCCTTCCGCCTGCGCAGGCTCCGCGCCGCTCACGTTGCCCGCGCCCACATTGAACATCCACGGCCGGTAAGCTCCCACCGCCTCCAGCGATTTGTGCTGCGTGGCCCGCAGGTCCACATAATTCGCGTACGAGAACGACTCGGCGAAAAATTGTCCTGGGAAGTTCGTCCCTCCGGCATGATTCTCTTCGATCTGCACCAGCCGCGCCGGCCCCGCGTACGGCAACGGCCGGAGCAACACCGTGTTCACCACGCTGAACATCGCAGTCGTTGCTCCAATCCCCAGAACCAACGTGATCACCGCCGTCGCCGTATATCCCGGACTCTTCCGCAATCCCCTCGCCCCATACAAGCAGTCCTGCAGCAAATCCTCCAGCCATCTCCAGCCCCAAGCCTCGCGCCCGTGCTCGCGCAACAGCGTCGCATTCCCAAACGCCCGCCTCGCCGCATACCCTGCCTCGTCCTCCGCGATCCCCTCCGAAATCAGCTCCCGCTCCTTCATCTCCCGGTGCACGCGCATCTCCTCTTCCAACTCCCGGTCAAACTCCTCCCGCCGCACCAGCATTCCCAACCGCCGCCAAATCTCCCCAAGTCTCCCCATCGCGCCTTCCTCTTCTCTGTGCCCTCTGCGTCTCTGCGTTGTCTTTTTCTTCCTTTGTCTTTACTTCGTTACTTCCTTACTTCATTGCTTCGTCTCAAGCTGTCTGAATCACCCTCATCATCGCCTGCATCACCCGCTCGAACTCCGACTTCTCCACTTCCAACTGCTTCCTGCCCGCCGCCGTCAATCGGTAGTACCGCGCCCGCCGCTTCTCCGGCGTCACACCCCACTCCGCCTTCACCCAGCCCTTGATCAACATCCGTTGCAGCGCCGGATACAACGACCCCTCTTCCACCTGCAGCACGTCCCGCGAAATCTGCTGGATCGACCTTGCGATCTCATAGCCATGCAACTCCCCACCTCGAGCCAAAGTCTTCAAAATCAGCAAGTACAGCGTTCCCGGCAAAAGCTCGTCACGGTTCATTCGCCATCTCCCATCGCAAAGTCTCGCGCCACCATAGACAGACTATGCCAAGCAAAAAAAGTTAGGTCGGGATCTTCGAAATTATCTTGCCGGACCCTGGCGTTGGCCTTTGGACGCACACCCACGGAAACGTGTTTGACCTGATCGTCCGTTTAAGCCAAAAGAGTACGGTGGGTTTCGAGTGGCTTGGGAGGAAAATTGAATCGTCGCTTCGTGATCATCTTGCTCTTCGCTTTTGTTGTGGGCTCCGCCATCGTCGGATATGTCTTTCGCTCGCGATCCGCCTCCGACGCCGAATTTCAGCACCAAGCGCAAGTCGCTCGCGCCGAAGCCGCGCATGTTCGCGAGCAAACCATTCTCCCCGCAGAGACGCAGCTCTCGCGCGGCGAAAATTTCGTGGCCGCGCTGCAAAAATCCGGCCTCAGCGCCGAGGACGCCGCGAACGCCTCCGCCGCGGCGCAGCGCGCATTCAATCTGCGCCAGGTCCGCGCCGGAAACACCCTCACCGTCAACCGCTCCGCCGAAGGCGCGCTGCGCGAGATCGACTACAAGATCGATCCCGACCGCATGCTGAAAATCGTCCCCGACGACCGAGGTTTCTCCGCCGAAGTGGCAGTGATCCCGTCGAAAACGGAAGTCGCCACCGTCACCGGGGAGATCGGCGACTCGCTCTTCAACGCCATGGAACAGGCCGGCGAATCGCCGGAGCTGACGCTGCAGATGGCGCAGATTTTCAGCTACGACCTGGATTTCTACACCGATCCGCGCAAGGGCGACACGTTCCGCGTGGTGCTCGAGAAAAAGAAATACGCCAACGGGAAGACCGCGGGCTACGGAAGAATTCTTGCCGCGGAGTACAACAACGGCGGAAAGAAATATCAGGCGCTACTGTTTCACGACGAATTCGGACATTCCGGTTACTACACGGCCGAGGGAAAGTCGCTGCAGAAAACGTTTCTGCGCTCGCCGCTGAAATTCGCCGCGCCGGTCACTTCTCATTTCAGCAAAGCGAGATTTCATCCGATCCTGAAAATCTACCGCCCGCATTTGGGGACGGATTACGGCGCGCCGGTGGGCACTCCGGTGCAAACCATTGGCAGCGGGCGGGTGGTGTTTGCGGGCCGCAAGGGCGGCGAAGGCAACATGGTGCACATCGCGCACTCCGACGGTTACGAGACGATGTACTTGCATTTGTCCCGCATCTACGTGCGCGGCGGCGATCGCGTCGAGATCGGAAAGACGATCGGTCTGGTCGGCAGCACCGGTCTTTCCACCGGGCCGCATCTCGATTTCCGTATTTTGCAGTGGGACGAGTACAAAAATTTCGAGAAACTCGGTTTGCCGGCCTCCGATCCCATCAGCAAGAAGTATTGGCCCGAGTTTGCGCTGGTGCGCGACAAGTGGCTGCCGGCGCTGCAGAATTCTGGGTTCGTTCAAGCGAGCGTCCTTCCTCCGGTGGTTGCGGGATCCCGCTAGGTCGCATTTTCCAGCAGCAACACGATATTTGAGACCTGGGCGTTTGGGGCGCAGCCCACCACGGCGGGCTGCACCCCTACAAGAATTTTTTGAGTCGACATTTCCGTCGAGGCTTGTTCGATGTGGCTCGGTGTGACTTGCGCGGACTGTGTGAGGTGAGCGCATGTCAGTAGATGATGGGGAGTTTGGAAAAATCGGAGGAGGAATGATCGGTGACGCGGAGGACGAGGAGGGTACGGTCGTCGAACGCTGCGACGCCGGCACCGCTGTGATCGTCGGTAGCGGCGAGAATCGCGGCGGCAATGTCTTCCGCGGATTGCTGCGGCGAAACACCCGAGAGCACGGAGCAGAGGCGGTCGTGGCCGAATTCCTCGAGCGCGGCATTGGCGGATTCGAGGATGCCGTCGGAGGCGAAAAGGATGGTGTCGCCGGGCACGAGATCGAGGGTGACTTCGTCGTATTCCGTGTCCGGAAACAAGCCGAGAGGAATCCCGGCGATGCGAATGGATTGGACGACGCGATCACGGACGAGAAGAGGATACGGTCCGCCGGCGTTAGAGAGCGTGAGGCGGCGCGTGCCGGCATCGTAGACGGAGAAGAGCGTGGCGATGAACCGGCTGTCGAGCTTGGCGGCGTGCAAGCGGGTGTTGAGCATGGCAAGCATTTCGGCGGGAGGACAGGGATGCTCGACGACATGTTCGCGAACAATGCCGATGGCAAGCGAGGCGAAGAGCGCAGCGGCGGTGCCTTTACCGGAGACGTCACCGAGGGTCATGGCGAGGCGGCCCTTGCCGTAGGGAAGAAAATCGTAAAAGTCGCCGCCCAGCTCACGCGCCGGGGCATAGGCGGCGGCCAGCTCGAGGCCTGGCACTTCGCGCGCACCGGTGGGCAAGAGCCCGCGCTGAATTTCCCGAGCAGTGGCGAGATCGGTGTGGAGGCGGCGCTCGGTTTCGCGGGCCTCCTGGAACAGGCGGGCGTTTTCAAGGGCGATGGCGATGTAGGAGCCGAGCGTGGAGAGCATGCGCTCGTGCTCGGCGCTGAAGGCGTTGGCTTCGGTGCTCTCCAGATCGAGCACGCCGATAAGGCGGTCCTGCAGGAGAAGAGGGACGACGAGTTCGGAGCGCGTGTCGAAGCCCACGTCGCACTTGACGTAGCGCGGATCCTCGAGCGTGTCGTTGACACGGAGGATGCGGCGCTGCCCGGCGGCAGTGCCGGTGAGTCCCTGGTGCAGCGGGAGGCGAGTGCGCGATGGAATGGTGTCACCGTAGCGCATGGCAAAGGCGCTTTCCAGGTGCTGGGTATTTTCATTCCACAACATGACGCTGAAGACATGGTAGTTGACGAGCTTTTTCACGCGCTGGGCGACGCGGCGGAGAAGCTCCTCGCGATCGAGGATAGAAGTGATTTCGCGGCTGACGTCATAGAGCAGGCTGAGCGTCTTGGCTTGCTCCGGGTGGGAGAGAAACAAGCTCGACGGGACTGGATCAGCCTCGCCGGTCATCGGAAAGGGAGCGAGTTTGGAGTGTTCATCCATATAGAGAGTATACGTGTGGTCCCTGGACCAATATCGATTGGATGTGGGAGATGGTGGCGAGTTGCGGGACGGAAGCGGTGACTGGTGACTTGTGACTGGTGAGTCGTTGCCCCGAAATTGGCGGGTGTTTCGGGGTCGCGAGTGCGCGGCTGCTGCTTGATACCTGCTGGACACCCCTCCCCACTTTTCTTGCAAGGATGTGATTCTATGGAGTTTAACGGCGCGTGCGTCTCAAGGATGTGATTCTAGAGGAGTTAGCGGAAGAACGAAGTAAGAAAGTAACGAACTAATGAGGTAATGATCGGGAGAGGGGAGAACTTCGCTTTGGTTTCGCTTTTGAGGATACACCCCCCGGGCATTTGTAAGAATATCAAAGAAAAGAGGTTGCGGGAGGAGGCATTTGTAAGTGTATGAAAAGAAAGGGGCGAGAAAGAGGGCATTCCACTCAGGCATCGTAACGGCAAAGGTGACCGGGAGGTGTGGCAGTCAAAAATCGTTCGGCGCCAGGGGAAATGAAGGGGGCGGGATGCGCGGACACGGGAACGCCTTTCTAGTGTCCTCCGCACTTATAACCGATAGGGTACGTCAGGTCAAGGTAATTTTGGGTTGGGCGCTGTCATTCTTTGCCTTTTCCCATCTGGCCTTAACCGCATTACGGGCTGATTCACTCCGTTGTTCCGGTGTCATCACCTTAGCTCTGGCAGGGCCGCCTTTCTTGCCGCCCTTTTTCCCCAAAAGGGTGTCCTGTGGAAAGGGCGGTTATCTCCACAACTTTCGCCAATATTATCATCGCTGCCATGGAGAAACAGACTGTAGCACCTGTCGCAAGATTGAATCCTGTAAAAACCATTATCATTGCCAAGCCAGAACCAATAAGTAGGGCAAGGACCCACGCAATGAATTCCCAGCTAAGCAATTTCTGTCGCGTAAATAGTCTGCGCCAGATATACACGCAGTGAGTCTATCGGATTTCCACAATAAAGGGCTGTGCCCCTCACGCAGCACGCAGGGCAGCGGTGACTTCGCCCTGCGGCGGTCGGGTGTCCGTTATCCGGGATGCAAGTTTGGCCGATGACGAGAAACAGAAAGATGGCGCCAGGAGAGCTTCTTCAGGGGCTGAAAGCCCATTGAAAGCGCACAACTTACTTCGTAGCTGAAGCTCCGACCCCTAAAGAGTAGACAGAAGTTTTTGGAGGGCGGGGCGGTATTGGTTCGGGGCCACCAGGGAGGATTCTTCGTGGCAGTAGGCGTTGATTTGGAGGAAGTCTTTGGGAGGGCGGGCGGCGTTGTAGACGGCTTGGCCGAAGTGGAAGGGGATGACGGGATCTTGGCTGCAGTGGACGATCAGGATGGGGGCGGTGATCTGCTGGAGTCTGGCTTGCGTGTCGAGCTGGCCATGGAGAAGCAGACCGAGTCCTGGGAGGAACCAGAATAATTGGTGCGCCACGCGGGATGCGGAGGGGAACGGCGCTTCCAGGACTACGGCACCCACTTGGCGGTAGGCGGCTAGATGGGCGGCGACGGCGCTGCCCAGGGATTGGCCGAAGGAGATGACCGTCTGCGGGTCGATACCTCTCGTGTTCACGAGATATTGATAGGCGGCGTCGGCGTCGCGATAGAGGGCGGCTTCGCTGGGTCTTCCTTCGCTGCGGCCGTAGCCGCGGTATTCCAACGCGAACACGTTTGCGGGTGTGTCTCGCAGAAACTCGTAGGCGGGTGCGCGATTGGTGATGTTCGCGGCGTTGCCGTGGAAGGCGAGGAACGTGAATTTGGCGTTTTCGTGCGGAATCCACCAGGCGTGCAGCTTGGTGCCGTCCGAGGAGGTCAGCCAGACGTCTTGAACGGGTAGAGTGTGGGGATGCCAGTCGCCTTCGAGGCGGCCTGGAGTGTCGGGGAAGAAAATCAGGTGCGCTTCGAATACGCGGATGAGTACAAGAGCCAGGATGTAGGCGATCAAGATTGTGAGTAGGAGGTTCAAGAGTCGGCCGTGTAGGTTCTTCTTGGGCGCGTCGGGAATTTCCATTTGTGGTTTGGGCGAGAAGTAGTTTAGCGGATGACCGGGGGAAGAGCTATCGGCCCGGCAAAAAGTCCACGAGGTACGTGCCAGGCGCGGTTACCAAATCGTCACAAGTACCATTGGCGGAAGAAGGATGGGCCAGCAAGAATGGCAGCGAACGGTAATTCCAAGAGAACTTCGGGCTGCGATTCGCCCGACCCAGGGGCCTGGTATGACGCTTCGGATTGGCATTTTGTTTGTTGCGCTTTTTGCCGCGGCATCGGTCCGGTCGGCCCCGGCCGGCTATGCCTATTGCGGAACGTATGGTTCGTACGTTTTGCTGTATTCATCGACGGACCAACTGGAAGAGCTAGGGCATTTGCGATGTGGCGAAAAGGTGGAAATCCTGACGCGGTGGATGGAGTATTTTCAGGTTCGCACGCTGGACGGCAGAGTCGGCTGGGTACACTATGCGGAAATCTCAAACACGCCTGGAGCCGCACCGACCACAAATTTCGGCATGACGGATGCGTCTGTTCCCCACGCGCCTGTGGTTCCCCCGCTTACCAACACAAATGTGATGAAGATGCATGTCATGAGGCTGAGCGCGGACGTGATCGTGGCCAAGATCCACGCGTCGCCGTGCGAGTTCGACACGTCGCCGGCGGCGCTGCAAAAGCTGAAGCAGGCGGGTTTGCCCGACAAAGTAATTCTGGCAATGGTGCAGGCACCTTCGGCTTCGGCACCACCGCCCGTGCCGAAGGTGCCGGAAGTCGTAGAAGTGAAAATCCCCGGAGGCACGCCTATCGAGGTCGAGCTCAGCGTCAATGTTTCGTCGGACAGCACGCAGGACGCCATGATCGTGCCCATGACGGTGGCGCAGGACATTGTGGTGAATGGAGTGACGGTATTCCAACGGGGCGCTGAGGCCCACGCACAGGTGACGAGTGTCAGGCAGCCGGGATTCATGAATCGTCCTCCCGGTGAGATCTCCTGGACCATGCAGTACGTGACTGCGGTGACAGGCGAGCACGTTCCCGCAACTTTCTTCTCAAAAGAAGCTGCGGGCAACCCGATGACCAGCATCATGGGTGCGCAAGGACCCACGTGGGAATTTCGCAAGGGCAAACCGGTGGTGGTAACGGCGGGCCAGCGATTCGACGCGGTTATCCGCGGCGCGGTCGTGAAGATTCCGCAATCGGTGATCGCGGCGCAGGCGTTGACTTCCTCGGGTGCGCAACCGCCAGCACAAGCGGTGCCGGCCGCGGCCCAGCAACCGGCGACCAAGCCGTAACAAAAACATAAGAGCTCAAGGGAGCGAGACAGGGCCCCCGCGAAAGCCAGGGCAGACAGCTGGCCTGGCGGGCTATGGCTGCGTGGGGGAGGTTTGCCTAGAGTGATCGACGGCGAGGGTTTGGGTGGCGCGGGAAGAAGGGAGGAGGTCTTGTGATGAGGCGGAATTGGCGAGTGGTGGTGGTGATGCTGGTGGCGGGGATGGGGTACGAGTGCCAGCCGGGCGGGGGTGTAGTTGCGGCGAAGGGTGGTGGCACGGGTGCGGTGCGGTACGCGGACTTGCGCGCGGCGGCCGGTACGGGCGCAGATGCCGCCGATCTTGCCGAGTTGGCGGGGGCAATCTGTCCGGTGGTGTATCCGGTGGACGAAACGCCGGGGGAGCGGGGGTACCAGTTTATTTTTTATGGGGATGCGTTTTTTGTGAGCCGGGAAGGGTACATGCTGACCGCGGCGCATGTACTGCACTCGTTCGGCAACGGAGGACAGGCTTACATCTTGGTGAATCGCGCCGAGGCGCCGCCGCGAATGGTGAAGGTGGAAGTGGTGGCGGTTGACCTGGAGCATGACGTGGCGGTGTTGCAGGCCACACCGAACCCGTTTCGAGGAAATTATCGAGTGGGAGTTTTGCCGCTGCATGGGGAGGGTCCCGAGCGAGGGCAGGCGGTGTTGGTGGCGGCACTGCGTCCTTCGCGGCGGCGGCCGCACACGTTCGAGGCGGAGTTGCAGGACCGGTCGGAGGCGCGTGTGCTGGAGTACGCATCGAGCCAGTTGGAGAAAGGGCTGGGTGATACGGAGTTGTTTCTTTTCAGCCATGAAGTGATTTTGGGGCAGAGCGGGGCGCCGGTGTTGTCGGCGGGCGGGCGAGAGGTGGTGGGATTTGTGGAGGGGCAGTGGCTGCACCCGGTGGCTTCGATGGCGGCGGGCATGGAGCAGGGGGCGTCGACGGTTGGGGCGGGGGTGCCGATTCGTTATGCGATTGCGGTGTTGAAGGAGAAGGGAATCGCGTGGGGGGAGGCAAGACGATAGGGGGAAAGCGCCGAGAGCGGAGGGGGCGAGTCGAGAGTTGAGAGTTGAAGGTTGAAAGGAAGAAGGGGCTCGGGCGGCTGGCGTCTTGCCAAGGATTTGAAGGTGAGGTTCTTCGGGCATCCTTGTCGGATGCCCTCAGAATGACAATCGCGGGTGGGCGGGGTTGGCGTTGCTTGTAGCGGACACCACAAGAACGGCGGCGAGCGGTGTCATTTTGAGGTGTGGGGCACAGAGGCACAGACAGGAGTGTCTGTGCCACTCGGAGGTCGGTGCACGGCGGGAGTTAGCGGCGGGACGGTGGGTGGAAGTCGAGTTCGATTTGGGCTTGGGTTTCGACGGGCTTGTTGTCGAGGTAGGTGGGTTCGTAGCGCCATTCGCGGATGGCTCTGGCCACGGTGGGGAGGTAGACGAAGGAGCCGTTGAGGGGCTTGAGGTTGCTGACGCGACCGTTCTTGTCGATGGAGGCTTGCACGGTGATGCTGCCGGAGGTGGTGGGGGGACGGGAGATCTGCGGATCGATGCGTGAGGTGAGCTCACCGAGGGCGACTTTCTTGTGCGTGTGCCACAGCCAACGATCGCCGGGAACGAGAACCGAACGCTGAATGTGCATGGTGACGGCAGGCGACTCGAGGACGCGCTCGCCGGGCAGGGTCACAAACGATGAGCTGAGGCCTCTGGGGGGAGTGATGTCGGTGACGGGTCCCGGGGCTGCGTCCATGTGAACCACGGCAGAGTCGGACCTGGGATGGAAGAAGGAAGTTCTGCCGGCACTGACAGGTGGTCCGGATATGGGCCATGCCGGGCCCGAGGCGACTGGGCTTACGGCGGTTGCCTGCGGCGGAGCGGTGGAGGTGGTGGAATCGACTGCATGCGTGGCGGCGCTTGCGATCGAGCCGGTGATCGCGGATTTGGCGCTAGGAGCGGGAGCGACAGGAGCGGGGATGGAGGCCAACGGGGGATTGTCCGCTGGAGCGCGCGTAATTGTGGTTGGGAGTGCGTTCGAGGCTTCATTGGCTGCGAATTGAGCCGAATCTGAATCCGCGGAACCAGAATGGGAAGCAGCTGGAGTTTCGGCGGCCTCGGTGAAGTGTTTCGGGGCAGGAAGGGTGTAGGTTCTGGGAGTCGATGGCTTGGCGTATGCGTATTTTGTGAGCGAGGTATCTGAAGGAGAATTCGTCCGGACTGCGGCGGGTGCCGGGGGCCGCGAAGACGATGTCTCGGGCGACGGAAGTTCGGTAAGCGAGGGCGCCGGGTCTGCGTCGGCCGGATTTTCGTTGTCGAACGCAGTGAGTGGCGGAGCAGGAGCGTGGGAAGAGGCCGCGCTGCGTATTCCGCTGACGTTGGAACGGTTCAGGAATTTTTCGGCCAGGCCTAGATCAAAGAACAGCGCGACCGCGATGCCGATCACCGCTCCCAACCCGCCCCAAGCTAGAAGCGCCGGCGTGCCGGACTTCTTTTCAGAACGCCGAGGAACGGCGAGATCTTGGGGCAAAGGGAAATCGAGATGCGTTTCCGCGTCGAACGGTGCGAGTGGCAACGGCGCAGCGGCAAAGGCTGGTGCGAACGGACGTTCCGACTTTTGAATGGGCCCCGCTACAAATGGCGGTGAGGCCGGTTTTTCTTGGTGGGGTTTGCTGCTTTGTTGCGCAGGCTGAGGTTCCGCGTTTTTTCGGCGAGAAAGTTCGAGAGCGCCCCACTTGCGAATTTGTTCGCGATCGTGTTCGGAAAGGTCCAGGAGCTGGATGCCAGCGCGCTTCATCGATTCGGTTGTCCAGACGGTACGAACGTGGACTTCGATGGGCTTAGCAAGGCCATTGAGGCGAAGCGAGACGTGATAGACCGAATTGAGGTCGAGCGCGGAAGGTGTGGAGACGAGAAGGCCGTTCTCGCCGAGATTCAGAAGCATGCCGAGATTGTCACCGCCAAAGGCGATGTAGATCGGGCGGGATGGAGCGATGCGGGGATAGAAGCGCCGCTCGCCGGGCGAGTTGAGCGCCGCGAGACTGTCGGTCGAGGTGGACATGATTTGAGTCTCCCTTAGAGCGAGTCTGCAACCGCTACCAACTGGGAGCTAAAGCTAAGAGCGCATCTCACAGCACCACGACTGGGATCGGAGCCGCTGCGGAAAACGAATCTTGCCCTGGGTCGATTCTAGCGCATACACCAGAATCCGTGGTTACGAACCCTTGCGGCAGCGGGAAGTTTCGGTTGCGCCAGGACGAGGCTCCGCCACCCGCGACACTGCCCACAATTTGGATGCTATCCAGTGTGGGAAGGTTTTTTGGGGAAGATGGCGGGCCGCGGGAGCGCGCGGGTCCGCGCTGCGGGGAGGAAGGCCGTCTTGCCTTTGTTCCAGGAACGAGCTATTAGAAGAGCGGATGCTCCGATTCAAGAAAACCGGGTTCGTGCTCGTGAAGATTGAGCGAGGACTCGAAGGAGCGCTCGCCGCATTGTTGTGCGCGGGTTGCGCGTGGGGGCTGGCGAGCGCCGTGCTGATCGCGCCCGATTTGCTGGGCGCTCAACAGTCCAAAGCCGAGAAGAAACCGAAGAACCGGCCCTTGTTCTGGGGTCCCCCCAACGTGGATGCGCCGCTGCGCTCTCGAATTTTGTCGCCGCCGTGCGTGCTTGCCAACGCGCTCGAGCAGGCGGGCGCGCGTGCAAATGAGTTAGTCACCAATCTGCAAAACTTCACCGCACAGGAAATGATCGAATACGAGGCTTTGGGCAGTACGGGAAAGGTTCGGGACAGCAACGCAGGGACGTTCGACTACGTGGTCGTCATGGAGTCGAGCCTGCAAGGAACTTCCGTGCAAGAAAGCCGCAATCCGGAACGTGGAGGCCACTTATTCCCGGCCAGCACCCGGGACGTGGGCTTGCCGAGCATGGCTTTGATCTTTCTTGCGGAGCTGCAAGGCGACTACGAAATGAGCTGTGAAGGAACGACAAAATGGAACGCACAACCTGCCTGGGTGGTTCATTTCCGGCAGCGAAAAGATAAGCCCATCCAGACCGTCGCCTTCCGCGACAAAGGCGCCGTGTATCCCGCTATGCTCAAAGGGCGAGCCTGGATTGCCAGCGCTTCCGGGGAAGTGATGCACCTGGAGACGAGCCTGGTGGAGAGCGTCGTTCCGATGCACATACGAGATTGGTACCTGTCGATCGACTACGCTCCGGTGCAGTTCCGTACGCAAAATGTAAGCATCTGGCTGCCGCGGAACGTTGACGCTTATTGCGAGTATGAGGACTACCGCACGATCACGTATCACACGTTCGGCAAATTCATGCTGTTCTCCGTGCATACCGACCAGGAGATCCAGAAGCCGCAAAATCCGTGAACGCGTCGCGGATTTGTCCTCGTGTTAATCGAACAATTCCACTATTTGTTGAATTGCCGGCGGACTCCCTAATCGCTTATTGGATGTCCGTGGAGTCGGCGGTTTGGTGGTCGGAGACTTGGAAGCGGAGGAAGGCGTGAATGGCATCCAGGGCTTGCGGGTTGGAGGTGGTGATTTGGATTTTGGCGCCGCTAGGAGTGTCGAGGAAACGGTAGTGGATTTGATCGCGGAGTTTGGTCATGGTGGGAGCGCCGGGTGGGGTGGTGCTGTGGATGAACATGGGGATGTTGAAATCGCCGGCGGAAAACAGCTTGGTGATGTGGGCAAGGTGCATGCGGATTTGGTCACGGGTGGAGGTGTCGGCGGGATCGTTGGCGGAGACTTCGATGGCGCCGCCAGTTTTGTAGAGGCGGAAATGGTGGGTGGAAGTGTCGTGGGAGAAGCCCATGGCGTGGTCGCCGCGGGACTCGACGTCATCATGGTGTTGTGAGGGAGTTTGTTGAGCGGCGGTGTCTTTGGATTGGCCGGGGGATTGAGAGGCGTGAGCCAGGGTGGGTACTGCTGCGGCGAGCAGCAGCAGAAGCGGCTTTTTTCGCATTTTCCGGGTACTCCTTTGTAGGCTTCATTATCGCCAAGAATGAGGTTGTTTCGAGTAAAACTTAAGAAAAACCAGCAGAAGGCGGCTTGGTTGCCAAGCTGGGGCGCAGCATGCTGCGCCCCTACACTGGAAGTGCGGGTGCGGAAACTCGGGTGCAACTGACCGTTTTGCTGAACGTCAGACCAGTAGTTTTTTGAGACGCCGGCGGGGTAGTCTGATGGGGAGCACAGGCTCGATTCCCGAAGCCTAGCCTGGGAGAGCAACGTGTTCTGCGAACGCTGTGGACTAAATTTCCTGCCGAAACAATCGGTGTGCACGCGCTGCAAAGTGTCGGCGACGCGGCACTGGTTTCAATTGATGAGTTTGGTGACGCTGATGGTGGCGGTGGGGTGCAACGCACTGGTGGGGTTGCTGCTGCTGCCGCGGCTGGCCTCGGGGGCGCATGCGCGAGCCGTGTTTCGCGCCTGGCTGTGGTTTGACAACAAGGCCGCACTGTACGGCTGGGTGCCGCTGGCGATCGGGCTGCTGGCGTGGGACTTTTTGGTGTGGAAAGAGGCGCGGCCGAAGATCAAGGGGTGGTTCACGCGCAAGCTGCTGACATTTTCGCTGGCGGCGGGAGTGGCGCCGATGCTGCCGTGGTGGGTTCCGGCCGGGCAGCCGCCGGGACAGTTTCTGGCGATGATCGGGAGGTATCCGGGCGTGCCTGCGGCGCTGGCGTGGGCAGTGGTGCTGGTGGTTGTGGTGCTGCTGTGCAGCGACGCGGAATCGCGGGATTATCTGCTCGGGCATGGAAAAGTGCTGAGCATGGTCAGCGTGGGAGCGCTGCTGCTGGTGCTGACGATGACGGTGGTGGGTTGGTCGGTCACGTATTGAGACGGGGTGAGATCCGGTTGAAACACCCGGCCCAAGCCGCGCCGCTCACCTTGGCGCGGTGACGATAGGAAGTTCCTCAGGAATCCAGAGACAAGTCTAGAAGCTCCGAAGTCTTAAAGAAGGGACTTCTTCCGCAGCGTGTGAAGGCGTGCCCTCCTGTTGCCGCACAGACTCTAAAGAGTTGGTGAGGCAAACTTCAAAATCAATTCCTTGGGGCTGGACGCGCTAAAGCGCGCCCCTACAGTCCGCCTGCACACCCTAGAGGTCATGGTTAGCGAAGAAAAAGCGAAGATCGTGCTATGCTACGCTCATGGCGGAGCCGCGGAAGTGTGTCGTAAAACTGTGGGATCTGGAGGGCGTGGAGCACGCCGTGCAAGTGAGCGCGGGCTCTTTGTACGAGGCGGCGTGTGTGGCTTTACACCAATTTCGCCGCGGTGCATGGAGCCGGGAAGCGGCGCTGGAGACGATGACGCTCCAGGTGGAAGTGTGGCAAGCGCCGACGGTGTACAAGATCAGCGTGGATAGCTTGGAAAAGTGGCTCGCGCGGGGCGGTGGCTCACCGCGCGAGGTCGCGCTGCGGCAAAAAATCCGCAGCCGGATGAAAGAATGATCGAGTCACCCCGTATTTCGCAGCACCACGGCTAGCGTTCGGAAAGGACCGTTTCCAGTTTGGCGAGTGCGGCGGCGACCTCAGCAGGGTCTAGCACGGTGTAGCGCGCGCGGGTGGCGCGTCGCTTGCCAACGTGAACGGAGATGCCGCGACGGACGGCGACGAAGCCGGACTCGTCGGAGAAATCATCGCCGAAATAAAGGGGAAAAGCGCGCCGAAAAGCCGACTGAGCGAGGAATCGGCGGACGGCGAGGCCTTTGCCGGGAATGGAGCGCGGCAGCACTTCCACGTCGCGAAGATTTTCCGCCGCCCTTAGAGTCCGGCGAAAAGGCTTGAGCCAAGCGCGGAGTTGGCGCCGAACGCGCGGTTGAATGGCGGCGGGAACGTCGAGCAAATGAACGGAGAAACTGCTGCGCTTGTCCTCGACCCACACGCTGGGGTAGGCGCGAAGATGACGCTCGAGTTGCAGGCGAGCGCGGCGAAGCGTGGCGCTGACGCGAGCCGGAAGCGGAGAAGCAGCGCTGCGTTCCCAGCCGTACAGCCCGAAGTAGTGGATGCCCCGGATGCCGACGTGCTCAAGAAGCTGGGCACGGCGGCGCCCACTGATCATGACCAAAGTGGCGCGAGGGTGACGCGCGAGACGCTGCAGGACTTCACGAGCTGCGGGCGTGAGGCGCACCAGTTCGGGGCGCGGAGCGATGGCCACCAGCGTACCGTCGAAATCGAGGAAAATCACGACGCGAGAATGGGCCCGAACTCGGGCGGCGACGTGATCCCACTGCGACAAAAGATGGGAAACCCCGGGGGCCGGCGGACTCATTGCACTTCGATGCGTTCGGGAGCGTCGATGCGGATATCGGTTAGGTCGGAGAGAAGATTGGCGGCCCAGCGATAGACGTTGTTTTCGCGCACGTTACCGCGCATGTGCTCCATTCGAGTGGCTTGCTCTTCGGTGGGCATTTCCAGGGCCCGAAGGATGGCGCCCGCGACTTGCTGGACGTCGTAAGGATTGACGAGCAGAGCGTCACCAAGCTCAAGAGCGGCGCCGGCAAACGTGCTGAGGATCAGGACACCGCGACCATCATCGCGCGCGGCGACAAATTCCTTGGCCACCAGATTCATGCCGTCGTGCAGCGCGGTCACCAGACACACGGAAGCGGCGCGGTAAAAGCGCGCGATCTCCTCATGCGAGTGATGCTTTTTCAGCAGCACGATGGGCATCCAGCGGCCGGCCTGAAACCTGGCGTTGATGCGCGCAGCTTCGGCGGTGACCTCGTCCAGCAATTTTTGGTACCGATCGATGTTGGTGCGGCTGGGGGCCGCGATTTGTATGAACGTGAAGCGGCGCTGGTAGGAAGGATTCAGCTCGAGAAAGCGCTCGATACCGCGGAAGCGCTCCAGGATGCCTTTGGTGTAGTCGACGCGATCCACCCCGACGCCCAGCAGGGTCGCATGAATGTTGAGCTCGTTGCAGATGGTGGCGCACTGCTCGCCCAGGCTTCGATGGGGCTCAGGAGCGTGTCCATTTTCCGTGAACGAGACGCTGATAGGGTACGGGCGAACGCGCGTGAGGTGGCCCTGGCGATTTACGTCGAAGCGATCCCACGCGGTGAGCGCTTCGACGGCGCGGTCCACACAAGAGAGAAAATTGTTGCAATGGGACTGAATGTGAAAGCCGATCAGATCGGCGCCTAGAAGCCCGTCGATCAGCTCGCGCTGCCACGGGCAAATGGCGAAGACTTCCGGATTGGGCCAGGGAATGTGCCAGAAGATGGCGACGCGCGCATCGGGACGCGCCTCCTTGATCATGCGAGGGAGCAGCGCGAAATGGTAGTCCTGGGCAAGAACGATGGGTGATTCGACGCCTTCCATTTCCGTGAGGACCGCGTCGGCGAAGCGCCGGTTGACTTCTTGATAGCACAGCCAATCCTCAGGGCGGAAGACCGGGCGAGTGTGGGCGATGTGGCATAGCGGCCAGAGACCCTCGTTGGAGAAGCCTTCGTAGTAGCCTTTCTCTTCCTCCGCGCTAAGCCAGACGCGCCGGAGCGTGTAGGCGGGATTATCGGGAGGTACGCGCAGGCGGTCGCGCGAGTCGACGACTTCGCGATCGGCGTTGCCAGAGCCGTTGGCGATCCACGTACCGTTGGAGGCAAGCAGGACGGGCTCGAGGGCGGTGACCAAGCCGCTGGCAGGGACGATGACTTGCATCGAGCCGTTGCTGCCATTGTTGAAAACGTGCATGTAGGGCTCGCGGTTGGAAACCACGAAGAGCGGCTTGTTCTGGAGCTTGTTGCTGAGACTGACGCGAAGGCGCTCCGCAGTCCAAATGGAAACGCCCGACTCGCGGAGGCGCGCTTCCTCTTCAGCGGTCGCGCGGGCGGCGTTCAAGTCACGAGCGAGGTGCGCGACCTCGCGATGGATCTGGTCAAAAATTTCGCCCTGCCCACCTGCCGGCGGAATATGCGCCTGGCCGGTACGCAACGTGCGCAGCCATTTAGCGGTTCTCGTGAGCGGCCCGGTCAGCGTCCAGCGAACCAGGACGATCGCAAGAATGGCGATGAACAGGGTCTGTACCAGCGCGTTCACAAGAGCGTCGCGGAGCGTGCGAGAGACCTGCGTGTCGATGTAACTCGTGTCGTGGACCAGGAGCAGCGTTCCGACGGCCTGCCCGTTGCGATGAAGCGGCAGCGCGTAGACGTGCATCGGAAGGCTGTCGATCTTCACGAATTCGCCCAAGCCCGCGTCACGCAGGGCCGCATGAGTTGCGGTAGCCGGGCGTGACTGAAAAACCGGCGCCAGGCCGGGCGTGAAGGCCAGAGCAGCGCCGTTGGCGTTGTAGACGGCGATGCCCTTCAAATGTTCTCGCTGGCCAAAGCGGTCGACCAGACGCTGCAAGCTTTTGTCGGGCAGGGGGCGGTCAAACTGTGGCTCGACGTTTTCCTGCAGGCTCTCGCCGAGGATCTCCGCGCGGCGGGAAAGATCGTTGCGCAACAGGCGCTTTTGTGTGCGCACCTGGTAGGCGGCAAAAAGCAGAGACACCACGACGACGCTGATGATCAACGGCAAAACGATTTTCAGGGTCGTGCGCATAAAAACTTTCCCTTGGGCAAGAGCGAAGATATGCAACGCCGGGGCCGGGGACTGAAAACAAAGCTCCTTTGCGTATCGCCGTGCCGACGACTCAGACTAATACGAGCCAACAGTTGATTGTACGACGACATGGACCGCAATATTGTCGGCGCCGTCGTTGCGATAATCGACGGTAGCCCCGGATCCTACGGCAAGCTTGCCATCAATTTTCGTGGCGTCATCGATCAGAAACTTGAGCGTCACGACGTCCTCACTCTTCTTCACGTCAACGGAGAACGAGGCGCCTCTGATCGAGGAGATCGTCCCGGAGACGTATCCGTGCTGCGTCGCCGGGTCGAAAGGTCTGCTCGCGTGCTGGTTAGTGAGCGGTGTCGACCAGACGGCGACGGTGAAACACGTGAGGAACAGAGTTGCCAGCGTAAGGATAGTACGGAAGCGCATGTTTGTCCCTTGTAATTATATGCTGCGCTGGGGTGCTATTGAGAGGGCACGACAGGCCCCAAGGACGCGCCCACCGAGAAAACTTTGGTAAACACCTGAGAATGAGTTAGATGCAGCTGAACCGCAGGCAAAGTACATCGCCCGCCAGGAGTTCTAGAACCGCATAAAGGTTTCTACGGGAAACTTTGTACCGCGGGCATAATGAACGATGCCGCTAGCGGACTTCCCAGGTGTCGCCGGCGTGGAGCAGCTTGTTCAAGTCGCCGGGGCCACGCTTGGCGATTATGTCTTTGATCTGCTGGTTCATGACGTCTTCGTAGCGCGGCAGATCGTCCCACGCGCGGAACACGCCGATGGGAGTGGGGAATCCGGGGCGATGCTCCATGTGTGAGAGCAGGAACGCGTACGACGGCCGCGGATGGTGCGCGTCGTGAACGACCAGATCGGACTCAGTGATGCCGTTGCCGAGCGATACAACCTCGATGTCGCCGTCGGGTATGCGGCGGATGCCTTTGTCGCGGTTCTTGCCGAAGATGAGCGGCTTGCCATGCTCGAGCTGGAGGATGTGCTCGGTGCGGGCGTCACGCTCGGTGAGCGAAAACCAAGCGCCGTCGTTGAAGATGTTGCAGTTCTGGAGGATCTCGACGAAGGCGGACCCTTTGTGCGCTGCGGCCTGCCTGAGGGTTTCTTTCAAGTGCCCCTGGAAGACGTCGACCGAACGCGCCACGAAGGTGGCTTCCGCGCCGATCGCCAGCGACACGGGATTGAACGGGCGATCGACCGATCCGAACGGCGAGGACTTCGTCTTCTTGTTGAATTCCGAAGTCGGCGAGTATTGGCCCTTGGTCAGCCCGTAAATGCGATTGTTGAAGAGGAGCACTTTCAGGCCGACGTTGCGGCGCAGCATGTGAATGGTGTGATTGCCGCCGATGGAGAGCGCATCCCCGTCACCAGTGGCGACCCACACTTCCAAGTCCGGCCGAATCGCCTTGATGCCGGTGGCCACCGCAGGCGCGCGGCCGTGAATCGTGTGGAAGCCAAACGTGTTCATGTAGTAGGGAAAGCGGCTAGAGCAGCCGATCCCGGAAACAACGACGAAGTTCTCACGTTTGATGCCGAGGTCGGGGAAAACCGACTGCACCGCGGAAAGAATGGCGTAGTCGCCGCAGCCTGGACACCAGCGGACCTCCTGGTCGGTCTGGAAGTCCTTCTTGGTGAGCGGTGCGACGGGCGGCAGTGTAGCCGTTGGCATTGTCAAAGCCCCTGAATTCCAGTAGCACAGAATTCATTCTGTGCTCTTTTCTGTGCGCGCCAAACACGTGGCGCCACAGCTTGAAACCTCTGCTGCTAAATTCCCAGCAACTCTTCGATCTTTTGCTCCAGCTCGGCTTGCTTGAAGGGGCGGCCCTGGATTTTGTTGAGGCCGATCGCGTCCACCAGATACTTGGCACGCAGAATCCATAGAAGCTGGCCCATGTTGAGCTCGGGCACCAGAACCTGCTTGTAGCGCTTGATCACGTCGCCGAGGTTCGACGGCAGCGGATTCAGATGGCGCAGGTGAACGTGGCCGATCTTGCGGCCTTCGGCGCGTTGGGCCTTCACGGCGGCGGTGATGGCGCCGTGCGTCGAACCCCACGCCACGATGAGCAGATCGCCTTGCGGATCGCCCGTGGGCACGACGTCTGGGATGTCTTGCGCGACGCCGGCAACCTTCGCGGCACGGATGCGCACCATGTTCTCGTGGTTCAGCGGCTCGTAGTTGATGTTTCCGGTCACGTCCTGCTTTTCGAGACCCCCGACGCGATGCTCGAGTCCGGGCGTTCCGGGAACCGCCCACGGGCGCGCCAGGGTTTGCGGATCGCGCTTGTAGGGCAGGTAGCCGTTGGGAGAATTGGCTTCTTTCGCAAAACGCACGGTGAACTCCGGAATTTCGGCGGCGTCCGGGATGCGCCATGGCTCGGCGCCGTTGGCGAGGTAGCCGTCCGACAGAATGATCACCGGCACCATGTATTTGACCGCGATGCGGCTAGCCTCGAGCGCCGCCCAGAAACAATCGCTCGGAGTGGCAGGGGCAACAATCGGAATAGGGGCTTCCGAGTTGCGGCCGAACAATGCTTGCATTAGGTCGGCTTGCTCGGTTTTCGTCGGGAGACCCGTCGAGGGGCCCCCGCGCTGGATGTCGCAGATCACCAGCGGAAGCTCGACGGCGACGGCGAGGCCGAGGGCTTCGGTCTTCAGCGCCATACCCGGGCCGGACGTTGTGGTGATGGCCAAGGCGCCGGCATAGGCCGCGCCAATCGCGGAAGTTACGGCGGCGATCTCATCTTCGGCTTGAAAGGTCATGACGCCGAAGTCTTTGTACTGCGAAAGCTCGTGCAAAATGTCGGAAGCCGGCGTGATCGGATAGCTGCCCTGGAAAAGGCGCAGGCCGGACTTCTGGGAGGCGGTGACGAAGCCCAACGCGAGCGCCTGATTCCCGCTGAGATTGCGGTACATGCCAGGAGCAAGCTGCGCGGGCGGGATTTCGTAGCTGATTTGGAAGGCTTCGGTGGCTTCGCAGTAGGAGTAGCCCGCCTTCATGGCCAGCTTGTTGGCTTCCACCAGCAAAGGCTTGTTCTTGAACTTGTCCTGAATCCACCGGTTGGTGGAATCCATCGAGCGGTTGTACAGCCAGTAGCACATCCCCAGCGCGAAGAAATTCTTGCAGCGATCCATGGACTTGGCGTCCAGGCCGAGATGCTCCAGCGCGACGCGCGTCAGGCGCTCCAGTTCGACGGAGAACAGCCGGTACTTGTCGAGCGAATGATCTTCCAGCGGGTTCGAGGTCATCTGCGCCTTGCGCAGGTCCGTTTCCTTGAAGCTGTCGGAGTTGACGATCAGGATGCCGTTGGCCTTCAGGTCCGCGATGTTTACCTTCAGGGCCGCGGGGTTCATGGCGATCAACACGTCGACGGAGTCGCCGGGGGTAAAAACGTCGCTGGAAGCGAAATGGAGCTGGTAACCGCTGACTCCGGGAAGCGTGCCGGCAGGGGCGCGAATCTCGGCGGGGAAGTCCGGGAAGGTGGCGATGTCGTTCCCGTAGAGCGCGACGGTGTTGGTGAACTGGCTGCCGGTGATCTGCATGCCGTCGCCGGAGTCCCCGGCGAAGCGGATCACTGCTTGGTCTATCTTTTCCGGTCTAGTTCTGGATAGCGGAGTTTCAATGACTGTCGACATGGACCCCTGACCCCATCTTGGATGAGCTCCTCGATTTTTCCACAGGAGGAGCGCGGCTTAATCGTCATGGATTAGGGCGGTGCGGTAAGCGTAATGGATGCTGAGGCCGACCGCCGGAAGCCGACCTGAGAAGAATACCACACCGGCCCGCGCGCGGCAGGGAGAGAGGTCCGCCGCGCGGCAATGTGTTCCTAGCAAGAATGACGAATGGAAAGGTCGGCAGGTTACACGTGCAATTGTATGAAATGGATTTGTGGCAGAGTAGGGCACTGCGACTGCGGCAAACGTTGGTTGCCCGATAAGTGCGGTTAGTTTTGTCCGAGTAGCGAATCAAACACGAAAAATAATTTCTGGGCTTGACGTTCGCTTTCTTTTCGCCTAAGTTGGTGTCACGGACGGTTCGCAGCGCAGGCGCCGCCAGCTAACGAGATGAGTGGAGGTCACCCCCAATGGCCCTAACGAAGCGGCAAAAGGAAGTGCTGGATTTCCTGGTGGTTTTTGAAACCAAGCACGGTTACGCGCCAAGCTTTGAAGAGATCGGCAAGGGCATGAAGCTGACCTCGCTCGCGACCGTGCACAAGCATGTCACTACGCTGGAGAAAAAAGGTTTTATACGCCGCGGCTACAACCAGAGCCGCTCGATCGAGATCCTGCAATTGCCGAAGTCGGTGAAGGAGCAGGTGATCGAGCGCAAGATCCAGGAACTCCCGCTGGTCGGGCGCATCGCGGCGGGCCGGCCGCTGGAGGCCGTGGAAGAGCGGGAGACGCTCTCACTGGGCGACTTTGCGCGCGGAGGCAACTCCTTTGTGCTGCAGGTGAAAGGCAACTCCATGATTGAAGACCACATCATCGACGGGGATTTCGTGGTATGCGAGCAAACCCAAGTGGCCAACCAGGGTGAGATCGTGGTGGCGCTGGTAAGCGGCGACGAAGCGACGCTGAAGAGGTTCTATCGCGAAGGGCCGGGGAAGATTCGGTTGCAGCCGGCAAACTCGGAAATGGCGCCGATCGTCGTCGCGGCGAACGACGTGAAGATTCAAGGACGGGTGATCGGAGTCCTGCGGAAGTACTGATTGAGAAGAACGAACCTTCTCGCAAGATCAAGATGAGGAAGCAGAAAGTAAGGCGGCCAACGGGCCGCCTTTCTTGTTTTCGGTCACATACAGGGAACCTCGATCGAAGGCGCCTGTCTTCCCTCCGCAACCAATCGGGGGCGCCGCGAGTCTATTCGACATGCTGGTAGACTGGAACGCCGGCGGCGGTGAGTTCGTCGGAGGCGGCGAGAATCGAGGGCTTGCAAAGCATGGCGCAGACCGGCGAGAGAAATTGGTTGTTGAACGGCTGCGCGTTTCTGGTGGTCCTGGCATTGCTGCTCGGCTGGCCGTCGTGGTGCTCGGCGTATTCGGTGCTTGCGCACGAAGCTATAATCGACGCGGCTTGGGATACGGACATCCGGGCGGTGCTGGTGAAGCGATTCCCGAACGCGACGCCCGAGGAGTTGCGCGCGGCGCATGGCTACGCCTACGGCGGAGCCATCGTGCAGGACATGGGTTATTACCCGCATGGGAGCTTGTTGTTCAGCGACCTGGCGCACTACGTGCGAAGCGGCGATTTCGTGCTGGCGTTGTTGCGCGATGCGAAGGACTTGAACGACTACGCTTTCGCACTGGGAGCCTTGGCGCACTATGCGGCGGACAACGAGGGGCACCGGATCGGAACCAATCGCGCCGTGCCTATCCTCTATCCCAAGCTCCGCAAAAAATACGGGGATTTCGTAACCTATGAAGAAGACCCGCTGGCGCACGTGAAGACAGAGTTCGGCTTCGACGTGCTGGAGGTCGCACAACACCGCTATGCGCCGGACAGCTATCACGATTTCATCGGTTTTGAAGTGGCGGCGCCGCTCTTGGAGCAGGCATTCCGGGAAACCTACGGTCTCGAGCTGAAGACCGTTTTGAGCAACGAAGAGCAGGTTTTGGGTTCCTACCGCCGGGATGTCAGCAACCTGATTCCCAAGGCTACGCGCATTGCATGGACCTTGAAAAAAGACGAGATCGAGAAGGATCAGCCGGGCATCACGAGAAGAAAGTTCCTCTACAATTTGTCTCGCGCGAGCTATGAGAAGCGGTGGGGCAAGACGTATCAGAAGCCCAGCTTTGAAGAGAGATTCCTCGCATTCCTTTACAAGCTGCTCCCCAAAGTCGGCCCACTCAAAGTTTTGCAGTTGCGCATGCCGACCCCACAGACCGAACAGATGTTTGAAGCCAGCTTCAACGCCACGATGGACCGGTATTGGACGCTTCTGAAACAAAACGACGAAGGCCAATTGGAGCTGCCGAACGACAATTTCGACGTGGGCGAAGTGACCCCGCCGGGTAAGTACCGCATGAACGATGACACTCACGCGGAGCTGCTGGACAAGTTGGCGAAGCAGAACTTTGCCGGTGTGTCTCCGGAGTTGCGCGCGGAACTCCTGGCGTTTTATGCCGATCCCAATGCCCCGAATGCGACCAAGCGCAAGCCCAAGGTGTGGAGCAAGGTCGAAGTTGAGTTGCAGCAGTTGAAGAACTCCACACCTGCGCCGGTCACTGCGGAGGCTTCGCCAGCCACGCCTTGAGGTTGTCCAGATCATCCTTCCTCGAGTTTGCTTCTCGATGAATTTTGTTTTTGCGGTGAATCGAATAAACTGCTGCTGTTGTAGCAACGTAATTCTGTCACCCTAACGGCAACATAAAACTGTCACCCCCCTGGGATGGCTGCGTGTTCCAGGCGGGTGTCGCCGTAGTAGAGCGAGACTCGCCCATCGAGAGCTTG
>Ga0187819_10000010_pt1 | contig 91579 bp, 84 predicted proteins | sample NC_wetland_sal_i_15_FD_132411 | JGI IMG/M metagenome (GOLD analysis project Ga0187819, IMG submission 132411) | Wetland sediment microbial communities from Neuse River Estuary, North Carolina, USA - SO4_4 | ecosystem: Environmental > Aquatic > Freshwater > Wetlands > Sediment | place: USA... | reverse complement strand
CGCGCGCGGAGACAGAGGAGATCACAGGAGTCGTGGCTGGCGCGGAGCGCAAAGCGCGTTCCGGTGTGCGCACCATCGTCTTCGTCGACGAAGACGATGGTGCGCTGACCGGAACGCGCTTTGCGCTCCGCGGCAGCCATGACTTCTTTGATCTCCTTGATGCCCGCGAGGACCGCGCTGAAGGCAATGAATTCCGAACGAGTCAACCGGGCGATGAGCCGTGCAAGCGTGGTCTTGCCGCAGCCGGGCGGTCCCCAGAAGAGCATCGAGCCGAGGTCGTCGTTTTCAATTTGCAGGCGCAGCGCCTTGCCCGGGCCGAGCAGCTTTTCCTGGCCGATGAACTCGTCGAGCGTGCGCGGGCGCATGCGCTCGGCCAGCGGCTGATGCGCAAGCGGCACATCGGGCTCTTCCGGTTGCGGCAGCTTGGAGAAAAGGCTCACGGCTGTAGTTCGCTCGGGTTCGCGATCGATCTTCGCTGGCGCGCGGCTTCGTAGAAAAGCACGGCGGCGGCAGCGGCAGCATTCAGCGATTCGATGCCGCTGGCCATCGGGATGCGGATGCGCGCATCGGCGCTGCGCTCGATCTCTTCCGGCAGGCCGGCACCTTCGTTGCCGACGAGCAGGCCGACGGGTTCGCACCAATCGACTTCCCACGGGGCAAGGAGTGGCGAGTCGCCCGCGCGGGACTCGTGGACGCTGGAGGCGAGTGTGCGTACGCCGGCGACGCGCAATTGCGCCAGCAAAATGGGCAACGACATGCCAGCCAGCGTGGGAAGGTGCAACGCGGCTCCCGCGGAGGCACGCAGCGCTTTTGGTGAGAAGGGGCTCGCAGTGCCGCTCTGACCCGAAGCGGCGGTAACGGCGCCGGTGGCGCCGAACGCGGATGCCGTGCGGAGAATCGTGCCGACATTGCCGGGATCCTGAACGCCAGCCAGCACGACGAGCAGAGGCGCGCAGGTGTCGCCCGGCACGCGGAGAATATCGTCCAAGGAGGCGGTCCGCGGCTCGACCAGCGCTGCGACGCCTTGGGGATGCTCGGTATCGGCAATGCCTTCAAAGAGGCGATCGGTGGTGCGCAACAAGGGGAACGCGATTTCCGGACGATCGATAGACGGGGCGAGGCGCTCGTGGTGGCGCTCTCCGGATTCGCTGAATAGGACCGCGCGTATACGGCACCCGGATCGCAGGGCTTCCTCGACCAGGCGCACGCCTTCGACGCCCACGCTGCCGGATTCCGTGGGCAGACCGCCGCGCAAGGCCATGCGGAACTCCTTGAGCCAGCGATTGTCGCGGCTTGTGAGCTTGGTGGAGGCGCTTGCGCCCGCGTCCCCGGCCGCTTTTACCGGTGTAGCCATCACACGGAGCGTAACAAATTTCAACCCAAAGGGGCTAACTCCTGGAAAGGGTTCCGGAAGGTTGACCGGAAGAACCCTGCGGCGCGTACTATGATCATCAGGACGATACCTGGATGGCCTGAATGGAGTAGCGAATTGCCAGGGGGTTCTCGCTCGCTTGGGGAGCCCATTGCACCGGCGCCGCGCTGTGTGGTAGCGTCGCCCAAATAATGGCAGCGCGGCGGAGCGCTGCTGGGTGGGTTTTACGACTTCGCCAAAGGCCAAAAAGTTGCCGGCAGAACTGTTGCGCGTCAACGCGCAAACCCCGGAAGCCGATGTGCTGCGATATGCAGCACATTTTCTCGTTCGGGGCAGTGTGATCGGCATCCCCACGGATACGTTCTATGGCCTAGCCACCGATCCGTTCAATCTCGCCGCGGTGGACGAACTCTACCGAGTCAAGGGCCGGCCGGAAACGAGGGCGCTTCCCATCTTGGTCAATTCCCTGGACCAGGCTTTGGTTCTGATGCGGGACCGCACTTACGAGGGCACGACGATGGAACATCCGCCGGAGCAGTTCTTGCGGCTGGCGGAAGCGTTCTGGCCCGGCGGGCTGACCCTGGTGATGGATGCGTCGCATCGCGTTCCGCTGAAGGTGACGGCGAACACCGGCAAAGTGGCGTTGCGCTGGCCGAAAAGCCCGGTCGTCGAGCGGCTGATCGACGAGTTTGGCGGACCGATCACGGGGACGAGCGCGAACATCTCGGGTTTCCCTGCGTGCGCGAATACCGAGCAGTTGATGAAACAGCTCGGGCTGCGCCTGCCATTGATCCTCGATGCCGGCGAGACCGGAATGGGATTGCCGTCGACCATCGTGGGTTTGCGCGACGACCAGTGGGAGATCCTGCGCGAGGGCGCGATTCCGGTGGCGGAAATCGAGCGAGTGTTGGGGTAAGTCAACGGTTGGTGCGGCGCTTTCCTGGTCCAAATAACCACTTTTGAACTAGCTCTCACCCCCTGACCTTAACTGCCTTTAGAATCAACACTTCTAGAAGTGTTGAAAACAAAGGGACTTTAACTCTATTTAGAATCAACACTTACAAAAAACCAGGGGGAGGGGGAGGGGGAGTAATTTACTGGTAACTATTCCGCGAGCCAGTACTGCCTGTTCCGAACGCTCGTGGAAATATACCCCAGAGGTAATTTTAGGTCAAGTAAAAACTACGTTTCGCGACCAGGGACCACACCCCACGTCATGGCGTCCCGGCAGCGAATGGCAGGGTGGCGAGGAAGTCGAAGTCGCCGGTCGGGGATAGCGGCAGATCGCCCAGGGCCCTGCGGTGGACGGAGACGGAATCGGTGAACCATAGCGGCAGGTAGGGGAGGTCTACCGCCAGGATCTTTTGGACTTCGCTGCAGAGGGCTTTCCTTTTTTCGCGATCCATTTCGGTACGGATTTGGTCGGTAAGCGCGTCGATGCGCGGGTTGCGGTAGTGTCCGCGATTTGCCCCGTCGGGAGGAAAGCGCTTGGAGGAATAGACGAACTCGAAGATGTCCGGATCGTTGTTTGCGCCGACCCAGCGGAGGAGGTTGAGCTGGAAGTTGCCTTTGACGGCGTCGGAGAGGAGCGTGGCGAATTCGAGGGGGCGGAGTTCGAGCTCGACGCCGAGGCGGCGCCATTGCTCTTGGAGAGCGGCGCCGATGAGGCGGAACTGCTCATCGGTGGAAGTTTTCAGGGTGATATGGAGGCGGGGGCCATTGGGTTTGCGCGGAAAGCCGGCGGAGTCAAGCAGTTGCTCGGCGCGAGCGGGGTCGAGCGTGTATTGGGTGACATTGGGTTCGTAGGCCCAGTGATCGGGCGGGAGGATGCCGCTGGCCACGCGTGCTTGGCCGTGGAGGAGGTAGCGGATCAGCGCATCGCGGTCGGTGGCATACGCGAGTGCTTGACGAACTTCGCGATGCGCCAGGATCGGGTCTTCGATGTTGAGGCCGAGATAGGTGAAGTTGGTGCCGGGGCGCTGGGTGACGGCGAGCGTTGCCTGCTTGGCTAGGACCGGAATCATATCCGGGGCCAGCGTGCTGACCTCCAGGTCGGCCGAACCTTTGCGGAGTTCGAGGGCGCGAACGAGCGCGTCGGGAACGATGCGGAACCGGACGCGCGACACCGATGGCGCGCCTCGGAAATAATCGGCGCTGCGCTCGACGATGACTTCGTCGTCTTGGGATTGGCTGACGAAGCGAAAAGGGCCGGAGCCGATGGGATGCTGAGAGAATTCCGGGCCGGCGTTCGCCGGAGCGATACCGGTGGTCGGGCGGACGAGATTGATAGTGAACGACGCGTAGGGTTCTTTTAGATGGAAGATCACCGTGGCGGCGTCGGGGGCCTCGATGGACGTAACCATGCGGAAGGCGCCGCGTTTCGGGGAGCGGTTGGCAGGGTTCATGATGAAGTCAAACGTGGCCTTGACGTCGGCAGAGGTGACGAGGCGGCCGTCGTGAAAATGGACGTCGCGGCGGAGATGAAACACGTAGGTAAGCGGGTCGGGAGTCTCCCAGGATTCGGCGAGGTCGCCGTGCAGGTTCATCTGCGCGTCGCGTTCGAGAAGGCTGCTGAAGAGCAGACCGTCGAGATGGGCGGATTGCGCGTCGGTGGAGTAGCGAGGGTCGAGATTGGTGGGGTTGGCTTCGAGCAGGAAGGTGAGGGCGGAGGGATCAGGACTTGTCGAGCGAGAGCATCCGGCTAGTAAGAACGCCACGGCTAGCGTCGGGAGAAGAAGAGAAGGAAAAAACTTAACACAGAGAGCACAGAGGTCGGAGCACTGAGAGCACGGAGAAGAGAAAAGAAATCTAACGCAGAGACGCTGAGGGCGCAGAGATAAGAGGGAAAAAGCAAAGCGCGAACCGGAGAGCGAACGAGCTTGTGTCGTCGGGTTAGCGGGGCGGGACATAGGAGATTTTACCTAGGATTGCGGGGGCGTGAGCGCCGGTGGCGGAGGGGAGGTTGGACGGGCGGCGGTGGAATGTTTCGTAGGCCAGTAGGGCGAAGGCGAAGGATTCTTTGGCGTGTGGAGGGATGCCGAGGCGGGAAGAGGGAAGAACCTCGATCTTGCTTGAGGGTTGGAGCTTGCCGAGATGGGGCGCAACCTGTTGCGCTCCTAGTAGAGCGGTGAGCTGGGCGAGGATCAGCGGGTTGCGGGCGCCGCCGCCGGAGACGATGAGTTGGTGGATCTTATGGCGCGGGAGGACGAAGCGGTTTAGGGCATCGACGACGGAGAGCGCAGTGAAGATGGTGGCGGCGCGGATGAGGTCGGCGGGCTTGGCGCGGTGGCGGCGGCCGAGCGCGAGGACTTTTTGGACATAGGCGCGGCCGTAGTATTCACGGCCGGTGCTTTTGGGCGGGCGCAGCTTTAGATAGGGGTCTTGCATGAGTGCGTCCAGGAGCGCGGGGATAAAGCGTCCGGTTTGAGCCAGAGCTGCGTTTTGATCGTAGCGCTGCCGGCCGTGGGTGAAGTGAGAGACGAGAGCGTCGATGAGCATGTTGGCGGGGCCAGTGTCGAAAGCGAATACCTGCGATGGCTTGGCGGCTGCGGGAAGCACGGTGACGTTGGCGATGCCGCCTAGATTGAGGGAGACGCGGCCGAGTTTGGCGTGGCGGTAGAGGAGATAGTCCGCGTAGGGGACGAGGGGGGCGCCTTGGCCGTCTACTGCGATGTCGGCGGGGCGGAAGTCCGCGATGGTGGTGACGCCGGTGCGGGCGGCGATGATGCTGGGCTCGCCAATTTGCAGCGTGGAAGCCGTCGGACGGCCTAGATACGAAACGGGTTCGCCTTGATGGAAGATGGTTTGTCCGTGGCTGCCGATCAGCGCGATTTTTTTTGTTGGGATGCGGAAGCGCTTGCAGGCTGTCATCGCGGCTTCGGCGAAGACTTCTCCAAGACGAAAATTCAATTGACTCAATGCGCCGGCGGAGATGGGTTGCTGTTCGGCGACGCGGAGGATTTCTTTCCGCAGGGTGGCTGGAAAATCGATCGACGTGTGACGCAGAAGCTTGGCGTTCAGCTTGGGCGGAGCGCTGGAGATTTGCGCGAGGGCGACGTCGATGCCGTCGGCGGATGTGCCGGACATCAGGCCGAGGACGAGGAGCGGTTTGCTTTTCATTGCTGGCGAACCGATTTAAACACAGAGGACACAGAGGGCACAGAGGGCATAGAGAGGAAGGCGGGAAAGAGTTAACGCAGAGGGAACGGAGAAGACACCCTTGGTGTTGGCGCGGCAAGGAATCCTGGACGCGAAGCAGGCGAGATGGTTAACGCCTGGGCGTTTGGGGCGCAACATGTTGCGCCACTACAGAAGAGGTCAGGAGATTTGTTTTTTTAGTTCGGCGAGGAGGTTTAGGGCGTCGAGGGGGGCGAGGTGGTCAAGGTCGGCGGTGCGGAGTTTGTCGAGGACGGCGCGATCGAGGGGGGTGAAAAGGACGGCTTGGGCGCCGTTGCCGTTGGCGGCGGCTTCGGCAGCGCCGGGGGAGAGTTTCTCGCTGAGCTGGTGCTCGCTCTGTTCGTGCTTTTTCAGGACTTCGCGGGCGCGCTCGATGACGCTGCGGGGGAGACCGGCCAAGCGGGCTACTTCGATGCCGTAGCTCTTGTCGGCACTGCCGGGTTCGACGTGGCGGAGGAAGATGATTTCGTTGGGCGTTTCTTTCACGGAGACGTGGACGTTTTTGACCGTGGGCAAGAGATCGGCTAGCTCGGTGAGCTCGTGATAGTGAGTGGCGAAGAGAGTCCGGGCGCGGGTGTGCTTCTGGAGATGCTCGACGACGGCCCAAGCGATCGAGAGGCCGTCGAAGGTGGCGGTGCCGCGGCCGACTTCGTCGAGGAGCACGAGGCTCGAGGGTGTGGCGTGATTGAGGATGGAGGCGACCTCACTCATTTCGACGAGGAAGGTGGAGCGGCCGCGGGCGAGATTGTCGCTGGCGCCGATTCGCGTGAAGATGCGATCGATGATTGGCAGCTTGGCCTGGCGCGCGGGAACAAACGATCCGATTTGCGCCATCAGGACGATGAGCGCCGATTGCCGGAGATAGGTGGACTTGCCGCCCATGTTGGGCCCGGTGATGAGAAGAAGTTGCTGGCGGTCCTGTTCGAAGTAGAGATCGTTGGGGACAAAACGCTCGCCGCGCTGGCGCAGGAGCTCTTCGATGACGGGATGGCGGCCGCCGATGATGAGAAGCTCGCCGCTGGAATTGAAATCGGGCCGGGTGTAACCGCGGTCGGCGGCGAGTTTGGCGAAGGCGGTGAGGACATCCATCTGCGCGACCGCCGCAGCGGTTTTGCGGAGGCGGACGGCATTGGCGGCGACGCTCGAGCGGACTTCGACGAAGAGCTGGCGCTCGATCTCCAGGATGCGCTCGTCGGCGGCCAGGATTTTGCGCTCGTATTCCTTCAACTCGGGTGAGGTGAAACGCTCGGCGTTGACGAGCGTTTGCTTGCGCTCGTAGTCGGCGGGCGCGAGATGGAGATTGGGCTTGGAGATCTCGATGTAGTAACCGAAGACCTGGTTGTAGCGGATCTTGAGGGAGTTGATGCCGGTGCGTTTGCGCTCGCGCTCTTCCATTGAAGCGATGATTTGCTTGCTGTGCTGGCTGAGGTTGCGCAATTCGTCGAGCTCGCCGTGATAGCCGCTGCGGATGATGCCGGGGTCGGTGGCGAGAGCGGGAGGTTCGTCGGCAATGGCCCGGTCAAGGCGTTCGCGAACGTCGGTGAGCTCGTCGATCTGGTCGTGCAAATTGCGCAGGAGTTCGCTGCCGCCTTTGGGCGGGGCGGTGAGAAAGTTTTTCAGAATCGGGAGCTGCGATAAGGAGCGGCGCAGAGCGACGAGCTCGCGAGGAGTGGCGAGACCCAGGGTGATGCGGCTGGTCAGGCGCTCGAGGTCGAGAATGCCGCGAAGCTCCTTGCGAATTTCACCGCGAACGACGGTTTGCTGGACGAGATGGGCGACCGCGTTAAGGCGAGCTTCGATGGCGTCGCGGTCGAGCATAGGGCGAAGGACCCAGGAACGCAGCAGGCGGGCGCCCATGCCGGTAACGGTGACGTCGAGGGCAGCGATGAGAGTGGCGGGGCCGCCGCGGCCGGCTTCTTCGGTGAAGATCGGGTTGATGAGCTCGAGATTGCGGACCGACACAGGATCGAGCACGAGCGCGTCGTGCTGCTCGTAATAGCGAACGCGATCGAGGTGGCCGAGAGCGTCGATCCAGGCCGAGGCGTCCCTGGCAGGAGCGGCGGCGGCAGCGGAGAAAGACGCTTGGGTGGCGATCGAGGATCGCTCACCGGAATCAGCGCTTCGAGCGGCGTTCTCGCGCAGGTAGTGGATGATGGCGCCGGCCGCAGCAAGCGATTGATGATGATCGTCGAGGCCGAAGCCGGTAAGCTCGGCCACCCCGAACTGCTCGCGCAAGATGCGCGACGCGTAGTCGTACTGAAAAATCCAATCCTCGAGACGTGACTCGACACCGCCCGTACCCTCGAGCAGGGAGTTCTTGGCGGTGTCGAAAAGCTGCTGCGGACGGGGCAGAAGAGTTTCGCGGGGATGAAGGAGCTGGAGTTCGTCGCGGAGATCTTCGTCGGCGCGCGGGCCCGAGAATTCGGTGGCCTGAAATTCTCCGGTGGATAGATCGACGAAGGCCAGGCCAACCGGCGATCCGGAAGGATGCTTGGCGACCGCAGCGAGGAAATTGTTTTCGCGGGCGTCGAGCACAGCGCCGTCGGTGGCGGTGCCGGGGGTGATCACGCGGACGACTTCGCGGCGGACGATTTTCTTGCCGGGGCCGGGCTGCTCCATTTGATCGCAGATGGCGATTTTGAATCCGGCGCGAATCAGGCGCGCGACGTAGCCGTCGGCGGCATGGTACGGAACGCCGCACATCGGAATGGGCTGGCCCTTTTCGCGATTGCGCGAGGTGAGAGTGATTTGGAGCTCGCGCGAAGCGAGGATGGCATCTTCGTAGAAGAGCTCGTAGAAATCGCCGAGTCGGAAGAGTAGTAGGGCGTGGGGATAGCGCGTCTTAATGGCTTGGTACTGCTGCATGAGCGGTGTGGATGGCTCGGTCATGGAGAGGAGTTTCTAGTTGTTGGCTCTTCGTTGTTGGTTTTCAGCCCTTGGTTCCCAGCAAGGCTCAACGACAAAGCGTAGTCGCCGCTTTGTTCCGCAGATGCTACAACAAAACTCATCCGCCGCGCTGCGCTTCATGAGCGGATGCCCAGCTGGGTTAGCAAGAAGGCGTAGTTCAGGGCGATTTCGCGCAGATAGTCGTAGCGGCCGGAAGCGCCGCCGTGCCCCGCGCCCATATTGGTTTTCAGGAGGAGCAGGTTGGCGTCGGTTTTGAGCGTGCGAAGTTTGGCGACATATTTCGCAGACTCCCAGTACATGACCTGGCTGTCGTTGAACGAAGTTTTCACTAGCATCGTGGGATAGCGTTTGCGCTCGAGATTCGTGTAGGGGCAGTAGCTCTTGATGTAGAAATAGTCCTCTGCGATTTGCGGGTTGCCCCACTCTTCGTATTCGCCGACGGTAAGCGGGAGCGAGGCGTCGAGCATACTGTTCAGCACGTCGACGAAGGGGACGTGGCTGATGACGATGCGAAAGAGATCGGGGCGCATGTTGGTGACCGCACCCATCAGCAGTCCGCCGGCGCTGCCGCCTTCAATGACCAGCCGGTCTTGCGAAGTGTAGTGATGCGCGATGAGGTGCTCAGCGGCGGCGATGAAATCGGTGAAGGTATTAAGTTTGTTGTGCATGCGGCCGGCGTCGTGCCAGGGCTTGCCCAACTCGCCGCCGCCGCGAATGTGCGCGATGGCGAAGATCACGCCGCGGTCGAGCAGGCTGAGGCGATTCGAATTGAAACTCACCGGCATCGAAATTCCATAGCTGCCATAGCCGTATAGAAGCAGCGCAGCGCTCGCGTCGCGGGGCGTGTCGCGGCGATACACGATGGAGATGGGAACACGCGTGCCATCCGGAGCGGTGGCATGGAGGCGCTCGCAGGCATATCGCGTCGAGTCGTAGCCGCCGAGGACCGGCTGCTGCTTCCGCAGGATGCGCTGGCGGGTTGGCAGGTCGTAGTCGAAGACCGAGCGCGGCGTGACGAAGGATTCGTACTGGAAACGAACATGATTCGTGACGAATTCGGGATTCGCGCCGAGGGAGGCGTTGTAGGCGGGCTCGGTGAATTCGATGCGGTGCGATGCGGTGAGCGCGTCGCCCTTTGCGCTTACGTTGGCGGTAGCTTGGGGAAGGTCGACGACGCGCAAGTAGGGAAGTCCGCCTTCGCGCTCGAATAGCACCAGATGAGACTGGAAGACGTCAGCGTCAGCCAGCATAACGTCGGAGCGATTGGGGATAAACTCGCGCCAGAACTTTCGGCGCGGGTCTTCCGGGGAAACGATCATCAAGCGGAAGGTGCGTCCAGCGGAGTTGGTTCGAACGTAGAAGATTCCGCCGGGCCGGCCCCCTTCGGGACCCGGGTGATGATCGACGTAGTATTCGTGAGTGTCTTCGCGAGGAGCGATCAGGCGAAACTCCGCGTTGGGCTGGTCGGCGGGAAGAAAGCGGACTTCGCTGGTGGTGTGACTCGCGGCGGTGAGTAAGAGGAAGGCGTCGCTGCGGGTGCGCGCGATGTCGATGCGGAAACGCTCGTCGGCCTCTTCGTAGACGAGGGCGTCGGGCTCGGCGGCTCCAAGGCTGTGGCGATAGAGGCGGTAGGAGCGCTTGGTGGTTGCATCTTCGACGGTATAGAAGAGCGTGCGGTTGTCGGAGGCCCAGGCAACGCTGGTCACGCGCTCGATCGTCTGTGGCAGAGTTTCCCCGGTTCGAAGATCCTTGAGGCACAGTTTGAACTGACTAAATCCTGTAGTGTCGATGGAATAAGCCAACAACTGGTTGTCGTCGCTGACGGCGAACGAGCCGAGTGCGAGAAAGGAATGGCCCTCAGCGAGAACGTTTAGGTCGAGGAGCAACTCTTCGGGAGCGCTTTCGGCGTCCCGTTTGCGGCAGTGCATCGGGTATTGTTTGCCCTCTTCGGTGCGGGCGAAATAGAAATAGCCGCGGAGGCGGTAGGGAACGGAGAGGTCGGTCTGGAGAATTCTCCCGAGCATCTCGTTGTAGAGCTGTTCCTGAAAGCCCGCAGCGTCTTGCAGAACGGCGTCGGTGTAAGCATTTTCGGCGTGCAGATGGGCAGCAACCTCGGGGTTTTCCTTTTGGCGCAGCCAGGCGTAGTGATCGACCCGACGGTCTCCGTGGAGCACGTGTTCGACCGGTTCGCGGCGGGCGACAGGCGGCTGTGCGCTACGGGTGTGCGGGAAATCTTGCGAAACGCTGGGCGTGGCGATGTTGGTGTCCGGCTTCATGCGTCTCTCGGTCGTGCGCGCGGCGGGGATTTGGGATGCCGGGCAAGGGTGAATCGCGTGTGCCTCCGTTATACTACACCGGAAGCGAGCGATAGAAGAAAGCGGGCCGTGCCCGCACTCTGGAAGGCAGATGGCCCACGAGATCGAAATCAAGCTGCACGTCAAGGACCTGAGCGCGTTCCGGCGCGCGTTGAAGAGGCTGGGAGCGCGATTGATTTCCGGCAGGACGGGGCGCGTGCATGAATGGAACGTGCTTTTCGACACGCCGCAGAAGGAACTCGCCGGGCGGAGGGAACTCCTGCGGATTCGGACGGAGACGCCAGAGCGTTCCAATTCGAGACGCACCGGACCCAAAGCGGAACGCGTGCTGCTCACCTTCAAGCGCCCGATCCACTGGGAGCAAGCCGAAACGGGCGTTCCAAGGCACCCTCCGCGGCACAAGATTCGCGAGGAGATTGAGTTACAGATTGCGGATGCGCGTGCCTTGGCGAAGATTTTCGAGGGGCTAGGCCTGTGCGGCTGGTTTCGATACGAAAAATTTCGGACGACGTTCCGGTTACCTGCGGCGCAGGGTTGGGCCAAAGGTTTATTAATTGAGCTCGACGAAACGCCGATCGGCACATTCATCGAGCTTGAAGGACCTCCCAAAGCCATCGACCGAGCCGCTAAAGAGCTGGGTTTTGCCAAGCAGGACTATATTGTGAGGAACTATTTGTCTCTTTATCTTGCGGGGTGCCGGCGACGCCGCGAAGAGCCGGGTGACATGGTGTTTCAAAAGCGGAGATGAGTCAGAAAGCCCCACAAGAAGGAAAAAATTGCCGCAAACGCCATTCTTTTCTTGACAATGCGACCCATCAAGCTTATTCAAGTCACGTGTGATCGCGTAGCGACCACGCACGGAGTGAATTCTCTGCCGATGTGTGCATCTAGCGAACTCGAGCCTGGCCCTAGTCGCTTGCGACCAGGGCGTGGCTGGCGAGTGCTGCAACCGTTGGGTGTTCGGAAGGCGTCACGCGATAGGGGTCCGATCGCGCAGGCGAACGAGCGGGGAGGGTTCCCAGGCGGCTAAAGGTAAGTCCATTTGTTTGAGGCGCTTGCCCGCGGCCGGAGCTTTACGGTGCGCGGGTTTTTTGTTGCGTGCGGGGCCTGTATCAGCTTGCGTGCCCAGCGTGCCGGTCTGGGAGCTAGGAACTAGAAGAGGCGGCTTATGCAACTCTATGCAACAGAATTGATGGGGGCGGAAACCTACGACGACCAAGGTCATTTCGTCGGGCGGGTGCGCGAATTCTTCGTCGAACCGGCGGACCAGCCCAACCGGGTAGCGCGCTTTTTACTTTCGCGCGGACGCTTTCAGCCGTTGCTGGCGCGGCACGATCAGGTCGCCGCGATCGCGCCAGGAACCATGCGCTTGAACTGCAGCGAGCGCGCCCTGGAACTCTACCGGCCCAACGAGGCTTGGCTGGCGATTCGCAAAGATTTGATGGACCAACAGATTATCGACACCAAGGGCCGGAAAGTCGTGCGCGTCAATGACGTGGATCTGGCCGAGCAACGCACGAATGGCAGCGTGGAATTGCGGCTTACGCAGGTGGATGTCGGGCTGCCCGGGGCGGTCCGGCGCCTTCTGCAAGGGCTGTTGTCACCTGCCGTCGTCCGCAAGCTGCAGGCTGGCCTTCCGCAGCGGGCCATTCGGTGGGAATTCGTGAACCTGATTGAACCCGATCCGCTACGCCGCGTAAAGCTACGCATCACGCACGAGAAGCTCGAAGACCTGCACCCTGCGGATCTGGCCGAAATTATGGAGTCCCTTTCGGCCGCCGAGCGGCAGGGAATCATTGCCTCGCTGGACGAAGAGACGGCAGCGTCAGTACTCGCGGAGCTGGACGAGCGGCTTACGACGCAGATCGTCGAAAAGATGGACCCAGAGAGAGCGGCCGACATCCTGGAGGAGATGGCACCGGATGCCGCGGCCGATTTGCTCGCCGAACTGCCGAAAGAGACGTCGGAGGAACTCCTGGAGGAAATGCCCGGCCAGGAGGCCGCCGAAGTGCGCGAGCTGCTGGCCTTCGATCCATCCACCGCGGGCGGAATGATGAACACCGACTTCGTGTTCATCGGCGAAACCTCGACGCGCGACGAGGTGTTGCAGTGGATGCACTCGCAAGACCTGAATTTCGATCAGCTGGATACGGTTGTGCTGCTGGATACCTCCGCGCAGTTTTCCGGCACGGTTCCGGTGGCAAAGCTATTGCTCGCGTCTCCAGAACAGGCGCTGAGAGAATTGAAGATCGAGCCTTTGCTCAGTGTTACAGCGGATTCCGATGAAAAGGACGTGTTCGAGCTGTTCGACAAATACAATCTGCGGACGCTGACCGTGGTGGACGAGCACAACCGGCCGATGGGAACGATCACCGTCGATGATGTGGTTTCACGTTTGATCCAAAAATAGGGAGACAGCGGAAACGCGATGGACTGGACGGCTCTATCGACGAGGGTGGAAGGCCTGCGGACGCGCGGAACCGATTTGCAGAAGCGCATCCGAGGCCTGCGGCGCCGCTTGACGCTGCTCCTGGCGGTGGTGGGGCCGGGCCTGATTACCTCGAACGTGGACAACGATGCCGGGGGAATCTCGGTCTACACGCAGGCGGGAGCGCAGTACGGCTACGCCCTGTTGTGGTCGCTGATCCCGATGACGATCGCGCTGTATGTAACCGAGGAGATGTGCGCGCGCATGGGTGTGGTGACGGGCAAAGGCTTGTCCGATCTGATTCGTGAGGAATTTGGGTTCCGGCCGACGTTCTTCGTGATGGTGACGGGATTTTTTGTCGATTTGGCAAACGTTGTGGCGGAGTTTGCGGGCGTTGCCGCTGCGATGCAAATCTTTCATGTGAGCAAATACATTGCCGTGCCCATCGCCGCGGTCCTGGTGTGGGTGTTGGTGCTGCGCGGAACGTACCGGCAGGTGGAGGTGATTTTCCTGGCGGCCTGCGTTTTGTACCTGTCCTACGTGGTGTCTGCGTTTTTGGCGAAGCCCGACTGGCTGGATGCAGCTCGGCACACGGCGATTCCGAATCTTCGCTTTGATTCGGGGTATCTCGTCATGCTCACAGGGCTTGTCGGAACGACAATCGCGCCTTGGCAATTCTTTTACCTGCAGGCGGGATTTGTGGAAAAGAAAGTGTCGGCGCGGCAGTATCCCCAGGCGCGCGCCGACGTGCTGATCGGCAGCGTGAGCTGCATGGTGATCGTCTTCTTCATCATCGTTTGCACCGCGGCAACCCTGTACGCTTCCGGGTTACGGAACATAACGGATGCGGCGGAGGCGGCAAAGGCGCTGATTCCGCTGGCCGGGAAGTGGGCGGGCACGTTGTTCGCGTTTGGATTGCTGAATGCATCCCTTTTCGCAGCGTCGATTCTGCCGCTGTCGACCGCTCACGTGATTTGCGAGGGGCTGGGCTTCGAAGCGGGAATCGACAACAAGTTTCGCGAAGCGCCGATTTTCTACTGGCTGTATACGGTGCTGATCGCGGTCGGAGCGGGAATCGTTTTGCTGCCGAACGCGCCGCTGTGGAAGATCTTGATTTTTTCGCAGGTAGGCAACGGCATTTGGCTGCCGGTGGTGGTGATTTTCATCCTGTTGCTGGTCAACCGGCGGGACCTGATGGGTGAATACGTCAACACCATGGCGTTCAATGTCGTGGCCTGGGTGACGGCGATTGCCATGATCGTCTTAACGCTGGTGTTGTCCTACACCGCGATCTTCCAGAGCAGCGCGCCGGCACCGTGAGGGCAGAGACGATACAAGACTGGACACTACGGGATTGCGCCGCCTACGAAGCGTATGTTAACTTTGCGGCGTAAAGGAGATTCCCCCAGGATCGCCGCTTTGCCGATGAAAACTCACACCACGCTGCAAGTTGCTGCACCGGGGGCCCTAGGCTCGGTAACCGCGGAAGAAGCGGAGTTGCTGGCAAAGCTGGATCTGGCCCGGCTCCCACGGCATGTCGCCGTGATCATGGACGGCAACGGGCGCTGGGCCCAGCGCAAGCACCTGCCCCGGGTGGCGGGTCATCGCGTTGGCACCCAGACCGCGCGCACCACTATCGAGACATGCGCGCGGCTAAAGATCGAAGCTCTGACACTGTATGCCTTCTCGGTGGAAAACTGGCGGCGTCCGAAAACCGAGACCGACTTTCTGATGCAGCTCTTGCGAGAGTATCTGCGCACGGAAATGCCGCTGATTCAGAGGAACGACATCAAGATGCGGTTCTTGGGACGCTCCCGGGAGCTGCCCGCCGGCGTGCAGCAAGATATGCAGAACGCTGAGGAAAAGACCGCCGGGAACGGCGGCATGGTCTTGTGCTTGGCCCTGAATTACGGCGGGCGAGCTGAGATCGTGGATGCCGCTAACGCGCTTCTGGCCGAGCGGATCGCGCAGGGAAACCCGGCGCCAATCACCGAAGAAGAGCTTTCGCGCCGTTTGTACACGATCGGGCTGCCGGACCCCGACCTGATGATTCGGACCAGCGGTGAAATGCGGGTGAGCAATTTCCTGTTGTGGCAGATCGCGTATGCTGAAATCTTCGTGACGGAAACGTTGTGGCCCGATTTCAACCGCGCCCGGTTGCTTGAGGCTTTCGTGGAATTTCAAAAGCGCGAGCGGCGCTACGGCGGCATCCGCGAGGGCGGGCCCGATGCCGAATTGCCTGCGCGCGTGGCCGGAGAATGAGTGCCCGGCTTCTTGTTTGATCTTGTCCTTAGTGACCCTTCGTCGTGATTTCTTTCCCTCGATATGATGAGATGGAGTTAGTGGTCTGCCGGGGGATCTCTTTCTTATGACGTGGAAGCGAGTGGCAACAGCCGCGGTTCTGATTCCGTTTGTGGTGGGCTTGGTGTTGTTGGGATCGACGGCATGGGTAGCGCTGGCGGTGGCGCTGGTAACGCTGCTGGCGTTATTTGAGTACTTCTCGCTGGGGGACGCCATCGGGCACCGTGGCTATCGCTACTGGACCGCCACTTGCGCGCTTGTACTGATCTATGTGCAGTGGGTCGCGGCGATCGAGCCCACGTATCAATTGGCCGGAGGTTTGGCGTTGCACCGCGAGATCGGGCGATTCGCCACCGGGCTTGTCGGCGTCCAGGGCGCATTTTTTCTGTTCGTGCTCGGCGTTGCGGTGCTGACATTGTGGACGAAGCGACCGCTGGTCGAAGCCTTGCCGGCAGCAGGCATCAGCGCGAGCGGACTGCTGCTCGTGGCGTTTCCGTTGAGCTTTTCGGTGCGCCTGCACGGATTGGGCAGGGAAGGCCCGTGGCTGCTGCTTTTCGCGCTGGTGATCACCTGGGCCGGCGACTCGGTCGCGTATTTTGCGGGCCGCGCGATCGGGAAGCACCCCTTGGCGCCGCACTTGAGCCCGAAGAAAACGTGGGAAGGCACGGTGGCGAGCTTTGCGGGATCGTTGCTGGTGGCGGTGGTGTTTACACGGTGGCTGAGCGCGCCGTTGGCACAGCTGCTGGCGATGGCTGGTGCAGGCAACGTCGCGGGTCAATTTGGCGATCTGCTGGAGTCCGCCTACAAGCGCAGCGCGGGGGTGAAGGATTCGGGTGGCCTGCTGCCGGGCCACGGCGGCATCCTGGACCGCATCGACGCGCTGATTTTGGCGATCCCGGTTGTCTGGTATTATTGGACCTTAGCCTACTCGCCTGGAAATTGAGCCGGTGCGTCTCTCTGTTGTGAGAAAACCAGAAAGAACGGCTGCGTGACGCCATCCTTCACTAAACTGGCCATTTTGGGCTCGACAGGGTCGATTGGCAGGCAATGCCTTTCCGTCGTGGAAGCCTTCCCTGAACGCTTTGCCGTGGTGGCACTGGCTGCCGGCACCAACCTGTACGAGCTAGCTGGACAAATCGAACGGCATCGGCCGGAAGTCGTGTCGGTCGGAGACGCGGCGAAAGTGGACGAACTCGCCGCACGGCTGAAGGCGAAAGGTTTCGCGCCGATGCCGGCGATTCATTATGGACGCGAGGGCATGCTGGCCGTGGGGACGCATCCGATGGCGGACATCGTTGTGTCGGCAGCGGTCGGCGTGGTGGGACTGGAAGCGACGTATGAGGCCGTCAAGCTGGGTAAGAGGGTGGCGCTGTCGAATAAGGAGGTGCTGGTCGCGGCAGGAGAACTGGTGATGGCCGCAGCAGCGAAATCCGGGCGCGAAATGCTTCCGGTGGACAGTGAGCACAACGCCGTGCACCAGTGCTTGCGTGGTGGAGACCGCAGCGAAGTGCGGCGCTTGGTGCTGACAGCGTCGGGGGGACCTTTCCGCAAGACTCCGCTGGCAGCGCTGAAGAGTGTCACTCCGGAGCAAGCGCTGGCGCACCCGAACTGGCGCATGGGCAACCGCATCACGATTGATTCGGCCACGATGATGAACAAAGGCTTCGAAGTGATCGAGGCGCGCTGGCTATTCGGAATGCGCCCGGATCAGATCGACGTGGTGATTCACCCGCAGTCGACGGTGCATTCGATGGTGGAATTTGTGGATGGTTCCGTTTTAGCACAACTCGGGCCAACTGACATGCGCATGCCCATCCAATATGCGTTAACCTATCCTGAGCGGGTGGCATCCAACCAGATAGCCTTGGATTGGACCAAGCTGCGCCGCCTCGATTTTGCGCGAGTTTCCACGAGGCGTTTTCCATGTTTACGGCTGGCGAGAGAAGCGTTGAAGAAGGGCGGCGCGCTGCCCTGCGCATTGAACGCCGCGGACGAAGTGGCAGTTGCGGCATTTCTGGAGCGTCGGCTGCCGTTCCTCGGGATTTCGGAAGTAATTGAGAGAGTGCTAGGCCGCACGCCGCGTATGCGCTTCGAGAAGATGGACGATGTGCTCACGGCCGACTCGGAAGCGCGTCGAATGGCGGGGGAAGAAGTAGACCGGTTGGCGATGACCGCTGCAGCGGCATCGTAAGAATTGTCGCGCGTGATCTCGGGTTGGCCGGGGTCGACAGGGAAGGGAAATACAGGCGTATGGATCTGTTATTAGGCGTCGCTCTTGTGCTTGGCGTGCTGATTTTGGTGCACGAGTGGGGGCACTTCATCATGGCGCGGCTGTTCGGCGTGCGGGTGGACGTGTTTTCGATCGGTTTCGGGCCACGCTTGTTCGGCTGGAAGCGCGGTGCGACGGATTATCGAGTGAGCGCGCTGCCGCTGGGCGGCTACGTGCGCATGGCTGGGCAAGACCCTACGGATATTGACTCTGCGGGAAGACACGTTTCCGAGCCCGGTGATCATGCGCCGACCGGTGCGCCAGATGAACTGATGAGCAAGCCGCGATGGCAGCGGGCGTTTATTTCGCTTGCGGGCCCGGTGGTGAACCTGATTTTTCCGGTGCTCTTGCTGACCGGGTTCTATGCCATCAAGGGAGAGCCGTATCCTCCGTATCTGGATCTGCCCGTTCAAGTCGTCGCGCTGCCCCCTAATGCGGCAGCCGGACCGGATGCCCTGCAAGTTGGCGACAAGATTATTTCCATGGGCGGGGCCCAAAACCCGACCTGGGAGCAGGCGGAAAAGGTAATTCGAACGGCGGCGTCTGGAACTTCGATTCCGCTAGAAGTCGAAAACAACGGCGCACGGCGCTCGTTGAATTTGACGGTACCCGGGAAGGAGAGCGAACAAGCCGGGCAAGTCTTTGGGTATGCCCCGATTCCACCGATCATCGATGACGTCAGCACCGGAGCACCAGCGGAGCGAGCGGGCTTGGCCGCGGGGGACAAGGTTCTGGCCGTGAACGGTCAAGAGGTCCAGTGGTGGGGGCAGTTTGTGACCCGCATGCGGGCGTCAAACGGAAGCCCCGTCGCACTCAAGATCGCTCGGCAGGGCGAGGTCGTCCAAATCAACGTCACGCCGGAGAAGACGGTTCTCCCGCAAGGCGAAACCGTCTACCTCATTGGAGTTGGTCCCAAGGAAACGTATCGCCCGATGCCTTTCACGCAGTCGGTCGTCTTGGCGAGCGAGAAGACATTCGAAACAGTGGAAGACACCATCGGCGTCGTAGGAAGGCTTCTCAGCGGGCGCGTCTCGGTGAGGCAGTTGCAGAGCGTGGTGGGCATATCGCGCGCCGCAGGTCAAGCGGTACACAAAGGACCGTCGGCCGTGCTTTCTTTGATGGTGCTCATCAGTGTGAACCTGGGGATTCTGAATCTCTTGCCGATTCCGATTCTGGACGGCGGCAACATTCTGCTTCTGGCGATTGAGGGTGGTTTGCGGCGTGACCTCAGCATGGCGTTCAAAGAGCGCTTCGTCCAGGTGGGCTTGGTGTTCCTCTTGGTGCTCTTCGCCATCGTTATGTACAATGACGTCGTGCGGTTGTTGCCAGGCCACTCCTAACTCGCTGCGCGCCGCACCTCCGGAGAGCGAAGCATGGCCGCCTCACCACAGCACCGGGTTTCCACCGGAGAGCGCCTAAACACTGCAGAAACTACAGGCAAGCTTCAACAGGCGGTTGGCGCCAAGGGTATCCGTCTGACCAGGCAGCGGCGCGTCATTTTGCAAGTCATGGACGACGCCGAGCAGCACCTGGACGTCGATCAAATCCTGGAGCGTGCGCAGAAGATAGACCCCGGCGTGCATCTGGTTACCGTCTACCGCACCATCGATCTTCTTAAGAACCACGGTTTGATCGACGAGTTGGACTTGCTGCACCTGCGCGGCGATCGCCACTACTACGAAACGCACGGCCCGCGGGATCATATCCACGTAGCGTGCCTTCGCTGCGGGAAAGTACGCGAATTCGAAAGCCGTCTCTACGAGCAATTGAAAGAGCAGATCGCGCGGGATTTCCACATGAAGGTGACGGTGTCGCGCACCGAAGTCGGCGGCTATTGCGCCGAATGCCTCGCTAAAGTCTCGGAGTAGTGTCGCTCGCAATCATGAGCTGTCAGGAAGAAGTGTGGCTGCTGGTGGCCGGCGCGCTTCAGACGGACTGGCGGATCGAGCGGAATCTTCGCAGGCGCGAGAAGAATCTGTTGGCGCTGCTGATGTCTCGAGCGATTTGAGCGCTCAGCTCTTCGGCGCCGCTGAATTTCTTCTCTTCGCGCAGATGCTTCCAGAATTGCACTTCGATGCGCCTGGCCGCAATTTCCCCGGAAAAATCCAGCAGGTGCGTTTCAACGCTGAGCGTCGAGCCGTTGAAGGTCGGGCGCATGCCGATGTTGGTGACCGAGCGACGGCTCTTGACCTCGCCCTCCAGTAGCGTTCGCGTCACATACACGCCGCGCGCCGGAAGAAGTTCCTGCTCGGGAGCCAAATTTAGCGTCGGAAATGTGAAGCACCGGCCCGTGCCCGTTCCGCGGACGACTTCGCCGGTGAGGGCAAACGGACGGCCCAGGAGTGACGAAGCATGGGTGACGTCGCCAGCTGCAATTGCGCGGCGAATCGCGGTACTGGAGACGATTTCCCCCAAGTGGACGACCGGAGGAATGATCACCACATCAAAGCCGTGCCGCATGCCGAGCTCGCGCAGGAACTTTACGTCGCCCGCCTGGCGATAGCCGAAGTGGAAGTTTTCGCCCACCAATACCGCGCGCACCTGAAGGCCCCGCACCAGAATTTCGATCACGAAGTCTTCCGGCAAGAGGCGCGCGAGTTCCAGCGTGAAGGGCAGGACCACGGCGCTTTCGATGCCCATGGCTCCAAACCGATCCACCCGCTGCGCATTCGTGGAGAGGCGCGGCGGCGCGGACTCTGGCCGCAGGACCTTGAGGGGAGGCGGATCGAAGGTGAGCGCCGTGGCTACATCCTTGGTCTCCTGAGCCCGGTGCACAGCGGCACGCAAGATCGCCTGATGCCCGAGGTGGATGCCGTCGAAATTGCCGATGGCCAGGACGCTGCCTCGGCCAGTCCGGGTGTAGTGCGAGGCCCACGCTTCCGCCGTCGTGAACACCAAGACAGAACCGTCGCGGCGCATGCTGCGCGATGAAGCACCAGAAGAGCGGGAGACCGGCGGCAGCGCATCAACCCGCTCGTCAACCCGCACATCCAACTCCAAGCCATCGTAGGCGAGTTCAACATGAGGCAAGCCAAGCTTCCGCAAGCGCTCGTTGGTCTCTGCGTGGGCCAAATCATGCGCGATGTGCGTAAACCACGCGCGCCGGGGCTTCAACCGATCAATCAGCGCGAGCGCCTGCTCGACGGTCTGGTGCATCGGATGCGGAATGTCACGGAGCGCATCGACGATCAGCTCATCCAATCCTTCGAGCAAGGGAACCGACGAATCCGGCAGCTCGCTGAAATCGGTGAGATACGCGGCACGGCCAAAACGAAAACCCAGCACCTCGAGGTCCCCGTGGAGCAATGGAACCGGCACGAACGGGACGCCCAGGAGCTCGAACGTGCCGTCGACCACGTGCAAGGTGACGCTCGGAATGGTGCTCAGTGTGGGCCGCGCGTCAAACACATAAGAAAACGCGCGCCGGATGATGTCGAACGTTTCTTGGGTGCCATAGACCGGCAAGGCGGCCTTCTGGCGAATGTTGAAAGGCCGGATATCGTCGAAGCCGAGAATATGGTCCGCATGGCCGTGCGTGAGCACAATGGCGTCCAGGCGGTCGAGGCTGACGCGCAGCGCTTGCTGTCGAAAATCCGGCGTCGTGTCGATGACCACATTTTGTCCTTCACGGGAAAGTAGCAAGGAAGGCCGCAACCGGTTGTCACGGGGGTCCGTGGAAGTGCACACGTGGCAATGGCAGCCGAGAGAAGGCACGCCCATCGATGTGCCAGAGCCGAGAACCGTAACCTTGATAGGAGCCAAAGACATCGTGCAATCGAATCGCGTAGGAACCAACAGCAGCGCGCCGACCTGCCTACGGGCGCGTCTTCGCTTTGGCCTGAGTGGCCTGCGCCGCGACCGCCTGGTTGATCTCCAGATACGTCATTTTCAGCTTGCCCAGGAGATCGAGAAGCAGACTGTCTTCCTCCGGCGCCAGGTTTCCGCGCGTCTTCTCGCGCAGCGCGTCGAGCATGTCGATCAATTCGCGCGCCGCCTCGGGATCGATCACCGGTTGACCCGTGCGCGGATCGGCGTAAGCGCCCAGGACCATCGCGGCGTTGCTCCCAAGCATCCTCACCAGGTTTTCAAACGCCGGCAACCGCTCCGGCGCATCGGCAGGGGCTTCCGGCACGCTCTTCGACGGTTCCTCAGCCGGTCGTGCGGGCGGATGAGCGGCCGCCTCGCGTCGCGCCTCGCGCTCTTCTTCTTCGACTATGTCTTTGCGCAGCTCGCCTTCGGCTGTGAACGGGCGGCGGTCAATAACGCGAAAGCTATCTTCCTTTTTGTGCTCGGGCAAGTGACAATCCTCGATAATTTGTGTTCTTCTAAAGTTTAGCATCGCCTCGCATCTTTGGGTAGCACAGCGGCCTCCGTTGGGTGGATGTGCTTGTCAAACAAGCATGCGCGCCGTAAAGGGATGCGTTTTGCTAGACTGGGTCTCGATTTTCCGTGGAAGGGAAATGGCCTCGCGCAAGAAACCACAAAAAAAGCCCAAACGCAGCCCTGGACCCACCCGAAAAGCCGTCAAGCGAATCCCTCTGTCCGCGGGCGCCTGGTTCGAGAAACTCGTAGCTTTGCAAGCGCATCTTCGCGCTCCGAACGGCTGCCCCTGGGATCGCGAACAGACTCACGCGACGCTCAGGACCTATCTGATTGAAGAGGCCTATGAGGTTTTGGATGCACTCGAGAGCGGCGACGACGGCAAATTCGCCGAAGAGTTGGGCGATCTTCTCCTCCAGGTTGTGTTTCACTCTCAAATCGCGGCAGAAGAAGGCCGCTTCACCGTCTCCGACGTGATCCGTGAAGTGCACGAGAAGATGGTCCGGCGTCACCCGCACGTTTTCGGAGACGCACGCGCCAAAGACGCTGCCGAAGTGCTGAAAAATTGGCATCAGATCAAGGCCCAGGAGCGCCGGTCGAAGAATTCAGATGGCGCGTTTAAGGTCGCGGACAAAACCCCCGAATCTGTGCTGGACGGAGTTCCTCGCACCCTACCGGCAACTCTCGAGGGCCTGCAACTGACAAAGAAGGCGGCGCGCACTGGTTTCGACTGGGACAATGCTGCGGGAATTCTTGACAAGATGCGCGAAGAGATTGCCGAGCTTCAACGCGCGCTCGACGCGCTCACGCTCGCGAAGGTCGAGGAAGAGCTGGGGGACCTACTGTTTGCCGCGGTCAATCTGGCCCGTTTTCTCCAGGTAGATCCCGAGATCGCTCTGAAGAGCGCCAACGCGAAATTCGTAAGGCGATTCCATGAAATGGAGCGCCTCGCCCAGGCGACCGGGCGCAAATTCGAGAATGTACCGCGAGCCGAAATGGAGTCATTGTGGGAATCCGCCAAGCGCGGCGAACACGCCCTCGCGGCACGAAAAGCAGAGCGGAGCCGATGAGCGAGCACGCCGTCGCGCCGTCCCTGGTGGTGAGAAAGTGCCGCACGCTGGCCGAATTTCGTGCCTGCGTGGCGCTCCAGCGCGAAATCTGGGCCGAGACCGACCTGGAGGTCGAGCCTGCGACGATGTTTGTGGTGGCTGCGAATACCGGCGGCCAGGTTTTGGGCGCCTTCGACGGCGACAAATTGGTTGGCTACACCCTGGCAGTGGTTGGATTGCACAGGAACACGCCCTACTTGCACTCCCATCATACCGGCGTTCATGCCAACTACCGCGATCGTGGCGTCGGCCGCATGCTCAAGTTATTTCAGCGCGAAGAGGCTTTGGCCCGCGAAATTCGTTTAATTGAATGGACCTTCGATCCGCTCGAATTGCGCAACGCGCACTTTAATCTCAACCGCTTGGGCGCAATTTGCAGGGAATATCGCCCTGATCATTACGGGGTGACGACCAGTCCGCTTCACCGCGGATTGTCAACGGATCGCCTTTTGGCGGAATGGCATTTGGATTCACCGCGCGTGGTAGCCGCCATCAACGGCTTGCTCAAAGACCCTGCGACCTCACCGGCGTCCATCGAATTGCCTGACCAGCTGGAGCAGTGGAAGTTGCAGGACACAGAACAAGTTCGGCGCGTGCAGCAACGCGTGCGTGAAGAATTCACGAACTGGTTTGCGCGCGGATATGCGGCGATCGGCACGCGCAAAACGCCGGCAGGAACCGCATATCTGTTGGTGCCGTGGAGTGACTTCTAGGACCGGTTCCAGGGCAAGAAGCCAAGGGAGAGTTCGACGCATGCGCATTCGGAACATCACTCTGCGGGAACTGCAGATGAAGCTGATCACGCCTTTCCAGATCAGCGTGGGCCGTACCGACGTGCGGCGCATCGTGATCGTGGAAGCAGATGTGGATGGTGTCATCGGGTGGGGCGAATGCGTTGCGGGTGAGACGCCCGCCTACAGCCCGGAGACGACAGACACCGCGTGGCACATTCTGCGCGATCACGTGTGGCCTCTTATGAAAGGGAAGGAATTCGAGACCGCGGCGCAGGTGTGGGGTCTGCTCGCGCTCGTTCGAGGTCACAACATGGCCAAGGGCGCTCTCGAAGCCGCGGTGTGGGACGCGGAAGCGCGCCAAAAGGGCATCCCGCTGTGGAAGTTGCTTGGCGGAACGCGCGAAGAGATTTCTTGCGGCGTCTCCATCGGAATTAAGGACTCGCTGGACGAACTGGTCGCCGCGGTGAAGACGGAACTTTCCGCCGGCTACCAACGCATTAAAATCAAGATCAAGCCCGGAAAGGATTTGGAGCCCGTAAAACGCCTCCGGCAGGACTTCCCGAAAATCAAACTGATGGTCGATGTCAACTCCGTCTACCGTCTCGAGGACTGGCCCCTGCTCAAGCAGCTTGAAGGTTTCTACTTGATGATGATCGAACAACCGCTCGGCTGGGACGATCTGTACAGTCACGTCGAGCTGCAGAAGAAGCTCGATACGCCGATCTGCCTTGACGAGTGCATCCACACCTTCGAGCAAGCGCAAGCCGCCATTGCGCTCCGCGCGTGCAAGATCATCAACATCAAGCTCGGGCGCGTGGGCGGCTTCAGCGTAGCTCGGCAAATCCACGACCTCTGTCAGCAGAACGGCATGCCTGTCTGGTGTGGTGGCATGCTGGAGTCTGGGATCGGCCGCGCCCACAACATCGCACTCTCTACCTTGGCTAATTTCACGCTGCCCGGCGACGTTGCCGCCAGCCGCCGCTACTGGCGCCAGGACATTATCGAACCCGAAGTGACCGTATCGCCGCAAGGAACCATCCGCGTCCCCAACGGACCAGGCATCGGCTACGAGCCCCAGCTTGACCGCATCGAGAAGCTCACGGTGCGAACAGAGCGGCTGGCCTGACTTCGGTGCGCCCGGAAACGCCCGCAGGGCGCGCACCCAGCCGCAGCGTTGTAGCCTTGTCGGTGGCGCTGGTCGTTGTGCTCTGGTCCATCAACTTCATTGCCGCAAAGATTGCCGTGCGGCACCTTCCGGGCGTCACGGTGGCTTCGTTCCGTGTTGTCCTGGGAGGTTTTGCAATGCTGCCCGCCTATTTTCTGTGTTCGCGCCTGCCCGCTTTTGCGGCCGCAGCGGAGTTCCGGAAGCGAGGGTTTTCGCCCGGCGATTTGTGGACGTTTTTTTACCTCGGGTTCTTCGGCGTCGTCATCAACCAAATGTGCTTCACCATAAGCTTGGGGCATACGTCGGTGAGCCACGCGGCCGTGATCGTTGGCATGGGGCCCATTTACACGCTGGCCTTGGCGGTCATGTTCCGGCTAGAGAAGGCCACTTGGCGTAAAGCAACGGGAATGGGGATTGCGTTTGCGGGCGTAGCGGTACTCGCCTCTGAGAACGGAATATCGCTGCACTCGCCATCGCTGCTGGGAGACGCGATTGCCATGACTGGCGCGATCGGCTTCGCAACCTATGTCGTGCTCGGGAAGCGCGTTGTCGAGAGGTACGACGCACTGACCATAACGGCTTTCAATCACTTCGCGGGCGCGCTTGTCGTTTTGCCGGTTGCGATTCACGAGATCAGGGTGTCGCGTCTGGCCGCGAGGTGGCGCGAGATACCCTGGCAAAGCTGGGCCGCGGTGCTCTACATGGTGATCTTCAGCTCGGTCGTAGCTTACCTGTTCTATTTCTGGCTGTTGCGGTATCTCGAGGCGTCGCAATTGAGCGCCTTCACTTACCTGTTGCCGGTGGTGGCCACGATCCTCGGGATCGTATTGCTTGGAGAGCGCGGGTCACCCATGCAGATCCTGGGCGGAGTCCTGGCGCTCGCCGGTGTGTATTGGGTCGAGTCGGGCCGAGACCAATAGAGTCGCGTGTGCCTGTGCTAACGTAGTCGGGCGGAAGGAGACGGGTTCCGTGTCGAACATACCGTTGCGCCTGGGAGGGCCCGCAGCCCGAATCGCCGTGATTCCGGGTGACGGCATCGGCAAGGAGGTTACGCCCGAGGCAGTGCGCGTGTTGCGCGCGGTGACGTCACGGACCGGACGAAGCATCGAGTTCGTCGAGTTTGACTGGGGTGCCGACAAGTATCTTCGGGACGGCATCACTCTGCCCGCCGGCGCCGTGGAGATGCTCCGCGACGAGTTCGACGCCATCCTTTTCGGCGCCTTGGGCGACCCGCGCGTGCCCACAAACCAGCACGCCGCTGACATCTTGTTGGGCTTGCGCTTCAAGCTCGACCTCTACGTTAATGCACGTCCGGTCGAATTGCTCCATGACCGCTTGACCCCTCTTCGCGACCGCACCGAACCCGACATCCGCCTGATCGTCTTTCGGGAAAATACGGAGGGGCTTTACGTCGGCGTGGGCGGCTTCTTCAAGAAGGGCACCGCCGACGAGATCGCCCTGCAGGAGGACGTCAACTCCCGCAAGGGCGTCGAACGGATCATTCGCTACGCCTTCGACTACGCCCAGCGGAACCGCCTGAAGCGCGTGTGCATGAGCGATAAGTCGAACGCCATGACCTTTGCCCACGACTTGTGGCAGCGCGTCTTCAAGGAGGTTCGCCAGGAGTATCCACACATCGAGTCCCGGCACCTCTATATCGACGCCCTGGCCATGGAGATCGTCCGCGACCCCGCCCAGTTCGATGTGATCGTGACCTGCAACCTTTTCGGGGACATCATCAGCGACCTCGGCGCGCAACTCGCCGGCGGTCTCGGTTTGGCGCCTTCTGGCAACATCCATCCAGGCAGGACCTCGCTCTTTGAGCCCGTGCATGGTTCCGCGCCAAACATAGCCGGCAAGGGGATTGCGAATCCGCTGGGCTCGGTTCTCACATCTGCGATGTTGCTGGATTTTCTCGGCTGGAGCCGCGAGGCGGCGATAACGCGCGATGCAGTGAAGTCAGCATTGTTCAAGAACTACTTGACGTCCGATCTAGGGGGAGACAAATCGACGAAAGAGGTCGGCGCCTGGCTGACAGAGTTTGTCACGCAGTCTTCAGCAACATGAAGTATTACTTTATCTCGACAAGCTAGCTCGCTTTGCGAGTGTAGTAATTAGCATTCCCAACAGAAATCCCCCTACATGAGCCCACCAGGCGACTCCTCCGGATGTAGTCGTTCCAAGAGTGCCGATCGCGGACAAGAATTGCATCACGAACCAGCCGCCTAGAATGAACACCGCCGGAATCGGAATCAGAAAGATGAAAACCAACGTGAGGATCTGAGATCGGGGGAAAAGCACGAGGTACGCCCCCATCACACCGGAGATGGCGCCGCTGGCTCCCAGAGCGGGGAGCGTGGAATGCAAGTTAAACAAAATGTGGAGAAAACCCGAGCCGATCCCACATACTAGATAGAAAAACAAATAGGTGGCATGGCCGAAGAAGTCCTCGACGTTGTCACCAAAGATCCACAGGAACAGCATGTTCCCCAGGATGTGCGCAATGCCCGCGTGCAGGAACATGCTCGTCAGCAGCGGCAGGAACGCAGGCCCGAAGGGGGCATGGCCAGCGAACCATGCAGGGAACCGGGCTGGAACCGTGGCGTTTGCGGTCACGAAGACTTTGAAGGCATGCGGCGACAACGTGTATTGGTAGATGAAAACAGCGAAGTTCGCGAGGATGAGGCCCGTGTTGACGATGGGATAGCCGCGTCTGGGGTTGAGGTCCTTGAGGGGAATGAACATGAATGGAGGCCGCTGCGCAGAGTAGCGAAAACAAGTGGAATTGAAAAGGCGGCTCTTTGCGCCCGCCGTGTCCGATAATCTTCATCGAGGAAAAGCTTTGGTTAACAGAATCACTGTGTGCGCCTCCAATGCCTTGGTTTTCCTTGTGAAATGCACAAATGAATCAAAGTTGGCGATTGATTGCGGCACGCCGGCAAATTTGGTCGCCGCGGTAGCCACGCGCGGTTCCTCGGTGCACGCCAAAGGCGACTCAAGGAGTTGCGTCGGTCGAGGGTGGCCCGAAGACGCAAGGTTTGCGCTGGGGAAGAAGTATTCGCGGGAGTTTTCCTCCGCGGCTGCCATCCTTTTTTCGAGGGAAGGATTGCGCAGCGTCACCGCGTGTGGTAAGTAAATTAGTTCTGCGTGTGCGTGCGATTCGGACGGTTCCCTGTAACGTGTTCGACGCAGCGTCGGCGCGCCGACAACGAATGCCCGCCCGGGAAACGGAAGCCATCATTCTTAAGACTTTTCCTTTGGGCGAGGCTGACCGTCTCGTCAGCTTCCTTGGTCGTGCTTCGGGGCGAATGCGAGGCGTTGCGGCCGGGGCGCGGCGGCTTAAGAACCGCTACGGCTCCACGCTGGAAGTTCTCTCTCACGTGCAAATCTGGTACGTCGAGAAGGAGACTCGCGATCTGGTGCGGATTCAGCAGTGCGATCTGCTGGAATCGTTCCATAAAGCGCAGAGTGACTACGGCCTGAGTACCGGACTCGCCGTGGTTAGCGAAGTCTCCGAGCTGGTTCTGCCGGAGCACGAAGCGGCCGAGCCGATGTTTCGCTTGATCTTGCTGACCGTGCGCGAGATCGATCGCAGGAGCGACTGGTCGCTGCCGCTTAGCTACTTCGCGTTCTGGACGGTTCGCTTGGGCGGCTGGCTTCCGCGGTTTGATCGATGCTCGCAGTGCGACGCCGCTTTCGGCACGCACGCGGCGTATCACGCGGCGTGGGAACCTGGGCTCGTTTGCGAGAAGTGCAGGCGTCCAGGCATGAAGCCTTTGCATTTGGCGGGCAGACAGCTCGCGGAAACCTTCGCCGGGCAGCGGCTCGACCGGATTGAGAGCACCGAACCGCTGAAGGCGGCTGCTCAGGAGTTGCGCGAGGCCGCCCTCAATTGGATCGAGCATCATACCGAGCGAAAGTTGGGAACACGTACTCTTTTGGAGATGTCTTGAAAATTAAAGCAAAACTTGAGCCCCGGCCTTCCGGCCTCACGCTTCAGGATCTGATCTTGAAGCTATCCCAGTTCTGGATACGGCAGGGATGCGTCTTGCAACAGCCGTACGATGTAGAGGTAGGGGCGGGAACGATGCACCCGGAAACTTTCTTTCGTGTGCTTGGACCGTCGGCCTACCGCGTCGCTTACGTGCAGCCGAGCCGTCGGCCCGCCGACGGGCGCTACGGCGAGAATCCGAACAGGCTCTACAAGCACTTGCAGCTTCAGGTGATCCTCAAGCCGACTCCTGTCGATGTTCAGGACGTCTACTTGAAGAGTCTCGCCGCCATCGGCATTGAGCTCAAGGAACACGACATCCGCTTCGAGGAAGACAACTGGGAGTCTCCCACGCTCGGCGCCTGGGGCATCGGCTGGCAAGTCCTCCTCGACGGACAAGAGGTCACCCAGTTCACCTATTTCCAGCAGAGCGGCGGCATCGACCTCGACCCAGTCTCCGTCGAGTTGACCTATGGCCTGGAGCGCATCTGCGCCTTCCTCCAAAATGTCGAGAGCTTGTACGACCTCCGCTGGTCCAACGATAAAACCTACGGCGACATCCGCCTCGCCGAGGAGCAGCAGCTCTCCGAATACAGTTTCAATCGCAGCGACGCTGCCGCGATCCGAGCCGAGTTCGAGTCCCACGAGAAGCAAGCTAAAGAATTACTTGAATGCTTCAAGGGCACGGAAGGGAAGAATCGCTTGAGGTATCCGCTGCTGGCTGCCTACGACCATTGCTTGAAGTGTTCCCACCTCTTCAATTTGATGGACGCGCGCGGAGTGATCTCGACCACCGAACGCACGGCGTTGATGGCCCGGGTCCGTACGGTGGCGTGCCGAACAGCAGCCTCCTACCTGCAGCAGATCGGCGGCACTGCAACTCGCCCCGAGGCGCGGCCATGAAGCCTAGCCCTCCCAAGCCTGCCAAAGTCCCTCCGGCGGAGAAGCGTTCCGAATTGCTTTTCGAGATCGGCAGCGAAGAGATCCCGGCCGGGATGCTGCCCAGAGCCGAAGAAGAACTTAAAGCAAACCTGGAGAAATTGTTGATCGCCGAAAGCCTGGGCGACGGCGTAACGGTGGAAACCTTCAGCGGTCCCAGGCGTCTGACCGCCTGGGTTCGCGGCTTCCCGGCCAAACAAGCCGACGTCGTGAACGAGATCACCGGGCCCCCGAAGTCGGTGGCCTACGATGCCGTCGGCGAGCCGACACGCGCCGCCGTCAGCTTCGCCGAAAAACAGGGCGTCCGGCTTGTCGATCTCTACCTGGTCGCCACGCCTAAGGGCGAATATGTCGCCGTCAAGCAGACCAGGCGCGGCCGCACCGCAGAGCAAATCCTGACCGAGATCCTCCCGCGCGCGATCCATGATCTCTCTTGGCCCCGCTCCATGACCTGGACCGGCCTCGAGGGCGCGCGCTTCATCCGTCCCATCCGTTGGATCGTGGCCCTGCTCGACGGGAAGCCCCTCAAGTTCTCCTTTGCGGGCGTCACCGCAGGAAGCACAACTCGGGGTCACCGATTCCTCGGCGCACCCGAGATCGCCGTCCGCACCTTCGCCGACTACGAGAAGAAGCTGTACGCCAACGGAGTGATCGTCCGGCCGTCCCAGCGCCGCGAGAAGATCAAGCGCGAACTCGCCGCCCACACCAAGAGGGGCGGCTATCGGCTCCACGAAGATGCCCACCTCCTAAAGCTCGTGAATTACTTGAACGAGTATCCGATCGTGATCGAAGGCGCATTCGACCCGGAGTTCCTCAGCCTGCCCGACGAAATCTTGATTACCGTCATGCGCGATCACCAGAAATACTTCGCCCTGGAAAAGCGGAACGGCGAGCTCGCCCCCCAGTTCCTAGCGGTAATCAACCTCGCCAAGGACTCCAGGGGGCTCGTTCGGGCAGGGCACGAGCGCGTCCTCCGCGCCCGCTTCGCCGACGCCCAGTTCTTCTGGGCTTCCGATTTGAAATGTCGGCTCGCCGACTATCTGCCGAAGCTCGCCAAGATCACTTACGAATCCAGGCTCGGCAGCTATCGCGACAAGACCGAGCGCATCCGCACGATCGCCCGCTGGTTGACCGAGCAATGGTTCAACCGCGGCATCCTCCAAGCCCACGTAGCCGATGCCGACCGCGCCGCCGAGCTAGCGAAGTGCGATCTCGCCACAGAGATGGTGCGCGAATTCCCCGAGCTACAGGGCATCGTCGGTGGGCTCTACGCCCGCGCCCAGGGCGAACCCGACGACGTCGCTGACGCCATCTACGATCACTACCGCCCGGTGGGTCTCGACGATCCGATCCCGCGCAATCTGATCGGCTGCGCGGTCGCCCTGGCTGACAAGCTCGACTCCATCGTTGGCTGCTTCGCCGTGGGAGTCGTCCCCACCGGCTCGAGCGATCCCTATGCGTTACGTCGGGCTGCACTGGGCGCCGTCAAGATCATCCTCGACAAGAAGCTGCCCGTATCTCTGTCGCTAACTGTCGGCGCGGCGACAAAAGCGCTCCTCACCCATGCCCCAAAGCGCGGAGTTACGTCCGCCCAGGAAGCGCAAATCCTCGAGTTCATTCTCGAACGCGCCAAGTTCGTATTTCGAGAGCGAGGCGGCTTCGCCTACGACGAAGTCAACGCAGTCTTCCGCGCCGGTGCGGACGATCTCGTGGACGCACAGAAGCGCCTCGCAGCCTTGCGCGCGATCCGCAGGTCCAAGAACTTCGAGCCGCTCGCCGTTTCGTTCAAGCGCATCCGCAAGATCCTCGAGAAGTCCAATGTCAAAGACGGCAACGCCGGTGTGCAGCCCGATCTGTTTGAGAACGACGCCGAGCGCGAACTCTTCGCCGCCGGACGTGAAGCCGCTTCCAAGGTCCAAGCCGAGAAGAGGGCAGGGCACTACGAGCAGGCGCTCGAGAGCATCGCCGGATTGCGCAAGGCGGTCGACCGCTTCTTCGAGGAAGTAATGGTCATGGCCGAGGACGAAGCGGTGCGCAAGAATCGCTTGGCCTTGCTCTCGGAGCTTCTCCGGGAGTTCACCACGGTGGCTGACTTCTCGGAGATTGGCGCGGATGAACGGGGCTAGATATCTCAAGTTTTTGTTTAATAGTGGAATCGCGCCATTTGTCGGGGAAAGTCGGCACGCCGACCAAGCTAAGACAATGTTGGTTCCACGAAATGAGACCCGTATCAATACAATTCAAATGCGAGGGATACTGTGACTAAATGGGTGTATTTCTTTGGTGCAGGCAAGGCAGAAGGTGACGGCGCGTCGCGCGACATTCTGGGCGGGAAGGGCGCTGGCTTGGCCGAAATGACCAAGATCGGTCTCCCCGTTCCCGCGGGTTTCACCATCTCCACGCAGGCCTGCGACTATTTCTACAAGAACGGCAAGAAGTATCCCGCCGAGCTCAAGAAGCAGGTCGCCGAAAACGTCGCCAGGCTCGAGAAAGTCACCAAGAAGAAGCTCGGCGAGCCCAAGAACCCGCTCCTCGTCAGCGTGCGCTCCGGCTCCGCGCGCTCCATGCCGGGCATGATGGAAACGATTCTCAATCTCGGCCTTAACGATCGCTCCGTCCAGGGTCTCGCCTCCAGCACCAAGAACGAACGCTTCGCCTATGACGCGTATCGCCGCTTCGTACAGATGTATTCGAGCGTCGTCATGGAGTTGCCGAAAGAGGACCTCGAGCACCGTCTTCGCGCCATGAAAGAACGGCTCCGCGTGAAAGAAGACACGGCTGTGCCTGCCAGCGGCTGGAAGGAGCTCGTCTCCGAGTACAAAGCCTTCTTCCGCCAGAAGACCGGTGAAGAATTTCCCGAGGACCCCATCGATCAATTGTGGGGAGCCATCGGCGCCGTCTTCGGCTCCTGGATGGCGGAGAAAGCGGTTACCTACCGGCGCGTCGAGAAGATCACCGGTCTCCTCGGCACGGCCGTGAACGTCGTACAGATGGTTTTCGGGAACACCGGCGACACCTCCGGCACCGGCGTCTGCTTCACTCGCGACCCTAGCTCCGGCGAGAAGATTTTCTACGGCGATTATCTCGTCAACGCGCAGGGTGAAGATGTCGTCGCAGGTATCCGCACGCCGATGCACCTCACCGAAATGAAGAAGGCCATGCACAAGGTCTATGGCCAGCTCGAGAAAGTTCGAGAAAAACTTGAGAAACATTATCGCGACATGCAAGACATGGAGTTCACTGTCGAAGACGGCACCCTCTACATGTTGCAGACTCGAACAGGGAAGCGCACTCCCACCGCCGCTTTCCACATGGCCGTGGACATGGCCAACGAGAAATTGATCACCAAGGAAGACGCGGTCCTGCGCATCAAGCCCGAGGACATCGAGCGTCTCTTCTATCCCGTCATCGACATCAAACTCGATCGAAAGTCCCTCGCGTCCAAAATTCTCGGCTACGGAATCAATGCCGTTCCTGGCGCTGCCGTTGGCAGAGTGGTTTTCTCGGCACACGAGGCAGAGGAATGGGCCACCAGGGGCGAGAAGGTAATTCTCGTCCGCCGCGAAACCAGCCCCGAAGATGTCGGCGGCATGGCCGTAGCCCAAGGCATCCTCACCGCCACTGGCGGTAAGACCAGCCACGCTGCTGTCGTTGCGCGCGGTTGGGGTAAGTGCTGCATCGTCGGCGCCGAAAAGATCAACATAGACTACAAGACCAAGACGATGACCACCGGCGGTAAGACCCTCAAGGAGGGCGATTGGATCACTCTCGACGGCGGCGAAGGCATCGTCTACAGCGGCAAAATGGACCTCGTCACTCCCGAGTTGCCTCCTTCTTATCACACGCTCATGAAGTGGGCGGACGGGATGCGGCGTCTCGGAATCCGCACCAATGCGGACACTCCGCAGGATGCGCGCAAAGCCCGCGAGTTTGGAGCTGAAGGCATCGGACTCTGCCGAACCGAGCATATGTTCTTCACCGACTTCGAGCAGCCCGAAAAAGGCCAGGAGCGCCAGCGCGCCATCCAGGAAATGATTCTTGCCGACACTCCGGAGGCGAGAATTAAAGCTTTAGATAAGCTTTTGCCGTTCCAGCGCCGCGACTTCATCGGCATCTTCAAAGCCATGGACGGTTTTCCGGTCACCATCCGCCTGATCGATCCGCCGCTTCATGAGTTCGTTCCTCACGAGCGCGCCAAGCAGGAAGAGCTCGCCAAGCAGTTAGGCATCAGCGCCGACAAAGTTGCGGAGCGTGTCGAGCAACTCCACGAAGCAAATCCCATGCTCGGCCATCGCGGCTGTCGCCTGTCGATCACCTATCCAGAAATTCTTGAGATGCAGGTGCGCGCCATCATTGAAGCGGGCATCGAATGCAAGAAGAGTGGCGTTAAAGTTTTACCTGAGATCATGCATCCACTCACGCTGGATAGAAAAGAGTTGTGGATACTCGAGCAGGCTACGCGCCGTGTCGCGGATGATCTCATCAAGAAATCTGGAGTAAACCTTGAATACTTGGTTGGCACCATGATCGAGCTGCCTCGCGCCGCATTGCTCGCCGACGAGATTGCCGAGGTCGCGGAATTCTTTTCCTTCGGCACCAACGATCTTACCCAAACCACCATGGGTCTTTCCCGCGACGACGCCGGCCGCTTCCTCCCCGACTACGTCGACGAAAAGAAGGCGGGTATCTTCGCCGCCGATCCGTTCCAGTCCCTCGACGTCAAAGGCGTCGGCATGCTGATGCGTTGGGGCATCGAGCGCGGCCGCAAGACTCGCCCGAAACTAAAGATCGGGATTTGCGGCGAGCATGGCGGAGATTTGGACAGCGTGAAGTTCTGCCACACGGCCGGCATGGACTACGTCAGCGCCTCGCCCTTCCGTGTACCAATCTCGCGCCTCGGCGCCGCACAAGCCGTCGTCGAAGAAAAGAAAAACGGAAACAAAAAGCGCAAGTAGGGAGACCTGCAGCCGACTACGCATCGCACAATGTAAACCACCACATGAACTGTCGGCACGGCGACAATAGCCACCGCGCCGACATTCGCGTCCATCTTTTTCACGCGCCGCATTCGGCAAACAACACTGACTTGTATATGCCCGCATCCCTTCAGCACAATATTGGCGTCGAATGCAACGCGATGTCCCAGCAACTGTAGCGGCCGCCTTCCGAGGCGGGCGCCTCTGTACGCGACATGTTCAAAACCAGCGTGGAGACCTATAAGCCGGATAATTCCCAGGGCAGGCGCCCTATCTACGTCGGCATTTTGAAAAAGAAATACAAACCCAAAAAGAAAAACACAATGTCCGGCGACCATCCCGCCAGCAAAGGCGGCAACTGCCCTACTCCACCCATAGCCGCCAGCAACTCCGCCCCCAGCCAGTAGAGAATCCCTATCCCCACCCCGACTGCCACCCCACCCACCGCCCCTCGTGTCCCAACCAAGAACGCAAACGGAAACGCCAGCAGCATGCTGACGGGGGCAATCAGTGGAAACGCAAGCTTCCGGTGCCACTGAACCGTCAGCGCCGAGACGTCAAAACCCGCGCGGTGCAGACCCTCGATGTAGCGCCGCAGCTCACTCCAATTCATCTGGAAAGCCTGCCGAACCTCGCGATGGAAGTAACTCGGCGGCTCTGTTAGTTCAGGTAAATCTTTAACATTGAATCGCTCGTAGTGAGCGATTGATCCGTCCGAGAAATCCCGCACCCACCCCGATTCCAATACCCAAAGATTCTGCGCATCCGACCACTGCGCCCGGGAGGCGTACACCCTCCGGCGCACTTGGAATGTCGTGGGATCGATCTCCAGCACGCTGAGCCCCCCGAAGAGGTTCTGCTGCGGGTCGAACAGGTCGTAGTTGTAGATTTTCGCGTTCTCCCCAAAGATCCATCGTTGCGGCTGCGTGTACGTCTGCGGCGGGCGCCCTTTGATTTGGTTGCGCAGCGCGTCCTGGCGCTGGTTGGCGTAGGGAAGATAGGTGTCGTCCAGGACGATCATCGCCGCGGCCAGCGTCACTCCCGCAAAGAGCAGCGGAACGGCAAGTCGGTACAGGCTGGTGCCGCTGGCCTTGCAGGCCACGATCTCGTTGTTCTTGCTCATCACGCCGATGGTCACCAGGATGGCCACAAGTGCGCCTAGTGGCGAGAGCTGATACAAGAGATACGGCGTCAGATAGACGAAATATTCCATGACGATGAAAAAGGGAATGCGATTGGTGGCGATGTTATCGAGCAGCTCGAAAAACGTGAACGCCTCAAAAAGAAAAATGAACGCCGCCATCAGCAGTGCAAAGTAAAGAAAGAAGCGCCGCAGCAAGTAGATGTCCATCAATCGCGGGAAGCTCCCGCTCGACGGCGCCACCGCTTCGCCCTGCGCCCTCCCGCCGTTCGTTGCGCGAGACGCCGCCGCTCGCGCGCGAGCCCTGCGCAATCGCACCAGCCGGATCCACGTTCGGAAGCGATTCAATTGTGGAAGCCAGCGGATTTCGCTGTGGAATTGCTCCATGCGAGGAAGTAGCGCCAGGCCCGCCGCTGCCAGCAGGATATCCGGCATCCACAAGCCGATCACCGGTGGAACAGCGCCTTGACGGGCCAGGCCGCTGCCCGTAATCAGCAGCAAGTAGTAGCCCGCGATCAGAAATACCGCGATCAACGATCCGGCCGCACGCCCGCCGCGTCGAGGCTGCGTGCCGATCGGAACGGCAATCAGCGCGAACGCAAAACACGCCGCGGGGAATGCCAAGCGGCGGTGGAATTCCACCCGAGCCTCGCGCCAATTCGGCCCCGTGTCGGCAATCAGTTTGCCCATGGAACGCTCGTCGTTCTTCACCTGCCGCTCCTGCGCGCGAGCCAGATCCGTGACCTCCACCGGCAAGTCGCTCCGGCCGAACGCGGTCACCGAATAGTGATCCGGATCGGCGCGGTCGAACTCGTGCGTTGTACCCCCTCGCATGTGCAGCTCCAGCTTGCCCTGGTTCGGCGCTGCGATTACAATTGCGTTCTCCGCGAGGGTCACGCGCGAGCCGTTATCCCCAGCGGTCTCCGCCAAGAACACGCCGCGCCACTGAGTGCCGCTGGCTGAAATATCGCTTACGTAAAGCACCATACGCGGGAAGCGCTCGTCGAAGACGCGCGGCTGTACTTGAAAATCGGGAAGCGAAGTCAGGAGGTCCGCTTCCAAACTTCGCAAGGTGCGAAGCGCAACCGGGCCGAGCCATAGCGTCATCGCCAGCGTGACTGCTGTGCCCGTTACCGCCAGCACGCCAACCGGCAGTAGAATCCGCCGGCGGCCGATGCCCAGCGCCGTTAGCGCGATGATTTCGCTGTCGGCCGACATCCGGCCCAGGCCCAGGAGCACGCCGATCAGAATGGCCATCGGGATCGTGAACGCAAAGACTCCCGGAAAAATGCACAGGAACAGCGTCGCGATTTGCGTCCCTGATCCCGTGTGCCGGACGAACAAGGCCGTCAAGCGCACCAATTGCGGAACGAAAAAAACGAAGGTAAAGACAATCAGTCCAAGGAACGCATGACGAAAAACTTCGCGTACTATGTAGCGGTCCAGGATGCGCATGACAAGAACGCTGAGTGTAACACGAGCGCGCGCTCGACGCGGTTGAGGTGCCGCCGATGAATCGCGTGCACCTGGTCGTGTTGTGGCATATGCACCAACCCCAGTATCGCGATCCGGAGACCGGACGCTACGTGCTGCCGTGGACCCGGCTGCATGCCGTGAAAGATTATTGGGGCATGGTCAAAGTACTCCAGGAAGCACCCGGGGTTCACGCCACCTTCAACGTCGTCCCTTCGCTCGGCCTCCAGCTCGAGGAATACGCCAGTGGGAAATTCGATGAGCCTTGGTTCGCCCTCGCCTTCAAGAAAACCGATGAGCTGACCCGCGAGGACAAGACCGAAATTCTGGCGCGCGCCTTTCAGCTCAATCTCGAGCAGCTGATGTCGCGGTGGCCGCGCTTTGTGGAGCTATACGAGTGGTCGCGGCCCGCTGGCGGCGCGCAGGCGCTGGTCACATTTACGCCCCGTGATTGGCGCGACCTGCAAGTCCTTTCCCAGCTCGCCTGGATGGACGAGGTCTGGCTCGAGAAGGACGACGTCGTTAGCCGCCTCGCGGACAAGGGCAAGGACTATACCGAGCGCGAAAAAGCAGCCTTTCAAGCCAAGCAGCTCGAATTGCTCAGCCTGGTTCTTCCCGTGTACCGCGAAGCGGCCCAGACCGGACAGATCGAGATCAGCACCACGCCGTTCTATCATCCGATTCTTCCGTTGTTGTGCGACTCCGATATTGCGCGCATCGCAAGTCCGGGAACGCCTCTGCCGCGGCGGGCTTACCGCCACCCCGAGGACGCGCGCGAGCAACTGCGGCGCGCCCGCGAATATCATGAGCGCGTATTCGGCGCGAAACCCGCCGGACTCTGGCCCTCCGAGGGGTCGGTTTCCGATCAAGCGCTCGCCATCGCGATCGACGAAGGTTTCCAGTGGTTCGGCACGGACGAGGGAGTCCTCGGACGAACGCTCAACGTTGGCTTTTTCCGCGATGCCAGCGGTGTCCCCGCGAACGCGGAGCGTTTGTACGAGCCGTGGCGCGTCCAAATCGCGGGCAAAGCGATTACCGGCTTGTTCCGAGATCATCAGCTCTCCGATTTGATTGGCTTTGTCTACAGCCGCATGGACGCGAAGGCGGCGGCGGAAGATCTGCACGGAAAGCTGCGCTATCTGGGCGAAAGCGTTCAGAGCGCCGATCCGCTGACCATCTGCGTTTTTTTGGATGGCGAGAACGCCTGGGAATATTACCCGGGCAACGGGCGCGAATTCTTGCGTCAATTTTACCGGCGCATCGAGAGCGACCTGGACTTTCGCGCGCTCACCGCAAGTGAAGCCATCGCCGCGGCGAAGAACGTGCCGACGAGCACTGGAATTTTCCCCGCGTCCTGGATCAACGCAAATTTCGACGTGTGGATCGGCCACATCGAGGACGTGGCCGCGTGGGAACTCCTTTGGGATGCGCGTCAGGTGTATGCGCGGGCTGCAGAGGCCCGCAAACAGGGCCGCAGCGACGCGCCCACGGAAACCGCCCTGCTGACGGCGTTTGAATCGGTCCTGGCCGCGGAAGGCAGCGATTGGTGCTGGTGGTACGGCCCGGAACACAGCACCGCGAACGACGCGGAATTTGACGCGCTGTTCCGTAAGCATCTCACCGGCATCTATCTCGCGCTCGGGCAGGTGGCTCCCGCGGACCTGGCGAAACCCATCAAGCGCAAACCCGAACACGCTTTGCAAATGGCGCCTACTGGTTTTCTGAAGATCACGGTGGACGGGCGGGACACCTCGTACTTCGAGTGGCTGGGTGCGGGACTGTATTCTCCGGAGCGGCGGGGCGGCGCGATGCACGGACGCGTCTTCTATCTTCGCGAACTGCGCTACGGATTTGAAGAGGATCTGTTCAGCGTGCGTGTCGATCCCTTTGTCGATGTTCTGGGCGAAATGGAAGACCCGGAATTTCGGATCACCATCGGCGGCGCGGAGGAATTGACGGTGGTGGTGCAGTTGGAGCGTGGCCGCCTGCGAGAGTTCGCGGTGGAAAAAGACCGCGTGTGCTTGCTCAACCCGAAGAGTGTGGTGAACGTAGCGTTCGACCGCATCCTCGAGGTTTCCGTGCAGCGCAAGGAAATCAACCTCAAGGGCCAGAAGACTTTGCGGCTCGGCGTTGCGCTGTGGCACGGCGGACTGCCGGTAGATGTGTTGCCTGCCGAAGGCTTTCTAGACATTGCGCTCGGCGACGAGCAAGCCTCCTGGCCAATCGAAACCGACGAGGCGTAAGCAGGAAGATTTGAGCGGAGGGTTTCTTTCTTTACTTCATTACCTCCTAACTTCGCTACTTCCTTCCTTGCGTCGCCGTTCTTCAAAACAATTTTACCGCTAAATCCTGGGGGCTCTCTCCAACGGGGATCATCGTCAACAAACTTTGGTCGTCGATGCGCGCGCGAATCACGGCCAGGTCGCCGGAGTCGTGGTTGACCACCAGAAGCAAGTTTTCCGCAGGATCGAAGCGCACCGCGGCGGGACCCTGACCGACCGAAATAAGCAGCTCGTGACCGTTTGTGGTGCGGATCACGCGGCGGTTGTTGATATCCACGGCGGTGACGCGGCCGGCGGAAGCGTCCGTGATGTACAGCAGGCTGGCGTCCGCGCTGAGGATTCCGCGTGTGGGCGAGTAGCCGAGCATGACGTAGTCGCCGACTTCGTGTGTCCAAGTGTTGATCACTTGAAGGCCGTGGGAGTCGGGGGCGATAACGTACAGCTCGCCGCCGTCCGGCTTGAGAAGCATGCCCGAAGGCTTCCCTGCGAGCTGCAGATTTGCCAGCAGGACACCGCGACGCAGATCGACAACCGACAGGCGTGGCTCACTGCGGCTGAGAACGAAGGCCACGGAGCTATCCGGCAGAACCGCGACATCTGCGGGCTGTGAAACCACTGGGACGCTGCCGCGTTGTGCGAGCGTGCCAGCATCATGAATTCCGAGCGAGGCGTCGCGGCGATTGAGAACCAAGATCGTTTTTCCCTCCGGCGTGACGCGAGCGAGAACAGGTTCGCGTCCGGTGTGTGCTCGACCGAGGAAGGCGTGCGTCCGGGAGTCAATCGCCAACAGCGTATCGCTTCCCGACGAAGTGGTGTATGCGCGATTGCCGTCGGCGGAAAAATCCAGCGCATAGGGAGCCGGTCCGACGGAGATCCGGGCACTCAGTTGATTGGTGCGCGCGTCGAGTACCCACACGTAGCCATCTTGCGAACTGACGCCCCAGACTTCCGCGCGCGTGGGGTGTTCACGCATGCCCGAGAGGCCGGGCCCGACAGGAATGCGCGAAATGGCGCGGAGTCTTACGAGGTCGACGACGGTTAAGTTCCCGTCGGTGGTGGTGACGTAAGCGTTGAGGCGCAGTCCGGGGCGCAGGAACGAGGGGCGATGTTCGCGCGCGAGGAGCACGATGGCTCCGACGAGCAGCACGACGCAGAGGAAGAGGACACGCGCATTGGTTCGGCGGCGCGTCATGGATGCCGCGGAGCACGGATGGCGGACAAGGGTCTAGGGCTAGTTGACATGGCGGTGAAGGACGGTGGCGATTTGGCGCACTTCTTCGGTGAGTTCGGCGAACTCTTCCGGGAGGATCGATTGCATACCGTCGGAGAGGGCTTTGTCGGGCTCGTGATGGACTTCGACCAGCAAGCCGTCGGCGCCGACCGCGATGGCGGCTCGGGAGAGTGGCAGGACTTTGTGGCGCTTACCAGTGCCATGGGAAGGATCGACGAGTATTGGGAGGTGGCTCCGTTTCTTGACCGCAGGAACAACAGCGAGATCTAAAGTGTTTCTTGAGAAATCGGAAAAGGTGCGGACGCCGCGCTCGCAGAGCATGACGTTGTAGTTGCCTTCGGAGAGGATGTATTCCGCAGCCATCAGGAATTCGTCGAGGGTGGCGGACATGCCGCGCTTGAGGAGGATGGGCTTCTTGGCGCGGCCGGCGCGCTTGAGCAGGGAAAAGTTCTGCATGTTGCGCGCGCCGATCTGGATTACGTCGGCGTATTCCTCGACCAGGTCGAGGCTTTCGCTGTCGATAGCTTCGGTGATGATTCCGAAGCCGTGCAGGTCCCGAACCTTCGACAGAATCTTGAGGCCAGGTTCACCTAATCCTTGAAAACTGTACGGGGAAGTGCGTGGCTTGTAGGCTCCCCCGCGAAATAATCGGCAGCCGGCCTTAGCGACGCGTTCGGCGATGGCGAGGCATTGCTCTTCGGTTTCTACGGCACAGGGGCCGGCGACCATCGCCACGTGGTCGCCGCCGACAAGGACGTCGCCTCGCGGGGTGGGGATGCGCAGGACGGTGTCTTCTTCCTTGGCGTCACGGCTGACGAGTTTGTAGGGCTTGCTGACGGGGATGCACTCGACGACGCCGGGGAAGGATTCGAGGACGCCCAAGTCGACAGCACCCTGGTTTCCAGTGATGCCGATGGCGGTGCGGATCGCGCCGGGGATGGGGTGTGCCTTGAGGCCGAGGCTCTCAATGCGGCGGCAGACGGCGCGAACCTGTTCCTCAGTAGCGTGCGACTGCATCACGACTAACATGGCTGGTTCCTCTGGTTGGAAGCGAGAAGGCGAGTGTACTGCATTGGGTGGAGGGGGACAAATCGGAGGAGGTTGACAGTCGACAGTCCAAAGCAGGCCAGCAGAAAGGGGAGGCATCCGGCTGAGCCCCTGCCCGTACAGGGTGAAAAGAGCCGCAGGGTTGCCGGACTATGCCCTGGGCTGCAGGGACGGCAAAAATGAGTCCAGTTAGGGTTTCTTGGGTTTGGAGAGGAATTGGTCTAGGCGGCGGTGTTGGGTGGAGGCGGCGATCAAAGCTTTGAGGCGGCGGAGGCGGGTGGTGTCTTGTTTGGCGCTGACGATCCACCAGGTGCATACGCGCTTGTAATAGGGAGGCTGGGATTGAAAGAAGGCCCAGGCTTTGGCGTTGGACTTGAATCGCTTGGTGTCGGAGGAGCGGAGTTTGGCGTTTTCGCGCTCGAAGGAATAGCGCTGGATGATGGCTAGGTCGCGGGCTTGGAAGACCGTGAGGCCGAGAGGTTGCATGAGGCCCAACTTGATGAGTTCGTTGGCGCGGTTGGTGTTGACCTTGCTCCAGTAGCTCTTCAGTTTGCGGGGAGTGAAGCGGACCATGTAGCTGGTGGCGTTGACGGATTTGCGGACGCCGTCGATCCAGCCGAAGCAGAGGGCTTGGTCGAGGGCTTCGTGGTAGGTGATAGAGGGTTGGCCGGAGTCTTTTTTGTGGAAGCCGATGAAGAGTTCGGTGTGTTGGGCGTGATTTTCGATGAGCCAGGCGCGGAAGTCGGCGGGGGTTGTGAAATGGGTGGGTTTCATGGGGAGGGAGTTTACCGTTGAGGGTTTGGAGTTGGAAGTCCGGAAGCAAGAGTGAAGCGCCGGGCTGAATCCCAGCGCCTACATCAGCCCCTCTCTTCCCGCTCGCTACTCGTAGCGGAGGGCTTCCATGGGGTCGACGCGCATGGCGCGGTGGGCGGGGATGTAACACGCCACGAATGCGGTGAGAATCAGGAGGAAGGCGACCGTGGCTAAGGTGAGCGGGTCGTAGGACCCGACGCCGACGAGCAGGCTGGCCAGGAATTTAGTTATGCCGAGAGCGGCGAGCAGGCCGATGCCGACGCCAGCGCCTACCAGAATGGCGGCTTGGCGAAGGACGAGACCGAAGACGCTGCCCGGTTGAGCGCCGAGCGCCATGCGGACGCCGATTTCGTGGGTGCGGCTGGCGGCGTTGTAAGAGACAACGCCGTAGACTCCGACGACAGCGAGCACCAGGCCCAACGCACCGAGTGTGCCGGCAAACGCGGCACCCATTTTGAAGAGGAAGAAGCCGTTTGCGCCGGCCAGAGATCTCTCCATGGTCATGACGTCGAAAAGCGGGAGGTTGGGATCGAGCTCACGAACCTGAGCTTCGATCGCGGGAATTAGCGTTTCGGGAGGGACGGAGGTGCGCATCTGCAGGACGTGCACGGCGTTGTAGTCCTGCGTGGCGGGTACGTAGAAAAACATGCCGGGCTCGTGGAGGAGGTCATTGTTCTTGGCATTGCGAGCCACGCCGACGACGGTGACGAGGGCGCCCTTTTTCTCCTCGCCGTCATAGCTGAATTTGCGGCCGATGGGATCCTGGTTGGGCCAGAGGCGCCGGGCCATAGTTTCGTTCGCAACGGCGACGAGTTGTGAGGATTGGGTGTCGGCTTCAGTGAAGGCGCGTCCCGACAAGATTGGCGTGCGCATGGTGGTGAAGTACTCGGGGCTAACCATGTTGTGTTGTCCGCCGGGAGTTCGTTCATCACGATTGAGGACCTGGCCTTCGGCTTGGATGGCGCCGCCAGTGGAGTAATAGCTGAGCGGCACGGAATAGGCCAGCGAGGCGGACTCGACGCCGGGCAGCGCCTTGGCCCTGCGCAGTACTTCGCGATAGAAGGCTTCGGCGCGGGGGCGGTCATAGTTCTGGAGGTCGGGGTTGAGGCCGACATTCACGACGTTACGCGGGTCGTAGCCGAGGTCAACGGATTCCGCGTACCTGAGACTCCTGACGAATAAACCCGCGGCGACCAAGACGATGATGGAGCCGGCGACTTGAGCGATGACCAGGGAATTGCGGAGGACGTGGCGGCGCCCGCCTTCGCCGATCAAGCCACGGCCGCCCTCGCGGAGCGTTTCATTGAGATTGGTGCGGGAAGCGCGGAGGGCCGGAGCGAGGCCCGCCAGAATGCCGGAAGCGCTGGCGACGCCGGCGACGTAACCGAAGACACGCCAGTCAAACGTAAAGCCAAAGCGAAGAGGGAAATCGCCAAGGGGCCGGAGCTGCTCGAGCGCGTTGCAAACCCACATGCCGAGGACGGCTCCGGAAGCGCCGCCGGCGACTGCCAGGAGAATGCTCTCGGTAAGCATCTGGCGAATCAGGCGGCCGCGAGTCGCGCCCATGGAGGCGCGGATAGCAATTTCGCGCTGGCGCGCACTGGAGCGAGCGAGGAGGAGATTGGCGACGTTGATGCACGCGACCATCAGGACCAAGCCAACGAGGGCGAGGAACACGGTAGCAATCAGGGGCAGGGAATCGGCGGAGCCAGGGTCCGGGCGGGCGATGCGCTCGGGGAACACCCGCACGACCTGACCGTGATTGGTCTTGGGAAACTGATCGGAAAGCCGCGTGGCGACGACCTGGAGCGCGACTTCGGCCTGGCGGGTGCTAACGCCGGGCTTGAGAGTGGCCAGGACGTGCAACTCGCGCTGGGAGCGCTCGGTGAAGAAGCCGGGGTCGCTGTTGGCCAGGTCATGCATGCCGATAGGAGCGTAAGCATCCATCTCGACGATGGCGTAGGGGCCGTGGAATTGCTTTTCGGCGACGCCGATGACGGTGACATCGCGGCCGTCAAAGCTGACGCTGCGGCCAAGGACTTTGGGATCGCCACCGAAGCGCTTCTGCCAGTAACCGTAGCCGAGGACGACGACGGTACCGGTCTTGGGCTGGTCACCCTCGCCGGGGAGGATCAGACGGCCTAGTGCGGGACGAATGCCGAGCATCGTGAAGAAATTGCTGGGGACCTCGGCGACGATGGTGCGGTCGGCACGGCCGTCGGCGCCCAGGCCGACGAGGTCGAGAACGAAGGCGGTCATGTCGGTGAAGACGGGGGCTTGCTTGTAATCGAGATAGTCGAGATAGGAGGCTTGGTCGGGCTCGGAGGTGGCGCTGCTTTGGACGCCGATGGAGACGAGGCGGTCGGCGTCTTTGACGGGGAGTGGGCGGAAGAGGAAGACGTTGGCGATGCTGAAAATGGCGGTGTTCGCGCCGATGCCGAGGGCAAGGGTGAGAATGGCGATGGCGGTGAAACCAGGGCTCTTCAGGAGCGTGCGGATGCTGAAGCGGATGTCTTGCCAGAGCGTTTGCATGGGTCCTCCGTCGGACGTAGGCGTTGGGCCGGCCGTCGGGCTATAAATGAGAGGAACGAAGATGGGGAGGGTTTTGTTTCAGGAATAACGATGGGAAGAGGAGAGAGGAGGAGAGGCAGGGAAGCGGGCGAGGCTATGGGTTGGATATAGGGTGCCAAGCACATGCCGGGCTGAAGCGCAGCGCTACATTGAAATCGCAGAGCGAACATTAAGATTGCAGAGTAGGCAAGACTGCCGCACTCCAAGGTGGTTTTCTGCGTGTGGTAGAATGGATGGTTTAAGAGGGAGTGGAAATTTCCATTGGGAATGCCTGAACAGCCTCTCACACACGCCATCGCTTTCGATCCGGAAGATGAATATCGCCCCGAGCCTGAGCCGGAACCCACGCCCCCTGCGTGGATGGACGGAAGCCTGCGCATCGGGATTCACACGTCGATCGCGGGAAACTACCTGAATGCATTGGAATCGGCGCGCAAGCTGGGTTGCAGTGCGCTGCAAATTTTTTCGGCGAGCCCGCGGATGTGGGCGAGCGGATCGGGGTCCGGATCCGGATCTGGGCGAATTGCCGAGGTGGATGCGGCGGCGTTTCGTGCGCGGCGGGAAGAACTGGGGCTGGGGCCGCTGGTGATTCACGCGAACTACTTGATCAACTTGGCGGCGCCGCAGCCGATGCTGCGGACGCGATCGATTCAGGGATTTCATGACGAGCTGGTGCGTGGCCTGGCGTTGGGGGCGGACTTCGTGGTGGTGCACCCAGGGGCCAGGGGAGAATCCAGGCCCGAGCAGGCGGTGGCGATGGCGATCGAGTCCATCAAGCAGGCAGCGAAACGCCTGCCGGCGAGCGGGATGAGGATTTTGGTTGAGAATACGGCGGGCATGGGCACGGCGATTGGGTCGCGATTGGAAGAAGTGGGAGCAATCGTGAATGCGTTAAGCGGGTTTCGGGTTGGCGCGTGTTTGGATACGGCGCACCTGTTTGCGGCGGGGTATGACATCAAGAGCCAGAGGGGGCTGGAATCGACGCTGGAAGTGATTGACAGCACGGTTGGGCTGGAACACGTGCCGGTTTTCCATGTGAATGACTCGAAGATTGCGCTGGGCGGGCGCGTGGATCGCCACGAACACATCGGGAAGGGCAAGATCGGGGAGCAAGCGTTTCGGAGAATACTGACGCATCCGAGACTCGGTGCGGCGCTGCCGGAGGGCCTGCCTGGGCGGGCGTTTCTGGCGGAGACGCCGATTGATGATCCTGGGGATGACCGGCGGAACGTGGCGATGTTGTGGGAGTTGGCGGGGTTGAAGGAGCGGGCGCCGGAGGCGGTGAAGGGATTTTCGATGTTAACAGCGGCGGGGAAGAAGAAGGCTGCGGAGATTCAGAAGAAGGGGAAGAAAGGAAAGAAGTAAGAGGGAATTGGCCACAGAGGCACAGAGGAAGGACAGAAAAGGGAACGGAAAAAAGGGAATAGGGAAAAAGCTAGATACAGGGAGAAAAGAAACTAACGCAGGGACGCAGAGGACGCAGAGATAAGAGCAGAGACTGAAGAAGAGACAAGAAGCAGGGACAGGAAGAAAAGTAGGAACAGGGGATTTTGGGGCGTGGCGGAACATAACTCATCGGGGGCGGGATCGCCGGGCGGCGCGGGATACGACCCGCAGGCGATTGAAGCGAAGTGGCAGAAGCGCTGGGCCGAGGCGCGCGTGTTTGAGAGCGAGGCGGAGCCCTGGAAGCCGAAATATTACGTGCTGGAGATGCTGCCGTATCCTTCGGGGACGCTGCACATGGGCCACATGCGGAATTACACCATCGGGGATGTGGTGGCGCGTGTGAAGCGAATGCGCGGGTTCAACGTGATTCACCCGATGGGATGGGACGCGTTTGGCCTGCCGGCGGAGAATGCCGCGATCAAGAACAACACCCACCCGCGGACGTGGACCGACAACAACATAGCCGAATTTCAGCGGGCGCTGCGGCGCTTTGGGTTCAGCTACGACTGGCGGCGGGAAATTTCGACCTGCGAACCGGAATACTATCGCTGGAATCAGTGGTTTTTTCTGCGGATGCTGGAGCGGGGGCTAGCGTACCGGAAGAAGAGCCGGGTGAACTGGTGTCCGAAATGCTGCACGGTGCTGGCGAACGAACAGGTGGTGAACGGGTATTGCTGGCGGCATGAAGACACGCTGGTGGAATCGCGGGAGATCGACCAGTGGTTCTTGAAGACGACCGCGTATGCGGAGCAATTGCTGGATGACTTGAAGCTGCTGGAGGGCGGCTGGCCCGAGCGCGTCATCACCATGCAGCGGAATTGGATCGGGAAGTCGCAGGGCGCACGGGTGAAGTTTGCGGTGGCGGATGTAGAGGGCGCCGCGCCGATTGAGGTCTTCACGACTCGCATCGACACGATCTACGGAGCGACGGCGGTGATTCTGGCGCCGACACATCCGCTGCTAGGGAAGTTGCTGGAAGGGTCGCCAGTTCGGGCCGAGGCCGAGGCGAAGCTCGCGGGGATGCGGCAGACTTCGGTGAAGGCCGAGGACCTGGCGACGGCCGAGAAGCAGGGTTTGTTCACCGGACGGTATGCGATCAATCCCTTTAGTGGCGAAAGGATTCCGATCTGGGTGGGGAATTTTGTTTTGATGGAGTACGGCACGGGCGGGGTGATGTGCGTGCCGGCACACGATCAGCGGGACTTCGAGTTTTGCCGAAAATATGGATTGCCGGTGAGGGTGGTGGTGCAGTCGGTGGACGGTGAGCGATTGGTTGAAGAGAAGATGACGGTGGCGTTCGACGAGCATCAGCGCGGCAAGCTGGTCAACTCGGGGCCGTACGATGGGCTTTCGCCGGATGAAGCGATCGCGAAGATGACCGCGTTCGCGGAAGAAAAGGGTATAGGCCGCGGGGAAATCATTTTTCGGCTGAAGGATTGGGGGATTTCGCGGCAAAGATATTGGGGCACGCCGATTCCGGTGGTGTATTGCGCGGAGGACGGCATGGTGCCCGTGCCGGACAAGGATCTGCCGGTGGTGCTGCCGCCGAATCCCAAGCTGACGGGGATGGGGGAGTCGCCGCTGGCGTCAACACCGGAGTTTGTGAACACCACGTGTCCGAAGTGCGGCGGGCTGGCACGGCGTGAGACGGACACGATGGATACGTTCGTGGATTCGTCCTGGTATTTCTACCGATACTGCGATCCGCACAATGGCAAGGCGCCGTTTGATTCCGCGAAGGTGGGGTATTGGTTTCCCATCGACCAATACATCGGCGGGATCACGCACGCGATCCTGCACCTGCTGTATTCGAGGTTTTGGTGCAAGGTGATGCGGGACCTGGGGCTGATCACGCATAGCGAGCCGGTGGCGCGGCTTTTTACGCAGGGCATGGTGCTGAAGGGCGGCACGGCGATGTCGAAGTCAAAGGGCAACGTTGTCGGCGCGTTCGAAATGGCGGAGAAATATGGCGCCGACACGGGACGGCTGTACACGCTTTTTGCCGCGCCTCCAGAAAAGGATCTGGAGTGGAGCGAGGACAGCATCGAGGGCTCGTGGAGATTTGTGAACAAAGTGTATCGATTGGTGGAGCGGCATGCACCAACCGTACGCGGCGTTACAACCGGAAAGATCGATGCGAGCGCGGCAACAGAAAAGGAGAAAAGCCTGCTGCGGGGAGCGCACCAGACGTTGCGGCGCGTGGGGCAGGACTTCGAGACGCGCTGGCATTTCAATTCAGCCATCGCGCTACTCATGGAATTGCAGAATTCGATCCAGGCAAGCGAGCCCCTGGAGGAAGGCGTACGGCCAGAAGTGCGCAAGGAAGTGCTGGAACTGCTGACGCTGATGCTTGCGCCGATGACGCCGCATTTGGCGGAGGAGTTGTGGGAGATGCTGGGGCATTCCGACGGGCTGGGGACGGTCGGATGGCCGGTGTTCGATGTGAACCTGGCGCGGGATGAAGAGGTTGAGGTCGTGGTGCAAGTGAATGGGCGCGTGCGGGGGAAGTTGACGGTGGCCGCTGGGTTGGGAGAAGGGGAGTTGGTGCCCAAGGCGCTGGCGGAGCCGGCGGTCGCACCGCATATCAACGGTAAGCGCGTGGTGAAGTGGATCGTGGTTCCGGACAAACTCGTGAATTTGGTGGTGGCATAGCCGCAGAGCACGGATGGAAACGGCTGTGCCACGTTGGGGATTTTGCGGATTGAGGGCGAACGCGGGTTCCGCCAAAGCCCTTGCAGCACAGCCCCTTCGAGGTTCAGGGTAAACAGGAATGGCTGTGCCACGATTGGGAGCGAAATGACGAGCGGAGCCAAGATGCGGGAAGAGCAGCCAAGACCGAATTCGGAACGCGGCGGCGTGGTGGTACTCGACTTCGGGGGGCAGTACACGCAGCTGATCGCGCGGCGCATTCGCGAGCAGCAAGTGTTCTCTTCGGTTTTACCGTGCACATCCTCGGTTGAGGAGATTCGGAAGCTCGAGCCTGCTGGGCTGGTTCTTTCCGGAGGACCGAATTCGGTATACAGGGCGGACGCGCCGAAATGCGATCCGGCAGTGCTAGCTCTGGGCGTGCCGGTACTGGGGATTTGCTACGGGATGCACTGGATCACGCACACGCTGGGGGGGAAGGTAGAGCCGGCGGAGCGGCGGGAGTATGGGAGCGCGTCACTGAAGTTGGCGGGCGGGGAGGGAGAATCGGAGCTGTTCGCTGGGGTGCCGAGTTCGGTGCGGATTTGGAACAGTCACGGGGACCATGTGGTGGCGCTGCCTGCCGGTTTTCGGGCCACGGGACATACTGAGAATGCGGTCGCGGCCGTGGAAGATCCGAAGCGGAAGATTTACGCGGTGGAATTTCATCCCGAAGTGCGGCACACGGACAAAGGGACGGAGATTCTTAGAAATTTCTTATTTCGAGTGTGCAAGGCGGAGGCGAAGTGGAGCGGAGCAGCGTTTATCGAGGAGACCACGGAAGCGATCCGCGAGAAGGTGGGAACGAGCCGGGCGATCTGCGCGCTTAGCGGGGGAGTGGACTCGACGGTAGCCGCGGTGCTGGTGCACCGTGCCATCGGCGACCGGCTGACCAACATTTTTGTGAACACCGGGATGCTGCGGAAAAACGAGTTCGAGCACACCCTGGAGATGCTGCGGGACCGATTAGGGCTCTGCGTGATCGGCGTGGATGCGTCGGATCGGTTTCTAGCGCAATTGAAGGGCGTTAGCGATCCGGAGAAGAAGCGGAGGATCATCGGCAATGAGTTTATTTCGGTGTTTGCGGAAGAGGCGCTGAAGCTGCAATTTGACGACGCGCATAGCGGGATCGGATACCTCGTTCAGGGGACGCTGTATCCGGATGTGATCGAGTCGGTGTCGGTCAAGGGCCCCTCGGCAACGATCAAGACCCACCACAACGTAGGAGGGCTGCCGGAAAACATGCCTTTTGCGCTGATCGAGCCGCTGCGCGACCTGTTCAAGGACGAAGTGCGCCGCATCGGCAGGAACCTGGGCCTGCCGGACGAGCTACTTGTGAAACATCCGTTTCCGGGGCCGGGATTGGCGGTCAGGCTGTTGGGAGAGATTACCCAGGAGCATCTAGCTACCCTCCGGGAGGCCGATGCGGTGGTGGTCGAGGAGATCCGGCGGGCAGGGCTGTATGAGAAGGTGTGGCAGGCGTTTGCGGTCCTGCTGCCGGTGCGCAGCGTGGGCGTGATGGGCGACGGCCGTACGTACGGGTTAACGGTAGCGGTGCGAGTGGTGGAATCCGAAGACGCCATGACGGCGGACTGGGTGCGCCTGCCGGGGGAAGTGCTGGAGCGGATCTCGACGAGGATTGTGAATGAAGTCCCCGGAGTGACGCGGGTGGTCTACGATATCAGCTCGAAACCGCCGAGCACGATTGAATGGGAATGAAGGCTTTGGTCTGGGCAGTATCCGAGGACTGGGTGCGAAAAAGCTGCGGCGCGACGCGCGAATATACAACGGCGTACTTCAAGAACGGGCCGCGCAGCGGGGGTAGCGCGGCCGGTTCGATGAAACACTGCTCGCTGGCAATTCCGGCAGAGAAGGATCGCGAACTATCGGTTGGCCATTTTCTGGGCCATGTACAGAATAAGCTTGCGATCTTCCTCGTCGGCCTTGCTCAATAGGCGGCGAAGCTTGTTGAGAAAGCGCGCCTCTTTGCCGCTGCTGCCCCAAGCGATGTCGTCAGACGACTTGCGCTTAGGCAGGTTTGGCAACTGGGGCGGCTCTTCGCCGTCGTAGAAGAGTTGATAGAGTGGGCATTCTAGAGCGCGGGCTAGCTTTTCCAACGTCTCAATGGCCGGAACAGTGTGGCCATTCTCGACACGGGAGATGTAGCAACGAAGCAGACCCGTACGCTTTTCGATATCACCCTGGGAGAGTTTCTTTTCCTCACGCAATGCGCGGAGGCGGTCACCAATAATCATGGAGGTATTATTGCATGTAGGTAAGATGCTAGCAAGTACAAAGTTTGAGGATGTTCAACTGAAACACATGCTGCAGGTAGGGGAAACTGAAGAAGACCAGGCGTAACCTAACGGCCATGGCGCGCGTCCCAAAAGTAGACACCTCGGCGGTGGCGGGCCCGGCGGCCGAGAAAGCGGCTGCTGGCAGAGCCGGCGGCGCTGTGGATGACCGAGAACTAGTACGACGGGCGCAGGCCGAGGACAAAGAGGCGTTTGAAGAACTGATCCGGCGCCATCAGCATCGGGTTTTCGCGGTCGCGGGAGGAATACTCCGGCGGCGGGAGGATGTGGAGGATATCGCGCAACAGGTTTTTGTGAAGGCGTACTTTTCGCTGAAACGGTTCGATCAGCGGGCGGCGTTCAGCACTTGGCTGTATAAGATTACGGTGAATGAATGCTGGGATCTGTTGCGAAAGAAGAAGGCACGGCCGCTGGTATATGAGTCCGACTTGAGTGAAGATCAGGCGCGGCAGTTTGGGGCCGTCGGAGAGCGGCAGGCGACAGAGCCGGACATCAGCGAGAAACTAGAGGCGCGACAACGAGTGGAGCGGCTTCTGGAGGGCTTGGACCCGCGTGACAGGATGATGCTGATTCTAAAAGAGGTGGAAGGTTTTGCGGTGGAAGAGATCGCGCAGATATTGGATTTGAACGCAAACACCGTGAAAGTTCGGCTGTTTCGAGCGCGACGCCGGATCGTGAGCCAAGCGCGGAAGCGCGGCATCTGAGAAGTGAGGCCCCCTAGGGGTCTCGAATGATGTAGATTTCGTGGATCGTCGAGAAACAGAGAAAGATGGCTGGAGAAGCGAGGAGGCGAGTATGTGGGTCCTGAAAAAGAATCGGAGCGAGTGTAGCCGGTTCCTGGAATCGCTGGAAGGTACGGCGGGCGCGGACACGCTCTCGCCCGTATTGGCCGAGCATGTGGCTTCTTGCAAGGAATGCCGGGTCGCCAGCGAGGAGCTATTTGCGAGCCGAACGCTGCTGGAAGCGCTGCCGCGCCAGCCAGAGAAGGCGGGACCGTGGTTCGCGCCACGCGTGATGGCCGCCATTGCGGCGCGCGAATCCGAGTTGAGGCGGTCCGTCGAGACGTGGACAGTTTTGCCAAAGCTGGCCGCGAAACTCACCTGGGTTTCAGCGTTGGCCCTGCTTCTGACGACTACGTGGCTGGTTGGGCGGCCAGCATCCACGGCGGTGAGACCGGTGTTCACCGACTTGACGGGGGAGCCGGTGATCGAGAGCGCGCCTGCGCCGGTGAATAACGATGAAGTGCTCGTGAGTCTAACGGAGAAGGCGCAATGAACGAGGCGTCCGCCAAGCGAAAGGCGGCGGTGTGGGTTGTCGCTGTGTTTCTTGTCGGAGCAGCACTCGGCGGTATGGTCAGCTACATTTTTGCGCATCGCCCGGTATCGGCGAACGCTCCGATGACCGAGCAGCAGAGGCGCGCGCATCGCGTCGAGCAGCTCACGCAAGAACTAGGCCTGACAAACGACCAGCGGCAGCAATTGGACGCGATTCTTTCTCAGTTGCACGGGGAATACAAGGCGCTGCACGAGCAGAGCGACGCGCAGATCGATCAGGCAAGGCAGAAAGGACGGAATCAGATTCGCGCGATTCTGACTGCCGATCAAAAGCCGAAGTTTGAGAATTTTCTGAAGCGCATGGACGAGGAACGGAAGCGCAACGCCCCTCCGGGCGGTCGGTAAATCGCGCCGGGGCCGTCGAAAGCCTGCAATTGCCTCCCTCGGGATGCGAACTACCGTCAGAGTTTTACGATAAGCTTGCCGATGTTGCCACCGGTAAACAGCATGTTTATTGCTTCCGGGGCCTTTTCGAGACCCTCGACGAGGGTTTCGCGATCCTTCAATTTCCCGAACATCTTCCACTTACCGAGTTGCATGGCGGCTTCGGTGAATCGCGAGGCGTAATCGACGATGAGGAACCCCTGTACCCGCAAGCGCTTGATGAGGACGGTGGCGAAACTGGCGAGCGCGGGGTCTTCCTTGGTGTAGCCGGAGATGAGGCCGCAGAGAACCACGCGGCCGTGAAGATTCATGCGGTTCAAAACGGCGTTCATAATTTCGCCGCCGACGTTTTCAAAGTCGATGTCGACACCCTTTGGAGTGGCGGCGGCGAGTTGCTCTTTCCAGTCGGGGTGCTTGTAGTTGACGGCGGCGTCAAATCCGAGCTCGCCGGTGAGCCACTTGCATTTATCATCGCTGCCGGCAATGCCGACAACACGGCAGCCATGAATCTTTCCAATCTGCCCAGCGATGCTGCCGGTGGCACCCGCAGCGGCGGAGACGACTAGGGTCTCGCCTTTCTCCGGCTTGGCGATTTCCATCATGCCGAAATAGGCAGTCACGCCGTTGATGCCCAGCACGCCAAGAAATGCCGTGTCCGAGACAAACGGGACGGCTGGGATCTTCTGAAACGTGCCTTTCTGCTCGCCGTCGATCAAGACGTAGTCCTGCAGGCCAGTCAAACCAACAATCTTGTCGCCCTTTTTGTAGTGAGGATGGCGCGATTCGACGACCTCGGCGAAGCCGAACGCGCGCATGACCTCGCCGAGGGCGACGGGAGGCATGTATTGCGCAATATCGGCCATCCAGATACGCATGGTGGGGTCAACCGAGAGATACCGGACATGGGCGAGGGCTTGGCCGTCTTGCACCTCGGGGAGCGGGGACTCGACAAGTTGCAGGTCCCCCGGGGCCAACATGCCCTTGGGACGCGCTGCCAGACAAAGTTGGCGGTTTACATTGGACATGGGATGCCAGCCAGGGACTAGAAGGGAATGTCCTCGTCAGAGATTTCGGGGCCAGCTGCCGCGTGGCCACCTCCACCTCCATAGGTTTCTTCCGTTGGCGGGGCCTGGCTTTCAAACTCATCGCCGGCACCGCGAGAGGCACCTCCGCCCATTGCACCCGCGGCAGCGCCTTCGGCACGGCCGCCGAGCATGCGGAAGTTGTTGGCGACGATCTCGAAGCTGGTGCGCTTCTGGCCTTCCTTATCCTGCCATTCGCGGGACTGAATCCGGCCTTCTATGAAAACCAGCGAGCCTTTCTTGAGATACTGCTGGGCAATCTCGGCTTGTTTGCCCCAGACGACAATCTTGTGCCACTCAGTGCGCTTTTGGCGCTCGCCGTTGCGGTCTTTGTAGGTCTCATCCGTAGCCACGGAGAAATTGGCGACGGCCTGGCCACCACCGGTGTAGCGGGTCTCGGGATCCCGGCCTAAACGGCCGACGAGAATCACTTTGTTCACAGACATGAGTGAAAACCCCCTGCGGCGAGGACGATAACATGCGGGGAAACAAAAGGGAAATGAGCGAGACGAAGACGGAAAGGCGTGAGAGCCCCTGGGGTTCGCTTGACGAAGAGGAGGGGAATTGGCTAGCCAGCGGCGGTAATGCCGACGCCCAGCTCCTTCAGCTTAGCCCGCGCTTGACGCTCTTCTTCCGTTCCGGGATAGCGTTTGACGACTTCGCGAAGTTCGCGGACGCCGGCGTTTTTTTGCCCAAGTTCAAGGAGGGCCATGCCTTTCTTGAGGTGAGCCGTAGCGAGCTTGAAACTTTTCGGATAGTTGGTGAGGACGCGATCGTATTCGGTGATGGCCTGATCGTAGTTGCGCTGCGAGTAGGCAATTTGTCCGAGGTAGAACTGCGCGTTGGAGGCAAGATCGGTGTCGCTGTAATACTTCAGGTAGTCCTGAAATTCTTGCCGCGCGAGGTCGTACTTGCCGCTGGTGATGTCGCGCAGGCCGTTCGAATAGAGAGTGTCGGCGGAGGGCGCTGGACCTGAAACCACGCCAGTGGCTGGGGCAAAACCTGTGGCTGGGGAAGAGGCCATGCCAGGATTCGAGGACGACCCGGTGGCCGCCGGAGCGCCGCCGGAGATCTTCGCGTCGAGGCTCTGTACCGTGTTTTGCAAGTCGACGAGTTGCTGGTTCACTTTGCCGAGACGGGACTTGATTTCCTCGAGGTTGTCGGAGAGCCCCTGCACCTGCGTGGACATGGTATCGAGGCGCGCGCCGGAATTGGCCTGGACGTCCTGCACGGATTTCTGGAGCGAGCTCATGGTGGCGTTGAGCTTGCCGACGTTATCACCAGATTGCTCGACCAGAGTTTTCATGACGGTGTGATCCTGGGTCATCTGGCTGGAGAGATCCTTCTGGCCTTGAAGCAGGGTAGTGACGTCGCGCTGAAGCTCAATCATTTCGCGCGCCACGGCCTCGGCAGGGCGCGGGCCCATAAGACTTCCGCCAAGAGCACCGGCCAGAACGGCGGCGCTGAAGATGGCAACGTTGCGGATACGCATGCAAATCCTCCTACGAGCTCGGAAAAGCTCCCTTGAACTGACAGTGGCTAGGTGAAAAAACCATTATAGGCGACCGCGGAGCGGTTCGCTTCACTTTAACGGCAGAGCCGCGCGCGAGCAAGTGATTGCTCGTGCGCGGCTCTCTTGGTTCCGATGGCGGCAACGGTTTGCCGGCAAGGCTACTGCTTCGACCTAACAAAATGGCCACGGCGGTTTTGCTGGTAGCAGTCCTCGGTGGTTTGCATGCAGAAGGGCTTCTCTTTGCCGAAGCTGACGGTATTGAGACGGTCCGCGGAGATACCCAGGGAAATCAGGTATTGCTTGACGGCGCTGGCGCGGCGATCTCCGAGGGCCAGGTTGTACTCCGTCGAGCCACGCTCGTCACAGTGACCTTCGATGGTGACGTGAAGCTGCGGATAGTTGCGCAGGAAGTCGGCAGTCTTGGCAAGTGCGTCGCGCGCGTCCGAGCGAATGTCGGCTTTGTTGAAGTCGAAGTAGGCATCACGCACTTCGCGCATAAACAGCTCGTCCAGCGTGGGTTCGGCCGTCGGAGGCGCAGCGGTAGCCACGTTGACCCTGGCGCTGGCGCTGGCGGAACCGCCCGGGCCGCTCGCGGTAATGGTGTAGGTCGTGGAGGCGGAAGGCGTGACCTTGGTCGAGCCTTGCGCGGTGACGGTGCCGACATCAGGCGCAATGGTGAGTTGCGTGGCGTCCGTCGACGTCCAGCTCAGAGTTGACGGATCGCCTTTTTCGACGGAGGTCGGGGCCGCTTGCAGGGTGACCGTAGGTTGCGCCGGCGGCGGCGCAACGGGGTGAGCCGGCGGCGGAGTTGACGCCACGGGTTTTTTGGCGCATCCAAACGTAAAGACAGCAGCGGCGAGCACTACAAAAAGACCTGCGCGGTACAGTGATCGGGAGACCTCGATCATTCGTATCCTCCTCGAGAATGAAATCCCCGTGTTCGTCCCACCACAGCCAACATCGTAGCACCGGAGGGCTGGATTTCGGAGATATCTCGTATCACGATATATTATACATGGTACACAAGCACTTTGGCCCAAGAAATCAACGGGGTGACCAGTTCGGCGACTCGTTATGTCCTTGCAAAGTGAGCTGATGGGCTTGCGTGCCGTCGGCCAGCATCACCCAAATTTGGCGCGTGCCGCCGCGCGTGGACTCGAAGACCAGATGGCGGCCGTCGGGCGACCAACTGGGGCGCTCATTGCGGCCGGTATCGCGCGTAATCTCGACGATCTTACTGGTTGCGGCGTCCATCAGGTAAAGATCGTAGTTGCCTTCCGGGCGCCGCCAGCTGAACGCAAGTAACTGTCCATTGGGCGCCCATGCGGGATCGATCAAATAGCCTTTGTCCGGCACGTCCAGCTCGGCAGAGTTTGTGCCGTCCGCGTTCATCATAAAGAGCTTGGGAATACCGCCGCGATCGCTGACGAAAACGACGGTCTGGCCAGTCTTGGGATTCCAAGCCGGGGAGGTGCTGGCGCCGTTCGAGAAGGTGAGCCGCTTGGGGCTGGCGCCATTCGCGTCGGTAACGAATAGCTCGGGATTGCCGAGCATCGAGGAAGAGAAAATAAGATGCGAACCATCCGGCGACCAAGCGGGCGAGCTGTTGGTGCCGCGGTACCGCGGAAAGGTAATGACCTTGCCGGCATCCACGGAATACATACAAAGTTGAGGGCTTACGACACCATGGGAAGGCTCAAAGCAGGTAAAGGCGATGCGGGTAGCGTCGGGCGACCACCGGGGCGTCAGCGAGATGGTGTGGAGCGCTGTAAGAGGGTGTTGGTTCGCACCATCATAATCCATCACCCAAATTTCCTTGGTGCCGGTGCGCGAACTGACGAAGGCGATCTGCGTGGAGGCGATGCCGGGCAGACCACCGGAGAGCCGGCTGATAATCTCGTCGGCGAATTGATGTGCAAATTTTCGGACCTGGGCGTCGGTGGGCGCGCCGCGGTAGACCTTGCCGATGACAGCTTGCGTAGAAGTGCTGCGGACATCGTAGAGCCAAGCTTGAATTTCCACCTCGGCCGTGGATTCCGTAAGGTTGCCGAAGGCCACGAGGTTGGCATTGAGGGGTTCTTCGGTCCAAGCGAGGTTCTTGAGCTCCGCCGGGACAGTAGGAACTTGCGGCGGATAAAAACTTGGGCTGACTAGTTCCAAGATGCCGCTGAACTGCAGGTCATCGCGCACCACCTGGGTGAACAGCGCAGAATGGTTTTTCGTCGCATCATTGCGGGCGGCAAAATCGGCGACCGCGACGCGAGGTTTTTCCACGCCGAGGCCTGTGCCAGTGCGAACCCAGTCCTGGGCGAGCAGGGCGTTGCCCGCACACAAGAAGACGGCGAGTAAAAGGAGTAACCGATAGCGTGTGGACTGCAGGGTCACTTTTGCCTCCAAGTTCGGTTTCTTTGCGCGAAGAGAATAGTCATATCTCCTTAGTAGTGAGAACCGGGCGGCAGGAAATCAAAGGTCACCGCCACGTACGATCCGTTGTAATCGGTGGGCAGGGGTGGCATGGGATTCGAATCATACAGAGCTCGCAAGCCGGAATTGTCGAAGGATGCATTGCGACTCGACTCGGTGATGCGGATGTCTTTGACGGTGCCGTCCCGGTAAATCGAGAAGGTCGCCACCGCGTGTATGGAACGTGAGGCTCTCGCAGCCGGATCGATGCTGGATTGCAGCCAGTTCTGCGCGATTCTTCTCCGGATGGCTTCCACGTAAGCAGGGTATCGAGCGGCAAAATCGCCGCCACCTTGGCCCGATACCGCAACGCCGTTGGATGCCGAGCCGGGCGTCTGAGCGTATCCGGTCGGAAGATTCGGCTGGCCGCCATGGCCGGAAACGGCATTCTCCGGCGGCGGGGTTTTGTTCTCGAAGACCTTGGACTTGTGCTGGATCGGCTGCGGCTTTTCCTTTTCGAGCTTTGGAATTTTTACGACGTCTTTCGGAATCTCAGGAGGTTTGGGTTGGGGCTGTTCCTTATACAGGCTATTGGTAGGATCGAACGTCTTGCTGTCATCGATAACCGGTGGCTTGGGCATGGGGATTCCGACGCTGCCAACGAGATTCACTTTGACGTCGCCCTCGCTGGCCCCGCCAACGCCGCCCCAGGAGTTGCCCCTCCAGTGAAAGACAATGGAGGCGATGACCGCAGCCGTTAGCAAAGCATGAAGGAAAAGGGAATAGACGACAAACTTTCCGAGTCCGAATTCGTCTGGATTGGCGACGGCGGTAGTCATTTTCAGTTAGTGCGGGCGCGATCGGTGATCGGCTCGGTCACGATACTGATGTTGTTGATGCCGGACTGGCGGAGGGTATCGACAACGGAGGCAAAGATTCCGAAGGGAACGGTCTCATCGCAACGCAGGAACACACCCTCCTGAGGCTTCTTGAGCTGGGCGTGTACCTTGGCCCCAAGATCGTGGACGTTGATAGGATCGTTGCCCAGATAGACGCGTTGCGCTTTGTCGATGCTGACGACCAGTTTCTGCTCCGTGATTTCTTTGACCGCATGCGTCTTGGGAACATCGAGCTCGATCCCCGACTGGAGAATCGGCGCAGTGATCATGAAAATGATCAGCAACACAAGAACGACGTCGATGAACGGGACCATGTTGATCTCGGACAGCGAGGTTTGCGTCGATTTGGAAAGTTGCGGCATAACTTTTGTTCGCGGCCAGGCTGGAAGGGCCGCGGGCGATCAGGTGAATGTTTTCTCGATTTGCGCGGCGACTTCCAGCGCAAAGGTGTCGAGCCGCTGCGCAAGGTTCCGAATATTCTGCAAAAACTGATTATAGAAAATTACCGCGGGGATGGCGACAAAAAGACCCGCAGCCGTCGTCAACAAGGCTTCCGAGATGCCCGGCGCGACGGCGCGAAGGCTGGCCGCTCCGGCGTTGCCCAAGCCCGAGAATGCATCGATGATGCCCCAAACCGTGCCAAACAGCCCGATGAACGGCGACACCGAACCGGTGGTGGCCAGCCAGGACATTCCTTTTTCCGCGCGGCGCACTTCCTCGGCGCAAGCAAGCTGCATATTCACGGTGATGGCTTGTAGGCTCTTCAGTTTTGGCGGGTGCGGATTGCCGGTGCCGGAACCCACCTGGCTCTGCAACTCGCGGTAGCCCGCGGCGTAAACGGAGGCGAACGGTGACCCCGCGGAGGCCAGTGCCTGTGGGTTTGCGACGCCCCGTGTGGCGCGGAAGATGCGAAGAAATTGGTCGCTTTCCCGGCGGATGCGGCTGAAGAGGCCAAGCTTCTGAAGGATCATGCCCCAGGAGATGACAGAAAACAGCGCAAGCAGCGCGATAACTCCGCGCGCGACCCATCCTGTGTTCTCAAGTATGCTGCCGAGATCGATCAGAACAACTGTGGTGAACAAAAAAATGACTATACCCCTCAGTAGGAACGAAATTTTTCCGACTTCTGAACCGTAGCACACGCTCCCAGTGGAATCAACGAAACCTCGCGAGAACGTGTCGCTTTCTCCATACGCGCAACGGCCGCTCCAGGGGGTGGTTTTCACAGAAAGAGCGCCCCGAAGAGGCGGAGAGACTTATGCTAAACTGCGAACTTGGAGATGGCTCAAGCATTCGATATTAGCTTGGACTCACTTAGGGCGCGTTCGGTTGCAAACCCGGACGCCGCAGCCATCGGTGCACCCGCGCCGCCTGCGCATGACGGCGGCACCTTCTTCCTGGAAACCTTTGGCTGCCAGATGAATGAGCACGACTCGGAAAAAGTCGCCGGCGTGCTGCTTTCGCGTGGCTATCGTCAGGTGGAATCGCCCGATGCGGCATCGTTGATCCTCTACAATACCTGCAGCATTCGGGAGAAGGCGGCCCAGAAGCTATTTTCGCGGCTGGGAGAATATCGTACGAGGCAGGACGAGGGCCGCACCATCGGCGTGCTCGGGTGTGTCGCGCAACAAGAAGGCGAGCAAATCTTCCAGCGCGCCCCGTGGGTGAGCTTGGTGTGCGGCTCGGCGAGTTATCGCAAGTTGCCGGAACTCCTTGCGCAACTCGAGGCAGGGAACCGCCGCGTCACCGGCCTCGATACCGACACCGACGAAACATTTGAGACCGAAATCACCCGGCGGGACAATCCCTGGCGGGCCTATCTGACCATCATTGAGGGTTGCGACAAAGCTTGCGCGTACTGTGTGGTGCCGCATACTCGGGGACCGGAACGCAGCCGCGCCAGCGCATCGGTCCTAAGGGAAGTACGCGAGCTTGCCGATCTTGGCTATTCCGAAGTGCAACTGCTCGGCCAAACCGTGAATTCCTACGCCGATCCGTCCTCGCGCAAGATGCGCTTCTCGGAATTGTTGCTGGAGGTCGCGGACGTGCCGGGAATACGACGCGTGCGCTTCACGACGTCACACCCCCGGGATTTCACGCCCGACATCGTTGCGGCCGTGGAGTCGGAGCCGAAGGTGTGCAATCACGTGCATCTGCCGGTGCAGTCCGGCTCGACGAGAGTATTGCGAGCCATGCAGCGAACCTACACCCGCGGCGAGTATCTCGAGAAGATCGCAATGATTCGCGGTGCGCGCCGGTCCATCAGCATTACGACCGATATTATCGTGGGCTTCCCGGGTGAGAGCGAAGCCGATTTTCAAGAGACGCTCAGCCTCCTCGGTACGGTGCGCTACGAAGGGATGTTTTCCTTCAAATACTCACCGCGGCCCCACACGCCGGCGCTGTCGATGAACGACCCGATTCCGGAAGAAGAAAAGAGCCGGCGCCTGAGTGTATTGCAGGAAAAGCAGCGTCAGATCCAGAGCGAGCACAACGAAACGCTTGTCGGGAGTACATTTGAGGTCATGGTAAGTGGAATGTCGCGTCGCGAGAATCAATGGTCGGGGCACACGTCGTGTCGTCGCGTTCTAGATTTCACTTCACAAGAGAAAGAGCTTCTGGGAACCTACGTGCAGGTCCGCGTCACTAGCGTGGGTCCCAACAGTCTGGCAGGCGAGTACGTTACCTAGCTCCGGGGAGGCCCGATGGAAGTAGAGATGAAGATCCGCGGCCTGATGATGGATCCCGTCACCAATATGCCCATCGTGGTTCTGAAGGACGTGCAGGGCCAAGCGATCCTTCCCATCTGGGTGGGCGTCTACGAGGCAAACGCCATCGCGCTGGAGATCGAGAAGGTGCAGACCCCGCGGCCCATGACCCACGATCTATTGAAGAATGTCCTGCTCGGACTGGAAGTGCGGGTGCAGAAGGTGGTCGTGAACGATCTGAAAGACGATACGTTTTACGCGCTGATCTGGGTGGAGCGCGACGGCCAGATGATGACGATCGATTCGCGCCCGAGCGATGCTCTGGCATTGGCATTGCGCGTGGATTGCCCCATCTTCGTCGACGACCAAGTCTTGAAGAACTCCAAAGTCTCCAGCGCCATTTCTGAACGCACCACCAACGAGCAGCTTCGTTCCTGGCTCGAAGGCCTTTCCGACGACGACCTCGGCCGCTACAAAATGTAGAGGTTGCGGCTTTCGGCTACCTGATCCGGCTTCACTTACACCGTCAGCTACCTCTTGCCTCTTGAGGCAAGCCACTCTCTGCCGGCATGACCCATTTTGTCCCAAGGATGAGAGCCTTTGAGCATGCGAGAAGGCAGGGAGACGCTTGTCTGCGTGCAAGAGGAGGAGTCTGCCCCGGAAGCCTCATCCGAGAATCGAGCTTCAGGCAGGAGCGGTGCCGTCTACGGTTGGGCGATTTTCCTCGGGGCCTTTCTTCTTTTTCAAGTTGAGCTAATTCTGGGAAAGCTTGTCCTCCCGTGGTTTGGAGGTACGCCGGCGGTTTGGACGGCGTGTCTCCTGGTGTTTCAGGTGTTGCTGCTAGCGGGCTATGCCTACGCCCGGCTTTTTGCGGTCAAACTTTCTGCCAGAGGCCAAGGTTCGGTCCACTTAGCGGTTCTTGGCAGCTCGTTGCTGCTGATGGTTCTTCTGGCGTTCGTTTGGCCCTCGCCGATCACACCCGGCTCGAACTGGCGGCCTCACGGCGTGGAGAGCCCTACCTGGTTCATCGTGCGGTTCTTATTGGCCGGCATCGGACTTCCATTCCTGGTTCTAGCAACCACGGGTCCGCTCTTGCAACATTGGTTTGCTGAGGATTACCCCGGCCGCTCGCCTTATCGGCTCTACTCGGTGTCGAATCTCGGGTCCCTTCTTGGGCTGCTTGCCTATCCGTTCTTGCTCGAGCCGTTCTTACGTCTGAACACACAAGCGTGGGTCTGGACTGCGCTGTACGCGATTTTCCTGGGCCTCTGCGGTGTCTGCGCTCTTCGAGTGTCGCGCCTCAAGGAAAATGACAAACCGTCAATCCCGGCGCAACCGCTCGGAGACCAGATCTCAGCTCCAACGATTTCGCGAAGCCTGTTTTGGACGGGGCTGGCTGCCTGCGCCTCCGTGTTTCTTCTCGCCACGACGAACATGATTTGCCAGGAAGTAGCGGTCATTCCGTTCCTCTGGGTCGTCCCTCTTTCTCTCTACCTCATCTCCTTTATTCTGTGCTTCGAGAGCGAGCGGTGGTATCGGCCCAATCTCTTCCAAGCCCTATTTGTTCTGACGGCGTGTTTTGCCGGCTCGTATCGTATGCCGCGAGCGGGCGCTGCACATGTGGTGGTGATGCTCCTTTCGTATTCGGGCCTTTTGTTCACGGGATGCATGGTCTGCCACGGTGAAGTCGCGAGACGCAAGCCGGCGGCCAGGCATCTGACGTCGTTTTACCTGTTGATTGCCCTCGGCGGAGCTCTTGGCGGCGTTTTTGTCAGCGTCGTCGCACCCCAAATTTTCTCGGACTATTGGGAATTGCTCGTGGCGGTACTCGCTTGCTGCGTGCTGCTACTGGCCGCAGCGATTGGTGATCGAGAGTCGTGGTGGTATCAGGGGCGGCGGTGGGTTGGATTCGGAGCACTCGCGGTCCTAATCTTCAGCCTTCCGATGGGCCTGAAGGCACTCAACGTGAACTGGCTCTCGATTCCAGACTCAAGCCGCTACGCCGCTGCGGGAGCGGCCGCGGTTGTCGCAATTCTTGTATTTTGGGCGGGCCGATCGCGGCCAAGCGAGAAGGCTGACATCGTGTGGGTGCGCGCGGTGGCGCTGGCTCTGCTTGCCCTGGCGAGCACTGGGTGGCTGTCACCTCTGCTGCGCCCAAGTTTGGATGTTGCCCAGCGCCGGAATTTTTACGGGGTACTCCACATTAGGGAAATTCAGCCGGACAACTTGCTGAGGCTCGCACACGGACAGACCGTTCACGGCTATCAGTCCCTGGACCCTGCGCTGCGCAAGATACCCCTAGCCTATTACGGCCTGCAAAGCGGCGCCGGCATTCTGATGCGTAACCTTCCCGCAGGCCCCCATCGCGTGGGTTTGATTGGGCTGGGCACGGGATCGTTGGCTGCCTACGGACACCCGGGCGACCACTTCCGCTTCTACGAGATCAACCCCGTCGAGATTCCTTGGTCGGCAGGCGACCACCCCTACTTCACATACATTCGCGACTCTACCGCGCAGGTAGACGTGCTACTTGGCGACGCGCGGCTTTCGCTGGAGGCGGAAGCCGCCGCCGGTGAACTTCAACACTTCGACGTGCTGGTTCTCGACGCCTTTAGTGGTGACGCGATCCCCACGCATCTTCTGACGCGGGAAGCCTTTGAGATTTATCTGAAGCACCTGAACGGACCACAATCGGTCATCGCTGTGCATATCAGCAACCGCGTTCTGAATCTGACGCCGGTGCTGGCCGGCATTGCCCAGTCCTTGGGGCTGCGGGGAATCCACATCTATCGCCCATGGATGGCCGAAGCCTCAGCGACCTCCGATTGGGTGCTTCTTTCGCGCGATCCAGGGTTGTTTACGGTCGGCGAAATCGCGCAAGCGGGAACTCCGCTGGTGGCCGACAATTCGCTGCCGTTGTGGACGGACGACTACAGCAACCTCCTCCGAGTATTGCGTTAGAACGGAAGGTTTGTTGTTCTCTCGCCGGCCTGGATCGCCAACTTCCGGACTGTTCTGCTCCAAGCCCACAGCAGGATGATTCCGATCAGGATCAAAGCAAGGCTCAGACCTGACCAAAGACCGAAGGCGCCCCATCCCCGGCGGAAGCACAACCATGCGCCCAGAGGCAAGCCGATTACCCAATACGCCGTGAGGTGGCAAAGCATCGGGGTGCGCGTATCGCCGGCTCCGCGGAGGGCGCCCGTCGCGACGGTTTGGATTCCGTCGAAGAGCTGAAATGCCGCGCCCGCAGCGAGCAGGCTGATCGTGCTGCGAATCACGGACTCGTTCGGAGTGTACATGTGCGCGATCCAACGCGGAAAAACGAGCAGGGCAACGCTGGCACAGGTCATGAATCCAGCGCCAAGGAAAATGGCCGTGCCGCCGGCGTCCCCGGCGCCCATGAAATCCTTGCGTCCGATCGCTTGTCCGACTCGTACCGCGGCAGCCGAAGCTATCCCCAGCGGCACCATGTACGTGAGCGCAACCGTGTTTAGGGCAATCTGATGGCTCGCCAGTGGCACCGCACCCAGCCGCGCAATCAACACCGTAACGAGAGCAAAAATCCCGCTCTCCAGCGTGAACTGCATTGCCGCGGGTAAGCCCAGCATGATCAGCCGGCGAATTCGCGGCAAATCGACATCGACAGGAGTCTTTAGCAGGTCCGTGCGGTGCCGGTGGTCGTACCAGAGCAGATACGCCACGAGGACCGCCGCCATGTAGGTTCGAGCGATCGCCGTTGACCAGCCCGAGCCAACGGTGCCCATCGCCGGAACACCCCATTTTCCGTACACCAGAACCCAATTGAAAAGAGCGTTGACGATGTTGGCGCTCACCAACGCAAACGCAACCGGCTTCACCATGTTCATGGCTTGCAAGCAACGACGCACCGCGAAGTACAACAGCAACGGGAACAATCCGACGACCAATGCCCTCATGTAGGGAACAGCTAGGTCGATAATTGCCGGCTCTACTTCCATAGAAGCGAGTGCCGAGCGAAAGAGCCACGTGGGCGCCGCCAACACCGGCGTTAAAGCAATGCTCAGGTAGATTCCGTTGACCAACGAGCGATGACAGTCCTCTCGCTGGCCGGCTCCAAAAGCCTGCGAGACGAGCGTGTCCAAGCCAAGGAGCAGGCCTCCCCCGAACAACCCAAGGACAATGAAGATATTCGAGCTGAGACTCACCGCGCCCATGGCCGTGGCGCTGTTCGGCAAGTGGCCAACCATGATGGTGTCCACGATCGCCATGCTCATCCAGCCCAACTCCGCGAGAACCAGCGGCAGGGCCAGGCGAACTGTGGGTACAAGTTCAGCGCGAAGTGTTTTGAGCTGGATCATGGGCGTTTAGGCGAGTTCCGAGAGTGTACGGAGGACGGAGAAATGGCGCAAATTCCTCGGACCGAAAGGCGCGCCGGATGCGTGCCTCTAGGGGTAACTCCTCGGTAGTACGGGACCTGAAGTCCCATTGACCCGAAGGATTCGGGCTCGTAACCTCTGGATACTGCGTGGACACTACGAGCTTTCCGCGCGATGGTGGCTTCCGTTCGGACTGTCGCCGGATCGGCAAACCGAGAACCGTACCCCGAGGAGACGATTGTGGCGATTACCAGCGAGTTTGAACAACGGATGAAGAATATCCGCGCCGGAATTCGCCTGAATTCACGCGTTGCGGTGGCCGTCGAATGGACGGAAGCGGGCCGCACGCTGCGCGCCGAAGGCTACACCGTCGACATCAGCCCGAAGGGTTGCCTCGCGATCTTCCCGCAGGGCTTTACCGTGGGCCAACGGTTGCGCCTGATCAATCTGACGAATCAAAACGTCTGCGACTCGGTGCTGGTTTGGCGCGGGCACGAGGGCCGCAGCGGTTGGGAATTGGGACTCGAACTCCAGAAAATGCCAGCGGATTTCTGGGGCCTCGACTTTTAGACCGGCGACGCAACACCCCTTCAAGAAACTCCCGTAAAGCGTTGCTGCTGAATTTTCCACTGGCGGTTCGCGGAAACTTCACTTTTTCCTTGCCTTCAAACGGGTGGCAACCGTACAGTGGGGGCTAGGCCTAGGGGTTTCTGACGGGAGGCACCCATATATAGGAACTCGTTTGCCGGAGCGCGGCGGAATTATCTTGGTCGCACGGGAGGAGGCAGAACTGCATGACTGCCATCATCACGATTGCGAATCAAAAAGGCGGCGTCGGCAAAACTACAACGGCGATTAATTTGTCCGCCGGCATTGCGAGTCGCGGCAAGCGTACGTTGCTCATCGATCTCGATCCGCAGGCAAATTCCACGATCGCGTTTTACGATTCCGGTGAAATTCCCGCGTCCATGTTTGACGTGCTCAGTGAGAACCGCGCGGCGATGGCCACGGTTATCAAGCCGACCAAGGAGCCGATGCTTTTTCTGGGGCCTGGCCGGCTGGCGCTGGCGAAGCTGGAGCAGGTCCTCGCGGGCCAGTTCGATGCGCCGTATCGTCTGAAAGACGCGCTGGGGCCCGTGATGAAAGAATACGACTACATCATTTTGGATACGCCGCCATCGCTGGGCATTCTAACGGTCAATGCGCTTGTGGCTTCCACGCATCTCATCATCCCGATTCAAGCGGCCTATTTTGCCATTGAAGGTACCGATGACTTACTGGAAACCTACGAGCGGATTCGCGCACGGCCCAACCCGAGCCTGAAGGTTCTTGGCGTCGTGATCACCCTTTTCGATAAGCGCACCAACATTTCGCGCGACACCCACGGGCAGATTCGCACGGTGTTTGGCGAAACGCTGTTCAAGACGAAGATCAGCAAGAACGTGCGCCTCGAAGAAAGTCCAGCCTACAAGGAAACAATACTGACGTTCGCGCCGAAATCACCCGGCGCCATCGAATATAAAAAGCTTGCTGGGGAGGTTATCCAACGTGTCGAAGAGGATCGGGTTACCCGTCACGCTGAAGATGCGGCATGACGCGCACTACGTCGAATCACTGACGAGCTACAGCGGGGCGGCCATCGGACGCATGATTCCGGTGGACCAGATTCGTCCAAATCCGGATCAGCCGCGCAAGTCCATCGGCGACCTGCGGGAGTTGACGGACTCCATCCGCGAGAAGGGCGTGCTGGAGCCGCTGCTGGTGCGCTTCGTCCCGCGCGAGGACTGCTACTACATCATCTCGGGCGAACGGCGGTACCACGCATCCCGGGCCGCGGGCTTGAATGAGCTGCCCTGCATCGAGAAGATGGCCGACGACGCCGAAACGCTCGAGATCGGTCTCATCGAAAACATCCAGCGCAAGGACCTCACGCCTTTTGAAGAGGCGGATGGGCTGCACCGTTTGGCAACCCAGTTCGAGTACACCCACGAGGACGTGGCCAGGAAGATCGGCCGCGCGCGTTCCTCGGTAACCGAGACGCTTTCTCTGCGGAACATCCCGGAGGCGCTGCGGCGAAAGTGCGTGGAGCAGGGGATCACGTCGAAGTCGCTGCTGCTGCAGATCGCGCGCCAGCCCACCGAGAAAAAAATGATGGAGATGTTGCATCGCATCCTCCAGGGTGGCCTGACCCGCGACGAAGCCCGCCGCGAACGGCGTGAAGAACAAACCGGTCCGCAGAGACCTCAGCCATTTATCTTTCAGTTCGAGCCGGAGAACGAGACCTTCCGGTTCCGCATCCAATTTAAGAAGAGCCACGTATCCCGCGACGAGCTGATCACTACGCTCCGAGGGATTCTGGCGCAGCTCGAGGGCGGGTCCTCGGAAGCCGATTCGACGGCAGCCTAGCCACCTCACCAAGCGGCGAGGTCGAACGCGTCTCGTTGGCCGCCCATCATTTCCATGCTGGAACTCACGCCTCAACAGATGGCCGTGCTGGAGCGGGCTTTCGCCGCGGGGTTTCGCCCGATCGCGATTCCGCCCTACGAAACCGCCCTGTGTCTGCACCGTGGCGATTGCGCGGCCGTTCTGACTCCGGCGTCGAGCAGTGCGCTGCGCCTGTTGGCTCCGCCGACCTACCTCGTCGATGGCAATCTCAGTGTGAAAGTCCGCCGGGGCAAAGGCGAAGTCTTTGTGTGGAAGAAGAAGGAAGTCGAAGCCACGCCCGAGCGTCTGGACGAACTGGCAAAGTTTCGGCAGGAGCTTACCGAAATCCTGGAAGCAGCGCCTACCCAATAAATTCCCTCAATTTGCAATTCCGCAAGACTCCCGGCAAACTGAAATTCCCATGGAAACCTACGACATTATCTGCATCGGCGCAGGACCCACGGGTCTCGCGTGCGCCATCGAGGCGCGCCGCGCCGGCATGCGCCCGCTGGTCATCGACAAAGGCTGCTTGTGCAATTCCATCTTCCACTATCCGGTGAACATGGTTTTCTTCACCACGCCGGAGCTCCTGGAGATCGGCGATCTGCCGCTCGTGTGCGCCGCGGAGAAGCCTACTCGCGTGGAAGCGCTGAAGTATTACCGGAGAGCGGCCGAACACTACGAGGTGGAGTTGCGGCTTTTCGAGCGCGTGCTTCGCGTGGAAGGCAGCGACACCCATTTCACGGTGGTTACGCTCGCGGACAAGGGAATCGAACAGAAGTACCACGCAAAGAAAATCGCGGTGGCGAGTGGCTACTACGATCTGCCGAATGAACTGCATATTCCTGGCGAGAACCTGCCGCACGTCTCGCACTACTACACCGAGCCGCATGAGTACTGGAATCAGGACGTGGTAGTGATCGGCGGAAAGAATTCGGCCGCCGAGGCCGCACTGGATTTATTCCGCAACGGTGCGAAGGTCACGCTGGTGCACCGGAAAGCGCAGCTTGGTGCAACGATTAAGTATTGGATTAAGCCCGACATCGAGAATCGCATCAAGGCAGGGCAAGTACACGCACTGTTCGAAACGCGAGTGAAGCAGATCACGAACGATGAAGTTATCGTCGAGAACGGAGCTGGTGAAAAACGGCTGCCTGCCCGGCGGGTATTTGCGCTGACCGGATATCATCCGGACTTCGAATTCATCGAGAGCCTGGGCGTGCGCCTGGATTCCGAAACCCGCAAACCTGCTCTGGATCCGAACTCGCTAGAGAGCAACGTGCCGGGTATCCATCTCGCAGGCGTAGTGATCGGTGGCCGGCACACGAGCGAGATTTTCATCGAAAACGGACGCTTCCACGGCAAGCAGATCATCGACGCTCTTGCTGGGAGACAATGAAGCGGTGTGACCGACCGGCGGCCGATGTTTGTTTGACGCGATTCACAGGGTTCGGTACATCACGAAGGCGTCCACGAAACCCAGGCTGGGATGTTGAAAAGCGCCGGGCAGACGTCCCACGATCTCGAATCCGAAACTCTGCCACAGGCGAACCGCTCTTTCGTTCGTGCTGACTACGAAATTGAACTGCATCGCCTTGAAACCCCGCGTTTGCGCATGGCCCAGTGAGTGTGCGCACATGGCGCGGCCGATTCCACGGCCTGCGGCGCCGGGAGCGGTGATGTACCCGCAGTTCGCGACGTGCGAACCGCCGCCTCGCTGATTCGCGCGCATAAAGTAGGTCCCTAGGAGTTCGCCCTCTTCTTCGGCGACAAAGACTTCGTGTCCCGGAGCAGTCCAATAGGCTAGCACTTCATCGCGGGACATGTCGGAGGGCAAAGTGTACGTTTCCCCACTGCGGATGGTGGGCTCGAGAATAGCCCAGATCGCGTCAGCGTCACTCGGCAAGGCGGCGCGGATGTTCATGTCCTACTGTCGCAACGGCGCGGTCGCAGAGTCAATCCTGTCGAACGTACTCTCCTAGAACTGCCCGGTTTGCCGGTTCTCCCGCGGTTTGTTAGACTTCTCGGCATGCCATCCATCATCCGCGAAGTCGCCGAGACCTTCTCCACACTCGCGCAGGGATTCAGCGTGACCTTTCGCAATATGTTCCGGAAGACGGTGACCGAGAATTATCCGTACGAACCGGTGCATTTCCAGTCGCGCTATCGTGGCATTCACGTTCTTCATCGCGATGAGAGCGGGCTGGAAAAGTGTGTCGGATGTTTCCTCTGCGCCGCGGCATGTCCTGCAAATTGCATCTACATCGAAGCCGCGGAAAATACCGACGCGAATCGCATCTCCGCAGGAGAGCGCTACGCCAGCGTATATAACATCGACTACTCGCGGTGCATTTTCTGCGGCTATTGCGTCGAAGCGTGCCCGACCGACGCGATCACGCACGGCCATGGATTCGAGCTAGCCACGTACGACATCAACTCCCTCGTCTATCGAAAAGAGCAGCTCCTCGAGAAAGTCCCCACCGCAGAAGCTGCCGCTCGTTAGTCTTTCAATATTCACAACTTGAATTTCGCGGCGGCGGCGCTGCATGTGCGAAATCGCGGCCCGTTGTGTCGCGGTTTTGCCTCACGCATTAGAGTCCTCTAACGGATATTATGTTAACTACAAAATCTGCCTGAATAAGTATGACGGCAACCCTTTCCCCTAATCGGGGCTGGTCCCACCTCTCCCCTCTCTTACTTCCTATCTGTTAGCTTTGGAGGATTTCTGCTGCGCCAATTCGTATTGGATGTATTGCTCGAGGGTGTGCCCATCGGCTCCCACAATTCTGCGGCCGTTAACGAATATGGTTGGCGTGCTGTTGACCTCAAGCTGTTGACCGTTCGTCCGGCTGGCATCGACGGCCGCAGCAGCCTCCGGACTGGCCAGGCACGCGCGGAAAGTATCCGTGTTCAGTCCGGCCTGGCTGGCGTAATCGCCCATTTTTACCCAGGCGTTTTCTGCAGAGATGACCTCCTGATTGTCGTAGATCGAGTCATACATCTTCCAAAAGGCCGCCGGGTCTTGCTGGTAGGCGCAACGGCCCGCCAGTGCCGCGGTGCGGGCCCAAGGATGCACTGTCTCGAGTGGAAAATCCTTGAAGACGACCCGAACTTGAGGATAGTTGGGCAACAGGCCGCGCAGCGCGTCGTGGAGACTCCGGCAGACCGGACACTCGAAGTCCGAAAACTCCACCAGTGTCACGGGAGCCTTGGGGTCTCCCAGTGACGGCGCATCCTTCAACTGGATAAGCGCCCGGTTTTCCGCCAATGGATCCCGCGCCAGCTCGGAAACGTCGCCGCGGACCAGATATTTCCCGTCTTTGCTGACATAGAATTTTGCGTTTTCGGTGTTCTCTCCGATCTTGACGTTGACGGTGGTCTCGAGCAGCCCTGGAATCGGAGTCTCCTTGGGAACGGACACCGCGACCTGCACATCCGCCCCAAAGGCGTACAGATGGCGCAAATACGCTTCGATGGTTTTCTGAATCGGTGTCTCCGAGCCTCCGGTCGCCGCGTTTTTGGCAGCCGGCGCCGGGTCTGCTTGCGCCGCTTGCCCGCGCGCCGCCGGTACACACAAACACACAGCAAGAATGGCGACGCCAGTCAGTGAAGTTTTCACGCGAACCTCTCCCTTCACGGCCCTTTACGGAATGAATCGCTGCGCGATCGGAAATGGCCGGCCAAAACCGAACGCCCGCGACGTGATCTTCAGTCCCGGCGCAGCCTGTTTGCGTTTGTATTCATTGCGGTCCACGAGCAGCGCAATATCCTGGACCAGCTTGAGGTCGAATCCATACTTCTCGGCGATCTCCTGAGGGCTCTTGAGATCCTCGATATAAGCCTTCAGGATCCGGTCGAGGATCTCGTATGGCGGCAGGCTGTCCTCGTCCTTTTGATTGGGCCGGAGTTCCGCGGACGGAGCTTTCTCAATGGTCGGCAGGGGAATCAATTCCCTCTCGCGATTGATCCAGCGCGCCATTTCGTAGACCATCAGCTTCGGCACGTCGGAAATCACCGCAAGGCCTCCGGCCATATCTCCGTAGAGCGTGCAATAGCCGACCGCCAGCTCTGATTTATTGCCGGTGCTGAGCAGCATCGATCCGAACTTGTTCGAGAGCGCCATCAGGTAGTTGCCGCGAATACGCGCCTGAATGTTCTCTTCCGCCACATCCTGGGGCAGTTCGTCAAACGCCGGCACCAGCGCCTTGCGATACGCATCGAACACGTCGCCGATCGGCAGCGTGATCAACTTGATGCCAAGGCTCTGTGCCAAAGCCTTTGCATCGTTCTTGCTGCCCTCCGAGGAGTACGGACCAGGCATCGACACGCCTTGCACGTTGTCTGCGCCCAGCGCATCCACGGCGATGGCCGCCACCACGGCGGAGTCGATGCCTCCGCTAAGGCCCACCAACACCTTCTTGAAGCCGCACTTGGAAACGTAGTCCCGCGTTCCAATCACCAGCGCTCGATAGGCGTACTCGATCTCCTGACGGGGCTGCGGATGAATTTCGCCCTGGCTCGTCTCCGTGTTGAAGAGGACCAGATCCTCCTCGAAGGCCAGCGCCTGCGCCGCGACCTTGCCGTCCGCGGTCAGCGCCAGACTCGCCCCGTCGAAGATCAAGCTGTCGTTTCCGCCGACTTGGTTTACGTAAACAACCGGGCGATGATGGCTCTTCGCGATCGACCGAAGCATGTCAAAACGCAGCGCTCGCTTGTCGATGGTATACGGCGACGCGGAAATATTGAGAAGCAGGGTAGTTCCCTGCGTGACAAGTTCGGTGACCGGGTCTCGGTCGTAGAGCATGTTGGGCCAAAAATTCTTGTCGTTCCATACGTCTTCGCAAACCGTGATGCCTAGCTGTTCGTTCCCGAAATCGTAGCTTACCTGCCGCTCGGCGGGCTGAAAATAGCGAGACTCATCGAACACATCGTAGGTCGGCAGAAGCATCTTGCTCTGCTCGAACACGATGCGCCCGCCGCAAAGGAGCGCGGCCTTGTTCGCGATTGCCTTGCCTCTTCCTCTCTTGACGCGTCCCGCGTAGCCCACGATCGCAGGCACAGGCAGCTTTTTCGCCAAGTCCTTCAATTGCTTGAGATTCCGGTCGATAAAGGCGGGGCGCTCCAACAGGTCTTGCGGAGGATAGCCGCAGAGGCACAGCTCAGAAAAAACCGCGAGATGTGCGCCGCGTTGTTGGGCTTGGGCTGCCAGACTCAAAATGCGAGCCGAGTTCCCTGCGAGGTCGCCAACCGTGGGATTAAACTGCGCGAGCGCTATGTTCATGCCGGCACTTTAGAATACGGGCGCAACCTGAAGATTGCAAATGCCCGCATCGACGCGTGTGTGCTGTTCATTTCGGCTACTCATGCGGCAGGAACGGCTTCTGGGCGATCAAGCTGGCGATTCCCTTCCCGGCACGCAGCTCGCGATAGAACAGCAGCCGCATCGAAGGAAACGCGCTTCGCAGCTCGCCAGGATGCAGGAGATAGTCGGAATTCCGTGGGCCGCCCGCAAATTCAAGCTGTGCCCGCGTATAGGTTTCAAACAGAACCATTCCGCCAGGGATCAGCGCGCGCTCGATCTGCGCAAACAGCGAGCGCTGCAGATATTGCACGCACAGGATCAACGCGAAGGAGTTATGCGGCAACTTTGTCTGCTCGAGGTCGGCGTGGACAAGATCGATTCCAGAGCGAGAAGCAACGATGCCCTCCAGGCTCTTGGCCAGACTCTTGGCGCGCCTCGCCGACTGGTGTGACGCCCGAGCCCGCTCCTCGATGATGTCGAGGGCGACGGCCGAACCATCGACGGCCGTTACGTGCTGGTGGCGTGCGGCGAGCAATAGTGTATGCCGCCCGGTCCCACACGCCAGATCGAGCGCAGGCCCGTGCGGAAGCAACGGCAGCAGCTCCAGCACGAAACTCGCGGGCTCGGCCGCCGTGCCATTGGCCGCGCTGCGGTGTCTTGCATCCCACTCGGATAGGTTAGTAGCGGGCATGAAAAAGGCCCCTGGGCAGGTACCCAGGAGCCTGAAAATCTCAGTCGGAGCGAACATCACTCCCGATCTAAAAACTTAAACGCTGAACGAGCTGCCGCAGCCGCAGGTGCTCTTCACGTTCGGGTTGTTGAACTTGAAACCCGCGCCTTCGACCGTCTCGATGTAGTCGATCTCCACGCCTTCCAGGTACATCGAACTCATCTGGTCGACCGCGACCTTCAAGCCGTTGAAGTCCAGAACCTCGTCGGTCTCATTGGTCTGGTTTTCAAACGCCATGTGGTACTGGAAGCCAGAGCAACCTCCGCCGACCACGGCCACGCGCAGGGCCACCGGCACAGGATTCTGCATCTGCATGATTTCTTTGACCTTGCTACTAGCAACGGACGTCAGACTGATCATAATTCCCTTCGCCTCCGCTCGCGGGCGAGCTAGCTACAAACTCAGTATAGCAAAACCCGCAAGCAACTGCACATTGTCGAGTTCTCTTTCCGGCAACCCTGCCGCGGCCGGCTTTCAACAAGCATGGGAGCTTCGCATACAATACGATGCTGCCATGAGACATAAGGTCACGTCGGAAGATTCTCCTAACCTACTGAATCGTTACGGGTTCCTCTACCTGGGGTTGCTCGATTTTAGCTTGTCTATAGCTTAACTCAAGTTTCTGCGCCGCGTCCGCAAGATCGCGCGCCGACGTGATGTTGTAGCGGTCGAAGATCATGCGCGTTTTGTGACCGCTGATTTTCATGCAAACTACTTCGGGAACGCCGGCGCGTATCAGGTTTCGCACGGCAGAGCGGCGCAGATCGTTAAACAGCAAGCCGGGGCAGCCCGCGGCCGCGGCGACTGTGTCCCATGATTGCTCAGCCGTAACAGTAGGCAGGGGTCTCCCTTCGCGCACAGAATTGGATATCTGGTTTCAAGGTCTGTGGTTTTGTCCCTTGTGCTATGAGTACCTGCCGAAGGGTTTCAACCTCCAAGTTCAACTCAGCGATCATGCTCGCAATACTCTTTCCAAGTATCGCCACCAATTTCTCGCTCTTGTACAAATCAGTCATGGGATCCTCCAGTCGCGCGAGGCTATAACACAATTAAGTGTCGCGCAAGGTACGGTGACGTGCGCCAAGCGTTAGAATCAAAGCCAGCCATCGAAGCGGTCGGGATGGAGTCAGAGACCTGAAGGATCTGGCGGGCACCTGGCAAAACCGATGCCGATGCTGGGCCTTGGCTTGACACGGCAAGGCGGAAGCTTGGCCGTTGTTTACAGGCAAGCTACCGCGGAGTATACTTCGCGCCGGGCCAAACTCCGGGATCGACCATCGCAAAAAAGGAGCGGCCAATGAGCGAAGAGAACAAGGACCAATTGGGCCAAGGAACTCCGACGCAAAGCGAACCCAAGGTGGAGCAAGAACTATCACCGCAGGACCTAGAGAAAGTGGCCGGCGGTGTCGGTGCGAACGCAGCCGTCGCTGTAGCAAACGCAGCAGTCGCTGTAGCATTCGAAGAGGGTGACCCGGACAAACCGATCGTCGTGGGCAGTGTATACAATGCGACAGCTAGACCCCGCAGGTAGAGTATCTGGAGCACCGCACAATCAACTCGATCTGCATGACGATGTTCGTGTCTCCTTCGCCGATAGCACAAAGCCCGCTCCTGCACTTCTCGGCAGGAATCTGCCTGGTCTGAAACTTGGTTCGCAATTCCGTGGGTTGCGATGGCATCGTGTTGTTTGTGTGACGAATCATCGAGCGCGAAACGGCTCCCCAAAAATCGCGCATCGGTTGCCGCTGATCTCTCGCGAATTGCCCATTGGCCAGACAGGAGTATGCTCGCTAGGGTAGCTGGTTGGAACCGAGGTTTTCGGCGTGCGTGCTAGCTCTGTCCTGGAGCGTTTGTTGGGGCATCCATTTGCGAGGTCTCCACGTACTACTGAAGGAAGAAACAGTCGCCCGTTTACATGGGCAAACAGATTGGAGTATGGTGCCCCCCGTAAAAGGCGTTTTTTCTCCTTTCGAACAGCTACTCCCTGGGAATGGGAAAACAAGGAGCAGAAGACATGAGCGAAGACAACCAGAAGCAGAGCGAACCCGGGAAGAAACCGAGCCAAGAGCTATCAGTGGAGGACCTGAAGCAGGTCGCGGGTGGTGCCGGTACAACTACGCCCGACATTATCACGCACAAGATCTTAGACAAGACGACCCCTTTGGACAAGTACTGAGCTTAGCGAAATGTCGTGACCTGTCTGTGGTTGGAGGCAGCGCCTGGAGTTGGTGTGCGCTGCTGAGGCCGCAGAGTGGGTCCTGGCGCAGACGTGGTGCTTGCTCGACGCCGCATTCGCCAATGCCCATGCGAGCATCATTTCGGTTTCGCTTGCTTCTCGGGATCCGGAGCGCGGCTAAGATGGCCTTAGAACGCCGCTGGCCGAGCGCTACCTGGCGGACGTGCTCCGCGGTTACCCCTAACAGCGTCGCGACTCGACTGTAGAGGGCCTTTTCCGCTTCGCTGCTGCGGTGGTACTTCTCGCGCGCCTCAGCGAGCGCTTTGAGAGTCCCAGGCTGTTTCCCATGCCCACTCTCGAACACATCTCCATACAGCCAGGCGACGCTCTCTGGCGGTTCGCCCTTGGCACCAACGGCTTGTGTCGAGCACGGGCTATGGCCAGGTGTCTTTCGCAGTAGCGCACGGAGTTGCGAGCGAGCGGTTTCGGGCAAACGCAGCACTTGCCCTCCGCGATGTTGCGCTCGGCATAACGCAGCGCGGCGGCCAGATGCGCCTTCCCCGGTGGCAGCGAGGGAACCGGAAGAAGTTCGTCTCCGCTTCGTCCTTGCGTGCGGATTCGCTTCTTGGCCTCAGCGAGAAGATCCGGAGGGTTCTCCACGGCGTGCTTGATTTCGTCGCGGCCATGGTTCTTGAACCATCGCGCGAGCCCGGCTTCGACGCCTTCCTCAATGAGCTTGTCCAGGACGTCGTGCAATTCGCTTCGTAGATTGGCGATGGCCGCCAGCTTCGCCAGCTCGAAACCGTCGAGAGTCGCCTCGGAACAGGTGAGCAAGAAGTTCAGTGGTGGGACTGCCGGCGCGAGGGCCTTGCTCTTGGGGCGGGTCATCGAAGGCACCTAGTCATGCATTCGTCGTGCAAGGTGTCCGTGTAGACGGCCAGATCGACAAACGCGAGGGCCAAGACGCGCGCATAGTGCGACATCCACAAACACACACTGGCCTCAGCCAGCCACAGCCGAGATTCCATTTTTTGCGATAGATTAGGCGGAGCTTGAGACATGGGAGATATACCCTCCTGTGTTTTGAGTTAGGGGCGCGTTCGGTGTGCCAACACCTGCGCGTCCCGCTTTGTCTTACTTCTTCTTCAGATACTCCGCGATGGCTTTACGGATGAGCGCGGAAACCGGCGCTCCGGTTTTCTCAGAGAGAACCTTGAGCTTTTTTAAGTGCTCATCCACAAGCCAGATGTTTGTGCGCTTCATGTCTCCCCTTATACACCTATCAGCACATGCGCGTCAAGAACCGGGTTTAGCTTATCTATAACCAAACGATGAGCAACGGTGAGCAAAAGAGAGCAAGCCGGAAGGGACTCTCCCGGCTTGCGCGATAAACCTTGTATAATCTTGAGCATTGGTGAGCATCTTTGGATAGGAGAATTTACGCGACATAAGGTCACACTGATTCCCGGAGAAGGTATTGGGCCCGAAGTCGCGGCCGCCGTACGGCGCATTCTGGAAGCCGCTGGCGTGCAGATCGATTGGGAAGAACTCGAAGCGCGCACCGACAAGGCTACGGAAGCCGGGCAGCTCGTCAATCAGGCGGCGGTCGATTCCGTGCGCCGGAATCACGTCGCGCTGAAAGGTCCCACGGGCACGGCCATCGCCGGCGGCGCGCCCAGCGTGAACGTCGCGCTGCGAAGGACCCTCGACCTGTATGCCAATCTTCGCCCGGTCAAGAATCTGCCGGGTGTGAAGTCGCGCTTTGAAAACGTCGATCTCGTGCTGGTGCGAGAAAACACCGAGGATCTATACTCCGGCCTCGAGCACGAGGTTGTCCCGGGCGTCGTCGAGAGTTTGAAGATCATCACCGAACGCGCTTCCACCAGAATTGCCCGCTTTGCGTTCGAGTACGCGAAGCAAAATGCCCGCAAAAAAATCCATGCCATTCACAAAGCAAACATCATGAAGCTGTCCGACGGACTCTTCCTGAAATCGATTCGCGCGGTGGCGCTGCAATATCCGGACATCGAGTACAAAGAGTTGATCGTCGACAACGCCTGTATGCAGATGGTGCTCGATCCGACGCAGTACGACATGCTGCTGCTGCCGAATCTTTACGGCGACGTGATGAGCGACCTGGCCGCGGGTCTGGTGGGCGGGCTGGGTGTCGTACCCAGCGGAAATATCGGCGACGAATGCGCCATGTTCGAGGCCGTCCATGGCACGGCGCCGGACATCGCGGGCAAAGGCCTGGCCAATCCTACGGCCCTGCTGATGAGCGGCATCATGATGCTCAATCATCTAGGCGAGCGTTCCGCCGCACAGAGGATTGAGGCCGCCATCGAAAAGGTCTATCGCGAAGCCAAACACGTTACGCGCGATCTCGGCGGAAAAGCAGGCACCACGGAATTTACCGACGCAGTGATCGCAGCACTCGCGCCAGTTCCCGCGCATCAGTCGTCGCCCACCACGGCGTAATCCGATCGTTGGTTCCTTGCAGAGGCGCAGCACGCAACGCCCCTACGGGCGATCCATTCCTGAATTTCGTCGTCTCCAAATCAATTGCATCATTCACTGGCCGTCAGGTGCACGTTACTGCTCACCAAATCGACCTGGTCAAACACGGAGGACAATGTGAGCGCAAAACACCTGTGGCGCGTAGCCGTGGTCTGCGCTCTCAGTGTTGCTCTGTCGACCGGCACTAAAGCAGATACGTTGAAAAAGAACGCGGACCTGGTGCTTGTGGCCGCAATCGCAGTGGTCGCGGCGGTGGTTGTCGTAACCGTCGTGGTCATCAAGCACGCGTCGAAAAATCGCACGATTACGGGATGTGTGAGCTCGGACGAAAGCGGGATGCGCGTGACGGACGAAAAAGACAAACACATTTACGCGCTTACCGGCAATACGGCAGGTGTCAAGCCGGACGAACGCGTGACCTTGACGGGCAAGAAGATCAAGCCCAGCTCTGGCGCGACCTTCGTTTGGGAGACAAAAAAGATCACCAAAGACTTCGGAACCTGCCAACCCTGAGCAGAATAAATGCACTTATCCGAGGAGCGAAGTTGCCGTCAAACCACATGTCCAGTAGTCCGACTAACCGTCCAAGTGGAATCGGCAACGCGACTCCCAGAGCAGGCATGCACCGGTAGGTATCCGAATGGGTCGATATCCCCGGCTTAAGGGAATTCTGTTCGACCTGGGTCATGTCGTGAACCGGGCCAGCGATCGCTTGCAGGCAGCGGGCGTGGGCGACCGCTGCTCAATCGTGGCAGGTAGTTTTTTTGAATCATTCCCGGAAGGGGCGGACGCCTATCTGCTTCGTCATATCATTCATGACTGGACCGACGAGCAATCGATCCAGATTCTAAAGAACTGTCGCAAAGCAGTTCCGGCTCATGGAAGGATTCTGATCGTGGAATTCTCCGTGCCGCCACCGAACCAGCCATCCTTGGCCAAGGATGCGGACATGACCATGCTGGTGTACACCGGCGGTCTTGAACGAACGGAAGAGGAGTACCGCGTCCTATTTCAACAGGCGGGTTTTCGACTCAGCAGTGTTACTCCGACCGCATCTACAGTTAGCGTGATCGAGGGGCGGCCCGCCTAAGGCAGCCTGTTTGCAATACCGAGCGCTACTCGACGTGCAGGCGTGATTTCATCAGTATGACCACGTAGGGGTTCCACGTAGACAGCACGTAGTAGACGCTGAGCTCGGAAGCTTGCACCTTCGTCCAACGCTCTACGACATACGGCGCATAGGCGCCACCATGAACAGCCCGCGGATTCGCCTGCCCCTTTCCGATCACGGGTCCTGCAAGCCCATCGTCTGGATTTGCCTGGGGATTATGGATGAATTTGCCAAGGGCGCCATCACGCACGGCGTTGAAAATGATTTGCGGCTCGCTCCAGGGTCCCCACGGCGTGCGGGAATACGAGAACAATATGCCACGTGGCGCTGGCTCTCGACTGTCGTAAGTCATCAGCCACAAGCCAAGATCCTTGCACCACGTTACGGAAAGATCGCCCATCGTGCCGTTTTGGACGATGGCCCTGGCGTCCGATTCCTTCTCGCTCCAAATCGGAGCACTCCCCGCGTCCAATCCTGCGAAATACCGCGTCCCTTTGCCGCTTTCAAATTGTGCCGCCGGCACGATCGACAAATACGCGTCGCTCTTACGGTACGCGCCTGTGCCCCAAACGAGGATGAATGGTCCGCCAGGAGGCAGTCCAGCGAGCGTCCCGGGTTCGATGTGCAACGACATCTTGACGAAGTGCCCCTCAGGAAGCTGAGAGATCGTCCGCAACGGTTGGAAATTTGCCGGTGGTGTGAATTTCGTGAGCACCGAACGGTCCGTCGAACGATCCTCGGAATGGTTCGTCGAAACAGCTACATATACTTGTACTTGGCCGCCGAGGCTAATGCCTGCCACCGGCACCTCGAACGCTCCCATGCTGATGCCCGGTGGCTGAATGGTCAAATAATCGCTGCCGGACTTGAGGAAATCCAATCGCACGCCGCTCTCAGGATCGTCCGCATCGGTTGTCGCGATCGTGTCGAGCGCGCGGCGCAAACGCCCCACGGTGTCACCGAACAGAAAATACACGCGACCCCCGTGCTCAAAGGAATTGCCCAAGTCAGTGCCTTCGATCCCGTATCGTGTGACCGTTTGGCTGAGCGTCGGTCGATGCAATTGCTTGTCCTCTTCACCAAGAAGCTGTTCAATCTTGATGGTCGAACCAGCCACGTAGCGCAGCACCGGCTCGGTCGCCGATGGCACAGCGCGGAATGCAGGTCTTGCAGTAAATGCCTCCGGAAGAGGAACGCGCGTGCTGGGTTGCATCTGCGCGGAGAGCGTCCACACGCCCAGCAGCAGCCCCAGGGCAACTCCCAAGAGGGATTTCATGCCGTATCCGCCCTACTTGGCAACTAGATGGACCGGCGTATAGATCTGATAGACCATCAGATAGACGATCACGCCGGTAATACACACATAAAACCAGAGCGGCAGAGTCCACCGCGCGATGACGCGGTGTTTGTCGAATCGCTCGAGCCATGCGCGGCGCAATGTGATCAGAATCAGCGGCACGATGACGATCGCGAGCAGCGTATGCGTGCCAAGCAGCACGAAATACACAGGCCGGACCCAGCCCTGCCCGTGAAAAACGACGTGCCCGACACGAATATGATAGACAACATAGGAGACCAGAAATACCGAAGAGACCACGAACGCGGAGACCATAAACGTCTTGTGAACCGCGATCTTGCCATTGCGAATCGCCGCGTAGCCTACCGCCAAAAGCGCGGCGCTTGTGCCATTTAGAGAGGCGTTGAGCGCGGCATGCGAAAACATCTCCCGTGGTCCTCTTTCTCGTCAGCTCTTAGGGCTTTTCGCTGGTACTTGCATAGTACTTTTACACACACTCGCACCGCAAACCCCGCGCAATCATGGGGTTTACTTCACAACTCGCTGTATACCCGGATGTACCCCTCGGTCAGCGCGGAACCTTGTCGTAGACCATCAGCCCCAACAGTACCGGGATATGCAGGAGCGTCGCATGCATCAGCCACTTGGCGCGAACGTTGGTCTTCGCCGACGCGGCCCACAAGCACACCTGCAGCAGCGCCACACTGACAACCAGCGCGCCAAAAAAGTACAAAACGCCGGCCAGCCCCACAATTGCCGGCAGCAGGCTGACGCCAACCAGGACGGCAGCGGTGACGATGATTTGGCGGAATGTCCGCGTTCCCTGCTTGTCCACAACTGGCAGCATCAGGATGCCCGCGCGCGCGTAATCCTCACGATACATCCAGGCGATGGAGTGAAAATGCGGGAACTGCCAGAAGAACAGGATTCCGAACAGGAGCCAAGCGCCGCCATCCAGCGACCCTGTGGCGGCTACCCATCCAATCATCGGAGGAATCGCCCCCGGGAAGGCTCCCACAAAGGTCGCCCAAACCGTACGCTTCTTGAGCGGCGTATAGGCCAGCAGGTAGCTAAGGCACGTCGCAACGCCCAGACCGGCCGCCAGCGCTCCCGCGGTAAAGAACAAATCCAGCGCACCGGCAAAACACAACACAACGCCGAACCACAACGCCTCGCCAGGCTGCAACACCCCGCTAGGCAAAGGCCTCGAGGCCGTGCGCCTCATATGCCGATCCGACTCGCGCTCGACGTAGTGATTCAGCGCGGCCGTACCCGCGGCGATCAGCATCGTGGCAAACACCGTGTGAATCAGGTGCAGCCACCCGACCGGCCCGTGCGCCCCCATGTAATAGCCCGCCGCGGTCGTCATCAGCACCAGAAACGAAACATCCGGCTTGGTCAGCGCCACGTAGGCGTTCGCGCGCGCCATCAGCGCCATCTCGGTGGTGCGCGCCGAACTCATCAGACGGTCACCTGGCCATGCGTCGTGGCGGCGACTTCCCTTCCCCGCGGAACGATTCGATAGCACAGCAACACGATCAACACCGAAAAGGCAAACAACAGCGCGCCCACCACGGTGTGGATCACCGTAAACGTCACCATCACTGGCATCGGCTGCGGCGCATTCGCCGTGGTGAGGCGCGACCAGTACGCCCCGAATCCCAGCAGGAACTGCGTTCCGAAGATGGCATGCAGCAGAATCCGCGCTCGCGACAGTTCAGGCGACGTGCCGAAGCGCTTGCGCAGCACCACCGCGGTCCAGATCACCATCCCGAGCACCACAAACGCCCCCGCAATGTGCGGCCACACCGGGATGTCTTGATGCCGGAAGCCCGCACCCAGCACCACCTGCAAAAAAATGACTTCCGCATTTGCGGTGGTGAGCGTGTGGATGGAGGGCGTACCACTATCTGCAAGCTGCGGGTGGTCCGATACCCACCATCGGCTGGTAAACACCGCGATCCCCAGGACCGCGGCGAAAACAATCTGCGCAAAACACGCATGGATCACCGGCAACCAGTAGTGCAGCAACTGCCTCACGACTTCTCCGCCCAGAACTGCCTGCACCACGACGCCCGCAACCGCGATCACGCCGAACCAGCGCAGCCAACGGCGATTGTCCCTGATCCAAATGAGAATGGCCAACGCAAGAGTAAGAAAACCCAGGCCGCCTGCGATCACGCGGTGCGAATGCTCGAAGAACGCCCCACCCGCCAGCATTCTTAAAGAGGGGAACCATGTTCCGAACGATTTCGGCCAATCCGGGACCGAGAGCGCAGCATCGTTGGAGGTAACCAGCGCGCCAGCAATGAAGAGAAGCACGGTCCAGATCATTACGAAGACCGCAAATCGGTGAACGCCTGGATTGTAGTTCGTTGTCATAACGTGGCCCTGGGCGCGGATTATACCCTAGAACCTAATGCGAAGCCGTTCCTTGCTCGCGGTTACCGGTGTGCCGGCGTTGACGCCGGGCGGCGCCCTTCGAGGCTCCCTTCGTTCCTCGGGGCCAGCAGGGTAAACAAGCCCCGGCCCCTACAACGGATTACGAGCGGCGCTTGCGGAGGGCCAAGTTCGGGCGGCCGACCCAAAACCGGCAACGGGCGTCTAGACGGTCCCGGCAGAAGTCTCCAAAGAAGGTGCCTCGGCCTCGACCCCAACGGCCTGCAAGACCAAGTCTTTGAGAGCCGCGATGAACAGCGGCGAGTCGCCCACCGCAGGCGTCATGCGAAACCTCTCGACGCCGAGCTTCGCGGCTTCCTCGCGCGCCTCGATGTTGATTTCGTGCAGCGTCTCAATGTGCTCGGTCACAAAGGAGATCGGGACCACGAGCATCTCCTTCACCCCTTCATGAGCCAGCCGCTCGATCGTTCCCGTCAGCGGCGGCTCCAGCCATTTCGCCGGCCCCACACGGCTCTGGTAGCAGAGGAGATGTGTCCGCGGCCATCCTGGGTATAGCTGCGAGCCGGCTTCCGACACCAGCCGAACCGTCGTTTCAATCTGTTTTGGGTACGGATCGCCTTTTTCAACCAGGCTCATCGGCAATCCGTGTGCGCTGAAAATCAGATGGATGCGCGAACTGTCCGGGAACTGCCGCAGGATCGAGCCAATGCGCTGCACTACAGCCTGAATATAGAGCGGATGATTGTAGAACTGTCCGACGGTGCGTTCCTTGGGGCTACCGTTCGCAGAGCCGCAAGCGCGGCGCCATTCTTTCAAGCTGCTCAGCGTCGTGGCGTAGGAAAAGTGAGGATACAGCGGAAGGAGCACGATTTCGTCGAGCGGCCCGGCTTTGCGCAGTGCTTCCACGGCGTCCGCAGTCATCGGATGCCAATAGCGCATTGCGGTGACGGCAACCGGCTCGATGTACGGCGAAACCGCTTCCACCAACCGCACCCGTTGACGTTCCGTGAGCAATCCGATCGGCGACCGCCGCCCTATTTCCGCATACTTCCCCGCCACCGGAATCGACCGCCGCGAGGAAATCAGCTTTGCCAGCGGGCGCCGCAGAAAGCCGAGGGGCCCCATCGGGATAATGTCCGGATCGAGAAACAGATTCAGCAGGAACGGCTCGACGGATTGCAGCGAGTCCGGCCCGCCAAGCTGAAACAAAACGATCCCGATGCGCTTCTTCCCTGCCATGCTACTTGCCTCGATTGACAGAATTCTTCAGGCGCTCGATCTCTTCGCGTAACACCGAGGTGCGCCGCGCCACCGTCACATAGAACACAAAGAAAATGCCCCAGCCAATCATATACGCTGCGAAAAGGCTGTCGAGATTCTTCATGCCGCCTCCAATTCACGTTGAATGATCTCGAGATCGCCGCGCATGGCCTCCAGCCGGTACCGCTGGCGCAGGAGCAGCGTCATCAAACCGAGCATGGCCAGCCAAGAGAACAAAAGCACCCTAAGCATCAGCGGGTCCAGGCCAGAGCCAGGCTCACCCATGATGACGGGTTGCGGGTGCTGCGTCCGCCACCAGCGGATCGAGCCAAAAACTAAAGGAACATCGATGAAAGCGAAGATGCCAAAGAGCGCGCTGAGCAGCCCACGCCGGTCCGGCTCTTCGATCAGCGTCCGCAGGACCAGATACGAAACGTAGAGCAACCAGAGTACGAAAGTCGAGGTGAGCCGAGCGTCCCAGGTCCACCAGATCCCCCACACCGGATGCGCCCAGATCGGCCCGGTGACGAGCACGACGGTGGTGAACGCCAGCCCGGTCTCGGCGGCCGAAACTCCCAGCCAGTCCCACTTCGGCTGGCGACGCCAAACGTACAGCAAGTTCGCGACGAAACACAGGAAGAACGAAGTCAGCCCGGTCCACGCGCTCGCCACGTGCAGGTACAGAATGCGGTAGATCAGACCTTGCTTCACGTCCGTCGGGGCCACGAAAAATGCCGCATACGCCGCTGCGCCAAGCAGCAGTAGCACCACGATGGCAGCCAGAATGTTCTTCATGGTTCATTCCTCCAGAAGATATTCTCCGAAGAGCCATAGAGTCGTCAAAAAAACCACATCGAAGACCCCGAGAAAGCCAATCCCCTTCCACTGAACGTACGGTGAACGATCCAAAAGCGCGATCGTGACTTCCGTGCTCGCCACGAGAATAGGCGTCAGAAGCGGCAGCAGCAGCAGTGGCAAAAGCAGCTCGCGCATCCTTGCTTGCGCGGAGATCGCGGAAAGCGCCGTGCCCGCGATCGAAACCCCCAGGCTGCCGAGGAAAAATACCAGGATCACCCAGTGCAGCACCGGCAGCACCTTCACGTTGTACATCATGGCAAAGACCGGCAACAGCAGGAGTTCCGTGACGAGAAGAAAGAGGGTGTTGGCCGCGAGCTTGGCCAGAAAAATGGCGAAAGGATCGGCGACGGAGAGGCGCAGCGCATCCAGCGTGTCGTTGGTTTGCTCGCGAAGAAAACAGGGTTGCAACATCAGGGAAGCAGCAAACAGGAACGCCAGCCAGAGCAGGCCGGGACCGAAGCGGCGTGATTCATCCGACGTCGGGTCGAACGTGAAGCTGAACAGCACCAGCACGATCAGAATGAAGACGATCGTGGTCGTCAGTAGCTCGCGCGAACGAAACTCCGTGCGCAGCTCTTTGCCCAGCAGGGCAGTGGTGTTCGAGAAAAGGCTCATCTAGCGACCTGTACTAAGCGTCCGCAAACGTAAGAATCGACCGAAAGCTCGCGCCCGTGCGCGTATCGGCGACCACTGCCCCACTGTCGAGCCGGATGGCCCGGGTGGCAAGGGCAGAAAGCTCGGTCTCGCCATGAACGCTCATCAGAATCGTGCAGCGGGCGTCGCGCATCCGCCGCAAAGTCTCCGTCAGCCATGAGGTGCCCTGCGGGTCCAGCCCCGTAGAGGGCTCATCCAGAAGCAAGACGGAGGGTGCATGCAGCAGCGCTCGCGCAATGGCCACGCGCTGGCGCATGCCGCGTGAAAACGTGCGTACCAGCGAATCGCGGCGCTCGAACAGCCCCACCTCCCGGAGGAGTTCCTCGACACGCTTCGCCGGTTGTGAGGTTCCCAGGAGCCGCGCAAAAAGCAAGAGGTTCTCTTCCGCCGTCAGCTCGTCGTAAGCCATGATCGCGTGGGCGACAAAGCCGGTGTTCTTCGCAGCCGATCCGCTGCCACCCGCTGCGCCCGGAAAACTCAATTGCCCCGACGATGGCCTCACCAGCCTTGCAGCAATGCGCAGCAGCGTGGTTTTGCCGGATCCATTCCTCCCGGCAAGGACCACACACTCACCCTGCGCAACCTCGAACGACACGCGGCGCAATGCGTACAGCCCGCCATAGCGTTTCTCGATGTCTTCAAAGCGAATCCCTGTGGGAGAAACCTCGGGAGGCGTTACCAAAGGCCCTCGCAGGGAGCTAGCATGCCGCTCGAGATCACCGCCTCAGCCCCGCACGAGGTCGCGGATCACCTTCTCCACGCGCGCGCGTTCCCTCGCGTATTGCTCTTCGGAGATGGTGCCGGCCTGGCGTCGCAGCTCGAGGCGAAAGATTTGGTCCTTCAGGGAATCGAGGCTCATGCCGACAGCGGCGTCGACCTCGGCCATTCCCGGAACGGTTGACTGAGGGGCGGGCGGCGATTGCGGTGGCGACTTCTTTGACCGCGGCGCCGGGGTTGCCGCGGTTTCAGCCGCGCCACCGTCAGCCACGGCTACGACAGGCCTGCGAGCGAGCAAGATGGCCAGGAGCGCGAAAACTCCAACGAATCCACCGATCAGCGGCCACTTCAGCACGTCGAGCCGTCCGGGAATCTGCTGCACCGTGACCGGCGTCGACGTCACGCCGTCCTGCCCAGGCTGACCCGCATCCGGGCCACCACTCGCGCTTGCGGGCGGCGCCGTGCCGGAGACACTCACGGCTAGGACCGTGTTCGCTGGAATGCTCTCACGCCCGTAGATATTCATCCCCTGCTCTTGACCGCCCGGCTGAAGGCCTTCGCCGCTGATCTGTACAGTGGGCGGCGCAAGAACGAGAAGCCTCGCACCAGGATAAACCGTCGGGAGCTTCAACGTCGTGGCGTTTCCGGCATAAGGCAATTCGTAGGAATAGCGCATCCCGCTCTCACCCGGGCGAAATGCAAAGGCAATTGCGTAATGATTCTTCGTCTTGTCGATGGTGGCCTGCACCACCGGCATTCCCGATGGCCCCCAGGCCGCCGCTTGCTGCAGCTGCGCGTTCTCAGGCACCGCGAACTGGAAGCTTCCATCCGCTCGGAAGTAGGCCCGCGGCGGACTGGAACTATTCTGCACCGCGTATTCTTCCCCGACCGTCAGGGTTGACCCGCTCGGCTGCACGATGACAATGTGCGACGGCACGGCGATCGTCGAGGCGTCTTGCGTGGGCTCGAAGACCTCCACTTGAATTTCGCTCTTGCCGGGAGGCACAGGCTGGTGAAAATTCACGCCGTGGAAGACGGCGCGCACTAGCATCGGCTGCGCACCCAGAGAAGGATTGTCGAACGAGAATTCTCCCTGGCTATCGGTCTTGGAATTCGCGACCGGCTGCATGCCGCCCTGGAGTTGGATCAGGATCACTTCGATTCCCGGGGCCACCTTTCCGGTAGTGCCGTTCTTGACCGTACCGTGAACGGTGCCCGCCTGCGCAACGAGGAGCGGCGCGAAGAAGAGAGCTGCCAACAGGACGAAGGAAGTTCGTGTTCGCGTCATCGCCCGCTCCGCTCGGCTTCGGCCGAAGGCGCGCGCGGACGGCGCACCTGCGATTCGGTTACCTGATCGATCTCCGCCAGGACCAGCGCCGCGTCGTTTTCGAGAGTGGTCTTCATCGCTTCGTAGTCGCCTTCTGCGTACTTGCCGGAGCGGAACTCAAACCGGAGATCGCGCAAGTTGTCGTAGATCGTATCGCGCTGCTCCAGCAGTTGATCCAACTTGGACCTGCGAGGCGCCAGGTCGGAAGCATCCGGCTGAATGTAAAAGATGAAAAGGATCGTGGCGATCGCCAGTGCAAGGCACGCGCCGAGGACCGCACCATCCGCGGAACTGATGCCGAGAAAAGTCGCGAGCAGTGACATGCTGACCATCAATCCTCTGTCTCCCGCGCAACGCGCTGCCGCGCGCGCTCGAGGTTTTCCGCAGCGATCCCCGAAGGAACGCCTGCGGTGGACGGATGCAACCCGGACCGCGCGCGCCAACGCAAGATAACAAAGATTACAACCACGGTTCCCAGCACGAGATAAAAGCTGGGCAAGCCCCAGGCTACTAAACTGAGACCCGACTTAGGTGGCTCGGCATAAACCGTCGTCCCAAATTCCTGGACGAATGCCTGCGTGATGGCGCTCTCAGACTCGCCGCGCGCCACATGCTGATCGAGCTCTTTGAGCATGCTCGTCGACGTCGTGCACCCCACGTGGTTGCACTGGGTCAACACCTGGTTACAGCCGCACATGCACATGAACTTGCCGCCAATTTGTTTGGCGCGGTCGGTTTGTGCGCGTACAGGCACAGCGAACCCGGACGCAGAAGCACCGGCTACGATAACGAGAAGCGCAAGCAACTTGCGCCGAGGCCTAGTCATGTCCTTCTCGAAGTGTCACAGATGGCGCCAGCGACTGCGCCAGAGGGTGTGCCACAGCGGGCTGCTGAGCGCCGGAAAGCGCCAGCACGGCGCGGCGATTCGGCAAGAGCGTCACAATCGTGCCCAGCACCACCACCACGCCGCCCAGCCAGATCCACTTCACCAGCGGGTTCAGATACGCGTGAATCACCGGAGCTTCATTCTCCGGGCTTTGCCCTGCATAGACCACGTAGAGATCCTCACGCAAGGTCGAATAAATAGCGACCATGGTTCCCGATTCCTGGTTGGCCGGAAAGAAACGCCGTTCCGGATACAGCATCATCATGGGCCGGCCGTCACGCATCACTTCAACGATCATGCGTTGCGCCGTGTAGTTCTTTTCCGGCTTGGAATCCATGCTCTGCAGCAGCAGATTGTAGCGCCCGATCTGCATGGACGAGCCGACTTGCATTTCCTTCTGCACATCCAGGTTGAATGCCGCGCCTGCCAAGCCTACGAAAATCAGCACCATTCCCATGTGCACGATGTAGCCGCCATAGCGCCGCGTGTTGCGCATCGTGAGATCCACCGCCGAGGAGAGGTACGACGCACCGGATCGCGTGCGAATCACTCTCGCTCCCCGGAAGAACTCCATGCTGATTGTCGCCGTCACGAACACGCACAGGATTAGACACACAACTGAGTAGAACTCCCGAACTCCAAGCACAAACAGAACCGCTCCCGCGGCCAATCCCGTGAGCAAGGGCCAGCCAAAATTGCGCTTCAAGCTTTCTGCGGAAGTCTTTCGCCATGCCAATAACGGACCTACGCCGGTAAGGAACAGCAGAATAAGACCCAGTGGAATATTGACCTTGTCAAAGAAGGGTTTGCCCACGCTGATCCGCGACCCGGAAAGCCATTCTGAAAAAACCGGGAATAAGGTTCCCGACAGAACCGCGACGCACGAAACCAGCAGGATCAGATTGTTGAATAAGAAGCTCGATTCGCGAGAAATCATCGAGTCCAGCTGGTTCTCGCTCTTCAAGTAGTCGCGATTCTTCAAGTAGGCCGCGAAGCACACCACAAAAATGAGGGCCAGAAAGCCCAGGAACCAATTGCCGATGCTGGATTGCGCGAAGGCGTGAACGGAACTGACCACTCCGCTGCGCGTCAGCATGGTTCCGGTAATGCACAGCATGAACGTCAAAATCACGAGCCAGACGTTCCACACCTTCATCATGCCGCGCTTTTCCTGCATCATCACGGAGTGGAGGAACGCCGTACCCGTCAGCCACGGAAGCAAAGACGCGTTCT
>Ga0187819_10000009_pt1 | contig 95587 bp, 85 predicted proteins | sample NC_wetland_sal_i_15_FD_132411 | JGI IMG/M metagenome (GOLD analysis project Ga0187819, IMG submission 132411) | Wetland sediment microbial communities from Neuse River Estuary, North Carolina, USA - SO4_4 | ecosystem: Environmental > Aquatic > Freshwater > Wetlands > Sediment | place: USA... | reverse complement strand
GGAGTGTGCTTCGACGCCCAACATCTGCAACCACAAACAGCTTGAGTGTCTCGGATCGAGTCCGCTCCGTCCTGGGGATTTTCTCTGGCGGTGGCCGTCGGGTTCTCGAGACACTCGGGTTCGAGAGCGAGTCTCAGCTGGTAAGTTCGGGCATTGCGTGCCTCGGGCACCGAGTCCCACAGCCGACCCTAGCCCCTCTCGGATAACCCGAAAAAGCTATAGGCCACGAGTCCCAGATAGAACTATGGTCGCCACTTGACCGAGGTTCTGCTTTGTTGGTTTCGGAACTGACAGGCTTCGTCGCGAACAGGTGATGAAAACCGCTGATAGAGGAACCCTCAACTGCTGGGCAACAATGTCCAGCAACCGAGCAAATGGTGCGGCAGGTCAAAACAGATCCTGCTCAATCAAGTGGGCTGGGAAGCAAGAAAACTTCTGGCCGACGGGGTTGTGTTTTTTCTTGACTTCCCCTCTTTTATAGAACTACCAGAACGTCAACTAGTCCGACGACGAGACGCACTTCCCCGAAATTGAGGATGCGCGCCAAGATCCGGAACGCCGCTACATGACCAAAGAACTGGCCAGAAAAGCATTTCGAGGACTGAACCCTTCTCTCCAGGACACCTTCATCCTGCAAAAAGCCGAAGGCTGGACCAACCGCGAATTGGCGCAAGCGCTGGGGATAACTGTGCCCACCGTGAAATCTCGCATCTTTCGCGCCCGCGTCAGATTGTGCCAACAACTTTTGGCTCTCACCAACTCCGGCCAACTGCTCTTCAGAACTGAACTTACGTACAGGTTCGACTTCCCTTCTCCGTTAGCAATTGCGCTCTTCCTCGGCAGGGATTACACAAGTATTACAGACGCCCACATTGGCCCATGCTACGGTCATAGCTGAAGTCAATCACAGCAACTCCAAGGACTCCGGCGATCATGAGCGTTCTCCAAAGCGACAGAACTTTTAAGCAGCCTCTCAATTGGACCACCACTTCTTTCATGCTTTTGTTCCATGTTGGCGCTGTCGCTGCGCTCTTCTTCTTTACTTGGAAGGCGCTCGCGGTGGCGGTCGTGCTCTATTGGGTTGCAGGCAGCCTCGGCATCGGCATCGGGTATCACCGTCTATTGACCCACCGCGGCTACAAGACGCCCACCTGGGTTGAATATTTTTTAACCATCTGCGGTACCCTGGCCCTCGAAGGCGGACCTATCGCCTGGGTCGCCACCCATCGCATCCATCATCAGAACACCGACAAAGAGGGTGATCCCCATTCACCGCGAGACGGCGGCATCTGGGCTCATATGGGTTGGATCATCACCGGCAAGGCCATGCACCAAAACACTGCCGAGCTCTTGCCGTTTGTTCCCGATCTGCGGAAGCACAAATTCTATATGTGGATTAGCAAGTATCACTGGGTGCCCATCACCGCTCTCGCAGCAATCACCCTCGCTGTCGGTGGATGGTCGGTCATGATGTGGGCTGTCTTCCTCCGCACCGTCGTTGGTCTGCACTCCACCTGGTTTGTCAATTCGGCCACCCACATGTGGGGTTCGCGCCGCTTTCTCACCGGCGACACCTCAACGAACAGTTTCTGGGTCGCCATACTCACCTTCGGCGAAGGCTGGCACAATAACCACCACGCCGCCCCGCAATCGGCCCGTCACGGTCTCGCTTGGTACGAAGTCGATGTGAACTGGTACGGGATCGCCGTACTGCGAATGCTTGGCCTCGCTTGGGACGTCAAGTTGTCTAAGCTAAGCCCAGTGCCACGCAATGCGGAGAAGGAGCCGAATACCAGCCTTCTTATCCCACCCACGGTTGTTGACGCCGAAGCGATGGCGCCAACGAGCGTCGCTGGAGACTAAAAGCCGCCTCACAAATAGTCTGCGGGAGGGCACGGGTTTTTGGGAGGGCACGGCTTCAGCCGTGTCGTAAGCTCCTCCTCCTCCCTTGTAGGGGCGGGGCATGCCCGGCGTCAACCCCGGCACACTGCTTGCCGCGGTGCAGGAACAACCCTCTGTCTCGTGCAGCAGGCGCCCCTCATGAACTAGAATAACCATGCCATGCGCATCACCAGCCGCACCAGGGCGATTGTGTTCTTTATTACGCTGGGCGCCTGCCTCGTCGCCCTCGCCGTTTTCCTCAACGTCAGTTGGATCGTCTTCAACTGGCGTGGCAATGTTTTTCTCGTTCTCGGTATCATTTTCTTCAGCGCCATCATCGCTGGCCTCGTGGTGAACACCATCTTTATCGTCCTCGAAATCCGCCGCAACGAGCGCCAAGACAGCTTCCTCAATGCGGTTACTCATGAACTGAAAACCCCGATCGCTTCGATCCGCTTGTACCTGGAGACGCTCCAAAGCCGCCCGCTCGACGACAGGCAGCGCCGCGATTTCTATCGCATCATGCTCGAAGACGCCGAGCGACTCCTCGGCACCGTCGAGCAAGTCCTCAAGGCTGGCGAGGTCCGGCAGGGCACCCAGCGGCGAAACTGGCAGGAGGTCAACTTCAGCGCGGTCGTCGCGGATACTCTTGAGCTCGCCCGCTTGCGTCATCACTTGCTCCCCGAAGCGCTGCGCTTTGATGCCCAGCCTCCGGAAGAATTGGTTGTCCTGGGCAACCCCGAGGAACTCCGTACCGCCGTTTTCAATCTCTTTGACAACGCCATCAAGTACTCCGGCAAAGACAAAGACATCATCGTGGACGTGCTCATGCCCAATCTCGATACTATTTCTCTCAGCGTGCGCGACCACGGAATCGGCATTCCCCGCCCCGAGCTCAAGCGCATTTTCAATCGCTTCTACCGCGTCCAAAGCAGCGCCACCAGCCAGGTAACCGGCACCGGCCTCGGACTCTTCATCGTCCGCTCCGTCGCTCGCCGCTACGGCGGCGACGCTTACGCCGAGAGCGAAGGCGAAGGCCTCGGCAGCACCTTCACCCTCCGCCTTCCCAGGGTCTATCGCGCATGAGTCGCATCCTTGTCGTCGAAGATGAAGCCCACCTCGCGGAAGGGCTTCGTTTCAATCTCGAAGCCGAAGGCCACTCCGTCGAGGTCACCAGCAAAGGGGAAGAGGCCCTGAACCTCCTGCTCAAAGAGAAAAAAGACTTCGAAGCGCTCGTCCTCGACGTCATGCTCCCGGGAAAGGATGGCTTCACCGTTGCCCGCGAGCTGCGGGAAGCGCAGAACTATATCCCTCTGCTGATGCTCACCGCGCGCAGTCGCCCCGAGGATGTCCTCAAGGGATTCGAGTCCGGCGCCGATGACTACTTGGCGAAGCCATTCAACCTGGCCATTCTTCTGGCTCGCCTGGAGAGTCTTTTGCGCCGCAAGAACTGGATGCGCAATCCCAGCTCGGCCGCTCCAACTCCCGCCTCCGCCATGCCGGAATCCCCCGAGCTCTTCCATTTCGACGGTAAGGTCTTTGATTTTCAGCACTTACAACTACGGTCCGCCGGCCAAATCTTCCAGTTAACCTTGATGGAATCCGAGCTCCTCCGCTACTTGATCGGCAACAGCGGCCGTCCCGTGTCCCGCAAAGCCATCCTCCAGGACGTCTGGAACCTCCATGAAGACACCGACACCCGCGCCATCGATAATTTCATTGTACGTTTGCGCCGTTACATCGAACCCGAGCCCTCCAAACCTCGTTACCTGCTCACCGTCCGCGGCCTCGGCTACCAATTCGTGGCCAAACCCGGCGCTTAACGGGCTGCTGAAACACCCAAGTGCACCCAAAGGTGTCATTCCGAGGGCGAAGTTGGCCCGAGGAATCTGCTTTCTCACGTCTACCAGAACGCAGATCCCTCATTTGGCGAGGCAGGGCGCCATTCCCACAAGTGGGGGCGATGATTTGAGTAGACGTGATCGCAAACACTGGTTGCAATTCAAAGCAAACTCCAATTTCTCCACGCACCCAAAAGATCCTGCCCTATTCTTCGCTGGGTTACCGGCACTCCGGCCCCAATCCTACAACGCATAGGATAACCCTGGGTGGTCACCACCACTCCCACGGGTCGGAGTGCCTGACCCCTTGCTCCTGCAAACCTCTACGACATTTCACTTGGGTCACCGCTCCGCTAGAGTCGGTCGTCAGGACCGGGAGTGAGGTAAAACATATATCCCATCAAAGCGACGAACCCGATCACTCCGGTTATTACGATCACGAACAGCATGGTCCTCTCCCGTTCTGGCTGGCACGACACTATTGAATCGCTCCCCACGGACAGGGTTCCATACCGTCTTGACCTTACGATGCATCGGGAGATTACGCAGGTGTCCGATACCGTGGTGGACCAGCCGACAGCCGATGGAGACGTCGTCCTTGAAATCCAGCTCACGCGGCTTCCGCGGCGAAATCCTCCTGTACTGGAAAGAAACTCGTCTTGAAGATGGGTGATCGTTTGCATCGGCGCGCACTTACAAACTACTATGGCAGCGTGAGCAACGAAGCCACATCTCGCCGTCACTTTCTCAAGTTGGCGGGAGCAACGGCCGCCGGATTGTATAGTTCCGGAAGCTCGCTTGGTTTTGCCGCGACGCTTGCATCGCGATCTCTCGGCACGCCCTCGGAAACCAGCCCGGCGGACTATACTTTGCGCATCGCAGCGAGTGCCGTCGAAATCGCGCCCAAGCACATCGTCTCGGCAATCACTTACAACGGTCAGTTTCCCGGGCCCTTGCTTCGTTTCAAAGAGGGCCAGCCGGTAACCGTCGACGTGCACAACGACACGGACACACCGGAACAACTGCACTGGCACGGACAGTTCGTTTCGCCGGATGTGGACGGCGCCGAGGAAGAAGGCACGCCCTTCATTCCGGCTCGCGGCATGCGCCGCATCACATTCACACCGCGCCCCGCTGGTCTCCGCTTCTATCACACCCATAACCGCGCCGGCGCCGACCTCCACGCTGGACAGTACAGCGGTCAAGTCGGACCCGTTTACATCGAGCGCAAGCACGAGCCGGGAAGCTACGACTGGGAGGTTTTCCTCGTACTCAAAGAATTTGAACCGTCCCTCAGCCAAGGCGGCGACATGCCGATGGACTTCCTGGCTCCCGCCACGCAAATCAAAGACCTCGAGTCAGCGGGAGAATCCGCGATGAAAGCGTCGCTCGCGAAGGGTGCGCCGCACGGCTATGAAGTAGGCTATCAGTATTTCACGATCAACGGGCGCATGTTAGGACACGGCGAGCCCGTGCGCGTGAAACAAGACGAGCGCGTGCTGTTTCATATCCTGAACGGCAGCGCCACCGAGATTCGCAGTCTCGCCTTGCCGGGGCATTCCTTCAAAGTGGTCGCGCTGGACGGCAATCTGGTGCCGGCCCCGGCGGAAGTGCCGGTCCTTTGGCTCGGGACTGCGGAGCGCATTTCGGCCATCGTGAAGATGAACCACCCGGGTGTTTGGGTCCTGGGTGATCTTGCCGATGATGACCGCAGCCACGGCATGGGTATTGTCGTTGAATATGCCGGATACAAAGGGAAGCCGGTCTGGACGCCTCCGAAGCCGTTTCGTTGGAATTACACACGCTTCGCCAAACCCAACGGCGCTGCTCCCGATCCCGACGAAGTGATCGAGATGGTCTTCACGAAGCAGAACGCAGCCGAACACGGATTCAACCTCTGGGCCATCAATGACAAAGTGTTTTCATCCGCTGACATGACGCCCGCTTATCATCTCCGACAGGGCCGCCGTTACCGCCTCCGCATGCGCAATGCCAGCGACGACATCCATCCGATCCACCTTCACCGCCACAGTTTCGAGCTCACCAAGCTCGCAGGCCAAGCAACCGCCGGCGTAATCAAGGATGTGGTTATGGTCGGCGGATATCAGGAGACCGAAGTGGACTTCACAGCCGACAATCCCGGCCTGACGCTGTTCCACTGCCATCAGCAGCTGCACATGGATTTCGGCTTCATGACCCTGTACGACTACAGTTGAGCCAACTCGACTTCTCCACACGCTTGGGCGTGGCGAGGACACGGATCAAATGCCAGTGAACGCGGAAACAACCTGGGCGGATCGCGCGGCAAAGTCGGTCTTACTGATCCGTATTCTGGTCGGTTGGGTTTTCCTTTCCGAAGGCACACAGAAGTTCTTATTCCCCGATTCCCTCGGAGTCGGGCGTTTTGTGAAAATTGGCATTCCTTGGCCGCAAGTCATGGCTCCTTTTGTCGGGGTGGTCGAAATTGTTTGTGGCTCTCTGCTGCTGGTGGGTCTGTTTACACGGCTGGCGACGTTGCCGCTTCTGACGGATATCTGCGTCGCGCTCTATTCGACCAAAATCGTCACGTTTGCGAAGAATGGCTTTTGGGGAACGCTGCATGAAGCCCGCACGGACGTAAGCATGCTCCTGGGTCTCGTCTTTCTTCTGCTAGTTGGTGCCGGCGCGTGGTCCGCGGACGCCCGGTTCACAGGCACACGGGCTCCCAGTCATGGCTGAAGAGCCGGCACCGCAAACTTCAGATTCCATTTCCGAAAAGAGAAAAGTTACTCTCCGCCACCTTGCTCTGTTTTTTCTCCGACTGGGTACCACCGCATTTGGCGGACCCGCAGCGCACATCGCGATCATGGAGGATGAGCTCGTCCGCAGGCGACACTGGCTTTCCGTGAGAAATTCCTCGACCTGCTCGGCGCAAGCAATCTCATTCCTGGGCCCAGTTCGAGCGAACTAGCTATCCATATCGGCTACTTGTGTGGCGGCTGGAGAGGCCTGCTGATCGCTGGCGCTTGTTTCATTCTTCCGGCGGCAGGGATGGTTACCGCTCTGGGATGGCTGTACGTCCATTTCGGCAAGCTCCCCGCCACCGCGGGTATCCTCTACGGAACAAAGCCCGTCGTCATCGGCGTCATTCTTCAGGCCCTCTGGGGTCTTGCACGAACCGCGGTAAAGACAACCTTCCTTGCATTTGTGGCCGTGTTTTCTCTCTTCCTATCGGTTTTCGGTTTGCATCCGCTTCTCTTGCTTCTGCTGGCGGGTGTGGTGGCGTGCCTGCCTCATCTAAGACCTTCGCGACTCTCGCTCGCTGCGCTTCCTTCTGCCGCTGTTGGGAGCGGCTCCTTGGCGGCAGCGGCATCGTTCAGTCTAAGTTCCCTGTTTCTGATCTTCTTGAAGATGGGTGCAATCGTATTCGGCAGCGGCTACGTACTGCTGGCCTTCCTTCGAGCCGATCTGGTCACCCATCGAGGCTGGTTGACCGACGCACAGCTTGTCGATGCGGTCGCCGTTGGCCAGGTAACACCAGGACCCGTGTCCACCACCGCGACTTTCATTGGCTTCATCCTGCGCGGCCTCCCTGGTGCCGTCCTGGCCACAGTGGGTATCTTTCTCCCGGCATTTCTGCTGGTCGCAGTCAGCGGTCCCGTAGTGCCGCGCATTCGAAAATCCAAAACCGCAAGCGCTTTCCTTGATGGTGTTAACGTCGCATCCCTCGCCTTGATGGCTGCAGCTACCTGGCAGCTCGGTCGAGCATCCCTCGTTGACGCTCTTACCGTGGCCTTGGCTATCGCATCCTTGATCGCTCTATTGAGGTTCCGCTTGAACTCCGCCTGGCTCGTACTATGCGCAGCCATCATCGGTCTGCTGACGAATCCACATCATCTACAATAGCGGGCGCAGCGGCGTGGCGTTCCGACAGGGAAACACAACGGAGGAATTCGTGACACGATCACAATTCACTTACCTGATCCCGTGGATGTTGCTTGCATACCCTCTGGCAAGCGGAGTCGATCTGCTCGCCCAATCGACCGAAAGCAATGCGTCTGCGCCCGTGCACCTGACCGCCGAGCAAGATCATCAGCGAATCCTAGATCTGCTGCATATCACTTCCCTGCGGCGAGGTCCCGACGGCGATCCTAAATCACCCAATGCCGCCAATGTCGATGAGTCGAAGGTCCCTCCCTATTTTCTCCCCGATCCGCTGGTCTTGAACAACGGGAAGAACGTTACAACGCCAAAGATGTGGTGGGAGCAGCGCCGCCCCGAAATCGTGGAAGACTTCGACCGTGAAATCTATGGCCGAGCTCCTAAGAACACACCGAAAGTAAATTGGGAAGTGATCAGCACCACGCAAGAAAACAACGGGGACGTCCCGGTCATCACCAAGAAACTCGTGGGCCACGTCGATAATTCCTCATACCCACTCATTAGCGTGGACATTCAATTGACGCTCACCACTCCGGCCAACAGGACCGGACCAGTACCGGTGATTATGGAGTTTAGCCTGAGCCCCGAGATCCTGGCCGCGATGAGAAAGCGCCTGTCGGACGCCCAGTGGGCTGCCCTCGTTGGTAACGGGCCCACCTGGCAGCAGCAAGTTCTCGCCAAGGGCTGGGGCTACGCCACTCTCATTCCCGGCAGCGTGCAGGCGGACAACGGCGAAGGTCTCACCGCAGGCATCATTGGTCTGGTCAACAAGGGGCAGCCCCGCAAGCTGGATGATTGGGGCGTCTTGCGCGCGTGGGCCTGGGGTGCCAGCCGTGCCCTCGACTATTTCGACACCGATAAATCCGTTGACGCAAAACAGGTGGGCATTGAAGGCCTTTCGCGGTACGGAAAAGCGACGCTCGCCGCCATGGCTTATGATTCGCGCTTCGCGATCGCCTTTGTCGGCTCTTCCGGTGAAGGCGGCGCCAAGATTCTGCGTCGCAAGTTTGGCGAGCAGGTGGAAAACATCGCCTCTACCTCTGAATATCACTGGATGGCCGGCAACTTCCTGAAATATGCCGGTCCGCTCACTCCGAACGACCTACCAGTGGACGCGCACGAGCTAATCGCCCTATGTGCCCCGCGACCCGTGTTTATCAGCGGCGGCTCGCAACAAGTGGAAGGCGGCTGGATCGACGCGAAAGGCATGTTCTTGGGCGCGGTCGGCGCCGGGCCAGTGTACAAGCTGCTAGGCAAGAAAGATTTGGACACCACCGAATTTCCGCCCATGGAAACCCCTCTGATCGACGGCGACATCGCCTTCCGCCAACACAGCGGCGGCCACACCACCGGCCCAAACTGGCCTACGTTTCTAACCTTTGCCAGCCGCTACATCCAAGGCCCGCCAGTCGCAGCGGCACACTAACCGGCGGCTCCGCCAGCAGCAAAGGGAGCGCATTAGCAGACCTGTTGGAAAACGTAAGTACTTGATTTTCCTCGGCGATTCCGTCGGTCTTATACCCTCAAACAGGCCTGAGTGGCATAGCTTTGTTAGCAACTTGTTAGCAGAAATTTGGTTACCAAGTGCATGCACCTATCCGTGACAATTCAATTGAGAAAACAAGGGCGTGGAGGACACTGCAAAGCACGGAAACCCAAAGCGCGTCTTGTTCTCTCCTCGTATGTAATTCGCTGGCTAGAACGCTGCCCTGTTACGGCACGGCATTCTAGGGAACGGACAGGCGCGCTAAGGAGCAGCAAGAAACAAGAAGGAGCATGCCGTTCAGACGGCGGGGGCGTATCAGTTGGTTAGAATGCTGCCCTTACCGGCCTCAGACCCAGTCGAGCCCTCACGCCATCGTGCCGCGATCAGAGGGGACAGAGCCAGGACTGCTAAGCCAATGGGGAACATCCCGCCGTGCAACATGTCGAAGTCCGAGACGAAATCGTCCCAAGTACGATGCAGCACGAAATACCCAAAACCAACTTCAAACGCGAGCGTTAGTCCCAGCCAACCAAGTCCCACACCAAGCAGGGTTCGCGTCTTGGTGGCGGGAATCCACGGGATGCAAACATACGTGATCAGTAGGATGAGCAACGAGCCGGTAAAGACACAGACCTGCCGGGCTGGAAAGTCGCCCAGCCAGAGTGCCAGAAATTTCACCCGCCAGAGACCATGGACGAACTCCGCACTCATCAGGAGGAGCCACAAGCCCAATGCCCTGCGCCACAGTTGCAGTGTATGTCGAATCATCGCAGTCCCCCGTGTTGCGTTCCGCGACCCATTGTGGGCGCACGAAAAATCACGGGATAGCGCAACCGTCACGTCCTTGCGTGACGCACGTCACGCAAGAGAGCGGCTAATCGCGCTCTGCAGATGTGCCCGCCAGAGCGCGCCGCCTACGGCCAATGCCAGCGCCAGGGCCTCTGCGACTCCCCACTTTTCATTCTTGGATACCGACACTGGTCGGCATAGACTTAATTCCATGTCTTGAGCGCTACCGGAATGTTAAGCGGACCAATGGTGCCGTCGAACCGCCAGATCGGTGTTTGAGGCAGCGATTCGCACCACTTTCAACAAGCGTACGCCCGGGCAGCCAACATGCATCCAGCGGCCTTTTGGAGAAAAAAAGGATGAGAGCAATCCGTCGGCTACTTTCCAGAACACTCTTGCTTACGTCGGCGCTCATCCTCCTGGCGCTTGCCGGACATGCTGTTCCCGCGAATTCGCCGGATTCCACAAATGAACCTAGGCTCCGTCTTTATCACACCCACACAGGTGAGCGGATCAACATCACGTATCGGCGGGGCACCACCTATCTACCCGAAGCCACTGCCCAACTCGACTACTTCTTGAGAGACCATCGCACCGGCGATGTACACCACTACGATCCCGCGCTCTACGATCTCCTGTCGGACTTGACCGCTGCAGTCGGCCGACCTGAGGCCGAAATTGAAATCATCTGCGGATATCGCACGCCGCGGAGCAATGAATTCCTGCGCACTCACACAGCCGGCGTAGCCAAGCACAGCCTCCACATCCAAGCAAAGGCCATTGATATAAGCTTACCGGGAACGGATCTCTTGCAACTCAGGAATGCGGCGCTGTCTCTGCATCGTGGCGGCGTCGGATACTATCCACAGTCTGGCTTTGTTCATGTCGATATTGGACGCGTCACGCAATGGTGCTTTGGTTGTGCCGGCCAAGTTTCTGGAACGCAATAGCAGAGTGTCGGACCCTCTGAGCGACCTAACGCAAGCAGACGAGTCTCCCTCCTGCCGCGTCAAGTAACGATCCGTGGATACAGCTTTGTGGCGATCCCAGTCAGCACCGCGAGAGCAATCACTTGCACGCTGAAATCCCGGACAAGGCCGAATGTGCTTGTCCCTCCTACAACCATCAAAGCCCGTAACCCGTCCACCTGATAGCTCAAGGGATTGACGGAAGAGATCGCACGCAGCCAAGGCGGCATTAGACTCAGCGGATAAATGGCGTTGCTTGCAAAAAACAGCGGCATAGTCAGGACTTGCCCAATTCCCATGAAACGGTCGCGGGACTTCACAATGCACGCAGCGATCAACGAAAACGTTGAGAAGATTGCCGAGCCAAGCATGACCGATGCGACGACGCCAGCGAGGGCCTGCAAACCAAACCTCAAGTGAACACCAAGCAGGGCCGCGATCATGTAGAGCAGCAAGGCTTGACACAGGCTACGGACCGTAGACGACAACGCCCGGCCGAGCACCAGGGAGGTACGCAGCGCGGGACTCACCAGGAACTTGTGGACGATCCCGAGATCGCGTTCCCAAATCAGAGAAATGCCGTAAAAGATCGCGCCAAAAAGTACGCTTTGCGCCAGAATCCCAGGCGTCATGAAATCCAAATAGTTGAGCCCTCCCGTCGGTATGGCCCGTGTACGTGCGAACAGCATCAGGTTTTCTGCTGCGAGGCAGCAGTCTTCCGCAGCTTGAGTGCCCGAGGACTTCGCCAGGACGACTACAAGTGCCGGAGCGCGATAAAACAATACTTATTCGGGATCCTCGAGCATATGGCGGATGGAAGGTTCATAGGAAGTTTGCGCGAGACTCGCAAGCAACCAATCTTTCGCGCACTTCGCGTAGCCCTCGATGCGCTCGCGACCGAGCAGGACACCGAACGCCCACGGCTGCAGATTCATCGCACTCGGCGCCAGGATTGCGGCCTCGATGAGGCGCTCAACTGCCGGGCGTTCAACTGGCGCGTCCGTGTACTCGCGCACAGCGCGCCTGCTCTTCATAACATCGGTCAGTTCCACCGGAGACTCCTTTCACGTGCGATCGGTATCCCGCTGGCTCGGCACCCTAAAGACCACGAAGGCTGCCACCAACTCGCGCACTTGGTAGAACCCGGCTGCGATAGCTAACTAACCGCACCCGCAACAGCCTCCAATCAGGACTGCGTTCGCACGATCTCAACAGAACAGTGGGCGTGGCGCGCTACGGCCTCCGACACACTCCCCATTAAGAAACGATTCAAGCCCTTGCGTCCGTGCGATCCGAGCACAATCAAATCGGCATGCCACTCCTTTGCGACGTCAATAATTTGTGACCTCGGATCCCCTTCTTGAAGGGCCGGTGTGACATCCAAACCTGCCCCGCGCAACATCTCCGTGGCCTTGCTAACCAAAGCCTTGGCCTGTTCCCGCCGCGCATTCCAAACCGCTTCGAACTCCGGGTCATGGGCTTTCATTTCACGGCCAAGTAAGCGTGAAGGCGGCTCCACGACATGCAAGACCTTTACTTCAGTACCAGGGGAGCAAGCGCATGCAACAACAGTTTGCACGGCTGCCTGTGAAAACTTGGAATCGTCGATCGCAAGTAGAATCTTCATTTGCCGACCCTCCCTCCAACAACTTGAGGACCATCAATCATCGATGCGGCCTTCCGGCCGGTCGACCGCTGCCGGTCGCGCCGCTCGGCGGCGTAGCGTTCATATCGTACAGAGTGACGAGCCGGTTACTTTGGTCCAGTGTTGTTCGCGCCGAGAAGCTAACGACGCCATAAACAGCCCTGGCCACATCTGTCCCTCCGTTGTGCGACAACAGGGATGAGTCCACAGCAAGCCAGAACCGAGGATTGCGCACCGTATCCCGCCACTGCGTCGGTCCGTATTGCTGCTCCCAACTAGAAATCACATGTTTATTCTCCCAAGCCTTCTGCCCGATGCGACCGGAGGGAATGTTTTTGTCGCGCGTTTCGATGATTCGCACAAGCTTTCTATCGCGTGCGCCCCTTCTCGTATGTGACTCCGGTCACAGTCAATGGCAATGGAGCGGACATATCCGAGCGTCCGAACAGAACAATTTCCCGGACGACCGGAAGCGCGTGAGTTTGAGGAGACTCTTGGTCGCAAATGAACCGTCGGCGGCGGGTGGCCTATGGTGGGCGGGGGCGAGGCACCCGTGGCCGTCCGGAACGACTGCCTGTGTTCTCCACATCATCCATTGGCCAGAGTGCCGAGCAGTGCCTTGCTCATTCACGTGGTCAGACAATTGGCAGGTGCTCTTGTCGGCTACCGACAGGCTCGGCAAGGCTGGCTTGCAGTCCACCCCAAAGATCGTTGAGGGCAATCCCCGGCCATGGCTCGACGGAGCTTGCCATATCCCCTCGGTGGATACGTAGAGTTGGCTCTTCAGCGATGTCGATACGTGACATCTAGTTTTAGAACTTCACTCGACCGGTGAGTATGGCTTCTCGTTAGTTGGCGGTTTTCAATGCCGCGCTAGCGCTAGGCGGCATCGAATGACCAGTTTGCGCATTTTGTTTCCCAGCGTCTCCGACTCCGGGCTAGCAGGCGTTATTCTCACTTGGCGAGGATCTGGGCCAGTTGGTATAGACGCAAGTCAGGTGCCTTTTTCTTCCCGGCCACCTCACTTAGAGGAGTGGCTGTGATTTCGTCTCGGATCAGCCCAATCAGAATGCCCTGCTTTCCACGAGCAACGTGATCCACGGCTGCTGCGCCGAATCGAGTAGCAAGCAGACGATCAAACACTCCAGGCGCGCCACCTCTTTGAATGTGGCCTAGCTTGGTTACCCGAAGTTCGAAACCGGTGCGATCGTGGTGCTCCCTGAAGTACTTTGTAAGCTCCTCCGCGTTGTAGCGGGCCCCTTCCGCAACCACTACGATGGCATGAGACTTGCCCCGTTCGTACGCCGCTCGTAGCTCGCAGGCCAGCACATGCGGATCGGTGTCCACTTCCGGCAAAACGACGCACTCCGCTCCACCGGCAATGCCCGACATCAATGCCAGGTAGCCGCAGTCACGACCCATGACCTCGACGAGAAACGCCCGCTCATGTGAAGAAGCTGTCACCTTCAGTCGATCAATGGCCTCAAGGGCGACATTCAGGGCAGTATCGACGCCAATCGTGATCTCCGACCCACACAAATCGTTGTCGATCGTAGATGCCACGCCAACTACCGGAAACCCTTTCTGCGAAAGCGCGAAAGACCCTGCCTGGGACCCGTCTCCACCGATCACGATCAACGCGCCAATCTCGCGCTGGCGGAGAAGCCGGATGGCTCGCAGTTGGGCCTCCTCCGCCTTGAATTCCTCGCAGCGCTTGCTGCCGAGGAAAGTTCCTCCTCGTTGCATGATGTTGCTTACGTCTCGAAGCCCCAGTTGAACGAAATTGTCTTCGAGGAGACCCGCATACCCATGACGCACGCCAAACGTCTTCCAGCCCTTGTCAATCCCCGTGCGAACAACTGCCCGCACCGCGGCGTTCATCCCGGGTGCGTCACCGCCACTGGTAAGTACCGCGATGCGTTTCATTGCGCCTTGTCCTTACCCTCAGCCGAAGACCTAAGCGCTGCACTGCTTTTTCCCCTTTTCCGACACTTTCACCAGAGTTGCCTCAGACAATGGCAACACTTGCGACCGAAACTGCGTGCCCCAGCGCAATGCGACCTACTTTCGTCGGGAGTCAGTAACGCAGCCCGCCCGAGCGATTCCGCGCGCTGCTGCGTTCGGGCTGCGCATAGGTTTACCACAACTTCTGTGTCGGGAGTCGGCGCCCCTACTGCTTTCCAAGCTACGAGGTCGCGTCGCAGGAACAGCGATGGCACAAGCCAACCAAATCATCCGCGAACTGTCAGAACGGGGCAGTTCGCCTCTGAAACAACCTTGTATGCCGTCGCGCGGACAAAGTGAGTTGCCAAGCCAAGGCTTCCCTCAGGCTTGTGCACGCCAAGCACGATCAGATGCGCGTGCCTGCGCTCTGCCGCTTTGAGAATGTTGTCGGCCGGAGAACCGTACTCGACAACATGCTCGGGCCTGCACCACAGTTCCGCTTCAGGCGGAACGAGATCACGAAGCAACTGCATCGTGGTACTCACCAATGCCCCTCCACGTGTCGAATCGTCTGCTTTGGGGGGCTCGATCACATGCAATAATACGAGATGAGCTTGGTGCTCCTGCGCAATGGACATTGCGTAGGCTGCTGCCGCCCGCGATGCTGGAGTGAAATCCGTTGCGTACAGTATTTCTTTGGTCTCGGCGGGCTGGTCCATGTGGCTCGCCACCTTGGGCCCGACAGTCAGCACGGGACACGGGCATTGACGGAAAACGGTCTCGGCCACAGAACCCAAGAGTGCCCTTCCGAGACCCGTTCGCCCATGCGTACTCATCACAATCAGATCGATATTGTTCTTTTCGATGAAAGAGGAAAACGTGCTCCACGTCTCGCCGTGACCGATCACAACCTCTTGCGGCAGACCTGCCAGGTGTTTCGTCAACTGCCTGCCCAGTTCCTTCGCCGCTTCCTGCGAATCCATCTCCGGGGTCGGCAGAACTAAAGACGGAGGGACGGGGTAGACGTTCGGCGATAACACGTGAAACCCCCAGACCTTCGCCCCGTAGTAACGCGCAAACTCCGCTGCCCATGGCAGAGCAGCGTAGGATTCTGGAGAACGGTCCGTCGCGAAAGCAATATTCTTGATGCTAATTCGCGCTTTGACATCCATAGTTTTCACGTGACACCTTCTGTCTCGGGCCACAACAGAAGCAGAGGTTGTGCCGTATATCCCGTATTCACAATTCAGGATGGGGCTCAAGCGTGTACGGTAGAATGCCCGTTCCCTTCGTCTCCGTCTTCCGTCTACCAGCGTGCCTTCTTTGCTTTACGTGAGCCCTCTTGCCCGCTGTTTTCCTGCCCAAAGCTGTTTTCGGCGGGTTTCCCAATTCTGCTATTCGGCCGAGCATTTCTCGTTCGTAGGCGACATGGGCCCGGAGGCGCTTGACGACGTCCATTCCTGGAACAATCATCGCCATGGTCCGGTCCGCCGTCGCAAACTTCAGTTCTTCTCTGAAATCGGTGACGGCCCGAATGATCTGTTGGTGCTCCGCGTCGATTCGCGCGCGTTCCTCCGGCTGCAGGGAGTGGTGGTACGTGGATTCGACAATGCGGTCTTCCGCGTGGCAGTGCTCCACAATGCCGGCGAGACCGTGTTCGAGCGATCGCAGTCCGGTGAGACCCTTCAAGTGCTCCGCAAAGTCATTCTTTGAGCTTGACTCCAGCATCTTCTCGATTCTGTCCGCAAGGTGCAGGAGCTCTTCGTGCTCTTTTCGGAGGTATTGAATGCGGCGACGGAGCGCCATGTCAGTCTCCTTTCTGCCCGGCCTCGTTGCGTGTGATATGACGGTAGTCGGAGAGGGTCGGGCTCTCCGACTACCGGCCCTAAGGAGCTCAAGCGGCTTTGGGATGAATGCGCAGAGTTTGCGCCTTGGCCACTTTCGGCAGGGTGAGCTCCAAAACCCCATTCTTCAGTGTTGCCGTTACTTTGTCCGTTTCGATTTCCGCGGGCAGTTCCAACATGCGGAGGATCTGATCTGAGCAGCTCTCCGCACAAACCGTCTTGCCTTTCTTTTCTTCTTTCTTGGTTTCCCGTTTGCCGGTGATGGTCATTCGGCGGGGCTCTACCCCGACCTCAATTTCCTTCTCGCTGAAACCAGGCACTTCCGCCTTCACTTCGAACGCTTCGTCCGATTCTGTGACGTTTATGGGAACCGGATGCAGCAATTCCTTCTCTGCTTGGAACCAGTTCTCGAGATCACGTCCGAAAGCGCGACCATTGCCTTCAAAAATTTGATAGGCCCGCCGTGCGAGGGCATTGAAGGTGTCCTCGACTTGGCCGAACAGCGAACCGTGCTTGACCGGCCTTGTTGGTTCTTCGACGCGCTTCATTGCGGTTGCTTCCCCCATGGTATCTTCTCCTCATCCAGGTCGTGTCAGCGCCGACTGCGGTAGATCGTCGGCATAGGCGAAGGACTTCAGCTTAGCGCTGCAACGAAAACCTGACAGACTCTTCGAATGAAATCAGTGATCGAGGTCACAGCCATGTGTGATCGTGCGCGCATAGACTCTGACTCAACATGTTACCGAGCAGACTCTTTTCCGGCCTCCTCACGGATCTTTATGAACTGACCATGGCAGCGGGCTATGTTCAGAATCACTTTGACGCCCGCGCTACCTTCGAACTCTTCGTGCGTCATCTGCCCCGCAATCGCAACTATCTCGTCGCAGCGGGTCTCGAACAAGCCCTCGACTTCTTGGAAAACGTTCATTTTTCGGCCGAAGAAGTGTCTTACATCCGCGCACTGCCGGTATTCCGTTTTGTCCACTCCGGCTTCTTCGACTATCTCGCGCGGTTCCGTTTCACAGGCGAGGTTTGGGCCCTCCCGGAAGGAACGATCTTCTTTCCCGGCGAACCTCTGCTCCGTCTCACGGCTCCAATTGCCCAAGCGCAACTGGTCGAGACCAGCCTTCTTTCCATCCTTCACTTCCAAACCCTTATCACCAGCAAAGCGGCTCGCGTAGCCACCGCCGCCGCGGGACGCTCCGTCGTTGAATTCGGATCCCGCCGAGCTCACGGCATCGAAGCCAGCGTCCTCGCTGCACGCGCCGCCTTCATTGGAGGCTGCGCTGGAACCTCCAACGCCTATGCGGGCCACTGCTTTGGCATCCCCGTCTATGGAACACAGGCTCACTCGTGGGTCATGGCCCATGACGACGAAGCAGAGGCGTTTGGGAATTTCCTCGATGTCTTTCCGGAGCAAGCGACCCTTCTCGTGGACACCTACGATGTTCGCAGAGCCATCGACAAGATTATTGCGCTCGGCCGCAAACCGGCTGGCGTCCGTCTCGATAGCGGAGATGTTCTGGCCGACAGCCTATGGACTCGCCACCGGCTTGATAGTGCCGGCTGGAACGATGTGCAGATTTTCGCCTCCGGTGACCTGGATGAGAGCCGCATCGAAGCCCTGCTTGGCGGCGGGGCACCCATTGATGCCTTTGGCGTTGGCACCGCGCTTTCAACCTCCGCTGACGCGCCCTACGTTGGCGTTATCTACAAACTGGTAGAAATCGAGCTCGATCACCGCATCCGGGGCACGGCCAAGTTCAGCGAGGACAAGAAGACCTACCCGGGCCGTAAGCAGGTGTTCCGCTCCGCCAACGGAACGGCAACATTTTCCGGGGATATCATTGGCCTCGAGGACGAGGCATTCCCCGGTGCCGAACCGCAGCTTATTCCTGTGATGAGTCATGGCCGGCGCCTCGAAGCAGTTACGCAAGAACCCAAGGCAGCGGTCCGAACCGCTCAAGCGCGATTCGTTGCCGGCCGAACGCGCCTGCCGAGCCGTCTTCTGAGTCTTGGCATGGCGGACCCGCCGTATCCTGTCTCCTATAGCCCTCGTCTCGAGAACCTGGGCGAGCAGATACGGCAATCCTTCACCAAAATGGCGCGCACGTGAATTGGGGAGGTGAGCTTGGTCTCGCCGAAAACGATCTTCTGGGAAGTGGATGTCCAGGCGGACTTCATGCTTCCGGGCGGGAGGCTCTACATCCCTGGCGCCGAAAAGATCGTAGCCAACATCAACGTCCTGGTGGGTGCTGCACGGCAAGGCCGTGTCTTCCTGATTTCTTCCGCCGACGCACACAACCCGGACGATCCCGAACTCCGTGACTGGCCGCCGCACTGCCTGAGTGGCACTCCCGGCGCTGCTCTCCTGTCCGAAGCATGCGCCTCGCCCCGCTTGGTAATCCCAAACCAAGACAGCTTTGTTGTGCCGGAAAATCTGGGAGCCTATCAGCAGGTTACACTCGAGAAAAATACGCTCGATGTATTCGACAACCCGCATACAGACGCGCTCTTGGCGCGACTCAACCCAGCGGGTTCACCCGCTTTCGAACCCAGTCCCCTATTCGTTGTCTTCGGAGTAGCAACGGAATACTGCGTCCGTTGTACAGTCAACAGCCTGCTCCGCCGCGGCCGCTGCGTCGCCATCGTCACCGACGCAGTTCAATCCATCGAACAAGAGAAGGGGCAGCAGATCCAGGAGAATCTGCGCTCAAGCGGGGCGCGACTCATCACCACTAAGGAGGCGATGGCCCTGGTCGGCGCCTCGCTGTAAATTCTTTGCGAACCGCTTTTCTCATCGATGGACCGAAGGCTCACGTACCTGGATGTGATGGACCTCACAGAGCAGGAGGCATGCCTGGAGTATAAGGCTTACAACCCGACGATGCGTTGTAGCACTCCGTCGCGAGTCGTTTGTATGGTTGATTGCTCGGAATGACCAGGCTGAATAACAACCGAATCCCGCCCGTGGCCCCGTGGCAGAACCTCGTGGATTTCTTTCGGGAATTCTCGAGATCTCCAACCGAGTACCTTCAATATGATAGCGGGTATCGCAGTTGGCGTTACACGTATGCACAAGTGGGCCTCGCCGCGCACCACTTTGCAGTGAGGCTGTCTGAAAACAGCCTTCGCAAGGGTGACAAAGTCATCTTCTGGTCGGAAAATCGCCCTGAATGGATCGCCGCATTCTGGGGCTGCGTCCTTGCCGGTGTAATCGTTGTACCGATCGACTATCGCACCTCACTGCGCTTCCTGCGTCATGTTCACGAGATCGTCGACGCACGCTTGATTCTGATCGGAGAGGAAGTTCAATTCGCCGCCTGGAAGGAGCAGCCAGCCGTTTGGCAACTCTGCGACCTTGAATGGCGCACGACGCATTGCGAATCTCCCATTGTCCAAATCGAGAAGAACGCCGTAGTCGAGATCGTATTTACCTCGGGAGCCACTGGCGAGCCTAAGGGCGTTCTGATCACGCATGGCAACATTTTGGCCAATATTGCATCGCCAGCGCAGATTGTTGCAAGGTACCGAAAGTGGTTCCTACCGGTGCTACCGCTGCGTTTTCTAAGCCTGATCCCGTTGAGCCACATGTTCGGACAGGTGCTTACGCTGTTTGTTTTGCCGTTCATTCCTGGAACCGCCGTCTTTATGCACGGATACAGCCCACACGAAATCGTCCGCCAGATCCGCACCCGGCGTGTGTCGGTACTTGTCGCTGTGCCCAAGATCCTGGAGGTCCTGCGAAAACACATCCTGCACCAATTTCCGGAAACTGCTAATGCGCCTCCCGCTACGTCTCACTGGGTCTTCCGCTGGTGGCGATACCGCCGCGTACACCGGTCGTTGGGATGGAAATTCTGGGCGTTTGTGGTCGGAGCGGCACCGCTCACCAGAGAGGTTGAGGAGTTCTGGTCTCGTCTGGGGTTCGCCGTCATCCAAGGTTACGGACTCACCGAGACAGCACCCGTCGTGGCATTCAACAACCCCTTCGACATCCAGGAAGGAACGGTCGGCAAGCCCGTCGCAGGCGTCGAAGTACAAATCGCGCCGGACGGCGAGATTCTTGTCCGCGGCGAGAGTGTGACCTCCGGCTATTACCACGCTACCCCGGAGACCGCGTCGGCATTCGAAGACGGATGGTTTCACACCGGTGATATTGGAGCATTCGACGACGCTGGTAACCTCACGATTCGTGGCCGCAAGAAGGAGATGATCGTCACACCGGAAGGCCTCAAGGTATTCCCAGAGGATGTAGAGGACGTGCTGAATCGGGTGCCAGGTGTGCAAGAATCTGCAGTTGTGGGCAGAGATCGCGTCCACGCGGTTCTTGTGTTGCACAACAGCGCAGACCCAGACGAAATTGTCCGGCGGGCCAACTTACAACTCGAAGACCACCAGCGAATCCGAAGTGTCTCGATATGGCCTGGCGACCGGCTGCCACGTACGGAAGGCACACAAAAGTTGAAACATGGCGAGATCCAAGCTTGGGTAGAGACCGGGCGCTCTGCTCCGGCCCCAGTCACGAGCGGAGGCGCCGTGATCGATCTTCTCCGGAGATATGCGCCGGACCGGGCCATCACACCACAAACAACGCTCGACCAACTGGGGCTAAGTTCCCTCGATCGAGTGGAACTCATGCTCGATCTCGAGGAGCAATTCGATATCAGTGTTGACGAATCGGTGTTGACTGGCACCCGCACGGTTTCCGCGCTGGACGAAATAACCGCGCCCCCCAGCGCGCCCGAATTTCCGACCTGGAACCGCCTTTGGTTTGCGAGGATCATTCGCCGCACGGCTCTCTCCGCTCTCTTTTTGCCACTCGCTCGCATGATTGCACACGCTCGTATCTCTGGCCGGGAGCACTTGACTTCACTACAAGGGCCGGTCATTTTCGCCCCCAACCACCAGAGTCACTTGGACACGCCTTTGATCCTATCCGCCTTGCCCTCGCGCTACCGTTACCGCGTCGCACCGGCCATGTGGAAGGAATATTTCGATGGACACTTTTTCCCGAGCCGTCACACGCGTCAGGAATGGCTTCGGGACAGTCTCACGTATTGGCTGGTCGCCTTGTTCTTCAATGCCTTCCCCATTCCACAGACGCAGGTTGGCGCGCGCCAGTCGCTGCGATACCTTGGAGACTTAATTGCCGACAATTGGTCTATCTTGTTTTTTCCGGAAGGTGAACGCACGGAGGCAGGAGAGATCAAGGCCTTTCAACCAGGCATCGGCCTGATCGCCGGGCGGCTCGGAGTGCCTGTCGTTCCCATTCGGTTGCGAGGGTTCGAAAGGATCCTCCATCGGCACGCGCGATGGCCGCGCCCCGGCCCAGTGGAAATATCCTTCGGACCACCGCTACACCTGAAGGGCCAAGATTACATTACGCTGGCAAAGCAAGTGGAAGAAGCGGTCCTCGCGCTCTAGCGCCCGTACTGACGGTGACGAGACAACATCCCTTTGACGTCAGCCCTTTACGCAAATCAACGGCACCAGGCGCGCAACTCGCCGCGCCAGACCCGCCTGCTCGGTCGCCTGAGCGACGGCATTCACATCCTTGTAGGCGCCGGGTGCCTCTTCGGCAACACCGCGATAGGAACGAGTGCGTATTAGCACACCCTTCTCTCCCAATTCATCAATCAACTTGCGGCCCTGCCAGAGCTTCGTGGCCTGGGTCCGGCTCATCGACCGGCCAGCGCCGTGGCAGGCGGACGAGAACGCAAGGTCTTCGCTATGGCCCGTGCCGATCAGAATGTACGACTCCGTTCCCATCGTTCCGCCAATCAACACTGGCTGCCCCGCCCCGCGCAGCGAAGCGGGCAGTTCCGGATGACCGGCGCCGAAGCTGCGCGTTGCACCTTTCCGATGAACAAACAGCTCCCGGCTGTCGCCGTCAACGACGTGCCGCTCCATCTTGCAGGTATTGTGGGACACGTCGTACAGCAGCACGAGTTGGGCGTTCGGAATGACTTCGGCGAAGGCGCCGCGAACCAGATGCGTGATGATCTGGCGATTTGCCAGAGCGCAATTCGTGGCGGCGCGCATCGCGCCGAGATACTGTTGTCCTAGTTCCGAGCGGATAGGAGCACAGGCGAGTTCACGGTCCGGAATCGGCCGGTAGCCCTCACTCACCATGGTTTTCAGATAGTCCGTTCCAACCTGGTGGCCAAGACCCCTTGATCCGCAATGAATGCTTACAACAATGTCGTCTTGCCGCAGCCCCAGTATGGGAGCCGTCCAGGAATCGAAAATCTCCGCCACCCGCTGCACTTCCAGATAATGGTTGCCCGATCCCAGCGTTCCCATCTCGTGAGCCTGGCGCTTTTTCGCTTGATGCGAAACGTACTCCGGCTTGGCGTCAGACGCGCTTCCCCCATCTTCAATGCGCTCGAGATCTTCAGGGATTCCGTAGCCGCGAGCAACTGCCCATTGCGCGCCGCCGCGTAGCATCTCATCCATTTCATTTTCACTGAGCTGGATCGCCCCCGTACTGCCGACTCCCGCAGGAATCTTCCTGAACAATGCATCCGCGAGGTCGGTCTTGCGCGTTTCCAGTTGGTTTGCTGTGAGCCCCGTGTGCAACGCACGGACTCCACAGGAAATGTCGAAGCCGACGCCTCCTGCCGAGATCACGCCACCCTCGTCGGGATCAAACGCAGCCACGCCACCGATTGGAAAACCGTAGCCCCAGTGAGCATCGGGCATGGCGTATGCCGCTCGTTGAATCCCCGGCAAAGTGGCCACATTGGTGAGCTGCTCGCGAACCTTTTCATCCATGTCGCCGATCAATTGCTCGCCTGCATAGATGATTCCCGGCACGCGCATCGACCCCGTCGGTTCGATACGCCATTCGAATGCAGAACAGCGCGTAAGCGACTCTAGGTTCATGGGTGTTCCACTAACGCTTCAGACGTCAACCACGCACTGCGCAAGCCATTGACCGTTCTGCTCACGATGCACGCGAAGCCCGGTCATGGTGGCCCCCTTTGCTTCCACGGCAACTTGATGCCGTTCGGGATCAACTTTCTCGCCGACAAGAGTCCCGGTCAGAGAGCACCTGGACGTGACCACGCGAAACCTTCTAAACAACATCGTGCGCACCGCCATTTCATAGATGACCGCGTTGAGCCAACTCACAAGAAGCAGCTCGAGATCCGGCGCATCGCAGCGGACCTCAACGGTCTCGCTTTCCTCAATCCTCGAAACGTCGGCCACAACGGCCGTGAGGGCGACGGCGGCTTGTTCAAATGCTTCTTCCATGGAAGCTCCAAACCCCCGCACGCCTATGTCGGAGCCATGCGCGAAGTGTTCCCAGCCCGCTGTGTTCCTGACGGATAACATCTGATCTTCGACGGCGCCCATCCCGTTAATCGAGGAAAGATGGCTTGCTCTACGCGGACGCCGAGTACTCCTTCTTTTCAAACTCCCGCAGCCACGCACCCATCCCGCCTCTTTCTTGGAGCTTGCGCGCGCTCTCGCCGGACACGATTTCCAGCGAGGCGTTGTAGCGTCGCGCCAGTTCCGGCAACACATCGCGAAGCGCGACCTCCTTCCGTCTGTCCCCACATGCTGGACAAACGGGGTCCGACGTCCGATCAACCCAGGAGCATTTCACGCACTGCTGCAGGCTTCCGTTCAGTCCCTTCTTGACCACAACCCGCCGAATCTTTCCTTGCTGAAGTTGCACCAGGGCTTCATCGACCCCCAGCACGACATTCCGCGAGCCGCCCAGCATCGCCTCGACGGAGGCCGTCTCGCACTTCTGCTTGTGGCTGACAATAGCCGGCTCGATGCGATCAAGCAGCTCGGTCCGAGAGACCCAGCCGAGGTCCTGCTCGACCAAGACTATTTTTTCGACCAGAGTCGGCGAGACTTCCTTACGAATGGCCTTCACCATCTGGGCCAAGCCGACCAAGAAAACCGACTCCAACTGTTCCGCTGTAAACCAACGCTCGATGCGCTCGGCAATCTGCTGATCATAGTGCGCGTATTCAGCAGTCAGGTGATGCTCGAAGACATCGCGATTCGTCCCACGCGATAGCCGCACTCCAGGACGTGCAACGGGACCCATCTCCTTCTCTTTCGAGGGTTCCAGCCGAAATTCCTTCTCCTGCAACTGGCGAACTTCCCCCAGCCAGTAGAGGAAAAATCGCGCCCGCTTCCGCCCGGGAACTACGACCCCGTATCGCTTATGCTCATCGAGCAGCCACACGAGCTGTGTCAGGGCCGGAGCCCCCCAGTGCATCTCGTCCTCAACTTCCACCCGGAGCGGAACAAACTCCCAGCTATCTCTTCCGGCAAAGATTACGACCCCGCGGCAGCGTGGCGGCTGTTTTTCCAGATAGTCCTCGATTCGCTGCAGTTGTTTTCGAAAGAGTTCTTGCTCGTCGGGTGACACTATTTGAACGATCGCCTTAGCCTGAGATTCCATCCGTATCAGATACCCGGGCTTGAGCCCTCGGTTGATCTGCTTTGCTTGGTCTGCGTCCAAGTACACGGTCAGGACCGGCTTTGCAAGTGCAGCAAGAGATTGAATGACGCCAGGCTTCAACATAAATACCTCCGCCGCGCCGTTGCCGTTACGCCCGAACTTGCTTTCTCTTCGATCCGGCTCACAATCTCGCGAGAAATTCCTGGCCGTAAGCGCGAATAATCATAGCCGCCTTCTCTATTTCTTTCGGATCATCCGTCTCCACGACATCGACGAGCCTCCCCCCAAGCTGGAGGCCAAAAATCTAACGGCAGCAGCAGGCTGCGAAGTACTTCCGACCCTCTCGGGCCGGTGCGTCGAAAATCCCGGGCGCCTCGCTTACGCTTCGTGCCTGCCGCTGCCTTAGGTCGAAGAATGGAAAGCTCGCGCTTGGTCAAACCCTGGTTGTCGCTTCGCTGTAGAAGTCGACCAAGGGGAATTTCTGTGCTCTCGGATTTTTTCAATCTCCGCTGGGTCTCGGAAACTCTCTCCCAACGCACTCTCCATCCTCCGATGCTCAACTTCTAACTAACCTGCATGCAAAATGCTGTGACCTGCGTCACCGCTAGAAGTGATGAGAGTTACAGGCTGTTCGCCATAACCAATTTGTACAGGTCCGTGAAGAGCGCTCTATTACACATCATGCTTCGCCGAGAGACGTGGCTAAGACTTGCGTCTGGTCATGTCTCAGTGCTTGTTCTCGGTGGTTGGCTGACCGTAATGTCGTTGGAAGCGCGAAGCAAAGCTTTCTGACTCGGCAAGCAGGGTTATCTCAAGCCCGCAATAGCGACAGAAGACTCTTCCACTATCGCTTCGCTGCCGGGAGACAATTCATATCGCTCCCGGATTGATTCTGCCAGGGCATTATAAAGATCTCGGGTATGACCGAGCCGATATCGCTGCTCTACTTTTCGCACGTCGGATGCAAGCAGATGATCGTGGAATACGTCCCCGATCCACTGTGAAAAATCACCGCGCCGCGCATGCCCGTCAAGTACTGAAAGCGGCAGGACCTCCAACGATGAGACGAACTGGTTCAGTGTCCGCGCTGGCGCACCGACTGGTTTGCCGCTATCCGTGAATACGAATCCCTGTCCCTCGATCAGTTGGAGATCGACATACTTCGACTTGTGGCGAACGTGTATCGTCGATCGAGCTGAAAGCTGAAATCGCCGCAGTTTACCCCCTGCTTCCTCAATCCCCGGTAGGAGAACAGCCTCGTCAACAGTTAATGCTGCGAAAATGGACTTCCACTCCGGCTCGGCGTTCGTGTTGCCAGCCATCGCCAACAGTGTTCTGACCTCACGGAGATCGGTTGTACGCTTCACGATAATGCCTTCAATAGCCTTCCGAAGATCGCAGTGCAGATCAGATAGGCGATAGGTGACGAGTGTGTATGCCCCTAAATCAAGATCCACGAGCTCTCTGACGTTCGGTTCATGAAGAAAATAATGAGCTTCGTCGACAACGATCCGGTGAGGCAAACCTGTGGTTCTCCGGAGCGAAGCCAGCATTGGCAAGAGTGTGTTTAGATAGGCGACTTTCTCTCTGTATGGAACGTGTGACAGATCAACGACGACACTCATATACGGGTGGCGGAGCACGCGAGACAGATCCGGCAGCTCAGGAGGCGGATTGTCGCCTCCAAACACCACGACGCCGGGCAGTGGTTCCAGCGTGCGGTAATCACCTTCGGCATCGATGACGCACAGGCTGTAGCCTTCAAGTATGAGCTGTTCACATATAAGTCCAGCGACCCAGGATTTACCGGATCGCGGGTCTCCAGCTATCAGGACATTGCGGCCGCGCATGGCGAGCGCGAGAGGATATCCGTCCTGCGTTGTACCTAGCACTAGGCGAGTTCGATCGATGCGTTCTGGGGGCAGTCTCATCTCCCTAGCCGCTTTTCGGATGTAGCCGGCCACAGCGCTCGGACCATCTCCTGGTAGTACCTCATCCGCACTCGCCTGGAGTGCTTTGCTGCCCCAACCGACCGCCACGCCGAATTCGCACACGGCGAGTAAATCATGATCATTCTCCGCGTCCCCAATCGCAATTGCGTTGTGAGGCGAAAGGCGCAGCATGGTAAGCGCTTCGCGCAGCCCGATGCCTTTGCTGATTGCCTGAGGAAGCACCATGAGCCGGCCACGGTTGAAAAAGAGAGTTAGCGGCAGCTCCAACTCTCTGATCACCGCCAAGACTTGCGGAGCCGATGCGGCGTCTGTTTCTATGACGCACTGGCCTGCCTTGAATTCGATCCCTCGGCGACGAAGCTCTTCGAAGAAGACGGGTGGCGCAGGCTGACCGATCAGCCTGGAATTCCCGTTTGAAAACGCTAGAACGGCGCCATTCTCGGCAACTACCGCGTCAACAAAATCTAGATCTCCCGCTACCCCCCTGAGCTCTGATAGGATTCGACCGGTCACAAGGACCGCCGCGATCCCGCGGGAGCGTGCCTCAGCAATAGCCGACTTAACTTCTGGATCCAGGGAACCATCCCGAGCGATTGTCCCGTCATAGTCAATCGCCAATACACTAAACTTCATGTTCCCCTTTCCATGCGCGCGCTGGCGGCTGGTGTCGCGTCCGGTCCAGCGACCGGCCCCTAGCCGCTACCCTGTGAGGTGAGTTCTAGCTCGTCGTTTTACTTGTTGTCTTCTGCGCCGTTCACCACTTTGACCTCGAATACTTCGACCACCACTGCGACACTATCTGGCTTTTGACCAAGACCCTCAAGATCAACCAACTGAACTTCCGCTACATCGGGCTCAAGACCTTGCTGTTCGACTGCAGCTTTGCCGAGGACCTGATCTTGCTGCGTGACTGGCTTCTTTACCCGAGTTGGCTTCTTGCCGTGCGCCCCCTTCAGAGCTCGGGCCGCACGCCCGTGTTTCGCTGCCGTCTTACGGTGCTTTGCCATGTGTTTTGACATTGGAGTTCCTTTCTTACGCTTTTCAGAATTCAAGATCAAGTGCAGCATGACTCCAGGCCTCGTCGAAAGCTGTGATGCAAGTCACGGTCCCACACACGAGCACATCTATCTTGGGAAGCATCATTTTGTGCATCTCAAGCAAAACGAGCGAAGCGCAAGCAGGGGGCAGAGAACGTTGAAAGGTGCATGAACCAATTCGCGTCTTACTACGCCAGGGCCAGAAGATCGACATCCGGGCTCGTCGGGAAATTCCCGAGGAAGTAGTCGATGCCGGAAGAGATCAGCAGAATGGAATACCGGCCATTGGATGAAGGGCACCGCTTTACCAGGTCCAGAAGGGGTAGGTAAGGCTGGAGAACGTGCCCTACCTATCGCATCGCAGACACCTTGACTTTGCCGCAGAATGGCCAACGCAGCAAACGCATCGTTTTGCCTGGATGCCGCATCAAATGTACTAGTTAGGACCAGATGGCTTCCGAGGCAGCAGTAACACCCTGCCGCTACTATCCTCTTTCCCTTCCTATAGATACGTAGCCGGTCTTGCGGTGCTGCAGCGCAACATCGAAACATCTGTCGGCTGGAATTACTTGGTGATCCGAGCAAAGGGAGTAAGTCTTGGTATTTGACCGAAGCCTCACATCCGATGGCGCCCAGATCCCCATAATCGGGGATCGCGATAGTTTTCTGCCCGAAGCGGGAGCCGTTCAAGTCTCGGAGATTCGAAAAGGCATTGGCGATGTAGATCTTGAATTGAGCCCAGGGATCGAGGAGTCCCATGACCCCGTGCGCACCTATCTGCGAGAGATGGGTGTTGTTCGGCTTCTGACACGCGAAGGCGAAGTGGCCCTTGCCAAGCAGATTGAGCGCGGAGAAATGCTCGTGTCCAAGGCGGTTTCTCGTTCGCCCTTTGTGCTCAGAGAACTGAGTGCTATCGCAGATGATCTCCGTCATGGAACTCGTTCCATCAAGGAAATTGTAATCATCGACCGCGAAGACCCAGCTCAAGAGAAGAGAGAAGTGGGGCGAGTGCTGGGAAAGATCGAGAAGGTCGCGAAGCTCCACGCGCTGGCCATGAGGCAAGCCGCCAACCTCGCAGGCACAATAGGGCCGAAAACCGACTCCCGCCTGCGCGCAGAGTATCGACTCGCGCGAACGCGCGTGCAGATGTCCGCACTGGTGCGATCCTTTCACTTCACAGCTCTGGAAAGAAAGCGTTTGGCTGACGCACTCCGCTTGGCAACTGAACAGTCCCTGGCGGTTAAGCGGGAGGCACGCGGAAGTTCGCGCCGCAGCGCACAGAAGAGTATCGATAAACTCACCGGAGTCTACCTTTCCGAACTGAAGCGTACGCTTCAGCTCATTCGGAAAGGCGAAGCCATTACCGAGCGAGCGAAGAAGGAACTGACCGAAGCCAACTTGCGGCTCGTGGTCTCCATTGCAAAGCGCTACATGAACCGCGGACTGCCATTCCTTGACTTGATCCAGGAAGGCAATATCGGCCTGATGAAAGCCGTGGATAAGTTCGATTGGCGCCGCGGCTTCAAGTTCTCGACCTACGCGACATGGTGGATCCGGCAGGCCGTCACCCGCGCGATCGCCGACCACTCTCGCACAATCCGCATCCCGGTGCATATGAACGAGACGATCAACCAACTGGTCCGCGCGCGCCAAGAACTTTTTCGCGAACTGGGACATGAACCTTCTTCCGAGGAAATAGCTAAGCGGATGGGGCTCTCCGTAGTCAAGATTCGTGAGTTGAAAAAAATTACGCAGGAGCCGATTTCCCTCCAGACACCGGTCGGTATGGACGAAGAATCACATCTTGGCGATTTCATCGAGGATAAGGCGGTCGTATCCCCTTCAGACGCGGCGATTGACATGAATCTAAGGGAGCAAACAGCCTCTGTACTGAAAACCCTTACTCCGCGTGAGGAAAAAGTGATCAAGATGCGCTTCGGGCTCGAAGACGGTGAGCCGCACACTCTCGAGGAAGTGGGCCGGGTGATCGGCGTCACCCGCGAGCGTACGCGTCAAATCGAAGCTGAAGTCGTTCGCAAGCTGCGCGCGGCCCCGGATACGCATCGGCTGCGTTCCTTCCTCCGGCGCGCCTCCTGAGGCGGTACCGGGGCAACCCCGAAGGATCACGGCCTCTTGATGTGCTTCCGAACCCATTTCTGATTACAGTCGAGGGCCCGCCATAAACGGGTTCCGAAATTGTTATGCCCCGCGTCGCCTACGGTTTATTGGATAGCTGTGGACGTTTGCTATGCCTTGCTCGAGATTGCAGCGTGACACATGTCACTTCCAGGGGTGATATCAATCACATTCTTCTAAGTCTCAGAGGACTATTGTGCGCTCTGCCCGCAAAGTCGCCTCGGGGCCAGAGGCGCTCGGAGGAATGTATGGAGAGTCAGTATGTATATCGCGTCAGCGCATCTTCGACCACTCTTCGAAGCGGTCTCGCAGCCGCTGAAGAAATTCAGCCCTCGATTGTCTTTAGCGCCCCTCCTGAATTTCAAGGAGAACCCGGGCATTGGACGCCGGAACACTTTTTCCTAGCATCCGTGGCGGGCTGCTTCGTCAGCACCTTCTCCGGCATTGCGAACTTCTCGAGGTTCGAATTCCTTTCCCTTGAACTGGAAGCAGAAGGCACCATTGAGAAGGATGAGGGCGGCTGGCGCTTCACGCGAATCAATCTGCGGCCTCAGCTCAAAATCGCTATGGAAAAGGATCGTGAACGCGCCACCCGCTTGCTTGAGAAAGCGGAGAAGACCTGTCTGGTCGCCCGCTCCCTCACCTGCCGGATTGTCCTAGAACCCAAGGTTTTGGTCGAAGAGGAATTGCTCGAACGCCAAAAGATGGGGAATTCCTTTCCAGTCACCTAACCATGCCCCGGGATCGCCGACCGGCCGCGGAGTTCAGCCTTCGCGCTCGGCGCGTAGTGAATAAGAATGAATTCAATAGAAACAACCCGGGCGTTGATCGAAGCCACTCAGGGAATCGGGATGCCTTGGCAAACGATCGAAAAATCGGAGCGAGACTGGGCCACCACTCCCAACCTCCGGGATTACGACCAAGCCAGGCGGACATTCTCCTGGGAGGATGCTCGCAAGGAACTCGAGGGCCTTCCGGCGGATCGAGGACTGAACATCGCCCACGAAGCCGTCGACCGTCACGCGAAGAGTCCTCGTCGAGATCACCTGGCCATCCGTTGGCTCGGCAAGGACGGCGAAGTTCAGGACTACACCTATGGTCAACTGCAGGAACTTACCAGCCGCTTCGCAAATATCTTGGCAGGTCTGGGCGTGCGGAAGGGCGACCGCGTTTACGCTCTGGCCGGCCGGATTCCGGAACTCTACATCGCAGCTTTGGGCACTTTGAAGCACCGTTCTGTCTTTTGCCCTCTTTTTTCCGCATTCGGTCCCGAGCCGATTCGAGCGCGCCTTTCTATCGGCGGCGCCAAAGTCCTTGTAACCACACAGTCGCTTTATGAACGAAAGATCAAGGCTATCCAGTCTTCGGTGCCGTCTCTCGAACACATTCTCTTAATCGGAGATGAGCATCAAGTGACAGACATCCCGAACACCCGCGACTATTTTCGATTGATGGAAAAGGCGAAGGACTCGTATGACATCCAGCCCACCGCCCTGGAGGATACCGCCCTACTGCATTTCACGAGCGGCACCACAGGAACGCCAAAAGGAGCAGTCCACCTCCACAGGGCGGTCATTGCCCACCACATTACCGGAAAGCTTGCGCTGGATTTTCATAAAGACGACGTTTTCTGGTGCACGGCCGATCCGGGCTGGGTGACGGGCACTTCTTACGGAATCATCGCCCCCCTTACGAACGGAATCACAAGCATCATTGATGAAGGGGACTTCGACGCGGACCGTTGGTATGGGATTCTGCAATCGCAGAACGTGACGGTCTGGTATTCCGCGCCCACGGCCATTCGTATGCTCATGAAAGCAGGAGTCGACGTCGTTCGTAAATATGACCTTCGCTCGCTTCGTTTCCTATCCAGCGTCGGCGAGCCTCTCAACCCCGAAGCCGTTGTCTGGAGCAAGGAAGCATTTGGGATACCCTTCCATGACAACTGGTGGCAAACGGAAACGGGCGGAATCATGATTGCCAACTTCGCTTCGATGGACATTCGACCGGGATCCATGGGCAAGCCGCTACCGGGCATCACTGCGGCTATCGTACGAAAGATCGAGGATGGTTCCGTCGAGGAAATCCGGAACCCCGATATCCAGGGCGAGTTGGCTCTTCGCCCAGGCTGGCCGTCGATGTTTCAGGCTTACTGGAACGAGCCGGAGCGCTATAAGAAATGCTTTGCCGGTGGATTTTATCTGACCGGGGACCTCTGCAAACGAGACAAGGATGGCTATTTCTGGTTCGTGGGCCGCAAGGACGATGTTATCAAGACCTCTGGACATCTGATCGGTCCGTTCGAAGTAGAGAGCGCTTTGATGGAACACAAAGCCGTCGCAGAATCTGGAGTGATCGGCAAACCCGATCCCGTGGCACTTGAGGTGGTGAAGGCGTTTGTTGTGCTCCGCAAGGGTTTCGAGCCGAGCGAAGCGTTACAGCGAGAATTGCTGGGGTTCGCGCGCGCTCGACTGGGTGCTGTCGTTGCTCCGAAAGAGATCGAATTTGTAAGCTCGGTGCCCAGAACACGGAGCGGCAAGATCATGCGCCGTCTGCTCAAAGCACGCGAACTGGGCCTTCCCGAAGGGGATACTTCGACACTGGAAGTGGACTAAATGGCCACCACTGCTATCTCGGAGCGTCAACCCGTTGATCGAGAACATGGTCTGTTTCTCTTGCGCGAAATGCTGCGCATCCGGCGATTCGAAGAGAAAGCAGCTGAGATGTACAGCCTGCAGAAGATTCACGGTTTCCTTCATCTTTATATCGGGGAGGAAGCGACAGGCGTTGGTGCCATGCAGGCATTCACGCCCGAAGACGCGATTGTCGCCACGTACCGCGAGCATGGCCACGCGCTGGCGCGAGGTCTGCCGTCCACCATCTTGATGGCTGAGATGTTTGGCAAGGTTACCGGTTGCAGCCATGGGCATGGTGGCTCTATGCACTTCTTTGACGCGAGCCGCCGCTTCTATGGAGGGTACGCTATCGTCGGAGGCGGCCTGCCTATCGCGGTCGGCCTGGCTCTGGCCGACAAGCTCCAGAACAAACAAAGGGTCACCGCTTGCTACTTTGGAGATGGTGCCGTCGCCGAAGGCGAGTTCCATGAATCTCTGAACCTCGCAGCGCTCTGGAAACTTCCAGTGCTCTTTCTGTGCGAGAACAATCTGTACGCCATGGGCACCGCCCTCGTGCGACACCAGGCACAGACCGATATCAGTCGTAAGGCCTGTTCCTATGGCCTAGCTTCACAAGCGGTGGACGGCATGGATGTTCTTGCCGTGGAAGCCGCCGTCAAGCAGGCTGCTGATGCCGTGCGGAGCGGGAGTGGACCCTTTCTGTTGGAGCTGAGAACCTATCGGTTCCGCGCCCATTCGATGGCCGATCCCGACTTGTATCGCCCAAAGGAAGAAATCGAAGAATGGAAGAAACGTGATCCCATCTCGCTGTTTGAGTCTCGTCTCCAAGAGTGGGGATTGTTGACACAGGCAGATGAGGCGCGCATCGAGAAAGACGTCGCTGCCGAAATCGATGAGGCTGTACGGTTTGCAGAAGTTAGTCCATTCGAACCGGTTGAAGATTTGCTCACGGATGTCTCCGGGGCGGTGAAACGTTGACCAAAATGACCTATCGTGAGGCAGTGAGAGCGGCCTTGCGCCAAGCCCTTCGATCCGATCCCCGTGCTTTCTTGATGGGCGAAGATGTGGGTCGCTACGGCGGCGCCTTCGCCGTAAGCCTAGGGCTTCTCGCCGAGTTCGGACCAGAACGCATTCGCGATACGCCGCTTTCCGAGTCCGCCTTTGTAGGCGCAGGTATTGGCGCCGCACTCGGTGGCGTACGTCCGATTGTGGAAATCATGACGGTCAACTTCAGCATGCTGGCGATGGACCAGATCCTCAACAATGCAGCCACTCTGCGGCATATGTCCGGCGGTCAGTTCAATGTCCCCCTCGTAATTCGCGTGGCCACGGGAGGAGGACGCCAGATGGCGGCGCAACATTCCCATAGCCTGGAGGGTTGGTACGCTCATATTCCAGGCATCCAGGTCCTAACGCCTGCAACGGTGGCCGACGCTTATGGAATGCTTCTAGCGGCGCTGCGCGAGCCCGATCCTGTCTTCATCTTCGAACACGCCACTCTCTATCCCTTGGAGGGTGAAGTTGAGGAAACAGCGGAGCCAATCGACATCCGCCGCGCCGCTGTGCGCCGTTCGGGCAGCGACGTCACTCTTGTCACCTACGGAGGAACGCTTGGCAAGACTATGCAGGCAGCCGATTTCCTCGCACAAGGCGGCATCGAAGCGGACGTCATCGATCTACGCACTCTCCGTCCTCTTGACCAGTCGACGATTCTCGACTCCATTGCAAAAACGCACCGAGCGGTTCTTGTCGATGAGGCTTGGCGCACCGGAAGCTTCGCGGCCGAAATCAGCGCTCAGATCATGGAGAATGCCTTTGATGACTTGGACGCTCCTGTCGCACGAGTATGCAGTGCTGAAGTGCCGATGCCTTACGCCAAGCATCTGGAAACGGCGGCCCTTCCGAAGGTGGAGGATATTGTCAGCGCAGCACAGGAGTTGATTTCTCGCCATGGCTGAGTTTGTGATGCCACAACTTGGCGCCGACATGACTGCCGGCAAGCTTTTGCGCTGGCGTAAGAATATGGGCGACCGGATCTTTCGAGGCGACATCATCGCGGATGTCGAGACCGACAAGGCTGACATTGAGATCGAGGTCTTTGCCAGCGGTGTGATTGAAAAATTCCTCGTGCAACCGGGCGAAAAAGTTCCTGTCGGAACGGTATTAGCCATCATTCAGGAAGAAGGCAAGCCCGCTGCGGCCGAACCGGCGCCGACGATACCCGGAGTTCCTGCCCCCGAGACACCTGAGCGCCCTCCCCTAACCGAATCCAAGCCGAGCAGGCTCCGCATCTCTCCCGCAGCGAAGAGGCTCGTCGCTGATCTCGGGATTGAGCCAGCTTCGATTGCCGGGACGGGTCCCGATGGTCGGATCACTCTGGAAGATGTTCAGCGAGCGGCGCAGGCCAAGGAAGCACGGGCTGTGCCTCAGATAGCGGTGGATCGGCATACCCGGATGCGCCAGGTTATCGCGGCAGCCATGGCACGCTCCAAGCGCGAGATCCCCCACTACTACCTGAGCACGTCTATCGACATGAGCCGGACGATCACTTGGCTCACTCAGGAAAATCTCACCCGCTCTGTCGAGGACCGGCTCGTGTATGGCGTGCTGCTCCTGAAGGCCGTAGCCCTCGCTCTACGCGAGATTCCGGAGTTAAACTCCGTCTGGACCGGCGCACGACCGATCCAGTGTCCCGATGTGCATGTTGGCGTGGCGGTTTCCTTGAGAGGCGGCGGGCTGGTTGCCCCAGCCTTGCACCACACGGATCGTCTGAGTATCGACGAGCTAATGAAGAACTTTCGTGACCTGATTCAGAGGGCACGAACCGGTTCCTTGCGTAGTTCGGAACTCAGTGATCCCACCGTCACGGTTACCAGTCTTGGAGAACAAGGGGTTGAGACCGTTTTCGGCATCATCTATCCTCCCCAAGTCGCTCTTGTCGGCTTCGGCAAGCTCTTCGAGCGCCCGTGGTCCTTGGACGGCCAGATCGTTTCCCGCCCAGTTATTAACGCCACTCTTTCCGCGGACCATCGCGTGAGCGATGGACACCGGGGGGCACTCTTTCTCGCCGCTGTGGATCGAAAGCTCCAGGAACCGGAGAGGCTATGACGAAGGCCGAGATAAGAGAGATTGTTCTTCACGTTCTTGGCCAGATTGCTCCTGAAGCCGATATGTCCCAAATCAAACCTAATCTCAGGATCCGCGACCAGTTGGATATCGATTCCATGGATTTGCTGAACTTTGTCGTTGGCCTGCATAAGGAACTGCAGGTTGAAATTCCGGAAGCGGATTATTCGAAGCTCGGCACCCTGGACGGCTGTGTCGACTATCTGGGGGTTCAGAAGAAAGCCCAATAGCGCATCGGTTTGGACTTGGTTCACATTCGAACTGCTTTAAAAGACGCGCCTTCCGTCGTTCTGCGATCGCGTCTGTGGACCTCAGAGTGCCTCGATGACGGGAATTCGCGCGATTTCAACGGAGCAATGCGCGTGGCGCAGAATGGCTTCCGATGCGCTGCCGATCAGAAATCGATCGATACCCTTGCGGCCATGCGAGCCCATAAAGATCACATCAGCGCTCCACTGCGTGGCCTTGTCGAGGATAGCGGTTTTCGGTTCACCTTCTTCAGTGACCGCATGTGCTTGGAAACCTGCCGATCGCAGCTGTTGCGCGGTCCGTTCCGCCAACTCTTTGCCTTCCTTCAGCCTCTCCTGTTGCGCAGCCTCAAGAGTTTCCACCTGTCCCATATAGCCGTAAGGGATGATGATGAGCGGAACGACTACGTGGAAGACGCACACTTCCGCGGCCTCTGGCCGCATCTGCCGCACAAGCGCCTGCGCGGCCGCTTCCGAGTATTTGGAGCCGTCAACCGCCAGCAGGATCTTCATGGGCTCGATCCTCTCCCGTCGGAGCAAATTGCATGATTCCAAGGAGTCTTGGGATCACTTCCCTTTCGCTTCCTTCACGGCTTTCTTAGGTAGCTTTTTCGTCTCCTTGATCGTCTTCTTCTTTGCCATTTCTCTTCTCCTTTGCAGAAGATTCACCTAACAAGACCTAATCCCGCTGCTCTTCGTCCGTAGAAGGTGACCTTGCCGTCCACGACGTTGGCAATGTACCGGCCTCCGGAAAGAAACTGCATGATCCTGTGACCTTGTCTCGCCAGCTGCGCCCAGCGGGAGGAGGTTTCCGGATTCTGTTCGAGACCACGCACTGGCTCTCCGTCGAGAGGGAAGTCCACTTGAAGCAGGCGCTTCCTTGGCGTGCGTCGAACTGGGAAGACCCGCCCATTAATCCTTATTTGCTCCACTCTGTCGACAAGAGCCTGCCGCCATACGGAAATCAAGGTTTCCTCGAAGCTCACTGCAGCACTCCCCGAGCGTCTGTTTCGCGCAACTTAGAAGCATTCCAACCCTTTTCCGCAAACGAACAGATCTTCGGTTTCACGAGCCGTACAAAATCGGCGCTGCTAATGCGTACGCTTTCCGACAGTGTCCCCGCACCGAAAACGATCTCGGCATCTTCGGCGAGTGCCTCGTCCAGAAAAACCGGCACGTCATAGAGTTCCCCAAAAGGTGGAATCGCTCCGGTTTCGCAATCGGGAAACGTCTCGTTACATCTCTCTTGTTCCAGCAGCTCCAGCCTGCCGCCCACGATGCCGGACAGTTTTTCCAAGTTGATGCGGTACGAAGCGGGGAGGATGGCCAGGAGAACTTTCTCTCCGGCACAAAGAGCGACCGTCTTGGCCACCTCCTTGCCAGGAAAGTGCATGAACGAAGCCGCGACCTGCGCACTGTACGTAGGCACGTGCAGAATCAGAGAGTAGGCAATGTGATTATGGTCTAGGTGCGATTCCAAACGTTCTGGCATAAGCATGGCCAAACCTCCTACGTCGGAGCGCCACGTCCGGGAGTCCGGCGTACCCTACAAACCCCGGGCCGACGCTTCCCGAGCCTGTGCCTTCTCAGCGGGAATGAAATGCCGCGTGAACCATTCCGCAGCAACTCTTGCCACTTCCTCGAGCGTTCCCGGCTCTTCAAAGAGATGCGTGGCACCCGGAACGATGACCAGTTTCTTGTCGGGACATTTCAGCTTCGCAAGGGCATCCCGATTCATGGTGATCACCGGCTCATCGTCCCCTCCTACGATCAGCAGCGTGGGTGCGCGGACAACGGCGAGTGCGCGTCCCGCAAGATCCGGTCTGCCACCACGCGACACAACAGTGCAAACAATTTCCGGAAGTTCGGCAGCCGCTACGAGCGCTGCACCCGCTCCGGTGCTGGCTCCGAAATAACCTACTTTGAGCTCTCTGGTGTCCGGACTGCTTTTGAGCCAGCGCGTCGCTCCAACCAAACGCCTTGCAAGGAAAGGAATGTCGAAACGCAGTTCGCCGCTATACTGATCCACTGATTCTTCGTGGCGAGTCAAAAGATCAAACAACAGAGTTCCGATGCCCTGTGACTGCAGTATCTGCGCCACGTAGCGATTGCGTGGGCTGTGGCGGCTGCTTCCGCTTCCATGCGCAAAGAGAACCAGCCCCCGCGCATCCTTGGGCAGAGCCAGCGTGCCTTCGAGCGTTACCCCCTCTAGATCGATCAACACCTCGCGCCTATCACCATCCCACTGTAGCTTTCGGCCCGGAATCATGGTCGAGCTCCTTTCTGCGGGGCTTGGATCCTGCTCTTGGACGCCCCGGACGATGGGCTGCGCGCCCAGACGGAGCAGCTCCGTTACTTCATCGTCTGCTATTTGTGAAAAATCTTCGTAGAACTGTCCAATCGCGTAAAAATACTTCGGCGTTTGGAGGCAAACCAGCTCATCCACCTCAGCTCTGAGCCGGCTGCAAGTGGACTGAGGAGCCACGGGAACCGCGACGACTACCCGAGCCGGCTTCATCTGTCGTAGGCTATTGATGGCGGCTCGCATGCTAGAGCCGGTCGCGATCCCGTCATCCACAAGCAGGACCGTCTGTCCTTCGATCCTCAGTGGTGGCCGTGAACCTCGATACAGATGCTCGCGTCGCTCCAGCTCTTTTTTTACCTTCTCCGTGATTTGTTCGATTTGCTCCTTGGAGATCCCCACTCCCTCGATGATTTCCTGATCGAGCACTCGTACACCGCCGCTAGCAATCGCGCCGAAGGCAAGTTCTTCCTGCCCAGGAACACCCAGTTTTCGTGACAGAAAGATGTCCAACGGGACGTGCAGTGCTTTTGCCACCTCAAGAGCAACCGGCACGCCTCCGCGGGGAATTCCAAGCACGACCACATCCCCGCGGTTCGCATAGGCGCGGAGTGCGTTCGCCAGTCTATAGCCAGCATCCGCTCGATCTTGGAAAATGATGTGTTCTTCGCCCAGCAACATAGAAACCTTCCACAGCCGGCACATGCATAGCGGGACGCGGGTGCCCACACCGCGAAACGCTAGCCGTCTAGGCTCCCGCGGCCTGGACCCCACGCCGCTTCGCTGGCTTCGAAATTTCCGCAACCATCTTCGCGACCCTCCCGGCAGGGGCGTGTAAAGCAATGTCGGCTTGTGCCACGACACCAATGCACCGGCCTTGCTCATCGGTAACAGGAAGTCTACGAACTTGATGTTTTTGCATCAGCTCTTCACACTCCTCCAAGGTGTTTTCAACTGCGCAGACAATCGGATTCCGTGTCATGACATCGGCAATCCTGGTTGTTTCTGCGAGCTTCGCGCCTGCGACGACGCTGAGACATAGGTCTCGGTCCGTTACAATCCCCTCCAGCCTTCGATTGGTCGAGTCCGAGACGACCGGAAGCGCCCCGACACTCTGGGCTCTCATCGTCTTAGCAGCTGCTTGCGCCGTATCGGAAGGGACACAACAGTAGAGATTTTTCGACATGACATCCTTCACCAACATAAATTGCTCCTTCGCTCTTGTAAACGTTCTTAGCCGACCTACCCAAGGGCTGCAGTGCTCCAGATCACAGCTTCTTGTGAGCCTCAACACCGTGGCACGCCGTAGCTCACAATCTCACCCGAACGCCGTTTAGCCATTAGCCGTCATTCGTTGCGTCCCTTCGCCCATGGCCGACACTTCTTCCCGAAGCAGCGGTGCAGCCGGGAGAACCGAAATATTTCTAGCCTCGAGATCCCCACGGAGAGGGACCGTGTCGGTGCAGAAGATGCGTCTCACACCAAGCGACCACAACTGGACCCAATGGGATCCCGTGAAGAGACCATGCGTAACAAGGATATAAATCTCTTCGACCTTCGCATCCCGCAGTCTTTCACACGCGGAAACCAGCGTGCCCCCCGTATCGATCATGTCGTCGATGATGACGACTCGTGACCCGACTCTGCCAATAGGGCCGTGATGGATGATCCGTTTCTCCGTCCGGCGTTTCTCAAAGTATGGCGTCTCACCAATTGGCAATCCGGCGGCTTTTTTAACTGCTTCACAACGGCGGATCGCTCCGTTGTCGGGAGCAACGATGGTTGCATCGGTTAGGCTCTGGTTCCTTAGCACCTCGGCAAAAATATGCGCTGTTGAAATGGAAAGCACAGGTAAGCCAAGCAATTCTTTGTCACGCTCACTGTGCACGTCGACCGTAATCACTTGATCTAAGCCCGAGCTCTTCAAAAGGGACCCGATCCAAGCCGTTCCCAAGCTCTCTCCAGGCTTGTCCTTGTCCTGCCGGCTATAGGCAAGATAGGGAAGCACCGCCGTTACCCTGGTGGCGCCTCCCTTGTTGAGCGTGTGAGCCAACAGCGTCAAAGAAAGCATCTGTTCGTCCGGAGGAGCGATCGAACCCAAGACCAGGCAGTGTTCGCCTGATACAGCGCTTTGCACTTTGGCGTGCAATTCCTGGTTGTCATACCGGCCGATTACGAATTGGCCTATTTCTAGCAAAGGAACGGTGCGTAATTCCCGCGCGATATGTTCGTGGTTGGAAAAGCTAAACAGGATCATAACGACTCCGCGGCGGCTCTATCACAGACTCTCGTCTCTTCGTGGCCTTTCCGCACTCACGGGCCGGGACCGCTTCTTCTCTTCACCAGTGGCCGGCTTTCAACTTAAATTTTCGTAAGCCCGGAATAAGTTCACGGGTGTAAGAGAAAAGGCCCTTCGCGATTTACCAGTCGTGTGACGCCATCGGGAACGCCATGATTATCTCGGTCGATCATCCGGCATCCGGCAGTATGTTGCTCCAGTCGGACGGGACATACCCCGTCCAACTGGAGCGTATTCAGCCTTCAGGCAGCTTTTGGATGAATGCGGACTGTGTGGGCTTTGGCGACCTTCGGCAGGGTGAACTCTAGGACGCCGTTCTTCAATGTTGCATTCACCTTGTCCGTCTCGACCTCGGCAGGCAGGTCCACCATCCGCAAGATTTCGTCGCAGCACCTCTCCGCATAGACTGTCTTACCCTTCTTTTCTTCCTTCTTGGCTTCACGCTTGCCGGTGATCGTCAGCCGGCGCGGTTCAAGGTTGATTTCGAGTTCTTTTTCGTTAAAACCGGGGACTTCGGCCTTCACGGCAAACGAATCATCGAACTCCTCGACGCTCACGTGAACGGGATGAAGAAGTTCCCTTTCCGCCTCAAACCAGTTCTCGAGGTCGCGCCCGAACACGCGGCCGTTGCCCTCGAAGATTTCGTAGGCCCGGCGTGAAAGAGCGTTGAAGGTATCTTGGATCTGGTCAAATACAGAACCGTACTTGATCGGCTTCACCGGCTCTTCGGCACGCCTCACTGCTGCAGTTTCCGCCATGGCTTGTTCTCCCTTTTAAAAATCATGTCAGCGCCGACCGCGGGGATCATCGGCCTGAACCAAAAAACCCAAAGCTGGCGCTGCATGGAGAGCCTGCCAAAACAAACGAACAGAAGCAGTGATGCAGGTCACCGAGTTCTGTGAGGACGTCGCTCGAGAAAAACCAGCCTTTTGCCAATGTACGTCAGTCGACCGTGCTGGAAGCAAATCCCCAAACACCAAAGGCAGGCTCGCGGGTTCCACGATTCCCCACGGCCTGTGCGATCGCTAGTCTTGTCTCTAATCAATCCGCTGAGGCTGCCGCCTGTTTCGCCGAAGGTGGAATTCTTCCCTTGCCCACAACTCGAACCGTGCTCGCCTGTGGCCCCTTTTCTCCCAGCTCTTCGACGAAACTTACCTTCGTTCCAACCTTCACACGCGAAAATCCTCCGTTGAGAACACTGTTTTTGTGGAAATAAATCCCACGCCCGTCATCCGATGTCAGGAACCCGTAGCCTTCGTCCCGGAGAATCTTGCTCACGCGCGCCACCTGAAGCGGTGCATGGCTCTTTGTGTCACCGCGCTGACGACGAGCATAATCCTGCAAGCGTCGGCTAGCGGCCTTGAAAGCGTCGTTAATTGCCACGCGGAGATTCTTGTGCGGAGTTTTCACTTCCAGGTGTTTCTTGACCTCGGTCTCCCCTAACTGTCGCGCACGATGACTTAGGCTGGCCTCGCGCTTGACGACGATTTCCTCTCCCGGCACCGTCAGGTCGATGCGAATGTGATACGGGCTCCCCTTTCTGTGATGGCGATGTGGCATTTCTATCGCTACCCGACACCCCATCACGCGGTTGTAGAAGCTATCGAGCTTGTCTGCTTCGGCGCGGATCCATTCCTCGATGGTTTCTGACGGTGTTATGTTCCGGTAGGTAATTTGCAGCGGACCTTGCATAGTGACCTCCTCGTTAGCAACCTCTGCTTTCCATTTCCCGATCCTCGCAGAATTCTGAAGTTCCTGACCCGGTAGTATCTTGCCTTCTTTCGGCTGTGCCCGGTCTTCCGTTGTTTCATCTCTTCGCACGATCATTTCTCTCTAGACCGTGCAAAACGCATAGCCACAAGAGAGGCAAGAAACACAGGCCGAAGCCTCCACCATCGTGCCGCCGCATTCCGGGCAAGCCTGCGCGCCAACCGGACCGTTTTCCGTCAATTCTCCCGCTCGTAGAACCTGCTCCCCTTTGCAACCATCACGAAACACTGTAATCCCTTTGCATCCGAGCTCATGCGCCAAGAGAAAGACACCCTCGATATCACGTCGCGTGGCCGTATGAGGGAGATTCGCGGTTTTGCTCACGGCGTTCTCTACGTGTCGCTGAAAGACTGCCTGCATCCGGACGTGCCACTCCGGAGCAATGTCATGTGCGGTCACAAAAACGCGCCGGATGGATTCCGGGATTTGTTTCAGATTCCGGATACTGCCAATTCGTGAAATCGATTGGCGAACGCTTTCGCTCAAATAGGGCGCAGCCTTGGCTTCGAACAGAGGATGAAGATGTGCCTGGCTTGGGTGGCCAAGCACCATGCGGACGTAGCAAAGAGCAAAGATCGGTTCAACACCGCCTGAACATCCGGCAATCAGACTAATCGTCCCCGTGGGAGCGATCGTTGTGACGGTAGCGTTGCGTCTCTTAACGCCCTGGGCCGCAAAAACACTTTGCGGGTAGTTCGGAAACACGCCACGCGATTCGGCGAGTCGGCACGACTCCGCCTTGGCTTCCGTAGAGACGCATGTCATCAACTCGTCCGCCGTGGCCAGCGCCTCCGCGGAATCGTAAGGCACGCCCAGCTGGAAGAGCAGATCGGCGAACCCCATGATGCCGAGGCCGATCTTTCGGTTCGCCAGCGTCTGCTCTTCGATCTCTGGAAGCAGATAGTGATTAACATCAATCACGCCATCCAAGAATCGCACCGCGAGATGCACAATCGAGCGGAGACGCTCAAAGTCAATCCGCGAATCCCGTACAAAGTGCCCTACATTGATCGACCCGAGATTGCACGACTCATACGGGAACAATGGTTGCTCACCGCACGGGTTGGTGGCTTCGATCGGACCCAGAGCAGGCACCGAATTCTGTCGGTTGATGGCGTCCAGAAACACCAGACCGGGATCACCGGTCTTCCAGGCACAGTCGACAATCGCATCAAAGACTTCCCGGGCATTCAGACGCCTGACTTCCTGACCATCGCGGGGATTAATCAGCGGATAGTCGGCACTCCGTCGAACGCAATCCATAAAACCATCCGTGGCGGCCACGGAAATATTAAAAGTACGCAGCGTGTCGGTTTCGCTCTTGGCCGCGATGAACTCCAACAGATCAGGGTGATCGAAACGAAGAACACCCATGTTGGCACCGCGGCGCGCGCCACCCGAACGTGTGACTTGGCAGGCATAGTCGTACAGTTTCATGAACGAGACCGGACCACTAGACTCCCCCCGAGATGAGCCAATCGGGTCGCCGCGAGGTCGAAGATGGGAGAATGAGAATCCGGTTCCGCCGCCTGTTTTCTGGATCAGGGCCATCGCCCGGAGTCCCCCAAAAATGGAATCTATGGAATCCTCGATCGGCAGAACAAAACAGCCGGACAGCTGCCCCTGCGGGAGACCGGCATTCACAAGCGTCGGTGAATTGGGCAGAAAATCAAGCTCCCGCATCATCTTGGAAAACGCGTTAGCCATTTCCCGAACATGGGTTGACCGAATGCCTCTGCGCTCTGCGGCGGCAACGTGCCACGCCACCCGCGAAAACATTTCTTCGGGCGTTTCAAGAGGCCTTCCCGAAGCATCAACCAGCAAAATCCGCTTCTCCAGAATTTCGCGAGCGATGTCGCAATACAAATGATCGCTCTGCAGTTCCATAAGTTCGGTCCGCAACGGCAGCCGCTTAGGCGGCGCCCCTGGCAAGCACAATCTGGGGAACTCGGCGCTGATCGATGGCTCGGTAAGTTTTTACGACATCTTCAGTAGACAATTCCGGTTGCTTACCGATCCCCGCTGCGTCCGCTCTTAACAGCAGATCGTCCATGGAAATCACTCCGACCAGGGTTCCTTTCTCAACAATGACCGGCAGACGGCGCACACCTCCTTCTTGCATCGTCCGCAATGCGACGTGAACGTCATCATCGGCCGAACACGCAAAAAGCCTGTTGGACATTACTTCACGGACGGTCACATCGCCCGGCAAGCGGTTGCGCGTTCCAAGAGCGATGCAAATGTCCCGATCGGTGACCACGCCCACGATCTTACCGTTCGTGCCCATGACGGGAAGGAATCCGCAGTTCCCAACCCACATGAGTTCCGTCGCGGACCCGAGATTGGTGTCGAGCTGACAGTAGTAAGGTGTTCCCATCATTGCATCTTTCACTTTCATTGACGTTCTCCTTTTCGCGATCTTTTCTCTGGGGCTTTTCGGCCTCGAATCACCTCGACCGAGCAGTGACCGTGAAACGCCACGTGCTCCGAGACACTTCCCATCGTCAGGCGGTCGAAGCCGCGCCGGCCATGCGAACCAAGAACAATCATCTGCGCCTTCCACGCCTTTGCTTCTTTCACGATGACCCTGGCTGTACTGTCCTGCGGAAAAGGCGTTCCCGTACTCACCTCCGCATCGAGCCCGGACAATATCTTCGCCCCCACGTCCACGGATTCGTTCGCCTCCTTCAGCGCAGCCGTATTGAGGTTTTCGATCTCCTTCGATTCGAAGTACGGGAACACGTTAATCGGAACAAAGGGTTCCGGAACGGACAGCACCTTCACTTCGCTGCCTTTGGGCCAAGGGCGATTGGCGACGGAACGCAGCGCCACGGTGGAGTATTCCGAGCCGTCGGTGGCCACAAGAATCTTCATTCCCGTTGCTCGTGCTCTCTTCCCGTTCGCCGGAGGCCGTACGATTTCGACCGAGCACGGTGCTCGCCGGAGGACCGAGCGTGCCGTGCTGCCGAGAAGCAAACGAGTCACTAGATTGAGGTCGCTCGAGCCCACCATCACCAAATCTGCCTTCCAGGAGGTGGCGCTATCACCGATGGCGCTGCGAGGGTGCCCCAAGAGGACATCCGTCTCGGTCTTCCATCCGGCGTCAGCAAGGCACTTCTTCAGATTCTTGAGCTCAGCATGCGCCGCATCCTTGGCTCTCTGCAGCGAGATCGGCGCTTTGACAAACCGAAAGGGATCCAGAACATGCAGCAGGAAAAACGTCGACCCAGAGGGCCAAGGGCGGCGCACTGCTTCCTCGACGATCTTTACACAGGATGGTGTCGCATCGAGCGCGATCAGGATTCTCATGGCTTTCACCTTTCGCCGGATCCCTCTCCTGGAGCCAGTGCATTCTTAGTACAAGCGAGCCCTTCGAGATGTGATCTCAAACATAACGAGATGTGATGTTGCTCACAGCCATCCTCAAGCGCTGATGCTAAAAGTGCCGCAAACGGAGCGAAATTCATGAAGATTCTGTTGGCGATCGATGGTTCCAAATACTCGGAAGCGACAACCCAGAGGCTGGGCTCCTGGTTTCGGACACAAGGCACTGAAGTGCTTGTCTTGCAGGTTGTAGAGCCCCTGGTGTTCTCTACGCCTCCTCAAATGGCTCACGGCTATGCCCCGGAAATGTCCACGAGGCTCCAGGATCAACTGAAGCAAGCCAGAGAATCGGTCGCACGCACAGCGGAAATCCTGCGCAAAGCCGGATTCAAGGCGGATTCACGCGTCGCGGAGAACGAGATACGGACGGGAATCCTCGACATCGCCGGAGATTGGCACGCGGATCTGATCGTTCTCGGATCTCATGGGGAAAAGGGCTTGCGGAAATTCCTGTTAGGCAGCGTCGCTGAGTTTGTCGCCCGTCACGCGCACTGCTCCGTTCTGGTTGTGCGAACACCGTCGGACCATGGGAGCGTTCTCACGCCGTCCGAGAGATGACGCGAGACTCGCCAGACTTTTTGGAGAACCAATGCCGATACTTATGAAACCCGTTAAGGCCCAACAGCTCAATCATGGGACCTTCTCCACATGTGTTCATGATACTTCCTCCCGAATCGATCAGTGGCTGTTGCAGAAGATCCATCAATCCGTGGGCCGGCCGCCAATCCGGCTCTTGCTCGGAAACGGGGTCGAAGTCTCGCCCGCAGACGTCCTGCCCGTTCCCACAATCGTGATCCAGGATCGCAGAACGCTCCTCAATCTTATTTTCGACCCGGAAGTCGGCTTTGGAAACGCGTACAGCGAAGGACGCATCACCGTTCAGGGAAATCTCGTAGCCGCACTCGAGGCCGTATACCGTTCCATGTCGCAACGCGATCCTCAGAACTGGTACTCCAGAATCGCTTCGCGTTGTACGGGCTATGTGCAGCGCAACTCCTTGCGAGGGGCCCGTCGGAACATCCATCGCCACTACGATTTGAACAACGATTTCTTTCGCCTCTGGCTCGATCCCCAACTTGTGTATTCCTGTGCGTATTTTCCGTCTGCCTCCTTGAGTCTGGAGGAAGCACAGGTGGCCAAGATGGACTACATCTGCCGCAAGCTAAACCTTCAGCCCGGCGAGCGTGTTGTGGATGTAGGTTCCGGGTGGGGCGCGCTTGCTCTTCACATGGCGAAGCACTACGGCGTGACCGTCCGGGGCTTCAGCATCTCTCATGAGCAGGTCCACTGGGCGCGCCGCCGCGCGCAGGAAATGGATCTAAGCCGCCGTGTGGAATTCATCGAAGACGATTATCGGAACATCTCCGGAAAGTGCGACGCTCTCGTGTCTGTAGGAATGCTCGAACATGTTGGATTGGAACACTACGCGGAAATGGGACGTGTCATCCACCGTTCTTTGGACCTTGCCGGACGCGGACTGCTCCAGTCGATCGGGCGTAATCGGCCACGCGCCTTCAGCAACTGGACTAGAAAACGCATATTCCCCGGCGCTTATGCGCCTACGCTTCGTCAGATGATGGATATCTTCGAGCCGTGGGAATTCTCGATTCTCGATGTCGAGAACCTGCGGCCTCACTATGCAAAGACCTTGGAATGCTGGCTGCAGCGATTTGAAGACTCCGCAAACCAGGTATCCGCGATGTTTGACCCGGAATTCGTGAGAACTTGGCGGCTCTACCTCGCCGGGGCTGTCGCTGGCTTTCGAGTCGGGACGCTGCAGCTATTCCAGATTGTCTTCGCCCGAACCGCTTGTCAGCGGATTCCGCCGACGCGCGCTCACTTCTGCGTTGAGGGACCTCCCGAAGCCCGGGAAACAAACAATGCCAGTGACTCTCCTTTGACCCACGCTTGGCTGGCAGAGGGCTAAGATGGCACGCGCCTCTGGATTGCGAATCGGCCGGGCCTTTGGCATCCCCGTCTACATTCACCCGAGCTGGTTCGTTATCTTCGCCCTGATCACATTTTCGCTGGCTACCCAATTCACGCAACAGCACCCCCACTGGTCTCACGCGCAGCATTGGAGCCTTGGCGTCCTGACCAGCCTTCTGTTTTTCGGTTCGGTGGTGTTTCACGAATTGGCCCACAGTGCCGTGGCTACCCGTTACCGCATCCCGGTGGCCTCGATCACTCTTTTTGTGTTCGGTGGTGTCGCGCGAATCGGACGTGAACCAGACAGCCCCAAGCAGGAATTCAACATCGCTATCGCCGGCCCCCTTTCGAGCTATTTCCTCGCCGGAGTATTCTGGCTGCTCTTGCGTCTTTTCCCTGAAAGCGAAATGCTCCGGGCACTCGCCTTCTGGCTCGCCTGGGTCAATTTTGGCCTAGCGACCTTCAATCTCTTGCCGGGTTTCCCGCTTGACGGCGGCCGGATATTTCGCGCACTAGTCTGGGGTGTCACGCACAGCTATGAGCGAGCCACACGCCTGGCCGCCCGCAGCGGCCGGATCATCGCCTACGCGATGATCGTCTTTGGTTCGTGGCACGCCCTCACAGGGGATTTCATAGGTGGGCTGTGGATTGCCTTCATCGGCTGGTTTCTTCTCACCTCCGCACAGGAAAACGTCGCTCAGGCGGCCATTCGTACGGCGCTCGTGGGTCTACACGCGTCCGACGTAATGAGCCACGAAATCCCTGCTGTTGGCCGGGAGATTTCACTTGACGAATACGGCCAGCAGGTGCTGCGGACGGGGCAACGATGTCACTTCGTCCTGTCCGATGGGCGGTTCCTCGGCCTCATGAACGTTCATGCTCTCAACAAAGTGCCGCGCGAGGAGTGGCCCGGCACGTCCGTGCAAGCCGCGATGATTCCACGTGACAAAGTGCTGTGCGCCGTACCCGACCAGCCGCTACTGGCGTTGCTCGAACGAATGCTCGCGGCGGACGTGAACCAGGTGCCGGTAGTGACTAAAGTCGTCGACGATGTTTCGGGTGCTCAAGTCGTAGGACTGGTGACGCGGGACTCCATCTTGCGAGTGATCCAAACACACATTGAGTTCGGCATGCCTGCCGCAGCTTGACAAGTCTACCCATCACCATTCCCCATGTTCCGGTTCCAGGCCCAATACATTCGTTGGACACGCCGCGCCCACATCCTCGCAGGTGTGAAATACGCGCAACCGTTATGCACGGTCATCTAGGCAGCGATCCGAATGTCATTCTGCACGTCAGACACGCCCGGTGCAGCCCACGCGGCGCGTTCGGCTTCTTCTCGCTCTAACCACGTTCTCACTTGCCCGCGCAGAATTACCCTGTGGTTGTGCGCCTCCACCGAGATTTTCTGTGCATCGACCTCTGCGGCGCGTTCCAATGCTTTTTCAATTTTGCTTTTGACGTCGGCCGCCATGACAACCGGCTTCACCGCGAGCTGATTGTAAACGCCCCGCACGCCCGTCAAATGTCGCACGGAGTTTTCCGCTGCGGCTTTCTGGAAGTAGAAATCAACCTTCCCATCCAGCGTGATGAAGCCGTCCTTCACGAGGACCTTGACCCGGTTGCGTGGCACAGACACATTCCATTCCAATGAGTTGGCGGCCGCGCGCGCGATGTCTGTGTCGCTCTGCTGACTGCCTCCCAAAAGCGCCACTACGATCTGATCGGTCACAGCCCTCACACCGCTAACGCGCTGCGCTGCCCGTTCCGCCGCCCATTTCTCGGGGAAGCTTTTCACTTCACCGCTGAGTGTCACGATCCCACCTTCTGCCGACACACCGATTCCGGCAGCGTCGATGCTCGGCTCCCAAGCAAGCTCCTCCATTACGTGCCGCTGCAATTCGCTATCTGTCTTCATTTTCAGTCCCTCCTAAGGTCACGATGCTGCTGCGACCCTTTCCCTACATGAATGGACTAATCAAGCTGTCGATGCAGTGCCCTAGATCACGTCCGCGGGACTCCCATGCGAGCGCTGTGGGCATCTTGTTTGCACTTACAACCGGCCAGACATGCTAGGCGAAAGCCTGCGCGCCTCTGGCGTTCGACTCGCTTACCTTAGTCCAACGCTTCGTGCCCCATGGCGGCCTTCTTTTTCTCCTCGGGCAGTTCGGTCAGCGTCGCTTCGGCTAGCAGCAGAACGCTCGCCACAGAGACGGCGTTCTCGAGACCGATACGTACTACTTTCGTGGGATCAATGATTCCGGCTTCAACCAGATCCACGTATTCGCAGCGGGATGCGTCGAAACCATAGTTTCCTTTGCCATTTCGCATGCGGTCGACAACCACCCCACCGTCCACCGTCGAATTCTCGGCGATCTGCCGCGTAGGAGCCTCCAGAGCTCGCCGCAAGATCACTAGCCCAGTGCGCTCATCGCCGGAACAATTCGCTTGCTCGGCGTCAATGGCATCGATCAGTCTCAGCAGCGCAAGACCTCCACCAGGCACGATCCCCTCCGCCAGCGCGGCTTTCGTCGCGCTGATGGCATCTTCAATCGCTTCCTTACGATTCTTCATCTCTGTTTCGGACGGCGCGCCAACCCGGATGACCGCCACGCCTCCCGCGAGCTTCGCCAGGCGCTCTTGCAGCTTTTCCTTGTCGTAGTCGGACGTCGTCTTTTCGATCTGCTTGCGCAGTTCGCTACAACGGCCCTGAATGGCCGACTTTGCGCCTCCACCTTCAATAATCGTGGTCTTGTCCTTCTCGACGACAACGCGTTTCGCGCGCCCCAACTCCTTCAGGCCAAGGCTCTCCATCTTCATACCGAGCTCTTCGGCAATCACTTGGCCACCCGTAAGAAGGGCGATGTCCTGCAGCATGTCCTTCCGGCGCTCGCCAAAACCCGGCGCCTTCACGGCTGCCGACAGCAGCGTGCCGCGCACTTTGTTGACCACCAGCGTCGCGAGAGCTTCCCCCTCCACGTCCTCGGCAACAACCAGCAACGGATGGCCAGCCTTCGCCACTTCCTCAAGAAACGGCAGCATCTCATTCAGGCTCGCGAGTTTCTTTTCGTGTAGAAGAATGAGTGCGTCTTCGAGCACCACCTGCATCTTCTCCGGGTCCGTCACGAAATACGGCGAGATATATCCGCGGTCGAACTGCATCCCTTCCACAACCTCCAGGGTTGATTCCGTAGTCTTCGATTCCTCAACGGTGATTACACCTTCAGGTCCAACCTTCTCGTAGGCATCGGCAACCAGTTCGCCCGTCGCAGGATCATTGTGGCCAGATATCGTGGCAACCTGTGCCTTTTCCTTGCGGCTGGCAACAGGCCGAGAAAGGCCTTTGAGCGCCTTCACGGCAGCAATCAGTCCCCGATCCAGGCCCCGCTTCAGGTCCACTGCGCTCGCGCCTGCTGCAACATTGTGTAGTCCTTCGGCGAAGATCGCGTGGGCCAGGATGGCCGAGGTACTCGTCCCGTCGCCCACCGTCTCTCCCGTCCGTTCGGCGGCTTCCCGGATCATTTGCGCCCCGAGGTTCGCCTCTGGGTCCTCGAGTTCAATTTCCTTCGCAATCGTGATCCCGTCGTTGCAAACGATCGGCCTTCCCCATTTCTTCTGAATCAGCACGCACTTGGATTTTGGCCCAAGCGTGATCCGGACGGCGTCCGCCAGCGCAGCGGCACCGCTAAGCACCTTCTCGCGCGCGGCGGATCGAAACAGTAGTTGCTTCGCAGCCATCGAGGTCCTCCCTATTCGGGATCCCGTCGTCTCACGGTTTGTGCAGAAGGAACAGACACCGTTACGCCACGGCCACCTTCATCTCGCGCTTCGCCTCCGGCTCCAGGCCAGCCTTCTTCAAGAGAATTTCCAGAGACGGACCATCGATCTTTGCACTGACTCTTGACGGATCGATTTCACAAGTTAGGTCGATCACATGGAAGATCATTTCTCCATCTGGATGGGACCCGCTCCACTTGGTGGCAGCGGCAACGCCTTCTTTTCCAGCACTCGGCTTTCCGCAGATAGTGAGTTGGCGGGGCGCAACCCAAACCTCAATCGTACCTTCCTCGAAAATAGCTGCGTCGGTACCCATCCACAGAGTGCCATCGACGCTCATTTGGCCAGAGCAGCACGGGCGCACCAGTTCGGCTTCCGCTTGACGCCAATCTTCCAGTTCATGCCAAGATGCACAGCCGCGACGTCCAAAGATTTCATACGCTCGGCGCGCAACGGCTTCCTGCACCCTCCGCGTTTGTTCGCCTGCATCTACCCCGACGACCTTCAGTTTTTCGCCGGCCCTCGAGTGTTTCTTAGCTGCTTTTAGAATCATGGCTAACCTCCGGCATATTCTTTACCTCTATGCCTCCAAAACAAATCTTCCCCCCGGCGGTTCCTCCCCGATATGAGACCCGTCACATTAGTGTGTGACGCAGCGCACAGATACTAGAAATCGAAATGCAGAAACTTACGCCGTGCAGTCACAGGGTGCACTGTGTGAATTGCTGGGTGGATGCTGTTCCTAGACTCCTTCGCAGTCAACCGAGAAGCCCAGCACGCTGGAAAGGAATATCAGCATGAAAAAGAATTCATGGAAACCGGCTGGGTATTCCGTGACGAGGGGGCGCGAAATCGCCCAGCGTAGAGGACCTCAGGTAAGGCCCTCGGTGTGGCCAGTTCAAAAGGCGAGACCGTTGAAGAGAGGCCTGAGAGGCTGACAACCACTAGCCGACAGGCACCGCAACAACCCTAGCGGCGGAAACACGGGCTTAATGCGAGTGTTTTCCGCAGGCACACAATGAAGACCTTTGACTCTAGAAGTCGCGCGTTGTTCAACAGCATTTTGTTTGCGACAGATTTGTCTCCCGCCGCGGAGCGAGCATTACCCGTCGCCCTCGACTTGGCACGTCGTTACCGCTCTAGGCTTTATGCCGTCCACGTCACCCAGCTGTACCTTTCACCGGTTGCGGAACCCTCGCAACGGTCCCAAATAGCTCAAGAGGAGGATTCCCGGAGCCGGGCCATGCAGTTTCTTCAAGAGCAGTTTCGTGATGTGCCCCACGAAGTGATTCTCCAAAGCGGAGAAGTATGGCCAACCCTCTCTGCGCTCATCCGCGAGAAGCAGGCTGGTCTGCTCGTCGCCAGCACCAACGGCCGGAGTGGTCTTACGGCACCCGCCTTCGGTTCGGTTGCAGAAAAGATTTTTCAGCAGGCACCCTGTCCCGTCCTGACAGTCGGTCCCGCCGTCCCTTCGCATAGAAATATGTCTGCGGAGCTGAAGCGAATCCTCTATGCCTCCGATTTCAGTTTTGAATCTGTCGCAGCTGTCCCTTTTGCAATTTCCTTGGCGCGCGAATATGGGGCGCAACTGATCCTGTTCCACGCAATGGATAGTGCTCACTCAGGCCCCGAGGCTGTCCTACTTCAGACGCTTCATGATCTCGTTCCTTTCGGCGTCCAACTCGTGCCAAAACCGAAATCCCTGATCGAGCGGGGTGACCCTCCTAGTTGCATACTGAAAGTCGCGTCCGAAGAAAACGCCGACATAATCCTTCTCGGCCTGCGAAGAGCCCACGCCCAAGGCACTGCTCCTCCCCAACCGGTCCACTCAACCGCGCGCAAGATCGCGACAGCGGCAGCATGTCCGGTGCTGACGGTTCGCGACTAGGACGGCACGAATGTCGCCTTGCTGGCATGTCAGACAAATTCCGCTATCTCCCTAGAGGCTAAGGAGGAAGCCATGAAATCGCCTTACACGTTGGATTTTGCCGATATCCGCATGAGCGACCTATCACGCGTCGGGGGCAAGAACGCGTCTCTCGGCGAACTATTTGCCGCCCTGGGGCCAAAAGGAGTTGGCGTGCTCGATGGGTTTGCCACGACGACCGATGCCTACTGGCGGTTGCTCGATGAGCAAGGCTTACGTTTGAAGCTGGAGCAGATCTTTTCGGATTTAGATCCCGAAAACTTGGCGGATTTGGCCGCTAAAGGCCACGAAAGCCGGACCCGAATCCTCGAGACGCCCCTTCCTGAAGTTCTTCGATCCGCAGTTCTCGAGTCTTACCGGGCGTTGATTGCACGGCTCGGACGCGAGCCAGCGATGGCAGTGCGTTCCTCAGCGAGCGCAGAGGACCTGCCGGAAGCGTCGTTTGCGGGCGCCGCAGAAACATTTCTCAACGTGCGTGGTGAAGATGCGTTACTGCGCGCCGTCCACCAATGCTTCGCCTCGCTTTTTACCGACCGTGCCATAAGCTATCGCGCCCGCCAGGGCTACGCTCAACTCAAGGTCGCTTTGTCAGTAGGTGTCATGCCGATGGTGAGGTCCGATGTGGCATCTTCCGGAGTCATATTCACACTCGACACAGAGTCCGGATTCCGCGACGTCGTGACCATCACCGGCACGTATGGTCTAGGAGAATTCATCGTCCAAGGGGTTGTTATCCCGGACGAGTGGCTCGTCTTTAAGCCCACCTTGGTCAAAGGCTATGAATCGATTGTTGGGAGGCGGCTGGGCTCGAAAGAAGTAAAGCTGGTCTACGCAACGGGTACCCGCTCGACACGAAGCGAGGCAACGCCCCCGCGAGACCGGGCCCGCTACTGCCTTTCCGATTCAGAAGTTTCTCAGCTCGCGCTCTGGGCGTGCCTGATCGAGGAGCACTATTCCAAGCTCGCCCAGCAGCCTCGACCCATGGACATCGAGTGGGCCAAGGATGGGTTGACCGGCCAGCTGTTCGTCCTGCAGGCCCGCCCGGAAACCGTGCACTCGGCCAAACGAATCCAGGCGTCAGCAGATGTATATCGCCTACAGGTGAAGCCCGGCACGCCGCTGGTGGTAGGTCAAGCGGTTGGAGAAAAGATTGGCGCCGGCCGCGCTCATGTCGTGAGCGATGTGACCAAGCTGCAAGAGGTCCAACCGGGAGAAATACTAATAGCCCAAAACACCGATCCCGATTGGGAACCCGTCATGCGGCGGGTTGCCGCCATTGTGACGGACCAGGGCGGAAGAACGGCTCATGCCGCCATAGTTTCCCGCGAGTTCGGAATTCCATGCATCGTCGGAACAGGCGATGCCACGCGGGTCCTTTCGACCGGCAGGGACGTGACGGTTTGCTGTTCGGAAGGAAGCGCAGGCCATGTCTATGACGGGCGCCTGCCGTACCAGATCGACCATGTCGATGCCGGAGCCGTTCCCAGGACCCAAACGCAAATAATGCTCATCGTTGGTGATCCGACCCAGGCCTTTCATCTCGCCGCCATTCCCAACCAAGGCGTAGGGCTGGCACGGATCGAGTTCATCGTGACAAATCACATTGGCATCCATCCAATGGCCCTTGCACAGTTCCCGAATCTGAAGGACCTAAAGCAACTCAATGACATTCGAAACAGGATCGCGGAAGAGGAGCCTCGGGAATTCTTCATTCGGCGGTTGAGCGAAGGCGTTGCCCAGATTGCTGCGGCTTTTTATCCGAAGCCCGTTATCGTTCGCACCAGCGACTTCAAAACCAATGAGTACGCGCGCTTGCTCGGAGGAGCAGAGTTCGAACCTAAGGAAGAAAATCCCATGATCGGGTTCCGCGGGGCTTCCCGCTATTACGACGCGCGCTACGCTCCGGGCTTCGCCCTGGAATGCGCTGCTTTAGCGCGTGTGCGGAACAAAATGGGCTTAACAAACCTGAAAGTGATGATCCCCTTCTGCCGGACCGTCGACGAAGGAAAGCGCGTGATCGAACAGATGGCGCAGCACGGCCTTCGCCAGGGAGAAAACGGCCTGGAAATTTATGCGATGTGCGAAATACCGGCGAATGTGATTTTGGCTGATGAATTCTTGAAGATATTTGATGGTTATTCCATCGGTTCGAATGACTTGACACAGCTCACCCTCGGCTTGGATCGCGATTCCGCGACGGTCGCGCACCTGTTTGACGAAAACAACGAGGCCGTTCGCCGCATGATTGCTCATGCGATCTCCTCAGCACACAAGGCAAATAGACCCATCGGGATCTGCGGGCAGGCTCCTTCGGACTTCCCCGAGTTTGCCGAATGGCTTGTGACCCAGGGCATCGACTCGATCTCACTGAATCCTGACTCGGCCATCAAGACCAGCCTCCGCGTGGCAAGCGCCGAGCAATCGAACACCAAGCCGGCTGCCACCCGCCGAGCGTCAGCCGCGGGATGAATTGCCGGAAACGGTACGCGAAGCAATGAGCTTCTAGATGGTTTCCTACGGAGAGGACCGAATTGACCCACGACCTTGATATGCGAATAGCCTATTTCTCGATGGAGATCGCGGTGGCTCCGCAGTTCCCGACTTACGCAGGAGGTCTCGGCGTATTGGCAGGAGACATGTTGCGTTCGGCAGCAGATCTCGGCATCCCAATGGCCGGCGTCACTCTGCTTCACCGAAAGGGATATTTCCGGCAGCAGCTCGATGGAAAAGGCCAACAGTCTGAAGTACCGGAGGAATGGCACCCAGAAACGACGCTGGAGCCTATCGATCTGACCGTGAAATTAAATCTCAACGGACAGGGCATGAACATCCGCGCGTGGCGATTCTCGCTCGAGGGCATCACCGGTCACAAGGTGCCCGTCTATTTTCTCGACACAGACTTGCCGGACAATGCCCCGTGGGAGCGAACGCTGACCAACAGTCTGTACGGCGGAGACGAGAAGTATCGACTCTGCCAGGAAGCCGTGCTAGGCATTGCAGGAGTGCGTTTGCTGCGCGCCCTGGGATGCAAGGACATCGTACGCTTCCACATGAACGAAGGTCACTCCGCTTTGCTAGCCCTCGCCCTCTTGGAGGAGATCGTTGGAAGACCCAATTTAGCGTCCGCGACAAACGAAGAGATCGAAGCCGTGCGTCGTCAGTGTGTCTTTACGACGCACACGCCGGTTCCCGCGGCGTTTGATCAATTTCCGCTTGAGCTTGCTCGTAAAGTGCTTGGCGAGGATCGCGTTGGATTACTGGACGCGACCCGTTGTTGCCCATTCGGAAACTTGAATATGACCTACTTAGCCCTCCGTTGTGCCAGGTATGTCAATGGCGTGGCCATGCACCACGGAGAGATCTCACACGGAATGTTTCCGAACTATCCGATCCACGCCATCACCAATGGCGTTCACGCAACAACCTGGACCTCGGCGCCTTTTCAAGAACTCTATGACCGGCATATTCCAGAATGGCGACAGGACAACCTCTATCTCCGCTACGCCATCGGCATTGATCTCTCCGACATTCAGAAGGCACATGCCGGTGCAAAGCAGAACATGATCCGGGAAATTGCAGAAACGACCGGCGTGCAGCTTTCCGAAAACGTCGCCACGCTCGGATTTGCCCGTCGAGCGGCTGTCTACAAACGGGCCGATCTGCTCTTCACTGACTTGGCGAGACTTCGGGCTATCCGTCAGCGGGCGGGCCCATTTCAAATACTCTACGGCGGAAAAGCTCATCCGCGGGATGAAGAAGGCAAAGCGGTCATTCGGCGAATCTTTGAAGCTGCGGCCGCCCTGCGCGACGTGATCCAGGTGGTGTACGTCGAAAACTACGACATGCGCTGGGCACGCCTGTTCACAAGCGGCGTCGATCTCTGGCTCAATACGCCACACCGCCCCTACGAGGCATCGGGTACTAGCGGAATGAAAGCCTCTCTGAACGGCGTCCCTAGTCTCAGCGTCCGCGATGGCTGGTGGATCGAAGGTCATCTTGAAGGCGTGACCGGATGGGCGATCGGGCTCGACCAGGATCCGGAGCTACGCGAAGTCGAAGTGACTTCCATGTATGACAAGCTCGAACACGTAATTCTGCCCATGTTCTATGGACGACCTGCGGCGTACGCTGAGGTGATGCGTTCCGCTATCGCCATCAACGGATCCTTTTTCAATACGCAACGGATGGTGTCGCAGTATTTGGCAAATGCCTACTTTCCCGAAGAACTCAAAGGCAAAGAGACTTCGTCGGGCAGACTCGTGGGTCTAGACCAAGCAGCCGGCAAACCGGCCTAGCTAGAATCCTTGATTCTGTGAGCGGTCCATGAATTCCATCAAGAACAAGGAAAGCATCAAGCAGGGCACCTTGCGCCTTGCGTTTGGCCACTTCGGATAAAAGTTGAGATATTTCCCTCCGCGCCCCGACAAAGGTTTTCGGCCGCCGTCTACGGATGTCGCGCGTCATCCAGCGTGAGAGCACGCTCCAGAGCTGCGTCGTGTCCGTAGATGTCGTCAAAAAAGCGGACTTCATTGTCTTCCATCACAACCGCCGTGCCATACACGATGAGGACAGGGATAGGTTTTATTAGAGCCACACGAGTAGTCGTCTCACCATACATCGCGCTTCGAATGCTCTCCGCCGTCCATTCCGGACGGTCCCGCAGGACCCATTGCGCCAACGAGACGGGGTCTTCAACCCGAATACATCCGTGACTAAAATCACGCCGCGACTTGGAAAACAGCTCCGTCGAGGGCGTTCCGTGCATGTAGACGTCGAATTGATTCGGGAAATCGAACTTCACCAGCCCCAGAGCGTTGTCCGGGCCGGGCCTTTGGCGGATTCCCAGCTGTCCTGATCGAAGTTTGTCTTTGACCTCTTCTTTAGCCGGGTCTTCGTCAACTACGTTGCCGTCGCTGTCCACGATGTCGTAAGAATTCTCCGCCAGATAACCTGGATTCTCCTCGATCTTCGGAATGAACTCTTCGTGTTGGATTCCGAGCGGCACATTCCAAGAAGGGCGAAAAATGACTGACTGAATCTCGCTCGCAAACACCGGAGTCCTATGTCCATAGGCTTTGCCTACTACCACTTTCATCGAGAGGACCCAATGATACTGCTCGTCATCCGCGCGCAAGCGGAATTCCGGGATGTTGACAACAATCGGAGGGCGGACAAACTCATGGGGCACCCAACGCCAGCGCTCGAGCGTAAGTTCGAGTTGAACGACTCGCCGAGCGAGCGGAATGTTGAGAGCCTTCAGCGTTTCCTCACCGATGAACCCAGTAGGTTCGATGCCGTGTCTTTCCTGAAAGTGCTTCACGGCTTCCGTGAGCGTTCCCTGATAGACCGTTGACGACGGCGCGGTCGCATCCGGCGACAGATCGCCCAAGAGCCGCAACAGACGAAACAGCCGCGGCACTCCCGCGTATGAATCGCCAGGTTGGATAGTCTTTCCTGCGGCGGGCAGCCGTTCTCCGTCGTCTTCGCGGGCCAGCTTACGATACTTCTGCAACGCGAGAATGGTCCGGCGGTAAGCCGGGAACGGTGGTTCGACATCTTCCACACGCGACGCAAAGTCCGATTCGCTCGCAAGCAAGCTCTTCAGGAATGTAGACAGGTCGATTTTCCTGTCATGAATATCCAACTCAAAGTGAAGCAAACGTGGGCTCACCCGTCCGATATTCAAGTCGGAGATATACCTCATCGCCGAGACCGTAAGACTTACGTCGAAGTGTACGAGATCGCCTTCGCTGGGCGGGCTCATCTGTTTGAGTCGGGCTAAGCGAGTGTCCCACTGAGGACCGTCGTACTCTTCCGTATTCAAACCTTTCTCGTCGGAGATTTTCAGCAAATGAATCATCGCTAGGCCCTGGCTTGTCGGTGTGGAATTTGAAATCCAAGCCAGTGAGCCCTGAAGCGAGTCGTAGAATTCCCTTATTTCGCCCTGGAGATCCTCGAACGAAGCTCGATGGGAATCGGGCAGTCTGCCCCGGTTAACAATAGAGTCCAACAGCAACTTGCCGTCGGCGCTCAGTCGCTGCCCTTCTGAAGCCTCGGCTGCTTCGGGAGCCCGAGTGCTATCTCGGTGATTGAATCCACTTGTGGTTGCCCCGTAGCTCGCTGCCAACGACACCAGCAGTACGAACCAACTCATTCGACAAAGAGTCATCGCGCTCCAATGTGGTTTTCCTGTGCGTAGCAACCTCCATGCTCAGACGCGATGGCCTCGGACCGGTGCCCGTGTCGGGAGACGTCCGCTAGCTTCCACCGGACAACGCCCGGTCCGATCCCGCCCGCATCTTCAGGCCACAGCGTGCTTCGCCACTACCTGCAGTTCCGTGATCGCCCGATACGTTCTCACGACTTCGTCGCTCGAAAGCTCCGGTTGTTCTCCGGCACGCATGAGCCCCGTTTTCAGAAGAATGTCGTCCATGGAAACTATTCCCGCGAGCGCGCCCTCATGCGTAATCACGGGTAGACGCCGCACCCTCCCGGTCTGCATGGCTTGTAGCGCGACGTGAACATCATCGTCCGGGCAACAGTAGAAAAGTTTCTCTGAGGTTTTGACCTCACTCACCTTGACTTCCCCCGGAAGGCGATTGCGAGTGCCCAGGGCAATGCATATATCGCGGTCGGTGACAACGCCAAAAACCTTCCCGTCATTCCCCACGACTGGAAGGAATCCGCAGTTACCTTTCCACATCAACTCCGTGGCCTCACCCAAGTTTGTCTCGGGTTGACAGCAATACGGAGTCGTTGACATCAGTTCATTGATCTTCATAGCCTTGTGCCTCCTCCTCTTTATCATTTTCAGTATCACGCTAACTTGGGCGTATGGCGGTGATGCAAATCACAAAATAAAGTCACTATCGTCATCATCTTTGGATTGTGGTTGGATCATTGCCTTGCATCGCATCGGAACGAAAGCGTCCGCCCTCCCCGTTCGAGAACTGTCTCGTGGTCGCCCCGGAACGGAAGTCTAAATGTGCGAGAGATTTCCGGCCAGAACTCCCGAAGCACGTCAAAACCCATATCTTGAATGAGCGAGTACGCCACACGCCTCCCTGCAGGTCCCATGCCGCGTTCGTTGGCCGGATGATATGCATTACTCAGGGTAACGGCGCTCGCCGTTCCCAACCACTCCGAATAGTTTGGCATGTACGTGCCATCGACGCGGTGAGCCACAAACACGTGTCCTGCCGCATGAAGAAAACGCTTTCCCACCGCGCCGTGGGCGAGCCGGTAATAACGTGGGTCTTCGGAAAAGATCGAAGGATACGCAAAATCCTTGAAGAATTTGGACGACGCCTGATCGGCCAAGTTCGCTGCGAAGCGCTTCCCGTAGCCCGCGGCACCTTGCCCGAACGTCGGGTCTCTGTCCGAGGCTTGATCCGTACCCGCCCAGAAGCCAGAACTTAAAAACGTCACCGGGTCCAAAGAGTCCTGTACAAACAGAACGAACTTATCTTTCAGCTCGAGGGAACACAACACCACGCCCGGCTTGTAGTGGGGTGGATGTACCGACTTGCGTTCCAGTGCCCGCGCGAAAACTCCCACCGCCTTCCTCAACGGGCCGTTGTAATCCTTGAGGCTCACGAGCGGAGGCGGTTCCACACATGGTGCGGCAACGTTGATCCTGGTCTTCTCTTCCAGAGCCTGCTGTGCAGAAGGTGGCGGCTGAGGAGCAGTAGGTGGTTCCTGCGCACGCACCAAGTCGGCCCAGGCAAGCCCGAGAAACAACAGTTGGCCGAAGCGAAAACGAGGTTGGTAGTGCTTGGCCTTCCAGCCGGAGACAGGTTGCTCCCTCGTGCTAAGAATTCCTATCGCACTCGAAAACGGCAGCCTCAGTCGACTCACCTATTCCTCGCGCACACCAGACGTCAGTGCTCGCTGTCCGGAATCTGTTGCAATTGAGCCAGCCACGCGGTCGCCTCCGCATCGCTGGGGGCGCGATAGTCACTCCTCGGCGACAACGAGCCCCCCGAGCCGACTTTGGGCGCGTTGGGGAGGCAACTTCTCTTGAATTGACTGAACTTAAAGAAGCGCTCCAGGAACACGCCAAGCCAGCGCTTGATTTCGCCGATGCCGTATTCGTGTCGACCTTCTTCGGCGATGTCGGGCCAAGTACCCATATTCCGATCGTGCCATGCCGACCAAGCAAGAAACGCCACCTTCGGCGGCGCGTAACCAAATCGCAGCGTGTAGTAGAGATGAAAATCCTGCAGGTCAAATGGTCCGATGAGGTCTTCCGCACGTTGCGATGGTTGCCCTCCCGACTCGCCCGGCACGAGTTCCGCGCTGACTCTGGTTCCCAGAATCGCCGTCAGCACTGCTCGCATCTCCTCCCCCGACTCCCTCTTCTCCGCGACCCACCGAATGACGTGCCGGATAAGAGTCTTCGGGACGCTGGCGTTCACGTGGTAATGGGCCATGTGGTCACCGACGCCGTACGTGCAATAGCCGAGCGCCAGTTCGCTCAAATCACTGGTCCCCACCACCAGCCCACCATGCTGGTTCGCAAAACGGAACAGGTGACTCGTGCGCTCGCCCGCTTGCACGTTCTCGAATGTAGTGTCAAAGACCTCCTTGCCGGCAGCAAAGGGGTGTTCGATATCCTTCAGCATCTGCAGGCAGCTGGGACGGATATCGATCTCGTGCGCTTGGCATCCCGTCGCTGCCATGAGGCGCCGCGCCTGGTTCAGGGTGCGTTCCGTCGTGGCAAATCCCGGCATCGTGTAGGCTAGGATGTGGTTCCGCGGAAGTCCCACTACGTCCATGGCGCGCGCACAAACCAGAAGCGCTTGCGTCGAGTCCAGCCCACCCGAAATTCCGATGACCGCCTTCCTTGTGTTGGCAGTTTGCAACCTCTTGACGAGACCTTGCACTTGGATTTCATACACTTCCCGGCAGCGCTCGTCGCGCCGGGTGGGATCGCTCGGCACATACGGGAAGCGTTCGTACGCTCGGTGGAGTGGAAGCCGATCGTCCAGCGGCAAACTTGCCGAAAAACGGATCGTGCGAAACCCTGCCACATCCCCATGGTGCTTGCGCGCAGCTTCGCCGAAGCTGTTCTGCCGCATACGGTCCTGCGCCAGACGATCCAGATCGATGTCTCCTAGGACGAGTTGGGGCCCATAGAAAAACCGCTGCGTTTCCGCCACTTTGCTCGCATTCTCATAAATCATGCCGTGCCCGTCCCAGGCAAGATCGGTCGTGGACTCACCGCTGCCTGCGGCACAGTATACGTAGGCCGACACGCATCGGCCCGACTGGTCAGCAACAAGCAGGCGACGATATTCCTCCTTCCCCACGGTGACATTGGACGCCGACAAGTTGACCAGGACGGTCGCGCCGGCAAGCGCTGCGTAAGACGACGGCGGAACCGGCACCCAAAGGTCTTCGCAGATCTCCACGAAGAACGTGAAGAGCGGCTGATTGTTCGCTTGAAACAGCAATTGATTTCCGAAAGGCACATCCCGTTGGCCAATCCAATCGATGCTATCTCGGAGCCGCGCATCGGCCGGCGTAAACTGGCGCAGCTCGTAAAACTCGCGGTAGTTCGGCAGATAGGTCTTGGGCACCAAGCCGAGAAGGCTTCCTTGATATACCACCGCGCCACAATTGAACAGCATGTTGTCTACGCGAACAGGCACACCGACGATCGCGATAACGGGAATATCGCGGGACGCATCGAGCACCCTGCACAAGGCATCCCGGCTGGCATCCAGGAGCGCCTGCTGGTGAAACAGGTCTTCGCAGGAATAGGCCGGCAGACCAAGCTCCGGAAAGGCCGCCAAAAGAGCCTTACGCTCGGCGGCTTGCCGCATAAGCGTCACGACCTGGGTCACATTGAAGGCTGGATCGGCCACTCGTACTTGTGGAATTCCGATCGCCACCCGCACGAAGTTGTGGCCGTAGAGGTTAAAGAAATCTTTTGGCTGGGCCATCTTCTTCAGTTGTCCTCTGGAACACATCACAACGGGGGAGCAGCCGCTTCAAGAGCCCGCTCAATTATCACCACGCAGCGCCGCACCGCCAGATGAAACTTTGCAGTCGGAAGCCATTTTAAGGGCATTCTTGTCAGACTCGGGGACCAACATTCGGCGGAACGAACGAGAAAGCCACCACGATCTTTGAGGATACCGGCTTCCCATCGAGGCTCGCCGCTTGAAACGTCCATTGCCGCACCGAGCGCTCGGCAGGTTCTGTCAGCGAAGCGATCCCGCGCACAACACGAATGCCCGTGATCTTGCCGGCGTCGTCGAGCGAGACCTCAAGCACAATCGTACCCGAGACCACGCTCTGCAGCGGGTAGACGGCCTCAGTCGCGGTAACCACAGATGGAGGATCAAAGCGGCGTCGCGTTTGCTTCTCTCCTTGTTGTGCGCCATCAATCGCAGCTGCGATCCCCAGGATGCAAATCCATGTCAGCAGAGTGCGCATATGCAGTCCCCTCCGTTCTCATCGTGCCGAATGGCTAGTGGTCAATGACGCGCGCCCATCCTACACCGCAACAAACCAGCCGCGTAGGCGGACTCTCTAGAGCATGGAAGGATACGTCTCGGGAACCTCACCGGTCTCCCACTCCGCCGTCCGCTCCAAGGGCTCGACCGCTCGAGTTTCGTCGTAATGCAGAACGACATCGAATTGACCCGGAAGCTGGGCATGGAAGTAGTGGCTCGCGCGTTCCGATCGGGGCAGGTAGATGACCCCAATGGCCCGCTCTAGGCGTGGCTCCCGCAAAGCAGCCGTAGCCTCTTCGCTCTTACCAAGCCGCAGGAGGAAATTCGGAATACCCGTCTGGTGGAAGAGTGCCTCGTAGCTCCCGGGCAGCGCGGGGCGAACATGCTTGCGCTCGGCGGGACTGTCCCACCCGGATGCTGCGGTCACCGTCCCCGTATGTGTGGTGAATCCAACGAGCGTTGCTTCCTTGCCGTACCGTTGCCGTACCAGTTGGCCTAGGTTCAATTCGCCCCGCTGCCCCATTTCCGTGGCGCGGGCGTCGCCCAGATGAGAGTTGTGCGCCCAGACAACAACCTTCGCCTTTGCTCCGAGATGGTGCACAAGCGCATCCAACGTCTCCGCCATATGAGTGTCACGCAGATTCCAGGAGGAGACCCGTTCATGAAACATCGAACGGTAATATTCCTCTGCGTTTTTCACCAAGCGAGCATTCTGTTCCGCAAAGAAAAATGCATCCCGGGCCACTCGGCCATCGCGCCTCGCCAGATCCGCGGCACGACGGCGCATTTCCATCCACTGGCTGATGACTTCATCCTCACAGCTCTTGCTCAGGCCGAAACTTGTGGCATACCCGTACGCCTGCGTGTCTTCGCCAAAATTTTCGAAGCAGGCGTAACGATACCTTGCGCGGCGGGCTGCCTCGGGATCGACTTTGTCCAAGAAATCCAACACCGCGCGAACCGAGGCGTGCAGGCTATACAGGTCTAATCCGTAAAAACCAGCTCGCTTGGCGTGTCGGTGCTCGTTGTAGTTGCGCAGCCAGCCGACGAAGTCAAGGACGTCCGCGTTGCGCCACATCCAAGCGGGAAATCGCCGGAAGCCCGATAGCGCGTCAATCGCTTCCGCGTCATCGCCCTCAAATCGCACGAATTGATTGACGCGGTAGGCGTCAGGCCAGTCGGCCTCCACAGCAACGGCGTTGAACTCTTTCTCAGCGATCAGGCGCTTGGTTATCTGCGCGCGCAGACGATAGAACTCGTGCGTCCCATGCGTCGCTTCTCCGATCAGAACGAAACGCGAGCCGCCGATCGCTTTCAGCAACGGATCAAAGTCCGTGGTCGCTCCGGTAAGCGGGTGCGCCGATCGGCGAATCGCACTTACCAAGCCGTGTTCTTCTTTGGCGAGCATTCCTGCACCTCTACTTCCGGGCCGCAAAGGTGACCAGTTCGTCTCTCTCGGCCCCCGTCTCCACGTTTACCCGGCGTCACCGACGCGCCCGGCTCCCCTCATGGTGATATTGCTTCTCACCATGTTCCAGGGAAGCGCTCTTCACCAATTCATTGACCTCTTCGTCCGACACTTGCGAGAAATCGTCGTAGAACTGCCCAACTCCGTAGAATCTGTCCGGGATTTCAGCGCAGACCACATCGTCCACTTCGCGTCTCAAACGATTTACCGTTGTCTGCGGCGCGACAGGAGCAGCGATCACGATCGCCGCCGGTTCCATTTGCCGCAAGGCGCGTACACCCGCTCTTAAGCTTGACCCGGTGGCAATGCCGTCATCGACAAGAATCACGGTCTTCGCGTGCACATCCAGCGGAGGCCGCCCGCCCCGATAGGTTTGCTCCCGACGGGCTAGCTCGGCTCTCTCGGCGCGAGTCACCGCCTCGATGATCAAATCGGATAACCCCACGGATTCAACGATCTCTCTGTCTAGAACTCGGACGCCGCCACTTCCAATCGCTCCAAATGCCAACTCTTCGTGCCCTGGCACCCCCAGCTTCCGCAGCACAAAAATATCCAGCGGCAGATTGAGCGCCGTGGCCACCTCGAAAGCAACCGGAACGCCACCCCGGGGGACTCCGAGCACAATCACGTCCTCCCGGTTCGCATACTTCTCGAGGTGCGCTGCCAGCTTCTGGCCCGCCTCTTGTCTATTTCTGAAGATCATCGGACTGCCTCAACTTTCTGGCGTAGTTCCCGCCGCCGATTCAGCAACAAGATTTCGTCCTGCTCGTGCAGCTGTCCGCAATAGAACAAATCTTTATCGAAGTGAAAGTTCTGACTTGGTTTCGGAGATTTGGAAATCTCGCTCATCATCCTTGCGACTTGCCATGCGGGAGCACGAAGCGCAACGTCGGCTTGCGAAACCACCCCGGCGCACCGCCCGCGCGTGTCCACGACCGGGATTCTGCGAACCTGGTTCTCCCCAATCAGTTCTTCGCAATCTTCTACCGTATATTCCGGCTGGCACGTGACCGGAACCGGCGTCATTAGCTCCCAGACCTTGGTGGCATCGGCATTTTTCCCATCCGCCACCACGCCACAGCAGAGATCGCGATCGGTTACGATTCCCTCGAGCAAGGGGTCGGATGGGTCGGACACCACCAGGATGGCTCCGACGCCGCGTTCTTTCATCAGGCGGGCAGCGGTTCGTGCCGCGTCCCACGGCGTGCAGCACACGACTTCGTTTGTCATGAGCTCTCTCACGAGCATTCCCATTTCCTTTGCTTTTAATCTGAACGTTCGAGCACGTACGTTCAGTGAATTGCGTCACCCCCTTATGTGAGCAAGGTCACAAGGAAACTACACTTGCAAAGTACCTGTGAATGGCAATCCTGAAACGGCTGGAAAGCAATAGCAGAAGTGAAACCTCGGCGCACAGGTTTGCGGGGCAAGCTCGACACCGCAACTGTTAAGTCTCGACCGTACGCGCACATTCAACGAAGCAAACGAGCGGAGAGCACCCGTGAAACTCACCCTCGAACCGTCAGAACCGGGCAGACGGCGTGTGCGATCACCTTGTGCGCCACGGCTATGGGAAGATGGCTAGCTCCTCCCGGAATCCCCTCGGGCTTCCTCACGCCCAGCACGATCAAGTCGCTTTTTTGTTTTTTCGCGACCTCTAGGATGGCCTCGGCTGGCTTCCCTTCTCTGACGGCGTACCGAGGCTCGCGCCATAGCTCGGCTTTCTCAGGAATAAGGTCCTGCATGCGACGTATCACGTCGGCCTCGAGTTCGTCCGGCCGGATGAAGTCGGGCACGCCAGGTTTCTCGATGACGTGCAAGAGCGTCAAGTGCGTTTGATGTTCTTGCGCCAGCGAAATCGCATACGGAGCCGCCGCCAGCGATTCCTCGCTGAAATCCGTCGCGTACAGAATCTCCCGGAACCTCCCCTCGCGAGGCGGCTCGGAAGGCGCATGTGGCCCCACCGTTAAAACGGGGCAAGGAGCCCGGCGCACGACCTCTTCCGCCACGGAACCCAGGAAGAACTTGCCGATGCCGGTTCGCCCGCGCGTACCCAACACCAACAGGTCGATCTTTTTCTCGTCAATCACCGATTCCAACACCAGCCAAACCCCGCCTTCCGCCGTCAGGACCTCGGTCGCGATGTTCGGTAGGTCGTTTCGGAGTACTTCCCTCAGCGCGTTTTCCTGCTTCTCGTATTCCGCGTTCGTAGTGGACCACGGTTCCGGAGCGGCTAGAAGGTAGTTCTCGCCTGTCCTCACATGGACCGCGTAGAACTTCGCTCCGAATCGCCGGGCGAACTCCGCCGCATACGGAAAAGCCGCATCTGCCGCCCGGGAAAAATCGGTCGCATAGAGAATGTTCTTTAGCTGAATCTGGTTTGCAACTTTCGTTGTACTCATTTTACCCACCTTCTAGCACTCGTTTATCCCGCCGACCTTTTGAAAGCTGTGACCGTCATCACATCACGTAGTGATCAGACTCATGCACGGTATCCCTTCAAGATGCCATTCTGTCTAAAATAAGCCGGTTCGTTTGCTCACTGGCACGGCATGGCAAGGCCTTCTGGGGGACCAACGCTGGCTGGGGATATACGACATGGCACCATCGGTCTATTCCAATCGTTTCGAGAAGCTAAACGGCGAAAAACGCCATCGCACCCGGCAGACCGCGATTGATTCCTTCTACCATTTGTCCGACGGAGACCTTCGTGATCTCGGCTGCCAAGGAACAGCCTGCTTTGTCGCCAGACACCTCAACCCGGCCCGCTGGAAGGCATCCGCGGAGCAACACCCGCCCGTTCATTGTCTCGGAAAGTGCTATGCGGCTCCCGCCCTCTCTTCCGGTGATGAACGCCCGAGGATCGAAGTTCACGCTCCGCAGGCCATCGCGCTCGCAAACTTGGTGCAGGGAGACGTCCGGCGCCTTTCCGAATACCTAGCGCGCGGGGGCTACACAGTGCTCAAATCCGTTCTCCTCCGGGACCCAGAGCAACTCTTAGGTGAAATCGACCGATCCGGTCTGCGTGGGCGGGGTGGCGCGGGGTTTCCGACGGGCCAGAAATGGCGAGCCGTCGCGCAGGAGAATTCCTCCGAGAAATTCGTAGTTGCGAATGCGGATGAAGGCGACCCCGGCGCCTATGTGGACCGCTTCCTGATGGAGAACGATCCGCATTGCCTTCTGGAGGCCCTGGCCATCGCGGGTTATGCGATAGGAGCAAGGCGCGGTTACGTTTACCTGCGAAAAGAATATCCGCGCGCGTACACGGCATTGCTGGAGGCTTTAGGAGAGGCACGGACCGAGGGCTTCTTGGGAAATGCAACACTCCACAGGTCCTTTTCGTTTGACGTCGATCTTGTCGTCGGTCAGGGGAGCTATGTGTGCGGCGAGGAAACCGCTCTGCTCAACTCGATCGAAGGCGGCCGGCCGGAAGTACGGCCCCGGCCTCCGTATCCCACCGAATCCGGGCTCTTTGGAAAACCAACGCTGGTCCATAACGTGGAAACCCTGGCGAACGTCCCGTGGATTCTCCAGCATGGCGGTGAAGCTTACCGGAAGATCGGATTCTCAAGAAGCCGCGGCACGAAGGTGCTCTCTCTCAATTCCCTCTTCGTCCGGCCCGGGCTCTACGAAGTGCCCTTCGGAATGCCAATCCGCCAGATCGTTGAAGACCTCGGCGGTGGCCTTCGAACTGGAAACGTAAGGGGCGTTATCATCGGGGGTCCCCTGGCTGGAGTGATCCCTCCGAGTCATTTGGACACTCCTCTCGGCTTCGAAGAATTAGCCGGCATCGGCGGGAGTGTCGGTCATGGAGGCGTCATTGCGTTTGACGAGAACACTTCTCTGCCGGAACTGATCCACCACGTGTTCGCGTTCGCTGCCTTCGAATCCTGCGGGAAGTGCACGCCTTGCCGGCTCGGCAGCCGCCGGATAGAAAGTATTTTTAGTGCGATTTTGAAAACAGGACACGCCTCGCTTCAAGCAAGAGCTGATTGCGAAGCGATCATCTCGTGCCTCGCACAAACTAGTCTTTGCGGGCTGGGTACCGGGTTGGCCGAATTCGCGAGCAGCGTTCTGCGCCATTATCGAGAGGACATAAAACAATGCTTCGCGTGACCGTCAACGGCGCGCCTCGCCGGTTTGCGCAGGGCCTGACCATCTTGGATGCCCTGCAGTCGATTGGCATCGATCTTCCCGCGCTGTGTCACGACTCTCGCTTGAAGCCGTTTGCCGGCTGTCGGTTGTGCGTTGTACAGGTGCAAGGCCACGCCCGCCCTCTGCCTGCTTGTGATTCCTTGCTCGCGGATGGCATGGTCATCGAAACCCATACTCCTGAGCTTGAACAAAACCGTCAAACACTGTTGAGACTGATGGCCAGTTCCTATCCTTCCGAAGCTTTGCGCCGTTTCCCCGAAAAGGAATTCCATAAGCAGATCCAGAAGTATGGCTTGGCGAACGATTGCTGCCATTCGATTCCGGACAACATTCCCGACGACTCCCACCCTTACATCTACGTGGACATGTCGAAATGCATCCTCTGTTTCCGCTGCGTGCGCATTTGCGAAGAAGTGCAAGGGCAATTTGTCTGGCAGATCTGGAATCGCGGCGATGCCACACGGATTCTCCCTGATTCGGGAACGACCTTGGGCGAGAGTTCCTGTGTCAGTTGTGGGGCATGCGTCGACACCTGCCCAACCGGCGCTCTCGAAGACAAGTCCGTTCTATCTGCCGGCATGCCTGCGAGTTGGACCAGAACGACTTGCTCCTATTGCGGAACAGGATGCGAGATGCATGTTGGCACGTGCGAGGGCCGGATCAATGCTATCAAGCCTGCTCTGGACGCTCCGGTGAACCGAGGCCACCTCTGCGTCAAAGGGCGCTACGCTTACGAGTTTGTTTACGCCAGCGATCGTGTCACTCAGCCGATGATTCGAAAGAATGGCGAGTGGCATCGCGTCTCATGGAAGGAGGCCATTGCTTTCACCGCCTCCGCTCTGAAGCACACCCTCGACGTGCACGGCCCAGACAGTATTGGTGTGCTCGGATCCGCCCGGGCGACGAATGAAGAAAACTATTTAGCCCAGAAGTTTGCTCGGGTCGTTTTGGGAACCAACAACGTGGATTGTTGCGCGCGGGTCTGCCACGCCCCCAGCGCGGCAGCGCTGAAACGAATTCTCGGTACCGGAGTGGCCACGAACTCATTCGAGGACATCGAAGCAGCCCGGACAATTCTCGTGTGCGGCGCAAATCCCACCGAAAACCATCCCATCGTCGGCGCCCGGATCAAACAGGCCGTGTTGCACGGTGCCCGATTGATCGTCATCGACCCCCGTCAGATAGAACTGGCCCGCTATGCGGACATACATATCGCTCCCCGGCCTGGCACCAACGTGCCGCTCTTGAACGCACTGGCGCACGCCATCGTCCAGGAAGCGATCTACGATTCGACGTTTGTGCGTCAGCGTGTGACCGGATGGGAGGAATTCCGCGACTTTATTCAAGCTTGGTCTCCCGAGCGTGTCGCGCCGCTGTGCGGCGTCGAGGCATCCCAGATTCGCAAAGCCGCGCACATCTACGCGACTGAGAAACCGGCGATGAGCTTCCACGGCTTGGGTCTCACCGAGCATACGCAAGGAACCGAAGGCGTGATGTGTTTGGTGAATCTCGCGTTGCTCACTGGGAACCTCGGCTGCGCAGGGACCGGCATCAATCCTCTTCGAGGACAGAACAACGTCCAAGGCGCCGCTCAAATGGGATGCGATCCTGACAACTTGACCGGAGCAATTCCCTTGGCCGACGGCAGGACCTTGTTCGAAAGTGCGTGGCACCATTCACTCCCGGCCTCACCAGGTTTGAGCCTCATGAGCATGATGGATGCGTCGCTCGAGGGCCGGATCAAAGTTCTCTGGGCGATTGGCTACGACATCTTCCTGACAAATCCCAATGCTTCCATGACGGAGCAGGCGTTGCGTTCCATGGAGTGTGTGATTGTGCAGGATATGTTTCTGAACGAGATTGCCAAGAAGTTCGGCACCGTGTTTTTCCCTGCGAGTTCCTCGTTTGAAAGAGACGGTACATTTATGAACGCGGAACGACGCATTCAGCGGGTCCGCAAAGCCATTGAGCCGATCGGAGAATCCAGACCCGATTGGAAAATCATTTGCGCTCTCGCCGGCGCGATGGGAAAGGAAGAGTATTTTGCGTTTCGCTCGCCGGAAGAAATCTGGAATGAAATCCGAGCCGTCTGGAACGCCGCGAGCGGCGTCACCTATCCCCGCATCGAGAACCAAGGCTTGCAATGGCCCTGCCCGTCGGACGGGCACCCAGGGACCACGATTCTACACACGGAAATTCCTCCCCTAGGCAAGCCACTCATGCTGAGGACCATCGAATACCGAGAGACGAACGAGACGACCACGCCTGAGTTCCCCTTCCTACTGACGACCGGCAGAACTCTTTACCAATTCAATGCGGGAACTATGACTTCCCGTACCCGGAATAGAGACCTGAGGCCCGGAGATTTCCTAGACCTATCTCCCAGGGACGCCGAACGCCTACGCCTCTGCGACGGAGAATGCGTCCGGCTTCACAGTCGCTATGGCTCCGCCACGTTGCCGGTCAAGATCAGCGATGACCTACGAAGCGGTGAGCTCTTCGCCACCTTCCACACGCCCGAAGTCTTTCTGAACCTCGTCACCAGTTCCGAGCGTGACGCTGTTACCGCTGCGCCCGAATACAAACGAACCGCTGTGCAGATTGAAAAGCTCTCCTGACCATCTCGGATTGTAGGGGGCAAATCCCTGGTCCTTGCTCGTCGCAACTGGATCCTCGCTTGGTAGCTGATCGTGTTCCCGAAAAACGCTTCGCGGGCGTTCTCAACTCTGTGCCTCTGTCTTCCCTTCTGTCGCGCTTCGTGGTTTCCCGAGAATCGCCATCGGGCGCTCTCTCCACACGCCATCTTCTAGGTACTTCAGGGTGTAGATGTGGAGCAAACGCCACCCTTCCAGGAGCAAACGATTTACTTGTTCGCGCCCCCGGGCCTCCAAATTGTGGCCCGTGAGTTCGCCGATGTCCTGCTGCCAAAGGGATGCTCCCTCAACGAGCTTCAGCGGCGAGACGTCCGAATCTTCTCTCGCGTCGACCCCAGACAAACCCGCTTTTAAACGCTCGGCTTTGTCCGATTTCCGGCGCTTTCGGACACCTGCAGGACTCCCCGTCGTATCCAATCCTTTTCGTCGATAGAGCATACTGGTTGTGGAACAGGCAGCGATGATAGGCGTCCTCTTTGTCCTTACCCTGTCTACCGAGCCGCCTTTGGGCAGTGCACAAAGATGCTCACGGCTTGCCCTTCTCCTCCCATCTCTTCTTCTCGACCGCGTCGGCGCCAATCTTGTCTGCGCATGCACCGCAGATCATCTCGTCCGAAGACTTACCGCAAATAATACACAGCCGCCTTTTCCCCGTCATACCCGGGGTCTTCTTTTCTCTCCCAGAGGTATCCGTGCGTTCTTCTTTACGAGCGCTTGGTGGAGAAACCAACCAAGTCTCCTTCAACTCCTCAGAACCCTGATTCTCGCGTCGAGGATTCTTGGCTCGGTCAAGCTCGGCACCGCGTTTTCCGTTCTTAGCCCCTCTCCGCCAGAAGCTCTCCAACGGGCCGATGTGCCAATTCCTTCGCATAGTTACTTCCGATCAAAGCCTTGCACACTCAACATACACCGGAAGCTCTCCGGAATCGGTGATGGAGATCACCGCCCAGTGTAGGCACGAATGCAGAGGAGCAACAGAGGTTCCATCGAGCGTTCAGCGCGAGTTCAGTACACACGTATCGAAACAGTTCTTCGACTGTACCCAAAGGAAGGAATAGCCGCCTTTCGTCACCGAAGGGGATCGATCGGTCACGACCCTACTCCTTCTCGAAGAGTTCTGAGCAGAACCATGGTCGAGAGAAAGGGAGAACACGCGACGGCGAAAACAAACCAGTAGTGCACTCGGGGCCACGCCACGAGCGCGGCCCCGCGTTGCTTTGGCGGACCAGCGTCAGGTCCAGTGTAACTTTACGCCGCGGCCGCCGCGCGACGACTACGACCAGTGACCATTTTCTGGGCCAGCGCAAGCAGAATCTTCCGATCTGCATCCCCCGCTTTGCTCAGGCACTTTCTCAGTTTATGGAGGTACACCGCCTGTTTGCCCGAACTCCCCCAAACGATGTCATCCGACGTCTTCCTTTTCAAAAGGTTCGGCAGCTTGGGGGGTTCTTCTCCTTCATAGAACAGCTGGTAGAGCGGCACTTCCAAAGCCCGCGCCAGCTTCTCCAAGGTCTCGATCGCAGGAACCGTGTGGCCATTCTCGACACGCGATATGTAGCAGCGCAGCAACCCGGTCCTCTTCTCGATGTCTCCCTGTGAGAAATTCTTTCCTTCTCGCAACTCCCGCAAACGATCTCCAATAATCATTCTTGCCTCTTTCCGTTCCTAAGATTGGGAAGTCTCGGGACACGCGAACAGAATATATATGCGTGGGGCCTTTTCTCCAAGGGATTGCAAGGTGTACTTGGTGACCGCGTGAAGTCTCGTCGAACCCTGTTTACTACGCCCGCCTCACCGTGCAGAAAGCCCAAGCGCGGTTCGAACGGCAGCCTTCAACAATCGGCAACGCGCGGGCCGACCGCCACTCCCGAGGACACCGTAAGCGGCTCGTAAGTGCTTGAAAATGTGGAGGCGCGGGTGGGATTCGAACCCACGAATGGAGGTTTTGCAAACCGGGGAGCTCATGGAGCGGAAGGCTAGAACAAATTCTGCTCAATCACATGGGCTGGAAAGCAAGAAAAAATCCAGCCGCTGGGGAGTTCTTTTTCTTGACATTCCCCTTTATAGAATTTTATCGGGGACGTGAGTCACGTTAACTCGACCCTTGACGGTAAATCCAGTACCAACCCAACCAAGCAGGCTGAAATTTCTAGCCTACCGCGGCCTTTCTGCCAGGCTCGCTATTGCTTAAAGACCACCGGAGGCCCGCTGACTCGCTTCCCCTTGAGGTCAACAGTCACCTCGACCCGGTCAGCGATCTTGATGAACGGAATGCCGCTGTTCATGCCGTACTCCTTACGGTCGAAGGCCATAGTCCCTGTGATCGAGCCCGTGCCAGTCCCTTTGCCGGTAACCGTAAAAGTCAGCTTTTCGGGCTTGGTCGCACCATCAGTGTCCTTAGGTAACCATCTCCTTCCTTGCCACCGTTCCATCAGTTCTTTCACTCTCACCAAACGGAGCCCGTCACCTTCTTGCTCAAGAAATCCTTCTTTTGAAAACTGCTCCACGAAACGAAAAGCACTCATCATCGAAACACCGGAGATTTCGGCTAGTTGAGAAGCACCTTGATAGCGTCCGCGAGGCGCCGACAGAAAGGAATCGGGGATATTGGGTGCCAGAAGAACCTTGAGCATCCACTGATTCAGGTCCGAGAAAGCTGTGGAGAACCGGGACCAGATAACCGGAGAATCTTCCCTTTCGGCCGCTCTGAACTCAGCTCTTCGAGTCCCTGCCCTTCGAATGACCGGAAACCTTCCAGATCCATCACACCGATGGCTATGTCGGGTGCGTGCTCCCGTGCAAACCTTTTTTACTTGCTCCGCTACGGATTCCGGAATGTGGTTCGCCGCAACAATGGCGACGGAAACGGGGCGCCCCGAAACGTGATGCGCCAGATTCTTCAACGAAAAGGAACTCGCCGAAGAAATCCCCTGAACCAGAAAAGTCTGTGGCAAAAAACCGTGAATAATAACTCTCTGAACGCGCGAAAGAACAACATCGCCCTCATACCTTCTTTGCTGCTTCCCGCCAGAAAGCCAATTCTCCTGCCCTTCCTGGCCAAACCCTGCGCCTGATCCCTCCGCTTCTCCTGTCAAGGGTCTCCGCTGCGCTCCGATGAACGCCACGCACCAGCGCCCTTGACAGCGCGGACGGACAGTCGCCTTCCTCCGCCACGAAGGGCATTTGCATCGTATGCGCGGCTTCTGGCCGTGCCTCTGCGGAGCAAAACCCCGAATCCACAACAAGGAGTCTTCCGAAATGCAAAGAACAGAACGAAAGCCGTTGTTTGACCTGGGCCAGCTCGTTGCCACACCCGGCGCTCTCGCCGCTCTCGAAAAGACCGGACAGAACGCGATGGACTTTCTATCGCGGCACGTCGCCGGGGATTGGGGAGAGCTTCCGAAGGAAGACAAAGACGAAAACCACCTCAGCCTCGAAAAGGGTTTTCGTCTTCTCAGCAGCTACCGCACCTCAGCTGGCGACAAACTCTGGGTCATCACCGAAGCGGACCGCTCGCATACCACCCTGCTTCTACCCGAAGAGTACTGAGTGAAAGCGTGTCTGTCGCGGCCCGCTTTCCTTTTTATGCCGCGGCGGCTGTGCGCCGGCTACGGCCTCCGGCGATCTTCTGGGCAAAAGAAAGCAAAAGCTTTCGGTCCGCGTCCGTCGCTTTGCTGAGACACCGGACGAGTTTGTGCAGGTACACGGCTTGCTTGCCCGAACTTCCCCAGACGATGTCATCCGTGGTCTTCCGTTTTAATAAGTTCGGCAGCTTGGGCGGCTCGTCGCCTTCATAGAAAAGCTGATACAGGGGAACTTCCAAAGCCCGTGCCAATTTCTCCAACGTCTCGATGGCAGGGACTGTGTGACCATTCTCGACGCGCGATATGTAGCAGCGCAACAGTCCGGTTCTCTTCTCGATGTCTCCCTGGGAAAGATTCTTTCCGTCCCGCAACTCCCGCAAACGATCGCCGATAATCATGATGACCTCTTTTCGATTCCTAGAATTGCCCCACCTTGTGGTACGAATGAAGAACCCATTGACCGCACTGCAACGCGTTCGCGACCGAGCAGAGTATATGTGCAGAGGGCATTGCTTCAAGGGGCTGAAATCCACTGACGTGGCGGAAGGTCTCGCCTACTCGCCACTCGAGCCTCTATCCCGCTTCGGCAATGCGCATGGTCACGCCGATCACCCGGCCCACGATCTCCGCTTCCCGCGGATACGAAAAACGGCGTACCTCGCATTTTGAATTCGGATGGGGAACTGCGGATAGATAACCCTCACGCATCTCACACCAACTGCAAATGAATTCACCGCGGAGCTCAATGAAATAGATTGGCCGTTCATGTTCGTTCTGCCATGGGATGGGCAGAATCTTTCGTTGATTCTGGTCAATTTGCACAATCGAGCCAGGCCGGATGATGGGATACATCGTGCGATCCGACATGCCCACGAAGCCGTAGACCCCGTTGCGGAGATCCAGATGCTGCAGGAGGCGAATCGGAATCTCTCCCCAAATCTGGACTAGCTTCGAAAACAGGTTGGTCCGATCGAGCCGGAGATCCTCACGTGACTGCAAGGGAACCACGATCGTGTCATCGGCTTCTGGCGGATCAGATGCCAGTTGCGTCTTGGGCGGCGCGAACCTGGCCTGATCCCGGCCAAAGTCACTTAGGTGCAAACCAAAGAAGGAAACGAGGCTCGACCAGTGTGTGCCGTAGATAACACCAAGTGAGTACAACTTAAAAAACCCTGGCATATAGGAGCCATTCTCGACGTTGTTGAGCCAGCCCCGCGAGATAAAAAAATCCTGATTTTGCTTATCGTCGGCAAGCCGCTGGCTGTGCGCTTCGACTTGTCGCAAGGTCAACCCGAGGCGCTGCCGTATCTGCTTCAACCTGATGCCCGCCGTGTCGGTTGGCCCACTTGGGTGCATTCTCGCCTATGGATATGACACTGCGTGCTACTACACAACTGGGCACGTACAAGGACCTTACCATATTCCGTTTCTGTCTTTGCGACTATTTGGCGCCGTCTCGAATTCCGGACAACTGGTTTGTCCGTATATGCAGTCACGGCGAGTTTTTGTCCCGCGAAACCGCGGTTTCGCATTGCACTTGCTGGACCATGCCACCTTCCCTTCCCGAGTCGTCTCAAGCCCTTCCGGACCGAATTCGCGCCATTCTTGCGACGCGGGGGTTGTCCCTCGCCGAGATATCCAGGCAGTCGCGGATTCGGTTCGTCGGCAACAGTCTTTTCCGAATCCCTCCCAATTTCTACGATGCCTTGCGCCACGTTTCCTTCAGCCCCAGCATCCATCAGTTCTTTGCATTGAGCGTCCTGAGCGGCTACCGGCTCACTGACTGGCTGCACCTATTCGGGTTTTCCTTCGACGACCCTGCTCGGTTTCAATCGTCTTGGCCCCGATACCACACGACTGAACTAGACGCCCATGTCTATGACCCAAGCATTGATATTGCCTGGTTTGAGGAGGTTCGACCAGTTTCGCTCGGAGCAGGACTGACCCCGCTGAGCCAGTGGCTGTCTGGACGAACCATCCGGTCGCTCGATTCACTTTCTAGCAAGTTCGGGCCTTCCTTCCGCTACCTGAAGATCGGTTCTCGCGACGCGTACGCTTACCCGGACCTGCTGCCAGGAAGCATCGTTCGCGTCGACACTCGCATTACTGCTGAGCAACTTCTTGGCAAGGAACAAACGAAGTACATCCTGGCCATCGAACACGGTCGGGGCGTTGTTTGCAGCCGCCTCCGCATCGTCGGTCGCGGCCGTGTCGTCCTGTGCTCCAGACAACTTCCCTACGCCCCGATCGAGTTGAAGTTGGGCGCCGAGGCGAGAATCCTAGGAATCGTTGACCTGGAGATTCGCAGGCTAGCATCTACTGAATCACCGGAAGTCTCACGCAATGCGGGCAGAGTTTGGACGCCAAGCGCGATAAGGCCGCCGGCACCATCCGGCCGCATCGGCGAATGGGTTCAGCGTGCTCGTATTAGGTGCGGACTATCCTTTCGCGAAGCATCGGAGCGTACCGCGGACATCGCCAGAATCCTTAAGCAACCGAATTACTTCTGCGCAGCGAGTGCGCTTTCCGATCTTGAGGCTCGCGAGGTCTTCCCACGCCACGTCCACAAACTCATTTCCCTGAGCGCGGTGTACTGCCTGTCCATTGCAGAGTTGGCTGGGCTCGCGGGCTTGCGGATCGAGGACGCGGGGCAGGCGCCGATGCCAGACGAGTGGCAGCGCACTCCGCCCCGCCGGGCTCGAAGAGAAGGCCTGCGGCCTTCGCATTTCTTGGAAGCGGTTGAAAGCAAGTTCGAAGAGATCCCTTTTTTCCTGCGGGGCGCTCTACCGTCCATTCTTGGACAGCTGAATCTGTCCGTGCGCGATCTGTTTTGGGCCGGTGCCACGAGTCGCCTCGTTCATCCCTATCTGAGGGATTCCGCCTTTCTTGCCGTGAACCGCAAGAGCAAGACGCCTGCTCCGTCCCTTTCCTCTCCGGTATGGGCGCAGCCACTGTACGTTCTCGAAATGCGCGACGGAAACCGCTTGTGTGCCGCCTGCAGCCTGCACGATGGGACGCTGGTTATCCGGCCTTGCACAACCACCTCGGGAGATCTTCTCCGATTGCGAAATCGTATCGACGTGGAGGTTCTCGGCAGGGTTGTCGCCATCGTGCGCCGTTTGGGGCCTGAAGCCGATCGGATTGCCTGAACACCGGGCTCCCAAGGTCAAGCATTTTATGAGGCTGCGCGTCACAAGAGCGAACGGAAACACACGACACGGATTTTTGACGACAGGCCCAGCAAGGCCGTTCCATATACCGTTTCCACTACATACTTCGCATTCGCGAACATTTGCGGAAACTTCTGGAAACTCGCATTTCTGTCTGGCAGCTTGCAGAACACGGAAGCGGCAACTCATCGCCGCACCTGGGAGGGTTTCATGTCTCCGAAACCTGAACGGCCCCGCAGCGCACACACTGCTGAAGGGGGCATTATTCTCGATATCGCCCACGGCAGGATGTTCTCCCTCAATTCCTCCGGCTCCAAAATCTTCCAGCTCTTGGAGCGGGGAGTCCCCGAAGACCGCATTGTCGAAGATCTTGTCAAGCAGTTTGGCGTCTCAGCCGATGTCGCCAAGGTGGATCTCACCGATTTTTGCAGATCTCTCCAGAGCTACGCCCTCCTTACCACTGACCTAAATTCCCCGTCGGAATAGCCGTGTGTGAGCGCGTCAATATCGGAAACGAAGTATGGCGCGTGATTCTTCTCCGCCGGAATGCATCGGAGCTGCTGGTTCGTGAGAACAGAAAAGGGTTCGTTCTTCCTCGTGTGGACATTCCGGAACAAACGCGTGTCGCACACGCCCTAAACGCCCGGATCAAGGCTGTTTGGGATCTGGACGTTTTTTCTCTATATCCACTCCCGTCAAGCACAGCCTCACTCAGCAACCTCGTTCCCCGCTGCCATGTAATGGAAGCGAACCAACTCGACGCTGCGGCACCCGAACCTGCGCAATGGCTGCCCATTTCCGCCGTGGCCGAGGTATCTTTCGCCGAAGTCGCGGACTTGGCCGCGATTCGGGCGTGGCGAGACGATCTCGTCCGCCTCCGCTCAAACGGAAATCACGCGCCTTTCGGAAGGCCGGGATGCCTAGCGCACCTCCGAACCTGGGTGCAAGAAGTCCTCCAATCCCATGGGGTAAAACTCGGAGAACAGGTTGTTCAGTTCAATGCCAGCAAGTCTTTCAGCCTGACGCGATTTGAGACGGACGGCGGTGCCGTCTGGTTCAAAGCCGTGGGTGAACCGAATCTATGTGAATTTGCAATTTCTCGCGACTTAGCTCGGTTCTTCCCAGGTTTCGTTCCGAGGGTTCTTGCCATTCGCGAGGACTGGAATGCCTGGCTCGCCCTCGATGTCGAGGGTACGCACCCCAACGATAATTCGGACATCGACATATGGACGGGCGTGGCAGCAACACTCGCCAACTTACAGATCGCATCCATCGGCAACACCCTCCACCTCCTCGAAGCGGGTTGCAAGGACGTGCGCGCTTGTACGCTTGTTCCGCGTGTGGACCCCTTTCTGGAGGTGATGGGCGGACTGATGGACCAGCAGCCAAAACTCTCGCCCCCGCCACTCTCCCGGAAGGAACTCGCCGTACTTGGCATGCAGCTCAAAGACCTGCTTTCGAGACACCAAAATTTCGATATTCTCGACACTCTCGGACACCTCGATTTCAATCCCGGGAACATTCTCGTTTCGGAGAATCGCAGCGTCTTCCTCGATTGGGCAGAAGCGTGCATAGGCCATCCTTTCCTCACCTTCCGCTATCTGGCCGAATATATGCGTCGCCTTTTTCCGGCGGCTAGTTCTTGGGAATCTCAGTTGACTTCCTCCTATATCGAGCCATGGCGGTGTTTTTTCGGCCCAGAGGAAATCAGTCGAGCTCTTGCACTTTCGCCCATCCTCGCGGTGACCGCCTACGCGCTTTCGCTAGACGCATGGCGCGACCCCGCACAATGCGCTCGTCCCGAAACCGCAGGATACCTGCGCAGCCTGACCCGACGCATGAAACGCGAAGCCGCCTCTTGGGCAGCACAGACGAGTAATCGAGTTCCGCGCTCTTCTCCGTCAATCATCGAGGTTTCCTCATGTCCGTTCTTGTCCTAAGGGCATATTGCACGCTGGTGCTCTTCGATTGCTACCTCGCGAGAGGTAACTTCCTTGCGCTTTACACCAGAGTGAGAAAGCGTGCCTGCGCCAGAACAAAGCCGTTTCCCGACACGGTCAAACGCGTTTGCTCCGCTGTCGATATCGCCGCCATTTGGTATTGGAAGAAAGTACTCTGCTTGCAGCGATCTGCCGCAACCGCCTGCCTCCTGAAAGCCTACGGCGTGCCAGCCCAGATGGTGCTAGGTGCACAGAACATGCCATTCAAGGCACACGCCTGGGTCGAAGTCGAAGGCCGAGTAGTCAACGACAAGTCGTACACTCCGGAGATTTACGCCGTGCTCGACCGGTGCTGACCCCGGAGAGAAGCAAGGAGAGCTCATCATGAGCGTCCAGTTTGGAAAATGGAATCTCGACGGCCAGCCGGTGGACAGCGACTACGCCAAAAACGTGCAACAAATAGTCACACCCTACGCCCCGGACGGCGCCAGCTCCTTCGTCCAAGACAATATCAGCATCTGCTTTCAAGCCTTCCACACCACAAGAGAATCGCGCGCAGCAAGCCAACCCTTTGTCACGCCATCTGCCGTCGTCACTTGGGACGGCCGCCTGGATAATCGTACAGAACTGATCTGCGAACTGCGGGGTGCGGTCACCACGAGCTCTGCCGATGTCGCCATTGTCGCGGCCGCCTACGAAGAATGGGGCACCGCGTGCTTCGGCAAGCTCATCGGTGACTGGGCCCTTGTGATCTGGGATCGAAAACAGCAGTGCCTCATTTTGGCCAAAGACTTTGTAGGCACACGCCATCTCTACTACTCCGTTCACAATGGCCAGATCAGCTGGAACACAATCCTTGATCCGCTGGTGTTGCTGGCAGGAAAACCATTCGCGCTCAGTGCAGAATATATTGCGGGAAGCCTCGCTTTCCTTCCGGCTACTCCCTTGACGCCGTTTGTCGGGATTTGCTCAGTTCCACCATCCCGCTACGTCCTTCTGGAAAAGGGACGGCAAACCATCAGGAAGTATTGGGATTTCGACCCGAGTGCAAGAATTCGTTACCGAACCGACGCAGAATATGAAGAACATTTCCGGACCGTCTTCCGACAGTCGGTGTGCCGGCGCCTTCGCTCCGATGCTCCGGTCCTTGCAGAGCTCAGCGGAGGAATGGATTCCTCGTCGATCGTCTGCATGGCCGACGCCGTCCTCGCCCAGGGCACGACCGAGATGCCGCGCCTCGATACACTTTCCTACTACGACGACGCCGAAACCGGCTGGAATGATCCCCCGTATTTCGAACTGGTCGAACGAAAGCGCGGCATTACCGGTTGTCATATCGATGTCGGGTCGCGAAATTCCTTTCAGATAAGTTTCGCGGGCGTCCGCTTCTCCCCTATTCCTGTGCCCGCGGGCTATTCTGCCGAATTTCATCGTCAATTCGCTTCTTCGATGAAGCTTCATGGAAACCGCGTCGTGCTTTCCGGAATGGCTGGGGATGAAGTCACAGGCGGAGTGCCGACCCCCCTACCCGAGCTTTGCGACCTGATGGCGACGGGCCAGGTGCTACGACTCGCAAGTAAATTCAAAGTCTGGGCTCTGCACGAGAAAAGGCCTTGGTTCCATCTTCTGTGTGATGCCGCCGGGAGATTCTTTCCGCCTGCACTCGTGGGAGTTTCAAAGCACAGGCGGCCGGCGCCCTGGCTGCGTCCGAGGTTTGCAAGACACCATCGAGCCGCACTGAGGGGATATGAAGGCAGGTGTAAATTGTTCGGACCTCTGCCGAGTTTCCAAGAAAATCTCTCGGCACTCGAAAAGATCCGTCGGCAACTCGCGTACGAAACGGCAAGCCCAGAATTGCCCTGCGAGAAGCGCTACCCGTACCTCGACCGCAGCCTGCTGGAATTTCTGTACGCAATCCCGCGGGAGCAACTCGTCCGTCCAGGTCAGCGTCGTTCTTTGATGCGCCGCGCACTAGTTGGCATCGTCCCGGACGAAATTCTAAACAGAAAGAGAAAGGCTTTTGTCGCCCGAGCGCCAATCGCCAGCATCGCAAACGACTGGTCGACCTTGACCGGAATCATCCGGCACATGATCAGCAGCGACCTCGGCATCATTGTGCCCGAACAGTTGTTGCATGCCTTGCAGAAGGCCCGACAGGGGATGCAAGTTCCACTTTTGACCCTCCTGCGTGCATTGAGCGTCGAGACGTGGCTGCGCACGGTTAGCAATCAGCGTCTCCTGTCCAACTACGCCGGCAATCAAGGAAGTTCCAACGTTGTCCGTGCAGAGATATTGCCGGATCTGAAGTAAACCGAGTTCGACTAGCTAGCTCGATCAGCGAAAGGAGGTGATATCTATGAACTACGAAAAGCCCGAAGTTGTTCTCGTAACGCCTGCCATCGACGCCATCCAGGGCCCGATGGACAAGGGCATTGGATCACTCGATCCGAAGCCAACCGATGCGGCGTACGCAGCGGATGAAGAGTAGGTGAATAGACGCCGGAGCGTGGTACGTCTTCCCCGCTCCGGCGTCTCTAAATATGTGGAGGCCACCACCTTTCCGTTAGCGGTCAGAGGCCTTCGCTTTTAGATATTTATCAAACCAGGCGAGGACCCGACCGGCGAAGTCCAACTGGTTCGAATGTCCCCAGGCGCCTGGCCAGTGGTCCTCCTCATAATACTTTGCATACTCCACGGATTTCCCCAGCCGCCGCAAGCCCACGAAAATCTCTTCCGCCAGGAACGGAGACACTCCATCCACCTCGCCGTCAGCTGCGCCGTGCACGATCAGCAATGGCGTTTTGATTCGGTCCAGAAAAAGCGCCGGCGAATTCTCAACATATCGCTCGAGGTGCTCCCATGGCGGGCCACCCATACGCAGCTGCCCCGTTTCTGAGATCGCCACCCCATAGCTCGTTCCGCTTCTCGTCATCTGGCCATAGCCCGAAATCAGGTTTCCCAAAGCACCGCTGATCATGGCTGCTTTGAAACGCGGCGTTTGCACCAGCAGACACAGCGTGCTGTACCCGCCGTAACTGTGACCCATGAGTCCAAGCCGATCGGGGTCCGCGATTCCCATTTCGATGACTTTGTTCACACCAGGTAGAACCGTCTTCATCAGGTCCTGCATGGGCGTGCCCACATGCAACGGCGCATCCGGCAGCAGCACCGCGTATCCTCTCGTCGCAAACAACTGGAGGTTTTCCGCGAGGTCCCGTTGCATGCCAAAGCGGTTTACAAAGTTTGACTGAGAGGACCCACCGTACACCTTCACAAGCAAAGCATACCGTTGTCCTTCCTGGTAGCCGGCCGGCAAGAGCAGCGCCCCGTGCAGTAGCTCGCCATCAAGGCTGCTCCAGGAAATAACGTGAGTCTGGCCCATCGCATAGGCCTCAAGGTGCGGATTCGAATGCGTCAGTTGTCTGGGATCTCCAAAACTTGTATCCGATACCCAAAGATCAAAGCTGTGCTGCGCGTCTTGGGCGAGATAAACAACTTGCTGCCCATCGGTTGATACGGCCGTCGCGTACTCGAGCGGACTCGCAAGAGACTTGTTTTCTTCACGGAGTCTGACCCATTCTCCCGTAGTGAGGTCAATTCGGAAGAAGCCCACCCGCTTCGTTTCCCTGTCGAATGTGATCACTGACGTCGAACGCCCGCCATCGTGCGCCCAAAGCTGTCCTGGTGATCGCGCTGGAATAAGGTCTATCGTTTGCCCGGGAATAGCGGCGACCCGCTGACTGGTTCTGGATGCGATGGACGACTTCCACACACTGTCCGCCCCGACGAAAAACACGTGCTGTCCCGAGGCATCCCACAAGGGCGGCTGCGATCCTACGTTAGAAAAATTTGCCTGCAGGTCGGAGGTCAAATTCCTTACGGTGCCTCCGGAAGCAGCGACAACGAAATAGTCTTCCCGAGAGTTCATGCCTGCCGTCCTGAATGCAATCCGCTCGGAATCTGGGGACCAGCTGACCGCTGAGCCTTCCGCAGCCAGAGCTACTCTGGACGCCACGATTCGACTCTCTTTCGTTCGGAAAGAATAGACAACCAGGTCGTAGAGGACCTGCTGTGAGGCTGGTGACTCAAAACATAGAACTTTGGCGTAGGCCGCTTGCCTGCCGTCCGGGGATAGCCAGTAGTGAGCGATCCTTTCTCGACTGGCAACGACCTGTACCCCGGCCGTTTCAACATCGACGAGAACCAGATCGGAAAACATGTAGCTAAGGTCCCACGCGCCCGATTGGGTAGCATCCCGGCCATGATCGGTCGCAGACGAGCGATAAACCGCAACGCCCGCCCCTTTACGATTCTCAAGCGCTTGGCCGTCCGGATTGGAAAGACCATCAGCCTCTTCGAGAGTCATCGCCTCGGGCAACACCTTCAGCAGTACGTGCTTTCCTTGGAGCGTCCACTCCAGAGGATTCCGCAGAGATCGGACCAATCTATTGGACACCCTCCGCAGTTTGTCGTTTGTTGCGTCCCACAGCCAAAGTCTTGCCCTGCCGTCTCGATCCGAGTAGAAAGCGAGCTGTCTACCGTCAGGGGACCAAGCCGGTGACCAGTTGTTTCCTCTTCCATTAGTTACTGGCATCGACCGACCCGAGTCCATACTCGTCACCCAAATGTCGCACCCGTTCCCGAAAGTTGAAGCTCCTGTTCGCAGGAAATAGGTTCGCCCTGAGCGGGTTTGCATGCGGCGGTTGTCCTGCAGTGTGTAAGCGACCCACTTCCCGTCCGGTGATAGATCGAACGGCATATACTCGCCGAAGGTGTGCGCTGCCAGCATCTCCAGCACGGGGATGGGCGCCGATTGCTGGGTCTGTGCAACTGTTCCAATACCGCAGGCTAGTGTCGCGATTACCGCAAACCCTGCCAGAACCGAAGGCACGTACAGATCGCTGGTTCTCTTCAACTGACGACTCCCATGGCTGATGTGGCTTGACATAGGCACTTTGCGGGTTCGGACCGCATGTGAGAACACTTCACGGAACAGGGCAAAGCAGATCAAAGTTGCCGCGTAGCAGGGACACTCTAGAACGACCTCGCGGCAATAGATCGTTAGAAGGTCAACTTGAGAGCCAGTTGAATGCTCCGAGGCCCGCCAACCTGGTACAAGGGATCAAAGCCTCCACCGCCTGAGTTCGACAGCCCCGAACTGCCCCCATTGAGGTTCTGGCCGAGCATCTGGCTGGACAGCCCGAAGCCCCCTTGGCCAAATGCCCCGCTCGGCTGGCCGAAGTTTGGATGGTTAAATACATTGAAGGCTTCTGTACGGAACTGCAGCCGGAGCGATTCGCGAATGTGAAATTCGCGGTGCACGGCAAAGTCACACTGCGAAAGACCGAAACCCCGCAGGAAATTCCTCGGAGTCGTGCCTTGGCGCACTGGAAGGCCCGTGGCGGGATCAACCGGAGGATCTGCGAATGCAGCGGGATTGAATGCTTTCCCTCCTGGATACTGCCGGCCATGCAAATAGAGAGACTGCCCCAAAACCAGATCGGGGCGAACATCAGCGAAGAATCCGCCATTGAACTGAGAGAAAGCCGCATCGGAAACGTCGACCGGAGGGGCCGAACTAACGTGAACGATGCTTTGTAGAGACCAACCGGCCAAAATCCTGCCGGCAAGAGCATGCCCCTCGAGTTCCGGAAATTCATAGGTAACCCCAGCCGAGAACGCGTGCCGGATATCGAAATCCGAGGGTCCGCGATTTGAACTAGTGGCCGCTGGTACGAAACTATTCGACGCGAGCGCACCGGAACCTGCCGAACCCGTGTCAATCGAGTGTGACCAGGCGTAGGAAGCGAGCGCCTGGAAGCCGCGCGACAACCTCCGGTCGACCTGGAGCTGCAGGGCATCGTAGTCGGAGGTCCCCGCATTGGTTACTAATTGTGCGGCGGCAACATTCGGGTTAGGCGAACCAATGTCCACGGTCTGAAGGAGTCGCCGGCCCGCCGCTCCCACATATGAGGCGGAAAGTGTCTGCTGTTTTCCCAATCCCTGTTCGAAAGCTACGTTCCATTCGAGCGTATAGGGAAGTTGCAGATGCGGATCAAAGGCGTAAAGCGTCTGACCGTTAGTGACGCTGGGCGGCACGATGGGAGGCGGAACAATATCGGCAGGATTGGACGGAAATACGCCCCCGACATTCACAGCGAGACTCCCAAATGGATAGCGTCCCGATCCCACCAGGTTTCCGGCCTCGGAAGTCGCAAGATCATAGAAAACGCCGAACCCCCCGCGGAGGACCGACTGCCATCGTTCACTTTGCGAAAGCTGGTAGGCAGCGCCGAGCCGGGGAGCGACGTTTCGGTATGTCGTCTGAAAAGGAGTCGTTCCTGGCGCCGCCAAAGCCAGCCCGGACAGGTTGTTCAGATTAAATCCCGTCGCCGCAGCGAACGATGGATTCGATTGGGGCACAAAGTCCAAATCCCAGCGCAAACCGTAGGTCAGAGTAAAACGAGGCGCGATATGCCAGGTATCCTGGGCATAGGTGCCGAGATTGCGAAACAGGAATGTCGGTTTAAGACCGGCAAAGATGGCATTCTCGAGCAGTTGCCCGCTGACTGCCGACGGGACATCGAGAAACAGCGGCTCCTGCAGGTAAGCGAACGGACTGTACTGTGGCGATAGCCGGCGATAGTCCACTCCAAATTTGAGATTGTGGGCGCCGATTCGGGTGGAAAGGGCATCAACTACATTGATTTGCCGCTGTAAGTTGTGTTGATTCTGGCCAACAGTTAGGTTGCCCTGCTGCAAAGAAAAGATATAGAAGATGAAGCCTGCATTTTGCGTGCTAAACGAACTTGGAAAAGGGATAGAAGACAGGGGTATCGCACCCCCGAAATTGTCCAAATAGGAGTAATTTGAAGCGTTCGTTCGACTGTAATTCAACCTAAGATCATCATTCGTCAGCGGTGAAAATATCCACGTCGATCCAAGTGTCACTGTCTGCGTCGTGATCTCCGTTGGAGACACGGTGCTTAGAGAACCTCCGCTCCCGCGCAGAATGTTATTGGATGGCGAGTAGTTGTAGCGCGCGAAAAGGGTAAGCTTTTCGTTCCATTTGTCGTCTATCCGAACACTGTATGCGTCGAGGGAAGCCTGGTTCGAGTAACTCGCATTGAAGTCAAACGCGCCGGGGATGGGGTGACCCTGCGCATCGACCGCCTGAGGACCATTCGGGAGCGGGAACGCATTTAGGTAAGGCTGAATGCTCTGTAGTGCATTCTGCCGCGAATAGGGATCAGCGGGATTCGCGTCGGGAACCGTAGTGATCGTGGTCTCCGGAAGGCGAAGCCGAAGCCCTTCATAGGAAAAGAAAAAGAAGGCGCGATCCCGGGCGATAGGACCGCTCAAGGTCCCACCGAAATCGTTCTGCCTCTCCTTTGCTTTCGGAAGTGGAGGATTGTTTGTGTAACCGTTAAACCAATTCCCAGCATCCAGCGCATCGTTGCGAAAATAGTCGAACAGGGTACCGCGAAATTGATTCGTTCCGCTTCGCGTAGCGATGGCAATCTGGCCTCCCGGAGTTCGGCCGAACTCCGGTGCGTAGGTGGAGGTCTGGATCCGGAACTCTTGCATTGCGTCGACCGAAACCAGACTGTTGGTTCCTCCCATGGCGCTGAACGACCCCAGCGAACCCGAAAGTCCGTTACCCGGATACCCCGTTTGGTTCACGCCTATCCCTATGTTGGCGCTCACTCCGTCCACCATCCAATAATTCGAGGACGCGCGCTGTCCGTTAACGCTGAATTGACCGTTGTCGTTGTAGTTGCTCGCGGTTTGAACGACGCCGGGCGTTAGTTGAATCAGGGCTTGGAAGCTTCTGCCATTCATCGGAAGATTTTCGGCAAATTGCCGGTCCACCACTGTGCTAACCGCTGCTGATTGCGTGTTGATAAGCGGCGCTCCACCTTGCACGGTGACGGTGATGGATGCTGCCCCGATGGGGAGCCTGAAATTGATCGACAACGCGTCCTGTACGTTAACGACGATGTCCGGCTTGATAATCGTCTCGAAGCCGATTTTGGACACCTGAACTCGATAGTTGCCCGGCGGGAGATTCGGAACGACGTAAATTCCTTCCTCGTTCGTCTTTCCCGCATACTGCACACGCGTCGCGTCGTTGACTACGAGAACGTCCGCGCCAGCCATCGTGGCTCCCGTAGGATCGGTCACGATTCCACTAATCGTTCCGGTCGGTGACTGCGCAGCGGATGAATGAACGAGTAGGAACGAAAGTAACAAAGAGAAAAGAAGGCCGCGCAGTCGCAAAGGATCCTCCGGAAGTGAGGGATCTCTCCTCACTAACAAGGTCTATGCGAATGGGGCGTATTTTTGTCTCAATCGTTCTCTGTCCTGCAATCAGGACAGCTCGGGCAAGATATTTGCCCCGATATCACGGATGGTTGGGATTGATACGCAGGTAGGCGAACAACAATGGCTTGCCACTCGGATGGTGGCTTCCTCCGTTCGGTTCGACCGTCACAAAAACGGCGTCAATATCATCCAGCGTCTTCGGATCGTTGGCTTTCAGTACCCAGCGCTTCTTGCTGAGATTATCTTCGTAGAAAATGCCGAGGCTGAGCGCCTGCTGCTTGTCCGGCCCCCTACGGCCCCAGGCTTGAAAGGAACTCACGTTTTTGACGCCTGGCTGCGCGTCCAAGTCGTAAGCGTAGAAGATCAACGACTTCCCCTTCGTGTAGAAGACTCGGCCGTACGTCTTGTCCGTTCCTGCCCCGGAAACATCATGAACTTCCGCCATGTAAAGGTCGCGGGCACCCATCAATTCTCGAATGTCACGATCATGTTCCAGGAGTTCTTGTTGCTTGGTAACTTCAGCTTCCTTCTCATCCAGAGCATGGTCGCGCCCACGCACAAGTTGCGTTAATTCAGCAACCCTTGCCTCTAGAGCGGCCACGCGGCTGGCGGCTTCATCGCGCTGTGCGGACGCCGTGTCAATTCCCGTCTGGAGCTCCGTCAGTTTCGCTTGCGCAACCGCAAGTTCTTCATCGTGCTTGGCTCTGACCTCGACCGCACCCTGTCCGCTCGGTTGCCTGGCTTCTGTTGAACGCGCCGCAGCCGCGGACTTCAATGCGTTGACCACTTTCAGTTGTTCGGACAGTTGGCGTTTCAAGTCGGCGATGACTGTGCCGTTGTCCTCCAACTTGGACCGCAGCTGCACACGCTCGTGACTTGCATCACTTACCTGTTCTTCAAGGGAGGCACGGGAATCACTAGGCGGTTCACTCGTCGTTCGCGCGACATCCGTACCCCGCTTCACGCCTGTTCTGTATGCAGCGATGCCGAGCGCCAGTGCCAAAACAATGGCCGCAGCGAAGGGCATCCAGACCTCCCGCCACCGGATTTGCGAGGGACGGTACGTCAAACGACGGCCTGGCTTCAGCTCATTAGTCTGGCCCTGTTCTGACGTGGCCCACTGCGCATGTTTCTGCTCTCGGTCCAGCCGCTTGAAAAAAGCTTTCTCCGCCTCTTCGACGGACCAGGAGTCGCCAGTAGTTTCTTCTGTCGGTACCGATTCTTTCGCCAGAGCCGCCATCGCGGTTCGCCTTGCAGCTTCGTACTCGCTCTTCGCCCGGCGACAATCGGGGCACCCGACCAGATGCGCGCCAAGTCTCGCTTGTTCTTCGACGCTCAGTTCTCCAGCGGTCGCAGCAGCGCAAAGCTCAAGGAATTCCTCATGCGAACCCATTGGTCAAATGCCTCGACTCTTATCGGATTTCAAGTTGTGGCACATGGACTATCGTCTGTACAATTCGTCGCCAGCAAGGTATTTTCGAAGCTTTTCAAGGCCTCTATAGTGATGATTTCTGACGTTGGCGTGGGACTGGCCCAACTTTTCGGCAATCTCTGTGAATGTATAGCCTTCAAAAAAGTGCAACCGGAATGTCTCTCGCTGATCCTCGGTTAACCCCTCTACGATCTTTTTCCACCCACTCCTGCCGAAGAGCCCTTCGACGGTATGGTCGTAGTCTGCTCCTTTCTTACTGGCTTGGTCACATTCAGCCGGTTTGTCTCTGATTCCTGACACATAGAATCCCTGGGACTTCAGTTGCCTCCTGCGCAAGAGGGCTTGGGTATAGGCCACCTGAACGATCCACGAGCGCGCCGACCCTTTGGAACTATCGAACAGAGCGCTCTTCCGGTGGATGTAAAGGAATACTTCCTGGACAAGGTCATCCGCCTCGGTTTTGTCTCGGAGAATCCTTCGGCCGACACTTCGGACCGGATTTGCGTAGCGCCGAAAGAGCAGAGCGAGAGCGTCACGGTCACCTCCACAAATCTTGGCCAGTAACACCTCGTCGGAGGCCTCTGTCTGCCCCGAAGGTTGCTTAACTGAAATACGAATGCTACGCGCCGTCTCCTTGGAAAGCGGTATGCCTGGAAAGCGCCTTGCAACCAAATCACTCACATTCGCCTCAGCAACATGAAGTGCTCCGTAGTCCTTATTCCGTGTTCATCGCCTAATTGTGAATTGTCGGTAACTGGCCCTTGGTCTATGACCGACAGCCAAGCACGATGTTCATCAAGATGCCGAAACGGCGTAGACAAATTCAACCTCGCTCTGGAGTGGAAAAAGCCTTTGGCCAGATCGTTCGGACTGTTCGAGAGGATGAAGTCAACATATCGCAAGCTGAATTAGAAAAGAGGACGGGCCTCAATCGGACATTTATCAGCGACCTTGAAAGAGGCATCCAAGGTCCAGGCATTAGGACGATATTTCGCATTGCTAGGGGCCTTGAAACCTCTCCATGCTCGTTGTTACGCAGGACAGCGCAGTCAAAATTCTTCGAGTTTCCGGTCGGCAAAGAATCGGACTGAAAATACAGCTATAAGCCTATATATGCAACAGAAATATAGGCTATTGGCCGATTCACGCCTAAGAGCTTCCTCTGTAAGTTGGGTCTGCGCCTATGCAAAGTCCGGCCCAAATTCTATTTGGAAGGAAAATGCGTGCGGTCCGGAAAGCCGCACATATATCTCGGGAACTCGCCGCCGAGAAGGCCGAAATCACCGCGAGCTACCTTGGGGAAGTGGAAAGGGGCGAAAAATGGCCGGCTCTGGAGATTATATGTGCGGTTGCGGCAGCGCTAGGCGTTTCCGCTTCGACGCTCTTCGAATTCGAAGCGCAAGAAACAGATGCTGCCCTCTTGAGGCGAAAACTTCATCGCATCGTCGAAAATCGCACTACAGCACAACAGCAACAAGCGCTTAAGATTTTGAAGGCCCTCTTTGAACAATAAGTCGGAGTGGGGCCATCCAGCGCGTCCACATCTTCCGAACCTTGTCCTTAATTGCGGACACCGCAAGATCCAAAGGAAAAACGACGCTGCCCAGTGGTAGGCTGCCGATGCTCAGGAGTGTGAGATTTGACCTTCTCACCCATGAAACTGCCTTCACTTTCGCAGGCTTCGGAGATGTTCTGGCATCCATTTCCCATCTGGCTTCGCTGGTGTTCCATCACCACGCTGGTTGCTTCCGTCATATTTCTTTGCATATCCCTTTTTGCTTACAACTACCACACTATCTTTGCCACGAGTTTGGTTCCCTCGCTTCTAGTTGCCTTGAGCTTCGCAGTAATCCTAAACATCTATTCGCTCTGGCATCTCAGAAGAGAACAGCGGGAAGCCGATCAAGCTTTTCGCGACACGGATTGCGAATTCTCGTCAATTTTCCAAAGTGTACTAGACGGGATTCTGATCGTCGATAACGAGGGCGATTGTCTAGACGCAAATCCCGCCGCGGCGGCTATCCTGCGATTGTCCCCTAACAAATTGATCGGCCAAAACATCGGTCGTTTTCTTTTAGATCACGACGCGTTTACCCAGAGGTGGAGTTCATTCCTCCAGAACAAGAGCCAACGTGGTCGTGCACAACTCATCGCAGGCGACGGATCAACCCTGTTCGTAGACTTCACGGCAGCCGCTAACTATTTGCCTGGCCGACATGCCCTAATCCTCTGTGACGTAACAGAACGCACACATGCCGAGCTTGCTCTTAGAAAGAGTGAAGAACGATTTCAGCACATGGCAAATAATATCCAGGAGATCTTTTGGGAGATGAACGCCGACACAAAGGAGGTCACGTACGTCAACGCCGCCTATACAACAATCACCGGCCGCGGCATCGAAAATCTGCTTGATAATCCATTGTCATACCGTGAACTTATCCATCCTGAAGACCGAATTCGCGTTCTCTCTCGGCTTCAGGAGATTATAAGTTCTGGAAACTTTGACGAAGAGTTCCGCTTTATACGGGCCGATAGCGCAGTTCGTTGGATTTGGGCGAAGGGCTTTCCTGTCCGAACGGAAGGAGAAACCCACTGGATAGTCGGCACAGCCCAGGACGTTACGTCACGCAAACAAGCCGAAATGAAGATTAGCGAACAACTCGATGCTGTAGAAGCCGCTAGGGCTGAAGCCGAAGCGCTTCGCAAATCGACTCTGGCTCTCAGCCAGAACTTGGCAATGGATTCGGTCCTTGACACATTACTGGAGTGCATTTTCGAATTGGTCCCGTTCGACAAAGCAACGGTGCTATTCGTGGAAGACGCACTGGACCTAATGGTCGCTCGGGAGGCTCCTCGCAACCTATCTAAGAGGATTGGGCTGACCTTTAGAGCATCTGAAAACGTATTTCTTCAACGTATCCTTTTCGAGAAGAAAGCGTTGCTGTTGACGGATCTTGCCAAGCAATCTGAGTGGCGGGACGTCCAACCTCTCGACCACCTCCAATCCTGGCTGGGCGTCCCACTAGTTGCCGCTGGTAATGTTCTCGGGATTCTCTCCCTTGGAACGAACGCACCTTGTATCTTTACGACTGAACATCTTCGCTTGGCGAGATCTCTTGCTGTCCCCGCAGCCGTCGCCATCCAAAACGCCAGGGTCCACGAGCGCGCCGAGATTTATGCCGCCGAGCTAGAACTTCGTCTGCAGGAATTGCGTGAAACCCAGAAAGCTCTGCATCGTTCAGGAAGTCAATAACGGCGAACATGGAGCCCTGAGGTACGGTTCGGATATGAAAACGTTGGATTCTTGCACAGTTCGCGCGCAGCGATACTAGAACTTGGTAGAACGTCTGCCATTTCGTATCAACATCGCTTGCGATCTAATTAACGATGCAGGAGTTGTTGTCCTACTGACAGCGCTTTACGTGAATCTCCTACGCTGAACCCCGGCCGAGTTCAGAAGCCCACGGAATTTTCGGATAGTCCAATTGAACTCGCATTTCCCAAGACGTCTTCTGCAACCACACGGACAAGGCAGCTTGTTGGCCTTGCGCTTCTTCATGTGGAGAAGTTCAAGAGCGCGCCGGGCCGCGTCAGTACTGTGCAAGGAAAAAAGATCTGCGTAATCTGCAAGCACACCTGCCGATTCATGCGCGAGTTCACCGAAAAGGAATCTACCTCCGAACTTCAACTTGTGGGACATGGCGTAGAGGTACGGAACGAGGCAATTGGAAGCGAATCCCGGCAAGGATGGCTTCTGCGAAAGCATCCACAGGAGCCGAAGCGGTGATCCGAGACAAAGTGTTCCGTCCCGCTTTATGTGAAAGTTTGCCGTGCGCGGAATCCTGTAGTCGCGTTCGGTAACACGCGGAAGTTCCTTCGGAAAGTTTTCGGGAATTTCCAGGAGTAGGTTGTACCTGTCGGTGATCGTTTCCATGCCAGCTGATTCGGCGGAAAACCAGAATTCACCTTCAATCACCAAACCAGGCCTGCATCCAGGCTTGATGCTCATGTGGGGTTGCTCCTCCAAGAAGCGTTGGAATCCCGGAACCATCGGCACCGAGGGCCTCAACGCCCCCAGGGTCGCGCTGGCGCTTCCCTAATTCGCTGGACCCTAGGAGTCGTTCTAACAATCGGTGTTCCGAAGCCCACCTTCCGCAGAAACTCTCCGGAGTCGATCCGCGCTCCAAGCTTCCTCAGTGCCTGTTCGGCGATGAAGTCCATGTCGGTCGAAGAACGGATCGAATCGAAATCGGCTTTCGCCTGCGCGAGCCAGCGCCAGAAGTTTTCCTCGAGTCTCTTGGCGCGCCCCTCCGCCGTAGTCCATTTGTCGGCAAAGTCTTCCGACGGATTCACCGGATTCGGCACGCGAGGGGCATCGGAGTTGACGAGTCCTTCCATGTCCTTAATGCATCTGGAGAGGGTCTCACCGAGATCGCTCTCTCCGCGATAGGCTAGTCCTGCAAGGGTCGTCAAGATGTTCGAAACCGGTTTCAGTTCGCTGTTATCCGCAAACATGATGTCGCGATGCCGCTTCAACAGCTGCACGGCACGCTGGAGCGGCTTCTTCCAGCGAAAAACTGGTAGGTCGTCGATCCTGGCCGCGCGGGCCTCAAGCAGCCGCTTCTCCAGGAGCATGGTCGCAAGTTTCATGCGCGACTCAAACCACAGGGCAAAACCTACAGGGTTGCTGACAAACCATTCTTCACTCACGATCCGATAGCGCGGGTGCCGATCATCCGTGATGCTGACCGTCAGGTTGGCAACGCTCTCGGCCAGCTTGTCGGGAGCCCCCACACGTACCATCGCTTCGCGTAGGACTTTTCGGAGTTCTTGCCTCTCAGGGATGCAAGGCAAAATGTCCATGTGGAATCGCATGTTGTCCGCATATTCAAGACACCAGCACCTGTGTTTTTCCTTTTTCCCCTCCTCGATGCGGCGCGCCACACGGTAGTTCTCAATTTCCCGCCCCACGAGTTGTTTCAGTTGTTCCTGCGAGAAGGTGCCTCAGTGGTCAGGTCAAAACCGGCCATATGTGGTCACTTGAAAACCGGCCATAGGATGTAGCCCGGGACTTAGGATCTTTTACCCTGCCGTTCGCTTTCCGGGCAAGTCTAATCTCCGAG
>Ga0187819_10000008_pt1 | contig 104096 bp, 93 predicted proteins | sample NC_wetland_sal_i_15_FD_132411 | JGI IMG/M metagenome (GOLD analysis project Ga0187819, IMG submission 132411) | Wetland sediment microbial communities from Neuse River Estuary, North Carolina, USA - SO4_4 | ecosystem: Environmental > Aquatic > Freshwater > Wetlands > Sediment | place: USA... | reverse complement strand
GAGCAACCACTGGAGGTCAGTCGCGGGGTGAGGCATCTCAATGTCTATCTCCCGCTTGGGAGCGCTGAGGGTCCTTACGAAGTGCGCATCGCGACGACAACGGGAAGGGCGGTTTTCACGACAGAGGGTGTCGCTTCTCTGAAAGATGGCGTCACGTCAATCCAAGCGGCCGTCGACCTTTCTTCCACGTCCTCCGGACAATACGTTTTCCAGGTCCGGAGGCCTGATTCTGAATGGAATTCTTATCCCCTCATGTTGCGATGATTCCTTCACGGCAAAGTCCCGTGAGCAAGGTGAGCTTCCGACAGGGGCGGTTCTCGTCAAGGTGGATTTCTTCCGTGTTGCCCGTCATCCACCCGGGAATCGGCTGGAAGCGACATGGGAGCAACTTCCCAGATCGGGACTGGGCAGTCAAGCCATTGCGCAACGTTTTTCGCAATGCCCCGTGGCCAGCGTTGACTGATTCATCTTTACGACGAATCATTTGCTCTCTGTGCTGTCTGGTTTAGAGTAAGACAGGAGTGACCGGGAGATCACAATGGAAGAAGGGAAATTACAACTGGGGAACGAAGCTGTCGCCGTCCAGTATGAGTTACGGGTGACGAACGTGGGGAATAAACGCCAACTGACTGGAACATTAGTCGTCGGGCCAAATCTAGGACCCGGACTGACACACGCAATTACGAAAATGACGGCGGCAAATCTCGTCACGCATGACGGTCAGGTGCTTTGGGTTGAATTCACCAGCAATCAGAACGGTCATACGATAGAGTTTGCCGCTATTCCGCCAAAAGGCTTCATCATCAACTAATTTGCCGCGTAAGAAACGTCTTTCATAAACCCGCGCTGAGTGCTTCCTGCTCAGCGCAGGTTTTTCTTACCACTCGCTGCATCAAAAACGGTTGTTTCTGGCGCCGGTTCCTTGTCGGGGCGAATAGATCGTGATGACTACGTGAGGCAGAATGTCGGTGAAAGTTTTGCGCCGGACAACCTTATGGCTGGGAATCGCCGTTATCGGCTGACATCCCGGCTCCACAAGGTCTATACAAATGGTACCGTGATGCGCTCCCAATACTCCGATTGGAACTTCTAGCACTCCATGGAAGAGAACCTGATCGCATTCTGCGAGGTTTGTGCCATGGCCCGCAAAACAGCCGAGGTTCTCTGTGCCTGTGAATACTCCAGTCAACGCCTGTCCGTGCCTGCGCACAGTCTTTTGGCCATAGCTCTTCATGTGATGAGTACCGTCCAGGTGATAGCTTGCGTGTGGCGTCCAGTCCCGCTCAGCGCGTGGCACCATTACAAAAAACTCACCCTTGGGCGAACGCCGAACCCATAACGTCAGCCAAAGGTCAGAGCCATCGCGAATCGCAACAGCGTAGAGATATTCCCCCGGTTGTGGCGGTCGCAGCTTCATGCAAACAGAATAGCGCTGCCGGAGTTGGCCATAAAGGTAGAGCGATTCCCACCGGCAATCGCAATGGCGCCGAATCTGTTGCGTCAAGTCGTGACGTGCTTGCTCGATGGGGTGGAATCGGCAGTAGCCCGACGGCACGCTCGAATAGATGTCACATCCAGTAATCATCTCCTACGCTAGGAGAGCGAGCTTGGAAGACGCCCGGGCGCTCGCCGAGAGGCTATCAGGCCTTGCGTTTCTCGATACAAACGTCATCGATAATGGGGATGATTTCCCGAAGCACCTTCACGAGAGAACGCTGAAGTTGCAGCAGCAGCTCAACCGTCATATTCCCAATAACGACAGCGAGGTGATTTGCTCACGCGCGCTCGTTTGCCCTCTCCGTCACCTTCCGTCGTGAACGCACGATGCGTCTCATCAGGCTCACCCGAAATGCCCCCCTTCCTGTTACCCAACACACGCTCTAAGATCTAGGTATGGCCCTCGACCCAGCTGCCCGGCAATACGCCGACAAACTGTTCCAGCAGCGCATGGAAGAAATCCTGAAGGAGCAAGCCACAGAACTCGCCAGGGTGCGCCAGGACCACGCCGCCCGAAACATGACCTTGTCCGGGAATTATTTCACGACTCAGGCAAAGGTGTATGTTCGCAATGCCGAGCTCTTGTCACAAGCGCGCGCCGATTCTCTTCTCCAGGCCTATGAGAAGGCCGGCATCGCACTCAACGACACAGCCTTTGCCGAGATCCGCACGGAAGTCGCCCAGTTCTGTGAACAGCAAGGGCGGAACATCGTACAAGCGTTAACCAATGGAATTGGCCAATCGTTCGGCAACCAGGCTCCGAGCGGTCTTCGCGAAGCTCTGTCCGGGCAGGTTGTCAGCCAAATCAGCGGTGTATCCGCGCGCGTGACACGCAAATTATCTATCATACAGGATGAGAGAAAACTGGCTGCCCGAAATGCAGCGGCCGGCCAGACTACGGCACAAACCAATACCGGGCAAAGCACGCCGAGCCATCGCAATGGCGCTGCCGCTGGTCCTCTCGCGGCTCCCAAGCCAATCCCACACGCGAAGCCGCACCTCTATTACTGGAGGTTTCTGCTTGAATTTGGACAAGAGTGTTATCGCACCTGGAGGTGGGAGCTGCTCGCTTCGCTCGTCGTTTCTTTCGTTACCTATCTCATGACGAAGGGCGATGATCCTTTGGCTTGGCGGAATTTCAAGGTCGCATTCCTTGCCACTGCAATCACCCTTGCGGCTTTCGCTTTTTGGCATCTCGTTCGCACACCCTGGCTTGTCCACCGGTCGGTTAACGCGTCAGCGGAAGCAACAATTCATTGGAGTTCCGCGGTCTTTGGCATCGTCGTCCTGATCGGTCTTGGCGCTGGTGTTTATTTAGCGGTTGGCTATTTAATCGCTGTCCCCTCACCACCCCTTGTGAAGATTGTTGCTCCACCTCCACCCGCCACCCTCGCCCAAGCGCAAGAAATACCACAAAAAGCCAACAAAACGAGCAGTGTTCCTCCATCCGTGAACGCGTCACAGTCGCCGAGCGCTCGCAGTCAAACTCCATCCCCAACGCCTCCGCAGGTTGCTCAGTCAGGTGCGCCAGCAACATTTCTCGATCGCGTCGTCCAGGAAAACCGCAGCTTAACTCCGGATGATCGCAACCGACTTTCAACCGAGCTTTATGAATGCGACCAATTCATAAAGCAGAGTCAGGTGGTCGGATACAAACTCAATCAAGAGTTCGGCAAACTGAACAATGATCGGCAAAGCGGAGCACTTGCAAAGAACGTGGACGAGCATATAAAGGTTCTACGAGACTTGGGCATTTCCGCGATGGACCAGTATCACGGATTGCAGCGGCTGCAGGAGAAATGGCAGTACTTTCCAAACCAAACGGAATATGTGTTTGGGGACAATCCGTATAACGCGGGCGTAGGTTTGTTGGCAAATGCCACGGAAGGGATGGCTAACGCACTAACCTCGTGGTCTAAGATTGCCAACCGCGATCAGCGGGACATTCTCAACATCGAGGCACAGCAGCAGGTGGATTTCGAAAAGAATTTGCGGCAGTTCTTTGACTGGGCCAATGTCTCTCTCCAGCGCATAAGGCAGATGAGGCAATCCTTAGACCCGAATGGCGTTGTTCAACCACTTCCCACAAACGCAGTGGCACCCGCCGTGGGTATGTTTTCATTAAATTCTTCTACGACGCCATGAAACCACTAAGACTCTGGTTGCCGATGAATGACAGGGAACAAGAGATCATCGTCCCCGGCCAGTATGTGGAAGAGATCATGCTGCCAGCTGCGGAGCACGAGGCAGGGCACATCATTGCGGCGTATCATCTGAAGGCCCGAGTTTTGGGAATTGCCGTAGGATTCTTGCCGGAGCGAGGCCAAGCCGGAATGTTCCTTCAAGCTCTCTACGGTTGGGAAGGCACTCCTCAGGAATCTGAACTAGAATTCGAATGCATCGTAAAGGCAGCGGGCCCCGCTGCCGACCTTTTGTTCCGTGGCGGATTTACGGAACGAGCCGCCAGTGGCGATTTGGCGGACATAAAAGACATGACAGGACGCGCAGAACTTGAGCCATTCTTAGGGAAAGCCAAGGCGATTCTGTCGGGTTATGCCAAGGAATTTGACTGTATTGCTCGCTCGCTCCGGGTTGCCATTGACTCCGAGGAGGAACGTATCATGCAACGGTTGCCGACAGGCACAGTTGGCGCACTCCTCTTAGGCGAACCACAGCTCTTGCAGTGTCTTTCCAGCAGTTCTGCCCCTACGGGCTAGGATTGGCGTTATGTCGCCGGAAGTTGACCAGAAACGGCGATGGGGAAGCCACAGTCAGGTCTTGGGCGAATCGTCGGCAAACCTCACCTTACCGGATTGTGTCAGGGTTGCCCGTTTTTATCGGGAGTTGAGTTTCGCCCCCAATCAAGGCTTGGGAGAGTAAGCAAAGATGGGTCCTTTCAGAGCGATGACCCTATGTTTTGGGACGTTCGTCCTGGGCTCTGCCGGGACGTTGTTCCTCTAGCTCATCAATCCTTTTGAGCTGCTCTCGATAGCAGCCAGCCTCATGCAGAATCTCGCCGTTGTCGTTGTAAATATAAATCCGAAGATACAACTCGTCATTGCTGGCAGCCAAATCTAGTGCCTCGTCGAAAGTTTCGCAGTCTTTCCAGAGAGGGCCGCTTGACCATGTGAGGGTGTCTACCGGATCGAGCCCGATTACCCGGTATTGCCCCTTGGGGGCACGTACTTCCATCGCTCACCTCGGTGGCTGGGGTCTTCTCTAAGTACGCTAACCTCGCCCCGAAAGCAAGCAGAAAGGCCAACCGGAAGTTATCCAAGCGGCCACCGGGCCGCGTGGGCGGAATATCGCAAACTGACTGATGGTCTGCCAGGTAGAAAGAACGTCACGCTACAAGCCGCTCACAATCTCAATGGCCTTTTGCATCTGAGGGTCCTGTCCAGCGATAAGATGGTCGGGCAGCAATTCGACGGGAACGCTGGGGGACACCCCCTTTCCCTCGATTAGTCTTCCCTGCCACGTAAGATAGGCGGCGACCGGCAATCCCACAATGTAGCCGGAACCAGCTTTAAACGTAGACCCACTCAGCAAGCGAGCTGCCGTCTTTGTGCCGACGATTGTGGCAAGTCCATTCTCTTCTGCAAATGCGGCTACCATCTCGCCAGCGCTCGCGGTGTGCTCGTTGACAAGAATCACCACGCGACCGTGAAATCTCTGTGGACCAAGCCCCTCAGTGACTACGAGAATCGATTTGTCAATGAAGCCATATCGCAGGGCCAGCCAGAAAAGAGTAGCCTTGTGCGAAGGTATGTGGCCAAACCTTGGCAACTTCTCCCTTGCATAGCCCTTCTCTTTCCGCGCACGAGTGAGGCTGTATCCGACCTCCTTTTTTCCGGGAGTCAAATAGCTCATCAGCCGCAACCCACCGATGCCCCCTCCAGTGTTTCCACGAAGGTCCACGATCAAGCGAGTCGAATCTTTGAGATGAGCGATAGCTGTGTCAAACATTTTGGCAAGATCAATACCAACCGCTCCCGGAAACATGGTCACCTTGAGCCAACCGATCCCATCGGGAAGCTGGGAGCACAGAACTGCTTTGGGTACGATCACCGGATGGCTCTTCGACCTTGGCGACGGGACAATCAAGCTGCCTACGATCCGTTTGCCATCCGGTTTGTGGACTGCATATTGCGAGTCTTCGCCTACCGGGAAAATCGGTGGTTCGGGCGGCATCAATTCTTTATTTCGGACTTGAAGAAGAATGTCGCCTGGACGCAGGCCTGCGACATGAGCTGGGCCGCCTTCGTGAACGTCTTGGAACATCCAACGCTGTTCCCCATCAAAGCTGCAACGCATGAAAGTTGCGGCGATAGCGTGGCGGCCCGGGATCTTCGCACTCTTTGAGTGGCGAAAACCGGTGTGGCTGGTCTTCAACTCGGCCAATAGGTCCTGTATCTGCTTTTCGAATTCTTCATCGTTGGTGCTTCTCAGGATTTGGTCTCTCCTGGCTTTGGACAATTCCTCCCAATTCGCCCCGTACATGCCAGGATCGAAATGTTTCCGCGTCACAAGCTCGCAAACGTGGGAATACACCTTCTCTCTCGCTTGATTGTCGAGACTCATCGGCCCCCCAGTGAAATCGCAGTCCCCCCATCTCCGACCAAAACAAATGCCCCCCAATAGTAAGCTGGTACTTGTCTACCGTATTTTGCGAGCAAGTCAAGTTTGGCCTGCCGCAACGCCGAGGCCGTGTCCTGGCCCTCCGCGATGTGCGTGTAAAACCGTTCCATAAGAGCGAGCGTGTATGTATCATCGGCGCTCCACAGGCTCGCTACCACTGACTTTGCACCACTCACAAGAAATGCCTCGACCAGATTCGTGACTCCCTCCTCCCCTTGGAGCTTTCCAATCCCCGTGTTGCAGGCAGAAAGCGTCACGAGGTCGGCGTTAAAACGAAGGCGTATGATCTCACGAACCTGCAATAGCCCGTCATCGCGAGAAGTCGTGTCCACGCCCAGCACAAGCCCTGATCGCTCAGGAAATTGAGTGTCGGCAAATCCGTGCGCAGCAATATGAATGATTTTGAAATCCGCTAACGCAGCAGATTTGAATGCGGTCTCAGTGGCGCCAGTGCCTAACAACACGACTCCATCTTTGCCGAGAATTTCGTTCACTTCGATGACTTCTTCGCGAGTCTGCGGCAAGTCATAAAGAGAACTGCCGAATGTGTCCGACAATCCACGCATCAACCTTTGCTTAACTCCGGTTGGCTTGTCTACCTTCGCAGAAATCCTGCCCTGATTTTGATATGGGACATCCCCGACCCCCAAAAAGGTCCGCCGCGAGGGCTGCGTTTCCTTCATGTTCCTAAGGACAGTCAAGACGGTGGACGCAGGCACATAACTAAGGGTCTGCCTTTCCAACAAAAGAGAGCCTGTTTCGTCGCGTAGGGTGTCGAATGGCAATAGATTCAGTATCCCGTCGGGAACGACGATGAGCCTTTCGCTAGCTGCCTCTTGAGGGAGCGGGCTCAGTAGGACCTTGTAGAGTTGTTGCGCAAGGCCGATGTCATCGCGCTTTGCTCGCGTCTCATCCAGGAATTTACGAGTCAACTCTTCAATCTGCTTCCGGCCGGCCGGCAATGCTTTCACACCCTCACTCTTCTTGGAGATCCAAACACAATACGAGTGCGGCTCACTGAGCACGTATTCGACGAGAAACTCGTCGGGACGCAGGCTGGATTGGACTGCTTTCAAGGATGCTGGTTTCTGAAACCATCCCGGTTTCGATTCTCTGCGGTCAGTCCGCGTCAACTCGAGCCGACGCTCGTTCTCAACCAGTTGATCGAGTAAGACGGTCCGGTCTTTCGCATTTTCTGACCGCATTAATCGAAGTTGTAAATCGGAGAGGCCCTCTTCGAGCGTCCGCGTTTCGCCAGATTCACTGTTGCTAAACGAAATCCTGTTTTCTAGCAGGGCTGCCGCCGTTCGCCCTCTAACTTGTTCCAGTACGTTGAGCGCCTGCTCGACTTTTCCCTGCCGCGTCTCTAGTTCAAAGTGGTGCAAGTATGTCTCGCTCATAGCTCCGGCCAGGGAGCTACTCCAGTAAGCTTCATGTAGGTTGACCAGCATTCCGTTGATCACGTCCTCGGCGTTTTCATAGAGTGCCTCTGCTTCGCCTAAGGACCCTCGTTGGCCTTTAAGGTCTGCCAAAACTGTCAGGTCGCGAGGGAGATAGTACCTGTCGCCCACTCGTCTACTGGCATCGACCCCGAGAGTGGCACTTTCCTCCGCGGATTGAAGATCCCCTGCTTCTCGATACAGCCCGGCCAAATCAATCATTGACTGGCCCACGGTACGATAGAACTTGTACTTCTGTGCGAGGTCGCCAGATTGCTTGAGATACTTCATCGCTACCTGGTGATCTCCCGTTCGAACCGCGAGTTCTCCCAACAGTTGGAGAATCATGGTTTCATGCCCGAGCTTTTGATTTTGTCTGGCTACAGTCAAAGCATGCTCCAACTTGTCTCGTGCTTCGGAGACTTTGCCCTGGCTTACCAGCGACTCGGACTCGCCTTCATACGCCATGAAGGGAAACCCTGCATCAGGGTTCGCACTGCTCGTCTTTATGGCGCGTTCGAAGAACGCAAGCGCTTCCCCGTATCGCTTGGCTTCGTTAAAGCCGTTGCCGAGCATTTCGAGGTATCGAACCTGTCCGCCCACATCGCCACTCGCCATCGCAGATAAGAGTGCATCCCCAACCATTGTTGCGGCGCGGCGGCTGTCACCCTCAAGAAAACCGATGATTCCGAGCTCTCCTTTTGCACGCGATTCCCATTGGGTCTCTCCCAACTGGTGGGCAATCGTTTGGGCCTCCGTCCAGGCACGTTTTGCGGAAGCCGGATTGATCTCCAAATCGGTGTATCCCTTCGCTGCAAGGCACCATAGCCGTAGTTTTGGGTCACTCTTGGCAACTGGAATCTCTAGTTGCTGCCCAAGCATGTCGGACACGTCAACCCACGACATCCTCTCGGACTGGGCACGAATCCTGCCCACGCGCGCGTACGTTTCATTTCTGCTGTCGCGCTTCTCTCTGAAGAGTTCCTCAGCGCGAACATAAAGAGGCTCCGCCTTTGGCCAATTGAAGAGCCAAGCGAGCCGATTTGCTTCTTCAAGCAGCGCTTCGGGATTATTGGAAGTTTTGGGATCGCTGAGGAGGTCCTGTGCGAGTGGTCGCAACACCGGTTTTCGCGTCAGGTAGATCCAAACGTACTTGTGGGAGATGCCGGCGACTAAGGCGCCGGCCACGACTACCAAAACGAGCACTGCTCGCAGGCGCCTCGATAGGAGCATCCGTGACCCTGGTCCCAATGGCCGCTGCTAATCTACTGTCAGGAATGTTCCCACATTGAATCGAAGGGAGTAAAGAGCTAGCGTCCACGCCCCGGCTTCTCGTGTTGCTTTGCCGAGTGCAAATCCTTGCCAAACACCTTAGCGGCCCAGTCCGGTATCGTCTGTGCGGTTTTACTCAATTTGCCACCGATGAAATGCGCCACTACGCGGAAGCCGCGGCGATGCGCTGTGTTGTCGTATACGAGCAATTCATCAGCATGTTTGGGAACTTCGGAGAGACTCTTCGTTGACTCCCGATAGGAGTCAACCACGCTGGACACGGGCACGGCTTGCCCACCTCGACTCATGCGCACCAACACCCGGCCCACATTCAAATTTGCGTCTTCCGTAGAGATAAAAAGAACTTTCGTCGAATACCCTGCTGCTTTGGCCTGGTCAAGTAGCTGCGTGTCCACACGAATGTCTTCGACGGCAAAAGAACGTCGCTCATCAAGAAACGGTTGTTGCTGGTGCCTCAAGGCGGGAACAAGGGTTGGGAACGGCTCTTTCAAGTAGGCTTCGTAGAAAGTTGTCTTACCGGCGCCTACCGGTCCTGCGATTATGAACAATGCTGGTTTTTGCTGGCTCAGGTTGTGATTTCCTCGTGTGCAATCTTGCGCGGACCCTTCCCGCGAGTGGGCTCAAAGCCTGTCTCTAATTTCTCAACGGGGGTTCGCTCTCCGTCAGGCGTTACCTTCACTGTCGCTTTCAGGTTCCGATCGTACTCGTAATATGACCCGTTCGGCTCTTCCGCCTCGAAGGGAACGGATTGCACTGCCGAAAGCTCCGCAAGCATCTCATGAAGCTCGCGACGTTCGGCCTCTGACATCGTGTCATACGAATGCACGGACGAACCCCGTCCCTTGGCTGGTTTCTTGACCTTGGATTCTCCGCCCTTTGAGTAAAAAACCAGAAGAGCACTATTCACTAGCTGATTCATCGAACAATTCCGCTTCTTCGCTACGTCATGAATGCGCTTACGAAGGCGATTCAAGATGACGACTTGCGTTTCTCTCCCGGTTTGTTTCTGTCTGGACTGAAGAGTCACAAGCTCGACAGTATTCAGGTCGACTGCCAGAAGCGCATCATTGATCGAAGTCGACAGTTCTCCCATAAATCTCGGTTTGTCCCGCAGGAGTTTGTCGAGGGAACTCAAGAGCCGAACGTTGTAGACTCCGAAATTAGCGCTTCGCCGCTTGGGCACGATTCCCTACTGTCTTTGGGATAGGTTGCCGCGACTGAAAATACGTCACGGGCCCGTACATGCAGATATATACACCACCCTCACCTCTTGTTCAAGCCACCCTACAATTCCGCGGGGACGTAAGGCGTCTCAAAGAGGATGTCTCGGTTCACACGCACATTGAAGCGATAGCCGATCGGAATCTTGACGGTTGGCTGGATGCTCAAATTCTTCCTGGTGACTTCCGTCCCAAGCTCGCCGAGTTGCTGGCCGACCGCGCTGGACGCCGTTTGACCTACCGTGGGCGTCGAGAGCAAAGAAGTGTTTTGCCTTTGCGACAGTTCGATCCCCGCTGTGAATACGCTCGTGAGCAGGGCAAAACCGACTAATCGTTTGTAGTGGTTATCAACCTTGTCGTGAAAACCGGCCATGCCTTGAATATCCTGGCCCATCATTCCATCGAGATTGATCGAGCTGCCATCGGGATAAATGAGACGCGACCAGATTACCTGCAAGCGGTTTTGTCCGTAGGCGATCTGAGAATCATAAATTCCAACCAGCCGCGATCCTTGGGGAATCAGGAGATATTTTCCCGTCGCCGTGTCGTACACGTTCGAGCGCACCAACGCCTTTACCTCGCCCGGCAGGTCGGAGTTGATTCCCTGCTCAAGAATGGCTGGGATGTCCCAGCCCATTTTCACTTCGTACTTACCGAGCGCCGGAGTGCGGGTGGATTTTAGATAATTATTGACGGCGCGTCCGCGCGTCTTTTCGAAGAAAGCTTGTTTCCGCTCTTGGTCGTTCTGCAGGTCGTAATCACTGCCAGCTTGCATCTTTGCACTTGGCGGAGCTACGCCGCTGGCGGAACCATCTGCTCCGACCAGTGCCTTTCCGCCTCCCAGGAGCGAGGCGAGCGGTCCGAATTGTTGCAGAGCATCGTTAATCGGACCTACACTCGGTGTTGACTGCAGGCCGTTTCCTCCACGCACAACCGTGGGCGCGTTCATTGCTTCCTGCTCTTGGCGGAAAGCTATCAAGCGCAGCTTTTCTTCAGCTGAGATTTCCGTCACACCACCAGTGGACGGATTGCTCTCGGTACTCGCGCCCCGCGAAGCAGAGCGATCCCCCTTCTGATCGTCGCGATACACCAACCCAGGAGGCTGCAATCCACCTGAGTCGTGCGTTTGACTTCCTTCTGCTATTCTCGCGGGATCGAACCCAGTCCGTCCGGGAAATGCCGGAGCTGGGTTCGCGACAGCGGGCGGCGCAATTTCTTTTACCAATTGATCTCCGATGCTTCGCGCCGACTCAGGGTGCTTCTCCTCATTCTGCGTTTGCGCCACCTGTTGCTGCTCACGACGCGCGTAGAGTCCGTATACGACAAGGACACCAACCACGACCACGACCCCGAGCACTGCCACGCCCACTTTTTTACTAATACGTGCAGTTGGCGGTGGTTCGGGATGCAGCTCTAACCCCGAAGGCGATTCGATTGGTTGTTTCTCGTCGGTCATGGCTGCGCTCCGGCTTCCGCAACGCTTGACGCTGGCTGGGCTTGGGGTACTTGCCCCGGCGACTTGCCACTGCTAACTTCCGCTTTACGAATCAACTCCACCTTCGTTTGATGTTTTCCCGATCCCAGGAGCAAGGCCGCTCGGTCGAAGAGACGATCCACAATGTACATGTTGTCTTTAACGCGATAGTTCACCATCTCCGAACCATTCGGCCCTTTCACTACGAGGACGGGTAGCTCGCGGTGAATCGTCTCAGCAGGCATTTGGATGTAGGTCTTCGCGCCATCGTCCAGAACATGCAAGGGCCGCGTCGATACATCGCCGCCTTTGATTTCATAATTCCAATACATATTTTCGAGCGCCGTGTTCGGCAACTCAGCGACACGCTCCGCCTGAGCCTTTTCCCTCTGTTCCGCTTCGCCCTGCTTCGCAAGGTATTCCTGCCACTTTTGTTTGGAATCTTCCGGGTAGGAGAACGCAACAAGAGCAACGTACTCATTCGGTTTTGATTCGAGACGAACGTAATAGGCCCTTCGGTCGGTAGGAACGACCATCGTCGTGTCGAGCCCGGCGATCCGCGGCTTAATGACGATGAGAGGTGTTGCGTCCGGGCCGCTTCCCGACACGGAAGGCGAAATCTCCCAACGGATGCTATCTCCGATGTGGGGCTCACCGACAATCTTCTCTCCGGGTTCCAATTCCAAGATGCAGACGTGCAGCGGCGCACAGACGACAACAGGCAAACCCCCGCCATAGGCGTACACCACTCTGCCGTCCTTGCCAGGCGCAGGTGCATTGCGGCTCTCCGTCCATTCGCGGCTCAACACCACCGCCTCCAAGCCCGTAGCGTTCAGCGCAACGTCGCGCTTGGGCTCGAAGGAGCGAGGCACTTCCGGCGAAAGAGGCGGAGGAGCGGCGCCCACGGGCAGCGCTGGAACGGTCGGCGCGTGCTTTGCCGCGCCGCTCCCTTGCGCGTCACCTGATTCCAGCACCCGCACAGCTTCCGCCAGTGGATACTTGTCGGGAGACGGAACGGGTTCTTTCTTTAACACCAAGGGGGGCGGTTGCGCGGGCGTTGCGTTTGGAGTTGGTGAGCTATTCGTTCCCTGCTGCGCTTGCGCCACCAGAATTCCCACGAAAGAGAAAGCCAGCGTTATCACTACACATTTCGTCTTCATGATGTCCCTCACAGAACTTTCGACCACGTAATATCCATGACGTAGATCCCGAACGGATTCACTCTCAGAACTGCCTCATCAGTTGGGGGATTGATCGCTACCGTGAAAATGCCTCTCCACTTGTCCGAGGAGATCGGCTTCCCGTCAAGCGTCCGCTGCGTCTCCGTCCAATCGACTTCATAGCTGTGCGGTGAGTTTGGAAGGATTGCATTCACTTCGACTTGCACCGTTTCGTGGGAGCCGCGCTCGAAGGGCTGATTCGTGCGGAAGTAATCGGTGACGATTGTTTGCGCTGCGCTCTGGCTGCCAATCATTGCGTAAACATGGTCGATAGAAACACGCTCGGCCAGGCCGTCGCTCGTCACGCCGCGCATATCCTGTACCCATTGTGTGATCGCCGCTTGTTTCATACGCTCATCGACCGTGGAAGTCCGATCGACAGCTCCTGCCGCGGCCACCCTGCCGAGAGAATCAACAGCCACCACGTACGGAGTGGTTCGAGGACGTGTCGCTACACCGAGTATGACGATGGCCTCAACAAGAGCCACGAGAAGCGCCAGAACCGCAGCTCCGCGCCATTGTTGCGCACGCTTAATCAAACTTCCGTAGCGTTCGTCCCACTCCCTCCGTGCGACTAGATAGGGACTTCCGATGGAGTCTTCTTTTGAGCCCAAGCGCTGCGTGAGTGCAAGTTCCTTAGCCATCGCTCCACCTCTCGTAATTAGCTGTCACCGTGTCCTGTCGAGCTCGACGGGGGTGCATGAGACGTTCCGTCGTGCGGGATGCGAACGCTGTTCATCGCATCCCGCGCGCGCGCTGCTGTGCGTTCAAGGGCGCCGAGGAAGGAATCGTTCACGCCAGCCGGCGAAGTGCGTGGCGGGCTCGGTTGTTGCCCCGACGTTTGCGCTGCGGGAGGACGCGACGGCGGCGCGGGTTGATTCGCGCTACCTGGCATACCGGCTTGTGTTGCAGCCGAAGATCCTCCCCCACGCGCGGAGTTTGGTCCCTTTCCATCGCCCCCACCGCCTCCGCCTAGCCGTGATGTCGCACCGCTTGCTCCATTCGCCCCACCGCCACCCGGCCCCCGTGATCCTGCGGCTACCGCTTCCTTTACTTTCGCCAAAGCATCGGATCCGCGCGTTGCATAACCCGTCGCAAGAACGCCTGCACCCGCTGCCGCCAATCCAACTCCCATCCCAACGCCAGCCAGGTCGCCGCCGCTCATCGAGGTAACGCCGCCCAGCATGGCGGAAGAGATTTTGGGAGACATCCAGCAAACACAGAGGAACATCACCGCGGCGGCCGCCAAATCAAATCCAGTCCGGGCAGGGTCGGGCGATGTAGCCGCAGTTTGTGCCACCGTTATCCAGCCCTGAGAGAGCGTCATCCCGGCTCCCACAAGCAAATAAAGCACAAGGATCTTCATGCCGACCGACACGGCGTAGGCGATGTACCTCTCGACATACGCCGCAGTCCACCGCGAACCGCCGAACCCAAGAAAAATTACTCCCGCACCAATCACGAGGTAGCTTTCGACCATCGCCACAACGAACTGAATTGCTATAGCGAGATAGGCAATGAAAATAAGGACTGCGCAAAAAACGAGCGCCATGCTACTCGAAAAACCCGTTAGAAAATCCGCACCCTTGAGTGATGAAAGAAGATCGACGGACATATTCACGCCAAACCCGACGATTGCGCTTGGCCCCAAGGGACCTACGGCCGAGGCGTTTTGGCCGAGGATGTGAAAGCTGTCCATGATGGCGGGAATCCAGCCACCTCCACCTGGCGTAACTCCGTAAAGCAGGATGGCGTAGAAAATTCCGATCCACATAATTTTGCGGACGATCGCAGCAGTGAGCGCTTGGAAATCGGCTTTCTCGATTGCTAGAAGAGTGAAGCTCCAGGCTACCTCGATGCCCGCAAGCAAAAAGAAGAGACGCTGCGCAGCACCGAGGAGCTTTGTTATCCAACCGTTTTGGAGACCTTTATATTCGTCCAAGATGCTCGATGGGCCGTTAACGGAATTGGGTCCTTGAGCATGCGCGAGAGCGGCGGCAGTTAACACAACAACGCCAATCACTGCCACATCGATCAATACTATGCAGAACCGCCGCCCTCTACCCTTGCCCGACATGTCCTCACCTCAATACTTCTTGTCGTCTGTCTTGATTGGTTCGTTTCCAATCATTGTTGAAGATATAGCCGCGCTACACACGCGACCTTCGGTTGTGTCGCTCCAATTCGCGGGCTTGGAATCTTTTACTTGTAGGCATTCCCTTTTGATTTCCTTTGCCAGTTCTTGATGTTTATTGAACCAATCGTAGATGGACTTTGTGGTCGCCTGAGACAACTCGCCAAATCCTGTATCCTCAACCTTCTTCACGATGGGGCTTGGCGGTTCCGCCTTCTTGCAGCCCACGAACCCAGCAACAAAGACCAGAATCGAAACCGCCATCCATGCTCGTTTCATGTTGTCTCCTCTGCGGAGTTAGTATTTTTTTTGATCGGTGATGAGCGGCTGCGTTCCAAACATTTGCTCCAGAGCCGCCTTGTCCGCTTGTTCCTTCTGTATTTGCTCCGCCTGATATGCTTGTTTACTCTGCAAATCAACCAACATCAACTGGCGGAGCGCCATCAGTTGCTCCACCTGCTGTTCGGCAATTTGATTTCCAACTTCTGCTGCCTGCATCTGTCCACCTGCGCCAGTGGATATCAGGCGAAGCTGGGCGAGCACGGATTGTGCACTGTTCAGTTGCTGGCCTTGCAAGCCCACGGCCCGCAACGTGCTCAGCGTCGTATCGAGCGAGGTCTGCGACCATTTTTTATAGCTGTTAAAGTAGCCGGAGTTGCTGGAACTATAGCCAGGGAACGTATTGCGAAACTGCGCATCGAGATTGCCCATCGAATACGCCAGGGCTTGCCCACCTTGAACGATCTGCGCGAGCTGCCCTAAGTCTTGTTGTATTGAACCAAAGATCTGCTGCGGCGACCCCTTCCCCTGTTTCAACTGTTCTGCGAATTGCTGCATTTGCGTCTCAAGCTGAATCCCTTGCCGGATGTAGCCCAAAACCAGTTGGACGTGATTTAGAATCTGCGTCCATTCTGTTGCCACACCCGCCAGTACTCCCGCATCTGTGGGCGTTGGAACGCCCAAGAACAGTAAGGACAGCACAACCGTGAACACCATTACTTTTTTCATGCCGATATTCTCCTCTCAAGAACATCCTCAACTTCACGCCACCAGTCCGCCCAATCGGCGCGGCCTCGTTGGCGCAACCACTCCGCTTGCCAGGTTCGCGGGTAGGCGCGGATTACCTCCTCCGCTTTTTTGCGGTCGTCCGGGCTGTTCACGCCGACAAACGCTAGCGCAACGCCGCCCAGTCCCAGCGAAATAAGACGACGACCCTCTGGCGAAATCACGTAATATTGGCGCTTCGGAATGGCGCCCTGGACAATCTGGATCTCCCGGTCATTGAGGCCCACCGCTTCATACAAACGCCGCGATTGGACGTTCGCCGCCTCGGCATTGGCCAGCAAGATTTTCGTGGGGCATGCTTCCATGACCACATCGCTGATACCGGAATTGAAGATGTCGGAGAGATTTTGCGTGGCGAGAACTACAACGGCGTTCAGCTTTCGCAACGTCTTTAGCCAATCACGCAGATATTCGCGGAACAATTCATCCCGCAAATAGACCCAGGCTTCATCCAGAACAATTAGCGTGGGACGCCCATCGAGTTTTTTCTGAATTCGGCGGAACAGGTAGAGGAGGACAGCAACGGTGGCTTTGCTGTTGCCATCACCGTACTTCATGAGGTTGTCCATTTCGAACACCATCATGCGGCTGTCCCGCAATCCGTCCTTATCCGCATCGAGCAGGCGGCCGAGGGGTCCGCTCAGTGTGTAAACTTCGAGCGCCGAGCGAACTTCCTTGTTCTGCACCGTTGCCAAGAAATCGGTAAGCGTCCGCCGCGGCGAGGCTTGCATCAACTTCATGGCGTCCGCCACTGCGTTCCGGTGTTGGGGTCTCACGTCGAGACCACCGAGTGTGCAGAGTTTTTCTATCCAGCTATTAGCCCAGGCTAGGTCGTTGTCATCAGTCAGGTCCGCCAGCGGATAAAACGACAAGCCATCGGTTTCACCGCCGAGATCGTAAAACTCCCCCCCGCAGGCCCGCGTCAGCAACGCGAGCGAATAGCCTTTGTCGAAGGCGAATACCTGTGCCCGGGGATACCGGAAGAATTGCGCAACAATGAATCCCAAAAATGTTGATTTTCCCGAGCCAGGCGGTCCCACCATGAACGTGTGCCCGATATCTCCACAGTGAAGATTGAAGCGGAACGGAGTTGAACCCGTTGTCGCGGCGTACAAAAGCGGTGGGCTCTTCGGCGGATAGAACGGGCAGGGAGTTTCTTTGTTTCCAGCCCATACCGCGCTTATGGGAAGAAGGTCAGCCAGGTTCAGTGTATGCAGGACCACGCGCCTGACATTACGGTAGCCATCCCCAGGAAGGCTTCCCCTCCACGCTTCTACGCTATTCACGTCTTCAATCCGCGCAGAGAAGCCTAAGTTTTGGACCGTCTTCGCCACCATCGCGACGGCTTCCTCGACGCTGGCTTCGTCCTCATTGCCGCAAATCACCGTTGTCGTGTATTGGGCGAACAGCACGTCCCCCGCAGCGGCAACGCTCATTGCCTCTTCCGCATCAACGCTCATTTCTTGTGCATGTAGGTTCACAGCCCCTGTCTGCGTTTGCATGATTTGGTCTTTTAGGCCCCGCATCTTAGAACGCCATTTCTTTCGGACCTTGTCGAGAAACGAACGCGCTTCTTCGGGGTCCATGAGAATCGCCCGCGTATTCCAGCGGTATTCGATGGGCAACGTATCGAGCGCCGCGAGAATCCCGGGGACGCTCGCCTTGGGGAATCCATCGATTGCAACCACGCGCAAGTGTTTGCGCCCAATCCGCGGGGTTAAACCACCTACGAAATCCTCCGTCGCAAGCATGTCGTTCAGATACACCGGGAATTCAGGTAGCCGGATGGGATGATCTCTCCAGGACACACAGCGATGTACGTAGCGCAGCAGTTCGTCGTGAACTATTGGATTGCCGGCATCATCTTTCGTGTGCACCGCTCTCAAGCGCGTCACGGCGAACAACGACTTGAAAACATCCTCGAAACTCGCAATGCGGCTCTTGAAATAGTCCACGATGCGCGCGGCATTACCCCTCTGGTCTTTCATTCCCTCAAACATCCAGCCTTTAATTTTTTCTTCCCGCGCGATAGGAGGAAGGTAGGTCAGCGACAGATAGTAATCGCTTTCGAAATGCACGCCCTCGGACATGAACTGCTCGCGACGCTCATCGTCGATGATCTTTGTAATCGAGTCCGGGAACTCTTGATGTTCAGGATAGCCGGGAGCCGGGGAGCGCACGCTGTCACACTGCACCATCCAGCCCCCGCCAAGCCGGAGCAGGGCTCCCAAGCGCCCGCTCAATGCCGCCATCTCTCCGTTCGTCGCGGAACCGAGATCCGGTCCCTGAAATTTCCAGGCTGCAAGCAGCCCGCCGTCCTGCAGCAAGAGAACTCCGTCCTCAATCAAGGAGTCGTACAGAAGAAGGTCAGCCAATCCAATCGCGTGACGGCGCTCTTCAACAAGAGGCATGGTCTATCTCCAATTTACTGGGGTCGTCGTGTGAGGAGCGGACATCCGGCTCTTGGCGGGATAAAAATCCCGATAACCAATGTGCCGGATGTAAACATGACGCAAGAGAGGGTCCACCTTCGCCATGCGTGCGAGAACCCCCACCGCAATCAGCCACAGAACGAGGCCGCCAAGAATGCTCCACCACTTCATCACAGCAAAGACCAACATCGCCGCGAGAATGGCGGAGACCAAAATCAATTCGCGGTCCCCGCCCATCAGCAATTGCGGGCGGTTTGCCGACTCATGAAACGGTACTTCCCGTGGTCGGTCCATGATTAAACGACCGCCGCGCCTACCGCGAACAAGCCTCCCAGCAAGGCAGCCGCGGAAATGATGAAAGCTATCGCGCAGACGGCGTACACCGCACGGCGGGCAAATTCATTCCACTCACCGCCGAAAACTAGCGTTACGCCGATCGCCACTAACGCGATAATCGCGATTGCGCCTGCTACGGGACCGCTCAACGACTGTTGCAACCGTGTTAGCGGTTGTTCCCACGGCAGGGCCTGTCCGCCCGCCGCCGCGGAGGCAGGCAAACTGAGAATTGCCGACGCCAGGGTGAGCAAGCCCGTGTGCGCTACGAGACACCGCCATTCCACTTTTCCCCCAGATACTTTCATTTTGTATTTTCCTTTCGTTCTTAAATTTACAACCAGCGACCACTCGCTCCACTAACGGCAAACCACACCACTAGTGCAACGAATCCTGAACACAGGAGCGCCGCCGCAAACAACACCACCAACGTCCGCCGCGTTATGTCCGGCAGATTCAGCAGCGTGGTGACGAGCACGCCCGAAAAACCCAAAACCATAACCGCCAGCGCGAGGCGCTCAGCTCCAGGGAAAGCCATCTGCGACATTCCCATGCCAGGAAGGAGAGAAAGAGCTGCACCCAAAAGCATCGCGGCGACTGTGACGAACAACCCACACGAAAAAGCACTTGTGTCATGCGCCGACTCTATTCCGCTCCGCTGTTTTCTGTTTTCCATGAGGCTTCCTACACATACTCCAGCTTGTAATCTCCGTCGCTGTACCCAGTAACTACCGCAACCTCGCGGACCTTGCGACCCGCCCGAATGCTTGGTTCGCCGTCCACGAAGACGACCACATTTACAGCTTCGGCTATCAATTGCTGTTGGGGAGCCGCAGTCGCTTCCGCCACCAGACTCTCCAAGCGAATCAGTGCGCCGTGCGCATCGTTTGCATGCACGCTTGCCGCACCCCCCGGATGTCCTGTGTTCCACGCCTTGAGCATGCTCAACGCTTCCGCACCCCGCACTTCTCCCACGACAATCCTTGTCGGCTTCAACCGCATGCAGGCCCGTAGGCAATCGAGCATCGACACACGCCCGACCGCGAGCAGCGCGACCGAGTTCTTTACATTGCATTGCAATTCGGGCGTATCTTCGATGATGAGGACGCGGTCGTTCGGTGAAATCCACGCCAGTTCATCAAGGACAGCGTTGATGAACGTCGTTTTGCCCGAACCGGTTGATCCGGCAACAAGAATATTTTTCCGCTGCTCTATCGCGGCGCGGATCACTTCCAAGTGGCGCTTTCCGCGCACCGACTCCAAAAAGTAATCGCGACGACGCTGGAGGTTCAGCGCATCGCTCTTGTCCGTGAGAATTCCGTCGATCTCGTACTCGTTCAGAGTGAATACGCAATGCGGCCGTTGCCGGATTGCAAATACCGGGTACCGCACCACTGGAGGGATCAAACCCTCGAAGCGGCTTCCATCCGTGGGCAGCTCTGTTTCGAGAATGGGGTTGTCGTGATTGATGACCGTATCGCGAATCGCGGCGATCGTGCCGAACGCACTTAAAGCTTGTGCGGGAGGCATTTTGCCAACAACGCGAAAATCCTCGTGAGTCCGCTTGACCCACACTTGCCCATCGGGATTCAGCAAGATGTCTTCGGTGCCATGATCTTGGAGGCAGGAGGCCACTAGCGGCCCGAGTTCCCGGACCAGTTTTTCATTCCGTCGTTCGCTGACTTGTTGAAGTTCGTGCATCTAGTCCTGCCAATTCGAGCGATCATCCAAATCTAAATCTATCCTTCTGTTTGAACACCTATGCTACTATACATACAGCACCATCTAGCAGCGACAAATAATTACCCCGATTATTTGCGGCTGTCAAGTCAAAAGATGTCTACGAGCAAAACCGCCGAAGCCGTCGAGAAACAGGGGCGCGCCATGATGGCAAGCGCTTTCGAGGTCGGCCTCTTCGATCCGAACGCTGCTCAAGGAGCGATGCTCCCGCGCGTGTGGGACCTTGACACGTTGCTTCGCTCCGTGTCTTGGCTGCGCTTAATGAATTCTCAAGGCCGGAATATCTATATCCGGCCGTGTGGCGAACACGCTCTTTCGCTTATCGACGACGCCAGCCCTCAGACCATCGAGCTGTTGAAATCAGAAGGCTTTGCTCCTGCGGTGGTTCTTGAAACATCTCCGAAGAACTTTCAAGCATGGCTCTGCCACGGGCAGATTCTGCCGAAACATCTTTCTACGTTTGCAGCAAGACTGCTGGCGTCACGCTTTGGCGGTGATCCTGCTTCGGCGGATTGGCGGCACTACGGAAGACTTGCGGGCTTTACGAATCGCAAAGACAAATATCGCAAGATGGATGGAACCTTTCCCTACGTGCGGCTTCATGAGGCCACGGGAGCGAGGTATTCAAAAGCGACCGCATTTCTCGCAGAAGTGAGAAGCCTATATGAAGCGGAGAAATCCAAGTTTGCGTCTTTCGCCTCTTTGCGGCGCCGGGGCCTGTGCCGTTCTAGTCTCAAGAGCATCGAGGACTTCCGTATGAAGCCCATCTACGGTGGCGACCAGACGCGCGTGGATCTTGCCTATGCCGTTTATGCTTTGGCCCACGGCGTCTCGGAAAACGACGCGCGCAACGCGCTGGCCTCGCGCGATCTTACGCACAAAGGAGATAGGAAACGACAAGAAGAGTATATTGATCGCACGATTAGGAAGGCTCGGGAGCGAATCGGAGACAATCGGAAAGACTAATGACCTCAACTCAAAAACTTAACATTCTTCCAGCACCGCAGCGTAAGCGGAAACAGACAGCACAACATTCGGCCCTACGCTCGATCCCAGCGAGCAGAGAATAAAATCGAATAATGACAGAAGATAGTACGCCCAAAGGAACGACCTCGGAACTTTTCTCGCCGAATTAGGAGACCTAATCTGGGACAAGTTACTGGATCGAGGAGTCCCGAATGATTGGGCAGATAGAGGCTTCCCATGGGTAAGAAGACAACGCGCATACCGATGCGCACGCTGCCGAATCACAAAGTGAAGTTGCAATATCTGGTCATTCCTTATGCCGACTTCCGAGTGGGTTCGCTGGATGGCTTCGACAATTTCAAGTTCGGACCCTTCCAGTTGTGGCGAGACACAAGCGACAATTGGTCGAAGTACCTAAAGTGTGTCAGACCTTCTAAGCATTTGGCGATGTACGTTGGGAGGGACGGAAAGCCCCTGGAGTCGATGTGGATTGCGAGCACCGAAAAGACCGACGGACTTGGAGCTGACCATTGGCAATGGCTAACGGCCTCGTTGTTCTATCTCGCGTGGGCACGCATTCCTTTCGTATCAATCGACAGAGCCGCCGCTGAGGATTTTTACGCCGAGTCATTTGTCGTTCCCGAAGGGGCAGACGCCGATTCTTTAACTCATGTGCGATGGTCAAAGTTTGGCACGACGATGTGGAGTGACATCAAGATTCATCCCGCCCTTGAAGTATCAACCCACGGAACTGCAATAAATCTTCCTCTCCCTGTTGCTCCAGACAATCCGGTGTTCTATGACCCGGCCCCGGGTGAATTGTACAAGGCCCTCGAGATAGAAATATCCAAGCCAGAGTCGCGACTACTTACGGGACTCTGGTTTTTGCACCAATCCTCCTACCGATCCGCGTACAAGTCTGGGTATGCCGAGGACATCCAGAACATTTGCAGTGCGCTCGAATCAATCCTGGATGTCACAAAGAAGGGGGACTCGGCGCATCAGGTGGCTGAACGACTGAAGACCCTCTTTCGTAAGTTGTCGCCTTCAAGTGTCGAGAAAGCCGCAGGTGCACGTTCGAAATCGGAGCGAACGGCAGTGCTTCAAAGGCTCGGTGAGTGGGTTCGGGCGCTTTACGCGGTGAGGAACGAATACACCCACGGGAAAAAGATCACTTCGTGGCTCTTCGGTGAGCGCTCTATTTGGCAGGATGCCTTTGAGGTTTTCAGGCTAGCGGCAAACCGCGTAATTCTGCGAGCGCCTGAAAGATGCCCCAGTTGGGGAAGCGCGCTCGAAAAACGCCTCATGTCGGTAGAGTATTTCGACGAAGCAGTTGCGTTTTTCAGTAGGAGGGGAGATTGGTTGACGATTGGGAAAAAAAAGAAGGGCCAGATCCCGGCATTGAAGGAAGTCATTCGAAAGGCCAGGTCGTTAGACCCTCAACTGATCGAATCCGTACCGAACAAAAGCTCTTTACGGCAGACCTTGTTCAACATCTGCACGAAGATTTGTCGCACACTAGAGAAAGCCAATCGACGCCCTTTGCGTGAAGAATCTCTTGCAGTTTTAACCGCCATGCGGGAAGCCTACAACGAGTCGAAAGATGACCGGGGAAAGCTGCACACTGACGAATACATTCGTAGAGTCGCTCCCAGCTTAACTGGTTGGGTACCGGCGATACCGATGGAGAGAAGCATCTTGCTCTACGAGTTGGTAGAAGCCTTCAAGTCTTTGCTGTCCGTGTACGGAAACTTTCATGGCCCCATTCTGAAAAGGCCCGTATTTCCGAAGCGCGGTGAGTAAAGCAAGGCGACTACCCTGAGGCGGTGATGCAGAAGAAGGTCTTGTGGTCGTAAAAGCGCATCAGCCAAATAGTCCCGAAGGGGTCGGGCGGAAAGAACGGGTCGAAGGCGTAGCGAAATGTTCCCGGCCCGATTGTCTTTAGATTTGAGGCCAAGCGGTCAATTCGGTCTCGTCCCTCAGCATTGGTCTTGAGATTGTCAGTTACTTCCCGGAATTCAAAACCGATACTTCCAGACATGCGCATATTGTTGTGATGAAAGAAGAGTCCTCTCGTGATCCGGTAGAGGGCGATTTCGATGCGCTGCGCGTCGAACGTAAAGCGCGCTATCTCGAGTTCGCATTTTTCGAGGAGGCTCCGGGCGAAACCGTGACTGGCCGGTCGGGCGAGACTGTTAATTGCGCGAACCGAATCAGCGTTTTCCTTCGGGAACTTCTCTCGGTCGATTCCGGTCGTGATGGCGATGCGGAAATATTCGTCGTGCTTCTGAAATTCGCCGTTGCAGGATTCGCAACAGGGAACGGTGACGAGGTCGCTCGGTCTTGGTTTGCTGAAGAGGCAGCGAGGCGGAACGTGGTCGCGAGTTAGCTCGCGCTGTTCACCGCAGTAGACGCACTCACCAATTGCCATACGCTCGATTATAACAAACGCTCGCACACGAAGCGGAATACCCGACCCAAACCGAAGAGCTCGCGGGCAGTCGCCAGGCAACATCGGCCCAACCTCCGCGCACCACGTCCCCCTTTTCCCTACACGTTTCGTCCCAACATGCGCCACAGCCCATTGTGATTGATGGTGCCCATTGAAACCCCAGGCGCGCTTCTGGAGGGCCTCCGTTGCTTAACGGCTTCCCGCCCGCTCCCGATACCCAAATGGTTGTAGGGAAAAACCATGCGGAGATTCATGCTCATGACTGACTTACGACTATCGGAAGACGACCGTCAGAATGTTTTTCCAGAGGAGCTTACGGTTGGACCGCAACTTGACGCCAGGGCTCTGCTGGAACTTGGTCAGGACGTGACGCAATCCTTTTTCTGTGCTTTGCCAGACGAGGTATGGGCTTCGGCTGAGGGGCGGTATCAGCCCGGACAACAGGAGCGGGACAAACGCCGAGCACGGGACAAAGCAAGGGGCGCCAGGGTGACCATAAGAGAACAACGAAGATCAGGGTAAACACCAAAAACGTTTTCCGAAATGCCGGTTGCGTGGCGCACTTATGATCGATATAAAACAGCAGTGCAAGGAAAGATCTCATTTCAACATCCTCGCAAGCAGCACTCCTAAACCAACACCGAGCACCAAAAGCCCGCTCGCCAAAACCACGCCCATTGCGACCCAACGGCGGACCGCGGAACGCGTGTATGCGCGGTTCAACTCTACGATTAATTCTCGCGCGTGCAATCGCCCAGCGTCAATATCCTTCTGAATCTCCTCACGCACGGCGATTCCGGCCTTCCGCGCCTCCCTTTCAACACTTCCCAACGCTTCGCGTTGTGCTGAGCGAAACCCCGCTTCTATGCCGGCGACCATTTCTTCTGCGCGGGCTTCGATACTCCCAATCACCTGCTGCAACACCACTTCGTTCATCGTCACCAAGAGCATCGCAGGGTCATCCGGCCTGAGCAGCATCCCGTGACGCGCTGCGACTTCTGCGGTTATCCGTTTTAAGTCGAGCGCGACTACAGGAGACATTGGACATTCCCTCTTGCTGACACACGCTTTCATTAAACGAATGGAATTGCGTCCAACTGTTCGAAGAGGTCGCGCTGCACAACCCGCAACCTCTGCTTCGCCATGATCGTAAAACCACTTCCATTCAATGCTTCCTCGAAAGTCATTTTATTGCAAATCATCTCTTCGACATCCCGGCCAAAGGTGTCCGTCGTACGACGCACGATCGCCACAGTGCCATGCACTTTACCCGCATGCTTCCTACATACTGCCATGTCCCTGAAAAGCGATCCGGCCGGCAGCACCGCACCAAAATATTCATTCAACCAGACGACGATATTCTTCTCCCGCGTAGTTTCAGCGAGTTGCTCGAACCCAGCTAGCGTGTCGTTCAGCGACTGGCCTCCAGTAATAACCGAATGAACGAACACCCGTTTGCCTCTCTCCCGCAAATAATCGAGCGCGTGGTTTTCTAAGATATAGTGCCAGAGAGGAATAAAAGTGGACGCACCCGTGTCCACAACGAACGTGCCCCTCTCTGTAAGAAACCGCTCCATGAGCAGGTCGAATTCACGCTGGTCGACGCTTCCCTCTTTCAAGAGATTCAGGCAGCTCACCGCCAAACCCCGATATTCGGACAGCGTCTGATTCACCGGGTCCGCATCAATGCCACGCACATCCTGCCCTTTCGACAATAAATATTGCGACAGGATCGCGGAGATCAGGCTCTTTCCAACCCCGCCCTTGCCTTGCAGCAAGATGTGAATCGATGCTCCACCGTTGGCATTACCGATTGTGTTTGTCATTCGAGTCCTCCGCCCTGTCCACCGGCGTTTTCATTTTCCGTGCACCCCGCCAATGAAAACCAGGCCTGTTTTCTTCAAGTCGTTTTAGATTCGCGAACGGGTCCCGCCCTTCAACTGCTTCTACTTTTGCTTCCGGCAGTGCTTGCACCTCAGAAGACTCATCCTGTTTCCCCCAGTTGCTGGCAGCGGTTGGTTTCCTCATTCTTCTGGCGCGCCATACTGCCTTGTGAAAACTGTGGTAGCTCATTTGCAGACCTTCGCTTGCGAGTGCCTCCCAAATCTTTTTAAGACTCTGGCCTGAATTCGCTGCCGCTTCTATTCCGGGAAGTAGAGAACGAATAAGCGCGGCTTTTCTCTCGGGGACGGCCCCGGCCAGTTTGTCCAGGCATTGGCGGTATTGTTTTTGCATTGACACTCTTTTCATGCTGCTGTACATATAGCACCATACCGTGGCGATGTAAAGTATGAAAAGGCTCTCGGTCGGCAAAGGTAGACGGAAGGCGGCCGAATTCGACAAAAGTGGCCAAGAGTCGGCAGTAGTCAACTGGAAGTCGGCAGGATTCGGCTGACGAGGGCAGTAGTAGACCGCAAGTCGGCAAATGTCGGCGGAAATCGACACTCTTCAGCAGGTGTAGGAGCAGCGTGCATGGAATGCAGGCGGATTATCAGGGACCGACACACGTATTGGAACATAAAGGGTTGTGGCGACGCTGCGCGTCTTTTTACATGGAAGTTCTTATTTTTCAGAAGGAAGGGATGTGGCGACTTTTGCTCGAAACGTGGCACAAATGTGCCACCCGCACGTTCTTCCACGTTTCTCGACACTTCGACAGTCCAAATGGGAGGAATATATGGCAAAACCCAGAACCGAACGGAGTCTGCTGTTTCCGAGCAAAGAATTCCGAGAGCAGGTGAGGAAGGCGTCGAAGGACCGGGGCTTCCGATCCGAACAGGCGTTCATTCTCGCCGCTTGCGAACGCGAGATTCGCAGGGGCGATAACGCCGAATCCGTAACGCAGTTTGAGGCCCGCATGGCGGCGACGCTTACGAACCTGGCGAAGCAGGGGCAAAGTCTTCACACGCTTGCCCAGGCGCAGGTGGCTCTAACAGACGTGTTGCTGAAGTACGTCATTACTTGTGTTGTGGAACCCCCCGACGACGCACTCCCCGCGGCACGCGTTCGCGCCAGGCTGCGGTATGAAAAGCTGGTGCGCGCCGCGGCGAAGGAGATCTCGAACAAAAACAGGGACACACTCCGGGAGATGCTAGCCGATGAATGACGAACCACCAGTTCGATTGCGACCGAGAAAGTCAAAACACGGCCCAAACGACAATCCCCGTAAGTACATAGGTGTTCTCCGGTCGATGCTTCGTCTCGTGCAGATGTCGAATCGACGACATGAAACGCGTAGCAGATATGTGGACGGTGGAAGTGCCCGTGCGCCGCGCACGTTCAATCAGCGCGTGGCCGTCCGGGTCAACTACTCCGCAAATAAGAATCCGGGTCAGTGGAAGGCACACGGAACGTACGTGGCCCGCGAGAGCGCGACGCAGGGAGGAAGGGCGACCGAGGCAGGGTTTAATGCGACCGATCAGAAGTTAGACATCGCAACCACGCTCGACAATTGGCAGAGTGCTGGAGACGAGCGGCTCTTCAAAATCATCGTGTCTCCTGAGTTTGCTGACCGCTTGGACCTTCAGAAATTCGCTCGCGAGTTGATGCGACGAATGGAGTGCGACCTAGGCACTCAAATTGAGTGGGTCGCCGCCGCCCACCACAACACTGAGCATCCCCACGTTCACATCGCGGTTCGCGGAGTTGACGAGGAAGGAAGGCCGCTTCGCTTGCCGAGGGAATATATTCGTGCGGGCCTGCGCGGGCGGGCCGAAGAAATCGCTACCGAAGCTCTGGGGTATCGCACCCCCGCGGATGCTCAAGAGGCGCAGCGCCGCGAAATAGCTCAGAACCGCTACACATCTCTCGATCGCATCCTGCAACGCTGCAACGATGGCTCCTCGACCCATTTCGAGGTGACTGCAAATCCGGATGACGACGCCCTGTCGGAATCGGCCCAGATTCTTCAGAAACACGTTGCCGCACGGCTTATGCACCTTCAAACAATGGGCCTCGCGCAATCCGTTGCAGCGCACAAGTGGCGTGTGCAGGCGGACTTCGAAAAAATACTCCGTACGCTACAACAGAGTGGCGACAGGCAAAAGATGCTCGCGGCGCATGGCGCACTGGTTTCCGACAAGCGCCTTCCCCTCCAGGTCACGACGCTCCGCCAGCTTCAAAGTGTGGCCGGCCGCGTACTTCTCCACTCTGAAGATGAACAAACCGGGAAGCGCTACCTACTGATCGAGGGCACGGACGGGAAAGTGCACTTGATCTATCACACCGAGGCTATCGAGGAGGCCCGCAAGCAAGGAAAACTCACGGTCGACAATTTCATTCGCATCGAGAAACGATTCGCGAAAAGAAGACGTATCTTGCATTTGGACGATATGGGAGATGCGGTTGCGCTCCTCCAGAACTCTTCGTACTTCGAAAAGGAAGCAGAGCTCTTACTTCGGAAGGGCATTCACGATGTCCGGCCAGTATGGGGCGGATGGCTCGGACAATACCAAGCGAAGCTGCAAATCACGTTACACCACGCTGAAACCCGTAAGCGGGGAAACCCGGGAATCTCAAGGTAGGATATTGACATTCCATCCCTTCATGGTGCTATATGTATAGCTACATTGAATAGCAGGTCAGAGAAGCCGGTTTGTTCTGACCGCTTAAGGGAGGTTTTTCGATGAATACCAACAACGCAGCCATTCGACAGGACCTAATCGAGAATTCCGTGGAGCACCAAGTCTCCACTCTCACAAGCTCCGCGGCTTCGCCGGGACAACTGGAAACCCTTCTCAACTCGGAACTCGATCACGATCTTATCGAGTGGCCCCGCCAATACCTGGAAACCTATCTCGATTCCGATGCGACAGGCCGCGTCCCCCTAAATCCCGAGCAACTCCAGGATGTTCTCGAAGCGGCCTTTGACCGCGACGGAACAGCCGCCCGCAATTATCTCGAAGAGTTGAACGGTGAACGTGGGCCGATGAACCTTGGAGACTCCACGCTGCAAATCGTAACTAGACGTGCTGAAGGGAAAGACACCGGCTACGAGCTGCTTTTCGATCCGACTGACAGCCAAGACCTGAAACACCTGATCGAGCAATTAGAGATCCGGGCGTGGGAGAAACAGAACGCGCAGACCACTCCCGCTCTCGAAATAAAACCCGATATCGAACGACGCGAGACCACTGCATCTGTCGCGACGCACCAGCCCGGAAGCGGAGCCGTCGAGATTCACGACAAAATTACGGGTACCGATGTACGCAAGTTGCTTGGCGGTGGCGAGTTGCCCGCAGGTCTCCAGTCCGCATTGAAAAAGATGCGCCCGGATGCACTCGTTAAAGATGCACAAACCGATAGCGGAATCTACCGCGGGGCGATCATCGGCGGAACAGATAGGAAGCTTATCCAACAAATTACTTCGCGCATCATGGTTATCCATCCGAAAGACCTTCTCGACATACTCCCGGCTGTGGGCGAAAACGTGCGCATTGCCTACAGCAACGACAGGGCCCGCGTCGTCCCGGTCAAGGACAGGAGCAAAACGCAGGAGGTGGGACGGTGAATCAATTAACTGCTTACCGAAAGCCAAGAGACCCCGGCTACGTCGGTGGGTTCTATTGGCCCCCAACAATCGTAGGTTTTATCGGCCTCTTCTTGACAAATGTAATTGCCACTCAGTTTGTGGCTTGGCGCTTCGAGAATCAGCCCGCACTCGGTCCCGCCTTGCTCCGTATCGGCTCGTTCTCTTTGTACGCACCTTATAAATGGCTCGTGTGGGTATGGACGGAAGGCGGCACCGCAGATATTAGAATCAAACTTCCACTGCTCATCGGCGCGGGCATCATTGTGGGCGGGTCGTTCGCCTCCGGCGCCCTCTTTTTTCTCCTGAATCTCGCGCACACGAAGGCGCTCTCGAAAAACACCGAGGACCTTCACGGTTCCGCGCGATGGGCCACCAAAGCCGATATCGAGGAAACCAATCTCATTCAGGCAAAGCAGGGCGTGTATGTGGGAGGCTGGCACGAAAAGTCCATCAAGCACCTCCACTACTTGCGGCACAACGGACCGGAACACATCCTCGCGTTTGCTCCCACACGAAGCGGCAAGGGCGTGGGCATCGTCATTCCAACACTCCTAGCGTGGGCGGAGAGCACCGTGGTCTACGACATTAAGGGGGAGAATTGGGCCAAGACAGCGGGTTTCCGCAGCCAAGCTGGGCAAATCTGTTTCAAGTTCTCTCCGGTAGAACCTGAGAGTTCCTCTCGATTCAATCCACTGGCCGAGATTCGACTCTTTACGGACCGCGATGTTTCCGACGCTCAAAACATTGCGAACATGCTCGTGCGTACCGGGGAAGACAGTCCGCAAGAACGCTACTGGCAGGACGCAGCCGCGTCGATTACCACCGGGATGATCCTCCATGTGTGCTACGCCGCCGCACTCGACGGTAGGCAAGCGTCTCTCAGCCAGCTCGCCGGCGTCTTTACTCGACCCGGTTTCAATTTCCGCGAAACCCTGACTGAGCTTCTCACTTACACACACGACAAGGACAACGCACACGGTTGGCGGCTTCCGACGGGTGAAGCGACGCGCACCCACCCCGTCGTAAAAGAGAAAGTCCAGGAAATGCTCGACAAGGAAGACAAGGATTTTTCCGGCGTCTTGTCTACGGCGAAGACGGCACTCACGCTTTACAGCGACCCTCTTGTTAGCCGCACCACTTCCGTCAGCGACTTTACGATCCAAGACCTTGTGAACCACGAGCGGCCAGTATCGCTCTACCTTGTTGTACCTCCGAGTGACAAGATTCGGCTTCGTCCGCTCATGCGCCTGATCTTTACCATGATCGTCAACCGGCTCACCGAAAAACTCGATTTTCAGGGTTCCGAGCAACTCCGCAACAAACATCGGTTGCTCTTCCTGATCGACGAATTTCCGTCCCTCAAACGCATGGAGATTTTCGCGGACGCGCTCTCCTACATGGCTGGGTTTGGCCTGAAGGCATACCTCATTACGCAGGATATTCGCCAGATCGTAGACGAATACGGGCGCAACGAGAGCATCGTCAGTAATTGCCAGGTTCGCGTTGCTTTTGCGCCCAACCAATACGACACCGCCGAACTCCTCAGCAAGATGACAGGGACACAAACAATTAGGAAAGCCTCTTTCAATTTCTCAGGATCGCGGATGTCTCCCGTCCTTGACCGCGTCAGCACGCACATGGACGAGATCGAGCGTCCGCTGATGACACCGGACGAGATCATGCGCTTGCGGCCGCCGAAAAAAGAGCGCGGCGGCAATCAGGAAAAAATTATTGCCCCCGGCGATATGCTTATTTTTGTTTCCGGGCACTACCCGATTTACGGCACGCAGATGCTCTATTTCTTTGACCCCATCCTGCGCTCCCGCGCTGAAATCCCCCCGCCGACAAAGTTTTATTCCATTCACGACGGAGGGCTTTCGCCCCAGGACCCACTCCCGGACTTCGCACCTCGCCCGAAACCAACATCGGGCCCACGCCCAAACCGCCGTCTGCCTGCTTCGTCCGGCGGTGGCCCTGGCGCAGACTCACCAATCGACCAACCGGCACCACCTCCGGGCTCCGCTCTCCAGCGATCCGCAGGTTTGTTTGACAGCTTGCATTTGAATTCGGAGCGATGAGCAATGCAGGAAAACCGCTTTCAACTTGCCGGTTATCTCGCAGCGAAACCGACGCTGCGCTACTTGCCTTCCTCCATGCCGGTTGCCAATGCCCGACTTGGACAAACGTATCGTTTCCCGCGCAAAGATAAGCCTGCTGACCACACCAATTGGTTCAGCCTCGTCTTCTACGGGGATTTGGCGATCCTTGCGACCGAACTCGAGAAAGGCACAAACCTTTACGTCGATGGCACCTTCGACCAACGGCCCTTCGTCGGGCAGGACAAATACACGCGCTATGTCTATGAAGTCACAGTACACAAATTCTTCGTAGTTGGTGGCGCGGCGCAAGACCCACCAGTTCCGCCCAAATCGCACGCCACATTATCGAACGAGGTCATGACCGATGGCGCTCCGTCTATCGAATCCCCAGAACCGCAAGATACCTGGCTCTTATGAACTACACCATCGACTCCGCCGCGCAGTTGTCTGGGCCTTCCTGCTGGGATCTCCCTTCTTTCTCGGGCTCATTGCGGGCTGGGTTTTCGGCATCCGCGTTAATCTCACTCCCTCACTACCGCTTGGGTTCTACATCACCAGCCGTTCGTCAAACGCAAACCTTGTGGAGTTCTGCCCGCAAGGAAACGCGGCCTCCATCTCCCTCAGCCGCCAATATCGCACCGCGGGGGCTTGCCCCGATGGCGGAGCCCCGCTTCTCAAACCAGCCGTCGCGTTTGCCGGCGACGAAGTGGAGGTGAGCGCGAATGGAATTCGAGTCAATGGACAACTCCTGCCAAACAGCGCAGGGCGATTCCGCGACCACCTCCAACGGCCGCTCGATCCGTGGCCCTATGGAACCTACAAGGTCGCATCGGGAACCGTGTGGGTCGTCTCGTCGTTCAACAGTTACAGCTTCGATAGTAGGTATTACGGCGCCATTCCAAATTCCGCGATTCGGCACTATCTCCGCCCGCTGTGGACGTTCGCTACGGAAGTTCCTCAGCAGTAGCGTGACGCTTGCCGCTGTTGCGGCCACCTGTGCAGCGATAGCATGGAGCGGTCACGTCACGAGCATCCCTCTTTCCCTTGTCGCTCCGCTGCTCATATATCACGCGAAATCCAGAATGCAGGCATACGCTTCGATGTTCTGCTATTACGCCGCCGCGAGTTGGCCGCTCATCCCTGGAGCGCGCGCTTTCTTTGGAGTGCAGGGTACTCCCCTCATTGGATTGTGCCTCTGCTTAGCGGCCTCAGGTCTGCTGGCGTTGCCCTGGGGTTTGCTGTTCGCACGCGGACGCGGAAGAGCTGCGCTCTGTGTGCCGCTATGCATCCTGTTCACTGCGATGCCCCCGCTCGGGATCATCGGATGGGCTTCGCCCCTTCTTTCCGCGGGTGTTCTTTTTCCCGGCTCGAAGTGGTTCGGGCTGACTTTCATCATTGTCTTTCTGAGTGTCTTCCGCCTCCAGCGAGCACTGAGCCTCCTCGGTTTGACTCTCTGTGCTCTCGTCTTTCATTTTCAGTACACGCAACCGCAGCTCCCGGCGGGATGGGAAGCCGTCAACACAAACTATGGGGGCGCGGGGCAAGGCGACCCCGATTTCACGACCGAATACAACACGGACCAATCCATTCAGAGTGCGATCATCCACTCACATGCGGTCGTGCTGCTCTTCCCGGAACACCTGATCACGCACTGGAATGATTCTACGGAAGCCTTTTGGGGAGATACCTTAACTTCGGTCGGAGCGCAGCACCGCACCGTCCTTCTTGGAGTTGGTATCAACCGACCGGCCACCCCGGCAAATCCATTTGCACAGAATCGCTACTTGAATGTCCTGCTTGCCCGCGGGGAGGAAAACGCCGCGGTCTATCAAGAACGCATTCCTATTCCAATTGCAATGTGGAAACCTCTTGGCGATGAGGGAGTGCCACTGAAGCTCTTCGCCCGCGGAACAATCCGCATCCACAATCAAAACGCCGCCGTACTCATTTGCTACGAACAAATCCTCGTGTGGCCGTTTCTTTCATCTGCCGTCGAACATCCGACAATTCTCTTGACCACCTCGAACGACTATTGGGCTAAGGACACACGCATTCCGGCGATTCAGCAATCAAGCGCTGCGAGCTGGGCGCGACTTTTCCATCTTCCCATGCTTGCGGCCACGAATTTCTAATGAACATTGCAAGAATCATTTTCGCAACGCTCTTCGCTCTCGCCGGCACGACTTCTTGGGCACAAACAGGCACGGCGAGCCCCAACACCAAGATTTCGCCCCCTTCCTTTCAAACGCTCGCGCAATCCTGCGCGGCGAACGTCCCCGTCAGCACCCTCGAAGCTATCGCCCGCACTGAGTCTGCGCTTTACCCCTACGCCCTCAGCATCAACCGTCCCCACCAGCTCGCCCGGCGCCAGGGATGGAATCGTGGCACCATCAGCCTTGAAAGACAGCCTACATCGCTCGAAGAGGCAATCGCGTGGACCAAATGGCTTCTCGGGCAAGGCATCACCGTGAGCATCGGGCTGCTCCAGGTGAACAGCGAGCACGCTGCGCATTTGCATCTCACCCCTGAACAACTATTTGACCCTTGCACCAATCTCCGTTCAGGTGCTGCGCTTCTTTCTGCCACTTACACAACAACAGCTCGAATCCAGGGCGAAGGCTTCGCCGCTCTCGATTCCGCTCTTTCCTACTACAACACCGGATCTCCCACAGCCGGACTCACCAACGGGTACGTGCAGCAGGTCAAGATCCACGCAAAATCTCTAAAAAACCAACACTGATCCACCTCCGCGATTAGAACAGTTCCACCGCAAATTCCCTTCTCCGCAAGAGGCTGCGCCCGGTCCCGCGCTTCTTCCGTCAAGGGTTTCCGATTCTCTCCAATGAACGGCTTACCCCGCCGCCCTTGACGGCGCGCGCGCCCGTTCGCAATGAGCCCGCTATGAAGGGAATTTGCTTCTTTTTTCGAGCAGCAAAACCGCTCGAAAAGAGAAAAAGGAGAAACAACAATGACGAATACAAAAGATCATACAACTTGGGCTGAATTGCTGCACAGCGCAGTGAACACGCCGGGAAAACTTCTCGCTGCTTACACCGCATTTCATAACTACTCGTTTGGAAATGCACTTCTCGCCCTCGAACAATGCATCAGCCGGAAGATCGAACCGGGACCGCTCAATAGTTACAAGGGCTGGCTAAGCCTCAAACGGCAAGTGCGCAAGGGAGAAAAGGGCCTCTGCCTCTGCATGCCCGTGACCTACAAAAAGCGCATTGCCGGCAAAGCAGCACCGGAAGCAACCGAAGGAAGCGAAGAGAGTCAGGAAGAGATGCGTCAATGCTTCGTTTTCCGTAACTATTGGTTTGTTCTGGCGCAGACCGAGGGGGAAACACCTTACGAGCAGGCGATCCCCGGCTTCGACCTGGACGCCGCCTTGCAATCGCTCGACATCAGCCGCATCCCATTCGATGAAATCAACGGCAACGTGCAGGGCTTCGCGCATCAGCGCGAGATAGCCGTTAGCCCAATTGCGGCGCTTCCACTCAAGACCACTTTGCACGAAATAGCGCACGTCGTCCTCGGCCACACGAGTTCTCAAAAGCTTGTGGACTTAGAGCATATGGACCGGAACATCCGGGAAGTAGAGGCTGAATCCGTTGCTCTGATCTGTTGTGAGTCGCTCGGGTTGCCCGGCGCAGAAGCCGCGCGCGGCTACATTCAACATTGGCTGCAAGGTGAGAAGGAAATCCCGAATCAGTCCGCAGCACGGATTTTCAGCGCTGCACAGACAATCCTAAGAGCCGGCAGTTCGAATGAGGGGCGCCAATAGGCCCCCTCATTCCTTTACTTTGGGTTAATGATTGTTAGCTATCATTTGATGCAGGTACAAACCCAACGATATCCGTGAAGTTTTTTCCTTTGAATGCCTCAAATACCACCTGATCCACCCGTCGGTAATGCCATTTGTGCCCCGTAGCGACCGACACGCGTTCGCACCACAGTTTTATCGCTTCATCCTTCACTGTGGTACCTTCCCAAACGCGTCCTTTGGTTTCAATGATCCAGTTAACATCGCCTTGACTGGTCTTCTGCACAACCACCCAGTCCGGATGGTAAAACCCAATAGCGCCGCTGGGCTTAAGATAGTCCACTCGGAACTGGGTCCCAGACTCTCCCTGCTCTGTGGTGCCTAGGGACGCAAAGCGCAGCACGTCATTCGCGCAGTCCACAAACTGGGCGAAACGGCGCTCGAAGTCATTGAAGGTAGCGACATAGTTGAAGATCGTCTTTTTGGCCACGTGGGGTGGCAAATTGCGCCGCCAACTGAATGGCTTGGTTTCGGAAAGGTGGAAATCGGCTCTGTCAAATTCAATTGCGAGCCGTTCTAAGGTTAATTCAGAGATCTTGCGCGCTAGGTACTTTGCTATTCCTTCCTGTAGTTCCAATCGCGCGAGATGGGACCGGAGCGCGATTTCGTCCAAATTGACCGTTCGGCCAAAACAACGTAAACCCACGTAGTCCCGCACCATTGGGTACAGTTCGGCAAATCGGTTCGGCAACTTTGCGCGGTCAATGACCTTGTTAGTTATCGATCCAAGCAGTTCCTGCGCCGATGGTAGCTCGCTTGCGGCGATATCGGCATGGTGCACCTCAGTCTCCGTCGTCGCGAACTCCAGTTTCAGTTTCACACGGAACTGCTCTGTCAGGTCCTCCTGCTCATAGATCGCCAGCAGGGCGGTGACATTCATATCCGAGAGCTTGCGCACATCGTGAACTAGACTGGGCTTGGTGATTGGAATAGCAATGTCATGTGCCACCCGCTCCTTCACCGGCGAGATGATTACTGGTGGAGGTGGGTCAGACTTAGTGCTCGCAACCCCGACGCCTTCGGCTTCTAGTTGATCCCTCAAGACCTGGAGAAGATTGCGAGTGCCAAGAACCTCTAGAGTCTGGGTTCGGTCTGGGCTTACTTCGGTCATCAGCCGCAAGCCACGGCCAATCACTTGCTCAGGCAGTATCTCCGCTTTCGCGGTAAATGGCCGCAAACCAAGAACCACGGTCACATTGCGTACGTCCCAGCCTTCGCGCAACATCATCACACTTACGATCGCCTTAGTCTTGTTCTGGGGCTGGTCGATGTCACGTGCTACCTCTCGGGCCCTGTCCAAGTCCTTCTTCGTGATCTCACCTTCGGAGTCTGTATGAATGACTAGGACTTCTGACTCCTTGAAGCCGAATTCCTTCGTCTTCCACAGGTACTCGCCGAGTGCGTCAGCGTAGATATTCTTCTCTGCCATCAAGAAAAGAACAGGCTTGCGTCCGAGCTGCTTGTAGACCTTATAGTGGTCCTTCCAGCGGTTTACCGCCGCCTGCAGCCAATAGCCATATTTCTCGGCTACGTTGTCCGCAGTTATATGTTCTGGGTCTTCCTTTGGGTGCTTGGAATCATCTTCCTTGGTAACGATGATCGGCGCTTTTACGATGCGGTCCTCCACTGCCTGGGCGAGCGGGTAGTCACAGACCGTCCAGGGAAAATACATACCGTTCTGGTCTTTGGGCGTGGCTGAGAAATCCAACCACGCGGAGAGCCCCTTCGGCAGCGCGCGATGAACAGCGAGCAACGATTGGCTCCACGCCAAGTCCTCGTCGTGAACGTGGTGGGCCTCGTCGTTTAGAACCATGAGGTCCTTCAACGATTTTGCCCGTTCAAGCATTGATCTTTGATTCGAAGCAGCAGGGTCCTGTGAGGGTTTCTTTCCGAGTAGTGCTTCAACTGCGTTCTGTGGTGTCCAGTCCTGTTCCCGCGACTCGTAAAGCTGGTGTATGTTCGTGAGGAACAAATTGCCTGATGGATCCGGCTCAGTGGCCTCGCCCCGGAGGATCACCTTCGGTGTAAATTTGCCCCACTCCGGCGGCACAAGCGGCAATTCATAGAATATGCGGTTGCTCGCAAAGTCCTTCTCCAACCGCTGGTAGACGATGACGTTGGGCGCGACGACGAGGAAATTGGATGAAAGATCAGAGCCAGCTACCATCCTCTTGTGGAAGTAAGACCAGACGATGGCCATAGCCATCACCCAGGTCTTACCGGAGCCCGTGGCCATCTTGAAGGCGTATCGACGTAGTTCCTCGGGCGGGAGATCTTGCTCGCCTTCGCGATTTAGTTCCGGCACGTAGCGGCGTATCTGGCGCCGCCCATCCATCGTAGTCTGGAACACGATGTTGTCGCTCAGAAGATCTTTCTTGAAAATAGTCGCGAAAGACTTGATGAGTACTTGTGCGTCTCGCTTCGCCGCAACCTCCACCAACCACGCAAGGGTCTCGATTGCTTCGCGCTGGCAGAAATAATATCGGAAGGGCACATTGAAGCCGGAAACCTCGTGGTCCTCCTCGAACCAGTACCGGAAAAGGTGGCGAGTGACCTCCGAGGCGCCTTTGTAACCTTCATTACGCCAAGCGTCAACCGCCGTGCGAATCCTCGGAACCAGTAACAAGCTGCTCGGGCGGCGGCCAGAGGTTTCCTCACGCCAGCCGGTCGCTGCCGCATCGTCCTTCACCAAGTAGGAATTGGGTCTCTCCCATGGCCGGCGAGCCGCGATCTCGGGCAAATCCTTGTCGTAGCTGATGACCGCTTTTGCCATGCCTACTTCGCCTCCACGTCGAAGGCTTGCGAGGTATCGTTACCGAAAATGTCGATCACCTTGACGAGAATCCGGTACTTGCCCGGCTTCTCGTATTTGTGCGGGTCGCAGACAAGTGGGAGCTTGCGCTCCTGGCGGGTCCGATAGGCCACCCACCCTTGCATGAAGGTGTCGTTGCGAAAGTCCCAGTCCACCGCCCAGTAGTCAATGTAGTCAGACCACTTCTTCACCTTGCTGCGCACTTCCTCGGGGATCAGCTCGGTGTTGGGGATTACGAAGTCTTTGAGCAATACCTGCGCAGTGAGCTTCTTGGGTTGCTTGATGTCGGCTTCTAGGTAGGCCAGCTCGAAGAACCGCACGTCGCCCTTGGCAGCCGCTTGTTGTTCCATGACCTCACGCGGGATAATAAGGGGCACTAGCTTGATGCCTTTCTTCTTCGCCGCCTCGACCATCAAGTTGTGGATACCCATCTCCCACTCCCACCCAAGGACGTGCAACTCGCCCTGCTTGCACTTGGCGCACTCGTCCACAGCAGCGTCGATCTCGGCAATCGTCACTGGCGCATCCACGGCGCCGATGTGGACCATTGCCTTGCCCTTCTTGCCGTGTAGGTGCGCCATGCCCGCCACCGGCTGTGCGGCGTATAGTTTGAGGATAAAAGCGAGATACTCGTAGAGTGCCTGCTCAGTGAGTGCCTTGTCCTTCTTTACGCCGAATGTGACGCCCTGCCAGTACTGGCGCTCGTACTTTCCGAGGTTCAGAACCTCAAAAGGCTTGCAGTTCTCTGTTCCGAGCAAGCGCTTTCGACTGACATGGACACCCCAGCGGCCGAGATCACAGCCAATCCAGCGTCGGCCGAGCTTCTCGGCAACAACTAAAGCGGTACCAGACCCGCAAAAGAAGTCGGCGACAATGCTGTTAGGTTCCGAGCTAGCAGTAACAATGCGTTCGAGCAAGTCCTCTGGTTTCTGCGTCGGATATCCAGTTCGTTCGCTTGACGCCTGATTGATAGGTGGCAAGTCATCCCAGTAATCTAGGCATAGCGTGCCTTCTTTCATGTAGTAGCGGTAGGTGAGTTCGGGGTGCTTCTTTTCCCAGTCAACGGACACATCACGAGCGGCGCGTATTGGGCTTCCCTTAAGGCACCTGCCCATCAGCCTGTATCTTCCCTTTTCGTCTTCATACTTATACTTGGCAGCCGCTTCAGGATTCAGCGGCTTCATCACCTGCGCCCAGTTGAAAATCCATTTATCAGCTTTGGAGTAGAAGAGAATAGTGTCGTGGCGTCTGCCATATGCGACCTTCGGAACGCGGCCACCCACGTAGCACCATGCGATTTCGTTCTGGAAATTCTCGGATCCAAAAACGGCATTCATGATGAGCCTGACGAATTCACTGACCCGTGGATCGACATGGACATATATTGCCCCTCGATCAGACAGGAGCTCTCTCATTAGGTAGAGACGCTGTGAGATCATTGAAAGATAGCTATATATGCCATCGCCCCAAGTGTCCCGGTATACCTTCTCTTCGATAGCAGATTGTGTTTTCGCTAATTCCAGGTTTGAGTCACCGACTGCGGCGGTGAACGAGAAATCGGCCCCGGTGGCAAACGGCGGATCAATGTAAATGAGATCGATCTTGCCGGCGAACTTCTCGAGCAGCGAACCCATAACCAAAAGGTTGTCACCCCAGATGAGCTTGTTCCGCCAGCCCGCGTCGAAGGTGTCGCCCTCTTTGCCTTCGTAGACATCAAACAGGCCAAGGCTCTTCGTTTTCTGCACCTCGCGCGTTGCCCGGCTTTCGTTGACAGTTTCAATTACCTGAAAGGGCAGGTTGACGCGCGGCACTTCCTTGAGGGTGCCATCCTCGTTGTACTTTCCTGGCCACACTAATTCAGTTTTGCTGACTTCAATCTTGGCCATCCTCTACGCTCCCCTCAGAATCGGTACTAAACCTTGCGTCCGAGTGCGGCAATTCCTCAGTTCCTACGGTCGGGTGGACATTCGCGGATGCATTGTCTTCCGAAAGGTTCGTCCAACCATCGTCGTAGAAAAATTGATTTGCCTTCTGCGCTGGATTTTGAATGCGATAGATGTGGAAGTGTTCTTCCTCAGCGTTCTCTACCACGTAGAGCCAGAACTTGTCTCCGAGTTCGGACCCACGATCAAATTGTTCACGAGAAAGGCCTACACCGCGGCGATTCCAATCGCCCGGAACAGATTTGACCTCGATGAATCTCACTACAGTTCCATCCCCATCCTGAGACTCGATGTCATAGCCCGGATAGTTAACGGGCATCTCTATAGGGTTGCGACCAGAAGAATGTTCGTACTCAAGCACTCTCCTCACGCCGGCCTTTGCCAATGAACTCCGCCGCTGCTTTTCCTCCTCGTCCATCTCGGAATTGTTCCCCTCACATTGCGGCGCCACGTATGTACGCAGTTGGCTACCACGACTTGTTCGTGAATTTCTACCGGCCCCTCTCAAAATGATCTCCGGTTTGTCCAACCCCGGTGGTAAGGGTTCAGGGCTCGTGCCGATTCCAAGCGCCAGGAGTGCAGCTTGGCTTGTCGTTATACTTGCGTCATAACTCGGCTCTGTTGTAGCAGGCTGACCTTGCTCCCCCGGTTCTGGAGGTGCGCTTCCACCGAGACCAACAGGCGCGCTCGTTACTCCAGCGGTCGAGCGTACTTCGACGCCGGGATAACCAAGTTCGTCCAGGATTTCTGACGCTTCTTCGAATGACACGGCACTCAGCACCTCTTTGAGACCAGAAGAAATCGCACCGGGCTCCAAGTTAGGCACAACTGCAAAAGCTAACTCCCTGGCGATGGCCGCCCACGGTGGAGGAATGTCGTTACGGAAGTAAAGCGTCAGTTGGTCCGAATCGTAGTAGACCAACACCGCCTCGGGCTGCGTAGTCCGTACTTGGTTGAATGCTCTCAGTGTGTACGTTACTTGGAGATCGGAAGCACGCTCAAAGATTAGGCGGTCCAATAATTCGAGGCTTTTCCTGGTCTCATCGATTCGATGAGCGTCGATCACCCGCGCAATCAGCACACGGCGCTCTTGTAATCTTTTAGCCAGGTCACTTGCGTCCGCTGCGTCCTCACATTCCACGAGGGACGACTGAACGGCTCTACTCAAAGGCTTGACTCCCGCTGCCTCCATACCGTGCCAGGCTCCCACGGGGCGGACGATGACATTGTGCTGAATCAAATTCTGGAACTTTGGGGCAAGACCGGGCCGATCATCAAAAAATACTTGGTCAGGTCTTTCGAGGATTCGCCTGTCATCCGGTACCGTCTTGCGAGTGGTAAGAGCCGGGAGCCTGCTCTTGTCTAGTGCGCCCTTGGATAAGCCATCTTCGATCAGCTTCCAACAATGCATTACAACCTGTAGGCCATCGTCATCGAGCGGCTGATTCCTCTGACCGTATTCATCGCTCGTCTCAAGCAAAACTTGTATTGCGTCCTCGGCAACCGGCAGCTCACGAACTCCAAGTCTCTCATAGAGTGAACGATACTCACCATGATCGGCCGTCAGTTGAAATCGAAAACGGCCAAAGCTATGTGGTCCCCAGAAAACTTTATCGGGCCTCACAAATCCTACGCCCGATAATTGAAGAGAAGGTCTGTCTCTAAGGCGTAGAATTGCGCGGTCATCTGCCTTCTGGCTAAGAAACGTGTACACAGCACGATTGACTTCGCTTCTCGCATTCGAGCATTCGAGAAGATGGTTCACGACCTGTGCCGGAGTGGGATCAATCCCGATCCCCAAGTATCGGATGAACTCTCTTGCAAGCCCTTGCTGAAAGGGCGAAACATCTAGGAACACGCCTTGGGTTTCGAAGAGATGCCTGGAATAACTTGCATAAACCTGGCTGGGCACATACCAACTCTGCCCATCTCCAATGACCGGCAACCAAGAGGACGCCTTTAGCTCGCGAAACCCAAACTCATCTTGGTCTTCCTCGCGACTCCAAAGTCTTCCTAAATACGCAAAGATTCGTTGAATTTTCGACCGCCTTTCGCCGTTGGCAGGACCTTCAATGACGTAACGGACTTCTGTAAGGAGGTCGTTAGGCCGAGGTCTCTCGGCAACGCCGAGCCACTTGAGGAACTGCCTTATGGCTGTCTCATGTTGGCTCGGAACAACGACAACTGGAACGTCATCGGCGAGAAGGTCTACAACTTCCGGTAAATTGAAGTAAACATCCTCCGGTGCGCGAAAGACTCCGTCGGTACACTCCGCTAGCGGACACGAGCCTAGTCTCGCGCGACTTTCCGGCACCCCAGTGAATTCCCCCATCCGAGTTGCGAGCAATTGCAGTAACGCCCGCCGCACATCGTGTGAGACTGCCTTATCGCTTGAAACTGCTTGCGGAACCTGAGAAACAGCGTAATTCGACAGCGTCAGTGATCGAACGCCAAGCTCAATTACAAAATCACGGCACCCTCTCAACAAGTCAATGTCGAGAATCTTTGCGAGATGAAGAGGATCTTCGAAATCGCCCGGTATAGCCAATTCAGTCAAAGGATGAAGAGCCCCTCTCGAAGGCCAGATGGCGAGCTTTCGGAGACGCGATTTCAAAGCCTGATCCCCGCGAATCGCCGCGCAACGGTCGGCAAACCAGGCGATTATTCGTTTGAAACTTTCGGGATTCCCTCTCCAAGATGTAGTCAAGACTTCATGTGACAGGCGTTCGATGATCCTCAAACCATCTTCAGGGCTGAATTCCGACACAAGGTCCATCACTCCTTGAGGATTATCCTGGGCTAAGAAATAGGATGAACTCTCAATTGGTCCGAATACGTGAATGGTTTCCCTTGAAGCACGGCGGAGGGCGATTGGCGGAGCCAGCTCACGATTTTCAGCCACCGCAATCGAACATTCACTGAGCTTTTTCAGGACCGCTTCTTGCTCAGAAAGAGGAATTCTCCCTTCGCGGAGCGCTTCGATCTCCTCGCCAAGCTTTCCTCTATCCTCTACATGTTGAATCCACGATGGGGCTGATTCGAGTGGCATTCGCTCCGTCAGGCCAGCGTTCCTCAGTGCCGTAGCTAAATCTTGGAGCTTGAGAACTCGGACACCCACTTCGGATTGAATTAACAAGTTCTGGGCAAATCGTAGTTCGGGATGGACAATCGGTAGGCCGATCTTTCCTAGCACGGGAATAGCTGCCTCTTCGTCTTTGCTTCGAAGAAGATAGGCCTCGCCAGGTTTCTTCCATGTTCCGTCCGCAGTTTTTACAACCTCTAGGACAGGTAGGCACAATTTCAGCGCCGACCAGAATTCACCGAACGCCGGATTCTGTTTCTGATCGTCTGCTTCGCGTGCAACCTGCTCCAATTTCTCAAGCGCTTCCCAAAACGCCTTCCCGCCTAGGAAATCTCTGACAGCAAGACAATTGATGCTGAAAACTTTGGCGGCTGCTCTGATTGCCGCTTCATTCCATCGCTGTTGATAATCCGCTGTATCGAGAAGCACTCTCTTTCGGTCCGACGAGGGAAAGAAGTCACTGTTTATGTGAAAGGGCAGGCCCGTTTGATGTTCAGTCGGAAGGTACGCGTACAACAAGCTTGGAGCATTTCTATCAATCGCCGGAATCGCGATCGTCACATCGGATTTCCGCTTCGATTCAACTCGATTAGCAGACTCCAGTCTTATCCGGCTCGCATCAGTCTGAAAATTACCCGCGAGCATTTGCCACACATAGTTTTGTTGCTCATCCCAAACCCTCAAGTTGTAGCCCTCGATCGACCGCTGAACTCGTTTGCGTGGCCTGCCCTCAACCCACAGATCAACCATTTTGATATTTCGAAGAAACAAGACGGAGGTCGGAAGAGAACGGGCAAGATCTTCTCTGAACTGATTGATTCCATCACGAGTGACATGCTCCAAGCTCAGCGCTTTGCGCAGAGCGCTATCCTGCTGAAATGCCCACGGCAAGCGAAACGTGGTGCCGGGAATTTTAGCGTAGGGTCGCTGCTCAATCCGGTTCTCTTCTGGATTCTCTGGACGAATAATCCAATGTCGATTGCCCGAGATTACTTCCGGGGAGTCAGTTATCTGGTAAGCGGAAATGAAACCGATACCGAAAGCACCTATAGTATCGCTATCCTCCCGTTTGTCTCTGCCCGCCACAAGTCTAAAACGGTGAAAATCGCAACGATGTCCTACCGCGGAATCTCTTTTCCAAGGACACTCCCGCTCTTCGACCACGTGTCCACAGTCCGAAAACAGTTGATCGTTCTTGATAACAAGGGCATCTTCCCTAAAGTCGAAGACTACTTCGCGCGCTCCTGCATCGTCGGCATTTTGCAAGAACTCGTGAGCGAGGCTCGTGTATCCCCGAAGGTTCCGTAGTTCAGCATCCAGAAACCCCAGGTAATCCACGCCTTGTGACAGAAAGCTACTACCCATCTCCACCATTCCTCCGCGCTCTCTCAAACACCTAATGCTTTCATGTCAAGCAACAGGCCGTCGTGAATGCAGTAGTGCTTTAAGTCGCATTCCTTGCAAATCTTGCTGTCGGGAATCGACAATACTCGGAAGTCTTCCTTCTCGATTCTCTGGACAACCTCATCGAAATAACGACCCGCTTGATCGACGAGTTCGGGGCGGTAAGGAAATTCCATCAAGGCAGTCGCCTTCTGCTCCTCGCCCGTCCAGTATAGAAACAGCCGCTCAACCCTTTTTCCATGCCGTTTTTCAAGAATGTGGGCGTAGGTACAGAGTTGCCTTTCATACGCTTTCAGCAGGTCGCTCGACTCCTCTGGCCTCTCGGAACTCTTGAAATCTAAGAGCTCCAACTTGCCGTCTTGCCCGAGCAGTAGATCAACTTTTCCATTTAGAATGTACCCTTCCTTCTCAACTGAGACATCGACCTCTGTCTCGACGACTCGCTTCATTTCCTCTTGATTCTGATAGAAATAATTCATCACTTGTCGGAGAGCCGCCTTTCGCGCCTCGCGTCCGATAGGGCGTACGTCCGCTAAACTAAGAAAATAGAAGGTCCGATTGAATAGCTCGCCTATACGTGCTTCGTCGAGCGTTGCAAGCTTCCCATCCAAAACAATGCGGTGAATTTCTTCGATAGTTTGGTGCACAAGAAGTCCAAAAAAAATCACCGCTGATCGCGAAGGTGTAAAGTCGTATTCTCGATAGAATTGATATTGGCGCGGACAGGTCTCATAAACCTTAAGATCCCCGGTAAAACTGTAAGACCGTTTCACCTTCAATCGTTCCTTTAAGTTGAATCGTTGAGCGGCCAAAAGCTCCTTTTGCACATACGGCCACTGCGGAAGTCCCTGCCAAATCGAGTCGAAGTGAGCTTTCGGCTGACTGTCGGCGGTCAACACCAGAAGTTTCTCGGGTCGCGAGAAAGCCACATAGTGAAGCCGCATGCGGTCAAAATGGGTTATTCGACTCTCGGGCTCAAAGGCCTGGCGATGATAAAAGGGTTGCAGGTCTCGATCTACTTGCTTCGGGCTAGGTAGCTGAACGTCCAGGCTGCCGACAACTACCACCGGAAACTCCAAACCTTTGGCTTGATGGATCGTCATAACCTGAACGTAGCCATTTGGGAAGGGCTGATCTGGATCTTCATATTCGTTAATGCCGCCCTCATGGAGCAGCCGCAAGAAGCTATTGAAGAGGTGAAACCTCAGCGATACCCGATTCCGATAAGTGACCACAGTGTAGTGGTAGTAGCTCTGAAAGATGTTAAGAAGTTGCGACAAGATGGCCAGGTTACGCGCTCTATTCTCATTCTTCACGAGCGATGCGAAAGGTTCGAGCGCCAAGAATCTGTAGAGATAGTCAGCAGGCCGCAGGTCAAGGCTCTCCCCGTCCTTTAAATCGTCAATCTGCTGGTTGAATTGTTGGAGGGCATTCGCCAAGGGATGAGGCTCTCCAAACTTTTTCCCGAGTTCAACGAGGCCGCCGTCGATGTAGACGCCAAGTTCGCGCAGCGCCTGGCTTGGTACGGTGCCTCGACCATCCCCGTAATAGCCGAAAACGACGGCGTAACACGCCACCATTAGTCGGATCTCCTCGTTGTCGAAGTATGCTCTCGCGCGAGGACAAAATGCTGGAATGCCCTTGCTCTCTAGCGCTTCGATGTACGGTCCACTGCGATCAGAACGCACGCTGTGCAGTAGGAGCGCAATCTGGCTATAGTCGCTGATCACGTCGTGTTGTTTGAGGTAAGACACAAAATCCGCGAAGCGTTTTCCTTCGTCTTTAGCGTCTCGGCCCCAAATAGCGAATACGGCGGGATATTCCGGATATTCAGCGTGTGAATCTGGCTCGATCGTCTTATCAAATCGAAATGGTGGACCAGATAAATTGGTCCAGTCAGCAGACTTCATCCACTTGTCATATCCGGTGACAATTTTTTCGTGTGAACGGTAGTTTATGGTCAATTTTTCAATTCGGCAGTTGGGAAAACGGCCCGGGAATTCAAGGATGTTTCTTACCGTGGCACCACGAAATCGATATAAGCTTTGGTCCTCGTCCCCAACAACACATAAATTGCCCGTTCCTGAAGCCAGCTTTGTGAGAACCTGCTCCTGGACATAGTTTGTGTCTTGATATTCGTCAACCATCACATATCGTATGTGCTTGGATATGCCTTTCAAGAATTCTGCGTCAAGCAAAAGATCATGAACCAATTTTTGCTGATGCCCGAAGTCGATCTTGTTCTTTTCGGACAGTTTCCGACGATAAGCGAGATACGCTTTACTCAGCGCTCGCGCGAACGCGTCAGCCGATTTCCCCAGATCGGTCGGATCTACCAATTCTTCTGTGATCTTGTTGAAGTATTTGCTGACCTGTTCGATCGTTGACCACTTCGTCTTCCATCTACCAAGATACGTGCCTTTGTCTTCTTGGCCTACGATCTCTTCGAAGTGGTCGAAAATGAAGAGCAGTTGGGTTAGCTCATCTAGGGTCTCGTAGTTGTTGCCGAGTGCAGTGCGATGACGATTCTCTTCCAGTAATCGATTACAGATGCCATGAATCGTTCCGACTCGTAACTCGGAAAGATCAACCCTTTCGCTCACTTTGCGGCCAACCGATCCGATCCGGTCCCGGAGTTCAAAAGCAGCTTTCTCTGTGAAAGTGCACACGAGCACTTCGGACGCTTTAGCTTTCCCGAGCAATAAAAGGTTGATAGTGCGTAACACTAAGCTGAACGTTTTCCCAGAGCCCGGTCCAGCAATCACAAGCAGTTGGCCTTCGTCATGAGACACAACTGCGCGCTGGCCATCGTTCATCGAGGGATATTCACGGAGAAGGGCCGGTGCCACGGTCACAAAGTTTCTTCCTTCCTAAGCGCTAGAAGTTCAGATCGTCTGCTAATCGTGCCATAGCCGTCAAGATAACAAAAGCATCAAGACTACAAGTTGGTTGCGGAACCTCGGATAACGCCACTCCGTTGAACCTCAGCGGAGTGATCGCAGTTGCACTGATCTGCTGCGAAGCGCTCACACTCGACGGCGCGGAGTACGCCCGTGGCTATATTCAGTAATGGCTAAAGGGCAAAAGGAAATCCCGAATCACAATGCGGCCCCTATTTTTACTGCGGCGAGCACAATATTGAAAGCAGGCAATCCAGCGGCGCGGAGTCAGTAGGCTCCCGCTGTGCAAACCTCTAGATTTCCGGGCTGTCGAAGAATCGCTGGGAGAAGTGCCTGTCTGACCATCCCTCGTGTGGCCGAGAACTCTCTTACGCACCTGATCACCGGCCTTACTTCCAGCCGAGCGATTCTGCTGAGCTGCGACCAATAAGGACGATAGTTGGATGGGGCGGTGGCGATCGAAAACAACAACGTGAGGAATTTCAAGGACTTATGAGAAATGCGAAGGGACACTAAGTCATTGAAAAGGAACCTGAGGGTACGCAAAGAAATCTTTATTGCTCCCTCAAAGCTCCCTCGGTTTTAGTCAGTCCGACGAAATTCTCTTTTCTCATACCGCGAAGACAGCGTCGGTTTCAGGTCAAGTCTAACGGCACGGATGGCAACCCGACGCTTCATCCTGAGAATCAACAGATTCTTTTTGCGAGCTCAAACAGATAGCAGCGCGTCTGCCTTCGGCGTCGGGGGCCGTCGGTTGAAATCAGCGCGGCGTTCTTTGCGCTTAAGTGCCTCCGCGCGTCAGCATTTCTTTGTTCCCGGTTGTGAGAGCGCGCCAAACCTTCTCGATTTGTTGCCCGCTCAACGTTTGTGTACGACCGCTCTGTGGGGCTGGCCCTAGTTGGAGAATGGGAGTGGATGACTGGTCTGCGACCAGGAGACGCCCATAATTGTCCCAGCCAGGAGACTGTAGCCGGTTGTTGAGCGCGCGACGCAAGATAGTCGCGAGCATGTCGGCAAGCTGGAGGCCGAGCGAACTGGCTGAATCCGCAAACTCTCTCTGCTCTCTCAGGAGCAAACCGGCGTTCAAGCCCGGAGGTCGGTCGACATCGCGGATGCCGTAAGCTTCGCGCATCCACTGGACGTGACGGCTCATCTCTTTATCATCGGCGGCGATCCCGTAGCGTGCGTCGAAATGCGAGTAATCCGCTCCCTTGAGGCTGAGCAGTGGCGTCCTTGCGAAATGGCTCTCGCTCATCGGCAGGACGAGTGTCGACCACGTGGTCTCCATCTCCGTGATCGTCCTGTTCTTTTGGTCGATGGTCCAAGCGATACTTCCCAGTTCCGCCGGAAGCCGCTGCACGTAGTAGAGAGTGCTTTCTTGGATGACCTTTAGCACGAGCTCGATCGTTAGGAAGGCTTGCAAAAAGAGTTGATTCGGCATTCTTTGGATCGCCGCAGCGAGCTCCCGCAATTGCGCAGCAATCGGTGGATGGTGCTCAGGCGTCAGGTTGGCCGTGATGCCGGCCGCTTGTCGGGCTTTGACGTCGCTTACAACGCTCTCCCCGTGTGTTGCCATATCGACGGCGAAGAAGTTGACAAAGACGTCGTGTCGGGAGACCAATTCAATGAGCTGCGCTGCTTGCGTCTCGTCCAGCTTGCTGCCCTTGATTTCAGTCCCACTGTCGGGCCAGCTGCTCAGCAGTGCCGAAAACTCACCGAAAAGTTTGGCCTCGATCGAGGATGGGGCCACAAGGGCGAGTACGAGCGAAAAAAGAGACTGCCCTGACGCCTGGGGAACAAAATTGCCTGCCTCATCCATGTAGATCCGCATGCTCTGCTCCGGTCTCTAGGCTGTCTCTACTCAAACTCCATTTGTTCGTCATCGAGTCGCTCGCGATTCAACATCTCCACGGCGGCATCGCGTATGCGCGTGAAGAGCCGGCGTCCGATGGAGCCAGCCGCAAAACCGCCCCGCAGCGCTTCGCTTCTGTCTTTGAGAGACGAATACTTCGGGGAGGGCTGTCCAGGTGTTCTATTGAACGGGCCTGTTTGCGTGTTCACCACGAGAGCCGACTCTGCCTGCACGCCGAGTTGCGCACTCACTCGTCCGCATTCTTCGATGACGTGCACGGCAAAATCCGGTCGGACAAGAGCGAGTTCTGGTGGTGCACCATCAATGAGCGTAATCGCAATCCGAATCGATTCCGTGCTGCCTGGGTGGAGTAGTTCATCGATGGATTCGAGAGTTGTCTCATCCACCGATCCTATCGACCAGAAAAGCCCGCGCAGCCAGAAGCCCTGCTCCGGTTGAGTAACAAAGCGATCCCTCACTTGCGCGAGGAAATTTTTGTAACCTCGGCTCCTCTGCAGCGGGCGGAACGCATTTCCGAAGCGGTGATGTGGGATCGGTGTGTAGCCAGCTTTCTTTTCATTCCGACGATCAAGCTCGGCGTCACGATCTAGACGCTGGAGGATGAACTCGAAAAGCATCTCGGGATAGACGTCGCCGACCCAAGCGAGAAATCGCTCTGAGTGATGGCCATCGATTTCCTTGGTGATCACCAGCTTTTCCAGAATCGCTCGCACTTCATCCGCGGAAAGGTGCTCTTTGTTGATTCCCCCAATGTCTGCCGCGCCGCACATTTCGTCGGCCATCTTGGGATCGTCGCCCACGTCGGAAGCGAGTAGCATTTCGATCGCATCGCGTTCGTACTTTTCGTTTGCTCCGAGGCGCCGGATACCGAAGAACGCCGAGTGGCGAACTGCTACAGCAGGATGTCGCGCCAAAACGTGAAGGATTGCGATGTCCTCAGCCACCGGCGTACTCAGGTTCGGACCGTAGCACACGGCATTCGCTGTGTCGTATCCAAGCAAGAAATTCTTGTGGTTCGCCGCTGCGAGTCCGGCGGCCTTGTACCTCGCCAGGTCCTTTTCTCGAAGCCAGCGAAGCGATGCGGAAATCATTTGAGCAAGCAGCGGATGCGGATCGCCCATCGCGTACGACAGAAATTCCCTTACGAAATCCTCAGAGCAAAGCTCCGCGATAAAGTTGTAAGGCTTATTCCCAAGCTCGACCCCACACGCTTCCGCGTCGTGCACAAGTTGCACCAGCCCGGCCACCTGCAGGCGGGCGTCAGGGATTTTTTTGCGGAAGGCATCTACTCCACGCAAAATCGACTCTTGGCGGGCCTGATCTGCCTGCGCCAGATCTTCGTGTTCTCCGTCGAGATCCCACTGGCCCGTTGAGAACGCATCAAAAATCGACAAATCCTTTGTTTGTGGAATATTCCCCAGGACCTCGTTGATTCGGACCCCAAGAGGAGTGCCTTTCGCGTGTGGCCGGGCGTGACGAAGCACGGACCGAATTTGGCGGAGAAGCGGAGTCGGCGCACCTTTCTTCAGTCGATTTTCGACTATAGCCAGGACTGAGAGCCTCTCCTCCATCTGCCACCGAACTTCTTCCTCAGAAAGGACATGTCCGATCATGGGAAGAAATCCCGATAAGACACGCGAGACAGAATCCGTTGCGCGCAGAGCGACCTTCGCGTCATCCGCGTTGAGGCAACTCTCGATGATCCCGAGTGCCTTTTCGCGAACCGGCCGTACTACCGGGTAGTTCAAAGCAAACCCGCCGAAGGAGATCGTAAATCCCTCGGACTCCATGAACTCGCCTTCCTTGGCGAGGAGTTTGTCGACGATATTCAGCGGCGTGAAAGGCCCATCAAATGTCCGCGGATCGCGACAAAGTCGCGCTGCGAAGTCGGCCATCCAATCGTTGTACTGGACAGGTTTGTAGCGCCCATATTCGGCCATCTCCTCGAGAACTCGGCGCGAGTGATCGGGAAATTGATGGGGGGCGCGCCTGTCACGCTGCGCCATTTCCCACAAAATCCCAGCAGCCTCTTCGATGTGATTCAGATGCAGCGCGATCGCCTTGAGCAATGGTGGAATTTCGCGGAGAACATGCTCTTGCGTGATTTGCCAGTCGGACAAAACCTGCGTCGTCGCGGCTTCGTTTTCCATCGCACGGCGAACCAGTCGAAGGACTCGTAGCGGCTGGAACAGCGCCGCTTCTTTGAGCGACTTGAAGAGCTGCATCCGAACGCTCGCATCTCCGGCCTCGAACTCGCTTTCGATCTCGCCCCAGACGCCATCCAGGAGGCGTGCGCCTTCATCCTGGTTGCGATGCGTGATCCGCCAATCTAACTCACCGAGATTCCTGAGAACGTTCGATAGGTGAGTGGATTGGAACTTCTGGAAAACCAAATCCGAAAACTTGGTACTCTCGCCGGCACCCGTGAGGCACGCGCCTTCAAGGAGAAAGTCCGAGAGGAGATCGGGCACGATCCTGACCAGACGTCCGCCTCGCAAGAGAAGACCGTGCTTTTCGAGAACGTCGAGAGCGGAGATGATTTCGTCCTGCCCGATTTTCAGGATTTCCGCCGCAGGTTCAACAAATGAACTTGCTGTCGGCGAGAGCGGTCCAACTGCGGCGACAAGGTTTAGCAGTCGACGCCAGTCAACTGCGCGCGCGGGCAGCATTCGCTCATATTCCATGGAGAATCGATCGAACACCTGCCGGCGGAATTCTTCCTCATTGGCCAGGAGCGCTGGCGGTATGTCGCCGCGTGCGATCAACCGACCACCAACGACGGTCACCAGCGGGGTGTCCGCGGAAACGGCTGCTAGGGCTGGCGCGTGCTGCGCATGGCCGGCACCAAGAGTTTCGAGCGCGAGCTCTCTAACGCTCTGATTCGGGACTCGCTCAAGTGGCTGAAACCGGGTGACCTGGTTGGCATCGAATCGTATCGACAAACTTGCGTCGATCGCGCCACTGCCGCTCGGGCGCGCGCCAAGCACGACTTTCACGTTCTGCCGCACCCGTAGGTTTCTGACCAGTAACAAAAGGCGGTCGAGGAAATCGACTCTGTGGGCATCATCTACGACGATCAGAACATCGCCAGCAGGAATTTCCTTGGCAGCTTCTCCGTGCCAATCAGCATCCTCCCGCACGAAGAGCACTTTGCGGTTGTTGACCCTTTGCACCCAATCGTGAAGCAGTTTCGACTTTCCGATTCCACCTCTGCCCGAAAGAACGCCCACTATCGCCGTCGGATCGGCGAGGAATGCGTCCAGGGATTCCAGCTGCGCTTCGCGCCCACGCAGAGTCTGCTTGAAGTCGAACAGTCTGGGGACGTCGGACTCGAACGGTGCGAAGAACTCTTTAGGTGTGCTGAACACGCGTCGTGCACCCGGCCGCCCCTGCGCATTCCAGTTGGTAGTCGCGAGAAGCAGCTTCGCCTGCAATTGGTCAGTCGACTCGAAATACGCTGGAGTGGCGCCAGCGGACGTCACCGCATTTTTAAAGTCATCCAGCGCCTTCTTCTTCGCCGGATCGGTTTCCTTGTTGGCCCAAGCACCACCATCGGTCTTAAAGAATGGAAATACAGGCCTGCCCAGCTTTTGCGCGAGTTCGAACTCCGCGCGCGTATAAGTCAAGTCGGGGCTTTCGGGAATGAGCGACCCCGCCTTGAAACCAATAATCAGAATCACCGCGTCGGAGAACTGGACCTTCTCGAGACAGACGCTCAACGGCTCCGACGGCTGGGAGACAAATAGTTCCATGCCCCACGGGACCAATTCCGATTGAAGCAGAGCTTCCTTCGCGGCTTCGCGCTCTGGACGGAGATCTACGAATGTCGAACTGACGAAAATGAGCATTTGCTTTAGTTCCACTTACTGGCGCGAACCTAGGCATTCTACGCTTTATGGAAGCCCGCAAACGCGAGTAGTTCCAGTTGCAGATTCCGACTCCCTGGTTGGAATCTAGGCACTCAATGAGCCATGGAAAAAGGCGCTAAGGATGTGGGTTCGATCCCCACCGCCGCTACCAGCTTTCTCACTCAATTCTCAGGACTTGCTAGATTCGCGACGCAGCAAAAGGCAGCTTTGAGAACGAAGCCCTGATGGCGATAGAAGGTTACGGCACGGATAGCACGCCTACAGGCGATCAGCATTACCCATCGTTCTGCGGCTCCCTGGTGGAGTCGTGAGACCTATGGACTCGCAATTACGGCGAAGGGAATATCGTAGATCTCGATCAGATGGCTTTCAGTTACGCTCAGCAACTCGAGTTGATCCGGGGTCGCGCGGGCTTTGGACAGCCCCGGTTGTACGATGTGGATCGTGAGCTTCACCAAGCACACATGGCTCATCTCCCGGATCGTCTGAAGCATTTCGGTATCGCCCAACTCGTATCGGCTAGGAAGACCGGCCTCCTCACGATCCGCTTCGCGACGCAGCAAATGTGTGAACAGATCGCTGCGCTTTTCGGGCGAACACATCCACCGGATACTCTTTTGGGCTTGACCGCAGACTTCATACAAGTCGTCAATGCGCCGTCCTGGCTCGGGGCCGCCTGAGTACTTGCAGTGATAGAACTCCACTTCGATTCCGGTTGGGGCGGTCAGATCGCCCTGAATCTGAATCGCCACGACGTCGGCGACTTCTCCCTTCCCGTCGTCATCGATAACCATGTTATAGCCCCGCGTTCGCAGTTCGCGGATCACCCTCGCTTGAACTGAATCGGCACGTTTTTCCGTGCCTTGCGACTCTTTTTGGATGTCTGTTCCCGTCCAGTCCCACGCTTGGATTTTGGCTGCGTTGTAGGGAGGCTTCACATTCTTGAGCTCGACATACTGGTTGCCTTCCAGCGCTGAACCGTCCGCAAACCAAATGACGGGGGGATTGTCATAAAAAAAGTCGCTGATATCTTCTGGCTCGGCGCGTCCACCTCGTTTGATCTGAACTCGTTCGTCCGATTGCAGCAAAAAGCGATAATTCGGAGCGTCGTCTTCTTCGTAGAGTTCTAGGCCCAACTCACCGCGCTTGTCTTCCGAAGAAACCGCCAACCGAAGCGCCCCGTCTCGGCTCGGAGATAAGAGGTCGATACTCATTTCACTCAACGGAAACTCTGCGCCGCCGATCACGATCGAGCAGAGACCTTCCGGCGTCGTGTAGATCTCCTCCGGCCAATCGATGCCGATGGGCATCTTTTCCGGACGCACAAGAAGAGTTTGCGATTCGAGGGTTCCCGCGAGCACTTGATCTGGATTTATCGTCTCGTCGAGGACTTTCGCGCCGATCTCTTTGCACCATTCAGCGAGCTGATCGACTCTCTCTCTCCTGTGAGACCAGATGCGCCCCTTCCGCGATGCTGCGACGGTAACTTTCTCTCCATCCTTGTAACCCGTGCCCGAAAGAACCGATTTCAATGTGCGGCGGCGCTGTGCATCGGGTACGCCCGGTCCCACATTTCCTCCCATCCGGCCGGTGTAGCGAACATTGCGTCCCAAGATTTCAGTCAGACCCACTTGCTGCAGTACTATACGATTTACTCCCGCAAACGTGCGGAAAACATCATTACCCTTGATGAGCGTAGCCGTCTCTCCCGCAACCGCCTTCGCGAGAGCCTTATACTCCCCGGCGTTCGTCGAACCATTGACATAGAGGAGATTCTGGTCGGGCGACCAGATCACGACGTAGAGCTCCCAGTCCCAGCTGTAAAGTGTCTGAACATCAGTCCAATCGAGCGGCACACGCCGCGCCGTGACCACAACAAGTGTCCGCTCGTGGTGGTTGATGGTCTCATGGACCTGTTCGCACGAATCAATTCCGGGGATTCCCTCTCGGAAATTCTCGGGGTTCCAGTCCTGACACGTCGTCTTGTAGACGACGCAGCTCGTCGCCGGGCGCACGGTCTTAAGAGGAATTTCTTTGGTGAACTCCGTAAAGCCTCGCAGGAAGTCCTGCAACGAGACCTGCTCGCCGATCATCCGGTCGCTTAGTTGCGGAAGCAGAATGTTCCAATCCGGGTCGCGGGTATAGAGCTTACGGAGTTCGTCTTGGACATTGACATCCGCCGTATTCGCTATAAAAGTCGCGTCTCCTAAATCGGGCCGTGCCCGCGTGAAGCGACCGGCGAGCTGCAACGTGACGGCCAGAGTCTTGCGGATGTCGTGAAATGCCGCAATCTTCAGCGTCGGAAGATCAAATCCCTCGCCGAGCATATCGACACAGACGACGATCTTCGACTGGCCCGTAATAATCTGGCGGCGAATCTTTTCGCGTTGAGTGATCGATTTGACTCCAGTGTGCAACTCGACGGGATGGAACTCTGCGTAGGGCTCATACAACTTGAAAATCTCGCGCGCGCGAGCGACGTTTTCGGCACGAGCCATAAGAATATGACCCTTGTCCGCATCAGCTCGCAAACGCTCAATGGCCTTGGCAGCAATCGCTTGATCCGCCTTCTTGCGGTTGAACGCGACCACGGGCTCAAAACGAATGAGCTTGAAATAACCCTCTTCCTGTGCCTTCTTAAGCGGATACTTGTAGATGATGGCGCCGTCGAGCTGTTTTCCGTCTTCCCGAAACGGAGTCGCCGTGAACTGCACCACTCGCCGCTCCTTGAACTTCTCCTTGAAGGCAACCCAAGTCGGGGCTTCCGCATGGTGAGCCTCATCGATGAAAAAGTACGGACAATGATGAGCCATCCGATTCTGGACCGACTCTTGGGACTGTCCGGCCACCATGCTCGTCGTCACAATCACCTGCGAACGCGCGAAGATGTAGTCGACCTCATCGGGAGTATTGGGGATATGGTGCATCATGCAAACCACAGGATGTTTGGCGTTCGCGTTCAGAAGCGTGCATCCTGGGACCCTTAGGACGCCGAGCGTCGCGAACTTCTCCGCAAGCTGGGCACGCAAGGCATCGGTCGGCGCAACGACGAGCAACTTCGGGCAGCGACACGAGACCAGAATTGACAGCATTACTTCGGTCTTGCCCGTTCCGGTTGGCATGACGATCGTCGCCGTGGCGTCCGTGACCGACCAGTGCGCGTGAATCGCGTGCAAGGCTCCTAGTTGGGGATTCCTAAGCCCCACGATTTGCCGTTGGGGATCTTCCTGAACGTATGAGAATGCTCCGATCCACGACTCCAGGCACTCGGCGATTTGGCGCTCATGGTCGACTTGCCCCTCTTCTACGTGGCGCAGAGGGTGCCTCAGCCATGTTCCGTCTGAGAGATCAAGGGCCTGGGCATTGGGATCGACAGTCGCACGCAAGATGCGCTGATGGCCATCTGGTAGCCGCTTTGCTTCGGGCGGAACAATCAGCACTTCCTCGTCCACGAGGCCTGGCTGAAAAACAAATCCGCCGAGCCTCCCGCGGGTGAAGGGCGCAAGGACGCCGTCCCGTTGAGACTTGTCCACCGCAATCTGACGAACTGGATTGCCTTTGATCGAATAGTCGATGCCGTAGAGGGCGGGAAAGGTAATGAACATGGCAAGAGTGTTATCTGAACTCTCTAAGTAGGTCCTCCTAAAACACTCAGGGCAGCAGCCCAATTTGCGGCGACTTGTCGAAGGGTACTGATACCGTCTCCCCTAAGCCACGCGAAACGACGAAGTAACCGATGTGCTTAAGCAGCCCGTTGCGGATCTTCATTTGACTGAATCTCTAGTTCAGCCAAGTCGTCCGTGAAATCGAACACTCCCTGCACTCGCTTGCCCTTGTTGTAATTTTCGTTGTAGCTATCGATTTCCAATTTCAATTGCCAGCAATCTGACACGATCAACTGTCGCTTGTACGCGAACGACGTTTCCATATGCTGAGGAGACGCGGAACGCATGTCGTCCCATCTGAACGACGTTTGCCCGCCCTTCTCGGGATAAGGCGCAACGTGTTTCACACGAACCCGGCGTCCCTGAGGGTCGGTTATATATTCCTGACGCATCGCCTCCGCAATTTGATCGGCGCATTGACGCACGATTTTCGACGGGTGAATGTCCCACAATTTTCTGCCAATCGCCCATCGAGCGATGTGTACTGCCGTCGCGGGCCACGGTTGGCCAGATTCGCGATATCTCGCAACGATCTTTTGATTCTGTTCAACGATGCTCATTTGAGTCTCCTTCACATGGCGGGCGGTACGTTGCCCCATCCATCCGTGAGTGTTCCTGAGATCACGATCTGCCTGACTTTTACTAGCATCTCCCGACTGTGCGACCAGTCCACCTCTTTGCGGTGCTGCAATTGACCGAGAACAATTGCTGGATGCACACCTATTCGAGCAGAGAAATTCCGAATTTTTTGCTTAGAGTAAAGTGGCCTGAAACGTCCGATGAATGTTTCGATTTCCCTTTTCTCTACCAGAAAGCGCTCTGCAAATTCATCGGCTCGCTTCTCGACATCACCCTTCTCTTCAAAAGAGATCGCGTCGTCTCCTACAAGATTGACATCTAGTATCGGCAGCCCTCCCAAGGCGTCTCGGTTCGCAACGTGTCCGAGTTCATGCATGAGAACAAACCAAAAGTGATCCAATCGGTCGTATCTCATGGACAAAACAACAACCGGGGAATGCTCATCAAGCCAGAAAGTAGCTCCGTCAATTTTCCCCTTCGGAAGTCCCTCGATCAAGATGAGGCGAACTCCACCATCCGCGAGAATTCTGGCTACCTCTCGAACGTCTTCGGGATTCTTACGGATTTCCTTGAGTTTCTTGAGTGCTCTGGCAAAAGACTCATCCGTGAATCGCACCGCCTTTATACTGCGCGCTAGCACCTTCGCTCGATGCACCCATGCCACTTGTGACGGATTTGCACTTTCCGTCGCCTTTTTTGTCGCATAGATCAACCGCGACGGTTCATCTAAAGAATTCTTGTCGAGGAACCGCAGCACTCTTTCTTCCAACACGTCTATGTCTTTGGCCATTTCGATCCATCCGCGTTTCACCAGCTCGTTTATGGGAGTTGCCGCATAAAGGCGCGCCTTACGGGCAACTTTGCTGTCGGCCCGTGTTTCTGTCCACAACTGGTACGACGTTTCAAGATTCATCCAAAACTGCGCCGTCGTGCCGAACGCTGCTGCGAGACTCGAAGCAATATCTACAGAGATCGCGCGTCTTGCTTTGATGACGTTGCTGATGACAGGTGCGGCGATCCCCGTGATCTCAGCAAGGACATCCTGTGTCCAACCGCGAGCCTCAAGCTCTTCCTTGATGAACTCCCCGGGAGGGAATGCCTCGGCTACGTCTCGAATGTCTAGCATCGTCATTTCCCTCCTTTCGTTAGTGGTAGTCTTCAATACCAATCACCGACAACGTTTTGTTGGCACCCTTTCCCTCAATTTCGACTATCAATCGCCATTGGTCGTTTAATCGCATCGAGTGTTGGTGTCCCCTATCCCCTTTTAGCTTTTCAAAGTGGTTCGATTTCATTTCCCTTAAGTCCCGCTCGTCTGCTGCATTCCGAATAGCCCACATCCGCTTGCGAAACGCGGTTGCGACCGCCGTCGAATGTCCGGCGTCGAACTTTGCGTCTCTCTCAAGCTTTTCGAGGGATTCATCTCGGTGGACAACCTCGAATGCCATAGCTTGGGGAAGCTTAGCTCCAAATCGCGGCCCTGTCAACTGGACAATTATAGAATTATATAAGACTATAATGGACATGGGCGAGCGGACGCGAGTGATGTGGTTGCACTCGCGAGCGGCTAGGACGGCCGGCAGTCGTTCTTTCGATTGAGCTTTCGCCATTCAGCGTCAAATTTTTTCAGCGATGAATCTACTTTACACATGCGTGGGAGACTTCGAGACGCTCGAAACTCAGCAATGCGTCAGTGAGTGGAGAGCACGCTACCACATTCTCGAGAACATGCCATTCGACCGTGTAACGGCGTACTTGAGGCTGAGCCCGTCAAGCGGCCTAGCGCTCGTGGACGCAATCGTGTGCATGGCAGATTCGGATACGGACGGTTTCTACGGCGGGAATCTTCTTGAAAAGGCACTCGCACTGGCATCGGACCTCCGTAGCCTTCCTGAGAATTGCGCGATGCGGGACGGCCGAAAGTGGAAGTCTATACCGTTTGTGATTTTCTCGAACGCTTTCGCTTCTTCCCGAATGATGGAGTTCCTGCAGTACCAGAAAAACGCCGCCGTTTATCCGATCACGACGCCGTCCGCGGCGGTTGCAGAGATCCAGACAATTGTTGATAAGTACCACGACCAAGTGCTGGCAGATTATCGAAGCCTGGGAATTCTCATTCGTCTTGAGAGAGGCCGCGTCCAGATCGGTCCAGCAATGCAACGGAAGGATAAGCACGTAGAAAGCGAGTTCTACTACTCGCGAGGTGATCGGCGCAAGAACAGCGGATGGGTCACCATAAGACGCGACAACGAGGGTCTTCGACAGGACGTGGAACTCTTTCAGCTTCTGCTTGAAAGAGGTGCTACCGAAACTGAAATGCAAGCCTTCTTCGAGGAACACCCGGCCATTCTGATGGAAGCAAGGGCAGGCATTCCAATCTCGCACAGCCCTAATTTCGCGAGGCCCAAGAACAACAGACCCGATTTCGCGTTTTCACCAATTCTGGGACCAGAGATTCACAACAGTGTCGAGTTGTTGGAGCTCAAGGGGCCGACTGAAAAAATTCTCAATCGCGGGGACCATCGAGGGTTCACGTCCAAAATAACCCGCGCAATCAATCAGGTGAAGGATTACGAGCGGTACCTGCGAGACTCAAGCAACTTCGAGGCTACGATGCGAGCATTCGGTTATCTCCCCGAGAAAACGAACAGAGCGGTACTCATAGGTCGAGCTCCAGCGCGCGGCGAAGATATCGAAATGTGGGCACAGCGCAAACAGGAAGTGGACGTGACAGTCGTGACGTACGACGAGATTTTGCAGACTCAAGCTAGCCAGATAGGAGGCCCTTACAGCGTGCGCTATGGAACTCCCGAATATCCGTTGGACTAAATCTTCCGGGAATCTCCACCGCGCTCGGCGCCAGTAGTGCGACCAACGCTCGACTCGCCTGCTGCCGACATCGCCTTCCGCCCTGCATTGACACTCCTCCGCTGACGCCGCGTGCTCTCTTCCCGCCGCTCCGAAATCGACGCGTCCCCGGCTGAACCCCCTCACGCCTCCGGTCTCCCCTAGCACTTCTCGCGCCACCCAAAGGACGTGTCACTCGTGCATGCGGCCCGTTCCGAGCTGGCCGCGCCGATCTCTCCATTTCTGTCTCTGTTTCGCGCTCTTGCTCCCTGCTCGCGGGTGGCCTATCGGTTGCTTCAATCGATTAAATCACGGCCTGCTCGAACTCTGTTAACTCTGCGGCATAGTAGACCTCCGGCCGATGCAGCTTGAGCCATGCGTTCTTGGCGCACCCCCGCCAAAGGACGTAATCGGTTTTCGAAATCCACGCCATCGGGCTGTATCTATTAATCGTATGGACTTCCCGTGGGGTCTGAAACAACCTGTATCTAGACTCGAACGTAACCATCACAGCACCAAGAGCCTATCCCAAGCCGGGCGGTTAGGTCTAATTTGAAAGAAGGGAGCATGCTTCGATGGCCTTGGTCTTTCAGTACGGCTCCAATTGTTCCGAAAGCCAGTTCAATAGCCAGGATCGTCTGTGTGGTGACGCGAAGTTTGTGACCATCGCGGAAACGGTTGACGACTACCAGCTCGCCTTCGATGTGTGGAGTACAGGACGTGGATGCGCGGCATCTGACATCGTAGCGAGTCCCGGAAACAAGGTTTGGGGTGTGGTCTACGACGTGCCTGATTTCCTAATGGCTAGGGACACCGCCGCGCAGCGCAAAAGAAAGTCCCTCGATGCAATTGAAGGTGAAGGCATAAACTACGCTCGCCACCCGATTACCGTCGAGTCCGTGAACGGAGAGCTGCTTGCCGCCACCACCTATCGTGTGATCCACCCGAGGCCGGGGCTACGAACTAACGTCGAATACGTCTGCTACATCGTCCGCGGACTTCGCGAACACGGCGTCGCCCCAGAGTACATTGCCAAAGTGAAGGCAATCGCTATCGCGAATAATCCAACCGTTGCAGCTGCGGTCAACGCTTTGTAGCTAGCCGATTTTGTCGGCATGGTTCTTGCGAATCCAGTCTTCGACCTCTTTGCGAACACGGACGGCCATCTTGCCGCAGCTGTCGGCTTCGCCTTGCGAGACTAACCCGAAATCATCATACGATCCGGTGTTCCGCTTTTTACGCAGCTTATCGAGCGTCGGAATGAGTTTCTTCTGCGCATCGATCGAAAACTCGAGAGCCTCGATGGTTCGGTAGTGTTCGCTGCCGCCTCTTACGACGCGATATCCCGCAGCGCGCAATGCCGCCGTCGCAGAGGCCCGAATCGCATCGTAGGCAAGATTCAACTGCACATCGGGAGACAGTTTTCCAGCAACTGCTTTCTGATAATCCTCAAGACGCGAATCGGCGATTCCCAACAGGCGCGCGATCTCCGCGCCATCCGAAGCGAGCCGTTCGAGCCAGCTATTCTTGACCCAGTTCTCTAAGGACATCCTCATCCCCGATGATGAAGAGCTTCTTTTCCGCCAAAACCGTCTTGAGGAAATTCCCTCTCAACTTCTTGCTGAACTCCCGAATGGAATATACAGTTGGATTGATTTCCCGGTTCAAGGTTTTCTCCGCGTCACGGAGTTTTTCTACGATGACGTCGAAATCCACCTTGCCGACAACCATCACGTCCACGTCACTGTGTTCGCGCTCTCGGGAACGGGCTATGGAGCCATAGACAAAGGCGAGATTGATCTCGTCTCGCAGCGGACTGAGCGCCTCCGCTAGAACGTCGTGCATGCCGACCGTTTTCGTAACCAGACCCTTGATCTCCCGGAAGACGGGGCTCTCTCGGTTGGCGCTGTATAGAGTCTGCGTCCCAATGGTTTTCTTACTGACAAGGCCAGCTTCGACCAGTTGCCGTATCTCTCGCTGCACCGGCCCGAGGGCAATATCGGTAAGGCGGGCAAGTTGCCGCAGATAGAAGCTTTTACCCACGCGGCCATATAAAATGGAAAGCACCGCGCCTCTAGTACGCCCAAAGAGGGTTTCGGATAAAATGCCGCTTGTACCCATTCCGGGGTCAAGCGTACCCTAAAAGGGTACGGAAAGCAACCTTGGATGCCGGGACCGTTACTCCTCTCCAAGCGGTCGTAGCGTCAACTTTGCTTCCGAGTACTCGATCCGTTCGGCGGCTGCGGCGGAACCCTCGTTGCAGCCTCAGTACGATGAGGTCGCTCACTGCGGCCTCTAACGGAGACGACGAATGAAAGACTGGCTAATCAAATACTGGATCCCTCTATGCGCGCTGTTTGTGGCCTGCCTGAGCCTCTATCTGAACCTGCAGAACTGGAAAAGGCAAGGCACAAACCTCACGGCGCTCGCCCTCAACATTGCGGTGACCTTTGTAATGTTGGGCATCCTGCTCATTGCCATCATTACGTTCTATTCCCGTAATAAAAAACTGGCCGAGAAACTGCGGCAGCGCGAGTTGACCGGTCCGGTCGCAGACCAAATCAAAAAAGTTGGCAAGCTCGATAGCCTGGCGGGCAGAGCGGACCAGCTCGCCCAAGACCTCGAGGAAGTTTGGCACGAGTTCGATAAGGAGAAAAAGACCATGCCCAATCCGATCGGACTTCGGTCGATGCCGGATGTGGTCGACCAATGGACCGACAAACAACTCTGGCGATTTCGAATTCGTTATCAGGATTATCTTGGGAGCATGGAGGCGGTCGATCCTGGTTGCGACTCCGAGCTCATGAAAGACAAGTTTCCTCACGAAGGTGAGAGCTATCTTTCGGTGAAACGCAAAATCGAAATACACGCCAACGTCATGCGACAGCGTGCGAACGATCTGATGTCCAGTGCCAAAGCCGAGATGGCCAAGTAGCCACTGGAGATCATGCGCCGGGGCTGCCGTCCGGTTCCGATTCGCCGAGAGGTTCCGGCGTGACCGGCCGGTCATACGCCTCTAACACAATCTCGAGTTGCGGAAGGCCCCGGACTTCCGCTGGAACTTCGCCCAAATGAAAAAACGGCACCGTTACCGGAAACCTAAAACTTCGCGGAAACTTGGATTTCAAAGGGTCCGGCACGAACAATCGCCAGACGTTCTCAACATATTCAAAATAGGTCTGTAGCTGCTCATTTAGGTCAATCGATTCCTTGGCTTCTTGCCCCGCGAGCGAGGGCAAGAAATGATGCAAAAAAGTTCCGCCGGCATTCCATTGCTGGCCGATGATTGCCGGAATGTTGTGGCCTTCGTTGCGATAGGCGTCAATTTCTCTCGGAATGGCTGACTGCCGGATGGTCTGGAGTTTTCGCTCCGCACTGTAGAAATATCGCTCTGTCGGGTAGTCTTTCTTGCCTTTCCGGACCGCCAATTCGAGTGCCTCGAATACGTGATGCAATTGCCAGAAGAATGCCGCCAAATGCGCCCGGCAAATAAATAAGTCCACCTGGCCCTGATCTCTCACGGCCTGCTCGTCCCGCCGCAGCTCGTCAACAGACGTCTGCAGCGCACGCGTTTGCAAATAGACCCGCGTGTACGCGAGGTGGTACGCAGCATAGTTCACCGTGGACCAAATCTCAGCAACGGCGCCTACAAAATCCGGTGGCAGAACATCCGGCATGGTGTTCGGGTCTTTACGCATATTTTTCTGTCTCCCCGCCTAGGTATTCACCTTGCACCCATCGCTCCGCAGAAGTCATCATACCTAGCCCGTTCGACAATTCTCCCTACCCTTTTCTCTCCTTTGCGTTGCTGTGTTCGTTCTTCTGCCGCTTCATGAATCTCGCGTCTCGCCACAACCCATAACGGCTCGCGTTTTCATTAGCACGGGTCGCGTCGCCAACAGCTGCGTCACTCCGTCGTGCGGACCACTCCAACCGCGACGCTCGACTCTCTGCGCTTCTGTTCCCCGTTTTGGCTCGTTTGATCCCTGGTGGTGCGGTGAGGAGAAGCTCCGGTGGGTCACAACGACGATAACATCGTCCGGACGTATTTGACAGCCTGGTGCGGCACTAGGCGCTCGTTTTTTGGTAGTACTAGATGCACAGACGGAAGGGACATTCTCAATTCCACAATTGGAGCAGGCCCGAGCCGCACTGAGCAGAACGTCAGTCATCCGGGTCGTGGGGTGCTTGCCTACCGCCCTCGGGATGTGCTCCCGCCGTGCCAGTCGACAATGGCACCTCCGAGATCTCAAGACTTACAATTCTCTCTGCTGAACCACCAACACCTGCTCCACAGATATGCTTGCGAATTCGCATTTGTTGACAGAGTGTCAATTTGCGTTGTTTTTGCGTTGTCAGTTCGGGAATGATGGGCAGTGATGGGTTCTGATGGGCAGCTAAGCTATTGAATTTTCAGCTATGTCGTTTGTTCCAAGTGCGCTGCGACAGTTTATGAGTCCGGTGCTCTGGGCTGAGCTACGCGCTGCGCTTGATAGGGATGGGGATCACGATCTCTCCTTTGATTTTCGCCACCTTGTCCAGACCAACTCCGGGGAGTGCCCTGAAGGTTTGTGCTATGTGGCCACTAGCTAGATGCCCGTAATATCGCTCGACCATTTTGGTGTCTACATGGCCCAGTTGCTCCGCGACAACTTTCAAGGAAACACCCAAGGTGATCCATCGGCTCGCTGCGCTGTGTCTCAACTGATGAAATCCGAAGCGTTTAATTTTCGCCATCGCGCAAGCGCGCCGCATTGGCTTCTTCTGGCTATCCTTGACCCAGGGCTCGCCATTTTCGCGTAGGAACATCACCTCAACCAAATCACGGTTGGTGCAGACGTCCCGGAAAAATCGGGCAGCCTCTAAGTCGAGGTGTACGTGTCTCTGTTGACCGCCTTTGGATTTTGCGATGAAAAGGGTACCCGCCGAAGCGTTGAAATCGCCGACGCCTAACCGACCCAATTCTCCATATCTGGCGCCAGTGTAGAGCCCAGCCCGAACGAGGCGTTGAAAGTGCTTCTGCGTTGCGCATGCCTTCACAAAATTGCGCTGATCCTTCTCACTCAGGAAAACTGCCCGTGCGACTTCGACGTTTTCAAATGGCGGCACCTTCCACGCCATAGGATTTGCATATACACGCCCCTCTTCTAACGCAAGGTTCAACGCCGCACGGAGACGCCGCATGATTCTGTTTACCGTCGCACGCCGCTTTCGGAGTTCCTCTTCGGTCTGGATGTGTGTTTCGTTTTCCTGCTCGTGTTTCCGATTCGTTCGCCGCGGACTGGCGGCAATATCCGCGCGCCACTGTTCGAGCTTTGGGCGAGTCAACTTTGCAACTTGCAGAGTGCCGAGCTTGGGGATCGCATAAGCGTCTAGATCGTATTTTGTATGAAGATAGTCAGGAGCGCCACGACGCTCCAAATGGTTCAGATAATCTAGACAGCACCGATTCACAGTGTAGCCGCCACGATCACTAACGTGCTCACCTGTCGCCAGTGTCGTCGCGCTCAAAAACCAAGTCCGGGCCTTTTCTTGAGCGTGAGCGAAGTCCAAGACTCGCGCGCCTTCGGCATCCAGAATGTCATCTGCCAATGCAAGTTTCTCTTCCTTGCGGAAACCCTCGATTTTGTACCGCGCGAGCCAGACACCGCCTCTGGTCCCCTTCCTATAACCTAGAGCTCTGCCTTGCGATAAAGGCACCCACGCGACCGTTCCGATGGGAATTGCTCTACGTGCGGTTCTGCTGCCAAGCTCCTTGCTAGTTACAGTTCGCGCCACAGGTTGTTTCTCCTTCCTGTCATCACTGCCTGCGGAGCTTATTATTCCACTTTTGCCAACTATTTGCCAACTTTCCGGGTCGAAATCGCATAACTGTGCAGGTCAATGCATGACCGTGCATCCACTACGTATAGTATTGCTTCTAAATGAGTTACATCGACATTGCCGCATTCAGCGCGAACAGCTTAAATCGGTGAGCGCGCCCCTGATAAGGGCGAGGTCGGTGGTTCAAGTCCACCCAGGCCCACCATTTCTGTCCTTCACCTCGAACCCCGAACATGCCCAGGGTTTGTACCCTCCGAATTTGTCGTCGCGGGCCAGGCCGCGCGGCAAGATTTGCCGCGGTAGGCACCACCGAAGCGTCCATTCCTGCCGAGTGATACGCCACCACCGCGTTCGCCGATTGCAAGTAAGGGAGTTAGCCATCATTGCCGAGAGCGCGGGCCTGGCAACGGGAATGCATTTTCGAATAAAGCCGCGGCTCCCAATGCCGATAGGTGTTTGGGGCGCGCCAACAGCGCGGAAGCGGAAGAAGATAAGAGAATCGTAAGATTGCGAGGCAATTATGTCGGTTACAGGCGTTTCCAGCAGCAACTTTTTCCAGTCCAATATTGCTCAGGGTGCGCAGAACAAGTTTCAGCAAATTCAAAGTCAATTCCAGCAACTGGGCCAGGATCTGCAGTCCGGCAACCTCGCCCGGGCTCAATCGGATTTTGCCACCTTGACGCAGGAACTTCCGCAGACGCAACAGCGGAGCGGAGCCGCCGCGGGCACGAGCACGAGCGCCATCGCGCAAGCCTTCCAGACCCTCGGGCAAGATCTGCAGGCTGGCAATCTGTCGGCTGCGCAGCAAGACTTCGCCACGATCCAGCAAGATGCGCAGCAGGCATCCGGCCAAACATATCACCACGGCCATCATCATCGCGCCGCTAACTCCGGCCAGCAGGGCAGCAATCCGATCTCGCAAGCCTTTGGAGCGCTCGGCCAAGCGCTGCAATCCGGCAATCTTTCCTCAGCACAGCAAGCCTACGCCACGCTTCAGCAGGATTTGCAGCAGTACCTGCCGGATTCCGGCTCCAGTTCGACCAGCACTGCCGGCGCCCCACCACCCTCGCCGGGCGGTTCCGTCAGCGTGACCGCCTAGACAGTTCGCAACGTTCGCGCTGCCCAGTCTCGCTCGTCGCTTTGCGTTCCATTCGGCAAGCGCGATACATTCTGAGAACGCGCCGAATCATTTTTCCGGTGCGCCTCATCCACCGTGAACTCCGTCTATCTCTTCGCTTACCGCACCTATTTCACTCTTAAGAAGTCTGTCGTTGACCGGAGTCTACGCCGGTGGCCGGCAGCGCAACGAGGATTCGACGCCGCCAAAGGTTTCATCAAGCGCAGATTTTTCCCCAGCCGCCAACTCTGGCTCCAAGTACAGTCGGGCCTTGCTCAGGGAATGTGGATTCACCTTCGCATTCCGGAAGAAGCGGGCTTCTGGCGCGGTGAACACGAACCCGAAGTGCAGGCGACGCTCTCCGCGATCGTGCGGCCCGGTGACGTTGTCTATGACGTTGGCGCGCATTTGGGATCGATTGCTCTAGGGGTGGCGCGCCTGGTTGGCGCAAACGGTGGGGTTGTTGCCTTTGACGGCGAACCCGCCAACATCTTGCGTTTGCGGGAAAACAGCGTGCGAAACCATCTCGAGCGGAGCCTGCAAGTCGTGCACGCGGCCGTGTGGTCCCACACTACGGCACAGGGAATCTCCTTTCGCCGGGCCCGCGCCGGAACATCCCAAGGCGGCGTGGAAGCTGGCGGACAACGTCCCGTCCTGGCAGACGGTGAAATCATCCAGGTGCCGGTCATCACGCTGGATGACTTTGTCGCCGCCGGTGGTCCGCCGCCCCACTTCATCAAGATCGACGTCGAAGGCGGCGAATGTGAAGTTCTGCGCGGCGCCACAAGTCTTCTCCGCACGAAGCGGCCTTTTCTTATTGTCGAAGTCCATAACCAGCAAGCCGACGAGCAAATCCGCTCCTGGCTCGAGGATTTCCGATACTCCGCCGAATGGAAAATTCCGAAAGAGAATTTCCCGCGCTGCTTGATCGCTTGGCCGATCGAGCGCGATACGCGGTTCCCGCCAGCCGCACAAGCAGGACGATGAAAGATCCGCAATGGGCCACGGGTGTGCCAAAACGGATTGCCGATTCCCAGATTCGCATCGTCTCCTGCTGCACTGGACCAGCCTTCCGTGAGATGACGGCAGAAACGCCAGCCACAGCGTGGAACTAAACTTGCCCTTGGAAGAGGCCGATGTGCCAGTTGGGAGTGCCCGATGGCGGGTTTCGGCGACCCGGACTTCTTCCGCAGCATCCTTGAGAATCTGCACATGGCCGTCTACGTCGTCGGCCGTGACGGCAGAATTTTGTTCTGGAACGATGGCGCCGAGCGCATCACCGGGTACCTCCGCCAGGACGTCATTGGGCGCCTTTGCGGCGACAACTTCCTGGGAGAAAGCGACAGCGACGAAAATGACTTGAGCGGGCCGTTGGCTCCGATCGCGGCCGCCACGCGCGAGGGCAAACCGCTCCAGACTCAGGTTTCGTTGCGCCACAAATCCGGACACCGGATTCCCGTACAGTTGTGGGCTTTTCCGATCCGCAATGCGGAGGGTGTAATCGTGGGCGCCGCGGAGACTTTCGAAAAGAGCATTTCGATAGCCGATTGGAACCGCCGGCAAACTAAGCTGGCGACCTATGGTTGCATCGATCACGCGAGCGGAGTCCTCAATCACCGCATGATGCATTCCCATCTTCGCGAGCATCTGGGAATGTTTGCCGAACACCCAGTGCCATTTTCCGTCTTGTGCATCCAGATCGATGGTCTCGAAAAGATCCAATTGCGCGACGGACCGGCCGCGATTGCCTCGGTGCTGCGTGTGGTGGGGCAGACGCTCGAGAACAGCCTGCGTCCCACGGATTTTCTGGGTCGCTGGCAGGAAAATCAGTTTCTGGCGATCTTGACAGAGTGCAGCGGGTCGGAGGTCACGCGAGCTTCCGAGCGTTTGCGGCGGATGGTGAGTTCCTCGAGGACCGCAGGGTGGGGAGACCGCCTTCCGGTGACGATTTCCGTGGGCGGAACGACCGTGAGATCCGGCGACACGGCGGAGGGAATGGTGACGCGGGCGGAATGCGCCTTGCGCGAGAGCCACAGCCAGGGCGGAAATCGCTCAACGACGCGCAACGAATGAAGATCAGGAAGAATCCGAGGGGCAGCTCCCTATGTTCGTGATTATCGGGATCGTCGTGGTGTTCGGCGCAGTGCTGGCCGGCTACCTGATGGAGCATGGAAACCTGAAGGTGCTGATGCAGCCTGCTGAGTTGGTGATCATCGGCGGCGCGGCGATCGGCACCGTGCTGATCGCCAATCCCTTGCACATTTTGAAGGCCATCGCGGGGGGCGTCGCCGGCGCCTTCCGCGGATCGAAGTTCGGCCGGGACAAGTATCTCGAAACCATGAAGATGATGTATGAGTTGTTTGGCCGGGCCCGCAAAGAAGGGCTGATGGCGCTAGAGACGGACAGCGATGCGCCGGACAAGAGCCCGATTTTTTCCAAGTATCCGAACTTCCTGAAGGACAATCACGCGCTGGCGTTCGTTTGCGACACCATCCGCATGGCCGCGGGCGGGGGCGTCGAGCCCTTCGACGTGGACCAAATGATGGAAGTGGATATGGACGTGCACCACCACGAGGCGGCGCAGCCCATCGCGGCGCTGTCCACAATGGCGGACTCGCTGCCGGGTCTCGGGATCGTTGCGGCGGTGTTCGGCGTGGTGATCACCATGGGAGCGCTGGGCGGACCGCCGGAGGAAATCGGACACAAGGTGGCCGCGGCACTGGTGGGGACGTTCCTGGGAATCTTGCTCTGCTACGGACTGGTCGGGCCGGTAGCGGCGAACATGGGCAAGGCCGCAGAAGAAGAACATGCGTACTACCAGGTGCTACGCGTGGCTATCGTGTCGTTTATGAAAGGAATCCCGCCAACCGTGGCGGTGGAATTTGCGCGACGCGCCATTCCAGGGCACGTGCGGCCGAGCTTCCTGGACGCGGAAAAATACATCAAGGGCGGTGGCGCCGCGGGTGGACCTGCCGGCGGAGCTGGGGGTGGCGCCGCGGAGCAGCCGCCGGCAGAGGCCGCAGCGTAGTCTTCGCGAACTACCATATCGACCACGCGACCCATCATCATCATCAAGAGGAAGGGCGGCCACCGCGGGCATCACGGCGGCGCGTGGAAAGTGGCGTATGCCGACTTCGTCACGGCGATGATGGCGCTCTTCATCGTGCTGTGGCTGACGAACAGCAGCCAGAAAATCAAGGAAGCTGTTGGCGGGTATTTCAAGGATCCCGCGGGCACCTCCCAGCTGAGCGGCAGCGACATGAAAGGTTCGGCAGAGAACTTCGTGCTGGCGAAGGACAACATGCCGGACCTGAAGGAGCAGCTCGAGAAGGCCATTCGCGAAGTTCCGAACTTCGACAAACTCAAAAATCACATCGACATGACGGTGACCAACGAAGGGCTGCGCATCGAGCTGACGGAATCGGCGACCGGGACATTTTTCGACAGTGGTAGCGCGAAGATCAGCGGTGACGGCAAGGAGCTCTTCATCGCGCTGGCGCACGAGCTGGGGAAATTGCCCAACAAGATCGCGCTAGAAGGCCACACCGACTCCAAGCAATACCCGGAAGGCAGCAGGTACGGAAATTGGGAGCTCTCCACCAACCGCGCAAACGCAGCGCGCCGTTTGATAACCCAAAACGACATCCGGCCGGATCAAATCACGCAGGTGCGAGGGTTCGCGGATCAACGGCTGCGGAAAAAAGACGCTCCGCTGGACCCCTCGAATCGCCGAATTTCGCTGATTGTGCAGTATCAGGAAAAGAAGCCCAGCGCCGAACCGGAGGGCGCTGCCGCCGCGGCCCCTGCGGAAGGCGCGGTTCCGCAAAGCGGCTCAGAATCCAAACCCGAAGGCGAAGCGGCAAAGCCCACAGCGAATCCGCACAAGGAATAGTTGCCAACCTTTTTCTCAAGATCTTCCGCTTTTCCGCCCCCCATTCCTCATCCCTTGGACTCCGCCATCGATCCCCAATCCCCAGTCTTTTCAATACGCCCACCGCGGATACCCGCTTCTTCTCTTTCGTCGTCTTTTCCGGGAGTCCTGAGGCGGAGATTTGGTGATCGGTGTCGACGAAGAGGACGGCCACAGGCCAGACGTTAGCGGGCCGCGGGTTTTTGCTCGGGTGGCGTAGGGGGTGGGGTGAATTTGGCGTCGTCTACGGGCACGTTCTGGTGGAGTTCGTCGACTTGGATGGTAAATCGGTTGCCGGGGCGGGCCAGGGACCAACGGAACGGGACTTTCACGCCATCGGCATCGCGGTAGTCGCTGTAGTCGATTTGCGTGGGCAAGCGGCCGAGCTGCGTTTCGGTGTAGCGGACGAGGCGGAGAAGCAAGCCGGACTGCGCGTCGAAGTAGAGACGCAGCGGCGGCTGGCCTTCGCTGCGCCCGACAACTTGGGCGGTGTCGTGTCCATTGATTTTGTCGCCAGGCCCGGCCAGGAATTTCTGGCGCAGGGTCTTGAGATGGACGGGGAAGTAGAGGTCGGCATCCAGGCGGGCGGCGTCGTTTTCGTCGCCGGTCATGATGTGCGGAGGCCGACCGGGCACGCTGAGCCAGCCGGAGTGGCCGTCGAAGGCGGTGACGCTGTCGCCGTTGGGAAGGTGCATGACGGAGACGCGTTTGTCGGGTGCCTTGTCGTAGACATCGACAGGGAAATGCTGGCCGCCGAAGGCGGTTAAGGTGCCTTTCTCGACGCGGCTGGTTACTTTCTGCACAGCATCGGCGCCACCTACTGCGGCCAGATACTTATCGAGAAGCTTATCGGCGGTGGACGGCGCGGTCTGGGCGTCAATGGGCTTTTTCTCGCCGGCGGATTCGGGCTTGGGGTCTTCGTCGCTGATGATCGGGATGCCGACGGGTTCGGCCGCTCCGCGGTGGCAGGAGTAGCAGGTAACTTCGCGTTTGCTCTCGAAATTGTCTTTGTTGATGGCGGACATCATCGCGATCATCTTGCGGGCGGTGAGTTTGGGCTCCTTGTCGTCCTTCTCGAAGGCCATGGCGTGGCCGTCGCGGACGTGGCAGTACTCGCAGTCGACGCCGAGAGAGGCGGTGATGAACTGCATGGCGGGGATGACTTGCTCGGCGGGGATGCCTTTGAGGACTTTGATGTTCTTGTATTGCTCTTCGGCGAGTTTGGGGGCGGAGGGAGCTTGAGCGCGGGCGGCAAGCACGACGACGGTGAGCGATATTGCAGCGAGAGCAAGGAATAATTCTTGAGTTTTCGCCTTCATCCGCGCATCTCCTCAAAATTTCCAAGCGAGTGTACCGGAAACGGAATTGCTGCGCAAACCGGAGAAAAATGCTGAATGCAGATTCTTTGCGCCCCGCCAAAATGGAGAGGCGCCCACGATCCTTCGAGGTTCAGAGTAAGCGGCCCGCGGCCGCTGCGCGTGCACGATCGTTACAGCAATGGTTATGCGTACGAGGGCACAGACAGGAGTGTCTGTGCTACGCCAGGTCGCCACGCTTGGCTGCTTCGGTGATGCGGTCGGCGGCGCGGAAGGCTAGCGCTTCGATGGTCATGGTGGGCTGGCCGCGGCCGGAGGTGACAAGGCTGCTGCCGTCACAGAGGAAGAGATTCTTTACGTCGTGGGTGCAGTGGTCGCGATTGATAACGGACGTTTTTGGATCGTTGCCCATGCGACACGTGCCGAGCAGGTGCACGCCAAATTGTTGCTCTTCAATCGGGAAGGACCATTTCTTTTGTGCGCCCGCGGCATCCAAGAGTTCCAGGCCGCGATCGTTGAGCCAGCGCGCGACTTTGAGGTCGTCAGGATGATCCTTGTAGGTCAATCGGAGAGCGGGCAGCCCCCAGGCATCCTTCAAATCGGGATCGAGAGAAAAGCTGTTCGTTTCCAGCGGCAGCGAAGTCGCGTGTGAAAAGACCTCCATGGTGCGCGTGAAGTTGTGGGCCAAGGTGTCTTTGAAGCCTTTGCCCCAGAGCGGCGTGCCTGGCGGAAGAGAACCCATGGCGAAACCGATCGGCGTCGCATCGAACCGGGCGTCGAGGCCGCCGCCGCCGTAGAAGCCGACCTTTTGCGGGTCGAGCTCGTAGAAGTCGTGCAAGATGCGGCTGACAGCGAAGCCCTTGTAATCATTCAAGGGATGCTCGAACACGCCCAGCGAGATGCCGCTGCTGTTGAACATCAGATTCTTGCCGACCAGGCCGCTGGAGTTGGCGAGGCCGTTGGGAAACTGTTTGTTGGCGGAGAGAAGCAGCAACCTCGGAGTTTCCGCGCCGTTGGCCGAAACGATCACGGTTTTGGCTTTCTGGAGGTGCACGTTGCGGTTCTCGTCGAAATAGACGGCCCCGGTGGCACGGCCCTTGGCATCGAGTTCGATGCGATGCACGTAGGAATTGGGGCGAATCTCGCAGCGGCCGGTCTTTTCCGCGACGCGAATGGCGGCGACCAGAGAACTGGACTTCGCGCCCACCTCGCAACCAAAGGCCAGGCAGAATCCGCAGTTGACGCAAGCGCTGCGCCCCGGACGGGGCTGAGAAAGAATCGCCATCGGTGCGGGAAAGGGATGCCAGCCAAGCTGACGCGCCGCTCGCTCGAAAATCACGCCGGAAGACTTCACCGGAAGCGGGGGCATCGGATAGGGTTTCGAGCGCGGCGGATCGAACGGGCTGGCACCCGCGAGACCCGAGACACCGATCTCCCATTCTACTTTCGTGTAGTAGGGCTCAAGATCGGCGTATGTGATGGGCCAATCGGCGAAGTTTGTGCCTGCGATCGGGCCGATCTTGCTGCGTTCGACGAAATCGATTTCGTGGAAGCGCCAGAAATTCGCGGTGAAATGGACGCTGGTGCCGCCGACGAGGCGTCCGTAGACGAGGGCGCGCTGCGGCTTGGCTTTTTCGTCCGGAGTCTTGCGGAAGGTGTTGGGCTGAAGCTTGGGGTGATTGGTAAGCAGGTCTTCGCCGAGGACTTTTACCTCGTTGTGAGTGAAATCGGCCTCGGTGAGGTAGGGCCCCTGCTCGAGCACGACTACGCGAAAACCGTTCGTCGAAAGCTCCTTGGCAAGGATGCCGCCGGCCGCTCCGGAGCCGACGATGACGAAGTCGACTTCGTCGGAGGTTTTGTACTTGGGCTGATCCGGCCTCATGACTTGGTTTTGTCCGCCTGTCCGGAGGGCGGCTGCCAGCCGGGATAGTCTTTGTCGTAGTAGCCAAACGGCGGCTGGAACATATGTTCGCGCTCGCGGCCAATGACTTTCCAGCCGAGACCTTTGGGGTCGCCGCCGGAATCGGGATCGAGCAGAAACGCAATGATGGTGTGCATGCGGAGAGTCTCGAAGAAGGTTTTGGCGGCGGCGCGAGGCCGGTAGGGCCGGCGGCTTGGGGGCTGGTCCTCGTCGAAGGAGTGGAGAATCTCGTCTTGCTGCTCGGAAGTGGCGGCGGAGAATTTTTCCACGGCAGGGAAGATTTCACGCGTTCTAGATTGCAATTCGGGGAGACCCTCGCGATAGGTTTTCTGGTCATCGACGGCGAAGGTGATCAGCGCACGATCAATGAAGTAAACGACGCCGGCTTCGTGGGCGCCGGGGGTCTCGTCGGTGGGAATAATGCGCGAGGTGATGGCGTCGATTTCGACGGCTTGCTCGGGGGTGAAGAATTCCAGCTTGGCAGCGGCGGACTGCGAGGACTCACGGGCGTGTTTGGCAGCGGAGAGAAGAGCGGGCCAATGCGTCGAGACCCAAATGGCGCTGATGCTAGTACATCCCTGGAGCAGGAAGTTGCGGCGGCTAAGATCGTTGGTCATGAATCGAGACGGCCCACCAAGCTGTAGGACTGTAAGCTTGGGTCAAAGTGGCGTCAAGAGAAAACGGCGAATCGACGGGATTCAAAACGCGCATGGTCGCGGGTAGAAAGCAAAGTGGCTGGTTTGCGATGCGATGCGGGGCTAGTGTACGATTCCGCAGAAACAGGCAGGCGGAGAATTCAGGGGAAAAACGCCGACTTTTTGGGGGAATGACGCGGGCGTATGGCTACGACGCTGACGGGCGCTATCGGAACTGGAAGCAAATGGCTGCTCGACAAGATTGTCGGCGCACTGGCAGCGACCGGAGTCAATCCAAACTTCCTGACATTTTTGGGATTGGTGGTTAATTTTGGCGCGGCGGCGATGTTTGCCGTAGGGCATTTCTTCACGGGCGCGCTGATCATTTTCTTTGCGGGCTTTCTGGACATGCTGGATGGACAAGTGGCGCGGCGGCAGAATCGAGTGACGGCGTTTGGCGCGTTTTACGATTCGACGCTGGACCGCTACGCGGATATGGCGCTGTACATGGGGCTGCTGGTGTTTTACTCAGTGAACGGCAGGACGCCCTACGTGGTGCTGGCGGCGGTAGCGACGGCGGGATCGGTGATGGTGAGTTACGCCCGGGCACGAGCGGAATCGCTGATTCCGTTGTGCAAGGTGGGATTCATGGAGCGGCCGGAGCGGCTGGTGCTGTTGATCATTGGCGGCGTTTTTAATCGGATGGCGGCGGTATTGTGGGTGATTGCGGTGGTTTCGACGATCACCGTGATCCACCGCATCGTGTATACGTGGCAGGAAACGCGGGCGGGCGCGTCCTTCCGGGCATCCGGTTGAGTCTGTAATTGCTGTTCCAGCTTTAACCCAATTCATAGTCAAAATAGACGGATTTTGCCTAGCGCGGGCGGAGCCTGTCGCGGGACGGGATGAACGCTGCGCGACCCTATAGAGGATGAGTGTCTTTAAGAACGGCTTCGATTGGGGCGGAGATGATTTGGCGGACGCGATCGCGGAGGGCGGGGACGTCGATTTTCGACATGCCCTGTGTGTCGATGGTGTCGTGGAGAATGACGGTGACCGTGGCGGGCCAGAGCATCCAGTGGCCGGTGCGGTGGTGCTGGAAGGAGCCCACCAGGCTGACGGGAACAATGGGAACACCGAGTTGTTGGGCGACGCGGAAGCCGCCGTCCTGGAATTCGCTAAGGTGGCCGTCGCGGGTGCGTTTGGCTTCGGGAAAAATGATCAGGCTCGTGCCTCCGTTGATGGCGTCTTGAGTGAGGCGCCACATGCGTTTGAGGTCGGAGGAGCGGCGGATGTCGGGCACGGGCACATTGCCGAAGCGCTTCATCAGCCAGCCATAGGCGGGGATTTTGAAGTGGGATTCCAGCTCCCAGCCGCGGACGAATTGGGGGACGGCGCAATACAGGAGGAAAGGATCGAAGAGATTGACGTGGTTGACCATGAAGAAGGATGTGCGCTGGGGATCGAAGCCGGGGGAGCGGCGCACTTCGACGCGGGTGCCCGAGAAGAAGGCAATACGGCGGCAGAAACCGCGCTGAAGCCAGTCGTGTTTGCGGGAGTCAAGGAAGATGCCGAGGAACACGAGAGTCGGCGCGGCGGTGAAAAAGTGCAAGACGCTGAGGAACCAGAGAAATGCACTGCGAAGCGCGAGATAGGCGCGCTTCATATATAGATGTCCACGGCCGCGGGGATCACGTCTAAGGAACGACACACCAGAGTAGCGACTTCACCGTCGATCATGACATCTACGGGAACGGGTACGTTGAACTCTACGTGGCGCACGGCGCGACGCGAGGCCAGCGGGTGGGTGATGTGCGTGCCATCGTATAGCTTCGGCAGCATGCGCATCAAACCGAAGCGGCCGATGGGCCCCCAGCGGACGAACTCGATGAGGCCGTCGGTGGGATCGGCGTGAGGCGCGATCAGCATCGTGCCGCCGGTGTACTTGCTGTTGCTGAAGGTGAGAAAAAGGCACGGGCGCTCGTCCCAATTTTGGTCGTCGTCGCAACGGAGCGCGAAGGGACGACGTCGCAATTGAATAACACGGACGAAAACGCCGAGGAGATAGCCGAGTTGGCCTAACGGCTTGAAGAAACGATTCGTGAGCGCGGCGACATCGGCGGTAAATCCAACACTGAGAAGATTGAAGGAATAGATTTCTCCGGTGGAGTGCGTAAGGCGCACGACGTCGACCGGGCGCTTGCGTCCGGAGATGATGGCCTGAAGAGACGCTTCGGCGCCATCCTGCGTGAAATCGCGGAGAAACGAATTGCCTGTGCCGAGCGGGAGAAGGCCCAGAGAGATTCGGTCTTTGCCGCCGCCTGGGGAGAGAACGCCGTTGAGAATCTCGTGAGCCGTGCCGTCACCACCGACCGCGATGAAGCGGCGATAGCCCTGGGCGTACGCCTCGCGAGCGAGCTGAACCGCATGGCCGGGTCCGGTGGAAGCGATAACGTCGATGCGGAGGCCGCTTTCGCGCAGGCGCGCGAGTGCCTGCCCGGCGAGCTTCGCCGAGCGGCCGCCGCCAGCAGCGGGATTGACGATGGCGAAGAAGCGTTCCATCAGCGAACCATGAATTCTCCTCTACACGCATCTGGCTGAAGACGGCGGCAAATCAGGAGTGCCCGCCTCCCTTCGAAGCTCAGGATAAACGGAAGGCGGCCGCTACAGTGGCCGGCGCATGATGGCGGTTGAACGAGACACCGTGCTAGCGCGACGGGTGCGATCCTTCGACGATTCTTGCCCTTCGCGAAAATCGCTCTGGGCAAGTCGGATCGTCTCAGGATGACAACGTATTCGGCGGTGCGTTTATCGATTGCGGATCGAGATGCGCTCATAGAAATAGAACGGACGTTGCACGATCGAGCTGAGCCAAGCGCTCTGCAAGGACGTTCCTCTTTATCTTAAGCGAAGCCGTGCGTGGAAAGTCTTCGTCGAAGAGAACGATTCCATGAACGCGCTTGTAGTTCAGGAGGCGGCCGTTGCGGAAGGAGATGTCGCGGCGCAGCTCGTCCGTGAAGGACTGGCCGGGCTCGGGGTGCAGCACGAGGACCAGCTGCTCGCCGACCATGGAGCGCTGCGGCCAAATGTAGTTGGCAGCGAAGACGCAGAATTCTTTGACGGGAAGACCCTCGAAGACGGTCTCGATGTCTTCGGGGTAGATGTTCTTGCCTTCCTCGGTGACGATCATGTTTTTCTTGCGGCCGAAGAGCTGGAGGTGGCCCCAGGAATCGAAACGGCCGAGGTCGCCGGTCATCAGCCAGCCATCGACGATCGTTTCGGCGGTGAGCTCAGGATCATTGAGGTAGCCGGACATGACGGTCTTGCTGCGGACGGAGACTTCGCCGATGCCGTCGGGGCTGGGATCGATGATGCGCACTTCCATGCCGGGGAGCGGTTTGCCGACGGTGTCCGAGCGAAATGGGTGGAGATCGTTTACGGTGATGGCGGTGCCGGCCTCGGTAAGGCCGTAGCCGTTCGCGACGGGAATGCCGAGATCGTAAAAGAATTGCAGCGTTTGCGGTTCCGTGAATGCGCCACCCACGATGATGGCGCGTAGCTCGCCGCCAAAGGCTTCGTGCACCTGCTTGAGCAGACGGCGGCTTAGACCGAGCCTGGGCTGACCCTTGGTGAGCGCCTTATTGACGGAGACCAGGGCATTGAAGATTTTGCGTTTACCGGGGGGCAGCGCGTCGAAGCGCGCCTGGAGACCCTTTTGGAGATTTTTTAGGACAAGCGGAACCAGGCTCACGTAGGTGATTTTGTATTTGGTGAACGCTTCGCGAACGTATTCCGGGCGGAGGGTGCGGAGATGCACCACCGTCGCGCCGCAAATAAACGGCCCGAAGAAGCCGACCATGAAGTCGATGGCGTGATTGGTGGGGAGAATGCTGAGATAGCGGAAGCCGGGGGCGAAGGGATAGAGCGAGGTCAGGGCGACGCATTGTTCGAGATAGTTTTCGTGCGTCATGACGCAGCCTTTGGGGCGGCCGCCGGTACCGGAGGAATAGACGATGGTGGCGGGGTCCTTGCGGGTGCGCGGAACGAAATTGGGCTCGCGGCTCCCTCTGAACTCCTCCCAGCGTCGCGCGTCGTCAAGAGCCACATTCGGTGGTGCTTCTGTCACCAAAAGGGTCTTAAGGTTTGTCGCGGCGCTGCGGCTTCTGGAAGCGGCTAGCTGACGCCAGATGGGGTATTCCGTGATGAGAACGCTGGCGCCGGAATGCGTGAGGAGTTGCCACTGTTCATCGGGCGTAAGCTTGTAGTCGAGCGGAACGAGGACCCCACCGCAATAGAAGATCGCATACGCCGAGATCAGCCATTTGGACTGATTCGTCATGATAATGGCGGCGCGGTCTCCGGCCCGGAAGCCTGCCTCTTGCAGCGCGCTCGCGAGTGGGTGCGCGCGCTCCTTGAAATCGCGATAGGTGAGGCGTTCTTTCTCGCGATCGCGATCGGCTTCGATTAGGCAAGTCTCACCGGCGAATTGATCGAGGGCATCCTTCAGCGCGGTGCCAATGGATTGATACTTGGAGAGATCCAGCATTACAGGCGGGATTGAATCCGCGAGGCCAGGGTACGGAAGTCGCTGACGCCCTGCACTTCGTAGTCGGGCAGCTCGATGCCGAAGTGGTTTTCGAGGCGGCTCAGAAGTTCGAGCGTTTGCAGGCTATCGATGCCCAGCTTCTTGAAGAAGTCGTCGTCGGGCGCCAGAGAGCCTGCCGGCAACTGAAAGTGCTTCGACGCCAGGTCCAGGACTTCCCGCGTGGTTTGATCGATGGTGCGCATGAACAGGTAAATTTATCATCCCTGCGCCAGGAAGGAAAACGGAGGCGAGTATGGTTGGTGGGGATTTGGGTTGTGACTACGCAAAGCATCAAAACACTAAGTGGTTGCAATAGTTGAAATTGAGATTCTTCGGGCATCCTTATCGGATGCACTCAGAATGACAATTCTGCCTTCTTCCGCAGCCTGTGAAAGTCGTGCCTCCCGTTGCCGTACAGACTCTAGAGAAGGATGAGGCCGCGGCGGATGCCGAGGGCGACGGCTTCGGTGCGGGTGGCGGCGCCGAGTTTGCCGAGGATGGAAGCGACGTGGAATTTTGCGGTGTGATCGGAAATGGCCAGGCGTGCGGCGATTTCTTTGTTGCCGAGGCCGGCGGCAAGCATTTGTAAGACCTCGCGTTCACGGCGCGTGAGGGGCTCGGCAAGCTCGGCTGGAGGCTGCGAAACGGATGCAGCGGTGGCGGGCAACGCGGCATTCACGTCGGCGGGGTGCAGGACCACAAGCCCTGCGTTGGCGGCTTGCAGCGCCGCCAGAAGCTGATCGGGCGCGATATCGCCGGGCAAAATGGCGCGGACCCCGGACCGCAGGGCTTCGAAGGACCATCGCGTCGCTGGCCGGTCGGTGAGAAGCACGATGGACGTCTCAGAAGCGAGGCCTGAGTCTGCGAGGTCCGCGAGTATGGACTCGGATTGGTCGCCGGAGGCGTCGACCAGCAGCACACCGATTTCCGCGTCCGGGGCACGCTCGTTGAGCGCGTCGATGCTCGCGGCGCTGCCGACGACTTTAACACCGCGAGCCGCGAGGAGGTCTTGCAGGGTGGCGCGAGCCAGCGGCGACGCGGCAATGAGGAAGACGCGAATCACGCGGCAACGGATCTCCGCCGAGACGTTGGGCTGCCGAGTTGAAGGGTTACGCGGCGAAGGCGCGCGTAATCGCCGCGCAGGAATTCGAGACGGAGAAGGCGCGGACCGGTGCCTCGTAGCGCGCGGGATAGGTCTTCGAGCAAGGCGAACGGCTTGTCTTCTGTGCCGAGCAAGATGTCACCGGGAAGGAGAGATGCTTGCGCCGCAGGGCTGCCCGCTTCCACTTCCAGAACGAGGAGACCGAAAGTCTTGCCGCTGCGGTCGGGCCTGGGAACTTGCACGGGATACAAGGTGACACCGAGCCAGCCGTCGGAGGAACCGGCGGCGAGAAAATCGGTGACCACGTTGCTGGGAATGGCCAGAGCGAGGCGGCCGGCGACCATCGTGTTAATGCCGATCACCCGGCCGCGGGCATCGGCGAGCGGGCCGCCGGAATTTCCCGGCGCGAGGCGGACATCCGCCTGTACCCACGACTGCGCGCCGAGACCGCGAATCGGACCGACGGCGTGGATCACGCCCGTGGTTAGCGCTCCGACGAAACCCAGGGGATTGCCGATGGCGATGGCGAGTTCGCCGGGGCGGACGCGCGACGAATCGGCGCTGGCTGCGGCAGGCAGATCAGCGGCGTCGACGCGAAGCAGAGCGAGATCGCGGTGGGGATCGCGGGAGGCGACGGCGGCTTCGAATTCGCGGGCGTCCCAGAGCTGAACGCGCAGGCGAGGGCCGCGCGCCACGTGGGCGTTGGTGATGATCGCGCCGTCGCTCGACCAAATAATGCCGGAGCCGTTGCCGCGGCCCCCGGCGTGAATGAGAACAGTCGAGCGGCGAAGCTGCTCCGCAATTTCGCCGAATCCGGTGAAGGCCACGCTATTCGCCTCCGTGTTGGCGTTCCGCGACGATGACGCTCGCTTCCTGCACGGCGCCACCGCGAATGAACTTGAGAGGGAGCGGATTGCCGATCGATCCGCCGTGGAGCTGCGAATGAATATCTTCGAGCCGCGCGATCGGGTGTCCCGCGAGGGAGACGATGATATCGCCGATGACGATGCCGGCTTTGTGGGCGGGGCTTTCAGGCTCCACTTCGAGGACGATGGCGGCGGTCTTTTCGTCGCGCTGGAGAGACCTGCGAAGCGCATCGGGCAAGCGCACCGGCTGAAGTCCGACGCCCAGGTAGCCGCGAGGGATGCGGCCTTTTTGCAGGAGCGTGTCGACCACCGCGTTGACCGCCGAAGCGGGAATGGCGATCACGCCGAAACGTCCGAAGCGCGGGGTAGCGATGCCGATCACGCGGCCGTGCGCATCAATTACGGCGCCGCCTGCGGCAGTGGGTTGCAAGCTGACGTCTAGCCGGATGTAAGGAGCGAGGGACGCGCCGGTCCAGGTGTGGCGCTCGGACGCAACGAGACTGACTACCCCGAGAGCGGCCACCGGGCCGCTGGCGCGAGTGCGGCCGACGACGAGAGTGAGGCTGCCGGGTTTAAGCGCGGCGGAGTCGCCAAATTCGTTTACGGCAGTGCCAGCGTCTGGGCATTTCAGCACAGCGAGATCGGTCGAGGGATCGCGGCCGGCAAGCGTTGCCGGCACAACGCGCCCATCGGGAAGTGTCACGTGAATCTCTTCATCGTGGCGCAGCGCATGCTCCGCCGTGACGACAATGCCCGGGCGCCAGACGACGCCGCTCGACGAGCCACGTGCCTCGGTATGAATTGCAACCGCGGCCGCCGCGGCACGATCCGTGGCTTGCGCCAGGGCGTTTGAGAGTTCGATGAGTTCTGAAGACATGTTTGCAACCTCCATGAACAAGATGCCGTAAAGGAAGAGGGGTCTACATCCGCCGATTGGCTAGGTGGGAGCCTGGAAAAATGGGGAGGTTCAGAGGAGCAGTGTTGCGGCGCTACACCGTCTCGCGCTGCATCAGCTCGAGCCGATTGCCGAAAGGGTCGAGAACGTGGACGCGGCGGAAGCCGCTGAACGAGGTGTCGGGCTTTGTGGTGAGGCCGGTGCGCTCACAGGCGGCAAGGATTTCGTCGAGGTCGTCGACGATGAATGCCGGATGGGCTCTCTTGGCCGGATGAAACTCAGGCTCGATGCCGAGGTGCAGATTCACGGCGCCGGCGGCGAACCAAATGCTGTTACGGCTGGCCATTGGCGCGGGCTTTTCGATTTCGGTAAAGCCGAGAATCCCGGTGTAAAACTCACGCGCGCGATTCTCTCCGCCAACGGGAATGGCCACTTGCACGTGATCGAGACTAAGGATGGGCATGAGTGCTGTTTCCTGGGATCGGCCCGTCTCCGGCCCAAGGGGAGACGCAGAAATAGCTGCCGTGAAGGCCGGACGCGAGAAACATGAGCGCGGCCAGGAGGAATAGAGCGGCAATTTGGAGTGCTCTTCGTTTCATGGAAAAGCGCGCATCCTGTTTGAGTCCGTTTGGCCGCGTTTGGTTACTTACGGCAGATAGGGCATGGCGTCGGTGGATTCGACGAATTTCTTGAGGGCGGCCAGCACCTCGGGACGCGTGAAGAGTTCGCAGAAGAGAGCGATTTCGCGGCGGAGTTCGTCGTGGGGGATGGGTTTGATGAATTTCTTGGCGGCGGCACGGGTGACGGCGTCAAATTTCGTGATTTGCGCAGCGGTGGCCCGAGCGATGTTTCGTGTTTCACCCTCGGCCGCAAGCTGCGCGACCAGGCCTACCGCCTGCGCACGCGTGGCGTTGACGCTGCGGCCCGTAAGGAGCAGATCGCGGACGAAGGCGTTGCCCAGATCGCGCTTCAGACGCGGGATGCCGCCGAAGCCGGGGATCAGTCCGAGACGCAGCTCGGGGAACGCGAAACGCGCCATCTTATCGGCGACGATAATGTCGCAGGTGAGCGCGAGCTCTAGGCCGCCGCCGAAGCACACGCCATGAACCGCGGCGATGGTCACGAAAGGAGCTGCGTCGATGGCGTTCAGCACCGCGTGGATGCGTTCCAGAAAATCCCGAACGCCCGCGGCGCGTTCCTGGGCAGACAATGCCGCGGCGCCTTCATAAAGCTCACGCAAATCGGCGCCGGCGGAAAAGCCGTGCTTGCGAGCGCTGGAAATGACGCAGGCGGAAGTCTCCGGCGCGAGCGTGGCGAAAGCCGCGACGAATTTCTCGAGATCGGCAAGCATGGCCGTGCCGATTTCGTTGGCAGGCTCGCGATCGAGCGTCAACTCGACGATGGCGTCGCGCCAATCCCAGCGCAGTGTCTTGCCCGTGAAGGATTTCATTTTCCAGAGACCGCGAGCAGCTGCAGGAAAAAAACTAGAGCAACCAAGCTTACTACAGTCCGAACGGCGTGCAGATGGCCCCAACGGACGAGAAGCGCGCGGGCTCGCGCCGAACTTCGGTCCAGCGATGATTCGAGAAGCTGCTTGTTCGTGGGCAGAATCACGAGCTAGTCTCTCCTCGCGTACATCGCATCTATTTCTGAAGCGAAGCGCGCGTTGATGGCGGCGCGGCGGAGTTTGCCCATAGTGGTGAGCAGGCCGCTGTCTGGCGTGAACGCATCGCGGATCACGGTGAAGTTGCGGATCTGGCGGTAGTGCGGCAGGCCGGGATTAATGGCGTCGAGCGCCGATTGAACGGTGGCCGGCTCGACGGTGCCAGTAACGAGCGCACAGAGATAGCCGCGGCCGTTGCCCACAAGCACAACCTGCTGGGCACCGGGAAGAAGTTGCGCGAGTTTCTCCTCGATAGGTTCGGGAGGAACATTGTGGCCGGAATTGAGGATGATGAGATTCTTGATGCGGCCGATGATCCGCCAATTTCCGCAAACGTTGACCTCACCCTGATCGCCGGTGTGAAACCATCCGTGTTGCAGGACGCGCGCGGTTTCCTCCGGGCGATTCCAGTACCCCGGGAAAACATTCGGACCGTGGACCACGATTTCTTCGTTTTCTCCAACGCGCATCCTGACATCTGCGACGGACGGACCGACATGGCCAGGTTCTGCCGGAACACGCGGGTCATCCATCGTGCAAATACCGGTCGTTTCCGTCAGGCCGTAGACCTGGAGAACCGGAATGCCGAGCATCTGAAAGAACCGCTGCGTTTCCGGAGCGAGCGGCGCCGAGCCGCAGATCAGCGCGCGAAGATTCGGACCAAAACGCTCTTTGATCTTGCTGAAAATCAGCTTGCGACCGAGACCCAACCAGACGGTGTCGAAGGAGCGGCGGCGGCCTGCTTGCTGACGCAGCCACGCGTCCTGTGCTTTCGCAAAAAGGGAGCGAATCGCTGCGGGACGCTTGGACAGCCCGTCATCGACGCCACGGCGGACCCGCTCCAAAAGCGTTGGCACGTTCAAGAAGTAGTGAGGCGAAGTCAGACCGATTTCGTCCGCGAGGCGATTGAGATCGGTGGAAAGCGTAACCTCGCTCTCTCGCGAAAGAAAAGAAAGCAGCGCGATCCACGAGGCCGCGAAGTTGAGCGGCAGGTAGTGAAAGACACTGTCGGGCCCACGGGCGGTGCGCATTAGTTGGCCAAGGCTTTCAGTAGTGCGGGACAACATGAACGAGACGTTGCCAATATTCAGGCAAACGCCCTTTGGCTCGCCGGACGTGCCGGAGGTGTAGACGATAGTGACGAGTTCGGCGTCGCGGCGAGGATTGGGTGCTTCTGGCAGCGGTGCCCCGGGCGCGGCCTGCGGGAGCACTTCGTCAAATACCCTGCGTTGTGGTGCGGAGGCTTCGCCGGCGGGCCATGCTTCCACGGCGGCTTCGCCGAGCGCAGCGTCGCCTGCGAGAAGCAAACGCGGCAGGCAATCCTTCATCACCGCGGCCAGTTCGCCGGGCGCCTGGCGCGAATAAAGCGGCACGACGATGACGCCCTCGGCCAGGAGCGCGAGATCGATGGCCACCCAGCGAATCGAGTTGGAGGCGAGAAGGGCGCACCGATCACCCGGCAGAAGGCCAGAGCGCCGCAGACTCATTCTCGCGAGCTGCACCTGACCAAGCAGCTCCGCGCCCGTTACGCTGACGAACTGCTCGCCGCGGATTTCGCGGAGAACCACGCGGTTCGCGCTGCGCTGCAGTTGAGCCCAAATATTTTCAAGAAAGTTAGGCATGGGTTCGAAAGTCAGGCGTTCAAAATACTCGCGCCATCGGCGATGCGACCGGCGCGTTCATCGCGCTGCGGATCCCGCGACGGAATGTTGCGCAGCTTCGGAGGGCGCGTCGTAGCGCTCGACGAGCTCAAGCAACGTATTGCTAAGCGGCGGCAAGTAGTCTTCCCACGAAAGGATGCCGGAGCGCAGCGGAAACTCAGGGTAAGTGCGGCGAATGGCGTCTTCGAGAATCGTACCCATGCTGGCCATGACCTTAAGGTTGCGGACGACAGTGCGCGCGATGCCTTCGCGAACGGAATCAGCCTCGGCGACCAGATTCTCCATGATTTGAAGGAGCTTCGGCTCCAAGTCGGGATCTTCGACGGTCAGGAAAAGATGTTCGTGCCCTCGCTCGCGCATGAGGTTGCGAATGCGTTCGTCCATAGTGACGCCGGCGGAGGCAACCAGGCTGGGCATGCAGGTGACGATGCCGTGATAGCGCGAGGAAACCATGTACGAGCCGCAGCGCAGGATCGATACGAGCTGGAACATGTCGTAATCGTCGGAAGTGAAGATCGGTGCGCCGGGAAGAAATTCGGCCATCGAGCGGCAAGCCACGGCGTCGAGACGCTCCATGGCGATGAGAATTGGGAATACGCGATGGCGCTGTTGGAAGGCGGCAGCTGCCTTGCCAAATCCGGAGATGTAGTGGCGGTACTTCCGTTCGACTTCCGGACCGGCTTCGTGGAAGTAGACGCTGCGGTATTGGCTGTCTTTGTAGGCGCCGGTGGTGAGTCGCGCGACGTATTTTGCTATCGATGCTTTCACCGGCCAGACAAAGGGATGAATTGGACAGAGGACGAGCACCGGTGTCTTTTCGTCCCAGCCCGCTTCGCGAAGCGTTTTGCGCGCGTAATCCGGCGGATGCGGCTCGAAGGTCCAGGCCGTATCGGTGCCGAGTTCGGTGGGAATGCCGAGCTTGCGGAGGAGCGTTTGTGATTCGACGTTGCGCGTGATAACGAGCGAATCATGGACATATCGGGCGCACATGTCTTCGATCAGGCGATCCATGTGGCCGGCTTCACCACCATAGGCGAGCGACAGCTTGTTCTCCGCCGAGGCGAGGCCGAGAGATCCGATCATCATAGTGGTAAGAGCGTTCGCGAACTTGCTCTTGAACATCGAGCCTTCGCAGGCGATCACGCCCTGGCTCTGCCGAACCTCGCGAAAAAGGAAGGGCGGAAAGGCATTGGGGAGATAGACCTGGCGAGTGCCGTCAAAATACCCGCGCGTGCGGTCGAAGTCGAAGGTGGAGACGGTGAAGTCCACGTTGCCTGCACCGAGAACGTGGCGCACCTGGCGAAGCATTTCCTGCACGCGGACATCGGAGCCTGTATTGCGGGTCCCGTTGTAGCCGGCAAAGTACAGGCGAAGCTGCTCGCCGGGAGTCCAGCGGCGGCCCAAACCAAACATCCAGGCGAAGCGCCGGATCTCGATGAGTGTGCTCATCCACGCGACGAGGAGAAAGTCGGTCATGCGTGCGCGCTCCCGGCGATGATCGAGTGTCCCGCGGCAGGCGCGGAGGAAGGCCAGGGTTTCGCTGGATAGTGGAACTTGTTCGCGCGGCTGAATTTCAGCAGGGGATAGGAATACGTGGAAAACTTGGCGGGAGCTTCACCAAGTTCGGCCACAACGCGCGAATTCTCGAAGACGGTATTCCAGTCGAGATAGGGCCAGAAAACTTTCAGGAGCGAGGCGCCGTGGCCAATCGTACCGCTGCCATGGGCAAGGCGATCGACGGTCGCCGAGAACGGCTTCCCGAGGAAAGGCAAAAATGTCGGGCGGCGCCATCCGCTGGCGGCGGCGAGGGCTCCGGTGATTTCGCGATAGGTCTGCGAGCCTTCGCCCGAAGACAAATGATAGATCCCGTGAGCGGGTTGCTCTTTCTGATGAAGGGCCACGATGGCTTTGCCGACATAGTTGGCCGGCACGATGTCGATTTTATCGTCAGGACGCAGCGGAAGAACAGGGAGGCGTGCAAGAACATCGAAGGCCTGGACCATGTCGAACTGCGACGTTTCGGGGCGCTGGCTATCGCCCATGACGATGGCGGGGCGAAAAATGGTGCGCGGCACGTCGGGCAAGAGCTGGCCGGCCATATGCTCGCAGAATTTTTTCGTGCGTGCGTAAGGGTCGTAGTCGGAGCGGGACCAGTCAATCGCCGCGTCTTCCGTCACCACCTCGTTGTGCCGTTTGCCGGCAACCGCCACCGTGGACACATGCGAGTAGCGCAGCAGGCCATTACGATTCTGCACGCGCCGCGCCAGCTGAATGACTTCCAGGGTGCCGCGGAGATTGACGTTGAGACACTGCTTTTCTGATTTGCGGTTCAGCGAAGCGGCGCAGTGAATGATCGAGTGCGTCGTGTCCACCAGAGTGTGGTAGTCGTCGTCGGAAAGGCCCAGATGGTCGTCGGTGAGCTCACCGCGAAAGATGCGGATGCGCGAATTGAGGTATTCGAGAAACTCAGGAAACGCGAAGTGCAATTGCAGCGACTGCCAAAGGCGCTCGCGTGCTTCCTGATCGGACTTAGCGCGGACCAGCAGATTCAGCGGGTCCCGGTGCTCGGTCAGCAGACCGGCGACGAGGTAGCTGCCGAGATAGCCGGTCGAGCCGGTTAAGAAGATCGCCATAGCGGGTCGGGCGGCGGCGCAGGGTTGGGGGCTGCGGACGCACGCGCGGCTTGAGCGGACCAATCAAGCTCGCGGGGCGTACGCGACTCGAGCGGGCGTCCCTCCATCAACGGATAGCACCAGCGCCGCAGCGCCGGGATGTGAATGTTAATCCAGTAGTCCCACCAGTCAATCGACTGGGGATCGAATTCAAAGAGGGAACGCTCGTCGGGTGGCAGCGCGGCGGAAAGCAGGCGCGCGTTCTCGCACTCGAAGACGTGCTCGTTGTGAAGAATAAATGGTTCGTACAACTCGATAAGCTTTTCGGCACGGCCGAGGTCGCGCTCTTGCTTCGCGAGCGGGGGCTTCTTCATGTGCAGGGTGACGGCAGCGCGGTTGATACTGGAGACGACGGCTTTTTGCATGGGGATTGAGAGCCGCTCGTAGCGTTGCTTAGACACCGGGATGGTCTCGAATTTCAGCTTGAGCCAGTGCTCGAGGCCCGGCTGCCTGCGGTAGTGCTTGCGATGCGCCAGGCCGGTAAGCTCGATACTGCGGCCCATGTTAACCGGATTGATGGCCGAGGTCGCGAGCTGATACATCCGCGCGTTGGAGCGGGCGATCACCGCGGCGGCGATCAGCGTCATGCCGCGGCATACCATATCCACCGGGATGACATCCAGGCACTTGCGTTCGTTCGTAGGGAGCTGGCGAAAATTTGTGCCCAGTAAGTAGGAAAGCGGGCCGGAGGTGTTGATGCCCTCATTCCAGCCGGCAAACGGAGAGCGCGTCGAGCTTTCGACGATCGACGGTCGCACGACGGCAATGGCCATCTGCCGGCCGCGCCGCGCCAACAGGGACTCGCCGAGGCTTTTGGTGAACGTGTAGGTGTTGGGCCAGCCGAGATGCTGCGCGCGGCGCATACCCGCGCGTACCAGCCGGTTGCGCGACCAGCGAACCCGATTGCGCTTCAAAACACCATCGAGCTCCGCCGCGGGCACCGACGACTCATCTCCGCCGCGGCCCAGCGCCTGACGGCGAAGAGCCCTGGTCAGTTCCGGGCTCTCTGAACGCTCTTCAATGCGGCGAATCATCTCCCGCAGCGATTCAATTTCTCGCTCGGCGTCGAAATCGGGGTCGCGCGCGGGATTGTAGTTGTCCAGGAGCTCTTCGCCGACACGGCCGTCTCGCATGCCCACGACGTAACAGGTAGAAAGATGCATAAGGCCGGCGTGATCGCATTTGCCGAGGAAATCGAGCAGGTGACGAGCCGAATCCACGTTGGATGCCAGCGCTTCGCGAAGATCGGGATTGAAATCGGTAAGACCAGCGCTGTTGACGATCAGGTCGAGCGACTTCGTTAAGCGCGCTTGCGCCGCCTCATTCAGGTCAAGGCCCGGCTGGCTCACGTCGCCTTCTACCACCTCGACTTTTTCCTTCAGGAAGGCGCCGAGATGGCGGCCGTAGCGTTCCTGCAGCCCGTCGAACGTCGGTGATTCTTCAACGATTTTCTCGAACCGGCGCTGCGCGGAGGTGGTGCGATTACGGCGGATCAGCAAGGTGATTTTGCCGATGTTGGCAACGTTCTCCAGGAGGTCGACGAGCCAAACCTTGCCGATAAAGCCGGTTACGCCAATCAGCAGGATGTGCCGATTCGCCAGGGTCTCCCGAACGGAAAGCCGCCCAATCCGTGGCGCTTCCCCAAATGCCGCTACGCTCCTGCGGGCCGCAGGCGCCGGGCGCGCCGCAGTTTGCACCGCAGATTCGAGCCGTGACGCCTTGTCCGGCCATCCCAACTGGCGGAGCAACTTATCTCGCGGGATACGGCCATCGATCGAGCCACTGGCGAGCCACGCAAACGGTCCGCGCGGCCGCACCACCGGATCCAGCAGCCGGCCGGTCGCGTGCCCCTCGCGAAACTCCATGCGATTGGAGATGAACGAGTCGATGCCGAAATGATTCGCAAGCGGCCGAAGGATGTGGTCGAGCAGTTGCCCCACCAGAACGATTCGCTCGCCGCTCCGGACGGCTTCAAGAAGTTTTTCGGCGGCTTCGCTGCGAAGCTGCGGCTTCAGAACGTATTGAAAGTACTCTTCGCCCAAGAGATCGAGCCGGTCTTGGCTGACGCCACGCAGCAGCGTGTGCAGGAATCGGGTGGCGAACGTGCGGCTGGCGGCGTAGGCAAACGGTCGCGACATCGTCATCACGGCCATGCCTGCCCGGCGCGCCCAGCGTTCCGCAAAGCTCTGCGCGTTCCACGTGAAAAACCCCACCGGGCGCAAGGCACCCAGTTCGAGCAGCGAGCCCTCCACACGCCAGTAGATCGCGTTTCGCGACACCCCTCCCGGAGGCGCAGCTTTCGAGTTGGATGGGAGGTCCGTCATGGCAACCCGTGATTATTCAACGGAGAACCGCAACGCGTAAATCTCCAAAGCCGCGCAATCGATATTGTGGCGCACCCCTGAGCCTGAAATAACCTGGGACGATTTCGCAGCCGAAACCCGCCTCCACACTGTCGTGTGGCACCCGGCCGAAGCGGGTCGTCAGCTACTTGGGAAACTGCAAAAGTAGCATTCTCAGCGGGTTCCCGCAAGCGAGCGCCTGGGGTCAAGGTGCGGATGGTTCACGCCGCGGCCTCTGCGGGTTTAGCGCCGGCCAGTAAAGCCAGTTCGCGCCACTTCCAGTGGCAGTCCACGTCCACAAAGCCGATCTGCCGCAGCCAGGCCAACTGAACCTCGAAATCGAGCAACTTGTTTGAGGGGTCTTCCGTTTCAGGGGTGTAGCCGATCGCGCCCAGGAACCGATGGTGCAGAGATATGGTGGGCGAAGCGACATGCTCGAGGTTTAGAAACGCTCCGCCGGGTTTCAGCAGGGTGAAAATCTCCCCGTAGAGACTCCGCTTCCGTTCGTGCGACACGTGATGGATCGCAAAGCTGGAAACGACCGCGTCAAATGAGCCCAGCGCCGGAAGAGGCCGGGCCAGATCGTGCTCGGTAATCGTAACGCCCGGCTCATCGCCAAAGGTGCCGCGCAAGACTTCGAGCATTGTCGGCGAAAAATCCAGAGCTACGCACTGAGCGAACGGATAGATGGACTTCACGAGGCTGAGCAAGCGTCCGCCGCCGGCCCCGATATCCAGAAATCGGCCGACTCGGCGAGGCAAAAACTCCAGGAGGGCTGCTTCACCTTCACGACGATGAGGGATCGAGTCTGCGCGCTGCAAATACTCCTTCGCATGTTGAGCGGAAGGCCACAGGTTGACATCAGCGGGTCCCGGCGGCGTCACGACGCTAGACACCCCAACCGTAGCGCTCGGCGTGTTCCAATGTGCGCTGCATCTCTTCACGGAGCATCTCGATGAAAACCGACGCGCTGACGATGCGCCCGCCGGGTCCTGCGAGATCGGACGTGCGGTAGCCGCCGCCAAGAACGCGCAGAACGGACTGCTCGACCCAATCGGCTTCCAGCGAGAGACCGAAGGCGTCGCGCAGCATCATCGTAGCGCTCAGGATGGCGCCGATCGGATTCGCCGAGTCCGTCCCGGCAAGCGATGGCGCCGAGCCGTGAATCGGCTCGAACAGCGGCGCGCCTGATCCGAAGCTGGCCGAGGGGATCACGCCGATCGAGCCCACCAGAGCGGCGGCGGCGTCGCTCAGAATGTCGCCAAACATGTTGGTCGTGAGGATCACGTCAAACTGCGACGGCCGCAGGGTAAGCTGCATCGCGGCGTTGTCCACGTACATGTGTTCCAGCCGGACCCCGGGGTAGGCTGTGCCGATCGACGTCACCGTGCGGCGCCACAACTGCGAGCTGGCCAGAACGTTGGCCTTGTCCACTGAGCAGACGCGCCGCGAGCGATTCTCCGCGCGTGTGAACGCAAACGTAGCGATGCGCTCAATCTCCGGCGTCGAATAAGACTCCGTATCGAACGCGCGCTCGACGCCTTTCTCGACCGTCGTTCCGCGCTCGCCAAAATACATTCCGCCCGCGAGCTCGCGCACGATTTCGATATCCAGATCTCCCAATCGCTCCGGCTTGAGCGGTGAAATCCAGCGCAGCGGCTCCAAAAGCTTCACCGGGCGAACGTTCACATACAGGCCGAGCCCCTGCCGCAGTGCCAGCAGACCGCTCTCCGGACGCTTCCCGACCGGCAGGGCATCCCACTTCGGCCCTCCGACCGCGCCGAGAAACACGGCGTCGGCTTTGCGGCAACCATCCAGCGTCGCATTCGGAAGCGGCGTGCCGGCGGCATCGATGGCCGCGCCGCCGATGGGCAACTCCTCAAACTCAAACTGATGGTTGAATTCGTGGCCGGCTTCGCGGAGCACAAGGGCAGCGGCACGCGTGACTTCCGGTCCGATTCCGTCCCCCGGCAGCAGGACAATAGTCTTCTTCATCGCAAACTCCGGTCAGGAAAATCGTAACACGCCGTCGAAAAATCCCGCGGCAAACTCGCTCCTCAGTGAGTGCAGGGTCACTGCTGCTCGCGGTGTGACAACGAGGGCGAGCAGATCAGGCTGCCGACGGCGCTCCCGAAGCGACCGCCGTGGCTCCGCGGCGCATCACTTCGTGGGCGATCGCCACCAGGTCGCGCTGGCGCACCTGCTTGGACTGATCGGCGAGCGCGGTCACGCGGCGGTAGCATTCCGCGAGGTCGGCATCGCTCGGTTCGTAGCCGAGATCGCGCAAGCTCATGCGCAGCGCATTGCGTCCGGAATGTTTGCCCAAAACAAGCGAGCGCGAAGGTACCCCGACCGCTTGCGGCGAAATAATTTCGTAGGTCAGCGGATTCTTGATGATTCCGTCCTGGTGGATACCGGCTTCATGCGCAAAGGCGTTGGCGCCCACGACCGCCTTGTTCGGCGCCACCTGCGCGCCCGTGATTTCCGTCAGCATGCGGCTCGTAGGGAACAGCTCTTCAAGTCGCACCCCCGTGGTGACACCAAAGGTGTCCTTGCGCACCGCCAGCGCCACGACCAGTTCCTCCAGCGAAGCGTTGCCCGCTCGCTCGCCGATTCCGTTGATGGTGCATTCGATCTGCCGCACTCCCGCGCGCACCGCAGCCAGCGAGTTCGCCACCGCTAGCCCCAGATCATCGTGGCAATGGGCGCTCAGCGTAATTCCCGCCGGGTCGCCCAGGTATTCACGTACCTGGCGGAACATCGCGCCGTATTCTTCCGGCACGGCGTAGCCCACCGTGTCCGGCAAATTTAACGTCGTGGCGCCGGCATCCACCGCCACTCGGCAAACCTGGCACAAAAACTCGATATCGGTGCGCCCGGCGTCCTCCGCCGAAAATTCCACTTCTCCCACGTGGTGCCGGCCGAAGCGAATCATCGAGCCGATGGCTTCCAGCGCCTGCTCGCGCGTCATGTTCAGCTTCACGCGAAGATGCAGGTCCGAAGTCGCCAGAAAAATGTGCAAACGGGAGGCGGCGGCCGGTTCTAGAGCATCGATCGCCGCGGTTACGTCTTCCTTTTTGGCGCGAGCCAGAGCCGCGATCGGAACATTGCGTACTTCTTTCGCCACCATGCGCACGGCTTCGAGGTCGCCACGCGAGGCAATGGGGAAGCCCGCTTCGATGACGTCCACGCCGAGAACGGCAAGCTGCCGTGCCAGGCGGATCTTCTCCTCGGTATTCATCGAGAAGCCGGGCGATTGTTCTCCATCGCGCAACGTGGTGTCGAAGATACGTACGGCATCCATAAAAGCCTCCCCACCTTAGTAACGCAGACCGCTGCCCCGCCAGTCAAATTTATCTTTATTCTGCTTTTGATAATACTACCTTATACTGCCCTCGGGGGAAAACACGTGGATCTCGGCGAACTCCAGGTATTTCTGATGGTTGCGAAGGAAGGCAGCTTCTCGCGCGCGGCCGAACGCCTGTACCGGACGCAGCCGGCCATCAGCCTTGGCATCCGCAAGCTGGAAGATTCCCTGGGCCAGCCTCTGTTCGTTCGCGGCTCCCGGCCCGTGCGCCTGACCGACGCGGGGACGCTGCTCAAGGAATATGCCGAGCGGCTCTTGAACCTGCGCGATGAGGTCAAGAAGGGGCTCACGGAGTTGGAAGGGCTGCAGCGCGGCGAGTTGTCCCTGGGAGTGAATGAGAGCTCCATCCATGCGCTGCTGCCGGCGCTCGCGAGCTTTCGCCAGGCGCACCCCGGCGTTCAGGTTCGCGTGCATCGCATGTTTTCCAGGGACATTCCCCACGAAGTGCTGAACTACCGATTGGATGTCGGCGCGGTTTCCTACGTGCCGCGAGAAGCACAGCTGCAAGCCACCGAGATTCTGAAGGATGAGCTGACGCTCGTCGTCCCCCTCAAGCATCCGCTGACCAAGCGCCGCGAAGTCGATGTCGCCGACCTGGGCAATGAAATTTTTGTCGGGCACATTGTCGAATCGCCTTTTCGGCGGCGCGTCATCGAGCTCTTCGCGCGGCACCGCACGGTCTTGAACATGCCAATCGAAATGCCGACGATCGAAAGCATCAAGCGGTTCGTGCAGATGGGCATGGGCGTCGCCATCGTGCCGCGCATGTGCGTGCAATGGGAAATCGAACGCGGCTGGATGAAGGAAATCAAGGTGCGGCAGTTGAACATGCCGCGCCACGTCTATCTTGTCTCGCGCCGCGGCGCCCGGCTGCCGCACGCAGCGGCGGAACTCATGCGCATCCTGAAGGGAGAATAGAATCCAGACTCGCCAGCCTTGCGACGCAAAGCGCGAATTGTCTGACGTATCTAGCATCTGACAGTTGAAGAAGGGCGGGCCCGGGAAGGGCCCGCCCCGAGGTCACGGTTGCGCTGGAGTCTTGGCGCTTCGCTTTATCGCCATAGATCGAAGTCAACCATAAGCCCCTGCTTTTCCAAGCACATGGAACGAGCGACCAACCGAACGCCATCGGACTGCAAGGCGAGTCCGCTTGGAGTGGTCTCGCAACCCTGTTGCGTCGCCATTGCAAGGACGGAAGCAACTGGGCCGATCTTATCCTCGGGTCGCACGAGCACGGACACCAGGCTCCCCGAAGCTTTCACCGCAGTGACGGGTTCGATGGTTACCGTGTAGCGTCCGGGAGGAAGAATCGTAGTCCCAAAGCGTGTGCCCTCGGAAAGAGTGAACGTGCCCTTCACAAGTTCCTGGGCCATCGTCGGCCCTACGGCCCCGCAGACTAGTAGCATTGCCGACAGCAGCATTCTCTTGATCGAGGAACCCCAAAGCAGTGTTTTGTGAATCCTTGTCATTTCGTACCTTCCTTTAGATTAGTTTTGACAAACGGACAGGCTTCGCCCGTAAGCGTGAATAACTTCTGTTTCAGACTGCGGTCAGAGGATCGGTCCAGCTGGTGACCAGATGAGGTTAGCGAAAGAACTTCCGGGTTCTTGTCCTAACTTGCTTACGTAACGAACACGCAGTCTACACAAGCAATCTTGCAGACGCGTTCCTAACTTGTCCAATTCAAAGAATGCACCAGGATCATAGAACAATTTGATGTTTACGCATCGCGTGGCAAAACGCGGAAGCTTGCCTTGGAAGAACCACGCTGTACGCCAGCCGACCGGAAACCTGCACGTGCTCGATGACGCCGCGCGCCTATCCCATTCCGCTCTTACTGAGATAGGATAAGACGCTCTGGGGCTACCGGAGACTACGGGGAACCCCGCAAAGGGCACCATGACGAGCGGCCTGGCCATTCTCGCGATCGGTTTTTTGTTGGGGATGCGCCACGCCACCGACCCCGATCATGTGATCGCCGTTTCGACCATCGTCAGCCGCGAGCGCTCAATCGTGAAGGCCGGGTTCATCGGCATTCTCTGGGGCGTGGGCCATACTTTCACGATCCTGTTGGTCGGCGCCGGCATTATCCTCTTCGGCCTCGCCATCCCCGCGCGTGTGGGTCTCACGATGGAATTCTCCGTCGGCTTGATGCTCATCTTGCTCGGCACTCTCAACCTTACCGGCGCCATGCAGTGGATCAGCGAAAAGTTCTTCCCGGCGCATCCCAAGGTCACCGGCGGCCACGCGCATATTCACGAGCACGGCTCACAAGTGCATCTGCACTGGCACTCCCACGGCCGGGAAAAAGAGCACCACGGCGAAAGCCTTACCCCGCCCGCTTGGATTGGCGGCTCTTCCTCGCGGCTCGGGTTGTTTCACACTTTGCGGCCGTTGTTCGTGGGACTCGTGCACGGTTTGGCGGGCTCGGCTGCCGCGGCGTTGCTGGTGCTCAGCACCATACGCGAGCCCAAGTGGGCGGTGCTATATCTGCTCATTTTTGGAGTGGGCACCATCGCCGGGATGATGCTCATTACCGGCGCGATTGCGGTCCCCTTCTCGTTTGTGGGCTACAAGTTTGCGTGGTTGAATCGGAGCTTGGTCACCGGCTCTGGGCTCCTGAGCTTAGGATTCGGTCTGTTTGTTTGCTATCAAATTGGGTTCGTGGACGGCTTGTTCGCCGCGCACCCGAACTGGACGCCCAGCTAGGCGGCTAAATCCGGGCCATCGCTTTTCCCTGGCAAGCACAGCACCGTGGAAAGCATGGTCGCGCAGTGAATTTCGGCTGAGCTCTTTCGAACATACACATCCCCGGCACAGATCTTGAGCGTCCTTCCGGAACGCACGACGCGCGCCCGCGCGATGAGCTCCTCGCCCTCGGCCGGAGCCAGTAAATTCATCTTGTACTCGACTGTGAGCACGGAGGAATCGGCCGGCATCAGCGTATACGCGGCGTAGCCGCAGGCAGAGTCGGCAATCGCTCCCGAAACGCCCGCATGAAAATAGCTGTGTTGCTGCGTGAGCTCCGGGCGATAGGACACGCGAATTTCCACGAGGCCGGGTCTAAGATCGGAGAGCCGCGCGCCCAGATGCCGCATAAGACCTTGGCGTTCGAAACTGTCTCGAACACGGCGGGCATATTCGGCGTCGCAAGGCTGGAACCCAGGTGTTTGTGCCATGCGGGCGAGTATAGCAGCGCAGTGAAATCGAGTGCGCGCTGCTCAGGGCACAGAGTGCCTAAGCGCGTTGAGCCAGGGCTTGTTCGACCGAGGGAAAGACCGGCAAAAGCTTGAGCAGCCCGGAAACCTGCATCACCGCGTTGCCTTGCGGCGTTAAACCCGCCAGCGCGAGTGTCTTGCCGTTGTTGCGCCGGCTCACGAACAACGATACCAGTGCTCCAACTCCGGCGGAGTCCAGAAACGCCAATCCGCCCATGTCCAGCACCACGTGCGCCGCGGGCTCCGGGCGCAGGGTGGAGATGAAGTCGTGAACCGTCTCGAGGCTTAGTTTGCCGTTCAGGCGCATGACTAGAGGATCGCCGTTGCTGCCGGATTGCCGTTCGATATCGAGCCGAGCTGGTTGCATAAGAACCAAAGGGTAGCGCAAAAACCCAAGCTTGAATATTAAAATTCTGTAACAGCCCTCGCCTCCCTCGGTTCTCTCGCAAAATCGCCAAGACATTTATTACGCACAGTACTCTTACTATAGCCTTAATTTGTTGTTGACTATATTACTGAAAGGGAATAAGGTTTCCGGGCGAAAGTTTCCTCCCGAAACTTTACAAATGCCTGCTTTTCGGCCAAGGAAGATCGATGGCCCACCCAGCCCCCTTCTCCCTCTTCGCGCGCCATTCGTTTCGCCCAAGCGCGCGTCGCAGCCTGCCGTCACGTGTCGCCGCTCTCCTCTTGGCGCTTCACGCTGCCCTGCTTACCGCTGTTTCCGCGGGCGCTCAGGCTCCGCAGCAGCAATATGTCACGCTTCGGCTCCGGTCGGAACGGCCTCCGAAGTCGCCGGCTTCTCGAAGGGCACAACAGGCAGCTTGTCTCCTGTCGCGGGGTCGCCTTTTCCAGACTCGCGTGAGGGTGGCTCAGTGGCCATCGATGCGCTTGGCCGATTTCTGTTTGTTATCAACCCTGCGAGCGACGACATTTCCATGTTTGGGATCAACCCCGACGGGAGTCTTACCGAGGTCTCCGGTTCTCCCTTTGCCGCTGCGCCCACAGTGAATCCCGCTGTGACGCCGTCATCACCGCTCTGCCTGGCGACAGAAACATCGGGGCAATTCCTCTACGTCGGCTATCGAAACGGAAACTATCCCGACGAGGGCGCCATTATCGAATACCAGATCGATTTCCAGGGCTCGCCGTTAATTCCCGTCCCAATTTCAATCTTCAGCACCGACATCGCGGCCGTGCCGTTGGGCATGGTCACCAGTCCACAAGGTTATCTCTATGCAGCGCTTAGCGCTGTTCCGGGTTCGACACAATCCAACCAGCTCCAAGGAACGTATGTATTTTCGATCGATCCCCATACAGGTCAACTTACGCCCGTGCCCAACGGAGGAAGTGCAAATCCTGATGAGCAAACCATTGCCATCGATCGGCAAGGGCGCTTTCTTTTTGATGGTTGGGGCGACTCCACCGCAGGCTTTGTCGAAGGCGCACCGATTTTGTCGGATGGTACGGCGGTGCCGTCTGTGCCCGCGGTGATGAGTCCCGCGGGCAGTTTTCCATCCGCCATGCTGACCGAGAACAGCGGCCAGTTCTTGTACGTTCAAGAAAGCGGCAACGTCTCTGTGTACTCGATTGATCAGACGACAGGTGCCTTGTCGCCGGCGCAGATTCCACCCACAACACTCACTTTTCGCAATGGCACCGCCGCTGCCGACCCGATGGGTCCCTACATTTATTCCTTGCAAGGCGGCTTGGTTCACGCCTTCCAGATCGGGGTTCCCAACCCCGGCGAGCTTTCCGAGCTTCCCAACTCGCCATATTCGATCGCATCGGGCGGCGGACTAGGCGGGCTGGCGATCTCAGGGCCGCCCGTTCAAGCCGTCACCGGACTCACGGCGGCGCTGGCTCCGCTGTCCGAAAGCTTCGGAGACATAACCCTCGGTCAATCGAGCGGCACGCAGATGATCAAGCTGACCAATACACGTGGAGAGGTGTTGAGTGTCACTTCGGTCTTGGTGACTGGAGCAAATCCAAGTGAGTTCGTCGCGACTCCAAATTGTCCCGTCCCGCTTCAACCGATGGCCTCTTGCGCCATTAGCATCGTTTTCGCGCCGACAGGCGTTGGCGCGCAGCAAGCAGTTTTAACAGTCACGGACACCGCGGGTTCCCAGTCCGCGCAACTCACCGGCACCGGCGTTGCGCCGCAGCCAGCAGTCACGCTCGTGCCCGGAAGCCTTACGTTCCCGACCACCGCTCAAGGATCTACAAGTTCAGCTCAAACGGTGACGCTCACCAATTCAGGAACGGCGCCGCTGCATATTTCGTCGATCTCCCCCTCTGGCGCGAATTTCAGCGACTTCAATATCGCCTCAAACAATTGCGGCGGCACCAATCCTGTGAATGCGAGTTGTACCTTGAGCGTAGTGTTCTCGCCGGTTGGCGATGGATTGCGCACCGCTTCGATCACCATCAATGACGATGCCCCGGGTTCCCGCCAATCCGTCGAACTCACTGGCACGGGCTCTGGACCATCTGTGGTCAGATCCGCGGTAACGCTCGCACCGGCACTCCTCTCCTTCGGAATCCTCACGCAAGGCGCGACCAGCGCTCCTCAGAGCGTTACACTCACTAGCTCCGGCACTGCTGCGCTGCACATTTCTTCGGTTGCCCTTACCGGCGCGAATCCCACCGACTTCGTCATGACGAATGGATGTACTCAGGCCTCCTACCCTACAGGCCTTGCCTGCAGCATCGGTCTGGCGTTTTCACCATCCGCAGCCGGCCAGCGCGCCGCAACGCTTACAATTACAGACGATGCGCCAAACTCGCCGCAAACGGTCGCGCTCGGTGGCAGCGCTAACTCTGCCGCCTTCACGCTGATGTCCGGCGCCGGTGGCCTCACACTCACCGTCACTGCCGGGTAGACCGCCACCTACAATCTGCAACTCGTCCCTGGCCCGGGCTTTGCAGGCAACGTTTCCTTCGCTTGCGCTGGTGCGCCCGCAACAGCGACCTGCATGACCGCTCCTTCTCCGCTTAAAGTCACCACCGGAATTCCCGTCCCGTTCACCGTCAGCGTGGCAACCACTGCAACCGGAACGATGGCTCCGCTGTGGACACGGCGGCGCTTGCCACCATTCGCGAAATTGCGCGGGCTGCAGACGCTTACGTTGTGCGTGATTCTCCTGACAATCTGTTTGCTGCGCTTGGCTGGCAGGACACCGCGGTCCATGGCACCGAGAAAGCAGCCGCTCCTCCGCGGCGCGTTCGCCGCGTTGGCATTGGTGGCTCTATTTGCTGTGGCAGGGTGCGGCGGCGGGGCGTCTACCGCCCAAAGTGTACCAGTGCCTGTTCCTCAAGCGGTTGCGCCATCGCAAACCACGTCGATCATCACCGTGACGCCCGCCGCGACCAACGCGAACGGCACGCCCTTGGCTAACATGCAGCCGATTCAGCTCACGCTCATCGTGAACTAACGCGGATGCGCTGTCTGCTACGGCCTCCATGCCCCCTAGGGCGCCACCGTCACCCGGTAGACCACGCCCGCGCCATCGTCGGAAACAAGTAACGCTCCGTCCGGCGCGACCGTCACTCCTACCGGCCGTCCGTTCACGTTGCTCTTTGTCGGATCAGGCACCAGCCCGGTCAAGAACGGCTGCGGGTCGCCGGATGGCTTGCCGTCCTTAAACGGCACGAACACAACTTGATACCCAGCGCGCGTCGACCGATTCCACGAGCCATGCTCCGCAATGAACGCTCCGCCGCGATAGCTCTCGGGGAACTGCTTCCCCGTGTAGAACACAAACTGCAGCGGCGCCCGGTGTGCACCCAGGAGCACGTCGGGAATGATGGCCTTCGCCACCAGCTCGGGCTTCTGCGGGTTTACGCGCGGGTCGACATTGTCGCCGATGTAGCTGTAAGGCCAGCCATAAAAGCCGCCGTCCTTCACCGAAGTAAAGTAGTCGGGCGGAAGGTCGTCGCCAAGTCCATCGCGCTCGTTGACGCTGGCCCATAGTTGGCCGGTCGTGGGCTCCAACGCGATTCCCACCGGGTTGCGCAAACCGGTCGCATAGAGGCGCGCTTTCTTGCCGTCGGGATCGCAGATGGTGATCGCCGCGCGACGTGAATCGCTCTCGATGTCGACGTTCGACTGCGAGCCGACGCTGACGAAAAGATGTTTGCCGTCCGCGCTGAAGACCAGAGCCCGCGTCGTGTGTCCGCCGCGCGGCAGATCCATCAGCTTTTCCCCGTCGTCGAGCCGCTTCGAGGTTTTTGCGTCGTACTTGAAACGCAGAACCGCGTTTGTGTCGCCCACGTAGACGTAGTCCTCGTGAAACACGATCCCAAACGGTTGATCCAGTCCCTCGTCCCACACAACGCGCTGCTGCGCTCCGCCGGTGTGCTGCGGATCGCGGAGGATATAGATCTTTCCGCCGTGCGTGTCGGCCAGAAAAATATCCCCGTTCGGCGCCACGGTAAGCCAGCGCGCCTCATCAAAGTCCGTTGCAAAAACATTTACACGAAAGCCCGCCGGCACGGTCGGCAGAAAACCCTTCGGCGGTTTTGTCTCCTGCGGTGGATTTCCGGCCGATTTCGTGGCGAACGGCGCCGGGAGTTGGGGCTTCTTTCCATTGGTAACTTGAGCAGGCAGGATCGACGGAAGAAAAAGAAAGAATCCAATGACAAAACCTCTTTGAATCCGCGCAGACATGGTTGTCTCCTCAGCAACTGGCATCTCGAGCCCTCCTAGGATGCCTCAACAGCGTATTCCGTTTCTACAGCCACAAGAGCGACGACGGTACTTGCCGGCGAACTGCGTTTCGCCGGTATAACGCGTAGTCCGTTAGTGGCTAGATGACGACATCGGGTTTCGGAGCACACCCGGCCTAGGTAAAGTTAGAGAGTACCTCCGGCCGGGGTGGCCGGAGCATTCAAGCCGACCACAAAGTGAGGGATGATGAGAATTCTCGCGAGTCTCGTGTGTTTACTTTTCCTTTCGTTGGGTGCCGCTGCCGTTTTGGACGCCCACAGCAACGCCGCATCCAAGCCCACCGTGGATATTAAGAACGGCGAGGGGCACAGCATCGGAACTGCGGTCCTTTCTGAAGCGCCGCACGGAGTAAAGATCAAACTGGACATCAAGAACCTGCCACCAGGCGAGCATTCGCTGCATATTCACCAAGTCGCGAAGTGCGAAGGACCCGATTTCAAGTCCGCCGGACCTCACTTTGGGGCCGCGCACGCCGATCACGGCGGGATCCCGGCGGGCGACATTCCTGATTTTTCGCTGATTGTGGCAGCCGATGGAACGGCCCATGTAACTGTGGTTGCTCCCAACGTTACCTTGGGCACCGACGATCACTCCGTCTTCAGCAACGGCGGAACCGCCATTGTCATTCACGCCGTCTCGGCTGGGGCTTCTAGCGGTGCGCCGCCCCGCATCGCCTGCGGCGTAATCACCAAGCCCGAATAACAATTGAGTTCAGCGCCGCTTTGTACGGGAGGGGCTCGTTTACCCTGAGTCTCGAAGGGCCCTCCCGGGCCACCGCGTCTTGTCACCATTTCCGCTGCTCGGCACGCTACCCGAGCACACTTGGAGCGCGGCTGCTCGTCGCTGCTTCACCCGATCGCACAGGTGCCATCTCAACCGGAACCACAGGGCCGCGAGCCAAGTCGCGGCCCTGGTCTATTTCCTGCCTGGTTCCTCAAACTCTGAACGTCTACTTGCACCGAAGGGAAGCCGATTGGCATCCAACGTTACGGTCGGTACGTACATCTTAGTGGCTGTCGGTAAGGGAGAAGCACCGTGCGTAGCCCCTTGATCGGTAGAGGCATTGCAATCGTCATCATCGTGGGATTCGTTGCGTGGACCGCCGTTCGATCCATCGGCGCCAAGCCCAGCGAACCAAAATTTCCGTTCCCAAAGCCGGCCGTGGACGCTCCCCTGGCTGCCGCCAAGAGCCAGGAGACCGCTGTTCTGGCGGGCGGATGCTTTTGGGGAATCCAGGCGGTGTTTGAACATCTGAAGGGCGTGAACTCTGTCGCCGCGGGCTATTCCGGCGGCCACGTCGAATCACCCGGCTACGAAATGGTCAGCAGCGGCCTGACCGGCCACGCCGAATCCGTGAGCATCGCCTTTGACCCGTCGCAAATCTCCTACGGCCAAATCTTGATGGTGTACTTTTCCGTTGCCCACGATCCCACGCAATTGAACCGCCAAGGACCCGACAGCGGCTCGCAATATCGCTCGGCGATTTTCTATTCGAGCGACGTACAGAAGCGCATCGCGATCGCGTACGTCGCGCAGCTCGACGCGGCGCAGGTGTACCCGAGGCGAATCGTCACGCAAATCGCTCCGCTCAAAGCTTTTTACCGCGCAGAGGAATATCACCAGGACTACCTGAAGAGCCACACGGACGAGCCCTACATCGTCTACAACGATCTCCCGAAGCTTGCTAACCTCAAAAAAGAATTTCCCGAGATGTACCGCGAATACTAAAGGCTGTCTCAGAAATGCCTGTCAGGGGTCGGAGCTTTATAGCTCGGACATTAAAGTGTGCTGTCATTGGGCTTTAGCCCCTGGGGAAAACCTCTTACTAATCGGAGCATAATATAGGTGATAGTCAGAAAATAATGTGATAGTGTGTCGGGCATGGGAAACCAAGATGCTCGTTCGCTGCCGGCGGAAGCTCAAGAAGATCTTCGCCGGCGAGTCG